>Ga0247807_10000014_pt1 | contig 404494 bp, 338 predicted proteins | sample UWRJL074202C1_FD_179931 | JGI IMG/M metagenome (GOLD analysis project Ga0247807, IMG submission 179931) | Plant litter microbial communities from Arlington Agricultural Research Station in Wisconsin, United States - UWRJ-L074-202C-1 | ecosystem: Environmental > Terrestrial > Plant litter >...
CCGAACAGAGAAGTTAAGCCCACCAGAGCCGATGGTACTGCGGTAACACGTGGGAGAGTAGGTCGGTGCCAAATCTTAAAGAAAGCCTTACAGGAAACTGTGAGGCTTTTCTTGTATACAGACATTTTTAAATGTCAAACCTTTATCGTGAATGTATTCATCCATCATTCCTCTTTTTTCAGTGAAGCATGATCTGTACAATGTTCTATAGGAGTAAAAGCAAAGCCTCAATTATAAGTCCTGGAAATGCTGATAGTATTGTTTCACCATTCTTTCCCAGCTGAAATTCTCTGTGGTGTAAGCAATGCGTCGCTGGGCTGGTAACTCCTGGTCATAATTGTAGCTGAGCATGTTATTAATCATCTGTATCCATTCTTCATGATTTCCTGAGGTTAACAGCCAGCCGTTCTTTCCGGACTGAATTGCATCTGTTATACCTCCGCTTGCTGCAGCGAATACCTTGACACCTGATAATACAGCTTCCAGACAGACCAGGCCAAATCCCTCCATATCACCTTCGACTTCTATATTGGGCATAATAAATGCATCAGCGCAACTCATAATTTCTGTAATTTCATTGAAGGGAAGCTTACCTGTACGAACTACTTTATCACTTATCCACATACTTGTTAACATTTTGTCTATAGTACGTTCGTCTGATGGCAAACCCAACAATAATTCGAGCCGATGAATTAATCGATCAGGTAATAAATTCATTAACCTACCTTTTTCGGCACTGATGGGGCCTATGAGAAGGGTGATGAAGTCTTCGTCTAATTTTGGACTTACATTACTGACGAACCAGGAGTAGCCTTTTCTTTTTACCGGTCTTCCTAATGCGACAAGAATGCGCCTATTTTTTGTATTTATTTGATATTTGAATGTTAATAACTCATCTACATCAATTCTGCTACTTTTTGGGGTAATGTTGATGTCAACACCGTTATTGATTACTACTATTTTCTTGCTGTTAATTCCTCTGACTATACATGCATCAGCTGTAGCCTGACTTACTGCAATCACGAGGTCGAAGTTATTAAAACGAGGCAGAATATTTTTCTGATAAAAAGAAAGGGGGAAAACAATATCCAGACCATGGACGGTCACTATTCGTTTAAGGTCTTTATCATTCCGATGCATCAGGCAGAAAGTAGCCATTAAGGCATCATTGTAATGTATTATAGAAATTCCTGGATTTGCCTTTCGGTATTTCGAAATCCGTCTGTTCAAAGTAAGGAAAAACCTCAATCTTGATTGTTTACCATCATATACTATAGTATGCACCTTTGTGTGTGCCTTCATTCCATTAATGAGCTCATAACTTTGTTTCTCCATTCCCCCGGTTGCTGGAGGGTACTTATGACTGATGAATAGGATTTCCATTTAATAAGATTTCTTTTTTTCTGAACAGGTATAAATAGATTAGGCCTCCTGCCAGAATCCAGCAGCATTGCCTTGCTCTTCTCAATATAGATGCTGTGATCCAAACCTCTGTTCCCGGGATTCCAATGGCCGCCAGCATAATTTTATTTCCATACTCTTCTATGCCTAGCTGACCGGGAACAAATGCCCCAGCGGTCTTAAAAATGATTACACCCATGTCTATCATCAATGCATTCATTAAGGTTACCTTAATTCCGAGAAACTTGAGTATAAAATAAAACTCCATGGCTCCGGTAATCCAATGTAGTGATGCCAATAAGATGGAAAAAGCCACCATAAGCTTGTTACCCTTTAATACAGCTTTTGTGTCCCGAATGACTTGATTGGTTTTTAACTGAAGTAAGCTGAACTTGTCTTTCAGATATGCGCCGCTTTTTGTGCTTAATAATAGTCTGGTAATTCTTTTTTTGAAAATGTAGAGCAATACCAGCACTGGAATTGCTGTTAATATAGGGTAAGGAAAAGGTACAAAGAGATCAACTGGTGAAAAGGAATACACTTTGTTTGCAAGAAGGAAGATCAGGGCCGCAGTAAACAGAAAGACCTGAGTGATGATCATAATTAATCGTGAGATCAGTACAGAGCCGATTACAGTTTGCTCTGCAATGCCATAGTTGCGGAGAAGGTATACTTTAAACGCTTCCCCACCAATGATACTTGTCGGATTAAGTAAACTCAGCGTTTCTCCAACATGCCGGATCATAAATAGCTTTTGGATCGAAATGGTTTTGAATTCATTTCCCATTACGTATTTCCAGCTGAGCGTAGCCAATAGATAGGCAAAACCTGTAATCAGAATCAGGAAAATAAACTTGTAGCCTATTGCCTGAATAGCAGCTACAACCTTATCGGGATCTGTATGACCAATAAATAATGCTAATGAAAGGATAACACAACAAGCGATTATAATCCGGATCAGCTTCATAGGTCTCTTTAATTTGCTTTACCAGCTAGCTGATCTATATCGGCGAAATAAATCGGGGCCAATTGATTCCAGTCGCATTCTTTACTTGACTTCAATCCTTCTTCCCTTATGTGATTATAAAGATGTTTATCTGATAATAAAAGTTGTATGATAGCAATGTAATCTTCTGCATCATAAGGGCTGCACTTATAACCGTTCACACCTTGTTCAATGAGATCTTTTGATCCGCCGCCGTCTGCTATGATACAGGGAAGACCTGAAGCCATTGCTTCTGTCACAACGTTTCCGTATGTTTCAGATATAGAAGGAAATAGAAAAAGGGTTGAACTCGCATATAGAGCAGCTAATTCCTGATGATGTACTTTGCCTGTAAACACTGCATTTTTCATTCTTATTTCACATGCTTTTCTCGCTGTGCCATCTCCTGCAATTAAAAAATTCACTTCTATTTTTCTGGCTGTACAAAGGTCATAAATAGAGAAGAGTGTCTCCAGATTTTTCTCCCATACCAGCCGGCTTGCGAAAATTATAGTTGGCTGGTCATTACCTGTCAGTGTTCTCAATAGATCGGCATTTCCTTTTTCCGGGGAAAATAGCGTCAGATCAATACCTCTTTTCCATAAGCGCATCAGTGATGGCTTGATACCGATCTCTTGAAGTTCTTCTTTGATACTTACAGAAGGCACATAAATTTTATGACATTGGTTATAAAACTCTCTATGGCTCTTAGCGATCATTTTCTTTACCTTATTAATAAGGAAAGGAGTATGTTTCAAATAATAGTCGATATAAGATATAAAATGCGTGTGATAGATCGTAATCACAGGGAGACTATTTTTCCCCGCATATTTTAATGCAAAATTCCCTAAGAGCGAAGGAGTAGCGATATGAATCACATGTGGTTTGAAAGATTTTATATGCTCCTTAATTACATTTTTGGCAAGGGACGGCAATGCCATTTTGTAATTTGAGTTTATTGGCAAGCTCACCGCGGGTACTTTTATACAGTTAAAGTTCAGGATGTGATCCGGACCTGTTCCGCAAATAAATAAAAACTCATATTTCTTTGGGTCAATGCGATTTATTAACTGAAACATTGTTCTTGAAGCACCGTCAAAATCCTCTATCAGTATTTCTGCAAAAAATGCAACTCTAATCTTCTTCATGAGTAAATGTTTGTTTTCGCTGATTATTCATGATACTCCCGCATTACGAGAGTTAAACTTATTTGCTTTCTGTTTTGGCAAAGGTAGTTTGCTGCAGCAGCAGCAGGAATTTGCGTAGCTGTACCAGCTGATCTGTATTGATCAGATCCACACCACATTCCAGTAGTTCTGTCCATACACTTTTATTTTCTGGTGATGCCCAAAGCCTGACCTTTTTATTATACCGGTGGGCGAGTTCTACATAGCGACATAATTTTGTTTTCTCTTTATCCGGCATCTCACCATTTCCATCCCAGTTCAGTAATGTGGAATACTTACAGCTCGCAGTTTGATAAATTCCTGTGGAAAGCGTGTCTTGTGAAACTTTCATCAGATCCTCATCTAAGAATACCAGTCGTTGTTGCTCTTTTTGTATGACGTGGTAGGGTTTGTTGCCCGTAATCACAATAGTTAACTGCCTTGTGGTAACTTTACCATTATCGTAACTGCTGAGGATAGATTTGTATTTTTGAAGTAGCTCGTTTAAACTGGCGTAGGTTTTATTGGCATCTGATTTAATATCAATCATCAGCGTTAACGGGTACAGGGGGAAAGGGATGTCCTTGTTTTTACCACTTATACATTCTTGCAGGGGTTTCAGATAAAGGTCTTCCAGTGTTCTTTTCTTTTTGAAGCGTGGTAAAATGTGTGCAACAATCAGTTTTTTGTTGCGTAAAAAAATATCTGCTTCTATATGAGAGAAGCCATTATCCAGCGCATCAAACAGCGGCCGTTTATGCCAGTAATCATTATGTGCAAATGCATTATTCAGTAATATGCCTTGTGATTTGCACTCGAATATGGTGAATTGGAGCACAATGAAAAATATCAATTTCAGGTGCTTCAGACTGATAGCTACTTGCATCGTAAATTTTTATTTGTTTACGCAAGCTACAAGTCGTGTATGTCTGTAGCATTAATTTATGATGAAGGAATATGACAGTATTATGGTATTTGATCAGAGCTTGCAGTTAAAATAAAGTTCCATCAGCAATACCTGAATTCCCCCTTTCAAATCGAAGGAGCCATATTTTTTTGTCTATACCGCCGGCATATCCGGTCATACTTCCGTTGCTGCCAATTACACGGTGGCAGGGGATGATGATGGCCAGTCGGTTTTTACCATTAGTAGCAGCAATTGCGCGGATTGCTTTTGGGTTATTCATCATATCTGCTTGCTCTTTATAAGAGCAGGTTTTTCCATATGGAATTTCCTGCAGCGTTTTCCATACGGATTGTGAGAATTCGTTTCCAGGTATATGCAATGGAACAGTAAAGGTTTTTCGACTCCCATCGAAATATTCCTTCAGCTCATTTTCCAATTGATCCAGATGGTGATTCCTGCCAGGTAGCATAACGGCGTTGAGTAGTTTTTGCAAATCACTGAATTCCTTTTCTAATCTGATTCGGTTACTAAATTCAAGCACACAAATTCCTTTTGAAGTAGCACCAGCCAGCATTAGACCTAAAGGGGTCTCGAATTCTGTCATATGGATTACTTCAGGTTCTTTAGTAGATTCAATAGATGTATTATTTATGACACACATGATTTATTCCTTTTTACAATGGCAAGGGGAGAGGAGATCTTTGATTGTGCTTTCGATGGCGATATAAGTGATATCATAATAGCAGTTATCTAATGATTAGAGGGGTAACTAATACTATAGTATTACAAGTGTAATGAATTTTTAATTGTAATCTAAGCATGAAGTCGCCGTATTTATGCGCGATATTCAAAACAATTCATCCATATCATAAGAGTGAACTCAAATATATGCATATTGCATTTTAACAAAAACTGGATTACGTGCCTAATTGACTGTCTGAATAACCCCGAGTATTAATGAGCAGAGGGATTGAAATAAAAAAAGCCTTCAGATTTAACATCTAAAGGCCTTTAACAGTAGCGGGGAGCAGGATCGAACTGCCGACCTCAGGGTTATGAATCCTGCGCTCTAACCATCTGAGCTACCCCGCCGGGTGAGGTTGTTTTTTTAAAGAGTTGCAAATATAGAATAAAATACTTTTCTTTAGAAAAATAAAAAAAAATAATCCACAAACAACAAGATATAAGCGGTTTAAAATGTCAGAAAAGAAAAAGTATACTCTGGAATATGAGTTAAAATCGTCACCACGTATTTTGTTTAGTTTCATTAGTGAGCCAAATGGCTTATCACAATGGTTTGCAGACGATGTAATTTTTCGTGATCAGGTATATACCTTTACATGGGATGATGAAGTGCAGAAGGCAAAACTGTTAAGCATTAAAGAAAATAAAATGGTAAAGTTCAAATGGCTTGATGATGAACCCCACTGTTACTTTGAAATGGAGATAGTACAGGATGAACTCACTAATGATGTAGCACTTTCTATCACTGACTTTGCAACGGATGATACAATGAAAGAAAGAAAACAAATCTGGGATAACCAGATTACCTATTTACATAGTGTAATTGGTGCTTAATTTTACAGATGCTTTGTCTACATTTGTATATTGAAAAAGATTCACGTACTTCTGCTTAAAGCATTCATCAATCCCTTTCTGGTCACATTTTTTGTTGTGATGTTCATCTTATTGATGTTTTTTCTCTTCAAATATGTTGATGATCTGATTGGAAAAGGTTTTGAGTGGTACACTATTCTTGAGCTGATGTTTTATGCATCAGCAGCAAATGTATCCATGGCATTGCCACTTGCTATCTTATTGTCTTCTATTATGACGTTTGGAACGTTAGGGGAGAATTATGAATTAGTAGCTATTAAGTCAGCAGGAATATCATTGCAGAAGGCGATGCGTCCATTGCTGGTGCTGATCATGATCATCTCATTTCTATCGTTTCTGTTCTCGCAATATATGCTTCCCAAGGCAAATCTAAAGTTTGGGTCATTGTTGTGGGATGTAAGAAATAAAAAGCTTTCTTTTTTAATTAAGGAGGGTGTTTTTAACAATAGTATACCGGGATATTCTATCCGTGTAGATGAAAAAGGTAAAGATGGTGTTTCTTTAAAAGGAATCATGATTTATGACCATACTGGTAACAGTGGTGTAGCTAAGATCATCATTGCGAAGAATGGTACAATGAATACCACAAAGGATAAAAAATACCTGATCCTGAAGTTGAATGATGGAGTTAGATATGAAGAATCCAGCGGTCAGGGAGGTGGATACAATCCCCGGCAGCAGTTAACAAGGATGCGTTTCGGACAAACGGAGCAGAAGTTTGATTTGTCCAGTTTTGAAATGAACAGGACGGATGAAAATAGTTTCCGGTCAAATGTGCAAATGCTGAACTTGAAAGGACTAACGATTAAACAGGATTCCCTGACTAAAGAACTGGATAGCATTAACCGTTTTGCTGTATTGAGTGTGGGCAGTTATTATAAACAGAATAACTTTACTAAAGGATATACAAAGATTAAAGTGCCTGAAAAGACAATTAAAGGATCTATAGTGAAGACGATCCCTGAACTTCAGCGAGCTTCTGCTCTGCAGGGAGCGTTAGATCAGGCAAATGCTGTTAAACAAATGTCTGATGGCAGAATAGTTGATTTTAGTGAGCGGATAAAGGCGCTTATCAAAATAAAGCTGGAATATCAGCGTAAGTTTACACTGGCCATTTCCTGTATTATGTTATTTTTTATTGGTGCTCCACTTGGTGCCATCATCAGAAAGGGCGGACTTGGATTACCGGTAGTCATGGCCGTTATGTTTTTCCTGATCTACCATATTATTTCCACTGTGGCTGAAAAATCTGCTGTTCAGGGTAATATCAATCCTGTAGTGGGTATCTGGCTCGCTATCATTGTACTGAGCCCTCTGGGGGCATTCCTGACCTATAAAGCAACGGTTGACTCTGCGCTTTTTGATATGAATTATTACAAAGCCATCTTCCTGAGTATTTTCAAAAAGAAATCGAAATCTTAGCGGACATACGTTCCTTACTTATCCATGATATTTTGACGTAGTTTATTATCATTATAGGTTGTAACTTTGTTTATCAATCTTAAACGGTGATGTAATTTTCATCCCTGATTTGCTGATGATAGATTTGAATAATGGAAATTAAACTAAATGCAATTGACGAGGCTATAGCAGATATAAAAGCTGGAAAAGTCATTATCGTTGTTGATGATGAAGACAGGGAAAATGAGGGCGACTTCTTAACTGCTGCTGCAAATGCTACCCCGGAAGTTATCAATTTTATGGCTACTTATGGCAGGGGCTTAATCTGTGCTGCAATCACTGAACAGCGATGTGATGAATTGAACCTGGAATTGATGGTAGGTAAAAATACAGCTGCTTATGAAACCAATTTCACCGTTTCTGTGGATCTGATTGGCCACGGCTGTACTACTGGTATTTCTGCATCTGACCGTTCTAAAACTATAAAGGCATTAATTAATCCGGACACTGATCCGAATGAGCTGGGGAGACCAGGACATATTTTTCCACTGCGTGCCAAAGATGGTGGCGTACTGCGTCGTGCTGGTCATACAGAGGCTGCAGTAGATCTGGCCAGGCTGGCAGGAATGGAACCTGCTGGTGTGATCGTCGAGATTATGAAAGAAGACGGAGAAATGGCCAGGTTGCCCGATTTAATGAAAATTGCTGAACAGCATAAGTTAAAGATCATTTCTATCAAAGATCTGATCTCTTATCGTTTAAATAAAGAGAGCCTGATCAAACAGGAGGTAACGATCAATCTGCCTACAGAATGGGGGGATTTCAAAATGACGGCTTATACGCAGATTGAAACAAATGCAACACACCTTGCCTTGAGTAAAGGAGAGTGGACTGAGGATGAACCGGTATTGGTAAGGGTTCATAGTTCCTGCGTAACTGGTGATATTTTTGGCTCCTGCCGTTGCGACTGCGGCCCTCAACTGCACAGGGCAATGGAAATGATCGAGAAGGAAGGAAAAGGGATTGTGGTTTATATGAATCAGGAAGGTCGTGGTATCGGATTGGTAAATAAATTACGTTCTTACAATTTACAGGATGCAGGCTTCGATACGGTAGAGGCTAACATTAAACTGGGCTTTAAAGGTGATGAGCGCGACTATGGTGTTGGTGCGCAGATATTGAGAGCACAGGGTGTAACTAAGATGCGCCTGATGTCTAATAACCCGACAAAAAGAGCCGGGTTGATCGGTTACGGACTGGAAGTGGTAGAAAATGTGTCTATTGAAATTGATAGCAATCAACACAACGAAACCTACTTAAAGACTAAAAGAGATAAAATGGGTCATACCATTATGAAAGGATAAATCAAATGAAGATTAAGGAGTTGTTTTTTGCAACTTCTTTTCTTCATTCAGAATTGCTTCTTTATTGATCAGCTGTTTTGGTTTCTTATTCTGCTGCTCCGCTTGTTTTCTTTTCTCATTTCTGCGGTATTCTCCGGTAATTTTTTGCAGGAACTCCCTGAAAGTATCAAATTGCTGAGAATAAATAAGGCCCAAAGAGGTCACGTTTACATTTGGATTAATGGTGTTTGCAAAGATACTTTGCTGTGTGGGTGGCTTATTGGCTATTTTCCCTATCAGCGTTCCATCCTTCCTGATCAGGGCCAGCATCTCAAACTCACTACCTACACTATTTCTTGACCCTATCAGTGACAGATCACTCGCGCTTCTTCTGTCTACTACACCTGCGTTGATAATCACACGGTCATTGAAGAATTTAAACGATGCACTGGCTTCGCTTAATGAACGGATGTTAATATCTACGAAGTCGAGATTTAAAGAAGAAAGTACATTGTTGAATTGATTAAACAGCAATTCTGTTGCAGTACTGGTCACACCGGATGATAGTTGTTTTCCCAAAGCCTCTCTTCCTGCGCCTGGTGCAAAACTTCGTCTGATGATTAAACTGAAGGCCTGTAAGTTCAGGTTATTTGAATCATTGAAATAGGCTTGTAACTCTTCTTTAATTGAAGGATTAGAAGGAAAGAAAATATCCAGTTTGATCTCAGGCTGTAGTAAAAGACCGCTTAGTCCCATTTCTACCTCTACAGGAACCCGCAGATTAGTATTGCTGCTACCAACGTCCCTGTTAGCAGCCGTATATAAGTCGGTCAGGCCAGCCCGAAGTTCGTAAATAGCTTTCAGCTGGATTTGCGCCTGTGTAGGATTACCTGTCCACCTGACTGTACCACCCTGCCTGATATTGAATTTTTTGTTGATCACCTCCTGTGCGGTGAAATCGAAACTTCCGGATTCGATGATGTAATCGCCCGACATTTCGAAGTCTCCCAGACTATTAATTTCAAGATTTAACTCTGCATTCCCCTTACCGCTCAGGTTTCCAAGATTAGTGAATAAGTTAGCGGTACTATTTGCATCTACCTGCAGTTTGAAGCTCATCGTTAAACCATCAAAACTGGTCTCTTTTTTAATTGCATTAGCCGCGGTATCTTTACTTAGGAAGGTAATGAAATCTTTGCTTGTTACTGTTTCAGAGCTGTTTAGTGGCAGATTAAAAACAGTTCCTTTCTCTGTTTTTGCATCTATACCGATATACATTTTATTGGTTGGCCCTCTGAATATAAAAGTACCCGTTGCGAAAGCCTGCCCGAAGTACAATGCATTATCCTTCACTGTAGTATTTAAAGCCATGAAGTTTTTGGCTTTAATCGTCACATCCAGCGTTGGGGTATTGATTTCATTGAGGTCGACCGTCCCATTTGCAGTAGCCGTATGATCGCCTGAATCCTTGAGATCAAGATCGTTAATCTGTATTACACTGTTTTCAATATGAACTTTATCTGATATCGTATAAGCAGTCTGTAAATAGTTTACTGTAAGCTGTGCCTTATTTAACATTAAATCACCATTTATCTGTGGTTTACTCAATGGGCCTTTAATTGAAATATCGGCAGATACATGCCCTTTTAGATTTGAAACCAGTTTACTCACAAATGGAGAAACAACAGTAAGCTCACTCTCATCCATTTTTACAGCCAGGTCTAATTCTTTGGCTTCTAGATCTACCTTACCATCCACTTTAAAAGTTTCCTTATCTGCGGCATTGATACGCATGTACACGTTAGCCAGCTTCAGTTGCTGGTTGAATGAAGAGGTGTCTATTAAGGTGCCAATATAGGTGTTGTTAAAGGTCAGCGAATCTATTCTCAGACTATCTGTTATTCGCGGAGTTTTTAACAGGCTATAGAGCTTCGTATTGCCATTTACGTTACCTTCCAGGGATACACCTAATGTTTTCACAAAAGGATTAATTGTTTTTAAGCTGAAATTTTTAAAGCCTACGATCAGCGCATCTTTGGTATCGGGTGAGAGTATTCCGTCAATAGTGAGTAATTGACTGCCATTACTCAGGTCAAAATTACTGATCTCGGTTTTACCATCGTTAAAATTGATCCGTACTTTTTCCTGTATTGCCCAGTCCTCGTTATTTATCTTCAAGAGCGATGGAAGAATGCTGATGCGGGCTGTGGTATCTTTACCGAATTCAACCAGTCCGTTTAAATCCAGCTGATTGGCATCGTCGGCATTAGAAAGTTTTACGTTCAGCGCCAGACTATCATTTCTCAGGATATTTGATATGTTGACGTTCTTGATATACAGACTGTCATTCAAATCTACCCTGTCTGAGGTAATAATTGCCTGCAACTGATTGGAAGTGGTATTTTCATCAATAATAATATTATTGGCGATGATTCCTTTGTATTTCAATTTCGCTACAAAACCATTTAGCGTAGCAATATTTTTCTTTGAATCAAAATTCCCGATCATCACTGCTCCCTCTTCAATTTCGAGTCCGGGTGCGATGAGTTCTGCTATCGGTTCAAATCGTTTGACTTTAAGATTAAACTGGAAGATCTGATCCTTGAATTTCACAATATCTGTTTTCAGGGATGGGATGTAAGTTTTAGCCAGGGCTTTATAATAAGAAAAGATGGTGTTCAGGTCATATTGTCCCTTAATGCTGGCATCCAGTACATCGGACTCAATTTTGAGTGTTCTGTCTATTCCAATTCCCTGCGCCTGTAACTGTACGGAATCTATGTTATAAATGCCTTTTACATTATCCAGCCTTACCTGCTGAATGAGTAAATTTCCCTGGATATTGTTCAGGTTGGTACCTGAGAAATTGGTGCTGAATTTCGCATCAACTTTCAGTGAATCTTTGAATAAGTGTAATGCTCTTAGTTTTGCATTTTTAATCGTCGCCTTAAAATTAAACACAGGGAGTGCAGGATTTAAATTCACCCCTCCATCAAACGAAAGCTGTACGTTTTTATCATTTATATTCAGCGTGCCGTCAAAGTATTTTTTGTCAAAGGTACCATCAATCTTTACGTTAGAATACCTGTAATCGTTGAATTCAATATAGCGGATATCACCATTTATTTTTTCTGTCAGATTTTTAACTTCGGTTCCTCTTCCTTTGATATAAACAGATGCGGTTACCCTTCCAAGACTTTTTTCATTGATCAGGTTGCCAATATTGAAGTCATATGTTTTTACATTGCCTGAATAAGAAGGAACGCCTTTGGCATCAATCTTCATATTTACATCAGAAACGACCCTGCCTATTTTTGTTTTGAATTCACCAAAAGCAATAAAGTCATTTTGAAAACCGGTGAAATTACCATTGAAATAGATATTTCCGAATTTCTCTACGATTGCCGGAATGACTTTGGTTTTATTTCCGGTAGTATTTCCCAGTATTTCATCAAGATCACGCTTATTCGTAGCGGCCATGTCTATCTTGAATTCCATGAATGTCTCTTTGATATTTGGTAAGCCTTTCAGGGCGAAATCACCTTTGATGTAAGTTGCCTTCCCCGCTTTAACAGCGAGCTGTTTGGCTTTCAGGTTATTGACCAAACCTGTAATCTGACCATCTATATCGATGTCAAGGTTCATCTTTGATAGTTCATTGGAAAAGAAGGAAATATCCCTTGAGGCGAGGTGACTATCCTTAAAGTTTGCTTTCATACGCACCTTATTGATATAATCACTAAAATCTCCGAAGCGCTCAAACTTCATGCTGAAATAATCAGACAGCTTGCTTTTATTGGTCACCAGTAATAGTTTTTTCAACTCAATCTGGTTGGTGTCGATCGTGGTAAAAGCCGTTAAGTTCTTGAGGTAAAAACCACTTTTTTCATGAAAGGTCAGATTCTTTATATCTGCCTGCAGCAAATGATCTTTAGTATTCAGCTTTTGAAATATGCCATTCAGTTTGCTGAGTTCCAAATCATCGAAGTTAACACCGTTGATTACGGTATCTCTTTTCAGATTTTTATATTTCAGCTGCAGGTTATTCAGGATCACGCGTCCGAAAGAAATATTATATGGTTTTTTCTTCTTCTTAACGGTAGTTGTACCTGAATCAAAATAATCTATAATGAAATCTATGTTAGTGCCTTTATCTTTTTCTTTGTAAGATTTGAGAAAAAAAGAACCATTGTTGATCTGTACGGTATTCACATCTATGATCCTTTCCTTTAGGGAAAACCGGTTGAGGTCGACAATGAATTTGGGCGTATTCAGCAAAGTATCTTTTTGCTGATCCAGCACGAGCAGATTTTCTATCACAACCGACTTAAAAGGTTTGATATAAATACTACTTAAAGAGATGGTGGTATTGAGTTCTTTTGACAGGTATGCCGCTGCTTTTTTAGCTATAAAAGTTTGCACAGGTTTGAACTGAAGCGAAAAAAGTACAATCGCTATCAGCAATAAGACTGATGTGACAAACCAAAGAAGTATTTTTAATAGTTTTTTGATAGTTTTGTAGCTTAATAATAATCAACGTGTCAGTAATACTTGCTATCGAATCTTCTTGTGATGAAACTTCAGTTGCTATTTGTAACAACGGCAAAATTACTGCCAATGTTATTGCAAACCAAACAATTCATCAAAATTATGGTGGTGTAATACCTGAACTGGCTTCAAGAGTACACCAGCAGAATATTGTACCTGTTATACAGCAAGCATTAATTGATGCTAAAGTAAGTAAAAAGGATATAAATGCTGTAGCTTTTACAAGGGGACCTGGATTATTAGGTTCTTTACTGGTTGGCGTATCCTTTGCAAAGTCTTTTGCACTGGCTTTGGATATTCCATTAATTGCCGTAAATCATATGCATGCCCATATTCTGGCGCATTTTATTGATGAGCCTAAACCTTCTTTTCCATTTTTGTGTCTCACTGTTTCAGGGGGGCATACGCAAATTGTGCTGGTTAAGGATTACTTTGATATGGAAGTGGTGGGTGAAACGCTGGATGATGCAGCAGGGGAGGCCTTCGACAAGACGGCGAAGATCCTTAGTTTACCTTATCCGGGCGGACCATTAATTGATTTACATGCTAAGAAGGGTAATCCATTGGCTTTTAAATTTCCTGAGCCGCAGATCAAAGACCTGGATTATAGTTTCAGTGGTTTAAAGACGGCAATACTTTATTTTATCAGGGCACAGGAAAAACTGAATCCGGCTTTTATTACAGAAAATCTGGAGGATATCTGCGCTTCCGTGCAGCATAGTATTGTGGGAATTTTATTGAATAAAGTTAAAAAAGCTGCAAAACAATATGGGATAAATGAGATTGCTATCGCGGGTGGCGTTTCTGCTAATACAGGTTTGCGTAAAGCCTTAACTGATACGGCAACACAGTTGAACTGGAAAGTTTATATCCCTGCCTTTGAATACTGCACAGACAATGCTGCAATGATTGCGATTGCCGGGCATTATAAATATATCAACAAGGAATTTGTAGGTCAGGATATTGCACCTGCATCAAGAATGGAATTTTAATATTAAAATAGAAGCATTATGAGTACAATGAGTTATGTGTTTTTCGGCCTGATGCTGATCCCTTTTGTGTTATTCCTGATGTGGGTAGTCAAACAGGATAAGAAGAAAAATTATATTGGGCTGGCTATTCTGGCGGTAGCTATTATCATTGCGACTTACGTGGCTATTCAGGTAGATTTAAAGTTTATGGCTCCGCAATAATTATTAAGGTTCAAATAAGCTCCATAAAAAAGCCTGCTCATATTGAAATATAAGCAGGCTTAAATATATCTGACTGAAATTACAACAGTTCTTCCAGTTTTTCTCCTGTTACTTCTTCCCTGATTTTTTTCTCGATTTCATCAGCCAGTTCAGGATTGTCCATTAATAACTGTTTTACAGCATCTCTACCCTGACCCAATTTAGTCTCTCCATAAGAGAACCATGAACCTGCTTTTTTCACGATATTGAAGTCTACACCAAGATCAATGATTTCTCCTACTTTAGAAATACCCTGACCAAACATGATGTCAAACTCAGCAATCCGGAAAGGCGGAGCAACTTTATTTTTAACGATTTTTACTTTTACCCTGTTACCTGAAACTTCGTCAGAATCTTTGATCTGTGAAGTTCTGCGGATATCAAGTCTCACAGAAGCATAAAATTTAAGGGCATTACCACCCGTAGTAGTTTCAGGGTTACCGAACATCACACCAATTTTTTCACGTAACTGGTTGATGAAAATACAGCAACATCCTGTTTTGGCAATAGTACCTGTTAGCTTTCTAAGTGCCTGTGACATTAAACGTGCCTGTAAGCCCATTTTAGAATCACCCATTTCACCCTCAATCTCCGCTTTTGGAACCAACGCAGCAACAGAGTCAATTACAATTACATCAATTGCTCCGGAACGGATCAGGTTATCTGCGATCTCTAATGCCTGCTCACCATTGTCTGGCTGTGCAATCAATAAATTATCAACATCAACACCCAATTTCTTAGCGTAGAATTTATCAAATGCATGTTCTGCATCAATAAATGCTGCTACACCACCTTTTTTCTGTGCTTCAGCAATGATATGCGTTGCCAAAGTTGTTTTACCAGAAGATTCAGGACCGTAGATCTCAATTACACGACCTTTAGGTACACCACCGATGCCTAAAGCGATATCCAGACTGATCGATCCGGTTGATATAGCCTCAATAGATTCGATTGCGGCGTCTCCTAATTTCATCACGGCACCCTTACCGTAAGATTTTTCTAACTTATCAAGCGTTAGTTGTAGTGCTTTTAATTTATCTGCGTTTGGATTCATCTTTTTAAATTGTGGAGTAAATATAAAATATTTATTCTGTATAATACTACTTATGTTGGTTTTTAAACTAAATATTTTAGCAAAAATAAGTATAATAATTCAGAATATAATTCTTTTTGAAAAAATAATGGATGAGCTTATACCACTTCACTAAGTATCTTAGCTGGTTTATTCAGCCTCTCATAGTACTTGCATATAGCTGTAATCTCACAAATACTGCATTTAGGTGAACGTGCAACGCATACATATCTTCCATGCAGGATCAGCCAGTGATGTGCTACATGGATGGTTTCCTGTGGTAAATATTTAACTAAATCTTTTTCCACAGCAAGCGGAGTTTTTCCCGTGGTTAAGCCTATCCGGTTGGCTACGCGAAATACATGGGTATCCACAGCCATCGCTGGTGCATTATAGATCACAGAGGCAATCACATTCGCAGTTTTACGACCTACACCGGGCATTTTTTGCAGCTGATCGATATCTGAAGGTACTTCATTGTTAAATTCATGGAGCAGCATGTTTGCCATACCAACAAGATGTTTGGCTTTATTGTTTGGATAACTTACACTTCTGATATAATCAAAAACGATATCTGGTGTCACTTCCGCCAGGGCTTTGGCATTTGGAAAGCGCTGGAAAAGTGCAGGCGTGATCTGGTTTATTCTTTTGTCGGTGCACTGTGCAGAGAGTATAACGGCAACCAAAAGTTGAAAGGGATTATTATAATGCAATTCTGTTTCAGCATCAGGCTGTTTAGCAGAAAAATGAGCAACGAATTGTTTATATCTTTCTTTTTTTAACATGAACAAAGATAAAAAAAAGCCGCCATTTTATTGGCGGCTTAACATTTCTTAATCATTACAGAGACCTTGAATAAGCTAATATTTTAGCAATGGTTTCCTCATCCGGATTCCTGCTTAGCTGGTTCAGTTGTGGTTTAATGTTTTCGTAGAACATTAAATCCAGGTCGTTAAAGGTCTCACTACTTAAACTTTCTGAATTCTGATTTAAGTAATTAGGGTTGTTGATAGGAGTAGAGGTTGTCATCATAAGCACTAAAACTGTTTGTTTTTCTAATTTAACGAAACGTTTTAATATTTATTTCAAACCTGTCAACAATATTCTCAAACAAAGTTGGAAAGATAAATTAGGTGACTTCTTTCACCTTCATCATCTTACGCAGATTGCTTAATGCATATCTCATTCTTCCCAATGCAGTATTGATGCTTACTTCTGTCAAATCAGCGATTTCCTTGAAGCTGAGGTCGGCATAGTGCCTCATAATCAGTACTTCTTTCTGTTCATCAGGCAAAAGCTGGATCAATACGCGAAGGTCTGTATGTGTCTGATCTCTTAAAATTCTGTCTTCTGCACTCTCTTCATGAATCTGTAACAAATTTAGTACATCGGTACCATCTGCACTGGTAATCACTGGCGCACGCTTCTCTTTCCTGAAGTAATCGATCACCAGGTTATGCGCAATACGCATTACCCATGGTAAAAATTTACCTTCTTCATTGTATCTGCCAGACCTGAGTGTGTTGATTACTTTAATGAAAGCATCCTGAAATATATCTTCTGCCAGATACTGGTCTTTCACCAGTAAATAAATAGAAGTATATATTTTTGACTTATGTCGTCTCAGTAATTCTTCCAAAACCGATTCATCACCGGCTAAGTATAACTTCACCAAGTCCTGATCACTATATGATTGTAATTTCATAGGATTATCTGTACTAAATTCCTTGCTCTTGTTGCTAAAAATAACTTAGTAGATGTTTTGTTCGATAGCGTTTCTCCTATTGCGTTTTAAGATGGTGGTATGTGTGTTTGGGTTATAAGTTCAAAAGAAGCATTTTTTTATTACATTCCAACAATAAAATTACTAAAAAAAATTAAAAGTAATTAAAGAGCCGTATTTTTGTATTCAGGTAAAAAACTAACCGAAGCTTTTTTTGGTTATATCACTACTATACTATCCGCAAAATAAATGAGTAAGGAAATCGAAAAAGATCCACATAAAAATATAATCATAAAGGGTGCCAGAGTACATAATTTAAAGAATATTGATGTAGCTATTCCCAAAAATAAACTCGTAGTCATTACCGGAATGTCCGGCTCAGGTAAATCATCATTAGCTTTTGATACACTTTATGCCGAAGGGCAAAGAAGATATGTAGAAAGTTTATCTTCTTATGCGCGTCAGTTTATGGGGCGGATGAACAAACCGGATGTTGACTATATTAAAGGGATTGCACCTGCGATTGCGATCGAGCAGAAAGTAATTACTTCTAATCCGAGATCTACTGTAGGTACGTCAACCGAAATCTACGATTACCTTAAACTGCTTTTTTCCAGAATAGGTAAAACTTATTCTCCAGTTTCGGGGGAAGTGGTTAAAAAGGATACGGTAAGTACTGTAGTCGATTTTATTTCCAAACTTGGCGAAGATATCACAGCCACGATATACTGCCCTCTTTTCCCGCATAATAACAGGTCTATTAAAGAAGAACTGGCTATTTTGCTGCAAAAAGGATTTTTAAGGGTTTATCTGGGAGATAAGATTTATAAAATTGAAGATATTCTTGATGATAAGGACTTCAAGGATAAAGAACTCAAAGATGAACACACGGTTAAAATACTGATCGACCGTATTGTTTATCATGAGGATGATGAGACCATGAGTCGCCTGGCAGATTCTGTACAGACTGCTTTTTTTGAAGGCAAGGGAGATTGTTATGTAGACTATGAAGGTAAAACGGCACATTTCTGTGATCGCTTTGAACTGGACGAAATCCGTTTTGAAGAGCCTACTCCAAATTTCTTTAGTTTCAATAATCCTTATGGCGCATGTAAACGCTGCGAAGGTTATGGAAATGTGATCGGTATTGATGAGGATCTGGTGATCCCTGACAAAAGCAAAAGTGTGTACGATAGTGCAATTGCCCCATGGCGCGGAGAAAAGATGCGTGAATGGCTGAATAAGCTGATCGCAACTGCTAGTAAATTTGATTTTCCTATCCATAGATCATACAGTGAATTAACTGAAGCGCAGCAAAGGGTAATCTGGACGGGTAATAAGTACTTTGACGGACTGGATGCGTTCTTTAATGAACTGGAGACGCAGACCTATAAAATTCAATACCGGGTGATGTTATCGCGTTACCGTGGAAAAACAATATGTCCTGATTGTAAAGGTTCTCGCCTGCGTAAAGATGCTTCTTATGTTAAAATAGGTGGAAAGTCTATAATTGATATCGTATTAATGCCTTTATCAGCTATACAGCACTTTTTTGACACGCTGGAGCTTTCTGATACGGATCAGAAAATCTCTAAGCGTCTGCTGGCAGAGGTAGTGAGCAGAATCTTATACCTGAATAATGTAGGTCTGGGTTATCTGACCTTAAACAGGTTATCAAATACTTTGTCTGGCGGAGAGTCTCAGCGTATCAACCTGGCGACTTCTCTGGGCAGTAGTCTGGTAGGTTCTATATATGTACTGGATGAGCCAAGTATTGGTCTCCACCCCAGAGATACAAACAAGCTGATTGAAGTATTGGAATCTCTCCGGAATGTGGGTAACACCGTAATTGTTGTGGAGCATGAAGAGGAAATGATGAAGGCTGCGGATCATATTATTGATATCGGTCCTGAAGCGGGAACACATGGGGGTAACCTGGTATTCAGTGGTACTTACGAGCAGATCATTAAAGATAAAAAGAGTCTTACCGGAATGTACCTTTCTGGTAAGGAACAGATCGTTGTTCCCGGAAAACGCAGAAAGTGGGCAGACCATGTACTGATTAAAGGTGCGAGGGAGAATAACCTTAAAAATATAGATGTAAAATTCCCTCTGGGTGTTTTCACGGTAGTGAGTGGGGTTTCCGGATCAGGTAAAACCAGTCTGGTAAAAAAGATACTTTTCCCTGCCCTGCAGAAGGCGATTGGTAATTACGCCGGTGAGCAGACAGGATTGTATGATGGGATTTTTGGGAACTACGAGCTGGTGAGCCAGGTAGAAATGGTAGACCAGAACCCTATTGGCCGCTCTTCACGGTCTAACCCGGTTACCTATGTAAAAGCATGGGACGATGTACGTGCGCTGTTTTCTGCTTTGCCTGCTGCTAAAGCTGCGGGACTGAAACCTGCTGCATTCTCTTTTAATGTTGAAGGTGGCCGCTGTGATGTTTGTCAGGGTGAAGGGGAAGTGAAAATAGAAATGCAGTTCATGGCTGATATTTATCTGCCTTGTGAAGCTTGTAGTGGCAGGAGATTCAAGCAACAGATCCTGGATGTGACTTATCAGGAGAAAAACGTGGCTGATATTTTGGATCTGACCATTGATGAAGCCGTTGAGTTCTTTAAGAATGAGCAAAAGATTCTGAACAAATTGCAGCCGCTGGTGGATGTTGGTTTAGGTTATGTTCACCTGGGACAATCGTCAAATACACTATCCGGCGGGGAAGCACAGCGGATCAAACTGGCCTCATTTCTAATCAAAGGAAATAATGCAAGCAAGACGATGTTTATTTTCGACGAGCCGACAACGGGACTGCATTTTCATGATATTAAAAAGCTGCTAATTGCATTAAATACACTGATTGAACAGGGGAATACAATTCTGGTTATAGAGCATAATATGGATATGATTAAGTCGGCCGACTGGGTAATTGACATCGGACCGGAAGGTGGTGATAAAGGTGGAAACGTTGTTTTTGAAGGTACTCCCGAAGATTTGGTGAAAGAGAAAACTTCCTACACAGCGAAGTATCTTCAGCTGCACATGAAACCTTAGTTTTACTATAGAATTATTTTATATCTTCGTCCATGCTTTTTTTAACTCTTTTCCTGGGATTGATCTTGAATTCAATAGGTTATATCCCTCCTGGAAATATCAACCTTACTGTTGTTCAGCTCACCATCAACAGGGGAATCAAACAGGCGCTTTATTTCATATTCGCCTTTTCGGCGGTAGAGATGCTCTTTACTTTTGGGGTAATGCGTTTTGTGCAATGGCTTTCCAGTGAGATTAAACTGGGAAACATTATTGATGCAGTGATGATTGTTGTCTTTCTGGTATTAGGTGTAATGACCTGGAGATCGAGGAAAGAAATGCCCAAAGAAGATTATTCCAAAAAAGATAGTATAAGATATGGAATGCTGCTCGGAGTACTTAACCCGATGCAGATTCCTTACTGGTTATTTGTGGGTACCTATTTAATTTCACATGAGTGGATCAATACCGGTTATTTATCACTAAGCGTATTTAGTATAGGTTCCGGAATTGGTGCGGCACTGACTTTATATGGCTTTGCGAGATTTGCGGCTTACATTCAAACTAAATTCACACTGAATAATTACACTGTCAACAAAGGCATCGCCATGCTGTTCTTTGCTTTGTCAGGTTATCATATCTGCAAACTGGCTTATATTTATCTGATCAAAGGGTAATTATTTCCTGAGGAACTCTACATTCCAGATTTTCTCGGCCCTGCGACCAATAAACCAGAAGGAAGCGGCGAGCACGCAAAAGAAAAGTGCCTTATGCCAGCTGTCCCAGAAGTACTCGAAATACCTGGTATAGAGATTCAGGAAAAGAAAAGTAATGCCAAATTCTCTGGATATATCCTCTCTGTATTTCAATCCCGCCAGGATGCTGATGACACAAACTACGGCTGATATGATGGCCCAGTAGAAGAGACTGATTTGTTTAATGCCATACCATTGATCCAATGTCCCGAAGTTTCCGAATACAGAGAGCAGCCATAAGGATACGAAAAGGTAAATCATTCCGCTAACATAGGTGGTCAGGTAAAAATATTCGAAAGCTTTAACTTTTCTTAAAAGTAAGGAGACCAGGGTAAGCACCAGGCCAAATAAAACAAACCTTAGCGGATAGTTCATGCCCAGGAAGTAGAGATTGCCCCTTGACAGGTAGCCTGTCTCTGTGCCGAACCATGCGCCAAGAGAGATCAGTACGAAAATCCAGATCAGCCGTGATTTAAAAATGTTTGCCAGTATCCCGTATATAAATACAGAAAAGAGGATGAGCAGGGAAAAGTGGGTGCCTCCGGTATCTATCGCTTTCCCGAGATAGGCTATTGCATTTGCAGTCAGCATCACTGCAGTAAAAATAATGGCATCGTTACTGAAGATTTCCATTGGCAGCGACTTCTTTCGCTTAAAGCTCAACCAGTAAAGCAGCGCAGCAGCGACAGCGGACAAAAGACTGATCATCCCATCCGGGGTATCATAAAGTTTCCTGAGGTAATTCAGAATCTCATTATCAACCAACAGTGCACCAAGCGATATGACACCACATGCCATTGCAATCCAGAAAGAGTACTGGGCAAGCCGGCGCCAGTCGAAAGACTTTGCTTCATAACTTCCTTGTAATCTTTTTACGTCATCTTCCGACAAGAGTTGTTCTTCCTGCCAGTGCTGCAGCATCTCGTCTAAAAAATCACTCTTCTCCTGGTCGATCTTCATTGCTTTATAGTTTCTTCAGTAAATCAGGTATCTTTTTATTATTTCCTACAATCCATACAATATCTTCATTCTCGAACACAAAACTGGAGTCGGGATTAAGAATGCGGTTGCCCTGCCTTTCAATCCCTACTACTAATCCCTGAGTTTTTTCCCTGATGCCGGAATCCCGGATCGTCTGTGCAAAAACAGGAGAATTGCTATTGATCACAATCTTCTGTAAAGTCATATCCTTTTTGGGGAAATCAGCTTCTTTATTTTCTTCAGTCGATCCTTCAAACAGTTCTTTAATAGCTGCCAGCTGGTCATCGGTACCGATGACCAAAACTTTATCATTCGGATATAACCGCTCATCCCTACCAGGTGTCGGGATCATCATTTTGCCACGTTCGATCAGCGCAATATTTACGCCATACTTTTCTCTAACAGCGAGTTCTATTAAAGTTTTTCCTACCAGTCTGGATTCCGGCGCTACAATTAGTTCAGCCAGGTGAGTGTCCCATGGCAGAATTTCGGGTTGTGCATTTTGCGTTTCACGTGCGTTAAGGTTATACAAAAAGCGGTTTTCCAACCGGTCATAAAATCCCTGCAATTTGCGGGAGAATACGATCATGCCAGTGATGATGATTGCCAGGGCGATCGTCATGGCAATCCAGGTATTATAAAACTGAAAGATTAAAAAACATACCGCAAAAATGGCAAGGCCAATCCTTAAAACTTCCAGCGAAATCAGTGGTCCACGGGTATACTTCTTATTGAGCCACAAATGGGAGTAAGCTTTAGGCTCCATTCTTCTGATGGCCAGTGCCCATAGGAAAGGTGCCATTAAGATTAAGGAGACAACGAGACTGATAATACTGCCCTTGTTTCCATTAATAATATGGGAAGTAATAAATGGCTGTACATACCTGGAACTTAAAAAAATCATCGCGATGAGTATCACGGAATGGATGATGGTATTAAAAGTATAGGCTTTCAGTAAAACTTTCCAGTCGCTCAGTGTAGTAATACCCGCCGTGCTGGAGCTATATCTGTTGATGGCAGCTACCCATGATTTGGGCAGGTTACGTTCTATAAAAAGATAAAAAGGTTCAGAGGCCTTGATCAGGTATGGCGTAGTGAAAGTGGTGATCGCTGAAACTGCCACTGCAATAGGATAGAGGAAATCACTGGTCACTTTTAGCGTTAAACCAAGTGTAGCGATAATAAAAGAGAACTCTCCGATTTGGGCCAGACTCAAGCCAGTTTGTACAGAGGTTTTTAAGGGCTGACCGGAAAGTAAAGCGCCTAAACCTGAACTCAGGAATTTACCGGCAACAGTAGCTAAGGTTATTACTAAAATCGGCACCGCGTATTCTACCAATACTTCTGGTTTGATCAGCATCCCTACGGAAACAAAGAATACCGCTGCGAACAGGTCTTTTACTGATTTAGTAAGGTGTTCAATTCTTTCTGCCTGCGTAGTCTCGGCCAAGATTGATCCCATGATGAAGGCACCCAGTGCAGCAGAAAAGCCTACCTGTACCGCCAGTAAAACCATAATGAGACATAAAGCCAGTGATACAATCAGCATTGTCTCATCGTTCATCAGCTTACGTGTAGCCTTCAAAAATGTAGGTACCAGGAATATTCCGCCGATAAACCAGAGTACCAGGAAGAAGCCCAGTTTGAGGATAGACATGAACATTTCCGGACCTGCAAATTGCTGGCTGACAGCCAGGGTGGAAAGCAGCACTAAAAGGAGGATGGCCACAAGGTCTTCCACGATAAGCACACCAAATACCAGACCTGCAAATTTCTTATGTTTTACGCCAAGTTCTTCAAACGCACGAATGATAATAGTAGTAGAGGAAACAGATAAAATACCACCCAGAAAGATGCTATCCATATTGGACCAGCCCATTGCTTTACCGGCAATAAAACCGGTCAGCAGCATAAAAACAACTTCAACAATAGCGGTTACAGAGGCTGATCCGCCTACTTTAACCAGCTTTTTGAAACTGAATTCCAGTCCCAGACTGAAGAGTAAAAAGATAACACCAATCTCTGCCCAGATGCTGATGCTTTCATTGTCAGTAACAGTTGGAAAGAAGTCAATATTAGGGCCGACCAATAGTCCGGCGAGTATATAACCCAGTACAAGGGGCTGTTTGATTTTTTTAAATATAAGGGTAGTGATCCCTGCGGCTGCGAGTATTAAACCTAAATCAGTAATTAATACGGGTAGATGTTGCATAGTGTCGTTAAATGTAAATTGTAAATCGGATGTTTTAATTCAGCGTGTGAGCACACTACCAGAAAACATGTTTTGGAAATAAACATTTATAGATAAAATCATAGCTGAACCGGCGTACCAGCATGTAACACTTTAAGTCCGATGTGAGTTGCAGCGCATTTTCTGTCCGGCTAAATAACTGAAGACAAGAGATGACAGGTTTTTTGAGTAACTGGTGTATTAATGTCGGATGTTCAAAATAGTCTTCACAGAAATTTGATTTTTCTGCTGCACCGGCATGATTAAACAGCTTTGTAAATAAGGAATTTACTTTTTTGCCTGCAGACCGATATAGCGCAGGGCTATCAGCAGGCTTTTTTGCAAAGCATGATTGCGTAATAAAGAGTAAAGAAATAATCGTTAAAAAGCATCTCATTGTTGTAAATATACAAAAATAAGGTGCTTTTTAAAATGCTGGCGGCGGTTTAACTCCGTTAAGCTTGTTTAGCGAAGTAGGCTAATGTATCTTCTTTATCTTTTTTGAGTTGTATTTTCAAGTCTTCCAGACCGGTAAATTTTACATCATGGCGCAGAAATTCAAGGAACTCCATTTTGATATACTGTCCGTAAATCTCCTGATCAAAATCAAAGATATTGACCTCGATATTTCTTGTCATTCCATTAATGGTAGGTCGGCGGCCAATATAGGCCATACCTTTGTATACAGCCTTATCCATTTTTACCGTTACTGCATAGATGCCGTCAGAAGGAATCAGCTTATAAGGCTGTTCTACAAATATATTTGCTGTAGGATAGCCTATCGTGCGACCTATTTTATCTCCCTTGATTACCGGTCCATACAAAGAAAAGTTATAACCCAGGTATTCTGCTGCCAGCGCAACATTACCGTTGATTAAAGATTCCCTGATTTTGGTGGAGCTGACAGCCACATCATTGATATCCTGCTCACCGATTTCTTCAATTTCATATCCATAGACCCTGGAGTAGGCCAGCAGATCTTTTGTGCCCCCTGTCCGGTCTTTACCAAAGCGGTGATCATAACCTACTATCAATTGTTTAATGCCTATTTTCTGCACCAGGACATGTTCAATATAATCAGCAGGGCTCATATTGGAGAAGTCTCTCGTAAAAGGAGTGATGATGAGATGATCTACACCAAGGCTGGCCAGTATTTCAGCTTTTTCCTCAATCGTGTTGATCATTTTCAGATCCTGATTCTCAGGATCAATGATCAGCCGCGGGTGAGGGAAAAAAGTAAGAATTACACTTTCGCCGCCAGTAGATTTCGCCAGTTCACAGAGGCGTTTAATGATTTTCTGATGTCCGAAATGGACACCATCAAAAGTTCCGATAGTAGCTACTGCATTATCCAGCCGTTCAAATTCCGACAGGTGATTATATATTTTCAAAACGCTAAGATTAATGTAAGGAATGACGTTTAACAACTCCGCCTTTAATGTCTGCAATCTGCTGCTGCACCACAAAAGCATCAGGGTCAATTTGTCTGAGTTCAGTCTGCAGTTTGCCTATTTCCAGCTTTGTTAGTACTGTATATAAAATATCAATATCTTTTTTCTCCCCATAACCACCTTCACCCTTATAAATCGTTACGCCACGTTTCATATTGCTGATCAGGAATTCTTTGATCTCGTCTTTTTTCTCAGAAATGATGGTTACCCCGATGTATTGCTCCAGACCATTCACCACAAAATCGATTGTTTTCGAAGCAGACAGATAGGTTAGTATAGCGTACATCGCCGTCACGGCACCAAGGAATATCGCTGCAATAGCAAAGATCAGGATGTTCAGGATAAGGATGATATTGCCGACTGTAAGAGTACTGTTCCTGCTCAGGTAGAGCGCAAGCACTTCGGTACCATCAATCACACAGCCACCGCGCATGGCCAGACCAATACCGCCACCCAGAAAAAAACCACCAAAAAAGGCGATCAGTAATTTGTCGTGCGTTACAGGTTGGAAGGGTAAGATAATCAGAAAGATGGCCAGTGTAGCTATAGCTAAAGCTGTTTTAATCGCAAAAGTTTTTCCGATTTGTTTGTATCCCAGAATGACAAAAGGGATATTGATGATCAGGATCAGGTAAGATAATTTAAAGCTGGTCAGTGTGCTGATCAGCAGTGATATCCCGGTAACTCCGCCATCTATGAATTCACTTGGCATTAAAAAGCTCTTTAAACCAAAGCAGGCAGAAACAATTCCGCAGGCAATGAGTACAAAGTCTTTGATGTACTGATGGTTTTTATTTTTGAACTGGTTATGCATTGTTACTTTCTGCTAGGCGTATTGCTGCGGCCTCTTCTCTCTTTTTACGAAGATAATCAACCAGATCCGTTACTTCAAAAGCATTTTCAAGTAGAAAATCACCACTTCTTGTCCGGGTTAACTTAGAAAGGTAGGCTCCGCTATTCAGGTGTTTACCAAAATCTGAGATGAGCGACCTGATATAGGTTCCTTTACTGCAGGAAATCCTGAAATCTATTTCTGGTAAGGCGATCCTGGTAATTTCAAATACATTGACGGTGACGAAGCGAAGTCTCAATTCCTGTTCTTCACCTCTCCGTGCTTTTACATATAAACGTTCTCCATTAACTTTTACTGCAGAGTGTGCCGGCGGGTATTGCTGAATATCACCTGTAAATGGTTTGACGGCAGCATAGATATCTTCATCCGTGATATGATCATAAGGGAATTCGGCATCTACTACTGTTTCCATATCAAAGGAGGGAGTCGTTGCACCAATAATCATGGTACCTGTATATTCTTTGTCTTCTGCCTGAAAGGTGTCAATTTGTTTAGTCATCTTCCCTGTGCAAAGAATCAGCAGCCCGGTAGCGAGAGGATCAAGCGTACCTGCGTGGCCAACTTTTAGTTTCTGTGGTTTCAGGGAATTTCTGATTTTTCCTACAACGTCAAAACTTGTCCATTTGTAGGGTTTGTTGATCAGCAACAATTCTCCTTCCGCAAAATCGAAGGCTCTTTCCTGTAATTTTTCTATACTCAAAACGGTAATCTAAATAAGCTGCAATTTACGCATTAAATTATTTGCAGGTTGTGTCCGCTTTGTAATAATGCAATAATGATCAAACCAGCAATGATGCGGTACCAGCCAAATAGCTTAAATCCATTTTTGTTGAGGTAGCCGATGAAGCTTTTGATAGCCAGTAGTGCGACGATGAAGGCAACAATATTACCCACCGCAAGCAACTGGATCTGGTCATGCGAAATGGTATGGCCTTCTTTGTAGAAGTCGAGCAGTTTTTTTCCTGTCGCAGCCACCATAGTAGGTACGGCCAGGAAGAAGGAGAATTCTGCAGCTACTTTTCTGCTGAGCTTTAAAGACATACCACCAACTATACTTGCTCCTGATCTTGAGGTACCAGGAATCATGGCAAGACATTGAAAAAGACCTATTTTAAACGCAGTAAGAAAAGTGATTTCTTTTTCTTCTTGAATGGTTGGCTGATTAAACCATTTATCAACAAAAAGAAGGATTACTCCACCAACAACCAATGATACAGCTACAGTAAGGGGACTTTCCAGCAATTCATCAATCTTATCACTCAACAGAAAGCCGAAGATCGCTGCGGGAATAAAAGCCACGAACAACTTCAGGTAAAAATTGAAAGACTGAAAAAAACGTTTGAAATAGAGCACCACTACGGAGAGTATTGCGCCTAACTGGATCACTATCGTAAATAATTTTACAAAGGGATCTGTAGCAATGCCCATAAAGGAAGAGGCAATAATCATGTGTCCGGTTGAAGAAACAGGCAAAAACTCTGTTAGTCCCTCTATGATAGCGAGAACAATGGTCTGGAAGAAATTCATGCGCTGTTATTTTTTCAGGATGGCATATATGCCGAATCCAAAACCAAATAAAACAGTCATAGGTGCAATCAGCGTCTTACGTACATCATAGATGTCTGTAGTACCAATCATCAGAATAAATCCGAAGACTACGATAGCAATGCTGATAATCAGCAACTGGTAATTCTTCTTGGTAAAAACCAATTCGTTTTTGGAGTCCTGACTTGCAGGAGATGCTTTCTTTTCAATCATTATCTATAAAGATCGTAAATTTTTAAACGTAAATATTTGCTTACTGCAAAAGTTGTGCTTAGTGCAGTGATCAGGATTCCTGTGCCGACTAAGAACAGCAGTACAAATCCAAATTCAGTATAATTTCTCAGGATGACAATTTCCGGAATCTCTTTCTGTGCGTAATATAACAGTCCTAATAAAATAATAATCGCAATAAATGAAGCAATTAATCCATGCAGCATAGCGAGTAAGATGAAGGGCTTGCGAATAAAGTTTTTTGTAGCACCCACTAACTGCATGCTCTTGATGAGAAAACGCTGCGAGAAGATAGCCAGACGAATGGTATTATTAATCAATGCAATAGAGATGACCAGCAGTATCGCTGCAAAGCCCAGAACAATCAAACCTATGGTATTGATGTTTTTATTCACCATGTCTATCAATGAACTTTGATAGATCACTTCTTTTACAACAGGGTTTTTGCTGAGGTTTGCTTTCAGCGCATCAATACTTTTATTATTTGCATAATCTGCCTTCAGGTAAACGTCTACCGTAGAAAGCAATGGATTGTAACCTAAAAAGTTAACAAAATCCTCACCCAGATCCTGAGTCAGGTTTTTTGCTGCCAGCTCCTTATTCACATACTGTGTCTGTTTTACCGCCGGATTTGCATTGAGCTCTTTTTGGAACTGCAGCACATCAGCTTCTTTGGCGCCTTCATCCACAATGATATTCAATACTATATTTTCTTTTACATAGTTAGACAGGTTCTTGGCGTGTACCAGTATTAAACCCAGTATACCAAGCATCAACAAAACCAATGTAATACTAAATATAGTAGAGATATAGATTGTTTTTGTCTTTTTAGAAGCATCGCTAACTTCAAATTCTTCCATGTTGTTCATTTATGTTTTGCGAAATTAAAAAATATAAGCAACTAAATATAAAATATGACAGATATAAATGCCTAAATATTGTGTGGGGCTGATGTAATCAGAACGGCAAACTGTTTAAAATAGTTCCTTAAAACCTAATTCTTTTCCAGAACCTTTCTGAAACACCCTTTATTTCTTTATTTTCGCCGTATACAAAGAGAAGAGCTGTAATGGATTACCAATTTAAAGAAATAGAGCAGAAGTGGCAAGCGTTTTGGGCAGAGCACCAGACATTTAAAGCAGAGAAAGATACTGATAAACCTAAGTTTTATGTACTGGATATGTTTCCTTACCCATCAGGTGCAGGTTTACATGTGGGCCACCCGCTCGGCTACATTGCTTCAGATATATTTTCAAGATACAAAAGATTAAAAGGTTTCAATGTTTTGCATCCTATGGGATACGATTCATTTGGATTGCCGGCAGAACAATATGCTATTCAAACTGGTCAGCATCCGGCATTAACGACGGAGGTAAATATCAATACTTACCGGAGACAACTGGATCAGATCGGGTTTTCATTTGACTGGAGCAAGGAAGTGCGTACTTCTGAACCTGATTATTACAAATGGACCCAGTGGATTTTTATGCAGCTGTTCAATTCCTGGTATAACCTGGAAACAGACAGGGCGGAAGATATCACCACGCTGATTGAAAAGTTTAACGCTGCGGGCAGTGCTGATGTGAAAGCTGTTTGCGATGAAGAGGTAAAATCCTTTATGCCGTCTGACTGGGCAGCAATGACCCATGAAGAGAAACAGGCAGAACTGCTTAAATACCGTTTAACCTATCTGCGTGAAAGTACAGTGAACTGGTGCGCTGCCCTGGGAACGGTATTGGCCAATGATGAAGTGAAAGAAGGTTTTTCTGAGCGCGGAGGTCATCCTGTAGAACAGAAAAAAATGATGCAGTGGAGCATGCGGATCTCTGCTTATGCAGAGCGATTGCTGCAGGGACTAAATACGATTGACTGGCCAGAGCCGGTAAAAGAAATGCAACGTAACTGGATTGGTAAGAGTGTGGGTGCTAGTGTACGTTTCACGATAGAGACCGTACCGGGGGCAGCTGTTTTACCGGCAGATTATATAGAGGTATTTACTACGCGTGTAGATACGATATTCGGTGTATCCTATTTAGTTCTGGCTCCTGAACATGAGCTGGTGAGCGTTCTAACGACTCCTGAACAAGAGAGCGATATAAAAAATTATATCGCACAGACCAAGAAGAAATCAGAACTGGACCGTATGGCAGATACAAAAACGGTGTCGGGTGCGTTTACGGGAACTTATGTAATTAATCCTGTAAGTGGCGAGCGTGTACAGTTATGGATTGCTGATTATGTGCTGGCCGGATACGGAACTGGTGCGGTAATGGGCGTGCCAAGTGGTGATCAGCGTGACTGGTTATTTGCGAAACATTTCAATTTGCCTGTTGTACAGATCCTTGACGAGCAGAAAGATATAGAAATACAGGCAGATGCAACCAAAGAAGGGGCTTATATTAACTCTGGTTTCATTAATGGAATGAATTATAAGGAAGCTGTGGAGACGTTGAACACATGGCTTGAAGATAAAAAAGTAGGCAAGGCTAAAATCAATTACCGCATGCGGGATGCAATTTTTGGTCGCCAGCGCTACTGGGGAGAACCTATACCTGTTTATTTTAAAAATGGCTTGCCATATTTAATCAAGGAAGAAGAATTGCCATTGTTATTGCCTGAGGTAGATAAATACCTGCCAACAGAAAGCGGAGAACCACCACTGGGCAGGGCCGAAGCATGGAGTTACGAACAACAGTACAATTATGAGCTGAGTACGATGCCGGGTTGGGCAGGTTCAAGCTGGTACTGGTACCGCTATATGGACTCGCAAAATAAAAATGCATTCGCTTCCAAAGAGGCAATTGCCTATTGGAAAGATGTGGATTTATATATTGGTGGTTCAGAACATGCTACGGGTCACTTGTTGTACAGTCGTTTCTGGAATAAGTTCCTGAAAGATCTGGGTTATGTAAATGAGGAAGAGCCTTTCAAAAAACTGATCAACCAGGGAATGATTCAGGGCAGAAGTAATTTTGTTTACCGGGTAATTGACGAAGAAGGCAGGGGATTGAATACCCTGGTATCTTACGGACTGAAAAGTCAGTATAAAACTTCTGCTTTACATGTGGATGTAAATATCGTGGAGAACGAGATTTTGAACATAGAAAAATTCAAATTGTTCAGACCTGAATTTGCAGAAGCCGAATTTATACTCGAGAACGGAAAGTATATCTGTGGGGTGGAAGTAGAGAAGATGTCTAAATCCAAATTCAACGTCGTTAATCCTGATGTGCTGATCAACAGCTATGGTGCCGATACGTTAAGGATGTATGAAATGTTTTTAGGTCCGCTGGAGCAAAGCAAACCATGGAATACCAATGGTATAGAAGGCGTATTTAAATTTCTGCGTAAATTCTGGAGATTGTTCCATAACGATCAATGGGAGTTCACCGTAAGTGATGCAGCACCTGTAAAGGCAGAGCTAAAAGCACTCCATAAAATTATTAAAAAGGTACAGGATGATGTGGAGCGTTTTTCTTTCAATACTTCTGTATCCAGTTTTATGATTGCGGTGAATGAACTCACTGATCTGAAATGTAATAAAAGAGCTATTCTTCAGGATTTAGTAATCGTTCTTTCTTCTTATGCACCGCATATTACTGAAGAACTTTGGTCGCTCTTAGGCAATAAAGAAAGCATTTCTCATGCTGCCTATCCTGAGTTCAATCCTTCATATATGGTGGAAGATGAATTTAGTTACCCGGTTTCTGTGAATGGAAAAACCAGGACAAATCTGAATCTGAGTCTGACACTTGAAGCTGCTGAAATTGAAGCTTTAGTACTGGCTGACGAGCAGGTACAGAAATATCTGGAAGGAAAAACGCCTAAAAAAGTGATTGTCGTAAAAGGCAGGATTGTAAATATTGTAGTTTAATCTAAGGTATTTATTGTCTCCTCATATGTATTATAATGCCCTGTTAAAATAGCAGGGCATTTTTTCTACCGGTCAATTTCTGCAATTTGCCGGCTTTTTATTACAAGTGATCAGAAACTATTTCCGGAGTGTCGTAACAAAAAGTAATTTGCGCAGACTAATGAAGCAACTATTACCAACAACTATTACCTTATTATGAAACGTATTTTATTCTTATTTTTAATATTCGGATGTACACTCAGTACAAAAGCCCAGTTCCCTATGGGTGGAGGAGCACCAAAAATTACCATAACGGGCCGGATCACGGCAATCATATTAGACTCAGCTACAAAATCACCTGTTGATTATGCTACAGTGTCATTAATCAGAATTAAAGATAGCAAATCGGTTAATGGTGCGGTAACCGATGCCAAAGGGAAAATCACCTTACAGAACGTTGCACCAGATCAGTATAAGCTTTCAATTGGTTTTATGGGTTATAAAAGCAAATCCGTATTGGTAAAAACAACGGCCGAAAAGCCGGATATCAATATGGGTACCATTTATATGGTTGGTACAGAGAGTAACCTGAAAGAAGTGGCCATTGTGGGCGCCACACCTATGGTGGAAAACAAGATCGACAGGATGGTGTATAATGCTGAGCAGGATGTAACCACGGCAGGTGGAAATGCGGGGGATGTGATGCGGAAAGTACCTATGGTTACTGTAGACATTGACGGAAACCCTTCTCTGCGTGGTGCTGCGGTAAGGGTACTGATCAATGGTAAACCTTCGGGAACCATGTCCAACAGTGTTGCCGATGCCCTGAAAATGATTCCTGCAGAGGAAATTAAAAGTGTGGAAGTGATCACAAGTCCTTCAGCAAAATATGATGCAGAAGGTGCCGGCGGTATTATCAATATCATTACTAAAAAGAAGACCGCGCAGGGGATTAATGGAAACGCAAGCATTGCTGCAGGTACACGACAAAATAATGGCAATTTTAGTCTGAATGCAAAAAAAGGCAGGTTAGGTTTTACTTCAAATTTTGGCGGCCAGTATGCCATTCCTCAGGATACACGGGTGGAACTGGTGAATGATGATTATGCAAACAATACTTCATTGAGCCAGATAGGATATACACGTGCTAAACGGTATAGCTTTAATGGCGGTTTTGGTCTGGATTATGATATCAATGGATACAATAGCTTGTCAACGAATGTAAAATATACCGACTTCTCTAACGGGTCTGACGGGAGTCTGAATGTATTGAGCAGGTTGCAGGATGCAACGACAAATTATATGCGTACGTCTAAAAATGATGTAGGTTCCAACAATGTGGATTGGAGTGCAGATTACAGGAGAACTACAAAAAAAGAGGGAGAAGAGTTTACCTTATCCGGACAAGCCAGTTTTGGCAGAAACACGACTGAATTTAATTCGGCCAGCATTTTCCAGAATGGTACCAGCTCTCCGCCAATCATTGGCGATAATACGGGTAAAAACAACGAATATACCGCCCAGGCAGATTATACTTATCCCTTTAGTAAAGACGTGAAACTGGAAACAGGTGTGAAAGGGATTTTCAGGGATATTAAAAGCAAGTATGAAAGTAGCGAACAGGATTTTGACTATAATCAGGATGTTGCTGCCGCCTATGGTGTAATGAGTTTCAAACTGGCTAAGACAGTTGATTTTAAAGGTGGGTTAAGAGCTGAATACACAAATATCAGCGGTGTCTCAGGTACTTCGTTAAATTTTAACAACGACTATTTCAACTTATTTCCAAGTGCTATCATTTCGAAGACGCTAAAAAATAACTCTACTTTAAAGCTGAGTTATAATAAGCGTATGCAACGCCCAAGTCTGACTTATCTAAACCCGTTTTTAAATAGAAACGATCCGCAGAATCAGCAACAGGGTAATCCTAATTTGAGTCCTGAAATCAGTGATCTGATTGAACTGGCTTATTCTACTTTCATCAAAGGCTCTATGATCACTGCCTCTGTTTTTTACCGGGAGACGGAAGATGTAATTGAAAGTTTATACAATCCGGATCAAAGGCTGACTTCTTATTATAATATTGGTACGAATAAGTCTTTCGGGGGTAATGTATTCGCCTCATATAACCCTACGCCGAAATGGACACTAATGTCTAACGTAAGTGTAAATACCTATGATGTGAAAAATGTACAAACTAACGTAAGTACTGGTTTGAATGTGAATTATACCTTATTTCTACGCTCAGCTATCGCTTTCAAAGGGGGCTGGAATACAGAGTTATTTGGGGTTAATGTAGGCTCCAAAAGAACGTTTCAGGGAACTACCGGTGCGATGTATTTTTATGGCGGAGCAGTGAAAAAGGATATCATGAAAAAGAAAGCTACGGTTGGTATTAACGTATTCAATGTATTTGCACGTGATCTGCATATTGAAACAGAAAACAAAGGTGATAACTTCCTGCAAAGCACTAATATCTATTACCCGATCCGCTCTTTTGGTGTTAACTTCAGTTATAAGTTCGGTAAAATGAACTTCAACGCGGCAGCTAAAAAGAAAAAAGGAATCAATAACGACGATCTGAAACCTGATGAAACCAGTGGTGGTGGAATGGGTGGCGGTGGCGGAATACCGAAACAGCAATAATAAAAGCAAATTTAATGATGAGGCCCGTAGCAATGCGGGCCTTATTTATTTCTTCTTTACCCGTTTAAGGATCATCAGGCTAAGGGGATTGATCGGATACCCACTGATGTTATTCTGCAACATTACGACAGACTGATCGTACAGGATTGGTACTATTGAAGCATTTTCTATGACCATATTATCTAGCTGTCTGAATATGGCATTGCGTTTCTTTAAATCTCTTTCATAATAACTGCTTTCCAATAAACGGTCAAATTCTTTGTTAAAATATCCGGTATAATTAGGCCCGAAGGGCACCTTGTTTTTTGAATAGAATACTGACAAATAATTTTCCTGATCGGGGAAGTCGGCAATCCATGAACCTCTGAAGAAGTTCACTTCATTCTTGGACATCAGTTCACGCAAACTTGCACTAGGTGCAACATCTACTTTAACCCTGATCCCTAAAGCGGTTAATTCTCCCTGGATAAATTCTATGAGGTCTTTGTAAGTGGTGGAGGTAGTCAATGTCAGTTCAGACATTCCTTTTCCATTGGGAAACCCTGCACTTTTCAATAGAGCTGCAGCCTTTGCAGGATCATAATTATATCCTTTCACCACTGTACTGTCAAAGCCGGGCATACCTTTTGGCACAAATCCGGAAGTAGCGGGTACACCAATACTGTTCCTCAAATATTTAATTAGTTTCGCTTTATCAATGCCGTAATTGATGGCCTGTCTTACTTTCTTATATTTCAGCGGGGAGTTTTTGGCGATAGACTGTGTAGTGTCGACCAATATCCCGAGGTATTCAGTACACAGATACGGACCTTTGATCAGCTGAAACTTACCTTTGTACTTGCTGGTCATATGACCGCTTTTGGTCAGGATATCATCCCTGTAACTGCCATCTACACTGTTGAAGAAGTCCAGGTCTTTTTTGATGAAATTCATAAAGGCACTTTGTTTGTCACTGATGAATGAAGCTTTAACGGCATCAAGATAAGGGAGTCTGGTGTTCCCGTCTTTCTCCCAGTAATATTCATTTTTAAGCAACACGAGGATTTCTTCTTCTTTCCAGTATTTAAACTTAAAAGGACCGGTCCCAATAGGGTGACTCCTGAAGTCTTTTCCATAATGTGCTATGATTTCTTTGGGCACAACGCTGCAATATTGTGTAGTCAGCAGGTTCAGGAAACCCGGGAAAGGCTTTATTAAATGAACCTGAAATGTAGAGTCGTTCACCGCAATGAAATTATGGACATCTTTTACCTTGTCGCTAAAGATCCATCCACCGGAAGAAGCAACCTTCGGGTCTATTAAACGGTTAAAGCTGTAGACAAAATCCGATGCGATAACTTTCCTGCCTTTTCCATTTTTAAAAAGCGGGTCATTATGGAAGAAGACATCATTACGGAGGTGAAAAGTATAACTAAGACCATCTTCGGCAACTTCCCATGATTTCGCAATACAAGGTCGGGCATTCAGCTGTTCATCTACCTGCACCAGTCCGTTAAAAATCTGGTTGATCATCCATATGGCGGGCTGATTACGTGCAAATGCAGGATCAAGTGTGGTGAGACTCTGATCAAAGTTCAATGTGAAAACTTTTTTGCCATTATTTTCTGCTATGTTTTTACAGCTGCAGAGCGCAATGATGCATAAAGCGAAAAAAATATTTTTATTAATTAGAGGCATCAGTTAAGGAATCCTATTTTTGCACAAAGTAATAAAATTAAATGCTATGTCTTTTTTAAATGCGATTATAAATAATGTTGAAGATGAAGAGCTGCGTGAAGAGCTTCAGGAACGCGTAGATATAATCCTGCATAAGATAAAGTTTATGGATAAGATTCCTGTGATTGTACTGGACAGTTTCAACAACCCAAGCAGCCTGCTCAATGTAGTGATGGAATCTGCAGGCGGCGATCTGAAGCAGGATGTGATGGATGCACAGGTCATCATCTATCATGAATCCAGGATAGGAATGCTCGAAATGATGGGTATCCTTCCTTCTCTTTTAAATGAGGAATGGCCGGCGGTGAAGTTTAAAAGAGTATATATTATGGACGATCAGTCTGCTTATTTAAGTGATCCGGAACATTTTGTCAATACGCTGGAAGATGTTGTGGAAATGCTTTATCCCGGTTATTTTATATTTGGTAATGAGGGAACAAACTGGACTGGATTTGTGATTTAGAAAGCAATAAACTTATCCATCTGGCTATCTGTAAATTTCAAGGTATCCTCTTTGTAAAACGCATTGTTTTCATCCAGCTCAGTTTTTATTGCAGGAATGTGGATGCGTAAAGGCAATACATTTAAGTGCAGGTAACTGCACACACCGCCAAAATGATCTATTCCTCTGATGTTTCCATATTTTCCTGAGGATATACCCACTAGGCATGCCTTTTTCTCATAAAAGCTATCCGGGAAAGTACAGGCATCTATAAATGTCTTCAGCACACCAGGGAAACTTCCGTTGTATTCCGGAATAATGAAAACGAATTTGGCAGATGCAGTCATTAATTCCTGTATTCTTTCAAATTCAGGAGAACGTTTTCCGTACAAATCTGAAACAATCAAATCATCAGGAAGTTCTTCCATGCTCAATAGGTTGGTTGTCACTCCTTTTTTCGCTAATGTATCCTGATAATATTTCGCTACTTTAAGCGTATTGCTATTGGGTCTGTTTGTTCCGGAGATAATGGTAACCATGTAAGGAATTGTTAATAAGATGTTCAAAACAATAAGTCTTTAACAACAATATTGTCATTAAGTTTGTATCTTAGCTAATCGTTAAAAAGCCCTAAATATAGGGCAAAAATAACGTTTTTTGATAATGAAATCTAGTTCACAAATTCTCAGGGATATAATTGGTAATTATTATAAAAATAAATGAGTAAAATTATTGCATTGGCAAACCAGAAAGGTGGCGTAGGTAAAACAACTTCATCTATAAATTTAGCCGCCAGTCTGGCCGTATTAGAATACAGAACTTTATTAGTAGATGCTGATCCTCAGGCCAATTCAACCTCTGGTATCGGGTTTGATCCAAGAAATATTAAGAACAGCATTTATGAATGCATCATCAATGATATAGAGCCTTCTGAAGCGATTCAGAAAACAGAAACGCCTAATCTGGATCTGTTGCCGGCACATATCGATCTTGTTGGTGCAGAGATCGAAATGATCAACCTGACCAACAGGGAATATAAAATGAAAGCCGTTCTGGAGAAAATTAAAGATCAGTATGATTTTATCATCGTTGATTGTTCTCCTTCACTGGGCTTAATTACAATCAATGCGCTTACAGCTGCAGATTCTGTGATTATACCCGTGCAGTGTGAATATTTTGCATTAGAAGGATTAGGCAAATTGTTAAATACGATCAAGATTGTTCAGAACAGGTTAAACCCCGAATTGGAAATTGAAGGCATTCTCCTGACTATGTATGACGTTCGACTGCGCCTGTCTAATCAGGTGGTGGAAGAAGTGAGAACACATTTTCAGGACCTCGTTTTTGAAACAATTATTCAGAGAAATACACGCTTAAGCGAAGCACCCAGTTATGGGGTATCTGTAATTATGCACGATGCTAACTGTAAAGGTGCAATCAATTACCTGAATCTTGCACGTGAGATTGTTCGCAAAAATGGTATGGTCAAAGAAACTGAAGGTTTAACAACTGCGAAAATTTAAACATAAATCATGACATCTTTTCAGCGAAAAACAGGTTTAGGCAGAGGATTAAGTGCGCTGCTGGATGACAGTGATGCTGTGCATACGCCTAAAAGCGGGATGAGTCCTGCTCTTGAAACAGATCAGCGACCAAAACAGGAGAGTATAGCTACTTCAAGCAATATAGGCCATATTCATATCAGCGATATTGAAACCAACCCTTATCAGCCAAGAACTGAATTTGATCAGGTCGCATTAAATGAACTGGCTGATTCTATTCGGATACAGGGGTTGATCCAACCGATAACAGTACGAAACGGAGAGCAGGGTAAATACCAGTTGATTTCGGGTGAGCGTCGTCTCAGAGCATCTAAATTAGCGGGATTAACTGAAATTCCTGCTTATATACGCAGCGCTAACGACCAGCAAATGCTGGAAATGGCACTGATAGAAAATATTCAGCGTGAAAATTTAAACGCGATTGAGGTTGCACTCAGTTTCCAGCGCATGCTGGAAGAATGTAACCTCAAGCAGGAGCAATTGAGTGAGCGTGTGGGGAAAAACAGGTCAACTGTGACGAATTACCTTCGCTTATTGAAATTACCGCCAGCAATACAGATTTCTATCCGTGATCAGAAAATATCGATGGGGCACGCGCGTGCCTTAATCAATGTGGAAGAAGTGGAGAAACAATTGTTTATTCATCAGGAGATCATCGACAAGGGTTTGTCTGTTAGAAAAGTGGAAGAACTGGTAAGAAGTATCAATAGTCTGCAACTGAAGCCTAAAGCTGCTAAACAATCTGTTGGCGTTTCTTTCGAATATCAGAAACTGCAAAAAGATCTGGCATCAAGGTTTGCTACTAAAGTGAAATTAAAGGTTGGAGAGAATGGAAAAGGAGCAATCGAAATACCTTTTGTTTCTGATGACGACCTGAGCAGAATATTAGAATTATTAGACTGGTAATGCCAAAAATCTTATTGTTATCGATTCTCCTTCTTTTCACTGCAGCTGTAGTGAATGGTCAGGAGAAATTTACAGTGAAGGGCGACAGCCTTAAGCGGACACCTGAAAAGGCTGATACTGCTGCTTATGTTAATTACGGTAAAATAGCTGGTAGAAAGGCTGCATTGCGCTCTGCGATGATACCGGGATGGGGACAGGTAGGAAACGGACTGACGGTTTACCGCGGACTCAAAGTTGCGGCAATCTATACAGGTGGAACTTTACTTGCACTTTCCTTCATTGATAACAACAAGAATTATCATTTGTATCTGGATGAAATTCAATTCCGGCAGGCAAATAACTTTCCAAACCCTGAAAGTTCATTGGCCGGGTTCTCCAATACTGCCGGACTGATTACGGCAAAGGATGTTTTCAGAAGAAATAAACAAGTGATCATTATTTCTTTTGCAGCGCTGTATGCTGTAAATATTGTGGAGGCTTATATCGATGCCCGTTTGAAATACTTTGATATAGGGAATGATCTTAGCGTTAAACTTTCACCGACAGTCATCAATTCCAACTATATGTACGGTTTTCATTCCTCTACACCGGGACTTAAGCTGGCATTCAGATTATAGAGATGACCGGTATTTATAAAATTAATATTTATTAAAAGAACAAAAATGAACATAGCTTTAATCGGTTACGGTAAAATGGGTCAGATTATCGAGCGTTTTGCGATTGAAAGGGGGCATGAAGTTGTCCTGAAAATCGGAAGTACAAACCTGGATGAACTCACCGTTTCAAATTTAAGAAAAGCAGACGTTGCTATAGATTTCAGTCTTCCTGATGCCGCGATTAAAAACATTTATACTAGCTTCGATGCCAATGTTCCATTGATTGTAGGTACTACAGGTTGGTACGGACAGCTGCAGGAAATCAAAAATGAATGCCTGCAGGGAAATCATACGCTACTCTACGGCTCTAATTTTAGTATTGGAGTGAACCTCTTCTTCCATATCAATGAAGTGCTGGCTAAAATGATGAATAATTATCCGGCATATGATGTACAGGTAGAAGAGATCCACCATACACAGAAGCTGGATGCGCCTAGTGGTACAGCGATGACTATTGCAGAGGGCATCATTGAAAATCTGGACCGCAAAACAGAATGGATCAATGAGCTATCCGGACAAGGGCTGACAGAAGTCATGAAAAAGGATCAGTTGCTGATTGCTTCAGAAAGGATTGAGAACATCCCGGGTACGCATACTGTAGTATATAGTTCTGAAGTAGATGAAATAGAATTAAAACATACGGCTAACAGTCGCGCAGGATTTGCCCTTGGCGCTGTAGTCGCCGCAGAATGGCTGCAAAACAAACAAGGATTTTATAATATAACTGATATCTTTAATTTTAAATAACATAACAGCATAACATATGAATTGGAAGTTCAGGCAAAAAGATAAGGAAAGCTTATCTACGCAGCCGACCCAGCCCAAAAAGAAAAAAACTAAAAGCAGAGAATGGTTTGATGCCATCGTCTTTGCGGTAATAGCTGCAACAGTAATCCGGGTATTTTTTATCGAAGCCTATACTATTCCAACAGAATCAATGGAGAAATCACTGCTGGTAGGTGATTTCCTGTTTGTAAGTAAAGTAAACTACGGTGCCAGGATACCTATGACTCCCGTAGCATTTCCTTTTGCGCACCATACGATGCCGGTAACAGGCACAAAAGCTTATTATGATGGTATCCAATGGAAGTACCGCAGGTTACCTGGTATACAGGATATCAAAAGAAATGACGTTGTGGTATTCAATTTCCCTGAAGGAGATACCGTTGCACTGGAAGTGCAGGACCGTGATTATTATGGATTGGTGCGTGCATTGGGACATGAAGCGGTCAACACACAATATACGGTAACGAGCAGACCTGTAGATAAGCGGGAAAATTACATCAAACGCTGTATTGGGATCAGTGGTGATGTCATGAGCATGTCGAACGGACTGGTATCAGTGAATGGAAAACCAGAGCCGATGAAAAGTACGGGACAGATGGATTACCTGGTTAAGTTTAAAAGTGCCGATGTCAACTTCCAGCTATTTGAAGATATGGGCTTTGTAATCGCCAAACAGATTACTGCCATTTCGCAGGATACTTACAACTTCAATGCTACTCCGGAATTGATGGACGAAGTGAAGAAATTGGATTTCGTTAGCTCGGTAACTATGCATACTGCTGCACCGGGTGCTGCAGAGCCGGATTTATTCCCTCAGAACCCACAACTGAAATGGAATGTAGATAACTGGGGACCTATCAGAATTCCTAAAAAGGGATGGACCGTAAAACTGGATAGTTTGAGTATGCCCTTCTATAAAAGGTGTATTGAAATTTATGAAGGAAATAAACTGGAAAAATCTGGTAATGGCTGGTTGATTAATGGTCAGAAAGCGGATAGTTACACCTTCAAAATGAACTATTATTGGATGATGGGGGATAACAGACACAATTCACTGGATTCAAGATACTGGGGTTTTGTGCCGGAAGACCACGTGGTTGGTAAAGCACTGTTCATCTGGATGAGTTACAATACTGACGGATCCTTCTTTAGCAAAATCAGGTGGAGCAGGTTGTTTAAGGGTATCCACTAGGTATCCAATAAAAAGGTTTTACCTGAAATAAAAAACGGTAAGCTATATACTGACTGGAATATTGCCTGAAGCGGCAACACTCCTAGGTCAGTATATAGCTTACCGTTTTTTATTTTAAGGAGATCCATTGCAAATTGCATACCCATGTGGCCTACCTTAATGGGGGAAATCCGGGTAGCGACCGCATTATGCCATTTGCCGGTATACGGCGCTTACTATTAACGGGGATCCTGTTGGATGCTGGCATATGCTATTCGCTAGTATATAGTTTATTAACCGGAAAGAATCCAGGTCAATAGTCGGCATATTTGCTACTGGTATTTACTATTGGTTATTATACGGCCCGGCGTTAATGGACGAATCCAGGTTCTTCGCTGGATGATACTATGGGTCTGCAGATGAACTTTAGATGATCCTAAAAAAAATTGGTTGTTTGTATGGTGACCTAGGATTGTTTGCCCCTTCAGGCAAATATTCCAGTCACCAGACAAATTACCGATTTTTAACAGCTAAGAAGAAACCTATGTCTGAATTGAATTATAAGCCTTATACCTTAAGCCTTTCGATCCCTAACTTATCTGCCAGCGCATTTAAATCCTCTACTACAACATCAATTAAAGGAATCCCAGATACCGCCCGTTCCTGTTCAAACGCATATTCAGGTTCACCAGGAATGATCACCTGTTTATCAGGATCAACAGTCTTTGCACTTTTAAAACGCTCAATCCAGTTGTCGAGATGGTTTTTAAAGTCTGCTGCAGGACGGAATCCATCAACGCGCATTGCACCTAAGAAGTGGCCTATTCCTTCTCCTACAGGATCTGTAGGCGGATCCAGGAAAGCAACAAAAGGAGGTACCCAGGGACCGTAATTTGCGCCTGAAAGCACAGCCGATAAGATATCTACTGTAGCGCTTAATCCATATCCTTTATGACTGCCGTGATCTTTATCGCTGCCTAAAGGGAGTAATGATCCGCCAGATTTCAATTCATTGGGATCAGTAGAACCGTTGCCGTCTTTATCTTGTGCCCAGCCATCAGGAATAGGCTGATTGGCACGGCTTGCAATTTCCAGTTTACCGTTTGCTGCCGCTGCGGTTGCCATGTCTACTACAACCGGCGGATATTTGCCTGCAGGGAATGCATAACACATAGGGTTGGTGCCTAATAATCTTTCATTCGCATAAGTAGGAGCTACCAGCGGACTTGCATTGGTCATGCTGATACCAATCATGTCCTGCTCGACGGCCATTAAGGCATGATATCCTGCGATGCCGAAATGATTGGAGTTCTTTACGGCTACCCAGCCACTGCCGTATATTGCAGCTTTTTCGATGGCTACTTTCATGGCGAAGGGGGCAACCACTAATCCAAGACCGCCATCACCATCCACGGTAGCAGTAGTTGCCGTTTCATGTACTATCCGGATATTGGGTGTAGCGTTTATTCTTTCCTTTTCCCAGAGACGTACATAACCACTTAATCTGGCTACGCCATGCGAATCGATTCCGCGTAGATCTGATTTCAATAGTACGTCGGCCGCCAGCTGAGCATCTGTTGTACTGCAACCCATTTTGATAAATACATTGATAGTAAAAGCTCTGAGATGTGCTGCGGTAAAAGTGTGGAAAATCATGGTGGATTGGTTAGGCGTATATCACGGTGAATTTGTGGTCCAGCGGTTTAAAGTGTCTGACTAAACTACTGATAAAGTCTTCCCCATAGAGGACATATACAGGAGCTATATTTAACACGCGTTCCTGTAAGACGCCAGATGGGAACAATTTGTTTTTTAGTTGCGAAATCTGTTCTAAAGAAGTGGTATGTTTTCTTTTTTCAGCACGTAAGAGTTTTTTCTCCAGGTTGGTCACCAGCTTCAGGCTTTTTGTTTTAGCCGCTTCTGCAGAGAGGGAAAGTGTTTTGTCGATTTTATAAGAGTTCAGTTTGATCTGATCAAACACGGCTCTAATGGCTCTTTGCTCGTCATCCAGACAAAGGGAATCGCCCACATGTGCTTTTACCCATTTATTCTTTAGCTGCTCGTCCGTATGGAAAATGTCGGTCGCGCTGATATCAAGAATCTGCATTTTGCGGGCACTTCTTTCATCAATTACTATGGCTGAGTTACGTAAAACAAGAACAGGATAAGCAACCTTGTAATAGTCGAAATTTGCCTTTAACTGCAGCCAGTAAGTTACCTCAGCACCGCCACCAATATAGGCAAGATTTGGAAGAATGATTTCCTGGTAAACAGGTCGCATCACCACATTTGGACTGAAGCGCTCAGGATGGCTTTTTATTTCTTCAGTTAGACTTTCTTTAGTGAAGCTGATTTCGGTATTCATCACCTGGAACAGTTCGCCTTCCTGTACAATCCGCTCACGAAGGTTGTCATCCATATAAAAGAAGTTAATCTCTCTGGGGTTTACCTGCGGTTTATAACCTCTTTCTTCTAGTCTTTTGCTGGTTGTGTTGATCAGTTCAAAGCTATGCTGCTCCAGGATGTCCTGCACTATTACAGGAGCAAATTGCGCTTTAAGTGCGGCATCATCTGCGTCAGTACAAATCAATCCATATTCGCCGAATAGTGAATCTACCAATTCACGGGTGGCATCTGCTAATTTTTTGTTATTGGTATAGGCCTTCTCCACCTTTTTTGCCAGTTCATCTCCATTGCCGCTGATGCCAAGGAAACCTTTATAGGCTACCAGCGTTTCTGTAAAATCTTTGGTGCTGATTCTTCCTGTTGCACCTGTGGCTTTACTCTGCCAGGTCAGCATTTTATCCTCCAGTTTAACATGATTGATCTCTTCAAAATCATGATCTTCTGTAGCCATCCAATAGACAGGAACAAAATTGTAATCAGGGAATTGTTTTTTAAGATCCTTAGCCAGGTTAATAGCCGTAACGATCTTATAGATAAAATACAAAGGGCCTGTAAATATATTGAGCTGATGACCAGTAGTTATAGTAAAGGTACGGTCATCAGCTAATAAAGCGATATTGGAAAGCACAAGAGCAGAGGGCTCAAGATGCATATACTGTCTTTGCAGCGTTCGGGTCAGTAATTCGCGGTCGCCTGAAAACTTTCGCTCGGCAATAGCTTTTTCAAAGCCCTGAATAGTAGGGGAGTACTTATAGAAGTCCTCCAGTTCAGCTTTTCCACCGATGTAATCCAATACAATGGATGAAAAAGCATTTGTTTGCTGATAAGAGATGTACTTGGCTTGCATTGCCACGAATTTAAGTTAATAAACTACAATTCTTCAAACACCAGCTTTTATTTTACAATCTGTCCATATAGATCAAAGTCTTCCGCACGGTCAACTTTCACATGAACGAATGTTCCGTTAGCAGCATAACCAGTTGCAGCATCAATCAGCACCTCATTATCTACTTCCGGAGAGTCAAATTCGGTACGGCCGATAAAGAAATCACCCTCTTTGCGGTCCACCAGTACCTTGTAAGTCTGACCTACTTTTTCCTGGTTAATCTCAAATGAAATGCCCTGCTGCAATTCCATGATGGCATCTACACGCGCTTGTTTCACTTCTTCAGGAACATCATCTACCAGGTTATGTGCATGAGTTTTTTCTTCATGAGAATACGTGAAACAACCTAATCTGTCGAAACGTGTATCTTCTACCCAGCGTAACATCTCTTCAAAATCTCTTTCAGTTTCACCCGGATACCCGCAGATCAGCGTGGTACGCATCGCAATTCCGGGAACTTTATCCCTGATCTGGTTAACAATGTCAATTGTTTTTTGCTTGGTGATACCACGGCGCATAGACTTCAGCATGTTATCAGTAATATGCTGTAATGGCATATCCAGATATTTACAGATATTGTCACGCTCATTCATCGCATCCAGGATTTCCATAGGGAAACCTGAAGGGTAAGCATATTGCAGCCTGATCCATTCAATACCGTTAATATCAGATAATCTTCTCAGTAACTCATCAAGATTACGTTTGCCATAAATATCCAGGCCGTAATAGGTAAGGTCCTGCGCAATCAGAATCAATTCTTTAGTTCCGTTTGCAGCTAATATTTTAGCTTCATGTACCAATGCATCCATTTCTGTAGATACGTGTTTACCACGCATTAATGGAATAGCACAGAAGGAGCAGGGACGATTACAACCTTCAGCGATTTTGAAATAAGCAAAATGTGATGGTGTTGTCAGTAATCTTTCTCCGATCAATTCATGCTTGTAATTTGCGCCCAGAGAGTGCAATATATTCTGCAGGTCGTTGGTACCAAAAAAAGCATCAACATTTGTCAGTTCTGCTTCCAGTTCTGGTTTATAGCGCTCAGACAAACATCCTGTAACGATTACTTTTCCTACTTTACCTTCGTCTTTCAACTGACTGTACTGAAGGATGGTATCAATTGATTCCTGTTTTGCATTGTCAATAAAACCACAGGTATTGATCACAATGATGTCATCCTTATTGATATCATTTGCCTCGTGAACAACACTTAGGTTGTTCCCTCTTAATTGTCCCATTAAAACTTCAGAATCATAGATGTTCTTGGAACAGCCCAAGGTAATTACATTGATCTTTGGTTTTTTAACAGGTATAATGTTAGGGACAGTTTTTGTGTTCATATTGTTGTATATAGATGCTGATGTATCCGGCTATTTAAAGAGTCCGTCTACAAAAGCTTTTTTATCAAATAATTGAAGGTCATTTATACCTTCTCCGACGCCGATATATTTCACAGGAATCTTGAACTGATCTGAGATCCCTATAACAACACCGCCTTTTGCTGTACCGTCCAGTTTGGTAATGGCCAGTGCATTGACATCAGTAGCTTCTGTAAACTGCTTGCATTGCTCAAAAGCATTTTGTCCGGTAGAACCGTCCAGTACCAGTAATATCTCATGCGGAGCACCAGGTATTACTTTTTCCATTACTTTTTTGATTTTACCCAGCTCATTCATCAGGCCGATCTTGTTGTGCAAACGACCTGCGGTATCAATAATCACTACATCTTCACCATTTGCAACAGCTGATTGAATGGTGTCGAATGCAACAGACGCAGGATCTGAACCCATAGCCTGTGCTACGATACGCACGCCAACACGCTCAGCCCAGAGTTTAATCTGGTCTACGGCAGCAGCACGGAAGGTATCTGCAGCGCCTAATACGACCTGTAATCCTTCAGCTTTTAACTTATGGGCCAGTTTTCCAATGGTTGTAGTTTTTCCCACCCCATTTACGCCAACCACCATAATTACATAAGGTTTATGATTGCCGTACTCAAAGCTGCGGAAGTCATTGCTGTTGTTTTCTGAAAGCAACAACTGGATTTCATCGCGAAGCAGGAGATTCAATTCGGAGGTCGACAAATACTTGTCTTTCGCCACCCTGTCCTGTATCCGCTCAATAATTTTCAGCGTAGTGGTTACGCCAACGTCAGAAGTAACAAGTACTTCTTCCAGATTATCCAGTACATCATCATCCACTGTTGATTTTCCTGCAACAGCTTTGGTGATCTTGCTTAAGAATCCTTCTTTAGTTTTCTCTAAACCTTTATTCAGTGCCTCCTGAGCTTCAGGTGCAGTCTCCTTTTTCTTGAAGAAATCAAATAGTCCCATAGAAATGTAGATGAAAACAAAAAAAGCCATCCATCAGAAAGAGGGACGGCTTTAATATCATTAATATTAAAATTACTTGCTTACGCCAGCAATAGCATCTTTAACGTGATCGTTGTGAACGATAACTTCTTTGAAAGAATATGCACCAGTTTTTGGTGATTTAGTCATCGTAACAACTTTTGAATATTCTTTACCTTTACCCGTTTTAAGGGTTGCAACTACCTTTTTTGCCATGATCTAAATAGATTGGATTTAGTTAAATACTAAATATTACTTAATTTCTTTATGTACAGTTACTTTCTTCAATACAGGGTTGAATTTTTTCAATTCTAATCTCTCTGTAGTGTTTTTACGGTTTTTTGTAGAGATATATCTAGACATACCAGGCATGCCGCTAGTTTTATGTTCTGTACACTCTAGAATAACTTGTACTCTGTTACCTTTTTTTGCCATTGTTATTAATAATTTAGTTGATTCACATCAACAATGTTTTTACAAAAATCCTTTTTTAACGAAACGGTTAATCGCTTCAGTAATACCAATCTTATTGATGGTTTTGATAGCTGAAGTAGAAACTTTCAGTGTTATCCAACGGTCTTCATCAGGAATATAAAATTTCTGAAGTTGTAAGTTGGGATAAAACTTACGTTTAGTTTTAACGTTTGAGTGAGAAACATTAAAACCACTCATTGCCTTTTTTCCGGTTAAATCACAAACTCTAGACATGCCTTTAATATATATATTTAATTGTTCTTCGCTTAATTTTTTAAGAGTGTGCAAATATCACAAAAATAATTGTAACCATCAAGGCTACATGTGATTATTTTTAAAAATAATCTGTGGTTTTGTTCGGTGCGATCCTCCCTTTAGCACGACAAATGTACACAAATGCTTTTCAAATACAAACAGGCCTGTATTTAAACCTTTTAATAAAGAATATGATACCTGTCACAAATTAGATCAAAGAATGTTTTTATCCTATCCCAAATGGTTTATATTTGAGTTTTCGAGTCTTAAACCAAATAGTTTTTAATTAAATAGATATGCAAATCAAATCTTTAGCCGAGTACAGGGAGACCTATCAATTCAGTGTAGATCACCCGGAAGAGTTCTGGGCAGGTATCGCAGATAACTTCCTGTGGAGAAAGAAATGGGATAAAGTGCTGTCCTGGAATTTCACAGAACCGAATATCAAATGGTTCGAAGGAGCCAAATTAAATATTACTGAAAATTGCCTGGACAGGCACCTGGAAGAAAACGGCGACAAGCCCGCGATCATCTGGGAATCAAATGATCCTGAAAAGCCAAGTGTTACTTTAACGTATAAAATTCTGCATGAGCAGGTTTGCCGTTTTGCAAACGTATTGAAGAAAAATGGGGTTGTTAAAGGCGACCGTATTTGTATTTATATGCCGATGGTTCCGGAGCTTGCTGTAGCAGTTTTAGCATGTGCCAGAATTGGTGCTGTACACTCTGTTATCTTCGGAGGTTTTTCTGCTAAGTCTATTGCCGACAGGATCAATGATTCTGCGTGTAAACTGGTGATTACTGCTGACGGTTCTTTCCGTGGCAATAAACAGATCCAATTAAAGGAAGTGATTGATGATGCGTTGATTGGTTGTCCTACAGTAGAAAAGGTAATTGTGTTAACACATACACGTACACCCGTTTCGATGCTGAAAGGACGTGATCTGTGGTTCGAGGATGAGATTAAACTCGTTGATACTTTTTGTCCTGCGGAAGAAATGGACGCAGAAGATATGTTGTTCATTTTATACACCTCCGGCTCTACTGGCAAGCCTAAGGGAGTGGTACATACCGTTGGCGGATACATGGTTTATGCAGGGTATACCTTCTCGAATGTATTCAATTATCAGCCGGAAGAAGTGTTCTTCTGTACGGCAGATATCGGCTGGATCACTGGTCACTCTTATATTGTTTACGGCCCTTTATCTCAGGGTGCAACCACGCTGATGTTTGAAGGAATTCCAACTTATCCTACACCGTCAAGACTATGGGAAGTAATAGAAAAACATAAAGTAAATATCCTGTATACAGCTCCAACAGCTATCCGTTCGCTGATGAGTTTTGGAAAAGAACCTCTGGAAGGCGTAGACCTGAGCAGTCTGCGTGTACTGGGATCAGTCGGAGAACCGATAAATGAAGAGGCATGGCACTGGCTGGATGAAGAGATAGGACATAAAAATTGTCCGATTGTAGATACCTGGTGGCAAACGGAGACAGGGGGACTCATGATTTCGCCAATTGCATTTGTAACGCCACTTAAGCCTGCCTTCGCTACTTTACCATTACCAGGAGTTCAACCGATACTGGTAGACGAACAAGGTCAGGAGATCGAAGGAAACGGGGTAAATGGAAACCTGTGTATAAAGTTCCCATGGCCAGGTATCTTACGTACCACCTATGGTGATCATGAACGTTGCAAACAAACTTATTTCTCTACCTATCCAAACTTGTATTTTACGGGCGATGGTTGTATGCGGGATGAAGATGGTTATTACAAGATCACTGGTCGTGTAGATGATGTGATTAATGTTTCCGGACACAGAATCGGTACTGCCGAAGTAGAAAATGCGATTAACATGCATGCGGGAGTAGTTGAAAGTGCTGTAGTAGGTTATCCTCACGATGTTAAAGGACAAGGGATATATGCTTTCGTGATCTATCCGAACCTGCATAGCGAAGAAGAACTTACTAAAAAGGATATTCTGCAAACGGTGACCAGGGTGATCGGTGCAATTGCTAAACCGGACAAGATTTTATTTGTGACTGGCTTGCCTAAAACCAGGTCTGGTAAAATTATGCGCAGAATCCTCAGGAAAATTGCGGAAGGTGATACAGGTAATTTAGGTGATACGAGTACTTTGCTTGATCCTGCAATTGTAGATGAAATCATTGAAAAATCCAAAGCTTTATTAGCAAAATAGTAATAGCCCGGTATAATTAAAAAGGCCTGTCTGAAATTTATCAGACAGGCCTTTTTAATTCAGCTATAAGGGGTAGTAGCTATTTTAGTTAGAGATGTTATTCCCTGAATTGGAAATACTCACATTTAATTTGCCTTCCGGTTTTTTGCCAAAATGGGTTTCATACCATGATGTCAGTTGGTCATTATTAAAATGCTGCTCGCTGTTGATTCCTTTGATTAATGTTTTTGTTGCCTCAGTTGCATTCTCTCCGCTTCTTGCCTGGTATAATGCATAATCTACTACGAGTTTATCTGCGGGCCTCGGACCTTTGAATCCTAGTATAAAACCATTTTTTCCTATGATTTGCGGCGAAGTTGAGGATGACATCAGTTCACGGAAGTCGGCATTAACACCGTTTGAAGATAGATGGTAAGCCTTAACTGCATTATTTTTAAGTGTAGTTGCCTGTTTCCAGTCGCCCTCAGTTTCCCCTGTATATAAATTGATAAACACTACATCTTTATATTTTTCAAAGCGACTTTTTAAAGCTTTATAATCTGCATTGCTATCATCCAAAGGCAGCAGTGTGGTATGTCTCCAAACATACATATACACTGTTTTCCCGGTATATACATCTCCAAATCTGGCAACTTTACCATTTTGGTCTGCCAATTCAAGGTTGTTGATGTTCAGGTCTTTCTGGTCGTCATAAGCTTTCGCAATTGATTTGCCCATGCCTTTGATAATCATTGTACATGAACTTTCGGATAGTAATACAGGAATCAGCAGGAGATATAATAATCTTTTCATATGGTTTGGTTTCTTATAAGACGCGTAAAATAAGACAATGGTTACAATAGTAAAACAATTTTTTCCTCCGGGCTGTTATTTATACAGTTCAACAATGAAAACAAAAACATATTACCATGGATAAGTTAGAATTAAAAGGAAAATGGAACGAGATTAAAGGTAAAGTGAAACAAGCATATGGTGATCTTACCGATGACGATTTGAAACATGAAGAAGGTAAAGATGATGAGCTGTATGGCAGAATCCAACAAAAAACTGGTAAGACACGCGATGAAGTGGTAGACTGGTTAAAGTCTTTATAGTAATAAAAATACGAGCATAAAAAAGGTGCTGTTCCTATTGGAACAGCACCTTTTTTATTAACAATCAATTTTCGGTTAATATCCAAAAATCTGCTCTAAAGTCAGCGTGTTCAATGTGCCGAATTTCTGCAAATCTTCCGTTTTCACTTTTTTATCAGAAGCAACAATGCAATAATTGTAGGACTTGTTAGCCACATTATCCGCATGGAAATTTCTGATATCGGTAAATGTCATCGGTTTTAAAGTCGCATATTCTTCCATTCTTGAATCATGATCCAATCCTTTTCTTTTGTCAGCAAAATAAGTTGAAATGATATCGAACTTCGTGATTCTTGAAGTTTCTATAGCGTTCATGCTACTGTATTTTGATGATTCAAAATTCTCTGGAAACTCTGGTAACTTGTTCAGTAGTTCATTCATACCCGCAACAGCCTGATTCATTTTGTCGGCCTGACTGCCTACATAAGCGATCATTGCATATTGCTTTTCTTTTTTATCGGGTGCTGAAAAAACAGCGAAAGTGGAGTAGGCTAAGGCCTGAGATTCCCTGATGCTCTGGAAGACTACTGATCCCATTCCACCACCAAAATAGCTGTTAAATAAAGTGATTTTGGCTGCTTGTGCAGGATCATAAACACCACCATTTCTTACCCAGCGGACTTCTGATTGTACCATATCATAGTTCGCAAAATAAACCTGGTTAGCTGCTGTGTTCGTATAATTGAACTTTTGTGCAGGTGCTGCTTCAGTAAATTCTTTAGGCAGGGCATGTACTTTCTCTATGTTTTTTGTAAATGCGGCTAAAGTTTCAGGACCATAATAAGCAATGGTATGTTTGTAGTTATTGATATTATGTAAAATATATAACAACTCCTTAGAGGTCATATTTTTTATCTCCTCATTTGATAGACCATAATTGGCCGGATTTGCTGCGCCATATTGCGCATAGGCAGTTAAACCTGAGAGGATGGCTGCTTTATCCAGTTTTTTGTTTTCTCTTGCTTTAAGGATACTGTTTTTTAATTCAGCTAATGCACTTTCATTTGCTTTGCAATTTGCGAAAATATGCTCAACAAGGTTAACCGCTTTATCAAAATTCTCCTGCAGGCCACTGATGGTAATGGTAGTTACATCATTTGATACGTTAAAACTATAGTTACAGGCGATATTGTAAAACTCTTTACTGATTTCTTCTGCGGTATATTTATCTGTACTTAAAAAAGCTAGGTATTGTGCAGCATAGGGCGCCATTTTATAATTCCATGTACCCATGTCAAAACGGTAAGCCAGTGTAAATAAAGTGTTTTCTTTATTCTGCACGGCAACTACATCCGCAATACCTGCTTTACCCAGATTCAGGTCTTTATTGTAATCCAGAAATTTAGCTTCAATAGGTTTTGATGGCGCAGACAGTAGGTTTTTAGTGAATAAAGAAACCTGGTCCGTATTTGTTTTCACCGGTGTGATAGCTGGTTTATCTACTTTAAGGATGTTGGTATCTTCCGCTTTATGTTTCAGTACCACAACATAATTATCTTTGAAAAACTGATTTGCAAAGTCCACCACCTCTTGTTTGGTGATTTTACCCATCTCATCATTGTTATTTAAAGACTTATCCCATTTTGCCCCACGGTTCAGTACAAATTCATTGGTCACTGCCTCAACGCGGAAGCTGTTATCATCAAATGATTTTAACAGACTCAGTTTATTGTTAGCTACTACAGCTTTGATCAGGCTGCCATCAAAGTCACCTTTTTTAAGCAGATCTATTTGTTGCAGTAACAATTGCTGTGCTTCTTCCAGGGTCTGACCTTGTTTGGGTTGTGCAACCATGACGAAATTACCATAGTCTTTCATCTGTTGATAATAGGCACCGGAACTCAATACTTTTTGTTGTTTATTCAGGTTGATATCCAGTAATCCCGCTTTTCCGTTAGCCAGAATACTTGAGATCAGATCCAGCAGCATACTTTGTTTGGTGTTTTCTGCGTATCCTCTGAAAGCAATGTTCACACTTTCCGCACTTGGACCGTTCACATCTGCCAGCTGTATCTGAGTCAGTGGTTTTTCAGGCGCAGGATTATATAACTCCACAGGTTTAGCTTTCATGTAAGCAAAAGCTGCAGCCACCTTTTTAATCATTTCATCCGCTTTGAAATCGCCCGCCAAAACTACCGCCATATTATTTGGTACATAGTACTTATTGTAATATTTGCGGATTTCTACCAGAGAAGGATTTTTCAGGTGCTCAATAGTACCAATAGTGGTCTGCTGACCATAGTTATGTACGGGATATAACAATTCATCCATCTTCTCATAAACCTTCCATGCGTCATTATCCAGTCCGCGGTTTTTCTCTTCGTAAACTGCTTCCAGTTCAGTATGGAAAATACGGAAAACAGGATTACGGAAGCGTTCTGCCTGTAAAGCCAGGAATTTATCCGTGGCATTGGCAGGGAAATCCTCATTGTACACGGTTTCTTCTACAGAAGTATGTGCATTGGTCGACTGTCCCCCGATAGACTTCATCATCTTATCATACTCATTCGCAATAGAATAATTAGACGCTTCACCAGATGTTTTATCTATTTCAGCATATATCTCTTTGCGTTTAACAGGATCCGTAGTTCCGTGATACTGCTCATACAGTTTCTCAATCTTATCCAGCAGCGGTTTTTCCTTTGCATAATCCATGGTGCCAAACTTATCCGTTCCTTTAAATAAAAGGTGTTCAAGATAATGCGCTAAACCTGTATTTGTGCGGGGATCCGTATTGCTCCCTGCTCTCACTACCATACGGTATTCTATGCTCGGCTCTTTTGTGTTTTCGGAAAGTACTACAGCTAAACCGTTCGGTAAGGTATAGAAACGGGATTTAGTAGGGTCGTTTGTGACATACTTGTAGGTATATCCGCCAGATGTAGCAGTTTTCCACTGGTAACCGGTCTGCGCTATTAAACCCGATCCTGATATCAGGAAACAGGATAATAGGAATAAGCTTTTCTTCATTGTTCAGTTTTTTTGAGATGTATGCCTGCATGAATTCATGCGGGGAATGATGCTGTTATTTATTCAAATATAATCTGAAAAGGTAATAATTCGTATAGTTTAAAGTATAATCTTGTATTTTTGAAGGATATGAAGAAAGAGCAATCCAGACCCAATATTTTAGTAGTCAATGATGACGGAGTTACGGCCCCGGGTATCAGAAACCTGATTGAAGTAGTTAGAGAAATAGGAAATGTAGTGGTGGTTGCTCCGGATGGCCCTCAATCGGGCATGGGACACGCCATTACGATCGGCAAACCTTTAAGATTTGATAAGGTAGATCTTTATGAAGGTGTGGAGATGTATAAATGTTCAGGTACACCGGTCGACTGTGTTAAGTTAGCTGTGAATAAGATATTTAAAGGTAAAAAACCGGATATCTGTGTATCAGGTATCAATCACGGATTAAACAATTCTATTAACGTCATTTACTCAGGAACGATGTCTGCCGCCGTAGAAGGTGCAATTGAAGGCATTCCTTCCATCGGCTTTTCTTTAGATGACTTCTCTGAAGAAGCAGATTTTAGTCACTGCAAAAAATATGTGGAGATCCTGGTAAAGCAGGTGCTGGATCATGGTTTGCCGCAGGCTACTTTGCTGAATGTAAATTTTCCCAAAGGTGCAAACCTGAAGGGTATTAAAATATGCAGACAGGCAAATGCGAAATGGGCAGAGGAATTTGATGAACGTAAAGACCCTTACGGGCGACCATATTACTGGCTGACAGGAGTTTTTCAGAACAATGATAAGGGGGAAGATACAGATGTCTGGGCTTTAGATCATGGATTTGTATCAGTGGTACCGGTGCAATTTGATTTAACTGCACATCATGCCATTCCTTTACTCAATACCTGGACATTTAATGATTAAACAGCTTAGAAATACCGTTTGGGCAGGTTTCGGGATCGGAATTTTTGTTCCCGGGCTGCTCGTTGCTGTGGTCTGGTTTATCATGCATAAAGTCGCTTTCCTGGCTAAGGCCGATTTGCTGCTGATAGGCTGTATTGGTGTAAATGCATTGCTGTTAAAGTACTTTTTTAAAATAAACAAAGAAAATACAGGAAGGGGAGTATTGAGCGCTACATTTATCTGGGCCATGTTATTTTTCTTCTATAAAATAAAACAGTCATGAAATATTACCTTGTAGCTGGAGAAGCGTCGGGAGATCTCCATGGTGCTAACTTAATGAAGGCATTGAAGGAAAAAGATCCGCAAGCAGAATTCAGGTATTTTGGTGGCGATAAAATGCAGGCTGAAGGAGGCGAACTGGTTAAACATTATGCTGATATGGCCTTTATGGGCTTTACGGAAGTCGTGCTTAACCTGCGTACGATACTGACCAACATGAAATCCTGTAAAAAGGATATCCTGCAATGGCAGCCAGATGTACTTATCCTGGTAGATTTTCCCGGCTTTAACCTGAAGATTGCAAATTTTGCAAAGCAGAAAGGTATAAAAGTGTGTTACTATATTTCTCCGAAAGTATGGGCATGGAATCAGAAACGTGTGCTGAAAATCAAAAGAGATGTAGACAGGATGTTTTGTATTCTTCCGTTTGAGGTGGATTTCTACAAGGACTGGGGAATGGATGTGGACTATGTAGGCAACCCCTTGCTGGATGAAAAAGCACATTTCAAACCTGATCCTGCTTTCCGTGAAAAGAATCATTTAGGAACGGCTGATCTGATTGCATTGCTTCCTGGCAGTCGTAAACAAGAGATAGAGCGCCTGTTGCCCGCCATGTTGGGCATTACAGAAAGCTTTCCCCAGTATACTTTTGTTGTCGCGGCGGCACCGACTTTTGATGCCGCATACTATCAGCAGTATATAGGTTCAAAAAATGTGAAATTGGTATTTGCCCAGACTTATGATCTGCTGCATGTAGCGAAGGCGGCGGTAGTCGCATCCGGGACGGCTACGCTGGAAACTGCACTATTCCACGTTCCGCAGGTGGTAGTGTATAAAGGTGGTACGATCTCTATCGCTATTGCCAGGATGCTTGTTAAAATTAAGTTCATCTCGCTGGTCAACCTGATTATGAACAGGAAAATCGTTACTGAACTTATTCAGGAAGATTGTAATGCTATTGCTATTACCAGAAACCTGCAGCGGATTTTATCAGGGACCGGCAGAAAAGATATGATGGATGATTATACCGAATTGTCCGCATTGATGGGAACACCAGGTGCATCAGAGAGGACAGCTGAATTAATTTACAGCTATCTGGGGGGCGTATAATATGCTATATTGAATAAGACCTGCACTTAATTTAAATGCAGGAAAGATATGCTCAGGCAGTTGTTTTATTGACCAGCAATCTGTTGATGCGGGTAAGTACATCATCAAGGTCGAACGGTTTACTAATGTAGTCATCCGCGCAGGCTTGCGTACTCATTTGTTTGCTCCTTGGATTGGCAGACATCACGATAACAGGAATATGTTTGGTGAACATGTCATTCTTAAGGTCATCACAGATTTCAATTCCGTTTCCATCAGGCAACATCACATCAATAATAAACAGATCCGGCAAAGCATCCCTCAATTTATTTTTCAGTTCACTTACCGAAGATGAAAGTTGCAGTTCATATCCTTCATCCTTTAACAAGTATTCAATGATAAATCTGATATCACTGTCATCTTCAAGAACATGTATTCTTTTGGTCATATAGAATAGGTTAGCTTTTTAATTCGGTTTTTACAGCAAACATTGTTCCAATATGGGGCAAATGAGACACGTTCTAAATAAAAAAACGGAACAGCTTTTCAACTGTTCCGTTTCTTGTAATTTAAAAAAAATTAAGCAGCATCAATTGCTTCACGCAACGCTTTTGCAGCCGCCGCAGGGTCTTCTGCACCATAGATAGCAGCACCAGCTACAGCAACTATTGCACCTGCTTTAATTACCGCCTGTACATTGTTGATGTTCACACCACCAGCGATAGAAACAGGAACGCCTGCGCGTGCAGCTTCGTCGATCAATACCTGGATAGAATATCCGTCAGCCCATTGCTCGTCTAATCCAGCATGCAGTTCAACAAATTCAGCACCTAATTCGGTTACTTCCTGTGCACGTTTAACACGGTCAGCCACGCCAATTGTGTCTACCACAACACCTTTACCATGTGCTTTACCAGCTTTGATTGCACCAGCGATAGTGGCATTACCAGCAGCACCTAATACTGTAACTAAATCTGCACCTGCTTTAAACGCTAAATCAGCTTCTAATTCACCAGCATCCATAGTTTTTAGATCGGCAAAAACCAATTTATCCGGATGAGCTTCTTTCATTGCAGTAACAACTGAAAGACCTGCGTTTTTAATTAGTGGTGTACCTAATTCAATAATGTCAATATAAGGCGCTATTTTAGCAACTAAAGCTAAAGCATCTTCTGTAGTTAATAAGTCTATTGCAACTTGTAATTTTGCCATAATATAATTGTTATTTAATATTTATTCGTTTTTAAGCGTGTTATTCAAGGTTTGCATGCCTTTTCCACATCTCTTCTGCCGGCTCGTTGTCAATTCCCCACAGTGTTTGAAAAATCGCATCACTGAATAATAATAGCGACTGTTCAAAAAGACTTCCTGCGTATTGAGCGGAGATCGTTTTACCATGATCCTGTTTCTGTGCGGCAGGGAGAATTAAGACCAGTGCAGCTAGATTTGCCAGAGGGGAATCTGTCGTCGTAGACAATGCAACTACCTGTCCTCCTGCAGCAACTGTCTTTTCTGCAGCCTTCACAATAGTACTTGTAGTACCAGAACCGGAGGCGGCAATCAACAGGTCACCCTTCCTGATCGCCGGAGTGGTTGTTTCTCCAGCTACAAATACGTTCAGTCCAAAATGCATCAAACGCATTGCTGCACTGCGTAAGGCCAGACCTGATCTGCCCGCACCCGCAACAAAAATCCGCTCTGCATTTTGTATCAGTGGAATGATTGCTGCCAGTTGCTGATAATCAAAGCGGTCTGCCAGCTGCCTGTTTTCTTCCAGGATCATTTGCATATTGGTTTGCAAAGCGCCAGAAAGATCTTCCTTATTCGAGTTATCCATGCCGTTGTTTTTATCTGCATCAAAGGTATGGGCTTCTGTTGCGGGCAACGTTATACTATGTGCGCATTATGTGGGACTATGTGGAAACAGCAGAATGCTAAGATCACAGGAATGCCATAAATAGTGATTTGTGCTCGCAATTTTCTTCATTTTTCTAAAATTTCCGATCCAATCTGCAGCTATGGTTTATATTTGATTCCTGAGCATTCCCTTATCCGGGAATAATTTCAGATTTTATCTTGGTAAGCAGCAGCATGGCAGAAACGACATTAGGACTAGAGCAATCTCTTATTTATATCCGTAACCTTGAAAATTGTCCGCCAAGTTATCTGAATGATCCCGGAAGAAAGGATTTCTTTGAAATTGTGTGGCTGCAGCATGAATTTCCATTACACACTATTAAAGAGGAAGACAAGCCGGGGAGGGGCGACTGGATCTATCTGATTCCACCTTATCGGGTTCATCAGCTAAATAAAGCAGGTAAAAACGGTATTTTGTTGTCTTTTAAAAGAGATTTTCTGGAGGAGGGAGACAAAGAGTTTTATCTTGACATCTTTAAGATTTTTAACATACAGGGGGAATTTTCCTGTTTGCCCTTAAGTGCCGAAACTGCTCTTGAATTGTCAAAAATCTATAGTCTGCTCGCTGAAGAATACCAGCAACAGCACAATAGTTTTGTGATTTTGAAAGCCTTGCTTAAAGTATTTCTGCTTAAACTGATTCGTATAAAAGAACATGTATTTACTACACAAGATGTAAATCAGAAACGTGTATATGAGTTCATGATTTTGCTGGAAGAAAATTACCAGCAGGAGCGAAATGCAGAATATTATGCCAGTGAGCTTGGACTCAGCTCAAAGCGGCTGAATCAGATTCTGAAAGAAAAACTGGATAAAACAGTGATGCAACTGATCCACGACAGGATCATCCTTGAAGCCAAAAGGCAGATCATCCATAGTGAGCATACCTTGAAAGAGGTCGCCTATGCCTTAGGATTTACTGATCGTCCCTATTTTAGCAGGTTCTTCAAAAAACAAACCGGTACTTCTCCAGAAGATTTCCAGAAACTGGCAAAGAATCACATTGAATCCAAGTTCAATACCCTGGTTGAATAGGTTTTAAGCCAGCTGCGCCTCTATTCTTTTCAAAAGCTCATTTAAGTCGAAAGGTTTACTGATAAAATCATCAGCAGAAGCCTCTTTACTACTTGCTTCAGCAGGGGCATGGGCCGACATGATAATGACTGGGATATGTCTTGTATCAAGACTCTGCTTTAATTGTTTACATAATTGTATCCCATCGCCGTCCGGTAATTTCACATCCATTAAAATCAGATCAGGCAAAGTATTAAACAGGTTAATTTTGAACTCACGTGCATTAGCCGCAACATTTACCTCGAATTCCGATTGTTGCAGGATATATTCTATGACGTCACGAATCGCCTCGTCATCTTCTATGACTTGTATCAGTTTAGACATAACCCAAATATAAGAACTGTTTATTAAAAACGGTATAAAGTTGAACGTTTTTAACATTAAGTTCTTTCTGATCCGGGATTTGTTATGATCTGCTTAATGGCAGGCTGAAATGAAAGGTAGTGCCTTCACCAGGAGCGCTTTCAATCCAGATGCCCCCATTGTGCCTTTTCATAATATCTGCACTTAAATAAAGTCCGATACCAAATCCAACTGCATTCCTCGCTTTCTGGTCATCTGCCCTGTAAAAACGTTCAAATACTTTTGACTGATGTTTATGGTCAATTCCGATTCCATAATCCTTAATAGAAACAATAGCCTCTTCTCCCACGGTCATGGAACTGATCTCTACCATTTTACTTAAAGGCGAATATTTGATGGCATTACTCACCAGATTATCTATCACCTGACCGATCCTGGATCTGTCGCCCTCTATCTTTTCGGCGATTCCTGGACTAAAAAGTAACGCATGTGTGCTCGTATGGATCATATAGTCCTTGACCACTTCACTGATCAGATCATCCAGCATAAATGGCTCCATTTGCAGATCTACATGTCCTGATTCAATTCTCGACATATCCAGGAAACTATAGATGAGCTTCATCATCCTGTTGACCTGTGATTCTGCACGTGTGGCCAGGTTAATCACATAGTCCGGATCATCCAGCCGTCGGCCGGATTTCAGCATCTGTATATAAGCTTTAATAGACGTCAGCGGTGTTTTCAATTCATGACTGGCAATGGCGATGAAGTCATTTTTCTCCATCTGTTCAATCTTATTCTCGGTGATATCAACTGTTGTGCCCAGCAATCTGCTTGGAAATTCGTATTCATCATAGATCACTTTTCCCGTAGAACTCATCCAGTGAACTGAATCATCCAGCCATACTACCCTTGATTCACAGTGGTAATAACCAGTTTCAAGCGCACACATCAAAGCACTGTCAGTGATCGATTTGTCATTAGGATGTGTAAGGGCATTGATTTCTTCAAGTGTAAGCCTGTCATCTCTGTCCATGCCCAATAATTCCATCAATGTGGGTGTGTAGGTAATCGAATTGCAGTTCAGATCTATATCCCAGCTGCCTATTCCTGTTGCATCGCTGGCCATGCGCAAACGTTCTTCGGCATTTGAGACATCTCCGGTTTTACTGCTGTTATCCAGATAAGTAATAATTACGCCTGCAATGCTGTCCGTTTCGTCGACTACTGCACTATAGTTGAAATTGAAATTTAAGTCTTCAATATATATTCCTTCGCCATCCGCTTTTACCAGGTCAATCAGCGGTTTTATACAAGGCCAGTTTCTTGTATGCGAATCCGCAGCAGGTTGTCCGATTTTTGCCTCGTGCCTGGTTTCCCAGCTTAATTCCGATAGGTAAGCATCATTATGAAATTGTATATAATCCGGACCCCAGAATAAGGCTGTTGGAACCTTTGCAGATAATACGATACTTAAGGTTGTTCTCAGACTTTGTGACCAGTTATTTGGCGCCCCTAAAGACGTTTCATTCCAATCAGTTAAATGTATAAGTTTGGTACACTCATCAGTCCCCCTTAAAAAACCAACCCTATTCTCTGTCAAATTTTCTTCTGTTCCCATTGTATATCAGGTAAATATGAGCCAATCTAATTTAACATTTTATTTTTTTAAATAGAGGCATTGTGATGTTCATTTTGTTCTTTTCTTTTTTAATTTCTGAATTCTAGATGATCTTTCAATTTAATTACATTTATAAACTAATAAATTTAATATCCTGTTGATCTGGGCTTAACCTGATGTCAGTTGCTTTGTCCGTTAAAATCCATCTTATGAAATACACCGCTTCATTACTCTTCTTCTTATTCGTTACCAGCTATGGATTTGCGCAGCCAAGGGCCAGCTATAAAATGATCAGCGGAGATAATTATGTAGCGTCTAAAAATTGCTATTTACTCACCTTATTTGAGGAAATACCTGCGCTAAATAACTTCTTAAAAAAGGACAGCATCCTGACCAGGATTGGTCGTGATAAAAAGGCTCAGCTAATAACAGCTATCAAAAATTGCGGCAATAATGCAAGCTGTTACACGGATGCGGCAAAGTTTACGCCAGCGGAAGTTAAGGAAATCGGAGGGCGGTTACTTGCGTTGTATCAGCCAGAAAACGAATTAGGAAAATTGGTGAAAGCACATTTGCTTCCTTCGGGCTGTTACAATTTACACGCTACCTCGGATCATAAGCAGCTATTAATTAAAGCATGGGAGCAGGATGCGCGTAGTATAAATCATATCATTGATGTATACGCAGCAGGTAAAAAACCTAATTATGCTAAAATTGACTCTATCAGCTTTAATGTGCTGGACAGAGGATATCCTGAGTTACAGGCCATGAACGCCAGCTTATCGGTTAATACCAATAAAGGAAATTCTTTTTATGCAAGCCCATTATCATTCGCACTCACAAGTCTCGATATCAATGAACGTAACCAGGCTGCGGATTACGAACCGCTAAATGAAACTGAAAATAAGTCTGCCCTTGAATATGCAAAAAAGGTAAAGTGGGACAATTTTAAATATACTTTAATCCTCGTTCCCGGTGAAGGGCCTGAAGAGGCTGGTGTTGCTTTAAGTGCGGGAGGAATGTTGCGTTGCAGATTAGCCGCTTTGCAATATAAAAATGGGGCAGCACCTTTTATTATGGTTTCGGGAGGATGTGTACATCCATATAAAACCAAATACAATGAGGCAATCGAGATGAAAAAATACCTGATGCAGACTTTGCATATTCCTGAAAAAGTGATTTTGATTGAACCACATGCAAGGCATACCACAACCAACTTGCGCAATTGCGCCAGGATAATGTTCAGGAATGGTTTCCCAATGGAAAAACCCTGTATTACTTCCACAGCAAAATCGCAGAGTTATTATATCACCAGTATAATGCCTTCGCGCTGTGAACAGGAACTGGGTTATCTGCCTTATAAAAATGGTAAACGCCTGTCGGATAATGAAGCAGAGTTTTATCCGCTTGCGGCATCTTTACAGATAGATTTCGATGAACCTATGGATCCTTAAAGAGGGATTGTATCTTTTCTTAACATTGGCTTAATGTCATGCATATACAGTTAGTCTAATTTTGACCCGGTTTAGGGAAGGAAGGATCATCATGATAGATAAAAACTTAGCACAGCAGGTTTTGCTGCAAAGAAGCAGTGAAGGCGATACAGCTGCATTTCAGGAACTTTATCAGTTACATAAAAAAGATGTTTTTGCGATTGTAAATCTTCGTTTACCAGATCTGGAAGATGCAAAGGACGTCGTACAGGAGATCTTTCTGGAGCTTTGGCTCAAAAGAGCATCACTTCCTGCTATACGCGATTTTAAACCTTACTTATATGTAATCTCCCGTAACCATGTCATTTCTGCTTATCGACGGAAAAATATACAGCTCAAAAATGAAGGTTTACTGCTGGAAGGTTTAAATAAACTGGATTATTCTGCCGAAGAAAATACAATAGCACGCGAACTGCATGAACAGATCAACCTGATCGTCGAAAAATTCCCGGAAACAACGCGTAAATGTTATCACCTCAGCAAAAATGAGGGAAAGAAAAATGGGGAAATAGCTGATATCCTGAACATTTCTGAGAAAACAGTGCGGAATAATATTTCTGAGGCACTCAGGACATTAAGGCTGATACTGAGGGAAACACATCCTGAAATACTCGCGATGCTGTTTTTTATAATGAGGCATTAAGCATGTATCAAAACCTAATATAAAGTTAACAATTCCTTAAAGGACATTCTGTGTTTGAGTGCGTGCTGTAATAAAGCACCATTGTGGACGAGAGATTAAAAACACTATTTGAAAAATACCAGGAAGGTACCGCGACCGCTGAAGAACGGCAGCTGGTAGAGTCCTGGTTCGATAGCTTTCCGCTGGAGAAAGAAAAGCTGAACCCAGCAGAAGAAGCCAGGGTCTTCGCCGACCTGGACGCGCGTATCAGTACAATGCTGGGAGAGTCTGGCAAAACTGCTAAAACTAAATTCCGCTGGCTTCAGGTGGCAGCTGTATTTTTCGCGCTGATTGGAACAATCACGCTGATCAAAAGAACAGCAGGCACAAAACCTGTACAACCCGAAACATATACGGAGATCAAATCCCTCAACGGCGAGAAAAAAGAAGTTACGCTTAAAGACGGTACTACAGTATTTCTTAATTCAGGATCCAGCATCTTCATCTCTTCGAAATTTGATCAGCATAACCGCGAGGTTAAACTAACGGGAGAAGCCTTTTTCCATGTACACCGTAACGTCAATAAACCTTTCATTATCCATTCTGGTAAACTGCAGACAACAGTTCTCGGTACTTCCTTTGACATCAAAGCTTATCCGGAAGATGACAGGCTTAAAGTCATTGTATCTACAGGAAAAGTAAAAGTTGAAGCTAATGCCACGGCTGAAGGCAAGCCAATGCTTGTTGCCGGGGGATTGACGCATAATCAATCGCTGGTGTATGACAAAGTGAAAGACACCCATTCGGTTCGACCAGCAAATGCAGATTCTGTAAGTGCCTGGCGTACCAATCACATGAATTTTGAGCAGGCATCTTATGAAGAGATTGCCAGGACTATCGCCCGCTGGTATAACCTGGAGGTTACTCTTGACCATAGTACTCAGGACTCTAAACGATATACGCTCAGTTTCAACAATGAACCGGCAGATAAAGTACTCAATGTATTGTCAGACTTAACCGGCATGACTTACAAGATGAAAGGCAATAAAGTAACTATTCACCCCAAAAACACACACTAATACAAACTCAGAAATGCGAAAATTTTACCTCAAACCAGTTTTGAAATTAATGTTAGCCCTAACATTTTTCTTACAGTTTACGCTGCAGGGCTTTGCTGCAGAAGCGCAAACAATTAAAGATACGAACATCTCATTTACAGCCAATAATCTTACGCTGAAAGAGGTCTTCCGAATTATTGAAAAAAAGTCCAGTTTCGTGATTGGCTATGATAATGTGATTGATACCAAAAAGAGAGTTTCATTAACGGTTAAAGATAAAACGGTTTATGACGTTTTAAGGCAATTATTAAAGGATTATAAAGGCAGTGTTAGTCAGGTAGATGATTACCATGTATTGATCAAAGTAGAAAAAGAAAAACAAGTAGAGCCGGCTCCTGTGGCAGTAGTTATTAAACCTACGGTTCAGGTACAGGTAACAGGTACGGTAACTGATACTAAAAATGAACCACTTCCAGGCGTAACCGTTGTTGATCTTACGTCTAATAAAAGAGCAAGTACAGATGGTACGGGTAAGTATGCAATCGCTGTGGCTTCAGGCTCTAAACTGAGCTTTAACTATATCGGTTATGAAAAAACTGAAGTGTTGATTACCGATCAGAAAGTAGTGAATGTCAAATTGAAGGAAGCGAGTAACGTATTGCAGGAAGTGGTGGCAATTGGTTACCAGAAGATCAGGAAAGCGGATGTGACTGGCGCAATCAGCAGCGTGAAAGCTTCAGAGATGAACCTTTCCGCACCAACAGTTGGTCAGGCGCTGGTAGGTAAAGTTGCAGGTGTGCAGGTATCGCAAACAAGTGGCGCGCCATATGCCGGTACTAAAATCCGCGTTCGTGGTGTGGGTTCCATCAATGCGAGTTCAGATCCGCTATACGTAATTGATGGTTATCCTGCAGGAAACAATGTATTCGTTAATCCGGAAGATATAGAGACAATAGACATCTTAAAAGATGCTGCATCAGCAGCGATCTATGGTTCAAGAGCTTCTGGTGGTGTGGTAATGATCACCACAAAAAGAGGAAAAGAAGGTAAAGGCAGATTTGAATATGATGTGCAGATGGGTATATCTCAGTTAGCGAAGAAAATCAATTTGCTGGATGCAAATCAGTTCGCTCAGCTGGTAATCGATGCCCGTAATAATTCATATAAAGACCTGGTCGTTAATGCAGGGAAACCCTGGAATGATGGTATGTATGCTGATAACAATGCTACCCGATTGATTAATGCGCCTGGTAACGGATCTTCGATCAGTATTCCTACAGATATTTATAACCTCAGTACACAGTCGCTGATTCCACAGAGTACCAACACTGACTGGCAGGACGAATTATATAGAAATGCCTTTTTTCAACGTCATAACTTATCCTTCTCAGGCGGCTCGAAAGACATTAAATATTATGTGAGCAGCGGTTACCAGGATCAGGATGGTATTGTAACCAATACTTCAATGAAAGCAACCAATTTAAGGGCTAATATTGAGGCGACAGTCAATCCACGTATGAAAGTAGGCGCCAATCTGGCTTATACCGAAACCCATAATAAAGAAGTAGGTGAAGGCCGTTTCAGTCCGATGATGTCAGCTTTACTGTACATCCCATACTTACCAGCCAGAGATGCGAACGGCGCACCAATCAAATATTTACAAAATGCATTGGCCAATCAGTTTGGTTACCAGGGAATTGAAAATCCTATCGCTTCTGTTGAAGAAACAAAATCCAACAGGTTAGCTACCAGAAGTACTTACAATGCGTATGCTACTTATGATTTGTTAAAAGGATTAACTTTTAAAGCCAACCTTGGTACACAGACCTATAATGAAAAATACGATTATTACTTACCAACTAGTCTGAGCGCAGGTGGTGGTAATGCACCATATTCTCCACAGTCAATTGCAGATGCAAATGCTATCGCCCAGACTTTATCACAGGTAGATAAGCTGGCAGAGTTTACTTTAAACTACGATAAAACTATTAATAAACACCATTTTAATATCCTGGGGGGTTATTCTGCCCAGCAGGTAACGAGCGACCAGATTAAGTTAACTGCAAAAGGATTCACAAATGATAATGTGACGGAGATTTCGGGTAAAGGTGCCGAAGCAGCCTTCCTTACTTTGAACAATGCCATAAAATCTACCAATACCCTGCTTTCCTATTTTGGCCGTTTCAGCTACAATTACGAGGGTAAATATTTCCTGACAGGTTCATTACGTACCGATGGCTCATCAAGGTTTGGTCCTTCAAACAAATGGGGAACATTCCCGTCTGTAGCAGCAGGATGGAGTCTTTCACAAGAAGAATGGTATAACGACTTTTTGGGTGAGCAATCAAATGTTAAACTAAGAGCCAGCTGGGGATTAAGTGGTAATAACAATATTGGTAACTACAATTCAACCCAAACAGCAAGTTCTCCGACAGGAGTAGTTTTTGGCAGTGGTGTGATCTCGTCAGGAGTTTTTGCAAATGGTCTGAAAGATCCTAACATTGGCTGGGAGTCTACTTCTCAGTATAATTTCGGTACAGACATCTCCGTATTGAAAAACCGTCTGTCCTTCAATATCAATTATTACCTGAGTAACTCTTATAACCTGTTATTCAATCAGCCTATATCTGCTGTATCTGGTGCTACATCTATCCTTACTAATTTAAAGGATAGTAAAATTCAAAACAAGGGATTTGATTTTCAGGTAGACGGCAGAATTATAAATGCGGATGACTTTACGCTGAATTTAAGTGGTAATATCTCACTGAACAGAAATAAAGTACTGGATCTTGGTGGTTCAAGTACGATTTATACATCCGGTGCAGAACGTTCTTATCTTACACACATTACACAACAGGGACAGCCTGTAGGGATGTTTTATGGCTACCAGGTTTTAGGCAGACTAACTGCTGATAATGTGGGTAAAGTCGCGGCATCGTCAGCCTCTACCAATCCGGCTAAAGTAGGAGACCTGTATTTTGAAGATGTGAACGGAGATGGTATAATTAACGAAGCGGATAAAACAGTTATCGGTAGTCCTTACGCTAAATTTACGTATGGATTTGCTTTATCTGCGTCTTATAAATCATTCGACTTCCGTGCTTCATTTAATGGATCTTATGGTAATAAAGTATTGGATGGTCAGGATTATTACCTGTATAACTTCGAAGGATCTGGTAACCAGTATGCAGACGTTGCTGACCGTTATGTATCGCCATCTCAACCAGGAAGCGGATTAAATTACCGTGCATCTCGTGGTGGAACGCAAAGTAACAGCACACGTTTATCCTCTTTCTACTTACAGAATGGTTCTTATTTAAGGATGACAAATGCAACTTTAGGTTATAATATCCCTAAAAGTTTTGCTCAGCGACTTAAAGTAGAGAATGTACGCATTTACACAGCCGTAGATAATGCATTCACTATTACAAAGTATAAAGGATATAACCCTGATGTAGATTATAATATTAACGCAACTAATAGTGCAACTGGTACAACCACGGCTAATCTTGCTCCCGGAGTAGATTATGGAAACTATCCTTTGGCCAGAACTTTCAACTTAGGTATTAAAGTAACATTCTAAAAAACATATAATGAAACAATATATTTCCATCCTATTTTTAATGGCCCTGGTGTCATTCTCTTCATGCAAGAAGAGCTTTATAGAACAAAATGATCCTAATGCTGGGAATCTTGAAAATGCGTTTAAATCAGAAAACGATGTATTACTTTTTGTAAACGGTACTTATGCGGCACTGAGGTCTGACAGGAACATAGGTGAGAGCAGCGGACTATATACCGATCAGCGTTCTGATGACACCGGTACAAATGATGCACAGTCAAATTCAGGTGAGCCATTTCAATTCGGTAATTTTAGTATTTTACCGGGTAATACCTATTTAAAATCACATTGGGTAAGCCTTTATGATGCAATCACCAGGTGTAATGTAGTGACCACAAATATTAATAAAGTAACTTTTGCTAATGAAAATACAAAAATCAATTACCTGGCAGAGGTTAAATTTATCAGGGCACTGATGTATTTCCAATTGGTGAGGAAATGGGGTGCGGTGCCGCTGGTGACTAAACAATTAGCGCTTAGTGAAGTCGCTGAAAATACTTACAGACAGCCTGAGGCTAATGTTTATACACAAATTGTGGCTGATTTAAAGGATGGGCTAACCAGTACACTGCCTAACCTGCAGACAGGTACCAGTGCCGGTCGTGTTTCCAAGGCCGCTATTAATGGCTTATTAGGTCAGGTTTATCTGACTATGGCGACTACATTTGCTGATCAGAAATCAGAAAATCTGACTAACGCGAATACCTATCTGACAGCTGCTTATGGAATGCGCCCTTTTACGACACTATCGGCTATACCTTATGCCAATGTTTTTGATGTCAATCTTAAGACGTCGAATCCTGAAGCAATATTTGAGATTGTAAATGTGCAGGGTGACATCAATTACAAGTCTAACATAGCCGCAGATAATCAGGCTTATGGGGAGACGATTAACTCCCTTAAGGCTCCCACTTCCGTAGGAGGAAACGTAACACCAGATCTCATTAAAGATTATGAAACTGGTGATCTCAGGAAAGATTTCTCCGTAAAATATGCCAGCGATACAAAAGTGCTGGACTACTTTATTACCAAATACAGAGACATCAGCCCTAACGCAACTAAAAATGGCTACGGTGGAAATAACACGCCGATCATGCGTTTTGCTGATATTATCCTGATGCTGGCAGAAGTAAATATGCAGCAGGGAAATGATGCCGCAGCTATTCAGTATTTAGATATGGTACGTACCAGAGCAGGACTCCCTCTATATGCAGTTGCGCGTACAAATGCTACTTATAACACAAAATATCCAACATTAAAACTGGCTATCTTACATGAGCGAAGAGTTGAGCTTGCTTTTGAGCACCAACGCTGGTTTGATTTGCTGCGGTTTTTCACTACTCCAGAGCTGGTTGCCTACTTCCAGGCAAAATCACAGGCCGACTTTGGAAATGCGAAGTTGTCTAATTTCACCACTAAAGACAGGTATTTCCCTATCCCTCTGGATGAGGTAAAACTGGATCCTGTTAAAATGTACCAGAACCCTGGCTACAATTAATAGCATAACAATATCTTAAACGGAGGAGGAAGCAATTTCTCCTCCGTTTCTTTTAAATTCGCTTCCTGATTCCATTCGATTATAACTATGAAATATTCTTTTTTTGTGCTGCTGCTGTTACCAATTGCTTTAATTGCCCAAACCAACAGTCCAGCTCCTGATCATAAATCTGCACAGGTAAATGTATTTTTAGGTTCCTCCGGAGACCACGGACAGCTGTCGCCTGCAGCCACTTCCCCTTTCAGTATGTTAAGTATTGGTCCGCAAACTTATCCTAAACTGCATGCTGGTTATGAACATAAGGCAAAACTATTTTTGGGTTTTACCCATAACCGTTTTGAAGGCGTAGGTTGTCAGGGTAGTGGAGGGAATATCTTAATCAAACCCTTTCTTGGTAATAACCCGGCGAGCTCTACGCTGATCAAAGCCAGTGAATCCGCGGCACCGGGTAATTATCAGGTCGCATTTACCAATAAGATCAGTGCGAAATTTGCCGTATCAGAAAAACAGGGAGTAGAAAATTATAGCTTTCCGGCAGGGGAGAAAGGTTTTTATATCGATCTGAGTCATACCCTGGCGAATAAATTTGTCAGCGAGTCGCATGTCATCAGTGGACAGAACATCAGCGGACATATAGAAGCAAGGACTACCTGCAATGTGGGTACCTACAAAATTTACTATGCTATTCATATCAGTAAGCCGGTCATCTGGGCAGATAGTGCAAACCATAAACTAACCGCAACCTTAAATTCGCAGGAAAACGATGTGCAAATCAGAATTGCTTTTTCATCAGTAGATGTTTCACATGCAACCGCTTCTTTAGGAACTCAATCTTATGCGCAGATGGCAATTGCCGCTACGCAGGAATGGGATCATGTATTGGGTAGAATTAAAGTCAGTGGTGATCCGGCAAGGGAGCAACTGTTTTATTCGCTCTTGTATCGTACCATGCAATCTCCTTATGTGATCTCGGAAAAAGATGGCAGTTACCGTGGAACCAACGGTGTCATAGGTAAAACTAAAGAACCACTATATAATGGCTGGGCTATCTGGGATAATTACCGTACCCAGTTACCTTTACTGGCAATCACCTTACCAGAAAAATACGCAGGCATCACTACTTCCATTGCCAATTTGTATGCCAATGGTAAAAAAGATTATGCTTCACAACATGAACCTTCCAACACTGTAAGAACGGAACATGCTATAATTGTTTTGCTGGATGCTTACCGTAAAGGTTACAAAGTAAACTTCGCGGCGATCTGTGATTCACTGATCAAAGATGTAGACCTGTTGGATTACAGCCATCCGGATAAGGCATTGGAATCAAGTTATGACGCATGGGCACTTTCACAAATCCTGAAAGTATTAAAGAAGCGTGAGCTTAGTGCTAAATACCTTAAAAAGGCAGCGGAATATAAAACCTACTGGAAGAAAGATTTTGAAGACCTCAGTAAAAAAGATGTCGACCAGGTTTCTGCAAGAGGATTATACCAGGGAACGATCCTGCAATACAGGTGGTTTGCGCCATTTGACCTGAAAGGTTTAATGGAATTAATGGGAGGTGAGCAGGCTTACATTAAGCAACTGGATCATTTCTTTGCTAACGATCAGTACAACCACGCTAACGAACCTGACACACAGGCGCCATTCATGTATAATGCTACAACTGAACCCTGGAAGTCCCAGGCGCTGGTACATCAAATTGCGGCCGACACGGTGGTGCAGTATTATTTCAATGACAACAGCAGGGGAATAGATCCTTTTATAGACCGTATTTATAAAAATCAGCCTGATGCTTTCATCCGTACGATGGATGATGATGCAGGTGCGATGTCTGCCTGGTATATATTTGCTGCATGCGGCTTTTCTCCGGCAGCGATAGGCTCTCCTGTTTACTATCTGAACGTACCTTTATTTAAAGATGTTTCTTTCCAATTGCCGAAAGGAAAAACTTTTCAGGTGCATGTGGATAACTATGTGGATAACCATGTTTATGTGTGGAGAGTCACGCTTAATGGAAAGATTATTAACCGTTTATGGATTACACATGAGGAGATCATGAATGGTGGAAAACTAATCATTGAAGCTGCTGCGGAACCAAATAAAACTCTGGGAATAAATAACAGATGGGTTTCTGAATTAGATTAATTTGCAGGAAGAGATTGCCTAAAGGTTTTCTCTTCTCACAATTTCCGTATCCAGTACGCGGGTTTGAAACTCCGTAACTGGTCGCCTGGCCTCAATCATTTCAATCAGTAAGGAAATGGCTACCTGGCCCATTTCAAAAGCTGGTTGTTTTACTGAAGTCAGCGAAGGGGAGAAGAGATTAACGAGGTTAGAATTCGTAAATCCTGCAATTTCTATCTGATGTGCCAGTTCAGGATTGGTATTTTTAATGGCATTGATATAACCAGTGGTCAGGCGGTCATTTGCAATAAAGATGCCTTCTGGTTTTAATGGCAGCAGTTCTTTAACTGCTGTTTCCAATTCTTCTACATGCATTCCTCCATGCGGGCAGAATTTAACCAATTCTGGTTGGAATGGAATAGCATGCGCAGCTAATGCCTGCTTGTAACCTTCCAGACGTTCTTTGGTGTTAGACAAACTCTCTGCATTGGTTAAGTGTGCAATCACCTTTTTACCCGAATGTATCAGGTGTTCCGTAGCATCAAATGCACCCTGTGAATTATTCGCGATCACTTTATGTGTCTCAAAATCGTCAGGAACCCGGTCAAAAAATACAACCGGCAGCCCTTTTGCATACAGCTCTTTCAGGTAGCTGATATCTTTTGTCTCAGAAGAAAGGGAGATGAGTAATCCGTCAATAGAGCGGGATGCGAGATGTTCAACGTTGAGTTTTTCGAGTTTGAAAGATTCATGGCTTTGGGAAATGATCACATGATAACCTTTATCATAGGCAATAGATTCAATTCCATTGATCACCTGCGAGAAAAAATTGTTGGCAATTTCGCTGACAATAATGCCTATAGAATAACTCCTGCGTTCTTTCAGACTACGTGCAATCGGATTAGCCCGGTAGTTGATTTTATTCGCATAATCCATCACTACCTTTTTTGTCTCTTCACTAATTTCGTAACGGTCTCTTAAAGCCCGGGATACCGTAGAAGTGGATAGCCCGAGTGCTTTAGCGATATCTTTTAACGTAGGAGTTTCGAATCTCATCTCCCCGCCAAAATACAAAAAATTATTTGTTGCCTCTAGCGGGGAGAATTAATTAAAGACTAACGCCTCTTTTCCATGGGATAAAATCATCCTGATTCAGCAGTACTGATTTAGGGATAATTTCGCCGCTGGCGGCTTTTATACAGTATTCCAGGATGTCTTCGCCCATTTCTTCAATGGTTTTTTCACCTTCTATCACCGGACCCGTGTTGATGTCAATAATATCGCTCATACGTTTGGTCAGCGCATTGTTAGTAGAAACCTTGATTGTCGGACAAATCGGATTGCCTGTCGGCGTGCCCAGGCCTGTGGTAAACAGGATCAGCGTTGCACCTGATGCTGCTTTTCCTGTGGTTGCTTCTACATCATTTCCGGGCGTACATACCAGGTTTAATCCGGGTTTAATTGCCGGCTCGGTATAGTCCAGCACATCTTCAACAGGGGAAGTGCCTCCTTTTTTAGCTGCTCCGGTGCTTTTTATCGCATCTGTGATCAGGCCATCTTTGATATTTCCCGGTGAAGGGTTCATATGGAAACCCGAACCTGCATTCAGCGCCGCATTGTTATAAGACGTCATCAGCATAATAAATTTCCTTGCCGCAGCTTCATCTTTTGTACGGTCAATCAGTTGCTGTTCTGCACCACAAAGCTCAGGGAACTCTGCCAGTAAGATGGTGCCGCCGAGCGCCACGACCAGGTCGGACGTATAACCAACCGCCGGGTTTGCACTGATCCCGCTAAAACCATCACTGCCACCACATTTAACACCAATGACCAGTTTACTGAGCGGAGCAGGCTGTCTTTCAATTTTATTGATTTCTACCAGACCCAGGAAGGTTTTACGAATAGCATCTTTAACCAGCTGCTCTTCACTTTGCGATTGCTGCTGTTCGAAAATAAACAGGGGTTTATCAAAATGCGGGTTTCTTGCTTTCAGATCATCCATAAAATCCTGCACTTGTAAGTTCTGACAGCCCAGGCTCAATACTGTTACCCCGGCAACATTCGGATGGTCGGCATAAGCGGATAAAAGTTTGCTCAGCACTGCTGCATCCTGTCGCGTACCGCCACAGCCCCCCTGATGATTCAGGAATTTAATGCCATCCACGTTTTTAAAAACACGGCTGGCCACAGGGTTTGCTTGTCCTAAACTGGCAGTGTCAGCTTCAGCCAGGTTCTCGCCGTTTTTATAGGCATCGACCAGCTGATGGGTATAAGATTTGTATTTATCTGTCACGGCATAACCCAATTCATTATGCAGCGCTTCACGAATGACGTCCAGATTTCTGTTTTCACAGAAGACAGTAGGAATGAACAGCCAGTAATTTGCCGTACCTACACGACCATCAGGACGTACGTACCCATTAAAGGTACGGCCTTCGTATTTTGATACATCAGGTGCCTGCCACTCATAATGATAAGGGCGGAACTCAAAAGGATCAGATGCATGTTTCGTGTTTTCTGTATCCATTAGGCCCCCCTGAGGGATGAAATGCTGCGCTTTACCTACCAGCACGCCATACATCATAATCGGATCGCCAATATTCATATCCTGCATAAAAAACTTATGCTTGGCATGTATATCATCTTGTAAAGTATAAGTATGGCCATCATGAATGATTGTTTCACCTTTGTTCAGGTCCTGAAGGGCGACTAATACGTTATCATTTGGATGGATTTTTAATATTCTCGTTATCATTTTATCAGATCTTAATCATTGTTATGCTATGCCTGCCCATTTCCCCGCTTTTATTTCTTTACAGGCACCTGTGAAATAAGCCAGTTCACTAAATCATTCGTTGCCTTAAAGTTCTCCAGGTCGGCCGGCAGTTTGCGCCCGTCGATATATTCATTATAGAACCATGGATCGCCTACTGCAAAGATAGTTCCTTTACCGTATTTTGCTGTCGCCACAATCACATCTCCTTTATCTGTTAAAGCTGCAACAGCCTTATCTTTAATCGTTAGTGTTGAAATCTCTTTGATGTAAACCTTTTTTGCCGTTTTAAAAATGGCATTTCCAGATGGGATTGTAATTGTCCCCTGTGCAAAATTAAGTCCCTGCACCTTGTTCCTGCTGTTTTCATTGAAGCGGATACCGAAAATTTCCGGCAGCACATTAAATTTACTAATCTCACAATTGCCCGCATCGTTTAATAACAAAACCAGCACACCGCCTTTCTCAACCCATTCGCTGATCTGTTTTGCGTGTACAGCAGTCATATAATTTGGCTTGGGTGATTCCTTTTCCGTATCCGGATCTACAATGATATAGATATCCGTTCCTTTAAGCTTCGACTGGTCAGGCGCTGCTTTGAGGGTTTTAGTTTTTACACCTGCGTTATTGAACACATGTCCCAGTAGAGAGAACCCATTGTTGTCATCCTCGTCCCACAGATAATGAAAAGGAATCTTTTCACCTGCCGGACCATCCTTAAATTCATTGTTGAAAAAGTTATCTACCGTTACCGTTTTGCCCAATCCTGGTTTAGGCATTGCCGCCATCTCCATTTCACTCGCTGCAAGGATAGCTGCGCCAACACCTTTCGGGTCATTCGTAATCACCTTTTCACTCATATAATAATCGAAACTGCCATCACGGTAAACAGTTTTGCCTCCCAGTCCGGAAACAGTTACCGTACCTTTTAAATCAGCTCTGTCGCTACTGCGGTCTACCACAAACTCTTTTTTTAAACCTGCATAACCTTTAACCGCCGCAGGGAAATAAGATTTTGGCAGATAACCTTTACGTACGCCTTTTGCAAATCCATAAACAAACATTGCCGAAGCAGAAGATTCCAGATAGTTACCTTTTCGCGCAGGCATATCCAGGATATCATACCATACGCCTGATTTAACATCCTGGTATTTTGCAGCAGCTTTGGCTGTGCGACCTAAAATTGCGAGCAATTCTTTTCGCTGCGGATGATTTTCAGGGAAATAATCCAGCACATCTACCAGCGCCATGATATACCAGCCCATTGCACGTCCCCAGAAGTTAGGCGATTGGCCTGTTTTTTTGTCTGCCCATTTCTGTTCCCTCGATTCATCCCAGCCATGGTAAAGCAGGCCGGTTTTGCTGTCCCGAGCATGTTTTTCCATTAGGATAAACTGGTTGGCAATGTCATCGAAAGCTTCTTTTTTATTCATCATCGCCGCATATTCTGCATAAAATGGCTCGCCCATATATAAGCCATCAAGCCACATCTGGTGCGGATATATTTCTTTGTGCCAGAAACCACCTTCTTTGGTACGCGGGTGTTTTTGGAGCTGCTCCCATAACAGGTTGGCTGCAGTCAGGTATTTTTGCTGACCTGTTACTTTATATAACAAGAGGAGGGAGCGTCCATTTTTCACATGATCTATATTGTACTCATCAGGACGGTAATTTTTGATAGTACCCGATGAAGAAACATAGTTATCCATAGAGCGCTGGATATACCTGAAATAGTCACCGTCGCCAGTATTGCGCCACACCACTGCTGCACCTTCCAGGAGTACTCCCATATCATAAGACCATTTTGCGCTGGCAGAAGTATCTGTGAAAAAGGTTTCCCTGGCCATTAAGGTCAGTTTTTCTGCGGTAGATTTCTGCTGAGCTAAAGCTGTGTTCACTGAACCCGCCAATAGCAGTATAAAAATGCCCGATTTGATCATATCTCTGTTCATCATTATTTATTGATCTGTAAAGCAGATGCCTTTACGTCTGCGCCCATAACTTTAATCTTTTTAGCACCGGATATAGTTGTTGCGCTCACTTTGACCGACCTGGTTTTTTCGCCTGTCAGGTTAAATAACAGTTCAGCACCGGTCTTATACTGCAGCTGGTTAAACACGATATTTGAGCTGTTCTGTAAAGACACCAACGGATCAGAGTTATTAACAATGATATTAACATTCTTAAAATTGATGTCAGTTGCTTCGATACATTCTATCCCTTTTTCTGCCTGAATCGTCACATTTTCCAGGTTAATATTCTTGATATTCATCTCAGGAAGTCCCCTTAAAAAGATTGCTTTTGAAGCTCCGCTACCTACAATGTCTTTAATAAAAAAGTTTCTGAATTGTGGAGTAGCCTCTGTTACAGGGATAACCACAGTTTTTATTGCATCTCTTTTTTCTCCTGCCAGGGGGATCGGATCCTGTGCAGCATAATACATGTCGAACAAAATTGCTTCACCGGCAATGTCAATCATATTGATATTGTTCACATAAATGTTTTCCACAATTCCACCGCGGCCGCGTGTCGTTTTGAAGCGTAAACCGATATCAGTTCCGATAAATGAGCAGTCAGAAACCCAGATATTTCTTGCTCCTCCGCTCATCTCACTGCCAATCACAAAACCACCATGTGCATGGTAAACAATATTATTCCTGATAATTACATCTTCGGTTGGTACTCCTCTGGAACGACCAGCTTCATCACGACCTGATTTGATACATATACCATCATCGCCTACATCGAAGGTGCTGTGCTCTATCAAAACGTTTTTGCAGGATTCCACATCTACACCATCACCATTTTGTGCATACCATGGATTTTTCACCTGCAGGTCGCGCAATGTTAAGTCCACACAAAGCAAGGGGTGCAGGTTCCATGCAGGTGAATTCTGGAAAGTAACCCCTTCCAGTAATACTTTTTTGCAGCCCGTTAGAACCACCAGGTTTGGTCGCAGGAAATCTTTAATATCATCATAATCTGCCGCAGTACTGCCTGGTGTAATCTTACCGGCATTTTTTGTTTTGGAACCTTTAACTACTTTTGCTGAAGGATACCAGATCTTATTGTCGGCACTCACCTCTCCGCCAGAGGCCACCAGTTTTTTCCACTGTGTTTCTGTCAGCTTATCTCTTTTAACCATGCGCCATGCATCGCCGTTACCATCAATAATACCATTACCAGTGATAGCGATGTTTTCCAGGTTGGTTCCTGAAATGGGCGACTGGTTTCTCCAGGCTGGTGCGCCTTCCCAGTTCGCTTCCACCAGCTTATACTGATTAAAGTCATCCGTAAAAAAAAGGATCGCATCTCTTTGGATATGCATGTTTACATTACTTTTCAATTCTACCGGTCCTGTAAGCCATAAGCCTGAAGGTACCAAAACAACACCACCGCCTTTTTTACTGCAATCGTCAATCGCCTTATTGATACTCGATGTATTCATAAAAAGGCCATCATTTTTAGCGCCATAACTGGTGATATTAATGGTGTCTTTCTTAAATTCAGGTTGTTGTATAATGGGTAACGTAGGTTTTTGTTGTGCTGAGGCTGTACTTGCACAGCAGAAAAATAAACTGGCAATAACAGATAAGCGAAAAATGCGGGATGGAGCTATACTACGGTTCATTTGGTTAGCGGTTTAATCAATACTTGGTTATAACAAGTGTACAATGTTTGGCTGTAAAACAGAAGAGAAATCTATGCAATCGTTGCCGGTAAAATATGAGAATTGAAAATTAGCGTTTCAGATCTGGAGTCCATCCACGAAATACGTTTGCATAAGTGTAAGCTTTGGCTTGTTCATCATCTAATTGATGTGCCCATTTTGCCCGTCGATGAGCACCGGCACCTTTTCCGGTATTTTTATATTCTGAAAATACCGCCGTCTTTTCATTACTTTCCTTGCCCCAGTTGCTCCATCCCTCAGGGTGGATGATTGCCGGAAGTTCACAATATAAAAAGGCCGACTTCCCGAAGGGTCTCCATGGTCTGCCAAGATAAAAACTATGATCGGGTGCATTACCTGTTACCTGACAACGGTTAAAGACATAGCCGTATTTTACCGTATCCGCCGTTGAAGGGGCTGTCAGATAACCTCCTTTTTTGGCAAATAACGTACAGGTTTCAAACCATGCCGTTGAGGAGCCAAATATAAAATCGACTGTCCCTTCTATATAACAGTTCACATACAGCTGCCTGTTATTTCCGCCGTAAGTATATAAAGTATCCTGAAAGCCCAGAAAACGGCAGTTGTTAAAGATGGACTGATCACCTCCAGCCCAGACCGCTACTGCTTGTCCTACTGGCCCGGAAGAATTTTCGAATGTGATGTTTTCAGCGGAAAAAACACTGCCATAAATATAGAAACTGGCCGATCCTGATGTACCTTTTTCTTCCCCAAAAGTGTTTTTCTTCTGCGCATAGTCATCATAAGTTAAAATGGTTTCATCCCTGCTCTCGCCGATAAATTTCACCAGCTGTTTTGAGCCGGGTAAGATCAGTTTTTCTTTATAGATTCCTTTTTTAATGAAAATAACGGTAGTTTTCTTTCTGAAATCAGGTACAGCATTGATCGCTTCCTGTACAGTTTTATAATTACCGCTACCGTCTTGTGCCACAATGAAATCTGGTTTTACAGCAGCTTTAACAGCAAAAGTTAAAATCCACAGGCCGATGAAAAGAATGTACTTCATATTATATATTTGGTTACAGGCAATGCTAAGCAATAAAATCCGAATCTTTAACGATATGTGGCCAGAGAAAAACTGCAAACGCTACCGGGAACGATTGCATGATAATATTTTGGTTTATGTTTAAAAATAAATTATTCTTGCTGAAGCCTGTACTCCGTCCGGGTTATACCAATATAAACAAAGAACAGATGAAATCTATTTTAAAAATAGTACTATTCAGTTTGCCTGCATTTACAGCAATGGCACAAAAAACCGGTCCGGCACCCTATGTTTCCAAAGTGTGGGTGGCTGATCAGGGGAATGGCACTTTTAAAAATCCTGTTTTGAATGCCGATTATTCTGATCCTGATGCGATCCGTGTGGGGGACGACTATTATATGATCGCATCCAGTTTTGATGGTATCCCTGGTCTGCCCATCCTGCATTCGAGGGATCTGGTCAACTTTACTATTCTTGCACACGCTTTAATTAAACAGCCACCATTTGAGCATTTCTCAAAAGTGCAGCATGGCAATGGCGTCTGGGCTCCGGCAATCCGTTACCATAATGGGGAGTTCTATATTTATTATCCTGATCCTGATTTTGGTATTTATGTCACCAGAGCTAAAACCGTAACCGGTAGATGGTCGGCCCCACAATTGGTGAAAGCCGGGAAAGGACTCATCGATCCCTGCCCCTTATGGGATGAAGACGGCCAGGCATATCTGGCTTATGCTTATGCAGGCAGTAGGGCAGGAATTAAAAGTGTAATTGCTGTAATGAAGTTAAATATCGAAGGAACTAAAGCTACAGATGAAGGAAATATTGTCTACGACGGACATGAGCTGGATCCAACAATTGAAGGCCCTAAATTTTATAAGCGTAACGGGTATTATTATTTATTTGCTCCCGCGGGAGGAGTTTCCACAGGATGGCAGCTGGTGCTGAGAAGCAAAAATATATACGGTCCTTACGAAAGGAAAGTAGTGATGGATCAGGGGAAAACAAGCGTTAATGGTCCGCATCAGGGGGCATGGGTAGATACCAAAAGTGGTGAGGACTGGTTCCTTCATTTTCAGGATAAAGATGCCTATGGACGGGTGGTTCACCTGCAACCGATGAAATGGGTGAACAACTGGCCGGTAATTGGCGCTGATACAGATGGTGATGGAAAGGGTGAGCCGGTGCTGACTTACAAAAAACCAAATATAGGTAAGGTGTATCCGATTCAGACCCCTCAGGAAAGTGATGAGTTTAATGACAATGTTTTAGGTCGCCAGTGGCAATGGCAGGCCAATCCCCAGGCTACCTGGGCATTTACAAATGCCGCAAAAGGAGTATTGAAACTCTATACCGTTAAAATGCCGGATGAGGGTAAAAACCTTTGGGATCTGCCCAATATTCTGATGCAGAAGTTTCCCGCAGAGGTATTCATGGCAACAACCAGGCTGGAGTTTAAGCCTAACATGAAACTGGAAAATGAACGCGCAGGTTTAGTAGTGATGGGAAGAAGTTATGCCAGTATCGGCATCAAGAACAAGAAGAACGGTCTATACCTGTTTAGTGCTGTAGGGAGCGATGCTGATAAAGACAAAGCAGAGAACGAGACTGTTGTGACCAAACTCAATACTTCAACAATTTATTTGCGGGTAACAGTTACTTCAGGAGCAAACTGTCAGTTCAGCTATAGTCTTGATGGTGTGACCTTTATTAAAACCGGTAATCCTTTTCAGTCGGCGGCCGGACAATGGATCGGTGCTAAAGTTGGGTTGTTTGCCGTCAGAGATGCAGCAACAAATGATTCAGGTTCTGCGGAGTATGACTGGTTCAGAATAGAGGCAGTAAAATAAAATACGCCGCCTTTATACTTCTATTGGATCCATTTCATTTGTATTATTAATCGATTAGTTCAAAATGTTCAACAGTAGGGAAAGGATCATAAAAGTGATGCAGTAATTTCTTCCATTCCTGATATGCTTCAGATTGCCTGAAACCTACAGTATGGTCTTCCAGTGAATCCCATTTCACCAGCAGCACATACTTATCAGGAACCTCAATGCATTTTTGCAGCTCATGTCCCTGATAACCCTTCATCGTGCTGATGATATTTGCTGCAATTTTGAAATTGCTTTCAAATTCTGCTGTCTTGCCCTGGATCACGTTTAAATTAGCAACTTCAAGTATCATTATGTTTTAAATATTGGTAATGCAGCTGGAGATAAAGAAAATTATTATTTGTATTTATAGCCTGTAAACATTTTTATTTTATAAATTTAACTCATTAAAATCTCTTTATAAAATATTACAGCCCTTTTCGCAATAACAAAATGGTATTGCGCTTCGATAGCCACCTGGTTATTGAATGGGGAAATATGTATCAAATTTATAAAGAGTATTATGCAACAAAATATAAAAATCGCTGTTCTCGGCGGTACAGGCAAGGCGGGTAAATACCTCGTTAAACAATTGCGCAAACAAGGTTTTCAAATCAAACTCCTGCTCAGAAATCCTGAAAAATTTTCCAATCAAAGATCCGCTGATAGAACTGGTGAAAGGTGATGCAAGGTATTACGAGCCAGTCAGGAATCTTATCGAGGGTTGCAGTGCAGTGCTGAGTACCATTGGTCAGCCTGTAGGAGAGCCCACTATTTTTAGTCAGGCTACGATCAATGTATTACAGGCAATGCAGGAATTTCGCATCAGGCGCTATATTGTTGCTACAGGTTTAAACGTAGATACACCGGCAGATCAGAAAAATCCGGTTGTGGCAACTGGTACTCTCTGGATGAAAGCCAACTATCCTTTGACCACAGCAGATAAGCAGGTGGAGTTTGATCTGTTGATGAAGAGCGATATAGAATGGACCCTGGTTCGATTGCCTTTAATCGGACAGACTGATGAGCGGTCGGCAATGGCTGTCAGTCTGATCGATTGTCCCGGAGAACATATCAGTGCTACAGATTTAGCTTGTTTCATGATTGAACAGCTGGACGAGGAAACCTACATCAGGCAGGCGCCTTTCATTGCCAATGTATAATTAATAATCATAATAGAGACCTGATTATTCCAGATCCGGTCTCTGTTATTTTCACTTTATAGCACTTTATTAGCTAAGTTTGGCTCTAGTGCCATCCAGATAAATAGCTTTAATCTAAAACATATAAAGGCAATATCTGCAGAGAGATTGCCAAACACTTGTCCTTAACTTAAAACGCCATGAAGATTCAAAAAATGATCTCACTGTTAGTAATTGTACTATTTATTAATAGTAAGTCTTATGCACAGACGAAGAAAAGTGATCTGTTTATTCTGGCAGATACCATAAACGTTGTTCCTGAGAATAAATTTCTTGAGATGGGTAGCGAAGGGCCTATGCATTATTTCACCTATCTATGTAAATGTATTCCACCATTTGACCGATATACTACTTTTACTTATAACATTAATAAAACCAAGGTAGTAAAATCTCAACATAAGCCTAATTTTAATTTTGTTTCCTGGAAAGAGTTGGCAGAAATCCTTTATAAAGAAGGAAAAGGAATTCCGGATAAATACAACATCTTCATTACTGAAGTATTGCCAGATAAAAGCTATAGAACTGACAATGTTAGATTGGTGGTGGTTTCACCCCCTATTATGGACTTTAGTATTGTCAAACCTTAATACCAAATATTTATCAATGGTAGCTCCAGCCATAAATCTCAAACATCACTAACTTTTAACCGCAATTTCAACAGAATCAACATCCCACATCTATATCATTTTTAATTTCGCTTGTTCCTTAATCTTTAACTTTGTTTAAACATTAAGCGGTAATGCGAAACAAAACACCGTATTGTAGAAAAAGATAGCTCTCAGATATCTACTTTTACAAAACAAAATACATGTTATCACGTTAATATTGTTATACCAAAGAAATTAAAATCATTTTAAACGTATAGCAAATGAGTCTTAAGCTTAGTTACCCTGTCTTTGTCGACGCTTTTAAACAGAGCGAAAATTCTATCGATCTGGAAATCAAAAATATATTAACAAAGGATCTTTCTGTCAGTGAAACCTGGTTCAAAGGTTTGGCCTTACTGGATCTGGCTGCAGACCAGTTGCCGGCTAATCAGGTAGAAGTATACGATTTGTACAAGCAGTTAGTTACCATAGGATTTGATGTCAAGTCAAGTGTCTATTTGATTGAAGAAGATTATGCATTTTACTTCCTTACTTTAATCCATGTACTGGAGAAACTCGCTGTTCATTTCCCGGTAGTCAATACACAAATTGCTTTTCAATACAGAGATGCCAGAAGAGGATATAAAAGTTCAGCAAAAGTAAAAGCTTACCTGGATAAAGCAGAAGAACAAAATGTGCCGCTTGGAGTTGCCGTTAAAGCATATTTTGTGTATTTCGGGATTGAGTATGATAAAGATGAAGTGCGCGCAGAACAATTACTGGACAGCGCAGACCATGTATGGACTAAGCTTTACCGCGGACTTATACTGCTCAATAAAGGTGAAAATGCTACCCTGCCTGTTTTGCTGCAGGAGTTAAAAGCAACAGCGGGGCCAGAAGAAATTAAAAGTGTACTGGTCTTCGAAGCAAATTACTTTGATGCCATAGAAGATCTGGAGGCAGCGCAAACCGCTTATCAAATTGCCTATGATACACATCATTCAGACTATGCCCTTTTCCGTCTGGGTTCGATGAAACATGCTGCAGCACAAAATGAAGCAGAGAAACAAGAGGCTTTCGCCATGTGGAAGGAAGCATTTGAAAGAGGCACCATTGATGCAGCAAATTTCCTCGGATATAATCACTTACCTGAGACTGAAGAAGCGGGAGCTTATGACCAGGCTATTCACTGGTTCCAATTCGGTTATTTATATAATAATGCTTTTGCGTCGTACCGACTGGCACTGATTTATCTTTTTGTACCGGCTTATCAGGATCCTGAATTGGGGATGCATTATCTGGATGAAGCAATCCGCAACAAATCACTGCATGCACTGATTGAGAAAGCAGAATTGCAGCTGGAAGGTAATATCTACGAAAAGAATGAAGAGGAAGCTATTGCACTCTTTCAACAGGCAGCAGCAGATGGTGCGGCCTATGCGCTTAACAAACTCGGAGACTTCTATGAAGCAGGCGTACTGGTGGCTAGTGAACCAGACGTACCTACGGCTTTAACTTATTTCCTTCGTGCTGCGGATGCACAGTTTCCAAGAGCAATAGACAGTGTTGGCCGGATATACAGGTATGGATTAGCGGGAGAGCCTAATATAGAAAAGGCTGTTGATTACTATCAGAAGGGTGCAGCAATGAATTCTCCTTTCTCTATCACTGAGCTGGCCTTTATGTATGAAGATGATACTTTAGAAAAAGATTATCAGAAAGCGTTCGACTTATTCAGTGCTGCTGCCGAACTGAATTATCCTTTCGCTATGCGCATGGCAGCTACTTATCTGGAAAATGGATATCATAATGAACAGCCAGATCCGGAAGCTGCGTTTGAATTATACGTCAAAGGAGCTGAACTGGGAGATACAAATGCCAATTATGAAGTCGGACGTTGCTATAGGTTCGGTATTGGCGTTGCCGAGAATCCAGATAAAGCACTGGAAAATTATACGATCGCGGCGGAAGCTGGTAATCCGAAAGCAATGGTAGAATTAGGTTTATGCTATGAATACGAATATGGCGTTGCCTTTGACGCTGATAAAGCATTCAACTACATGCAGCAGGCCGCAGAGCTGAATTATTACTACGGACAATACAAGCTCGGTGTATATTACATGCATGGCTTGATCACCAGAGATACGGAGAAAGCCATCTACTGGCTGGAAAAAGCAGCTGAAGCAGGTTTCGCTCAGGCTAAAGTTGAGCTTGGAGATTATTACATGTACGATTATGATGAGCGTGACGAAGCCGAAAAAGCTTTCGCCTATTATCATGAAGCGCAGGAAGATGGTGTTGTACGGGAAGGTTTAGGACTGTGTTATGAATATGGCATAGGCGTGGAGGAGAATGCCGGGGAAGCTTTTAAATTTTATGAGATGGCTGCACATCAGGGTAGCGTCGCAGCGAAATACCATACTGGTCGCTCTTATCTTGAAGGCACTGGTGTAAAAGCGAACGATGAGCAGGCTTTTAACTGGTTCCATGATGCTGCCCAGGAAGAACATGTGGCCGCGCAATATTATACGGGCTCCATGCTGATGAAAGGCAAAGGAACTGCGATGAACAAAGAAGAAGGACTTGAATGGCTGGGTAAAGCGGCCGAGGAAGACTATGCAGCGGCGCAGTTTGAACTGGGTAATTGTTACCTGATGGAAGACGGGGTAGAGGAAAGTGAAGAAACAGCAATGCACTGGTTTGAAAGGGCTGCGGATAATGGCCACGAGCAGGCAATGAAGTTAACGGGCAGAAAACAGGGCAAGTAAGATGGAAGATAATCAGCAATATCTTTTTCAGGTGAACCTGAAGGGGATGATCTCTCTATTATCAGAACACCTGTACAGTGACCCGAACACCTTTGTAAGGGAACTTTTACAGAACGGTACAGATGCAGTTACTGCTTTTAAAACGATCAATGAAGCACATGAAGGCGCTATCCAGGTTTACCTGCCTGATGCAGAAAATTCCAGCATGATCTTCGAGGATAATGGTATCGGCTTAAAAGAGGATGAAATACATCAGTTTCTGGCAGTAATCGGCGAAAGTTCCAAACGCAATGCTTTTGAAGCAAAAGATTATATTGGTAAGTTCGGAATCGGGCTCTTATCCTGTTTTGTGGTGAGCAATGAAATCGTTGTAGAATCGCGTTCTGCTTTGAGCGATAAAGCTTTTCGCTGGACAGGTAAAGCAGATGGTACTTACCAGATTACTACGCTTACAGAAGAGCGTCCGATAGGTTCTAAAGTGATTCTCTCGCCGAAAGAAGAGTACAAACATCTTTTTGATCCTGTGGTTTTCCGTAAAAACCTGATGCATTACGGTGAAGCATTACCCATACCTATCCACCTGCACCATGAGGGAACAGCGGAGCAAATCAATGCTTCAGGCAGTATCTGGCTAAATCCATCCGCTACGAAAGCAGAACTGCTGGAGTATGGCAGGAAAACTTTCAATACCAGTTTTCTGGATGTTTTCCCGATTCAAACTGTAGCAGGTAAAGTAAGCGGCGTGGCTTATATCCTTCCGCATAAAACTCAGTTTACCAATATCCAGAAGCATAAAACCTATTTAAAAAGGATGTTCCTGAGCGAGAGTGACAGCAGGCTGCTGCCCAAATGGGCATTTTTTATTCGTTGTGTGCTCAATACAGACGGTCTTGATGCCACTGCCTCCAGGGAATCTCTTGTGTACAACAGCGAGCTCAAACAGGCAAAAAAAGAAATTGGTGGTGCCATTAAGGATTATCTGAAATCCATCGGTATTATAGACAAGTCCATTTACCAAAAGCTGATCAATGTGCATTACCTGCACCTGAAAGCGATAGCGGCAGAAGACAATGAACTCCTCCAGCTTTTTATCGATGATCTTCCTTTTGAAACCAATAAAGGGATGCGCACTTTCAGGAATATTCGGGAACTGGAACCAGTCATTTATTATACACCCAATATCGACGATTTTAAGCAGGTACAGCGTATTGCCGGTTCGCAGGGTATCCTGATTATCAATGCTGCTTATACTTTTGAAGAAGAAATCCTGACCAAAATACAGCGCCTGGATGCTACACTGAAGATCGAAAAGACTTCGCCTGGTAATCTCCTGAATACTTTTCATGCTGTAGATACTTCCGGTGATGAGACCTTAACTGCATTCGGTCTCCGTGTAGCAGCAGTACTGCTGCCACTGAACTGTACTTACAGCCTGAAGAGATTCAGTCCCGAAGATACCCCGGCTATATACGTAGTTTCACAAGAGGAAACCACTACCGGAGGAACACAGCAGGTTTCTGCCACCAATCCACTGGCAGCTACTTTAGGTGCATTTGCGAAGAAAAAGAAAGCAGACTTGCCCGTTTTGTGTTTCAATGCAGATAATAAACTGGTGAAAAGAATGGCAGAGATTACCGATCCTTTCGTATTTCCGTCTATTATACAGATTCTGTACGTGCAGGCATTGATGCTGGGTAAATACCCGGTGAACGATAAAGAAATGAATTTATTTAACGAAGCACTCCACAACCTGGTAATCACCGGGATGGAGAATTTTATCACTATATAATCCAGATGAGATATACTTTAGAAATACAAAAGCTGCTCAATAAAGCATCGCAGGAAGATTTGCATCCAAAAGATGCTGTAAAACTACTCATACAAGCTATCCAGATTGCTGATGCCAATAATGATACAGAACTGGGCTACGAACTTCGGGAAGATCTGATGGAAAAAGAATGGGGACTGGCAGACAGGGGTGAATTTGTGAATGCTTTCAGCTGGATGGTCAATGCCCATGATGCAGATCCTGAAAGTTATGACGCTGAAGACCTGCTTTGGAAATATAAATGGATCATAGATGAGCTTTATGCTAATCCTGAAGTTCCAGCAGAACAAATAGAGAATATACTGGAAGATTATAAACGCAGGGTTGCCGAACAAGGTTATGGTCTGCGTTCTTATTACTCTAAAATACTGGCAGAAGCCCTGGATCAGAAAGAGCAGGAAAAAAGTAAAGCCAGTTTGGATCAGGTAAACGCTTTGCCCATTGATGCTTTGAGTGATTGCCGCGCCTGCGAAATGGATGCGGAAGTGACGTATTTGCTCAATACGGGAGACTTTAAAGCAGGATGGGAAAAAGCACAGCCTTTATTGGCAAAACAGTTTACCTGCGCCCATGTACCGGTAATTACGGTTTGCCACCTGTGTTACCATGCGATTAAAAATGGCGAGATAGAAAAAGCAGCAGAACTTTTTAATAAAGCAGAGGAAGAATTACATGAACGTGAATCTGATACTTCTTTGATCACCTCTATAGGATCCCTGATTGTCTATCTTTTTTATACAGACCAGGAAAAAGGATGGAAGTACATGGAGAAATATCTTCCCTGGTCAATTTCATGCAGTGTGAAAACGGAATACTTCTTTGCCATGTATATGGTAGAAGCAATTAAAAAAGCAGATCAGGAACAGGATATTACTATTGTTCTTCCTGCAGAGCATCCTCTGTATGGCAGTTCAGATACTTTAAAAGTAAAAGATATTTATGTTTATTACTATGATTTGGCATCGGCACATGCAAGAGATTTTGATGCGCGGAACGGGAATGTAAGTTATACCAGGCAACTGGAAGAAGCTATAGTATAGCCTAGTGGATGAAAGTCCATGCTCTCAGAATAATCTCATTATGGGAGCATGAACTTTCATCTACATTTCTTCCACTTGGATTACCACTACATAGTATATTAAAATATAATTTGCAGCACAGTCAAATTTAATTACTTTTGCCACCCACGGGGGATTAGCTCATTTGGCTAGAGCGCTTGCCTGGCAGGCAAGAGGTGACCGGTTCGAATCCGGTATTCTCCACCAACTTGAAGCCTTTCAGTTAGTTCTGGAAGGCTTTTGTGCTTTCTAACGTTGTTTACAGTTCATCATTCAAAAATGTTTTCACACGATTTTCACACAAAATGTGTGAGATTTATTTGAAAATTCTGCGCAAGATCTGGCCATAACCAATTACATTATGGTGAATACAACAGTTAGCTATCGTCTTTGCCTAAGAAATCTGGAAAATTTAACAAGCACAAGGACAGATAAGCCGAATGCCTGCGCAATAGCGTGGCCTTAGCTTGTTTGTTGCATGGGCTTTTCCAGAGCCTCTTAGGGCAGACATGGTTAGGTTCCACGCTATTTTGTTTATTAACCTACCTAAATTGGGACTATCGGTTGAAATTACTTAACCCAATGTCAAAAACAACTTGCTTTACGTTAATGTGGCTTATCCTCTCAGCTATACTTTACGCTATTTGATCTTTTATAGAATGGGATTATATGATCAATAAATGGTCTATGACGCTAAGAGCTGTCTTTGGTGTCCGCACCCTTGCTATTGGAATATGCAGCATCTACTATTGTGATCAAGCTAATTAAATCAATATATATGAAAAAACCACTATTAATGCTCTCAGCAATATGCTTGTTGATCGTAGCCTCATGTTCTAAAAGTAATAACGAGCCGGAACAACTAAAGACCCCTCTACATTCAATTATGGACTCGAAGTACATTAACATAATACCAGACCAATATCTCGAAGTCTATTTTAATAGCTATTCAAATGGTGGTGATTTGGACAAAAAGACTTTTGATGCAGCCACCGCTACAGTAAATGCACCATACAATTATTAAAAGGTATTAATCGTAGGAAAGACTTTAGTAAGCGTGTTTAAAAAATTCCGAACCAGTGAGAATTTCGTCATTCTATTTCCCAATAGGTAGCCAATATTATAAGGATGTTAATACCACACGTAAGTGGATAGGAAATCTAATTGTTCTTAAAAATATTAAACTGGTATCTGCTGCTGATTTTGATAAAGGTGTCAATGTACGGATTGTTCAAAATAACACTTTAGATCGTGTTAAAATCCTCTCAAGACGTGTCTCTGACGAGGTCATCGTAACCAAATTTGAAATCACAAGTGATAATCCAATTAGTACATTAGGCGTAAATTATACTGTGCAGGCAAACGTTGATGTATCTCTTAGAATTGAATATGAAATGGATTTAAATCTATATGGTTTTAATACAATCTCATTCAGCCCTGCTTATAATGCTGTTCCACCTATTGTAACTAATATCGGAAACAATACAGCACAATTTACCGGATTTACAGAAGAGAGCATGGTTAAAACTGCATTAGAGGAGTTCTTAGTTAGCTGGTACTATCGAAAATATGTGCTACCTCAGTTAAAATAAAATATTTCAAACACCAAGTATTGGAGCCGCCTAGTGTGGCTCTTTTCGTTTGTGCCTCCTAAGACAGTATGAGACACAATAGATATCGGATTAAGAATGTATCTTATTGGTTATCAGATTAAATATTTATATTTGGTTATGAATTTAGAAGACTCAATGTTTAATCCAAATGCAAGTTACAGAGACTTGGTTGGTAAAGCTGAATTAGCTTGGGATAACGAACGTACTGCTTTAAATGCTCTTGCAAAAGCATCTGGAATAGACACGGAAATATATACTCCTATTGGGATTAGCACCCATATTAGCAATTCATTCTTTGGCTTATCAATTTATCTTGCAAAGAATGATCCGCAGGCCAACGGTATGAAAACGATTGTTAATGTCTCGTCCGATATAACATACAATCAATTTCAAAAGTTATTAAAGGAATACACTATGAACGTTTTTCTTCCATTTGCTAAATGGGAAGAATACGAATACAAAGGAGAGACTAGCATTTCAAATCTATAAGTTCTTTCAGACGCACACGATGCCTTTTCCTAATTCTGCGGCTTACAACAGGTTAAGGCATCGTCTGGTTTTGATTTATAAGGTTAAGTTAGTTCAGTGGTATTTTACTGATGTTATAGGCAGTGGATTTTACTACGTCCGCTAACCTTTAACGTGATTATTTTGGAAGATCAATCATTGGCTACATACGCTGCCTCAACAAAAATTCGACAGGAGATACTAGTGTTCTCTTATTTAACTTAAATGTATACGTGTTTGTCTCCATATTATAAAATAAAACGGAGAGGGATTAAATACTATTCTTACATTTATATAATTAATTAACCTCTACTGTCATGAATACACAAGCTAAAGGATTAGTATTACTTTCTATTTTCCTTTTTCTATTCTTTTTCGCTCAGCTCCTGGGTCAGAACCCACCCAGAACGATGGCTGTAGATTTTAAAAAGCTCGCCGAGTTTGGTACTGCAATTGGGGGTATATTTACCATAGTTAGTATATTCTTTTTCTATCAAACTCTGACATATCAAATCAAGACCTCAAAGAAACAATCAAAGGCAAGTAGTTTAGGCCAATTTGAGAGCAGGGTTTTTGAATTATTGAGGTATCACAGGGAAAATGTCGAAGTCACAGAAATGCGAAATCCCAATCATTATGGAGATAAATATTATAAGGGACATAAGGCATTTAGAGAAATTTATCGCCAATTCGACGAGCTGGTTGGTTATGTTAGTTCCTTTTTGGCCGAAGTAGAGCTAAAAAGCATTTACTTAAATGATGAAGAATTCGAGAAAGAGATCAAAACGTTAAAGCGTCAGGGAGTTAATAGCGGGATTTACAAAACTATGAATGAGATTAATATCGCTTATTTGATATTGTTCTTTGGAGTGGATAAGGAGGGTAGAGTTGCTCTTGAAACAAAGATGAGTGCTAAATATAAAGTGAGTTATTTTACGAAGCTCTTTGATAATCTCTCTGAACGGATAGCATTGTGGTCTTTAGAGGACAGTGAAGGAAAAGAAGACAAGGAGAAGTGGAAAGATTTAAAGGGAGAAATGCCATATAGGGGTCTAAAGATAAAGTTTTATGGAGGACATCAGTATAGGCTCGGTCATTACTTTAGGCACCTATTTCAAACTATTTCATATATAGATAATACTGGCGTTTCATATGAGGATAACTATGAATATACGAAGATTATACGGGCTCAACTTTCATCATATGAGCAAAAGCTCTTATTTATTAATAGCATAAGCGACTTAGGGCGGACTTGGGAATTAGACGTCCATCAGCACTATAAAGAGAAATTAAATATGGATCTGTCTTTATATTTCACAGCAAAAAAGTTAGTTACTAAGTTTGATTTAGTTCGGAACATACCTGATAATTTAGGTGTTATTAAAATATCAGACGTATATCCGGATTTAGTATTTGACGGAAATAGAGAGGGTACGGAACGAAGTAAGTTGAATGCTGTCTTCAACAAAGGTTATTATTAATTCCTAAACTTAGCCCTCTCTCAAAAGCGGCTTAAGTGAGCCGAAGGCTAAGTGTAGTCATTGGTTTACAAGTAAACATAGTTCCGTACTGTTCAATTAAACCAGTGCGGGTAAAGTTCTATCATTCCTGCTGTGGTATTATATAAGCCAGTGCTAGGAAATATGGTATTCCGCATTTCTAAGCGGTTGCATTAAGTTTGCCAGATCTCCACCTCGTTCAGCTTGGCTTATTCAGCCTGGCTTCACATCCCCGCCCACATAATCTGTCATACGTGAATGCTTTCCGCAAAGTCATTGCTCCATGATAGCTTCTCTCTCATTTAAAATGATAGTCGTTGAACTCCTTCATTTTAATGAATCAGCTATCCTTTAGTATATTCTCACCTACGCATCGGGAAAACTTCGGCTGCGCCTTGTGTCTGCGACATAGCACGCAGCCATACCTACGGTATTCTTTCTGCGTACATTTTATCCTCATATTCGCAGGTGGTGAGCACGTTTTGCAATAAACTAAGCTTTGCTTATATTTACACAAATGTAAACTAAATTAATCCACGCATGAAGTTTATCCCACCAGAAGTATATCTTAAATCGTTCACGTGCCCTTATTGTAATGCGATAGCTCAGCAGACGTGGTGGAGTTGTATGTTTGATGGGTCAAGCTCGTCATATGAAGATGACAACGCACTTCGTTTTGGTGAGTGCCAGCACTGCAATACCTACACTATATGGGTTATGAAAGACATGGTGTATCCAGATAAGGGGAATGCACCTAGTCCTAACGTAGAAATGCCCCAAGCAGTAAAAAAAGTTTATCTTGAAGCCTGTTCGATTTACCAGAAGTCTCCTAGAGGCGCAGCTGCGTTATTAAGGCTTGGTATACAAATTCTCTGTAAAGAACTAGGAGAAAGTGGAACCAATATCAACAATGATATCAAGAACCTAGTTAAGAAAGGTTTACCCGAGATAGTTCAGAAGTCACTTGACATAGTAAGAGTTACAGGCAATGACGCAGTACATCCGGGTCAAATTGATACGGATGACCCAATTACTGTCGCTAGTCTCTTTGAGCTAACTAATATAGTTGTGCAATACATGATAACATTGCCTAAGCAGGTCTCGTTACTGTATGATACGTTGCCAGAGGATAAAACACAAGCTATAGCAAAAAGAGATAATTCATAACCTTCCTAATCACCACGTTTGACGAAATGAAGATAGAAGATATAAAAACTAGAGTAGATGAGTTGATATCACTTGCAGGAACCGTTTTAGAAACTAGTTACAGGATCGAGGGTTTTGGAACTTACGTTTCAAGTGAGTTATTTGGAAGGTTTCGATCAGGATCATTGTCTTTTTTGAGGAGTACATTCGGTATTGACCATCCCATTTACACGGAGTTTGATAAAAAAGTTAATACTCAAGATAAGTCTGAAACCGAAACAGGCAGAGGTATTCTGATTGCTGCTAAAATAGAGATTGATGGTGGTTGGTTGTTTACAGTTAAGAGTCTAGTGTCTGCCGAGATATTCTCCGACTTCCTTGAGATGGCTGAACATCTACTTCAAGAATCATATAAAGACCCTGCAGCAGTAATGACAGGCAGTGTTTTAGAGGAGCACCTTAGACAGTTATGCAATAGGGAAGGAATACCTGTTGAGGTAGAGAAAGCGGGTAGGCTGTCTCCTAAAAAAGCAGACTTGCTTAATGCCGACCTGGCAAATGCGGCAGTTTACAACAAGCTAGATCAGAAAACAGTCACTTCATGGCTTGATCTTAGAAACAAAGCTGCTCACGGTAGGTATACAGAATATACAAAAGAACAAGTAGCTTTAATGTATCAAGGTGTGGCGAATTTTATTTCGAGAACTACCTAGCAGAAAGTCATGGCTATGGTATCACCTCTGCATAAATTAAATCTCAATTGACTTGATTAGATTCACTTCAAAGCATTCACTCATATTGCAATTCCTATTTGTGTTGATAACTTCTCCCTGTTTTATCTTATCTAATTGTGACCTTTATATAAATGCTTGGAAATGGAAAATGGAAACGAATTAGACCCTGTTGGCCTTAAGACAGCAGCTGAAACAGGAAAAATGATCACAAGTTCCACACTGAATTTTCTCAGTTCGATCTGTGCATCGTGGGCTGAGGAATTTGGTGAAGACCTATCTCTTAAAAGAAGACATAAAAGATTGATGAGAGTTCATCGTTTGGTTGAAGAATCTAGAGGTAAGCTAACACATGATGGTGCTAATATTAAACTCGCTGCAGATGAACGAGTTGTATTTGACATTATTGACGGTGGTTCAAAAAGTGATGACGAACTCTTAATATCTATGTGGGGTGGCTTACTTGCTGCATCTTGTGTCGAAGGAGAACCAAATGATACCAATTTGATCTTTGTAGATGCCCTCAAGGTTTTGACAACGACACAAGCGAAGATAATTCAGTACATATGCACAAATTGTAAAGTATTGAATATTGAAGATTCTATTGTTGTGGGAGTGGCTTTCACATTAGAGATACAGTCGCTTATTGCGATAACCGGTATTGCTGACCTTGGACAACTAAATTCAGAGTTAGAGGCGTTATCAGCACGCGGCTACTTTGGGGATGGACAGAAAGGGCTTGATATAGATTTTAACCTTGGCAGTGTCAAAATAACCTCAACTAAGTTTACGCCTACAACTGCATTGTTAACTCTATATAGCAAAACACAAGGATTCAAGGGAAGAATAGCAGACTTCTACGTAGATCAAGTAGTGCCTTTAGATAACGACAATTGGCCTAATGCCCTGCTGGCTGTAAGAGCATAATTTGTTCCCACAGGGTGGTCGTTTCTTTACAAGTCAACGTTTGATCAAAGCCATTTATAACTTTTACTTATAAATAAAGCAGGTTAAACACCAATCACCAATATTAGTACCAATGTGAAATAGCAGTCCAGATGTGAGTTTCCTGTCTTTTATTTCCCGTAAAGAAGGCAAATCAAAGCAGTCCGTATTAAATCAATACTCTATTGAATCCCTTACCTATAATAATCATTCCGACACTTTATAAAAGGGGTTAAGAAACCGGGTAAATGAAAAAAGTGTAGGTGGAGAGTTAACGCACAGCAAAAACCTACAACTTCATTAGCAGGCCGTGAGCTAATCAGAGTGCCTATTTACGGTTTACCGTAATCGAAGATTAACTTCTATTTCTAATTTAGTAAAAAGTAAACCGTTGGATTACTAATAATTATATTCACTACATTCGTTAAAACAACCTTCTAAATGAAACTAAAAGCAATCCTGCTCCTTCTATTCTTCTCTTTGATTATTACATCCTGTGGGAAACAAAAAAGTGAACTTTATATCATCACCACAACTGTACATGGTATGGATAAACAGGAAGTTCGGAAAGACACTTTAACAATGATTGACTCAGATTATTTCGAAGTGAGTCTACAACCAATGATGAACGGGGCAATATATAAGGCAGGTAAAGATTTAGTTAAACCATCAATTGGTAGGGAGTTTCAAATGGTTTTCTTTGAAGTTGTAGACAAAGAGGGTAAGAAACTTAGATTTAAAGACACTACTGAATTCTTAAACTTCATGGCTTCCAAAGGTTACACAATGGTTGACCAGACCAAAGGCAAGTATAACACGGATTATACCTTTCGCAAACGATAATATATGGCTCAATGAATAAACTAGCTTCAAGGTGGCAAGTAATATTTTCAACTTTACGGATGTGACTGCTAAATCTCTTCTCAACAGCATCAAGGATGCTATGCAACAGCCAGCTAAAGGAACTAAATCAAAAGACGATTTTTAAAACTTTTATATCTGATTCAAGATTGGTGTAATCAAGTGAAACCATGCCATTCCATTTTGAATGAATGATCTATTATATTAACAACCAATGACTAGCGAAGAAATAGAACTGCTCAAAGAGATCAACAAATCCTTATTAGCTATAAATGCACGGCAGGAGACCCAAGAACTGTTCGCAGAATCTACCAAGTTGTTTGAAAGATCAGATGCAAGAGTTGATAATGCAACTAACCAAATTCAAAATACCTTTGACAGAATCCATGATAAGGTATTTAACTTTAATAATGGTCTCATAGCCGCATACCTTCTTATGGGGTCGTATCCTAGTGAGGCCCCTATAATGCAGTTATGGACAAGTTTGTTTCCTGTGCTGGTTATGGTTCTCATGATTTACGTCGATATCAGACAAATGGGAATTCATCGATTTGCCTCGGAAGAGCAGCAGTGGACTGATGAAGATAGAATAGCTTATGGCAAAAAGATTAAAAAGCAGACATACCTCTCATTACTTGCCTTGTTTCTTTCTTTATGTTGTTTAGTCTACTTAGTTGTAAAGCTAAATCAGGCATAACCTGCAGTGAATAAAATTTTACTTATAAGTCGACATGATGAATTGAAACTATCAATTTCAGTTTAACTCCAATATCTAGAGTCTGAACCTTCCCGTTAAAAGTAGGAATCAATACAAAAGATGGATATGAAAGGAAGGTATTAAATCAATGACTGTACAAATTTAAGCTTGTCTCCTCAACAAACTTTAATTAGCTTGTAAGGAAGAAAAATTATCAGCTAGGGCGATTCGCCCTGGCTTCATCTGTAAGATTCATTACCATCACCTTTTTAAAAGGTAAAAACTAGCAAATAATAATAACAATCTTACCTTTTAAATAGATGAAGTCGATATGAGAATTGCGTATTCAACTCCCTACTGATTACATAAGCACATTTTTTAATTGATTCCGTTACATTAACCCCTTTGTGAAAGAAATGTGCAGATTATTCAGTGGACGACTTTAATTTGTCCGACTTGTTAATCGCAAAATAGTGACAAGAGTTATCGCTTGTCTGTAGAAAAGCACTGTTAAGAATGTTAATTACAATTGTTAGCTTGCATGTATATTCTTTGCAGGCATCCAAAGCATTGTCTCTGCAGAGACCTAAATTGACATTTGCAATCCGGTGAGCAATAACATTTGCAATTATGAGTGGCTAATACTATCTTAGTGTGAGTTAAGTCTCTATTCTACTTTAACAAGTTTTTGATTACTACTTCTTGGTGGATAAAAATATTTGAAGCAGATTCTTATAACATTAACCTCTTAAACTTAAAATTATGTCAAGATGTACAGCACCAGTATATGGTCATCGCACAGCCAGTGGGGCAGCAGCATGCCCTGCATGTAGTAGTAGCAGTAGGTATCGTAGTTATGATTCCTATCCTTCTTATTCACCCCCAGCCACTTCATATGCTACTTCCTACACCAGCTCTAGCGCTAGAAGCGGACAGTCTAGAACCAGCAAGGCGCGTTGGTCTGGAAGTGGATCAACGATTCTCTACACGCCTGATGAGATTAGGACACTTACACCTGTTCGGGAAATCGTAGAGAGTCGAGCAGCCTTGCCTGACCTTCGTGACGTTTTTCTATGCCATGCGTGGGACGACCGAAAAGGAGCTGCTAAGGAACTACATGATGTGCTTGAGTCGTGTGGAGTTTCAGTGTGGTTCAGCGAAAAGGATGTAGCGTTAGGTTCATCCCTGCTCCGCGAAATAGACAAAGGACTTGTTAAGTCACGAGTTGGAATCGTGTTGGTAACTCCTGCGTTTTTAAAGCGGGTGAAAGGAGAAGGCATTGCTGACAAAGAACTTTCTGCACTTTTAGCGCGTAATTTACTAGTACCCATCATGCACAACACGACATTTGAAGAACTACGGGAAGTAAGCCCTCTACTTGGCTCCCGAAGCGGTCTTAGCACATTAGAAGAATCAATGCTGGATATTGCAGCAAAACTCTCAGAATTAGTTGCGATCTAGTTATCAACAGCAGTGTAAACATTTAATCTTGCAATATGTCACCTTTTAAATAGAAGGTATTAACTCGCTTAGATTGTATCTACGAAATAGTACTCTATAACACCTGAGGATCTAACAAATGGACAAAGAAATCAAGACTCATTGGAAACAGCATGATCACCGAATTCAAAGCTTAGGTCATATAATTGATGGGTTATGGAGTGCTATAGATTTATTAAGACAACGAATGGAACTAGGTGAATGGTATGATGCCATATGGTTTAGGGAGGATTCAGAACCAATCTTTGGATTAGCTTTTATAGCGTTTCAGAACTATATCAACGCTAGTATCATTGATATTTACGATACTATAGATGGAAAAGATCAGATTTACCGTCTAAGTCAGAAGCTCAAGAACTCCTCGAGAACAGACATTGAATTAATTATAAGCCTAGCGAACTACACTAAACACAAAGACTGGGGTGAACCGCATAAGGGAACTAAAAATACTCTTTCTGACCTTGGTCTGAAATCAGATTTAGAAGTAGATATAGTAGAGTCTCCTATTTTCGAGGGCATTGAACTCCTTTCACCATCATGGGATTTGAAAGAGGTGTTAGATAGAGTTTCGGTGTGGAGAGAGTCATTATGGCAATCCTCAGCATTTAAGTAAGCAAGTACAGTTATTTGAATGCACATTTGTCAATCTACTAAGTAGAAATATACTTATGTTTTAAAGAATTGAACGTCTGCGCTAAGACCTGATCTTGATAATAGTTTTATAATGAACGAAATAACAAACATAGAGAACGCTCTCGAATCTTCTACTGCTAAAGATAACTTACTCGACATATTAGGAGCAGCTGCTGATTACTCACTCGAGAAAATATTGGAGTTTGGGGATGGCATTCCTATCTTATCATATTTGACAAAAGGTTTTAAAGCATCTTTAGCTGTAAGAGACTTTATATTCCTAGAAAAGGTAATTGACTTTTTGAGAACGGTTGGAGAAGTGCCTACGCAACAGCGTCGTAATATGATTATCAAAATACAACAGGATAGGTCATATAATGAAAAATTTGGAAAGGTTTCATTAGTTGCTCTTGAGCGATTTGATGACGTAAACAAGGCAAAACTCTTGGGGCAAGCTGCCAGATATCTTGCGATGGATCAGATTAGTTTCCAATTGTACAAGCGAGTTAGCTTTATAATAGGAAGACTATATTTAGAGGATATTTTCTCTTTTGCTGAAAGCAAGTCGACTTTACGATATTTGCATTTCATAACTGACCTTGAGGCACTGGGACTTGTTAAGACAAGCTATGGCTTAGTTAAATCATATTCAGATGATGAATTTCCCAATGATGTAGGCTCAAGTGTTAAAATTACTGATCTAGGTAGGTTGATTAATTGTATTGCATTGAAAATTCCTCTTATCGAACAGCCACCATCTATCAAAGGAGGTGCAAGTTTTGTAGAAGCACTTTTGAAAAAGTATACCTAGGTGATTTCGAAAAAGTAATTGGCTACATATTTCAGAGTGCCTGAAGGGTATTGTTGTCATTCCCGTCTTATGCTTAATGATTCAATTATGAGGCATCACTTGTATATTATTTATCCTCATTAATATGCAAGATTACTACGTAATTAGGTCATATGGAAATTACATACAGTTCTACGAACTGTTAGCGCATAGGCAAAATTATATTAATTACTGCACAAAGCTAAGCTTGTCCGCTCAATACGTACAAAGATGTTCCGGCATAAACGCTCCTGTGGCCTCTACGCACAACCTATTTATTCCGTTGCCTCTTTACTTAATTTCGCTGAAAGCTTAGTTAGGTTACCTAATTAAAATAAATATGGTAATTAAAACAAAGTACAAAGTAGCAGAGGTTAAGATCAGCTACAAGCCACACTACAAAGTAAGCGAAAGACCTCAAATTAGCAGTTCTAATGATGCTTATGAAATATTGATAGACCAATGGAACATGGGGAAGATCGAGTTGTTAGAGGAGTTCAAAATCCTTCTCACGAACAGGAGAAATAGAGTTCTTGGAATACTGGGAATTTCACAGGGAGGATTGAGCGGAACAGTTGCCGATCCAAAAGTAATATTTTCAGCAGCATTGAAAAGTTGTGCAAGTGGAATTATCTTAGCGCATAACCATCCAAGTGGAGAACTTAATCCGAGCAAGGAAGACATTGCATTAACCACGAAAATTAAAACAGGTGCGGAGTTACTGGATTTGAAAGTGCTCGACCATCTGATTATTAGTAAAGACAGCTTCTATAGTTTCGCTGATGAAGGTATGATGTAAGCTAAACAATTTATTACATTGCTATAATTAACACAGATTATAAATCGGTTAGATGCCGTGCAAATTCTGTGCACATGGGAAATATTGAAGGAAAAGGTAGTTTGCAGGCTCATTTGGGGCTTTAGCACGCTATGCTTCCAGGCAAGAGGTGACCGGTTCGAATCCGGTATTCTCCACTTTGTTTAAAGCCTTTTAATGTAAATTGGAAGGCTTTTTATATTTGATGCAAATTTTCATTTGCCAGACATTGATCCAGCCAAAAGTCAATTACAGCATTACATTGAGAATATAAGCAACTTCAGAACAAACTTATGCAATTCCATATATTGGTCAGGGAGAAGACAATCGAATCAGCATTACAGTTGGTGATCTTTGTAAGATAAACTATTAACTTAGTGTGTATTTTATAATTCTCTTTGGGTAATTTTGCGATCTCAATTCAAATATACCAAGTACATATGTCTCTGAAGGTTAAGATAGATTTTGAAGATACTTATCAACCTATTAACATAGAGCCCGACTTTTCAGAAATGAGTTTCATCTCACCTCAAAAAGATGGCACCAATAGGGAACTTTTTGTTTTTATCAATCCACATCCCGACGAGGAATTGCCAAACGTCTATAATCTGGGATTTGGTCCTCCTGATGGATATGGTGGTTTTCATGATGACGTCAAACTACGTCACGCAGATAATAACAAAGTATTTTCAACCGTGCTATTCCATGCACTTTTATTTTTACAGGAAAACCCCAATCTCACCATTGGACTGGATGGCTCCGATGACAGTCGTGCGACTTTGTACCATTTAATGTTTAAAGCCAATAAAGAATATATTGATGATTTCTTCATCGCCATAGGCGTAGATTGGTATGTCCGAATCTTTAGAGACAATACTTATGAACAGGACGAACATGGCTACTTTATCAAACGGCCAAGGCCGGAGCCATTTAATTATGATCGTACAAGACATGACCTTTACCGGTATTATATGTTCAGGCTCAAATAATTGGCTTTGTAATTGCCTAACAATTTAATTATATTTGTATTATGAATCAAAGAATTCAACATAAGATCGATGAGCACAAAAAGATGGCCAGTAGTCATACAGGGAATGTTATGGCATCTCGTTCAACTTCTACTCGTCAGGATAGTTTAGCTGCAGTAATTAGGTCTAAAAAAGATGCTGATGAATTTATGGCAGAGCTGGAAAGCGCTGTCAAAAGATCAAGATAGGTATTTCAGTAAGTGGTGGACACCAATTTTTACACTAAAGTTGTTATTCCGGTCATCTCATGCCTGCCAGGCATGAGATGACCAGCTCAAATACGATATTCTCCACTTTCTTTAAAGCTTTTTAATTAATTATGGAAGGGTTTTTAATGAATCCACCACCTACTTTGTCAGCACTAAAAATAGTGATATTCAAGTTTATCTCCCGGTATTAGATTATTCATACATTTATAGATCGATTACTAATTTATGTTCTGATGGACCGGGAAACTACTCTTTATATAAAAAACCATTTTAGTAAACTTATAACTGGCAAAGAGTCTTTGGCAAATCATTGTATATATTCTGCAATTATTTCACAAAGTGCAAAGGATTTTTCTAATCTCTACACAGTTACCAGGATATATAGGGAGATAGGTTGGCTAACAAAAAATGAGGATGCACTTGAGTTAGTTAAATTGGGAGAGGAAGGCTTTGATTTAAAAGTAGCCCAGAGGATATCATCTGAACATAAAGATAAAATTTTTATGAATTATCGCCCTTAATCACCACCGCCTCCACATCCTCCGCATGAGCTTCCGCAGCCAGAGCTTCCACAGCCGGAATCACCGGAAGATCCAGCGTCCCCTGAAGAATCGCCTGATGAACCTGAATCACCAAACCAGGAGTTATTCTTGCTATTCTGGACTGAGCTAATTAAAGGGATAAAAGCACCAACAAAAACTACACTTCCTAAATAATAATATTTCCACTCCCATAACTCCTGTTCCAGCTTTTCTTCAACAATATGAGCCTCATAATATTGTGGTAGGGTCAAGGTTCCAATAAGTGAATTCAGTCTTCTCAGGTAGGCAATGGCGAGGGTTGAGTAAGTGATTAGTACAATAACCAAAATAATAATAGGTTTTTCTCTAAAATAGCCTGTCAGCAACCTGACTGTTCCTAACGATAAACCAATTGACAATACAGTAAAATTGATGACGAACATGCGGGTGTAAAACCGGGATCTCGTGAAGTATTTTTTGAAATTATTTATTGTGCGGGCTATTTTATTAAATGCGGGTTTTGAGATTAGTTGTCTGGTCAAAACATCATAGTCCATTTTTTTATGTGACCTGATAGTTTCCAGTACGCATAATTCAAGATCACTGTTTATTGTATCAGTAGTGTTGTTGATAAGGCCGTCCAGGTCATTTATTATTAATTGTTTATTTGACGATATTTTAATCTGGTGTTTACTGATCAATTGATTGACCAGACCATGAATTACTTCAGATAACTTATTGCGACGCAAAAATAGCAGATCAAAAGCGGACAGGTTAAAAATAAAAGTATGCTTATCGAGACTGTCTATCAAATATGAAAGTTTGTTACGGTTGTAGACCTCCAATACTATGAAAGAGATGAGCATAATTAATGAATATCCCATGAGAAAATAAGGATTATCTATTTTAGTATATATCGCTTTCAGGATGTAATATGCACCTGCAGTAAATGGCAGAAAGGCAAGAATGCCCATAATCAGGATGATGGGTACAGATAGTTTTGCTTTAGGTAATGAGAGAGAGTCATAGATCGTTGCGTGTTCCCAGAATTCAATAGGCTGTACACCAATTATTCTAGATATAACTTTTGCGTTCTTTGTTTCGCCTGGAAGAAGTTCTTGAAATCAGCTTTGTTGTGTGTTGAAGGAACATGTGCTATCTTCTTGCCAAGAATCTCGCAAAATTTATCATAAGAATGAGTGAAAACCAGATGCTGGTGCCATACGATATCTACAATTGGTGACGGTGAAACCATTTCGGCCGATACTGCTGCGAGGTACATGAATTTTTTGTATTCAATGATCGCAGTATGCGCAAAATCTGTAGTCCAGTAATTTTCATTGATCAACCTTGTTGAAAATCCGTATTCACTTAAAGGAGCATCAAGATCAAATTCCTCTATATTGTTCCAGAGCATGGAGTTCATAACGGGTAATAATTTCGACTGTAAGATACGTTTCTTAAACAAAACCCATATTAATGTTGATACGGGTTTTTGCTTAAGTCTAGTCTTTATAAATCTAATGTGATATCATCATCTTTTGAACAGCTTGAAAATCCTGGAATTGCAATAGCTGAGAGTGTTATTATGTTTTTCATTATGATTCGGATCCGGTATTTTCCCCTTACTTTATACCAAGTGTGCCACTGGTTTTAATTTAAAATTTACCTCAAAAATACTAAACTATCTCCACGCAGCCTAAGTAATCAGTATCAGAAACGATTTTCTGATCTGGTGATACAAAGAACATCCAGCAATAAATGATATCGCCAGGCTTTCCCTTTATGGTCATCGTATCTGAAAGGTCTTTCCTTTTTGCAGTTGAATAGCCATCACATTTTCTTTTACTTGTACTGTTATAAAAGATGAAAACAGGGCTGTCGTTGCCAATTACACTCATCTTCGCCGTTTTAGGTACATCCCATCTGACCGTCAGCTCGTTTCCACTGGCCAGAGACAGCTTAGTAGCCCAGGCTGGTTCTCTTTTTCCGTTACTGAATACCATTGCCGGGTAATATAGATTATACACCTGATCTCCATCTATCGCATCGGTAATATTACGCTTGATCGCCTTGTTCATGGCCGTAGTTTTCCTATCACCGTGCTGAAAACCAAGATTAATCTCGTCTTTATAAAAGGATAGGAGCGGAGAGATAATTTTCATTCTTTCCGTATAAGGATGTCTTAAACTGCCAAAGTGGATCAGTTCACTGTATCCCTGATCATACTTTTGCGGCGCAAGTGTATAGGTTTTCTCTTCCTCAATTGCATCATTATCTGTTGCCTCTACCGCTGTATACTGCAACTCTTCAGGTTTTTCTTCCTGTGTATCCGGTAAACATCCTTCATTTGTCTCCGGGGTTTGATGCTCAGCCAATTCTAAAGGAACTTCTTCCTCTATCACCACAGCTTGATCTTCCGGTTGCTGAACAGCAGGCTGAATAACCATTTTTCCCAGATAAACGCTGTTTGAAGCATTTAAACGATCATCAGACACATAAGCGATATAAGTATGTATCGCTGTTTCCTTATTAAATTCAGGCAGTTCCAGAATTTCTTTCTCCGCAGTTCTGCGTGCACCGCTAGACATGATGATTGCTCTTTTGCTTTTCGGCAGGTAGGCAAGCAACATAATCTGATCGGTTTTGTCTGCTCCCTCTTCCTCCAAATCAGCCTTCCAAGTGAATTCAAGACCTGTTTCTGCCACTTTTACCGCAGCTTTAAGAGGGGGAGGTATAGTTCCTTCTGCCACAACCAGCTTTTTAAAGTCGGTTTTCTGCTTTGGATATTTTCCCTTTACAGCAACTTCTTTATTGATGGAAACAGAATAATTTTTAGGTCCATCTTTTCCAGGATCAGCTACAGACTGAAAACCGAAACGGAGGAAGTCCTTTATTTTGGTGGAAAGCGTGGAAATAAGGCCCAGGCGCTGCTCATTGGCTTTTTGGGCCTCAGTTCTTTCACCTTTATATTGTCCGATTGTCCTGATTATATTTTTGCCGTTCAGCATGTAACCTACCAGGTTGCCGCTTTTTCCTATGAAGGGACCATTTATGCCGTTTGGAAGTATTGCCATGATAGAGAGTTTTAAGTGGTTGTCAATGTAATAGCTGGTGACTAAGGTATGAATAAGAATATAATAAAGGCAATAGAGAAACTATATATAGACAAAATATTATCTAATTTTGATTCATACTTGAAACTAGCTTCAAACAGTTATTAGTTGTACAACCATGAATCAACCGTGTATCAACCCTATCTCAATACTGTATATAGTATACTTTTTTATTGCTTTATATATGGTCTTCCTAAGGTCTTATATTAAGGTTATTATAGCGAGTCTAGGATGCTAGTCGCTTGATATTAAGGTTTTATAGCTGTTTAATGGGTTACCCTAGTCTGATCTATTTAGATCAGTCATTCCCGCATTTGATGTTAAGAAGGAATTTGGAATTTGTTATTAATATAGCAAAGCCAGATACAATTTGAATTTCCAGGCACACCTGGTAAACAAAGAACCCGTATCAATATTGACACGGGTTCTCTATTTCTTATTCAAGAAAATTAATCCGCTATTAATAACCCATATTTTGAGTAATCGCTTTAGCTACATCAATAGTAGTTTGAGGGATAGGGAAAATCCTTCTGAAAGGTTGTGATGCCGGTTTAGCAGATAGGGGCGAAGCCAGGTCAAACTTACCGAAACGGATCATCTGAGGTCTTCTCCACATTTCCCAGTACATCTCGAAGCCAATTTCTTTGTACAGAATATCTGCATTAATTGTAGTCAGTGCCACGCCAGGTGCATTACCATAAAGTGACTCGCGGGTTCTGCTGGTACGTAGCATATTTACGTCAGCGAGAGCTGCACTGGTATTACCAGATCGCAGGTAAGCTTCAGCTCTCATGGTATAAATACCACCTAAACGGAACAAAGGAATGTCCACATTACTTGAGCCATTACCCTCTTCAGGATCGAATTCAAATTTGAAACAGCGTGCCCCACGGTTAATCTGATTTTGTGCCAGTACCGCCTGTGAAGGATTATCGAAATTCAATAACGGTGTAAAGTCCATCGGCGTAGAGGTGCTTTTTTCGCAAACGAGTTTTGAAACTTTAATCCTGTTACCCACCATTTCTAAAGGACCTGCAGTAGTTAAAACAGGACCATATTGCTGACCAACCTGGATACCCATGTTAAAGTGAAACCACGGATATGCAGTTCCTGTAACAAGACTCGTAGCTGGTACACTTACATCTGTTCCATCATTCATAAACCAGGTACCATCGGCATATTGATAATGTCTCTGGAACCTTGGGTCGTCATGATTACCATCCCAGCTGTTATAAAATTCCGGAGTGATACAAGCCGCATTGGTACCCCTGTTTGCTTGTGATGCTCTCTGGTTACGCTCCATAGAGACATAAGCAAGGTCATTATCGCCATTGCGGAGGTAATCTATTTTTTGAACTACAACAAAGATCAGCTCCGAACCACCTGAATTTTTGATGGAAAAGTTATTGAAGTAATTGCTCTCCAGTTTAAACTTAGCGTTATTGATCAGTAAAGAGGTATAGGCAATTACCTTGTCCATGTCAGTACCGTTTCCACCAACTGCACCTTCTGTAAAGTTAAAGCTTGAACTGGCATTGTAACGGTCCTTAAAAACCGCGCGGTTCAGATACATCTGTGCAAGTAGCGCATAGGCTGCTTCTTTTGTAAATCTGCCATTGTGTGTAGATTGTGTACCGAGCGTAGCAAGATCCGGGATCAGTCCTTCTACTGTAGTAATCAGTCCGTCAATGGCTGCACCTGCTTGTAAAATCTCCAGCGGTGCGCTGTTATCAGCCGGGTTACGGTAGGGAGCCTGACCAAATAGATCAAGCGTAGTATAAGTGTAAAAGGCTAATAATCCTTTTGCTTCTGCTAATAATAGGTTTTTTTGCGCAACGCTGCTGGCACTGATCGTTTTTACAGCTGTCAGTGATCTGGTGATCCCATTAGTTAACATATCCCAGTTGCTCACAATCACCGCATTATCCGGAGCCCAGGTAAACTCGTGCATGGCACGCCATTTTCCGCCATCACCCCAGTCGCTACCTCTTGTAGGCAGTATGGCGATATCACTTGTGTATTCCTGCATAGCGAGCATGCCACCGTTGTCCACAAAAGTACCGTCTCCCAAACGATCATAAGCTGCTGCCAGCGCGCCTTCAGGGCTGGCAGTATTTTCGCCTACCACCTGATCCAATACCACCTCGTTTAATTTAGTACAGCTGGTAAAGGTTAGAAAAGTAAATAAAAACAGGACGTTTCTTACGTTATATATTTTGTTCGTTTTCATTATTATAATTTTAAAATTGCGCCAAAAATGAATGTTTTTGCAGATGGGTAACTTGCATAGTCAATACCTAAAGACTGGTTACCATCGTTGGATTTAGGACTGTTAATCAATGGGTCGTATCCCGTGTAGTTAGTAATGGTTACCAGATTCTGTCCTGATACATAAAGATTTAAGTTCTGCAGCCATTTTAAGCTTGGTAGTTTAAAGTTGTAACCAATACGTGCAGAATTTAATCTAAGGAAGTCCGACTTTTCTAAGAACAGCGTAGACAATATAGGTGAGTTGGAAGGATTAGCTCCTGATTCATAATAACCTGTTGCTACGTTCCTGTCGGAGGCAAGATTGTTAATGTTCAATGAGTTCAGACCAGTATTGTTCAACAGGTATCCGCCACTTTGCCCGATGATCGAGAAAGAGAAATCAAATGCTTTATAGCTCATCTGACTGTTTAAACCAGCGGTGAACTTAGGGATCGCACCCTGAAAAATCTGACGATCTTTATTGTCAATCACGCCATCATTATTGAAGTCTTTAAACTTGTTGGCACCTTTTTCGTCAAAACCTATATGCTCCAGTAAATAGAATGAACCTGCAGCATATCCGTTTTTATAGATGTTCGCTAATACGCCTGACTGTCCCGGGCCTGATATCGTACCAGACAGAATTTCTGAAACGGGAAGACCTTTGATGACGTTTTTCAGGGTAGCACCATTTACATCGGCCGACCATTTGAAGTCACCTTTGTCCATGAGTGTAGTACCTACCATAAACTCAAGACCTTTGTTGATAATCTTACCGCTAACGTTTGCCCACACAAATGATGTTGGGTCTAAGGGTTGTGAAGGGATACGTAAAAGTGCATCGGTAGTGGTTTTATTGAAATAATCCAATGTACCATATACTTTTCCCTTTAGTAATGCGAAGTCTAAACCTACGTTATATTGCGTAACTACTTCCCATTTCAAATTGGGATTTGCTGTTCTGTTTACAGAGACGCCGTTGACAAGGTTTAAATTGTCATATAAGTAATAACCGTCTGCTGGTGAAAGTGAATAACTGGATTTGGTCAATTTGTTCTCTACTTCCTGATTGCCAGTTTCACCCCAGCTTGCCCTCAGTTTCAGTTCGCTGATAGCTGGAAGTTTATGTAAGAAGTCTTCCTGTGCAATGTTCCATCCTAAAGCGAATGACGGGAAATAACCATATTTGTTGTTGTTACCAAACCTTGTTGAACCATCAGCACGTAATGATGCGGTTAACAGGTATTTGTTATCAAATGAGTAGTTTACTCTACCAAAATAAGATTGTAGTTCGTTGATCTGCGCAAATCCGCTGACACCACTCTGGGTGCCTGAGAATGCAGGGTTGTTTTCCGGAGCGATGCCGTTTTCCCTGTTGATCCCGTCAATACTGAAGCTGTTACCGCCTCTTTCAAATTTCTGATAAGAGAAACCGCCCAATACTTCAACCTTGTGTTTATCCTGTAACAAGTTATACGTCAGGTAATGCTCTAACAAGGTACTTTTTGAATCCAGGTTAAACTGAACGTATTTACCGTTCGGGTTCAGGTCGGTCAGGTTTTTATAGATCGTTGTATTTCTTTCGGCCACAGAGCGGTCAATACCCAGGTTCATTTTATAGTCTAAACCTTTAACAATTCTGAAGGATATATCCGTATTCGCCAGAATTCTTGTAGTGCGCGTTTTATCACTATAAATACTCAGCAAATAGGCAGGGTTGTAGTGGGCATTCATTTTGAAATTGGTATAATTACCATTTTCGTCAAATACGTTTCTGGTTGGGTTAGCCATCAGCGTATGCACAATCAGCTGACCATTTGAGCCGCCATCATCGCTGGTAGGTACACCGTCATCTTTTGTTTCGCTGGCTGTCAGGTTAATACCAATTTTCAAACGCTGATCGTCAAGGAATGATTCTGTACCATTCACTCTTGCAGTGGTTCTTCTGAAGTTACTGTTTTTGATGATACCTTCCTGATCCATCTGGGAGGCGGAAGCATAATAGTTACCTGTATTGGTTTGTTTGGAGAAAGAGAAGGCATTGTTTCTGGTCATCGCTCTTCTGTAAATCACGTCCTGCCAGTCTGTATTTCCGCCATGGTCAAAAGCAGGATCTTTAATCGCTTTTCTATATTCGTCTGCGGATAATAAATCCAGTTTATGTGCTACTGTGGATAGTCCGATATAGGAATCTGCCGTGAATGATGCATCTCCTTTTTTTCCTTTTTTAGTGGTCACGATAACTACCCCGTTAGATCCGCGTGAGCCATATATAGCAGCAGCAGAAGCATCCTTCAGTACGGTCATCGATTCAATATCACTTGTATTCAGGAAGTTCAATGGGTTTTTTGCTCTCGCATTACCAAAGCCTACGTTCTGTCCTGCCGGACTCACATCATCGTTCGTCAGCGGCACTCCGTCAACCACAAATAAAGGGGTACTTCCACTTCTGATGGAACCTACACCCCTGATGGATACGTCGACGCCACCGCCCGGCTCACCACTGGCACCTACAACTCTTACACCGGCAACCTTGCCTTGCAGCAGGTTATCTGCTGAAACGCCCACACCTTGTCTGAAATTTGAGGCTTCGAGTTGCGTTACTGAACCTGTAATGTCTTTTTTAGCTTGTTTACCGTAACCAACTACCATTACCTCACCGAGGCTGTTATCTTCAGCTTCCATAGTGATGGTAAGTACTGTGTTGTCTGCGATGACAGTTTTTCTTTTATAACCGATAAAAGAGATTTCCAGTTTGCTGCCTTTAGCCACAGTGATTTTGAATTCACCTTTATTATCGGTCATGGCTATATTTGCCGTGCCAGCTTCTTTAACAGATGCACCCGGTAACGGAAGGCCAGCCTCATCAAGGATTTTACCTCTTATTGTTTGTTGCTGAAAGGAAGCAGCATATAATTTGGAATCCAGTTTCAGGTTCCCCTTTGGTCTGGTGATCGCCTGCCCGGTTTGTACGGCTAGAAATAGCATTGCTAATACACAGCTATTTTTGAGATTGAAAAAAGTAGATTTATTATACATAAATGTTGGTTGAATAAATAATTTTAAGCGATTGCCTGATTAAGCTAAATTGATTTAATTAATGTTGAGACGTTTTCTTTTATGCATAGAGGTTAATTTAGTGGTGAGTGAAGGAACTAAAATTTTATGCGAAGAAACAGCTTGTAAGTTGATTGGATTTTAACGTAACATTATGGTTAGGTTAAATTGTTAGGTCAGGAGGGATGTGTGAGTTAACGTTGAACCATTAGCCAGTTTCAGTAACCTGATATTTTATCTTATGGGATCACACAGTTCTCTTTTTTATTTCAGGAAAATATTTCAGGTTGTTCGGAATTACTTAATTAAATTAACACGTTGTTAATCTTTCCTTGTGAAAACTACCACTTATCCAGACGAGAAGGATAACAAACAGAGCTAATGGTTTTGTACAATAGGTACATAACTGTTAGCTCTTGCATAAATATTTTCTTTATAAAACATGTGCAGTCTTTATTCGTTTCTAATGTATCTGTTTAATTTAGCTGTTAAAATCATATCTTAATGAAATCTTTTTCTTTAGCTCTCGGCCTGATGTGTACGGTTGGCTTTCTTTCTCCATCACACGCCAATCACATTAGCCATTCTTTAATGATTCAAACTGATGATGTTCCGGTACCGGCAGCGCTTAAGAAATTTGTGCCTAAAGGGTATCAGGTGCTGAATATTACGAAGGGCGATTTGAATCTGGATGCTTATCCGGATGTGATCATGGTACTCAAAAAAATAAGTGAAGAAGAGACCACCAATGATGTTGATCACCCTGAAAAAAGACCGCTGCTGATCCTGACTGGTCAGCCGGACAAATCGTACAGGCTTGCTGCAAAGAGCGAAAATACAGTTTACTGCTTCAGATGTGGTGGTGTAATGGGTGATCCTTTCAGCAACATCACCATAAAAAAGGGTTACTTTACAGTAGAACATTTTGGAGGCAGCGCATGGCGCTGGACCAGGTTTGTTACCTATAAATATTCAGCGGCCGATAAAAACTGGTACCTGCATAAGGATGGGCATGAAAGTTACCATGCAACGGAGCCTGATAAGGGAAAGACAACTACTTATACAGTAAAGGATTTCGGTAAAGTTCCTTTCACGCAGTTTGATATATACAAAGAGAAATAAAAGGCTGCTTAGTGGCTATTTATAGAATTGCCCCCAAAATGCTGAAAAATTATGGGGGCAATTTCATGAAGTCTTATGAGTCAGGGATTCATTATTTAAACAAACTGGCTAAAGTTTTATTGAGCTCTTCGCCTCTTAGATCTTTACCTACTACTTTACCTTCCGGATCAAGCAGGAAACTTGCTGGTACAGATTTTACTCCGTATGCCGTTGCTGCGGTATTTGACCAACCCTGTAATTCTGAAACGTGCGTCCAGCTTAAGCCGTCTGCTGCAATTGCTTTTAACCAGGCTTCTTTTTTTGAATCAAGAGATATGCCCAGGATTTCAAATCCTTTGTCATGGTATTTTTTGTAAGCAGCAACCACATTGGGATTTTCTTTTCTGCAGGGACCGCACCAGCTTGCCCAGAAATCAATGAGTACATATTTGCCTTTAAAATCCGACAGCTTTACAATTTTACCGTCTTTATCTGCCATTGATATTGCCGGAGCAGTTTTTCCTTTGGCAGTTTTTGCATCGGTTTGTAAGGCTGCAGTGATCTGGCTGCCAATCGCTGACTGCTGAGTATCTTTATCTAACAAAGCGAAAAGCTCAGTTGCCACAGGGAAATTGGGGTAACCAATAAAACGCTCATATATAATCGCTGCAGATCCTGCAGAAGCAGGATGTTGCCTCACATATGCTTTTACAGCGGCAATATTGAGGGTGTCTAAAGTTCTGAATTCCCTGTCAAATCCTGCACGGGTTACCGAATCTACTTTTCCTGATTTCTCTGCCTTGTCAAGTCGACCGTAAATGTCTCCCGCCTTAGCAGTAATTCCCTTCCATGGACCATTATAGAAACCCATATATACATCCTGCGCAGCAGAACCTTTGATTGCTGGTCTTGACAGGCTGTCTGCCGATTGGGTAATAGTGATAGCTGAATTTTCCAGGATAAACTGAATCGGATATTTCAGGCTTTTACTGCTCAGATTATAAAAGTCGGGTTGTTTTACTGATCCCTTAAAAGTAAAAGTACCATTGACCACGCTGGCAGAATCTATAATAACCGGCTTGCCTTCAATCTCATGACCGAGGTAAATCTTGCCTTTGGCGCTGGCAAGGTTACCTTTTAATTCGTATTTGCTGTTTTGAGCAAATACTTGTCCGCCGTAAAATACCAGTGCAGTGACCGGAATTATGGCTAATGTTCTTTTTAAAATATTGTTCATTTTAGATGGCTTTTAATTTGGTGATCACTTCTTCAAGACTCATGTTTTCCAATACAACAGTTCCATTTTCATCCAGTAAAAACATGGCAGGAATCGCCTGTATTTTCCATGCATTAGCCGTAGCTCCTTTATCCAGGAAACTTGGCCATGGCAATTTTTCTTCACCTTGTGCCTTTAGCCAATCACCTTCTTTTTTATCAATAGAAATACTAACGATCTGTAAACCTTTATCCTGAAATTCGGTATAAGCTTTTTTCAGGTTAGGAATAGATTTACGGCAGGGAACACACCATGATGCCCAGAAATCTACCAGCACATATTTATGTCCCTTCGTTAAAGTTGCTAGTTCAGGAATCACGCCAGTTTCATTTTTCACATCCAGTAGGGGAGCATGTTTGCCTTTAAAGCCTTCGGGATTGATTATCTCTCCAAGGATTTTACCATAGTAGCTGTTCCTGGCCTGTGGACTAAAAACGGCGTACATATCCTTATCTTTTGGGGTGAAATAACTGAACAGGTCAAGCGCAAAGAGTGGCCCCCAGAAAGTATCTTTATTATCTGTTATAATTTTGTGCAGGTTCTGATCTGCCATTTTGAAAAAGTTGGATTCATCAGTTTCCAATTTTTTCCAGGCTGCTGATTGCATGATGGACTTTGCCAGCACAGTATCTTTATTTTTATAGGCCTCGTTTCTTTTCGTGGTTACTTCTTTATTTGCCTCCTGATTAGCCATGAAAAGATCATTAAGCTCATCTTTAGGGGCTCTCTTTTTAAGGTATAATACATGCGCATCGCTTCCCTTTATCACAACGTTGGCAAAGTCATAGTATTTGCTCTCAGCACTACCTGATAGCTGAGCTGTCGCTGTAAGTGTGATTTTTGTACCTTGAACCATAATGGATATGCTGCCGGGTATACCTTCAGTCTGAAGGTAAAAAAGACGGGGTTCAGTACCAATACCGCCTTTAAGTATAAACAAGCCTTTGTTTACTGTAGCTTTCGCCACAGGCTTTTCATCGGCATGTGTCGCTCCTGGTATCAGGCTGATCAGGGTGCCATCAGGAAGTCCCTTAATGGTGCCGGTGATTGTAAATGGTGCAGGTGCTGCTTTTAGCGTTCCTGTAAATACGGTAAACAATATCAGGAGCAGTATGCTTTTCAATTTCAGTTTCATTGCGTGTTCTTTTAAACTCTTATTTGTCTACATTTTGTTTAATGGTACCATTGCCCGGATTTTTCGATGCACCCATTGGGAAAGGCATAGTCCACAGATGTGAATTAGGTGAAAGCGTCAACGCCTGACCATTTTCTGTTTTAGTCAGTGGAGTAGCATAATTGGGATCTTTGTTCAACCGGCGGGCATCAGCAAAAGGAACAATGCTCATGATCAGTTCATTACTTTTAGTACGCTGAATCAATTTTACTGCAGCAATTGTTGTAGATGCATTGAGAGGAGCATAGTTTGCAGCGAAAATACGTTTAGCACGCACGGTGTTTAAAGTTGTCATTGCACCGGCAACATCATTGAGGCGTGCCTGGCATTCTGCTTTAATCAGGTATACTTCAGTAGTTGTCAATCCTCCTATATTAAAATAGCCAGTGGTGATACTGGTGAAATAGGTGTCTGCGCCTACTGTTCTTAACTTCCAGCGGGATGCAAATTTGGCATCGCCCTGTTCAAAACGCGGTGCACGATCGGTGCGGATGGCGGATTCGCGACCAGGATTATTGGTTACTCCATGACGGAAATAATAATTTTCAACGTAGTTGAAGCCCATTGGAGTGGGGGCATTATTATAAATTCCGGGCGCCTCGATCTGTGTCTTGTATGTCACATAAAAAGCCGGCCAGTCGAACAGTTTGTCATTATATTTCAAAGCCTCATTGGTAGCCGCCAAAGCTTCTGAATATCTGCCCATCTGGAGCAGTACACGTGCTTTTAAAGCATTCGCAGAGCCAAGGTTAGGATGTAGAACAGTAGCACTGGTAGCACCTAAAACGGGAAGAGCTTCATCAATATCCTTCAGTATGAAGTCATACAATTCTTTGATCGTCACTTGAGTATAGGGGGCACCGATGTCAGCACTGAGGATAAGCGGAACGGATAATTTGGTTGCTGCATTGGCTTCCTCATAAGTATCGACATAATAATTTACCAGCATATCATAGTCCATAGCTCTTAACACTTTTGCCTGTCCAATCAACTCTGCTTTCTGCGCCGGAGTTCCTTCTGTGGTCTCATTTGCATGTTCAATAATCAGGTTGCTGGTATTGATGCCGGTGTAATTTGAATAATAAGTAGTTTCATCACTATTATTTAAGGCAATCCTGTTTGCAGTTTCATCCCAATTATAGTTTGCTTTATAAAGCGGGTAATAATTCAGGTTGGCAACTGTTTCAAATTTATCATTCAGTAAAAGGACTGCCTGGGTAATTACTGCACGGTGATTGCCATACTCGTCGCGTATCAGCGCTTCATAATCTGCTAGTGTAGTTGGTATTTGTCCATCTCCTACAGGAAGGATGTCTATGAATTTTTTGCAGCTGCTGAAGCTCATTAATACAGCCAGTGCTGATATTTTTATGGTGTTTAGAAATATATTCTTCATCACGTATATTCTTTAAATGGTCATTCGCTGCTGATCGCAGCATAAAAATTGTACGATTCTTAGAAATTCAGATAAACGCCCCATACATAATTTGGCGTCAGATATCCGTTTAGCAGGTATTTTGCAGTTTTAGTTTGTGCAATGGTAAATGCATTTTCTACATTGAACTGGAACCTGACATTTTCTAATCCTGCTTTCCTGGCTAGTTGTTGCGGAACTTTATACGCCAGGGAAATATTTCTCAGACGAAGATTAGTCGCATCAAGGACGTTGATGTCTGCATATCGGTAAATGTCTGCACTCTGACTATTATAAGCAGGATCTTCTGCAAAAACTGCTTTTGGAATATTCGTTGTCGCCTCGTCACCTGGATTTTTCCATCTATTAACAATATCGTTGTTAACTGCTGCAATTTGTGTTGCATAGCCACCCAGGGCACTATTATAGCTACTGCCAAGTACAGGTAAAAATGTATTCCTCATCTTATGTCCGCCTTCAAAAGTCAGCAGGAAGGATAGGGTGAAATTTTTATAAGAAAGAGCACTGTTTACCGATCCACTATATTTTGGGACTGTAGAACCGCTGTATACAATTGATTCCAGCGTGGCTGGAGAGGCCTGAACTTTTTCTCCTTTTTCATTATACACTTGCGGTAATCCTGTTGCGCTCAATCCGGCCCATTGGTAGCTGTAGATGGCATTGTACGGATTTCCGATACGTGGAAATGACTGCGGGTAATCCAGCTGCAGGAAGTAAACCGGTGCTTCAACATTTACATAGGTCACTTTATTTTTGTTAAAGGCATACTGAACACCTAAATTCCATGTCAGGTCTTTACTGCGTATCACATCACCAGATAAGGCCAATTCAATTCCCTGATTCAACATCTCTCCGTTATTGATCACATAAGTAGAATAGCCGAAGCCTTCTGTTGGTACGCCTTGTGTATTTGCTAATAAATCTTTCCCTTGTTTATGGTAATAATCTACCGATCCTGATATACGGTTGCCTAAGACGGCGAAGTCCAGCCCTGCATTAGTCGTTGTTGTTTTTTCCCAGGATAATAAAGGGTTAGGTCTGCTGCCTACAGTTGCATAAGAACCTCCTACGTTATTGTTTGGAGAGAAATTGAAGGTCATAAATGGTGCACTATTTGTGTAAACGTTTCCACCTATACCGTGTGACACACGAACTTTCAGCAGGTCCATCCAGTCTGCATTAAAAAAAGATTCCCTGCTGATATTCCAGCCGGCACCTAGTGACCATATAGGTGAGTTCTGATATTTGGAGCTGGTACCCCATAGGTTCGATTTATCCCAGCGAATACTACCGGTAAATAAATATTTATCATCGTAGGAATATCCCGCATTTGCATATAAAGAGACAAAACGCTCGGTATTCTGATAAATGCTGGCTACATTACTGCTTGTCAAATTCCCTCCTCCAAGAATATTACCAGGATAACTTCCTAATAGCGTCTGATTAATCAGACTATAGGTTAGCGTATTGGGATTGAAGTTGTAAAGTGTCTGATTTTCATAATCCAGTCTTCTGTTTCTGATCTCAGTACCTGCAATGGCCGTGATGTTGTGTTTCTCTCCAAATTTTTTATCGACGTTTACTTGCTGACGAAAGTTGTATAAGTTGCTGAACCGGTTTTCTTTATAGTTGATATTTCCATAAGGCAGATTGAAGACCGCTGGTCCGCCAGGTGTAGGGTTGGTTGATGCAAAACTATTGACTTTATTGCGGACAAAGTAAGAGTTTTTATCATATAGTTGATTTAAACGGCTGGTGATATATTCATATTGAAAGCTGGATTTGTAGGATAGCCAGCTGTTAATTTTTGCTCCGAGCTTAATGAAAGATCTGCTGTTAAAGCTTTTTACCTTTGCAAGATTCATTCCCTGCTCATCCAAAGGTGTAAAATCCTGGCTGTACAAACGGTTATTGTTGATCAGAGCCATCGTATTAGCTGATAAACGGGAGGCAGCGGTAGACGTAAAATTACTTCCATCCGGATTGATTAGTCTGTCGTAGGGTAAAATAGCATAAGTTGGAGACAGAGCAGTGCTTTGCGATAGTGTATTATAAGGCTGCTCGGTACCATCGTTGTAAGCCAAATATGTACTTAGTTCCAGACTTAGCCATTTATTGATTTGGGTGGTATTGTTGATGTTTACGCCAAGTAACTCATCACCTGCGTATTTGTCTTGCATTTTATTGTTCCTGTAGGTTACGGAACTGTACAAAGCATTTTTCTCAGTAGCAGTACCTACACTAAGGTTGTATTGCTGATAAAATGGACTGCGCTTGCTATACTTTTCTACATCATCATAGTACTGATATCCTCCGGCTGACAGCTGACTTAATTTTGTATTCAGGTCTGCCTGAGATAGCGTACCGGCGGCATTCCTGAGTATTGCATTAATACCCTGACTTGGGTAGGCCATATTCTGCAATAAGTTTGCCGCATAGGCAGCAGCATTTGCTCCGCGTAAATTAGGGTTATTGGTCGCCCAGTCCTGTTCCAATCCTACAATGTCTGCTGAATTGGTCAGGTTATCTGTGTATTGTCTGTAAGGTGAAAGTGTAAAGGTGCTTGATGCAGAAATTTGTGGCTTTCCCTTTTTTGCCTTTTTGGTTACAATGACAATTACGCCATTTGAAGCCCGTGCACCATAAATAGAGGCAGCAGCAGCATCCTTAAGGACAGTAATACTTTCAATATCTTCGAGGTTTAGACCGGGAATATCTGGAATAACCTGGTTGTTGTTGTTCAGCGCTGAGTTTTCAACAGGGAATCCATCGATTACATATAGAGGTTCCTTATTTGCTTGCATAGATGTTGTTCCCCTGATCATTCCATTGTTATAGCCGGGTATCCTTCCCTCCAGTAAAGATTGCATGCTGCTTAAGCGCTGCTGCTCCAGTTTTTTAGAAGAGATGGTGGAAAATGATCCTGTTACACGTTCTTTGGGTAAGGTTTGATATCCTGTTGAAACGGTAACCTCATCCAGCTGACCTGTTTGAATAGTCAGATTGATATTCCCCAGGTTTGCGGATGCTTTGATTTCTCTTGTCTGGTAACCAATAAATGAAACCACTAACACAGCATCTTCATCAACATCCGTCAGCGTAAATTCACCATCACTATTGGTTAAAACCTGTTTTTTCTGGTCTTTTACTTTTACTGTGGCTCCCGGTAAAGGCAAGTTCTTTTCATCGAGTATTTTACCTGTAACATCGATGGATTGGAATCGATTGATGATATTCTCCAGGAAGGTAGGTTCTTTCTTTTTTACCAATACTGATTTGTTACTGATACTAAATTCAAGTGACTGGTCTTTGAAAATCTTATCGAGTACATCCTTCAGCTCAGCATTTTTAACCTGAATATTCACTCTTTTGGCATTCTTCAGAATAGAATTGGTGATGACAAAATCATAACCGCTCTGGTCACTGATCTGATCAAAAATGGTAAATAGTTCAGCATTTTTGGCTGATAAAGTAATTTTCTGTGCGTAGGTTCCGGCACTGACTTGCATGAAAAATGCGAGCAGGAGCAGAGTGGTTAGCTTCATAACTCTCCATAGGTTATACTGCGCGCTGCAAAAGCGCACCAGTGTAGTGCAAATTTGGTACATTTGTTAAGTTCGGTTGTAGCTTTAAGCCTTGTATTTTCGAGATCGCGGCTTTCGGCGGTTTGTTGACAATTTTGTTGATTTACCAGCCTTATTTACCAGTTCGATTGGCGTCGGACTGGTATATATTCTTTAGCTATTCCCCGTGGTTCTGAGAAATGGCTGTAAAATTTCTGGTAGATTTGTTCAGGTAGATTTTATTGCATCACCGTCACCCTCCTTCCTTCAACTTTAAATTTAACAGCATTAGAATAGCTCAGCATATTTAATACCTCGCTTATATTTTTGTTCCTGGAAATATTACCACTGAATTTCTCATTTGATATTTTACCTTCATAGATGACGTCTATATCATACCAGCGGATGATTTTTTTCATAATATCCTCAATCGGCTCATTTCTGAAACGGAAATAGCCGTTTTTCCAGGCCATTACATTTTTAATATCTGCCTGGGAAATGATGATGTGATGATCAGCTTGTACCAGCGACTGCTCTCCGGGTTTAATGATCTCTCCCTGGCGGGCATTGTTTAATACACGCAGACTCCCTTCAAGTAGGGTAGTAGTCGTGTTGTTTTTATCTGGATAGCTGTTGATGTTAAAATGTGTGCCGAGTACCTGAACTTCCTGTTGATTGGTTTTCACAATAAACGGATGTGTTTTATCTTTTGCGATTTCAAAATAAGCTTCTCCTGTTAGTTCTACCTGACGTACTTTTTGCGAGGCAAATGAAGCAGGGAATTTGACCGATGAGGATGCATTCAGCCAAACCTCACTCTGGTCGGGTAAGCGGAGACGGTAAGTTTCACCTTTGGCAGTTGATAGCATATGGATACGTGTGCCAGCACCCGAATCCTGATTGTCTGCACTATAAACAACTTGTCCGTCGGCCGTTTTACTGATCACTATCCCTGCTTCACTGGCTAGCTGACCCTTATTTGCAGTAGATAAAACTATTTTTTTACCATTATCCAATGTAAGTGTTGCGGTGTTTTTGCCGGGAGCAATATCATTTTTGATGATGTTTACCAGATTTTGTGGCTTCTGCTTGTCTTTCACATAAAGAAGACTGATACCTGTAATGATCAAAATAGCAGCGGCAGCTGAAATGCTGATCCATAGTTTACGTAGCTTCCCTTGACTGCGGTGAGAAGATTTGCTTTCAATAGTGATTTGCTCCTTTAACTCTGCCCATTTTTTAGCGGTATCAAAAGAGGAGTATACCTTTAAAGCCTCGGCAGATTCATCTCTTAGTGCACGGAGCTCTGCTAATAATAACTGTTCTTCGGGACTGAGTTCCTGCGCAGATTGCTCATATGCTTCCAGTTGCTCTAAAAGTTTTTCATCCATATCAATACACTGTCGTACATATGTTGAAAATGGGTGACAGCAAAACGGAAAATATGAATATTTTTATTTGAAATAACGCTAGAAGCGTCCTAATGTCAGTAGGAAGCCGACAAAAGCAATAATAGTTTTATGTCTCAGTGCAGTATATGCTCTGCTTAATTGTGTTTTTACAGTATTGATAGAAATATTCTGCCTTTTTGCGATTTCAGTATAGCTCAATTTCTCAACTGCGTGCATAATGAAGATGTTTTTTCTATTTTCGGGAAGCTTTTGAATCAATTCAATAATCCTGATATATCGCTGATGCCTGATTTCCTCCTGGTCTGGTTCTTCAGTCGGCACTTGTGTCTCTTCCAGCATAGAAAACATAGAGTTTCTCTTCTCTGCCACTGCATTCTTACGCAAAAAATCAATGCACTTATATTTTACTGCCCTACGGGCGTAGGCTTCAAAACTAGTGGTCAACTGAATGGTATGGCGTCTTTGCCAGAAATCTATAAAAAAGTCCTGTACCATATCTTCCGCTATAAACTGATCGTGAACGTATTGCATAGCCACCACGCACAGAAATTGATGGTTCCTGCGAAACAGCGTTTCGAATTCGTCAATATTAAGTGTTGTGGTGTCTTTCCCCTCCATTAATTGAAATATGAATATAATTGGTGGTGGTCTCCGCATAGGTAAGGGAAAATATTCAGTAAAGCAAACGGCATTTGATGATATCGGTTTTCCTGCTGGTGTACAGTTACATAGCCTTAAAGATGATTGTTGGCCAGAAAAATGTAAGCTACACCCGTCCATCTTTTTGAACTATTGTTTGGATACGAAGCAAAAATCATTACTTTTGCGACCCACACGGAATTTAATACCTGTTATTAAATGGCCTGCAGAAATAAAGGTTAGTGGAAATGGGGGGATACCAGAGTGGCCAAATGGGACAGACTGTAACTCTGTTGTCGCAAGACTTCGAAGGTTCGAATCCTTCTCCCCCCACTGGTTTAACGAAGCCTTTCAGCTATTGCGGAAAGGCTTTCTTTTTATAATCATACGGCTGCTTTAATCATTTATTCTGTGTCATGATCTGTTGGAGATGGTGTTGCAAATGGGAGAGATAGTCTTCAATCAGATATCGTAATGTTACTGCCTGCCCATCTCTCATCTGACAGGTTCTATTTAGATTTTCTTCAGGAATTCGATTTGCAATGTAAACAAAATGGCGATTGAGTAATTCCCATAAAGCGATTAAATGTGCTTTATTGTAGTGCTGATAATCTTGTATCGCTACCCATTCATCCTGATCGTAATAGATTTGGGGACTGTATTCAATCTGACCTCTGAGCAGACGCTGGATGTTCACTGATGCCGAATCTGTGAGATGTCCCAGAATTTCTTGCTTCGACCATCGGCTTGATAATTTAGCGCAAAAGTCAATATTACTGATATCCCTTAATTGATCAGGAACGGTATCACAAATCAATAAAATATCATTTAGTGTATTCTTAATTATCATAAATACAATATAATAATTATAGTAATAAATAATCTTGTATTGGTTTTTTGGAGACAAATTTGCTTTATATAAATAGACCTAAAATGCTTTCAAATGTATAGAATACTGATATCTTTACTATTATTCTCTTTGAGTACCTCTGCTCAGGAATTAAAGGACTTTCGTCCACCTGCAGGTTATCAATTAGTCAAAGAACTATCTGGTGATTTGGATAAAGATGGAATTTCTGAAGTCGCTTTTGTTTACAATACCACTAAACTATCAGCAGATTATGGATATGATCGTGTCCTTTATATCTGCAAAAAGATAGGGGGAAAGCTGAAGCTTTGGAAAGAAAACAGATCGGTATTATGGAGGAGTAAAGACTGTGGCTTTTTTGCAGATGAAGGTGTACCGCTGGAAATAACAGTGAAAAATAATACGTTAATCATTACACAGACTTTCAATCATAATTCAAGACGGCAGAGTAGCTATAAGGATATTTTCCGCTATCAAAAAGGAGATTGGTATCTGATTGGTGCGACACATCACTTTTATGACACCTGTGATTTCGATGATGGTTATGACATCAATTTCTCTACCAAAAAAGTGCATCTTATTAGAGAATACGGAAGTTGCGATGATAATGCTGAATTACCGGAAGACAGGGAGTATAATTTTACTTATCCTTTTAAAGAAATCCCAAAAATGGATGGTTTCATTCCGGGAAAAACTGAAGTGAAAATGACCAATCCTAAAATGAATTTTTATTATTAGCCTTAATAAGGCTTTAATACAAATTCAACTGGAAAACACCGATCTTTGGTTGATGAATTCTATTCCTAACGAATTAAATGGATTGATCCATTATTGTCAGTCGCTGGCCCGCTTACTTTTAATTGAACAGGGTGAATTTTATCCCTTTGGTGTTTATTTAAATGCAGAAAATGTGATTACGCAAAGGTTGTTTCCTGATGGCGATGACCTTCCGCTAAGTACCGGGTTGATTAATATTATTAAATATGATTTTGACCAGCAGCAAAATGCAGGAATGATCAAAGGATCTGCCATTGCTTATGCGGCGAGAATCACGAATATTGATTACACTGAACCCGTAGAAGTAATTGTTGTGCGATTAAATATGCCGGGATTAAAACCTGTTTTATATTATATGCCTTACCGGCTTGCAGATAATGAAGTAGAATATCTTATGAATACCAGTTATATTAACGAATAAATGTTTTATGCATGGTCTGAAAATTAGAGATTTTGAGGAAAATGACCGGCAGGGATTACGACAGCTCTACCTGACTTGTCGTAAACAAACCTTTAGCTGGCTTGATACCTCGACTGAGCTACCGGAAGATTTCGATGCACATACTAAAGATGAACACATTTTAGTTGCTGAACAGGATGGTTTGCTGGTTGGATTCGCCGCTGTTTATCTATCGGAAAGCTTTATACATCATTTATACATCAGGGCAGATCACCATAAAAAAGGAATAGGAAAGAAACTTTTGAATGCTGCGGTGAAGATGCTGATACAGCCGGTCAGACTAAAATGCCTGGTCAGGAATAAAAACGCGATATCATTTTATAAGTCCTGCGGCTGGAAATTTGAAATGTCTGGTTCAGATGAAAGCGGAAGATATTATTTATTAATAAATCAGTAGGGTATTGATACATTTTAGCAAATTGCAATCTTTAATTTACAACAATGAAGATTGCCTATATCATCTACCAGGATCAGAATAAATATACATCGCCTACAAGTTTTGATGAGAATCCCGACCTCCTGAAATTTCTTTTGGAAAAAGGACTGGATATTGAAGCCCGGATCTGGGATGATCCTGAAGTTGACTGGCAACAGTATGACCTGGCCATCCTTAAATCACCCTGGGATTATCATGAAAAGTTTGATGCATTTAATATCTGGCTCAATCAGATAGAGGCTGCGGGTGTGAGATTACTGAATTCATACCAAACCGTGAGATGGAATATGGACAAACATTACCTGCAGGAAATTATTGATGCAGGTTTTGATGTGATCCCTTCAACGTTTCTCGCGCAAGGTGATACACCAGATCTGGAATCGCTTTTTGAAACACTATCAGCTGATAAAATTATTGTTAAACCCTGTGTTAGTGGTGGCTCAAAGAATACGATAGCTTTATTAAAAGGTCATACGGCAGACTATGCAAATGAAATTAATAATTTATTGCAGGAAGGAAGTTATGTGGTGCAACCTTTCATGCAGGAAATAAAGGATGGTGAATGGTCATTTATATTCTTTAACGGGCAGTTCAGTCATTGTCTGATTAAAAAACCTAAAGAGGGCGATTTCCGTGTGCAGCAGTTTTTGGGGGTACAATCCATCCTGTTGAAGCAGAAGCTGAACTGATCAAAAAGACGCAGGAATACCTGGATACGTTTGGAAAAGACACTTTTTATGCTCGTATTGATGGAGTAATGAGTGCTGGAGTTTTTGTCTTGATGGAGATTGAACTGATTGAGCCTTATCTGTATTTAGCTTATCACCCGGATGCAGTCAACAATTACTATAACGCATTAGTATCGCAGATAAATAAGCACTAAATTGCACTTGTTATGAGTTTAGGTAAAGAAAAAGCAAGACTTGAAAAAATATTGGTAACTATCGCTCCGGTAGAGGTATACAATGAGCAGAATGCTGAAATAGTGAACGAAGTAAATCTGGAATTTGCTATAGTACTAAGGCTCTTATATAAAAGGCATCCCAATATCTTCGGAAATCTTTTTAAGTATGACCTGAGTGAAATTAAGAGCAATAAAAAATTCACGAAAGACAGCTTCAGTGATGAAGCCAGACAGAATAATTTTGTTGTTTACAAAGATTCCATCATTTATGCCACAGAGAAGGCATTAGAATATATAAAAGATTACTTATAAGTCTATATAGCTATTTTTTTCTATACCGGATAACAGAACGCAACAGTAGGCGTAATGGGTTTGGAAAATGAAAAAAATTGTATATTTACTGCCTTAAATGTACAGTTATTCATAATCCCCTTATGATAGATAGTTCAGCAGTTAATTTTCAGGCCGACATCGATGCGATTGGTCAGATCCCTGTAGTTGATAACATTCTCGAAGTGATTTGCAGAACAACAAATATGGGCTTTGCTGCCGTTGCCCGTGTTACTCAAGACCGTTGGGTGGCTTGCGCAGTGAAGGATAATATTAATTTTGGACTGGCTGTAGGGGGCGAGCTGGAAATTGAAACGACTATTTGCTATGAAATAGAAGCATCCCGTGAACTGGTGGTGATTGATGAGGTTTCGGCTGATGAACGTTATTGTAATCACCACACGCCAAAAATTTATGGCTTTCAAAGTTATATTTCTATACCTATTTTTCTCAAAGACGGGTCAATGTTTGGAACCCTTTGTGCAATCGATCCTGAACCGGCAAAGCTGAATACACCGGAAGTCATCACCATGTTTAAGCTGTATGCAGATATGATTGCATTTCACCTGAATACCGTTGCACATTTAGCTGTAGTGGAAACTTCATTATTGGAAGAACAGCAAACGTCTGAATTCCGTGATCAGTTCATCGCGATTTTAGGACATGATCTGCGTAACCCGGTTGGCGCTATCCGTACAAGTTCGCAATTGTTACTGCGTGATCAACTGACTGAGCGGCAGGCACGCTTAGCGCAGATTATACAGGATAGCTCATTCAGGATCTCAGGACTGGTAGAGAATGTATTGGACTTTGCACGCGGTAGATTAGGGGACGGGATTACACTCAACCGATCTGCAGACGAGCCAATAGAAAAACCACTGCTTCAGGTGATCAAAGAATTACAAATGATCTGGCCTAATAGGATTATTAATTATGACTTTTCTTTTGATTGTGCAGTAAACTGCGATCATAAACGTATTGCCCAGCTCTTTTCTAATCTGCTTGGAAATGCGATGGCTTACGGGGCAGTTGATCTTCCTGTAATTATCAAAGGCGCCGCTGCTAACGGAGTGTTTACTTTATCAGTAAGTAATGGAGGAGCTAAGATTCCTGCATGTAAAGTTGGTAATCTTTTCCAGCCTTTTCACCGTGGTGAAGCGGGGCAGAATAAAGAGGGACTGGGTTTGGGATTGTATATCGCGTCGGAAATTGCAAAGGCGCACAATGGTACGATCACTGCGACTTCCTCAGATGAAGAAACACGCTTTACTTTAACTTTTCCCTGCAGCTGAGGTGAATATATACCTGCTAATGATCATATGGAGCTTTCAAACGAAAGCTCTTTTTTTTGTTTTAAATTATCATAATCTTATTTATATTTATGATATCAAAATAATATCATTTAAATATTAGATTCTTATGAAAGTAGAAAAGGTCGTGTCACCATTCAATGGTTATTTAGCAGTATTACTTTTAGTCCTTACAGGCGGGCTTTTAGCCTATGGATTAGTCACTCAGACGATTATCCTGATTGCTTTATGTATTCCTGTAATCATCATCATCGCTAAGGGATTAGTGATCGTTAGTCCCAATAGTTCTAAAGTATTGCTGCTGTTTGGAAAATACAAAGGTACAATCAAACAAAATGGATTATTCTGGACAAATCCTTTATACACCAGATTTACCTATTCACTGCGGGCAAGAAATTTCGAGAGTGAGAAAATCAAGGTGAATGATAAAATGGGTAACCCGATTATGATCAGCGTGATTTTAGTATGGCGTGTACGCGATACATTTAAGGTGGCATTTGAAGTAGACAGTTATAGTTCTTTCATTCAGATTCAGACGGATTCTGCTGTAAGAAAGCTAGCGGGGTCTTTTCCTTATGATCATTTTGAAGATGAAACAGCAACCATTACTTTAAGTACGAATTTTGATGACGTAAATATAGCGCTGGAGAAAGAACTGGCAGAGCGTCTGGTTATTGCCGGCATAGAAGTGATTGAATCCAGAATTGCATATCTGGCTTATGCTCCCGAAATTGCGCATTCTATGTTAAGAAGACAACAGGCATCGGCTGTAGTGGCAGCGCGACATAAAATTGTTGAAGGTGCTGTGGGTATGGTAGAAAGCGCCCTGAAGCTTTTAGCAGATAAAGCTATTATAGAATTTGATGAAGACAGGAAGGCTGCTATGGTCAGCAACCTAATGGTTGTTTTGTGCGGAGATAGTGAAACAAAACCTGTAATCAATACCGGGACTTTAAACCAATAAATATGTCAGACAAGAAATCATTTGCATTGAGGATTGATTCAGAAACAATGAAGGCGATAGAGAAGTGGGCTGCTGATGAGTTTCGTAGTGTGAATGGTCAGATAGAGTGGATGCTGAACAAAAGCCTCAAAGATGCAAAAAGACTTAAGGCAAAGAATGTAAAGAAGGATGATCCAGAAATCAAATCCTGACTGAAAGCCTTAATTTTTGCACTCGATTAAAAAATCGATTTACTTAACCATAAAAGTATGCATATCAGAATAATTAACTTATTTTTGCAGCCTTAATTAAGACAATTAGCTACCTGTAAAAGACAAATTTAAATATGAATTTTAGTGTGTTAAACATCATCATTGCATTAGTTGGAATCATTGCTGTTATTTATGTTATCAACATTGTTAGAAAGAAATCTGGTAAAGGAGATACCGAAGCAGATGATTTGAAAAAAAGTTTGAAGCCAATTACTGACGAAATAGAAACACAGCGTGTGGCTAAGTTCATGAAATACTGGAAAGATAAATTTGAGCACAATAACTTATCTGCAGCGGATGTAATTGAGTTAAATGCTAAAATAGCTGAAGGCGGAATTGCTCAGGTAAATGGTATTTTATCTTTACATCCTGAAGCGAAAGCAATGTACAATGAAATCAATGCGCAGCTGATCCTTGAAGAAGAAGCTAAAGCTGCTGCATTAAAAGAAGAAGCTGAAGTTATAGCTTAAATTTCAAGTAAAGAAATCTGGCTGAAGCCGGTCTCAAATATTTTGTGACCGGCTTTTTTTTATATCTGATTTTATACATTTTTTTGTAAATTAAGAACTTAATACCGCAGTTATGTTCGATGAATTGAATCCATATAAAAAGAATGGACACTTTTTCTTTTCCCCGGGTGATTATCTGGCTGACGTGTGTAACGCGCCAGCTGATAAAGTTGGTGTTTATCTCGTGTATGCCTTGAAAATGGGGCGTATTGAGCTGGTCTATATAGGCGCCACTACTGAAGAAATAGGGTTAAAGGATCAGATCTTAAAAGGCGAGCAGTTTGGTAACAAGCTAACTGATATGGGATGGACAACTGTTTTAACTGCTGAACGGATTGAAGCTCTTGATGTATATTGGTATGTCACAAAAGGCGACGGGAAAAATAATGATGATCCGGAAGCAGTTCAGGATGGATTATTTAATACTTATGGCAATGTGCATGGCGTATTGCCCGACTGGAATAACGGTGAATAGTTAAAGACCAATCATTTCAGTGTAACTATGATCATCATCCTGGCCAGGGAATTTAATGACCAGTGTAGGGTATATGTTTTAGTCCTTGAGTAACTACTGAAGTAAAACAGCTGCAGGTTTAATGATATAAATCTGCAGCTGTTTTGTTAAAAGTTCTTTTTCGCTCCAAATCGTTATAGTCCCTTTCGATCAGATATTGCTTTTTCTTCATCACGTAATTATCGATAAACCATAAAATATCTTCTACATTATTTGTCATTGGTGAACCGGCAACTTCATGTCCCATTCCTTCAACGCGCTGATAATAATATGGATATTTATGTTTTTTGAAGCTTTTTGCTAAATAATTAGAACCGAAAAAGCCTTTATTGAAAAGCCTGATTTTATTATAAACTACTACTTTGTCTTCAGTGCCATGAAATAACATGGTTGGCGCTGGTGCCATCTTATAAGAAGGCGCACCGCTGTAACTTAGTATTGCTCCGGCAAATGAGATTACTCCTGCGTACTGGAAATTCGCTGGTAGTGGAAGGGTAAGATCAGTATGGTTTCTCTTCTCCCAGTCTGCCTGCAAAACGGTAATCGCACCGGCACTGGAACCTGACAGGATAATTTTTGAGGTATCTATTCCTAAACGGTCTGCATTCTTTATCAGGTAGGCAGTTGCATGATACAAATCTGTAACTGCTGTATCTATCGCGTTGCGAAGCGGTTTTGTATGTAAGGGGCCGAGCTTTTTTACACCTTTTAAGCCTAACCGGTAATCAATGGAAACTACTTTATAATTATGCTGCACCAGTTTTTTAAAATAGGCAATATAAAATTTATCATCCCTGCGACCAGTAAAAAATCCGCCTCCAAATACAAACAGGATTGTAGGTTTTTTGACTTTTAGCTCTTCATTGCTATAAATATCCAGTTTCAAGGATGGTGTGTCTTTAACACTGTAATCGTAGGTCTTTTTTAGAAGTGACTGATCTGAATTTTTGACCTGAGCAAATGCATGGTTGCAAAACAGCAGGAAAAAAGTAAATAGGGTGAAGGATCTGAATCTCATGGGTAAATGGTTCTAGCTATCAATTACAAAGATATTGATAACGCTGAAAATATCGGCGTGGTCTCGATAGATTGTAAAATTTCACTGAACAATATGATCTCTTAGTACGTTTATATTGGTAGTATATTTGCTCTCTATCATCTGTAAACATAGCGTAAAACTAAAATGAATGTCTAAGAATAAAGCATTAGGTAAAAACTATGGTGCTTTAACCATCATACAAGCTTCCAATTTCCTGCTCCCATTCCTAACTTTACCTTTTATTGTAAGGACAATCGGGCCTGAACGTTTTGGGGCGATCAACTTTTCCATAGCGATAGTCACATACTTTATCCTGTTTATCAACTTCGGATTCGATTTCACGGCTACGAGGAGGGTGGCGCAGAACAGAGAGGATAAGAACATGATCAATGAACTTTTTTCGCAGATCTTCTACTCCAGGATATTGCTTTTTGCACTGTCTGTATTACTTTTCTGTATCCTGTTCTCTACGATTCCGCAGATGAACCGGCATCCGATGGTGAGTATATTTATCTTCGGCAGCTGCCTGGCAAATGTATTTACACCGAACTGGCTCTTTCAGGGACTGCAGGTAATTCATAAAACAGCTTTGTTCAATTTCATGGCGAAGCTCGTTTTTTGTGTTTCGATTATCTTCCTGATCAGGCAGCCGGATGATTATATCTGGTATGCAATTATGTCGGCCTCCTCACAAATTGTGGTCAGCATTATCTTGTTTATTTATGCGATGCGCAAGTTTGATCTTCATTTCAAAGGGGCAAAAATCAGAGAGGTTTACGGCTTGTTGAAAGAGGATAAAATGGTGTTTATCGCAACGCTGATGATCAGTTTTTATACTACCAGTAATACGGTGATTTTGGGTTTACTGACCACAGAAAAGGAAGTCGGGATTTTCACCGCGGCTTCAAGGGTAATTGCAGTAGTGCAGAGTGTAATGCTGCTGCCGATGAGCCAGGCATTATTCCCGCATATCGGTACTGCATTTTCAAAGGGTAAGGAAGAAGGAATAGAGGAAGTAAAAAAGGTATTTCCGATAGTCATGTTATATACCCTGACGATGTGTCTTTTCGCAGCGCTCTTTGCACCACTGATCGTTCATATTTTATATGGTGCTAAATTCGAAAACTCGATCTGGATCCTGCGCATACTGGCCATAAGCCCTTTCGTAGCGAGTATCAGTAATGTAATGGGCGTACAGACCCTGCTGAATCTGAAGCTGGATAAGATATATTTCAGGGTAACAATTATCGGTTGCGTGTTTAATGTAACACTCAACCTGATTCTGATTCCGCTGTGGAGTTATTACGGTACTGCGCTGGCCTGGGTAGGAACGGAGATCAGCGTCATGCTGACGCTCTTTTTTGTGCTGCGTAGCCAGAAAATTAATTTGATAGATCAGCATTATTTCAGTGTGGCTTATTTAAAACAAGCCGGACAGGATGTAATGAACACTTTTCGTAAAAAATAGATGAAGATACTAATTGTAAATACGCTTTATGCGCCGTTTCAGGTGGGAGGGGCAGAGGTCTCCGTCCGCACCATGGCGGAAGAACTGGTGAAAGCCGGCCATAAAGTATATGTGCTGACACTGGGATACACCCAATCTGTAAGAAAAATGAACGGGGTAATCGTTATTTCTATAAAAACAAAGAACCTTTACCATATCGAACAGGCAGTAGGACAACCCGCGATTAAAAAACTGATCTGGCATTTACTGGATTCTTTCAATCCGTTATACAGGACAGCCATCGGGAATTTACTGGACAGGATTCAGCCGGATGTAGTGAATACGAATAACATTCAGGGTTTCTCTCCATACATCTGGAAAATTATTAAGTCGAGAAATATCAAACTGGTGCACACGCTAAGGGATTATTATCTCTTGTGTCACACCGCGACTATGTACACAAAGTGTGGAGATTGTCAACAACTTTGTATGGCATGTAAAATCACCTGCCAAATTAAAAAAAACTTTTTTTCATTACCTGACGGATTTGTGGGTATCAGCAATTTTATTTTAGCGCAGCACGACCGGTATAAGGTGGTTAAAAAGACACCTGTACGTGTCATTGCGAATGGCTTAAACACGGATCGTTATCCGGAACCGCTGATTAAAAACCCGGTAAAAGAAGTCATTTTTGGATTTATAGGCAAGGTAAACCAGCAAAAAGGGGTCGATTTTCTTTTTAAGGAATTAGCTGGAATACAGTCATCTATGCGTTTTAAGCTGGTTTTGGCGGGTAAAGTAGAGCCAGAGTTTGAGGCTGAAATGACGGAACTGTACAAAGGCAAATTCGATTTTACATTTATCGGAAAAACGGATCCCCTGCAGTTTTACCGTCTTGTAGATGTAGTTGTAGTACCATCCAACTGGAATGAACCTTTCGGAAGGGTGCCAATTGAAGCTGTTGCGGCATGTACTCCTGTATGTCTGGCGGATAAAGCGGGATTAAGCGAATTGTATAATGAGCAATATATGTGGCAATTTGAGATGCAGGAAAACAGCCTCAAGACTCTTATATCCAGTATTTTGTCCCATCCGGAGCTAATTTCAGAGAAGTCCGCAGCCTGTGCAGGCATCCCTAATGCCTATGCTCCTGAAGTACTCAACGCACAGTTGATAGAATTTTTAAAGGAATCATGATGACTCAAAACACGGTATATGTAAATGGCAAGTTCCTCTCTCAGAAGATGAGCGGGGTACAACGGTATGCATCCGAAATTTGCAGAAATCTAAGTGCTGATGTACGTGTAATTTGCGCAGCGGATCAGCAGGATGAACTTGTATATCAATTGAAAAAGCCGCTTGATATAGTCGGGAAGGCCGCTGGAGTGGCTTGGGAACAAATCAGTTTACCGCTCCATTTAAAGTCGAAAGGTAGTCCGCTACTGATCAGTTTATGCAACGTTGCCCCTGTTTTATATGCCAATAAGATCACCTGCCTGCATGATATCGCATTTGAACGTCATCCCGAATTTTTCTCTAAGAAATTCGTGTTGTATTACAAATGGTTAATTCCTAAAGTACTGAACACCAGTAAGCATATCATTACAGTAAGCGAGTTCTCCAAAAAGGAGATTGCCAGCTTTTATGGGATCAGTAATGAAAAAATTACAGTCGTACCAAATGCAAGTGCATTTAACGTTTCTACTGCAGAACCTTTGGTTAAATTACATACAAGGCCTTATTTTCTATTTGTGGGTTCATTGGACCCACGTAAAAACCTGCTTTTTTTATTGAAAGCATTCACTGCAGCCGGACTAAAAGATGTTGATTTAGTGATAGTTGGAGCCAGTCATGCCTCTTTTGCGGTCAATCCTGAACTGGAACACTACAGGAGTCTCAACAACATCGTTTTTACTGGATATATATCGGATGCAGAACTGCGTAATTACTATGCCGGAGCTTTGGCATTGATCAATCCGTCATTATATGAAGGCTTCGGATTGCCGGTCGCTGAAGCACTTTCCATGAATTGTCCGGTTCTGGCATCAGACATTGAAGCCTTCCGCGAAGTTGGTGGTACGGATGTTGTTTACTTCAATACAACTGATGTTGCTGAGCTGTCAGGTTTGATAAAAAGTTTTAATGGTGATACACAAACTGGCAAAACGAATCAATTGAAAAGTTCAACATGGAAATCATCGGCAGAGATAGTAGACCGAATTATTAAGCAGAATTAAATACGAATAAGATGAAAGTAGCAATTGTACACGACGAGTTAGTTAGAAGAGGCGGAGCCGAACAGGTGGTATTAGATATGCACAAAGCCTACCCTGAAGCAGATATTTTTACATTATGCTACAACAAGGACAAAACTTATGAAGAATTTAAGAATGCACGTGTTTTTACTTCATGGTTCCAGTACCTTGGTAAAAGTGAACGTTTAATTAAAATGCTGTACTTTCCCTTCGCTATCTTAGCTATGCGCATGTTCAATCTTAAAGGATATGATGTGGTGCTGATCTCTACTACGCATTGTGGTAAATTTGTTCGTACGGATAAAAATGCTTCGGTAATTACTTATTGTCATACCCCATTCAGATTAGCCTGGAGACCTTTCTCTTATTCAATTGTAAACTCATCGAACTTCATCATTCGTAATATATTTTTATTCGCATCCAGGGTATTAAGAAAATTTGATAGTATGGCTGCGAAATGTACTGACTTCTACCTGACGAATTCAAAAGAGGTGAAAGCACGTATCGAAGATTCATACAATCCTGATCAACCGGTTAAAATTATCAATCCTGCGGCTAAACTGGATAACTTTTATATCTCTAATGAAGTGAAAGATTATCATTTGGTAGTAAGCAGATTGGAAGATTATAAAATGGTAGACCTGGTAGTGAAATCATTTAATGAAATGCCTGATAAAAAGCTGATTATAGTAGGTACTGGTTCGAAAGAAGCAGAATTGAAAGCGCTTGCGGGTGATAACATTACTTTCCTTAAAGCCCAATCTGCTGCGCAGTTAGCTGATCTGTATGCCAACTGTAAAGCATTGGTTTTCCCTCAGCATGAGGATTACGGAATTACGCCATTGGAAGCTGCCGCTTCTGGTCGCCCGGTAATTGCTTTTGGTGTAGGGGGTGTAAAAGAAACGATGGTACCTTATACGAATGACAGTACAAAATGTACTTCAGTATTCTTTGAAGAACAGACTGTTGAATCATTAATTGCTGCAATTCATAAAGCAGAGGCATTGGAATTCAATCCTAAGTTTATACGTAATCATGCGAATTTATTCAGCGCACCTAATTTTATTGCTAAATTGTCTGCGTTTGTAAGTAAGATTTATATCCTGAAAACGGAGAAACAATTTTATATATCGCTCACTGAAAAGATTATGTATGCCCGAAAAGAAGTTGCTTAATATCACTCAATTGTACCTTGCACTGTTACTGTGCATCTCATTCATTGTTTCTATAGTACTTTATACGAAGGTATCCTTAACGGTACCTTCGTATGTTTTAATATACCTGGGCTGTCCGCTGTTTCTTGCGGTAAGTTATCTGGGTGATAAAGCGCTGATCAAAAATCTGCTCATTATAGGTGGTGTATTTGTCATACTCAATGTACTTGCACAGGCACATGTATGGCTTTTCTCTGTGCAACTGGATCCTTCGCTGACCTTAACGGATAAAGCCAACCCGGAAAAGACACTATTGCGGACCACCTTATTTAGTCAGACGATTTACTTGTTTGCCGGAATCCTGTGTTACCTGTATCTGCGCTATTATGCCACAACAAGTCACCTGCGATATTTATACATTGGCCTGAGGGTAATCGTCATTCTTGGATTCCTGGAAATTATCATCTTTCAGCTGACCGGAGTAAATGGTGATCTGCTTACGAACAGGGTTTTTAACAATAAACCTGGCAGCGGGAGTTTGTTCCAGACCATCACGCTGAGTGGATTGCGTATGCAGCGCCTGAAGAGCTTAACTGGCGAACCTTCTATGTTTGCTTTCACTCTGATTCCATTCTGGATTCTAACCATCCCGCTGAAGCGTTATCTGGACTTTGCCTTATTCGGTCTGGCCTTATTACTTACCTTCTCCACCTCTGCTTATTTAGGGATAATTATCCTGCTATTTGGTGCATGCCTGGCGGATAGAAGGATCGCAAAACAAATGATCTGGATTTTGCCGCTGGTTGTCGCCATACTGGTGGGACTATTCTTTGTTTCTCCGGCTATTCATAAGCTGGTACACAGCGTATTTATTGACAAGTTTTCGGGCACTAACCAATCGGGCTCAGAACGCTCGGGTTATTTCCTGCACCAGTTCAATTACTGGAAAGACCAGATGAACCTGGTAGGGAAATTTACCGGCCTCGGATTCGGTTATGTGCGGTCCACCGACTTCTTCTCTACACTTTTGGTAAACAATGGACTGCTTGGTCTTGTTGTCTTTACGGTGTTCTATTTTAAGCACGCCTTTATAAAGCTTAAAAACTTACAACTTAAAAAATATTATGTCATTGCCCTGTTCGCTGCTTTCATGATCCTGATGTGTTCGGTTCCTGAATTCGCTTACCTGTCTTTATGGATCCTTTTATCATTACCTTTCTGGATAGAGCGTAGCGAAATTGTGGGTGATTAAATCCTGATTGATCATGCGTTTATTCCCGGTCCTCTTTTCTTTTGTCCTGTTCCTTTTTTGTGCTGATACTGTTCTGGCTCAAAATGATATTGTTCTTGATGTTAAACAGTTTGGTGCTGTTGGCGATGGTAAACATAACGATGCACCTGCTTTTCAGAAAGGCATTGATGCTGCCTCGAAAGAGATGAAGATATTGTTGGTGCCTTCTGGTAAATATTATATTCCATCAACAAGCTCATTAAATATTTCTTCGAATGTAACGATACAGGGGAACGGTAAAGAAAATTCTTTACTGGTGACTGATACTGTTGCAGATGCTGGTCATCCTGCCTTAATTAACGTGCAGGGAGAGCATATCACCATCAGGGGGCTGGGGCTGTCGGGCGGGCGACCCGTAGCGCCGGACCAGAAGTCGGTCGAATCAAAGGGCAGATATAGTATCATGAATATCAGTTTCGATCAAAAGCCTTCTGAAAATGTGCTGATTGAAGAATGCCGCTTTAGTGATGCTTATGGCAGGGCGTTATTGTTTAAAGGGAAAGATATAACTATCAGAAATTGCGACTTTTTAAGACTGGGGAGGTATAACATCAATTTTAAACCTCTTGATGGTGCAATTAGTAATTTCGGCAGGAATGAATGTGCTGATATCAGGATCCTGCACAATACTTTTCAGTTTGTGGGTACACATGCCATCTCTTCTTACCGCATCAACAGGCTGACTATTGAAGATAATTACCTGTCCCAGATCTCTGGAATAGGATTGGCCAACCACCAGTGTCAGAATCTGCGCATTACACTGAACAGGATAGAATTTACGGGAGATAACGGGATAGATGCGCAGCGATGCAGGCAAACGCTGATTTCCTCTAATCACTTCTATTGCGCGGGCAATAAAAACGCGGGTGATGCCGGCTCTGCAGCAGCCATTTTTTATGGTGATGACTATGCGCAGGGTACGGCCAGAAATACAATCATCAGTGAGAATTTCATCAGGGGAGAGTTCAATTTTGATACCGATACGACTGCTGCACGTTCGCAGAGTTGCGGGATTTATGTGATTGATGCTTTTCACGTCAAAGTATTACATAACACAATTAACGGAATCGGAGATAATCAGAATCGGAAAACGATCAACGGGATTGAAGATGGAAACGGGATTATGGTGGTCAATAGTGCAAAAGGGCAGAGTCGTGATATAGTGCTGGACGGAAACTCTGTTTATGATACCAAGAATAACGGAATATTTGTGGGGGGACAAGCGCGGGATCTCAAACTGGTGAATAACCATGTCAACGCTGCGGGTGCACATGGAATATATTTCAGTGCAGTAGCTACCAACCTGTTCGGACTGATCAAGGATAATTCAGTAACAGATGGCCGTAACTGGCTGGACAAAAAAGTAGCGGCAGATATCTTTATTGAAGCAAAGGATGGCTGGATTACGCAGCTGAATATCTCTGGTAACCAATTGCGGAACAGTAAAAGGTTAACTTTTCATTCGATGAAGGACAGTGTATATACCACGCATGGGATCTATTTTACAGGTGTTGGTTTTACTAAAATGAATAATTTGATTGTAGCTGATAACCAGATCAGCGGACATGAACTGGATGAAATCGGTTTTTCCAGTGTAGTTACGTCATACATGGTGACGAAAGACAAACCCTATCCGGCTACAGGTTTCCGTGATAACTATTCTGGTAGTACGGATGATTTGCCAGAGGTGATTATACCGGGTTTCAACCAAAAGAATAAGCCATGGATCATTACACAGAGTTTTGGTTCCAAAATTCCTGCTTATGGAAATTATTCAAAAGGATCGGTGATCCGTGATATTAACAATCCTCCTCAGCAATGGGTAGCCACAAATTCTGGCTTTGCGGCCCAGAACAGCTGGGAGAAGGGCAAACCGGTAAATAAAGGGCAGACGGTTTATGCAGGAACCAAAGTTTGGCGCTGTGTTAAAGCGGGTCGCACCGGCGCCTTAATGTTTAAAACAACAGCGGATACGGCTACGGATGGAACTGTAGTCTGGGAGTTAATGGGCGATAGGGTGGTTTTTAAAGCTGGTTAACATTCCGCTCTGCTTGTTTACTGTTGATATATTCTGTGGGCGACATGCCGAACTGCTTGGAAAAGTTCCTCCCAAAGTGAGTTTGTGAGCTGTAGCCTACCAGTTCCGAGATCTCATATATTTTCAGCACACCTTCATTGAGTAATTCTGCAGCTTTTTTGAGCCGGGCAAGATTGATCAGTTCATTGGGACTCAAATCGGAGATGGCTTTGATTTTACGGTACAAGGTCGGGCGACTAATATTCATATTCTCCGCAAGATGCTCTACGTCTAGGTCAGGATTATCCAGGTTTTTGTGAATCGTCTCCTGCAATTTTCCCAGAAATTGCTCATCGGCCTTAGAATACGCCATAGTTTTAATATGGATCAGTGGCGTACTGGTGAAATAAGTTTTGATCTTATTCCTGTTTTTGATCAGGCAGGAAACCTGTACCTGCAAAAATTCAGGCGAAAATGGCTTTTCTACATAGGCATCAGCACCGAGTTCCAGGCCTTCAATTTTTGACTGCAGCGTATTTTTTGCAGTCAACAGGATCACAGGAATATGACTGAATTCCAGGGTTGATTTGATCTTTTCGCACAATTCAAAACCATCCATTTCCGGCATCATAATGTCACTGATTACCAGCTGTACAATCTCCTGATGTAGAATGGCAAGTGCTTCAATACCGTTTTTAGCCGTGAGTACATGATATTTTTCACTCAGGTCGTCCGACACAAAATCCAGTATATCCTCATTATCATCAACCAGTAAGATAAAAGGTTTTAAATCTTCAACATGCTGATTTAAATCAGTATTTAATGCTTTTTCCATTTTCCATTGAGGTTAAATTCAATCAATTGATGAATCGGGAGCGTAATCACAAATATATTAAAATCGGGACTAGTATTTTCTATGGTCAGTGTTCCCTGGTGCAGTTCTGCGAGTGAGCGGGAGATAGACAATCCTATTCCCGTGCCAGGCTTGATCTCTGCCTCTTTGATGCGGTAAAAAGGCTCAAAAACTTTCTGGTGAAGGTGGGAAGGGATCAGCGGCCCGTCGCTCATCACTTTTACCTGGAAATACTGATCATCTTGCGGAGCAATGGCAAGATTGACTATAATTTGAGTCTGACCATATTTAACTGCATTGTCAATCAGGCTGCTGAGTATTTTATGCAGGGCTTCCGTATCTACATAAGCGTAAAAAGCAGGATCAGAAAACACTGTCTTCAGGCTGATGTTCTTATGTTCTGCCAGAGGCTGGAAATTCAGGGTGATGTCTTCTATGATTTCTGAAATGTTTGCTTTCACAAAATTAAGAGAGAAGCCATTAATTTCTGTTTTTCTGAAATCGAGCAGCTGATTAGTCAGGTTCAGCAAGCGGTCTGTATTCCTGTCCATAATCCTCAGGTTTTTCTCAATGGAAGGCACCTGATGTGCCAGTTTAATGATCTTTTCCATCGGTCCTTTAATCAGTGTAAGTGGTGTTCTGATCTCATGGGAAACCATGGTAAAGAATTCAATCTTGGCCTGGTAGATTTCTTTCTCTTTTTCATGCTCAAAAACTTCCATCCTGCGTTTATTCTTGCGGGCAGTGCGACGGTGATAACGCATCACCAGATAGTAACCTGCAGCAATCAGGAGCAGAAAATAAAAAATATAGGCAGCCGGACTTTTCCAGAAAGGGGGAAGAACTCTGATAAATATTTTTACGTTCCTGTTGCTCCACTCATTACTGCCATTGATCAGGGCTTTGGCTTCAAATACATAGTCGCCCGCAGCAAGTTTGGTGAAGTATACCTTCCTGTTTGCTTTCAGATATACCCATTCTTTATACAATCCGCTCATCTTATAAGCATACCCGGTCATCTCCGGTGAAAAATAACTGAGTGCAGCAAAATTGATACTAAAGGAAGACTGGCTGCTGTTCAAGATAATTGTATCCGTGTACAGAATCGATTTTTTTAAAGGGGAGCGATCTTTATCGTCAGTATTTTCCTCGTTTTCAACCTGAAAATCGGTGAGAAATACCGGTACGGCGTAAGATTTATTATGCAGCTGGCCTGGCTGAAAGCTGATCAGGCCCTTTACACTGCCAAAATATAAACGCCCATCGGCATCCTTGAAAGACGAATTGTAGTTAAACTGATCGGTAAGCAGCCCGTCTGATTTTGAGTATATTTTGATACTGCCGTTTTCCGGATCGAAATGAACCAGCCCGCGTGTGCTGCTGATCCACAATTTATGACCGGCATCTTCCTCTATTCTAAACAGGAAATTGCTGGGCAATCCCTGTTTAGTGGTATAGCGCTTAAATTTTTCCATTTTTTTATCATACAGGCACAAACCGCCGCCGTCTGTAGTAATCCAGATCCTGTGTTTACTGTCTTCAAAAATTTGGTTGATCGTATTATTTCCCAGACTAGCGGAATCCCCGTCTGCAGTTTTGAAATTTTTGAAGCTTTCCTGACCGGGTTTATACCTGTAAACGCCTTCATTAAAGGTTCCCGCCCAGATATATCCTTCATGGTCTTCACAAATGGAATTATAAAAAGTATAGGGCACGGGTCCGGCTCTGACAAAGTCATCTTTTTTCCGGTCATAGGTATACAGACCATTTGTGCTGGCGAGCATGATCTGATTCTCCCTGGTTTTATAAAAAGCAATGATAAAGTTAGATCTCAGTGAAGGTCTGTTAATGTTGCTGTAATGTTTGATGATTTTGTTGGTGTGGATGTCCATGAGATCGATCCCGTGCTCAAAACTACCAATCCAGAGCTTGTCACCATCCACCTGCAAGCCATGTATATTATAATAAGCGATGCTGTTTTTTGTACCGTTGGGAAGTAAATTGGTAAAAACTCCGGTTTTTGCTTCCAGCTTATTCAGTCCGGCATCTTCTGTACCTATCCAGAAGTTACCATTTTTATCTTTTTGAATTTCCCTTACATCACTGCCACTAATTGAATTGGCCTGCTGCATAGGAAAGTATTTGGTGAAAATGGAATATTGGGAAGAGTAATAATTGATCCCGCCGAAATAGGTGCCCGACCAGATACCGCCTTCCCTGTCTCTCGCAACAGTATATACAGCATTATCTGAAAGGGTGTAATTGTTATTGTACTGCTTCTGCAAATGTGTTACTTTGCCATTTTGATGGTTGTAAATATAAACGCCAGACTCTGTGCCGGCCCAAAATTCGTGAGTTGACAGCTTTGCTATATCTCTAACAAAAATATGCGTCTTATCATCGTTAAAAGTGATCAGGTTTTTAACCTGACCAGTTTTGATATCAAAAAGCTTTAATCCCTGCGTTGTTGTTCCTATGATCAGCTTTTGATCTCCTGTTTCCCTCACCGCAGAAATCATACTGTACTGGCCTTCATCATTTTTATCCAACACATAATATGACTTGAAGGTATTGCTCTTATGGTCATAATGCGCAATCGTTCCCCTTGTTGTAGCGATCCACATGGTATGATCAGATGCAAGATACACCGAGCTTACATCAAAGGGCGCTTTGTCTTTAAAAGCATAAAGTGTCTTTTGACGCTTATTATAGAGATATAATTTGCCCACAACGGTGATCCATAAATTTCCTTCATCATCGCTCTCCATATGATGTACATTCATCTGCTCGGTATGTTTCACCAGCAGAAAGCTGTCGCTAACCGCATTGAATATATACAAGCCTTTGTTTGTACCCACCCACAATGTTGATGCTTTATCGCAGTGCAAGCTATAGATTAGCCCGTTTCCAATACTTTTGGGATTTGCAGGATCATTACGGTAAGTTTTAAAGGAGTAACCATCGAACCTGTTTAATCCGTCCTTGGTGCCAAACCACATGAAACCTTTTCCGTCCTGTACACTGCAGAACACCGTGTTGTTTGATAATCCGTTCTCTACCTGGTAATGTTTAAAGTAATAGGGCTGAGCATGCAGCAGGATTGCCCAAAGCAATAAGACCAGAAAGGTTACAGTTTTTTTCAATTTGGTTGGCTGATTTTCAAATATATTAAAGAATTGGCTGTTTCCAATAAAATGATTTTGAGGGTAGATATGGAAGATACAGACGACATACTGCAGGTTTGTACCTAAAATGATATTAATTGCTTTTAAATGAGCCAGATGATGATGTTAGCGTATAGGAAGATGAAACAGATCCGGAAAAATCGAGACAAAATGAGGAAAGATTGATACAAAATCGATGAGTGCAAGCTTGAAAAAGCGTCATATTTGGTTTGTTTTTAGGCAGCGATAGGTTAGACCTGTTTAAGTGCTATACTAACCAAATATAAATCATATGAAAAGACGTTTACACACTTACGGCATAAGTGTAGGTTTTAAGTTGTACCCACTCAAAACACTTTTATGCTGGCTCACATTTCTTCTTTTTTCTTTACACGGCAAGGCTCAGACGAGTATTGTTAGCGGAACAGTTACCGACGATAAGGGCGTTACGCTTATTGGTGTAAGTGTAAAAGTGAAAAACACAAAGATCGGCTCCTCTACAGATAATCGTGGTAAATTCAAATTAAATATTACCGATAAAAATGCAACGCTGGTATTTGCTTACGTAGGTTTCCTTACGCAGGAAGTTCCGCTGAACGGTCAGGAGAATTTGACAGTTAAATTGAAAGAGAATAACCAGGACCTGCAGGAGGTTGTAGTCACTGGTTATGGATCGCAGAAAAGAGAGTCTATTACAGGTGCTATATCTTCAGTGACCAGCAAGGATATTGAAAGGGTACATGGTGGATCAACTGTCAGCACCGCGCTGGCAGGTAAAATGCCAGGGGTAACTTTTAAAATGGCCGATGGCCGGCCAGGTGCCAGTGCGAGCATCCAGATCCGTAATATGGGTAATCCATTATATGTAATTGATGGTATCCAGCAGGATGCGACACAATTTAATAACCTGTCGACGAATGATATCGAAAGTATATCTGTATTGAAAGATGCTTCTGCGGCTATTTATGGTGTGCGTGCGGCTAACGGCGTTGTAGTAGTGACTACTAAGAAAGGTACCAAGGGCGACAGCAGGATTAACGTTGATGCTTATCTCGGCGCTCAAAACTGGTCAAGGTTCCCTGATGTAGTACGTAATTCTTACGACTACATGCGTTACAGGGCAGAAGCGCAGATGAACTCCAATGGGAGTACAAATATTACCCAGGCAGAGTTGGAGAAATATAAGGCAGGTACTGAGCCTGGTTATCAGAGTTTCGACTGGAGGGACTATGTACTGAAGAGCAATAACAATGCACCTCAGAATTCGGTAAACGTCAACTTTACCGGCGGTACCGATAAAATGAGTTATTATGTATCTGCGACTAATTTATATCAGAACTCTGTTTTAGGTAAAGAGTATGAATTCAAAAGATCTAATATCCAGTCTAACATCAGCGCCACAGTAGCCAGTGGGTTCAAAGTCGGTGTAGATATAAACGGTAGAATTGAAACCAGAGAAAACCCGGGTGTACCTGGTTATGATGATTATTTTTTGGCGCGTTACGCCGTATTGAGAAATAATCCTACGGAAAGACCGTATGCCAATGATAATCCGGCATACCTGAATGATATTGGCCATACCGAATCCAACTATGCCTTTCTGAATAAGGAGCTCTCCGGAACTTACCGTAACGACTGGCGGGTATTGCAGACCAATTTCAATGCTGAATATCAGCTGCCATGGATCAAGGGACTAACTGCAAAAGGTGTTTATTCTTATTACGTGGCAGATTATATCCTGAACAATCATGAATATACTTATAATACATACACCTACAGGCCTGCAACGGATACTTATGATATTACCGGCGGCAGTAATAATCCATACCGGGAGCGCGAGCAGCGTAAAGAATTTGCAACTACTTATCAGGCACAATTAAACTATGCCAATACATTTGGTAAACACAGTATAGGTGCAATTCTGGTGGCAGAGCGGATCAAATTACAACATTTGGGCAACTATATCCATGCCTCGCCAATTTCTAATAATCTGCCGCTGATTTATTTTCCAACAGCCGATACTTACAATGATAGAAATGACAGTGAAGCCAGGGTAGGGTATATCGCAAAAATTAATTACAGTTATAACAGTAAGTATTATCTCGAGGCTTCAGGAAGACGGGATGCATCTTACTTATTTGCTCCGGATAAACGTGTAGGTTATTTTCCCGGGGTATCGGTAGGATGGAGAATTACTGAAGAAAGTTTTCTCAAAAACCTGCTGGGCGATAAAAAAATCCTGACCGACTTTAAATTCAGGGCTTCTTACGGTGTGCTTGGGGATGATAGAAACCCTTATGATGCAAATAACTCAATTGTTACTCCATATGCTTACCTGCCGGGATATAATTACAACCAGGGAACTGCCATCCTGGATGGTAATGCTGTCATCGGATCGCGTGATAAAGGTGCTGTTGTGAAAAATATTTCCTGGTCACGTAGTAAAATATTTGACATGGGTGCTGATTTCAGCCTTTTAGACGGGAAACTAAACGGAACATATGATTATTTTTACAGAAAACGTACCGGATTATTGGGACAAAAAACAGATGTTTTAGTGCCCGTTGAAATTGGTTATAGTTTGCCTGCTGAAAATGTAAATAGCGACGCACAATACGGACAGGAAATTGCACTAAATTATAGCAATAAAATCGGTGAGGTAAGTTATAATATCTCAGGCAATATTTCTTATACCCGTGCCAAAGCATTAAATAGCTACAATCCTGTTTTTAATAATTCCTGGGATCAATACCGCAACTCCACAGAAAACAGATTTTTGAATATAGACTGGGGATATGAAGTGGAAGGCCAGTTTACCTCGCAGGAACAAATCAATAACTATGCAGTCAATGTGGATGGGCAAGGCAACAGGACTTTAATTCCTGGCGATTTGATTTACAAAGATCAAAATGGAGATGGTAAAATTGATGATTATGATTCTCGCCCTATTGGCTTTGGTTTAGGTAAACAGCCAAATATAAATTACGGTTTTAGTATAGGCGCAGCTTATAAATCATTCGACTTCCGTGCAGATTTTTCTGGTGGTGCGGGCTATACCTGGTCACAAAATTATGAAACAAGATGGGCTTTTCAGGGCAATGGTAACCTGAATACTATTTTTGAAGACAGATGGCACAGGGCAGATCCTTTTGACTTGAATAGTGCCTGGATACCGGGTAAATATCCTGCTAACAGAGATAACCCTGGTAACGGACTGAGTAACTATGGTCCGAACTCTGATTTTTGGTTTCACAATGTAAAATATCTGCGTGCAAGAACTATAGAATTTGGCTATAGTTTGCCTGCATCAGTGCTGGAGAAAATTAAGATTAAACGTGCACGGATCTACCTGAATGGATACAACCTCTTTTCGATAGATAACCTGAGTAAATACAATGTAGATCCTGAGGTGAATGATGACAATGGTCTCCAGTTTCCACAAAGTAAAGTGGTGAACATTGGTCTGAATTTAACCTTTTAATTCCTTCAATAAAACGTATCATGAAGAAGATATATATAGCAATAACAATAGCCTCCCTTTTGTTTACAGGAGCTTGTAAAAAAGATACTGATTTTTTAGATGTCCCACCTACACAGGTTATTCCGGGTGAGGTTGCTTTCTCTGATCCCGCGCTGGTACTATCTGTGTTGGCCGACTTATATAACAGGCAGCTGGACTTCTCTGGTCTGGATAACGGATGGGCAAGTTTTGCTGATTTTAATGAGGCCTTTCCTTCGGAAGGTGGCAGCTATTACATCGTCCAGAGAAACGGCTGGGGCTTTGGAGAATGGGGTACATGGGACTATGGTTATATCCGTGATCTCAACCTGTTTATCGAAAGAGCTACCGCAGCAACAAAGCTCACAGAGGCAGATAAAAACAGGTTTCTTGCTGAAGCACGTTTTCTCCGTGCAAACTTCTATTTCGAAATGGTCAAAAGAATGGGCGGAGTACCTTTAATTACCAGTTCCCTGACCTATAATTTTGATGGAAATGTCAGCGCTTTGCAAACACCTCGTGCTAAAGAATCTGAGGTATATGATTTCATCATCAGTGAGGCAGAAGCCATTAAGGGAACTTTACCGTCTGACGCCAATCAGAAGTCAAGAGCCAGTAAAGGTGCAGCCCTGGCTATGGAAGCACGAGCCGCGCTATATGCTGGTTCAATTGCTAAATATGGTGTGAATACCCCTTCCGTTACTTTACCTGGTGCCGAAGTAGGCATCCCGGCGGCAATGGCCCCCGGCTATTACACAAAAGCACTGGCTGCTGCACGTGAAATTATTACAGGTAGCGCAGGTGCATACCAGCTGTATAGAGTGTTGCCAGACCTCTCTGAGAATTTTGCAGCCATATTTCTTGATAAAAGTAGTGTTAACGCAGAATCGATTTTTGTAGAAGATTTCAAAGTAAATAGTGGGAAAGTACATGGTTTCACTACGAATAACCAGCCTTTCTCTATTTCGGACGAAGGATTGGATGCAGGAAGACTGAATCCTTCGCTGAATCTGGTAGAGTCATTTGAAAAACTGGATAATACCTATGCCCCCCTTGTAACAAAAGACGGCAGTGGCAACCCGGTTTATTATACAGATCAGCTGGATATTTTTGCTGGCAGGGATGCCAGGCTGGCCGGAACTGTATTGCTGCCAAACGGTTTGTTTAAAGGTAAACGTGTAGATATTTGGGCAGGATACCAGTTGGCGGATGGTTCTGTCATCAGTAGTAATGATGCCGGGAATTTAGTCGCTCTTCCGGGTACAACCACAAGGGTACAGGTAGTGGGTAAAGATGGCCCAGTGAATGGTCAGGAATTCAGAACGCAAAGTGGCTTTTATATCCGCAAGTACCTGGACCCGCAAACAGGTTCAGGCAGGAGAGGACGCCAGAGTGATGTGAACTTTATCCGTTACCGCTATGCAGAAGTACTGTTAAATGCGGCAGAGGCTGCTTTTGAACTGGGGCAGGAAAGTGATGCGCTGGGTTATATCAACCAGGTACGTGCACGTGCTGGTTTGACTACAGCGCTTACTACACTGACTTTTGACAAGATTGTACATGAACGCAGGGTTGAATTGGTATTTGAAGGACATACTTTGTTTGATATGAAGAGATGGAGACTGGCTCACGTAGTCTGGAACGGATCGCAAATGAGCGTAAATGACCTGGTGAGTAATATCGGTTCTGCAACTAAGAAAAATACACAGCCATGGGGTTTGTGGCCATATAAATATTATAATCCGGGCAATCCGAATAACGGGAAGTGGTTGTATAAAGAAGTATTGCCTACTGCAGTTAGCGGAGCCAGCAACTTTCAGCTTGGAAATTACTATTCAACAATTGGGGCCGACATTATTTCGGCTAATCCTAAAGTAGTAAAACAACCTAATCAATAATCTTAAAAATCAGATCATGAAGTTTACATCTCACTATATACTTATACTGGCGGCTCTTTCTCTTGGACTAGCCTCCTGCAAGAAAGACAATATGGAAGCACCCTCTTCTACCCTTAACGGACGCCTCACCTATAATGGTGAGGAAATTGGTTTGGAATTTGGTAAAGTATCCTACGAATTATATCAGTCTGGTTTTGGTAAAACAGGAGCAATGGGCTCAACATTTGCACAAGACGGCACGTATTCTTCCTTATTATTTGACGGTAACTATAAACTGATTATTCCTAAATCACAAGGGCCATTTATGTGGCGGGACAATGCTGCAGGCGGCCGTGATACACTCGCGGTTACAGTGAGTGGCAACCAGACGCTTGATCTGCAGGTGGTGCCTTATTACCTCATCAGAAATGCGGCTTATACGGTCGCAGGCAGAGTGGTAACAGCTAATTTCAGCATTGATAAGATCATCACTGATGCAAATGCTAAAAATATAGAGAAGGTTTTTCTGTTTGTCAATAAAACACAGTTTGTATCCGGTACAAATTACAACATCGCCAATGCAGAACTTTTACCAGTAGCAATTACTAACCCCGCCAGTGTGAGCATGAATGTTACTGTGCCCGCAATTACGCCTGTACAGAATTATGTCTTTGCAAGGGTAGCGATTCAAATTGCGGGAATTGAAGACCTGATCTTTTCACCTTTACAAAAAGTTCAATTATAAATAGACAAACTCAGTTAGCATGAACCGAGCAGGTTAGCTCATGAAAATAAGATGTATATATGAAACGAATTCTAGCAGGTACTTTTCTCCTTTTTTCTACTTACACTGCGACAAATGCGCAGCAGACGGAATGGCATTTGATCAAAGATAAAATCGTTACGCCATGGGCGGAAAAAGTCAATCCTAAAGCACCTCTTCCTGAATATCCGCGCCCGCAACTGGTGCGTAACAATAACTGGAAAAACCTGAACGGCTTGTGGCAATATGCTATTGTGCCTAAAACTGTAGCTGCTCCAACGAAATATGACGGTCAAATTCTGGTGCCCTTTGCAGTAGAATCTGCCTTGTCTGGCGTAGGGAAAACGGTGGGTAAAGACAGTACTTTATGGTACAGCAATACGATAACTGTTCCTTCTTCGATGAAAAATAAAGCGGTTTTATTACATTTTGGAGCAGTGGACTGGCAAACGGAAGTTTTTGTGAATGGCAAAAGTGCGGGTAAACATGAAGGTGGTTTTGACCCTTTTACTTTTGATATTACGGCATTGCTGAATAAAGGAGCTAAACAGGAAATTAAAATCCGCGTCTGGGATCCTACAGATGAAGGACCTCAGCCAAGGGGAAAACAAGTCAGAAAACCTGAAGGAATCTGGTATACGCCGGTTACAGGAATCTGGCAGACAGTCTGGTTAGAAGCTGTACCCAAATCCTATATTGTGTCGACCAAACATACGCCGGATATTGATGCACATACGATTACGGTAAGTGCAGCGGTAGAAAATATACAAGCGGGCGATCAGCTGAAGATGGAAGTGCTGGATGGTACATCTGTGATTGCGACCAAACAAGTTGATGCAGCAGCTACCGCCGTGATCAGTCTGGAAAATGAAAAACTATGGTCCACCACGAGTCCGTTTTTATACGATCTGCGTGTCACCTTAATCAGAAAAAATAAAGTAGTAGATGATATCAAAAGTTACTTTGCTATGCGGAAAATCTCGATGGGCAAAGATGCCAAAGGGATTCAGCGCATGTTGTTAAATAATCAATTCGTTTTTCAGTATGGTCCGCTGGACCAGGGCTGGTATCCTGATGGTTTATATACTGCTGCGACTGAAGAAGCGATGTTATATGATATCGATAAGTTAAAGGCGATGGGCTTTAATATGATCCGCAAGCATATCAAAGTAGAACCTGCACGTTATTACAATTACTGTGATAAAAATGGAATGCTGGTATGGCAGGATATGCCCAGCGGTGATCTGGGCAATGGATGGGAAAACCGTCCGGGAGTGCTCGATCATGGAAGTGATCAGAATCGTACAGCAGCTTCTGAAGGATATTACAGGAAAGAGTGGGATACCATTATCAATAGCTTGTACAACTTCCCTTCAATTGTAGTCTGGGTTCCTTTTAATGAGGCATGGGGACAATTTAAAACAGTGGAAATTACAGAATGGACAATGAAAAAAGATCCTTCGCGTTTAGTAAATAGTGCGAGTGGGGGAAACTTTTATGTTACCGGACATATCATCGACCTGCACAATTATCCGCATCCGGCAATGCCAAGTCCGGATCTCTTTGGTGAAAAACAGATTTTGGTGCTGGGCGAATTCGGCGGACTTGGATTACCTGTTGATGGACATACCTGGCAGCAGAAAAACAACTGGGGATACCAGAGTTTCAAAAATTCCAATGATCTTTTTGTAAAATATTCCTCATTTACAAACCGGCTGGCAGAACTGATTCCTTTAGGATTATCAGCAGCAGTGTATACGCAGACTACCGATGTGGAAGGTGAGATTAACGGTTTTATGACGTACGACCGTAAAGTGATGAAAGTACCTGTTGAACAACTGAAAGGTGTGAACAGCAAATTATATACGATACAGCCTTAAAATTATCAAAACCAACACACACACAAATGAAACGATTTATTCCCTTAATGTTACTCACGGCAGCATTTTTTAATGCGACCGCGCAGGACCGAAAAGCTCCCGCTTATCCTTTAATTACGCATGATCCTTATTTTAGCGTATGGTCTTTTACAGACAACCTGAATGCCTCTGCTACTAAACACTGGACAGGTGCCAATCAATCTTTAACTGGCTTACTGAAAGTGGATGGCAAGGTGTATCGCTTTATGGGCGCTGAGGAAAAGACTTTTGCAACTGTACTGGCTGCCGCTGATGAAAAAGAATATAGTGTAAAGTATACGGAATCTGCACCTGCAAAAGGATGGGAAAAGCCTGAATTTGCTGATGCAGCATGGAAAACCGGTGCTGCACCTTTTGGCGACGGAGATGCAAAAACACAATGGAAAACTAAAGACCTTTGGCAGCGCCGCACATTCAATATGGATCAGACAGCTATTAAAGCGCTGAACTTAAAGATTATGCATGATGACGATGTTGAGGTATATCTCAATGGAGAAAAAATCTATGATTGCCAGTGTTTTGTGGGTAAGTTCAAGTACTTGCCTGTAGATAATAAACTGTTAAAAAAAGGGCAGAACATCCTGGCTATTCATGTGAAAAACAATACGGGCGGACAATTTATTGATGCCGGTCTGGTTTACGAAAAACCAGTACCTGCAGCACAGCAGGTGCTCATGGCAAAACAGAAAAATGTAGAGATCAATGCGACGCAAACGAGTTATAGTTTTGATTGCGGTGCAGTGAACCTGGCGGTTACTTTTACTTCTCCTTTGTTAATGAGCGACCTGAACCTTTTATCGAGACCTGTTTCTTATGTTTCCTTTCAGGTGAAAGCAAAGGACAATAAAAAGCACAATGCCGAAGTATTTTTTGGCGCTGCTACGGATCTTGCTGTAAATACCAACTTTCAGGAAGTGACGGCTGAACACTATCAGAAAGGTGCTTTATCTGTGTTAAAAGCAGGAACCAAAGAACAGCCATTGCTGAAAAAAAGAGGTGACGATTTGCGGATCGACTGGGGTTATGTATATGTTGCAGCTCCGCAGCAAGCTGCTGCCCGCCAGTTTATCAGTCCGGCAGAAAATATAGTGGCTGATTTTATTGCGGGTAAAAAAAGCACGACTAAAAACGCTGATGGAAAACGTCTGGTGCTCTCCACTGTATTACCCTTCAATGCGGTAGGCAGCAGTGCTGTATCAAAAAACATTTTAATCGGTTATGACGATTTATATTCAGTACAGTATTTCGGACAAAACTTAAGGCCATGGTGGAATGATAAAGGCGACCAGACCATGGACCAGCAACTGATTGCTGCAAATGATGAATATGCTGCTGTACTGCAAAAATGTGAAAACTTCAATAAAAAGTTTTACGCAGAAAATGTCAAAGCCGGCGGAGAGAAATATGCAAAATTATCAGATCTGGCTTACCGTCAGGCCATCTCTGCACATAAATTAGTAAAAAGTCCGCAAGGGGATATTCTGTTCCTTTCTAAAGAAAACTTTAGTAATGGGTCGATCAATACCGTGGATGTTACTTATCCTTCAGCTCCCTTATTCCTGGTTTATAACCCGGATTTATTGAAGGGAATGTTAAATGGCATCTTTTATTACAGCGAAAGTGGTAAATGGAAAAAACCTTTCCCTGCACATGATCTGGGAACTTATCCGCTGGCTAACGGACAAACTTATGGCGAGGATATGCCAGTAGAAGAGTCGGGCAATATGGTGATCCTGACCGCAGCCATTGCAAAAGCTGAAGGTAATGCGAATTATGCCAAAAAACACTGGGCTACCTTAACTACCTGGGCAGAATATTTAAGTAAAGAAGGATTTGATCCCGCTAATCAGTTATGTACGGATGATTTTGCGGGCCACCTTGCACGCAACACCAACTTATCCGTAAAAGCAATTGTTGCGCTGGGTGGTTATGCGATGCTGGCTGATCAGCTGGGTTATAAGGATGTAGCGGTAAAGTATCATCAGATCGCCAAAGATATGGGACAAAAATGGATGACCATGGCGGATGCAGGAGATCACTATGCATTAACGTTTGATAATAAGGATACATGGAGCCAGAAGTATAATTTGGTATGGGATAAAGTATTAAAGCTGGGTATTTTCCCTAAGGAAGTATACAAAAAGGAAATCGACTTCTATTTAAAAAAGCAAAATGCTTTTGGATTGCCTTTAGATAGCCGCCGGACCTATACTAAATCTGACTGGATCATGTGGACGGCCACCCTGGCTGATAATGAGGCTGATTTTAATAGATTTATTGATCCTATTTATAAATACGCTTTAGAAACGCCTACGCGTGTTCCTCTGGGTGACTGGCATGAGACTACTGATGGTAAACAAGTCGGTTTTCAGGCACGCAGTGTGGTTGCCGGATATTCAATCAAATTATTGGATAATCAATTGAACCCTAAATAGTCTGCTGTTGTTGTCAATGCTATCTTTAGAATTGTTATGACTGGCTTTTGAAGATAGTTTACAAGAAATGTTAAGAAAGAGAAATTTTTGATGAAAAAAAGTGTTGTTCTGTTTATAATTGGTGTGTTTGCGCTCGGCTTTAAGTCCGGGCGCAATTGTTAACTAACCCTCTTTTTCCTTCGGGGGCAGATCCTTACAGCTATTACAAAGAAAAAACACCTAAATTGGTATTCTTGTTAAAATATATTAACCGACGGAGGGATTAATATTCCTCCATAAATTGAAAAAGATGAAATTTACTAATCTTCTGAGTCTCACCGTAGGCTCCGTGTTATTGCTGGCAGCTTGTAATCCTTCGGATAAAAAAAATGCTGCTCAAGGAACAGCTACTGTTAAGCAAGCTGGAATCCCTGGAAAAGATGCTTTTGAAAAAACTATCGATGGTAAACAGACTAGTTTGTACGTGCTGAAAAACAAAAAAGGAATGGAAGCAGCCATCACCAATTATGGTGGTCGCCTGGTGAGCCTTTTAGTACCAGATTCAACTGGAAAACCGACAGACGTAATTGTGGGTTTTGACAGCGTAGATGGCTTTAAAAACTCTACAGAGCCCTATTTTGGTGCCACTATCGGTCGCGTAGGCAATAGAATAGCCAAAGGCAAGTTTAAGCTGGAGGGTAAAGATTATACCATTTTTACCAATAATGGCCAGAATACCTTACATGGAGGTAAAAAAGGTTATCAGGATGTGGTATGGGATGCTAAACAGCTGAATGATTCTACACTGGAGCTTACTTATTTATCAAAAGATATGGAAGAAGGTTTTCCGGGAAACCTGAAGGTTAAAGTTACTTATGGCCTGACTGCAGAAAATGGTTTGTCTATCAGCTATGAAGCAACTACAGATAAAACTACGGTGGTGAACCTGACGAACCATGCTTTCCTTAATTTAAATGGAGCAGGCAGTGGAACCATCCTGAATCACCTGGTAAAGATCAATGCAGATGGTTATACGCCGGTTGATTCTACTTTGATTCCTACGGGTAAAATTGCTGCTGTTTCCGGTACGCCGTTCGATTTCAAAAAAGCGACTTCAATTGGCGCAAGGATTGAAGTTAAAGATCCTCAGCTGATAAATGGTAAAGGATATGACCATAACTTTGCGTTAAATAAACATGTGGCGACTGTTCCTGTGGCTACGGTTAAAGGAGATAAGAGCGGGATTATCATGGATGTTTACACAGAAGAACCAGGACTGCAATTTTACAGCGGTAACTTCATGCAAAGCAAAAATACCTTGAAAGGTGGGGCTAAGGATGAGTTTCGTACAGCTTTCGCGATGGAAACACAGCATTTTCCTGATGCCCCCAACCAGCCTTCTTTTGCACCGATAGTGCTCAAACCAGGGCAAACGTATTCCACAAAATCTTTATACCAGTTTAGTGTAAATAAATAGTCCGGGGGACACACCGGTAAGATATTTGTTATATTGCTGCTTTTGAAATATGGTGAGAAAGCCGCTGAACGAAAATCCTAAAATTACTTCTTTAACCTTCCGTGACAGGATGGAGGCATTGAAAAATCTGCCTGAGTTTTTTAAACTCATCTGGCAGACCAGTCCTAAAATGACTGTTGCCAATGGAATACTGCGGGTGGCAAAATCTGTAATGCCACTCGCTATTTTATATGTGGGAAAACTGATCATCGATCAGGTAGTACTGCTGAGCCGGGATCCCGGACACCATACCCATGATTTGTTATGGGAATTAATTGTACTCGAATTTGTGCTCGCCATCAGTTCTGACGGTTTATCAAGAGCGATTACATTAATGGATAGTCTGCTGGGCAACCTGTTTGCTAATCATACTTCAGTCAGAATTATGGAACATGCGGGTACGCTGGATCTGGACCAGTTCGAAGATGCTGTCTTTTATGATAAGCTGGAACGTGCGAGACAGCAGACTGCAGGACGAACCATCTTGCTGTCGCAGGTAATGAGTCAGGTACAGGACCTGATTACCATAGGTTTTCTCGCCGTTGGTTTAATGGCATTCAACCCCTGGCTGATCCTGCTGTTGTTAGTCGCCATCATTCCCGCTTTTCTCGGGGAGTCTTATTTTAACAACCAAAGTTATTCCCTTGCACGGCGCAGGACACCAGAACAGCGAGAACTTGATTATTTTCGCTTTTTAGGTGCCAGTGATGAAACGGCTAAAGAAGTGAAAATGTTTAACCTGTCTGGTTTCATCCTAGAACGCTTTCGCCTGCTTTCGGATCGCTTTTATGATGAAAATAAAAGACTATCAGTAACCAGATCCCTGTGGGGAACTTTTTTTGCATTATTGGGCAGTACAGGTTATTATATGGCCTATGTGATCATTATACTCCGAACTATTAATGGCAGTGTCTCTATTGGTGAGCTCACTTTTCTGGCCGGCTCTTTCCGGCAATTAAGGTCAATCATGGAGGGGGTGCTGACCCGCTTTACGGCAGTATCTCAGGGGGCAATTTACCTGAGCGATTTCTTCGAGTTTTTTGAAATCAGACCCAAGATTAAAGTCGCGCTCCAACCCAAACCATTCCCCAAATTTATCCGACAGGGTTTCACTTTTGAAAATGTAGGTTTTCAGTATGCAAATTCTACCCGCTGGGCAAACCGCCACCTCAACTTCACTTTACATCCCGGAGAAAAGCTGGCATTGGTCGGTGAAAACGGATCCGGCAAAACCACGCTGGTCAAATTACTGTCCAGGTTATATGATCCAACTGAGGGTAGAATTCTTTTGGATGGGATAGACCTTAAAGAATATGACCTTGACGCATTACGTTTGCATGTAGGCATTATTTTCCAGGACTATCTGCGTTACCAGATGACCTTTGCACAAAATATCGCTGTCGGGAACATTAGTGAAAAAGAAAACCGGGAACTGATCATCACTTCCGCTCAACAAAGTCTTGCTGATGTACTGGCAGAGAAGTTACCGCATCAGTATGACCAGATGCTGGGTAAACGTTTTGCTGATGGCGTTGAACTTTCCGGGGGTGAATGGCAAAAAGTAGCATTGGCAAGGGCTTATATGAAAGATGCGCAGCTCCTGATCCTTGATGAACCAACAGCAGCATTGGATGCAAGAGCGGAATATGAAGTGTTCCAGCGATTCGCAGAACTCACCAAAGGGAAATCAGCAGTATTGATTTCGCACCGTTTCTCCACCGTGAGAATGGCCGACCGGATCCTGGTGCTGGATAAGGGCGAATTAATTGAAATCGGTAGTCATGAGGACCTCCTTAAAAAGTCGGGCCGCTATGCAGAGTTATTCGATTTGCAGGCAATGGGCTACCGTTAGATTTCAATAAATAAAAACATTAACGCTGATGAGCGGTTATTTTTACAAAACCATCATTATGCTAAATCACAAAACAATTGTAATTACAGGTGCTTCCAGTGGAGCGGGACGTGCTATCGCGTTGGAATTCGCTATCCATGGAACAAAACTCGTCCTCGCGGCAAGGAACCTCGATGCATTGCTGGAGCTGGGACTGGAATGTGAAGAATTAGGGGCCAGGGTGAAGTGTGTAGAAACTGATGTGACTGATTATGGGGCCATGATCAATCTGGCCTCTAAGGCGGAGGACTTCGGCGGGAAGATAGATATCTGGGTGAACAATGCAGGGGTGCTGGCGGTCGGCTCCTTTGAAGAAACACCGATGGAGGTTCATGAGCAGGTCATTCGCACTAATCTTTTAGGCTATATGAATGGCGCACATGCAGTAATGCCTTACTTTATACAACAGGGAAAAGGAATCCTGATCAATAATATTTCAATAGGAGGTTTCCTCCCTGTACCTTATGGTGCAGGTTATTCTGCCAGTAAGTTCGGGATCCGGGGTTTTTCTGCGGCGTTGAAAGCTGAAATGGCCGAATATCCCAATATTCATGTCTGCGATGCTTTCCCTGCATTTCTGGATACTCCGGGAATTCAGCATGCGGCTAATTATACGGGAAGGGCAATTAAACCTGCTCCTCCGGTTTACGATCCAAAGAGAGTTGCGATGGGCATCGTGAAACTTGCGGAAGACCCGCAGGCAAATATGATGATTGGTAGCACGTCAATTCTGTTACGCCTTTCTTATGCACTGTTGCCAAAACTTACAATAGGTATCACACAGAAAGTAATCAGTACCTATCTCAAAAATGCTGAGGAAATTCCCAGAACAGATGGTAATCTTTTTAATCCTGTAAAATATGGGAATGCCGTGCATGGTGGCTGGGGATTACCCGGAAAACCTAAAGCACACCGCAAATATATTGCCGGCGGATTAGGCATCGTAGCTGCATTTGGTCTGCTTTTATTGAGTAAAAAATAGATATAGATAGTGGGAAAGATTAAGTTTTTCTTAATCTTTCCATTTCTTTTTCATCTTTTTATAAGATTTCTTACTCACTGTTTTTTTGCTTTTAGCACGACCAATACCTTTTTTCTTGCGGGCGTTGATATTGTTAACTAAAGAGTTTTTGACACCGAGCTTATTCTTTTTCTTAGTCCCTTTTTTCTTACTTCCCTTTTTCTTTGTTGATGTCTTTTTGGAAGCGGTCTTTTTTGTTTTCTTTGGCATAATGTTATTCTAGAGATTTCCTGTTCCGGATCAGACATAGGAATGCAATAATTGCATATAGGGGAACAAAGCTGTAGCGTGGTTGTTTAAAAAGAATTGAGTTCTCTATTATTGCGTGTATAAATTACAGATAAAGACAAGATGAAATATAGAAAGTTAGGAAAAACAGATATAGAATTATCGGCCATAGGTTTAGGATGTATGGGAATGAACCATGCTTATGGTGAACCTGATGATGTGGAATCTATCGCCACACTCGAAAAAGCAATCGAACTGGGAATCAATTTCTGGGATACGGCAGATGTATATGCTAATGGTGCCAATGAGGAACTGGTGGCAAAAGTGCTTAAGCCAAACCGTCAAAAGATATTTATAGCTACTAAATTTGGCTTTCATGCAGATGCTGATAAAAAGATCAGCTCCTTTGACGGATCGCCCGCTTATCTTAAGACCGCAGTTGAAAAAAGTCTGAAACGTTTACAAACAGATGTGATAGATCTGTATTATGCACACCGTATCGATCCGAATGTACCGGTTGAAGAAATGGTTGGTGCCATGGCCGATCTGGTTAAGGAAGGAAAAGTACGTTACCTTGGTCTTTCTGAAGCTTCAGCAAATTCTATCCGAAGGGCAAATGCAGTACATCCGATCAGCGCATTGCAAAGTGAGTATTCCTTGCTGACCAGGGAAGTGGAGAGTGAAATTTTGCCGGTATGTCAAGAACTTGGGATTTCTTTTGTTCCTTTTAGTCCGCTGGCCAGGGGATTAGTGACCAATACCTTAAATGTGGAGGAACTGGGCGATAACGATTTCAGGAAAACGCTGCCCCGTTATCAGGCCGAATATGCTGATAACAATAGAAGTCTGACGGCTGAATTTGCCAATCTTGCCGCGGAGAAACAATGTACGCCTGCACAGTTGGCTATCGCATGGGTGCTGGCTCAGGGAGAAAACATTATTCCTATTCCTGGCACTAAACGCAGGAAATACCTGATCGATAATGCGGGTGCAGTTGATGTGGCACTTACTCCTGCAGATCTGCAATTGCTGGAAGATATCTTAAAAAAATATCCAAATACAGGCGCACGGTACAATGAGTCGAACAATAAGTTTGTCGATAAAAACTAGTGTATAGTTTGGAGCTTATATATTTGCAGGTATGAAACCTGCGGTATATAACTCCAAATATTTTATTGCTATCGGCTTTTTTATCTTTTTGTGTTTTACCGGCATGGGCTTATTCATGAAAAGTAAGTTCAATGAACGCACACAACGAATCAGTCTGGACATGGCTACAAAGATTTACCAGCTGAAATCGAACGTGATCCGCAATGAATTCAATAATTTCATCAAAGGCTTAGGCAATGCCGAAGTCATCATCCCTCTGCTAAAAACAGAGTCTGACTTTTTTAAAGAAGAACCTCTCTTTAATTCCCTGCTATTAAGCCATTCAAAAGTGCATCATGGCTGGTACGCCATTGTAAAAGGTCGTGATACGGTTTACCATACCATCACAAAGCAAAAAGATAAATATCTTAAAGGTGCTGGACTGAATTATCAGCAAAATTGGATCCGCACACAATTGAACAGGGCTGATACCGCTGTGAGAAGCAGTACGCTGATCAGTGTGAATGATTCCCTCCATTGTCTGATGGCCTCAAAACATAAACTGGTGGATTCATCAATCCTGATTTTCGGTCTCGATATCAATTTCAATGAATTGCAGCATTATTTATGGAGTGTGGACAGTACCGGTCGTGCTTCTGCATTTATAGTAGATGCAAACAGATTGTATATCACCAATCAGGATGAGAAACTGATCGGTCAAAAAGTTCCCGAGGGGGAAAAAATGAATGGGGAAACCATCTTGTCAGATAGTGTGAGCAGTTATGAGATTGTCAACTCTTCTTATTTACAAGTTCCCGTGGTCAGGTTTTACACTCCTTTAAATATCGGGAAAATGAACTGGACAATGGTCGTAGATACACCTGTTTTTGTGATTGATGAAGACGTAAAAGCTATCGAGAAATATGTGCTCATTATGTTTGTGAGCACTGCGCTGATCATACTGGGACTCATTGGCTGGTCACAAGCAAAATGGCAGAAAGAATTTATGATGCGGCAGGAGGCGGAGCTGACTGCCGAGCGGAAGCAGAAAGAGAATGCGTTGCTGCAACTGGATAAACTAAAAGAAAAGGTGAATCCCCATTTTCTGTTCAACTCCTTAAGCTCATTAAATGGCCTGATAGAAGAACAGCCGGAACTGGCGAAGTCCTTCGTCGTTAAACTATCCAGGGTATATCGGTATGTACTGGATCCATCGCCGGGAGGATTGGAAGAAGTATCTAAAGAAATCAGATTTGCGAGCGAATATTTCTTCTTATTGAAAATCAGGTTTGGCGAGTCGCTGGCCTCCCTGGTCATCGATATTTCAGCAGCACATCAAGCGGCGTATATTCCTTTCATGAGTTTACAAACGCTGGTTGAAAATGCGGTGAAGCATAATGTAGTATCAAAATCGCGTCCGCTGCATATTACGATGAAAAGTGAAGGAGATGGAATTGTAGTAACTAACAATTTGCAGCTGCGTAATGACGTGAAAGATTCAGGAAAACAGGGTTTGAATTATTTGCAAAGTGTGTACGCGCATTTCGGTGACTACTATTTGGTCTCTACTATTGAAAATGATACATATCGATGCTTTTTACCGGTAATTACAATTGTGTCCACTCCTTAAAACTGCGCTTTCACCTCAAAAAACTGCTGTTTGGCGTTCAGTAATTTTAAAATATGCTAACTAAGCATGATTTTGTAGCATGATTTTGAATAAAAAAGTTTTGAAAATTGCTTCTTCAGCATTTTTCTTGTTTTTATTTGGTGTGAATGGATTTGCTCAAATCCCTAAAAAATTACCAAAGCCTGCGCATAAAAAAACAGTAGCAGATTCTGTAAGAAAGAAAGTTACTGATAGTCTTAAAAAAGGTGCCGATAGTTCCAAAACTAAGTCGCTGAAAAGTTATGCTGATTTATTAAAAAAAGCAACAACTGTTAAAGGCTTGTTCAAAGTACACCAGGTAGAGACGGATTACTATTTTGAAGTGCCTCTGGCCCTGATGAATAAAGATTTTCTGCTCGTGAATAAGATCTCATCGGTGCCAATGGCATTAAATGAATCGGGTTTAAACAAAGGGATGAACTTTGAAAACAAAGTGATCCGCTTTTCAAGGAACAAACTCGCTGGTACAGTATGGGTTAAAACCATTGTACCGCAGATTGAATCCGTGGTAGGCGATGCGATTACCCGCTCTGTAAATGATAACTTTACCGGATCTGTGATCGAATCTTTCAAAATAGAAGCCTATTCGCCAGATTCATCTGCTGTGGTGATCAAGATGAATAAAGTTTTTGATGGTACAGAGAAAAGTTTCAATGATGTATTTACTGATATTGGTTTGGGTACATCTGCCAAAACATCTTTGTCTTCTATAGAACGCATTAAAAGTTTTCCTCAGAATATAGTAGTCCGCGCGCTGTTAAGTACCCGGGTTACTGAAGGTCAAAGCAGTATTCCTATCAGTGTTGCTGTAACGACCAACCTGTTGCTATTACCGGAAACACCGATGAAACCACGTTTCGCTGATAATAGAGTGGGCTTTTTTAGTACGCCGAGATGGTATTTTTCTGATGCCCAGCATAAAATGGAAAGCAGGGAACTGGTAACCCGCTGGAGGATGGAACCTAAACCGGCAGATCGTGCGCGTTACCTGAAAGGTGAATTGGTGGAGCCAGTAAAACCTATCATATTTTATATAGACCCGGCAACACCTCCGCAATGGAGAAAACAGATCATTGCAGGAGTGGTCGACTGGCAAAAGGCTTTTGAACAGGCTGGTTTTAAAAATGCGATTCAGGCAAGAGAAGTTACCGATACGGCTGATTACGATGGTGATGATGTGCGTTATTCCGAAATTACCTATGCTGCATCACCAAAATCTAATGCCATGGGGCCAGCGGTAGTTGATCCCCGTTCTGGTGAAATTCTCGAATCTGATGTGATCTGGTGGCATAATGTGATGACCTCTTTGCAATCCTGGATACGCGTGCAGACCGGGGTAATTGATACCGGTGCAAGGTCAAATAAACTGAGCGACGATAGAATGGGACATGCCATTCGTTTCGTTTCTTCGCATGAGATTGGTCATACATTAGGTTTAAAACACAATATGGGCGCTTCCACTTCTTTCCCGGTTGATTCTTTGCGTTCTCCTGCTTTTACAAACAGGATGGGTGGTACGGCATCTTCAATTATGGATTATGCCCGATTTAATTATGTGGCACAGCCGGAAGATAAAGTCATTAATATCACCCCACAGATTGGTGTGTATGATAAATATGCAATTGCCTGGGGATATCGCTGGTTAGATGTTGCAGATGCACATGATGAGTTGCCGCTACTGAAAAGCTGGATCAAATTGCATGAAAACGATCCTTTATACCATTATGGTGAACAGCAAAGCTCTATGAATATCGTTGATCCAAGAGCGCAATCTGAAGATTTAGGAGATGATGCGGTAAAAGCAAGTCGCTATGGACTGGCGAACCTGAAACGTTTGATTCCACAGATAGCGGACTGGTCGGCCAAAGATGGCGAAGATTACTACCAGACGGGCAAGTTGTACATGGCTGCTTTAGGACAGTGGCAAACTTATGCCGAGCACGTCACTGCAAACATTGGTGGTTATTACCTGGAAAATCCTGTGAGCGGTGATCGCAAAAATACGTATACACCGGTTCCGGTAGCTGTACAGCAAGGTGCCTTGAATTATATCAAAGAGCAGGTATTTACGATGCCGGACTGGTTATTTGATAAAGCATTATTACAAAAAACTTTCCCGATTAAAGATACTCCTCTTGGTCCTTTTGAATATGCACCATACAACCTGCGACGAGAATTTCAATACGGTTTGCTTTACAGCCTGATGAGTGAAGACCGCTTGTTAAGAATGTTTGAGATGGAACTGATGGAGGGCAAAGAAAAGGTCTTTACGGTAGCAACATTGCTGAATGAGGTAAGAAATTCAGTATTTGCACAAACCTTAAAAGGTCGCGGGTTATCTATTACTGACAGGATGTTACAACAGAACTATGTTGATGTTTTACTCGTAAGCACTGATAAAATGCTGGACAAAGTGACTAAGAAATCTTTACTGCCTGCTGCGTTGATGAACCTGCCGCAAACCTGTGATCTGGGTCTGGATAAAGGTTTAGAAAAGATAGCTAATGCTGATGCATCACTGAGAAACATCTATGTGACTTCAATGAGCCGCACCTCTGATGTAGCCTCTGCTAAACGCGGAGAGTTATTACAGATCGTAGCCTTGTTAGAGAAACACAAAAACAGCGGAGATCAGGCGACGAAAAGTCACTATGAAGATCTGATCCTTAGAATCCGTCAGAGTCTTAGAATTAATTAAAATATCATAACCCAACTAAACTATACACAAATGAATAAACTTTTACTTTTAATGCTTTTTCTGTTTGGCCTTAGCTTTTCAGGATATAGTCAGAATCAGTCAACCATTACCGGTCAGGTTTTGGATGCTGATGGAAAACCCATACCGGGAGCTTCTGTATATGTTGATAAATCAACCATAGGGGAGCAAACAGGTGTACCTGGTGTAATTCAGAACAGTGCAATTGGTACAGTGACCAATACTGCTGGTAAATTCAGTTTAACAGTACCTGAAGGTACACAGAATATCCGCGTAAGTTATCTTGGATATAATTCAGTGCTGGTTAATGTGATCAATAAAACTAATATTACTGTATCACTTCAAACCAATGACAATAATTTAGGTGAGGTAATTGTGAATGGTTATACCACAACTGCCAAGCGTAAAAACACTACTTCCTTAGCTGTAGTTGATTATGAGAAAATTCGCCAAACGGGTGTGTCAGGAATCGACCAGATGCTGGAGGGACAGGTTGCTGGTGTATCGGTGACCAGTTTAAGTGGTGGACCATCATCTGCACCTAAGATCCGTATTCGCGGTACCGTTTCATTAAATGGTGGTCAGGATCCGCTATGGGTATTGGACGGTATTCCTTTGGAAGGAACAAACCTGCCAAATATCTATGATAAAGAAAGTATAGATCAGCTGCGCAATTTGCCTATTGCAGGTTTAAATCCTGATGATATCGCAGATATCACTATTCTTAAAGATGCGGCAGCAACAGCTATTTATGGTGCAAGAGCAGCAAATGGTGTTATTGTAGTGACCACAAAAAAAGGTAAAAAAGGACCAGTTGCGATCAGTTTCAATGCAAATACTTTTATTGCTCAGCGACCTGATTTCGATAAGCTGAATCTGATGAATTCAAATGAAAAGGTTGATTTTGAATTGGGATTAATTTCAAGACCTGATTTAACTTACCGTGATGGACAGGGTGGAGTAACCAGGATCTTAAATGCAAACAATGAACTGAATACTTACAGAACTAGTGGTTTTGGTGGATTGAGTTCAGCAACGCAGCAAGCGATTAATGGTTTACGTCAGAACAATACAGACTGGGGCAAGGAATTGTATCAGACTGCATTGAACCAGCAATATACGTTGAGTCTTTCTGGTGGGAACGATCAGGCGACTTATTACTTCTCTGGTGGTTATTACAATGAAAAAGGTACAACTATCGGTACAGGTCTGGAACGTTACAACATGACGTTAAAAACGGATTACAATATTTCAGATAAGCTGAAGTTTGGTGCAGCCGTATTTGCTTCCAAAACAGAGCGTAAGAATTATCTAACTGAAGTTGATGCTTTTACAAGTCCCTCAAAGTATTCAAGAAACGTTAATCCTTATCAAACGGTTAGAGATGCCAATGGTAATTATGCTTATGATCCTGATATATTGGGTTCTGATAATGGTGATGTATATTTACCCTTCAATATTATAGAAGAGCGTAATAATACAAGATATACTTTAGGTAATAAAAGTGTAAAAAGTATATTAAGCGCGGATTACAAAATATATAAAGACTTGAATTTTCATACTGAACTAGGCTTGCAATTTGAAGAAACAAGTTCAGAAAAATACGCGGGTGTAGATTCTTATTATCAGCGTAAATTCAGACAAGGAACAAGATATTATAACTCTACTACTAAAAAGTATGAATTCTTTCTTCCAGTTGGTGGAATCATCCAAAATCAGGAAACTTCTTTTTTCCAGTATAACTGGAAAACGTTAATGGAATATAAAAAAGTAATTAATGATAAACATGAGATAGAAGCAAATGTTGGTACTGAGTTAAGAAGAAATAACAATGAAGACCTGGCCACAAAAGGATTTGGTTTTAATGAGCGTACCCTGACTAATCAGAATATCTTGTTTCCTAATGCAAACGACATTAGCAATAACAAATACCGTACTTATCAGAAATTCATGGTTACGAATGCATTTGCTTCTATGTATGGTACCTTATCCTATACTTATGATAGGAAATACACTGCTTATGGAAGTATCCGTTATGACGGATCAGATCTATTTGGTGTAGACCCTAAGTATAAATATTTGCCTATTTATTCTGCTTCAGCTGCCTGGAACGCAAGTGAAGAAGAATTTATCAAAAATATTAAAACGATCTCTAATTTACGTGTCCGTACTTCTTACGGTATTCAGGGTAATATTGATAAAAATACTTCACCGTTTATCATAGGCACTTATTCTACAGGTTCAGTTTTACCGGGTGGAACCGAAAATACAATAAGCGTAAGTAGCCCACCGAATGATAAACTACGTTGGGAGAAAACATCTACTTTTAACGCTGGTTTAGATCTTGGTTTATTTAATAATGCTGTGCAAGTTACTTTTGATTATTATAACAGGAGTAGTAAAGACCTGATTGGCTTACAGGCTTTAGGGTTAGAAACAGGATTTGAATTTACCAATTCTAACTTTGCACAGGTAAAAAATAAAGGGCTGGAGTTGACTATTTCAACACGAAACATCAATACTAAACAATTCACCTGGTCAACAGATTTTAACATTGCCCACAATAAGAGCAAAGTAATTCAGGAAGAAGCAAGATCAACACAGTATACGCCTTCAAGAGCAGGCTATCCGGTTAATGCCTTATTTGTTTTAAAAACAGCAGGATTAGATTCAAATGGTATCCCTCAGTTTATTAAAGATGGTAAAACAGTATCATATGAAGATTTTTATAAATTATATGATCCTTATGCAGATTTCTTTCCTGGAGAGCTAACTGCAACTAATTTGACTGCAGCAGATTATAGGGAGTTATATACTTATGCGGGAGATAGGGATCCTAAGTATACAGGAGGTTTAACTAACCGTTTCCGTTATAGAAACATTGATTTGGCTGTTACCGCTATTTTTAATCTTGACCAAATGGTAACCAGCGCACCGCTATACAACCCTGCAATGGTAGACCGTGGTCAGAATTATTCAAGAGATATTCTGAACGCATGGACAACTGAAAATACTGGTTCTGCTTTACCTCAGATTATTGGTAAGGATACGGGCGATGGCAGCAGATGGATGGCGTATAATTGGTTAAGTAATAATGATCCAGCGAGTTCCTATCAGAGCCTGGATATTTTTGCTAAAAAGATAAGCTACATGCGCATCAACAGTGTGCGTCTGGGTTATACTTTACCATCAGGAATTGCTAAAAAGATAAAAGCAAATACACTAAGATTTAGTGTGGAAGGCAGAAACCTGTTCGTATTAAGTACTGGATATAAAGGATACTTTGATCCGGAAACTTATGGCAATATTTATTCGCAACCCATTACAAGGAGTATCTCTTTCGGTTTAAATGCAACATTTTAATGATTATTCAAATGAAGAAGATTATACAATTATTTGCTGTAGTGTTAGTAATACTAACATTGGGCAGCTGTAAAAAATATTTAGATATAGAGCCGGTAGGCAGGGTTATTCCAGAAACTGCCGCAGATTACCGGGCGTTGTTAACCTCAGCATACAGTGGTTTTCCAGAGCATAAATCATTACTTTCTTTGCGTACAGATGAATTAGTATTAGATGAGTACGGCTTTGATTTTTCAACTCTTCGTGACATTGCGAAATGGAATGACAGTAGCCCGGATGCAACCACAGCAGAATTTCAATATAATACCTTTTATAAAACTATATTTCTTGCTAACGAGATCATCCAGAATGTAGAAAAAAAAGCAGGTAAAAATGCCGAGACAGATCAGATGAAGGGTGAGGCATATTTACTTCGTGCCTATAGTCACTTTGAACTTTTGAACTTGTATGCTAAACCATATAACAAAGCAACAGCAGCAACTGATCGTGGTATCGCCTTGTCATTAAAACTGGATCTCGAACAAAATTATACACTTTCAACTATAGAAGAGGTTTACACACAAGTATTAGCTGACATTGCAGAAGGACAGAAATTCCTGAATGTAACAACTTTTGAAGCAGGTAAAAATTACCGTTTCACAAAAGTTGCTGCATTGGCATTTGCTGCAAGAGTTTATGAGTACAGGGGAGAATGGGCAAGTTCACTGGCTGCTGCGCAGCAGGCATTGGCATTGAACAGCACTTTGGAAGACTTAAATACAGCTGGGGCTATAATTCCTGCTAACTATCTTTCTAAAGAAAGCGTAATGAATCTGGAAAGAACAAACAATCCGACGGTTAGTAATTCTTCTTATATCTCTGATCATTTGCTTGGCATTTATAACCAGGCAAATGACTTACGTTTCCCGCTTTACTTTAGTAAATCCGGGGGTGACTATGTGTCTTTGAAAGGTGAGTCAATTGCCTTAAAAGTTTCCTTCAGAACAGGCGAATTATACCTGATTCAGGCAGAAGCAGCTCTGCAATCGGGCAACATCCCTCTTGCACTGCAAAGCTTGCTCGACTTAAAAGTAAAACGCCTTAAACCTGCGTACTTTGCTACAGAGCGAACCAGAATTTCAGCTTTAGGTACAGCAGCACTGCTACAGGAAATCATTGCAGAGAGAGAAAGAGAACTGGCGCTGGAAGGTCACCGTTGGTATGACCTGAGACGTTACGGTCAGCCATCTATCACCCATAATGTGGCTGGAGAAAATTTTACGCTACAGCAAAACGATCCAAGATATACCTTGAGGTTCCCGAAGTCGGCCATCGCAAACAATCCAAATCTTCAATAATGGGTACAACCCTGCTGACTTGATGGATGATAAACCAATAAAGTTAAAACTCCTGCCATTTTTTAGGCCGGAGTTTTTTTTTACATTTACGGGCAAACAACACACCATGAATGTATTGATTATTGAGGACGAAGAACTTGCAGCAACTACACTGCAGAATATGCTCGTGCACATTAATCCGAAAATACAGGTCCTGGCCGTGTTAGGTACGGTAGAAGCTGCGGTAAACTGGCTGCAACAGCATAGGGCCGACCTGCTTTTTATGGATATTCACTTAGGTGATGGGGAAAGCTTTCAGATCTTTCAGCAAATTACAGTAAGCAGTCCGGTGATATTTACAACTGCTTATGATCAATATACCTTAAAGGCTTTTAAAAATCAGGGAATAGATTATCTGCTGAAACCCTTCGATGAAGAGGATGTAAGGGCCGCCTTGCAAAAGCTCAGCAATATCAGAAAACAAGGGCCGGTCATGCCAAAACAGTTTATTCCGGATCATGAAGAAGTGGCGCACAAGATCCGTAACAGATTTATGGTAAAAGCAGGGAAGCTGATTAAAACAGTTCCCTCAGAAGACGTGGCTTATTTCATGGCTGATGATAAATACTTGTTTCTGGTCACTAAAGATGATCAGCACTATATCATTGAAGAAACCATAGGCAGCCTCGAACCTAAATTGGATACTGCTGCTTTTTTCAGGATCAACCGTAAGTTTATTATCCATATCAATGCAATCAAAGAAATGTATAAACTTTCCCGTAATCGGGTTAGAATAAATCTGCTCTATCAGCCGATAGACGTAGAAGTAGTAGTGAGTGAAGAGCGGGCAGATGCATTCAAACAATGGCTTAATCAGTAATAAAAGAAAACATAAATTTAATAATGAGCGATAAAAAAGGATTCACAACAACCATTCTACATTCAGACCGACTTTTGAAACCAGAATTCGGCGCTTTGCACCAACCTATTCATACTGCAGTAACCTGGGGATATGATGACGTGCAGGGATTAGTAAACGTATTTCAGAATAAGGCAAAGGGTTATGCTTATTCACGTCAGGGAAATCCTACCGTGACTGCTTTGGAACATAAGGTTACGCAAATGGAAGAAGGAATGGCTACTGTTGCTTTTTCTACCGGGATGGCAGCTATTTCAGCAACGGTATTAGCGCTGATGAAAGAGGGTGATCATATTATCGCCAGCTCTTATCTGTTTGGAAATACAAGAAGTATCATGCAGACTTTTATGGATCTTGGGCTTGATATCTCTTATGTCGATGCGACTGATGTTGAAAATATAAAGAATGCTCATCAGGAAAATACCAAAATGGTATTTGTAGAAACGATAGCTAACCCGGCAACGCAGGTAGCTGATCTGGTAAATATAGGCGAATTCTGTGCAGCTAAAAATCTGGTGTATGTAGTGGATAATACCATGACTTCACCTTATATCTTTAAACCGGTTTCGGTTAAAGCGAGTCTGGTCATTAACTCTTTGACGAAATATATCGGCGGTCATGGAGATGCCTTAGGTGGTAGTGTAACTGATACAGGATTATTCAACTGGGTAAATTTTCCAAATATAGCGCCGATTTTGCGTGAGCAGATTCGTCCGGAAATGCTGGGAATCACCCAGATCAGGAAAAGAGGACTGCGCGATGGGGGCGGTACTTTATCTCCTGAAGCTGCACATACGATTGCCGTGGGTGCGGAAACTATTGCGTTAAGACTGGATCGTGCATGCAGTAATGCGGGCGAATTGTCTGCCTTCCTGGATAATCATCCATTAATCAGTAAGGTGTATTATCCTGGCTTGACAAATCACCCTCAGCATGCAATAGCTTCCTCTTTATTTCATCGTTTCGGTGGCCTGATGAGTTTTGCGCTGGATGATAGTGTAGATTGTTTTGCATTCCTGAACCGTTTACAACTGGTGGTGAAATCAAGCAATCTGGGCGACACGCGGACATTGGCGATCCCTGTAGCACATACTATTTTCTTTGAGTTGGGTGCAGAGCGCAGAGCAGAAATGGGCATACCGGATTCCATGATCCGTTTATCGATAGGTATTGAAGACTCAGCAGATTTGATTGAAGATTTTCGTCAGGCATTGGAGGCCTCCAAAATATAAAAAGAGGTCCGTTAATCATTTCTGCAAGCCGCATAGTATCACAGCTATGCGGCTTGCTTAGTTTAAAAGGAAATGAACATGACACAAAAAAGTCTTTTCTCAGAACAAAAAGAGCCTCTTTAGTATTTATTTTTGTTAGAACAACTATTAATTGACAAAGATGAAGTCATCCTAAATTGATGCGCTAACAATAGCGGTGTATCAATTTAGGATAGCTTCATGACTTATTAAAAACAAAAAATACTGATGAAAAATGTAAAAGCTTACGGAGCTCACAGTGCAGAAAAAGCATTGGAGCCATTAAACATAGATCGCCGGGAACCCGGAGCAGATGATGTAGAAATTAAGATCTTGTATTGTGGTGTTTGTCACTCTGATATACATACGGCAAGAAATGAATGGGGCGGAACAATATACCCGGTGGTACCTGGGCACGAAATTGTAGGTAAAGTTACCCGTATAGGGGATCAGGTTACTAATTTCAAGGTAGGCGATACCGTAGGTGTTGGTTGTTTTGTGGATTCATGTGGTCATTGCGAAAGCTGTAAAGATGATCAGGAACAATATTGTGAGAACGGACATACGCAGACTTACAATTCCGAATCCCAGGATAAAAAAACAATCACTCAAGGTGGTTATGCCAGCCATATCGTGGTTAAGCAATCTTTTGTATTGAGCGTATCTGATAAATTACCTCTTGAAAAAGTTGCACCATTGTTGTGTGCAGGTATCACTACTTATTCGCCTTTAAAACACTGGAATGTTAAAAAAGGAGATAAACTAGCGGTATTAGGTTTAGGCGGATTAGGCCATATGGCAGTAAAACTAGCGGCTTCGATGGGTGCTGAAGTAACCGTATTGAGCCGTTCTAAAAGTAAAGAGAAAGATGCCACTGCATTAGGTGCACATCATTTCGAACTGACTACTGAAAAAGAAAATATGACCAGGCTGGCTAACAGTTTTGATTTCATAATTGATACGGTTTCAGCTGCTCATGATTACAATGATTATCTTGCCTTATTAAAAAATAATGGAGTAATGATTCTGTTGGGCGTACCACCAACACCATCAGAAGTACAGGCTTTCCATCTCATTTTTGGTCGCAGAAGTCTTGTCGGCTCATTAGTGGGCGGTATTAAAGAAACTCAGGAAATGCTGGATTACTGTGCTGAGCACAATATCACTTCAGATGTAGAAATGATCAATATTGACCAGATCAATGAAGCTTATGAACGCACAATGGCTGGTGATGTACATTACCGTTTTGTGATTGACATGGCTTCTCTAAGTTAATCTGCCTGCAGGAGGTAATCATTGTTATCTCCTGCAGCTTTTTACAAAATAATTCTTGTCCTTTTCTCTCTTCTGAGATTCCTGTTATTAAGAATTACAGGTTAAAATCTCTTATAGTTCGGTTAATAATTCATTATTATTGATCCCCAAATACTTTTCCTTTGGGTAACCGAATTATAAAACGATTTATATGAACGATCAACTTCAGCTGCCCACTGTTATCTATGGTACCAGCGGATTGGGTAATCTGTTTACAGCAGTAGCTTTCGAGGATAAAATGTCGATTGTGGAAGAATGTATCCTGCACGCCCGGGGTATCCCTGTATTCGATTCAGCGGGTAAATACGGAGCAGGATTAGCGCTGGAATCATTGGGTCAGTGTTTAAAACAATTGAACGTGAGTCCAGATGCGGTGATGATCAGCAACAAACTTGGTTGGCTGCAAACAGAATTAACAACAGCCGAACCTACGTTCGAGCCCGGTGTATGGAAAGATATTCAGCATGATGCCATACAGAAAATCAGTTACGAAGGAATTCTTGAATGTTTTGAACAGGGCAATCAGTTGTTGGGCGACTATACGCCTCAGCTGGTTTCTGTCCACGATCCTGATGAATATCTGGACGCGGCACTGAACTGGGAAGAATATGAGTCCCGCTACCGGGATATTCTCGATGCCTACAGAGCTCTTGCGCAATTAAAATTTGAAGGAAAGGTAAAGGCCGTAGGGGTTGGGGCAAAAAACTGGAAAGTAATCGAAAAGATCAGCAGGGATGTTCAACTGGACTGGGTAATGGTAGCCAATAGTTATACGATCAAATCACATCCGGAGCCTTTATTTCAGTTTATGAAAGAGCTGCAGCATAAAAATGTACAGATCATCAATTCAGCTGTTTTTCATTCAGGATTCCTTACTGGTGGTGATTTTTACGATTACGTAAAAGTAAATCCTGAAACTCATCCGGAGCTTTTTACCTGGAGAGATGGATTTTTTGCCTTGTGCAAGGATTTTGATATAAGTCCTGCTCAGGCTTGTGTTCAGTTTTCCTTTACTGCACCCGGGGTAGTCAGCATTGCCTTAAATACAACTAACCCGAAAAGGGTGAAAGCAAATACAGATCTGGTATATGCGTCTTTACCTGCCGGATTTTTAGAAACAATGAAAGAAAGAGGATTATTGTCATGAAAGTTTTAACATGTATTACCCCTGGCGACCTGCAATATGGAGAACAGGAAAAGCCAATTTTGACCCCTGATCATGCGATTATAAAAATAAAACGTATTGGTATCTGCGGAACAGATCTGCATGCTTTTGAAGGCACACAGCCTTATTTTAGTTACCCCAGAATCCTGGGACATGAACTGTCGGGGGAACTGGTCGAATTTGATAATGCCCCGGGATTTACTGTAGGCGAGCGCGTTACTTTTATTCCTTATTTCAATTGCGGTCATTGTATCGCTTGTCAAATGAAACACCCAAATGCCTGTGTGAATATCAAAGTTTGCGGTGTGCATGTGGATGGGGGAATGGTAGACTATTTATCGGTTCCTTCTGCTTCCCTGATTCATGGCAACGGGTTAAGTTATGATGAGCTGGCTTTGATTGAGCCATTGGCGATAGGGGCACATGGCGTAAGCAGGGCAGGAATTCAAAAAGATGAGTTTGTGCTTGTTATCGGCGCCGGCCCTATTGGATTGGGAACAATGGAATTTGCGCGTATCGCCGGAGCAAAGGTAATTGCAATGGATGTGAATACCCGGCGTTTACAGTTTTGTCAGGATAAACTGGCTATTCCCCATGTAGTAAATGCGATGGATGCCAATGTGCTGGAGCAGATTAAGGAAATCACTTCCGGAAATATGCCGACAGTAGTGATTGACGCGACAGGAAATCTAAAAGCAATTAACCAGGGACTGTATTATCTTGCACATGGTGGCAGGTACGTATTGATTGGTTTACAAAAAGGAGATTTGCAGTTTAACCATCCGGAATTCCATAAAAGAGAGACCACTTTGATGAGTAGCAGAAATGCCTTACGGGAAGATTTTGACCAGGTAATAGCGGCAATGAAATTGCAACTCGTACAGCCTGAAAACTATATTACCCACCGTGTAAATTTTGAACACTTGAAGGATGAAATGGCCAATTTGTTAAATCCTATTAGCGGAGTCATAAAGGCAATGGTAACAATTTCGTAACATACACGTTACGAAGAGAAATCAGGAATATTTAGAATCGTTCTTTAGAGGCTTTAAACGCACTTTTTTATGACGAAAATCTCCGGGAACGTTACCGTAGATTAATAAATTTTATGGAATCACAGTAGTTAGTATATTCTTTCAAAAATGTTACACTAAAACTTGTTTCAACAAATGTCAAAGATATCTTAGGGCTAATTATTAACTGTTAACCTAAATTTTTGACATGAGAAAACTTCTACAAAGTTTGTTCTTATTGTTATTCGTTGCTTTTAATGCAATGGCGCAAGACAGAACTATTACAGGAATCATTACAGGAAAAGACGACGGGCTTCCGATGCCAGGCGTATCTGTAAAAGTAAAAGGCACAAACATCGGAACAAGTGCCGCATCGGATGGACGTTTCGCCATCAAAGTACCATCAACAGCAAAAGAACTGGAATTTACCTCCCTTGGTTTTGTAACTGCAACAAGAGTTATTGGTACATCTAACACAGTCAACGTAGTTTTAATTTCGGATGCACAAGGACTAAATGAAGTTGTTGTGGTAGCTTACGGCACATCAAAAAAAGCTGCGATCACAGGATCTGTGGCTACGTTAAGTTCGGCTGACCTTGATAAAAGGGTAATTACGAATATCAGTAATGCTTTAGCTGGTGTTGCTCCGGGTATCTCTGTTAACGCAGGCAACGGACAACCGGGTACCGGGTCTACTGTTCGGATTCGTGGTTTCGGCTCGTTTTCCGCAAGTAACTCACCCCTTTATGTTGTGGATGGTGCTGTATTCGATGGCAATATTGCTGATATTAATGCAACCGACATTGAAAGTGTTTCTTTGTTAAAGGATGCATCTTCTACTGCATTGTACGGATCGAGAGCAGCAAATGGAATTATCATTATTACAACAAAAAAAGGTAAACTCGGACAAGACAAATTAAGTATAAACTTGAGTCAGGGTTTCTCAGAAAGAGGTATACCAGAATACGATAGAGTTAATGCTCAGCAGTACTATCCTTTAATGTGGCAGGCACTACGTAACAGCTTGGTTTATCCTGCAACAGGTACGGGACAAACTCCTGAAGCAGCTGCAGCTGCGGCTTCAGCGCAAATCCAGACTCAGCTAGTTTACAACCCTTTTAATGTGCCTAATGGAGAAATCGTAGGTACCGACGGAAACTTAAATCCTAATGCTTCTCTTAAGTATAATGATTTTGACTGGGTAAAACCCTTATCAAGAACAGGTAAAAGAAGCGATTTTAATACGAGCTTGAGCGGAAATAGCGGGAAATCAGATTACTACTTCTCTCTGGGATATTTAAAAGAGCAGGGATATATAGAGAAGTCTGATTATGGCAGGTTCAACACCCGTTTAAATGTGAACTCACAGCTTAAACCATGGTTAAAAGTTGGTGGTAATGTGGCCGCTTCATTAGCTAACGGTAACCTGGCAAGTGATGCTTCTACAGACAATGCATCAAGTTTTAGTAATATTTTTAACTTTTCAAGAACTATCGGACCTATTTATCCAGTGAGAGCATATGATGCACAGGGTAATCCTGTACTCACTACTACAGGCGAACAATATTGGGATTATGGAGCGCATCCTGGAGCTGTAGCCCGTCCGATCGGTGCAAACGGTGGAAGAAACGTAGTCTATGAAACCATGTTAAATGACAATCTTTTCAGAAGAAATGCAGTTAATGCAAGAACTTATGCTGAGATTAAATTCTTAAAGAACTTCACGGCCAGAACAAATGCAAGTGTAGATATCAGTGACAGGTTAACTTCTGTATACTGGAACAGAATTGTTGGTGATGGTGTGTCAAGTAAAGGTTATGCTTCAAAAAACACGAACTTTACACAGAGTTATACCTTCAACCAGTTATTAAGCTATGATAAAACGTTTGGTTTAAATACAATCAGTGTACTAGCCGGACATGAAAACTATAATCTTCAGATCAGAAGGACAGGAGCTTCAAAAAACAATCAGATTCTTGACGGAAATACTGAATTTGGAAACTTTGTGACACCAACTAGCGCAACTAGTGCAAAAGACACTTATTCAATCGAGTCTTACCTTAGTAAAGTATCTTATAACTACGATAATAAATATTTCGTAGACGCATCATTAAGATCTGACGGAACTTCCAGATTTTCTGAAGATAAAAGATGGGGTACTTTCTATTCAGTAGGTGCTTCATGGTTATTGAGCAAAGAAGACTTTTTGAAGAATGTTAGCTGGATTGATGAATTGAGATTAAAAGCATCATATGGCGTTGTAGGTAATGATGGTTTGTTAAACACTGATGGAACACAGAATTATTACTTATATCAGGCTTTATATGATCTAGGCTGGAATAATGGTGATCAGGCAGGTGTTTTATTATCAACTATCCCGGCAGAATTATTGAAATGGGAACAAAATAAAACCTTTAATACAGGAGTTTCGTTTGCATTCCTAAAAAATAGAATTACTGGTAGTCTGGATCTTTTTAGAAGAGCATCTTCTAATTTATTATTCAGGGTTCCGCAACCCTTATCAGATCCGGTTACTACATTTCCAAAAAATATTGGAACGATGTATAACAAAGGTATTGAGTTAACATTGGGTGGAGATGTAATCAGATCGAAAGATTTCAGCTGGAATCTAATGACTAACTGGACTGTAATCAAAAACAGGATTACTAAAATGCCGGAAGAAAATCCAATCATTGTATCAGGCACCAAAAGAAGAGAAGTTGGCAAAGATTTATACAATTTCTACCTGCGTCAATGGGCTGGAGTGGATCCATCTGATGGAGCTGGTCTTTACATACCATTGGCAACTGCGACCACAGATTTGAGAACTATTAACGGACAGACCTATACCATCAACCCAAGTAATGCAAAATATGATTATTCTGGTTCAGCTATTCCAGATTTAATGGGATCGGTTAACAGTACGTTTAATTATAAAGCTTTCTCGTTTTCATTCTTGCTGACTTATCAGATTGGTGGTAGATTTTATGACAGCCAGTATGCTTCTTTAATGAACACTGCGTATGGTTCGGCATTGAGTACTGATGCACTGGATTCGTGGACGCCAACTAATACGACTGCTACTATTCCAAGACTGGATATTGCGAGAACATCATTTTTCAACGCAGTTTCAAGCAGATTCCTGATTGATGCTTCTTACATCAGCTTCCGTAATGCCAGTTTATCTTATAATTTACCGAAAGCATGGTTAAGTAAAGTAGATGTATCAGGCGCCAGGTTATTTGTAACAGGAGAAAATTTAGGTATAATTTCAAAAAGAAAAGGTATGAATCCATCAGAGTCATTTGATGGTACAAACAGTACATCTTACGTTCCGAGCAGAATGATCAGTGTAGGTTTGAATGTTTCATTGTAAAAGAGGATAATCATGAGAATTAAAGAGACTATATTATTTACGGGTATCCTGGCGCTTTCGTTAGCTTCCTGTAAAAAGGATTATTTAGTAACTAATCCTACAGATGCAGTAGCAAATACTGCTGTATTCAGTACAACACAAAACGTCGATGTTGCATTAAATGGAATTTATCGTTTTATGTTCGAAAGAACAACTACCGTAACAACTAACCAGCAAAATAAACCAGGGGTAGGTGGTATCATGTTACTTCAGGATTTCCTTGGAGATGATATACATATCTCTACTTCCAACTGGTTTGCAGGAGAAGCTTCATGGGTACCACACAGAACTGATACTCACATCATGTTGACTTATACCTATCGTACATTCTATCAAATTATTGGTAATGCCAATGCAATCATAGATAACGTAGATGCAGCTACTGGCACTGATGCGGACAAAAACAGAATTAAAGCTGAAGCGCTTACACTAAGAGCTTATGCACATTTTTGGTTAGTGCAGTTATATGGCAAACGTTATGATGCAAATGCTAAACCAAATACACAATTGGGTGTACCATTGATGCTGGCATATACGGATACAAATAAACCACGTTCAACTGTGGAAGATGTTTATGCTGCTGTGATCAAAGATCTGGATGCTGCAATCGCATTGAATGCAACCACAGTATACAATAAAACCCATGCAGGCATTTGGATAGCTAAAGGTATCAGAGCAAGGGTTGCATTGGTTATGCAAGACTATCCCAATGCAATTAAATTTGCTAAAGATATAATTGACAATGGTGGATTCACATTGATGACAACTGATGAATATTTATCAGGCTTTAATAATATGGCCCTTAAAGAATATATCTGGGCATCACATCCTACAGTGGATCAGGATGATACTTTTGGATCTTTTTATGGACAGATTGCTTTCAATGCAAATACTTCATACATGAGAGGAAATCCAAAAAGAATCAATTCTGCGTTGTATAGTTTAATCCCGGCTACTGACGTACGTAAAAAACTTTGGGAACCAGCACCTACTACAGCTAACTTCCCTTTGCCTGCTACAACATTTTCGAGACAACCGTATATGAGCAGAAAGTTCTCTGTAAACCTGACAAGCGGAGCCAGCTTAGGTGATGTGCCATTGATGAGAGCCGCAGAAATGTATCTGATCCTGGCTGAGGCTTATGCTTCTTCTGGAGATAACGCTAATGCCCAGACTACTTTATTCAATTTTGTCTCTAAAAGAGACCCTAGTGCTGTAAGATCAGCAAATACTGGTCAGGCGTTAGTTAACGAAATTCTGATTAACAGAAGAACAGAACTGTGGGGTGAAGGCCACAGATGGTTAGATTTAAAACGTTTAAATCTTCCTTTGGACAGAACAGTTGTGCCTAACTTTGTATCTGCAGTTGTTGCAGGAACAATGTTGGTTCCTGCGGGTGACGTAAGATGGCAATATCTTATTCCAAGAGCAGAAATGGACGCGAATAAGAGTTTAGCTGGTCAGCAAAACCCATAGACCGATTTTTATCAAATAACACCGGGGCATCCAGTTAATTCTGGATGCCTTTTTTGTTGAAATGCTTTTCAACGAGTTTTTAACCCATTTGGTCGATTCGTTTTAGCATCGGTAAAAAAAATATTGTAGTTTTGCTGGACTATTACTTAAGGGGTTTGTTGGTTAATCTCTTGAATATCTTTCTATTATGAAGTACTATGCGCTCGTAATGTTCATTTTATGCGGAACGGCAGAACTAAAAGCCCAAAGCCCGCGTATACAAAAAACTATCCCTATTACACAAGATAGTATAGCGATTAAAGTCTATCCCAGGTATGACAGTGTAAGTAAAATACACAGGTTCTTTTTCGGTGAGAACTACCGGAAGGAATATGCGATGGAAACTAAAGTGCCGGTAATCAGACTTTCTAAAATTAAAGGGGGACTCATACCGCTCAAACGGGGCGGCGGATTTCAATCGCATTCCTTAAGATTGGAAGACAAACAAGGTAAAGAGTGGGTACTGAGAAGTGTGGAGAAGTATCCTGAGTCGCTCTTACCTGAAAATCTAAGAGAAACCTTCGTATTAGATATATTAAAAGATAACATGTCTGCGCAACATCCCTTTTCTGCGCTGATTGTACCTGTTATAGCTAAGGCTGTAGGGGTGCCGCATGCGGAACCGATAATCGGCTGGATAGCGCCCGACCAGAATCTGGGTGAATTCACGGATGTTTTTGCGAACACTCTTTGTTTGATAGAGGAGAGAGAGCCTTTAGGTGAATCAGACAACACCATAAAAATGTTTAAAAAACTGGTTACCGACAATGATAATACCTATGACGGACCATTGATGTTAAGGGCGAAGGCACTGGATGTAGTGATTGGTGACTGGGACAGGCATGATGATCAATGGAGATGGAAAGCGGAAAAGATAGATGGCAAGTCTGTTTATAAACCCGTACCACGAGACAGAGATCAGGTTTTTTACCTTACCCAAGGTGTTATTCCAAGATATGCCCAGTCTTCGTATTTATTGCCTTATATACAAGGTTATGAAAGGAACGTGCACAATATCAACTGGTATGTATGGGAGAGCAGGGGAATTGATAGCCGGTTACTGAGCCAGCTGAGTGAAAAAGAATGGATGAATATTATTCATGATTTCTGTACTGATCTGACGGACGAAGTTTTAGAAAATGCGCTGAAAAGATTGCCATCAGCTGTGTATGCACTAAGACATGATCAACTGCTCGCTCAATTAAAAGAACGCAGAAGAACATTGCCTGAAATGATGAATACCTATTATCATTTCTTAAATCAAATCGTAGATATTCAGGGGAGTGATAAAGGGGAACTGATGGAGCTTTCTGATGCTCCGGGCAAAGGCCTTACGGTAAAAATCCATAAACTATCAAAAGATAAAAAGGTAAAAGAAGTACTGTTCGAAAAAACATTTGATCCGGCAGTTACCAAAGAGATTCGTTTATATACGCATGACGGAAATGACAGTGTAGTATTGAATAATCAATCGTCACCTATCAAATTGCGTATTATTGGCGGCCATGGCCTAAAAGCTTATCATGTAGAAAATGCCTATCATAAGGTTAAATTGTATGATAAAACTGATAGTGCGGTTTATACGGGAAATGCTCACAGGCTGATCAAAAAACTAGGGAACGATACGGCGAACCTGTCTTACAGGCAAACTGACTTATACCACAGAAGCATGTATCTGCCAAATGCCGGATTCAATAATGATGATGGCTTTTTACTGGGGCTGTCTGTTAAGTTTATTAATCCCGGATTCAGGAGATTCCCTTATGGGAATACACAGCAGTTTTCTTTTCTGCATTCTTTCAGTACCAAAGCGTTTAAGTTCGATTATAAAGGGGAATGGATTCATACACTGGGCAAAGCTGATGTAACTTTACATGCAAGCGCTTTCGCACCGCATAACACACAAAACTTCTTCGGTTTAGGTAACGAGACCCCATTTGATAAATCTATTGATGGAATTAAATATTACAGAAGCAGGTTCAGCTTATTCCAGTTAGATCCTGCATTAAGGTGGCGGAGTGCTAAATCCTCGATTAGTGTAGGACCGTCATTACAATATTATGCCCTGGAAGCAGAGGACAATACTGGCCGCTTCATCAATAACAGTGCAGGATTGCATTCTTCGGACAGCTTAACGATTACACAGTATAAGTTTTATGGCGGTGCAGTAGTAAATTTCATAAATAATACACGGAACAGCGAAGTCATACCCACTGAAGGCAGATATATCAATGTCAAATTGCAGGGTTATACCGGATTGAATGAATATGCAAATACTTTTGGTCAGCTAACAGGAAGTGCGGCTTTTTACCAGAAGCTGGACAGCCGTGCAAATTTTGTCATTGCTGAACGTTTTGGTGGCGGTATTACGGTAGGTAAACATGCCTTTTACCAGTCGGCCTTTATAGGTGGTGAAGGAACTTTATTAGGATACAGGCAGTTTAGGTTTGCGGGCGATCATAGTTTTTACAATAACCTGGAGATGCGGATTAAACTGGCTGATTTTGCAAGTTATGTGTTACCGGGACAATTTGGTGTTTTAGGCTTCCACGATATTGGCCGTGTCTGGAAAAAAGGGGAAGACTCCCAGAAATGGCATAATGGCGTGGGTGGCGGATTCTATTTCGCACCTGCATCGATGGCGGTTTTGCGGGTTGTAGCTGGTCATTCTGAAGAAGGATGGTATCCTTATATCGCTTTAAACTTCAGATATTAGTGTCCGACAGTTATTTTTATAAACAGGAATGGGTTGCTAAAGGCAACCCATTCCTGTTCCCCGCTATTTTTTTTTCTTATCAAATGAGAATCTTCTGGCTATACTAAAGCCCCATCTGTACTGCCCTTTTAACCATGAACTGGTAGTCTGCGGTATAAACTGCATTTCTTCAATGGCAGTGGCATTGGTAAAATTAAGATGGAAAATATGCCCGCCTGTTTCCATTTCCAGGCCCACGCCTAAGGTATTGTAGAATTTTACGCCATTGAGTTGCTCCAGATAGGCTTCGTCGTCCTTATTTCTGAAAGGCATAAAATAGTCAACTACCAGGGCCATCCTTTTAGTAATTTTTGCCCTGGCTCCGGCACCTACAGAAAATAGGTCATTCTGATCCCTGAAGGCCGTGAAATTTCTATGTACATAACCTGGCGTGATTGAAACAGAGAAACTGGAATTAAATTTCCTGGCAAAAATGACCTGCGTAACATAGTTCATACGGTCTTTCAAATTTTGATAAGCAGTAGCCGATGCAGGATCATCACTGGCCTTCACAGCAGCAATGGTATTACTGCCAAATAAGGTTATAGCTACCGGAATATAGTCATCTGTCGTCTGCTCCAACAGCCTGTATTTGATATTAAGTTCATAAAGCTGCTGCACGGCAGTAGCTCCTTTTGCTCTGGCTAGTCCAACGTTCAGTCTGTCGGTGATACCATAATCAAAACCTATACGGACATCCGTAGAATTGTCCAGTCCAAAAAACTGCCTCAACCCGCCATTGCTGCCGGCAATATCCCCAAATCGGTGATCTACTTTAAAGTCGAGCTCATTCTTATAAATCGTTTCGTTGGTATGGCCGTTAATAAGTTTAGTAGACTTAAAAGTAGCACTCACTTTTTCATGTGCAGGTGCTGTATTTTCCAGGTCCTTTTCCAATTCGGTCTGTCCAAAACTGGTGAGTGAAGTGGAAATCAAAAGTAAAAGGATTAAGCATTTTGCCGGTATAAAATCGAAAGGTTTTGTCGTCATGATTTTTTGGGTTGATAAGTTGCCGATATGCGCACGTCGACAAATTCCGCGATATTTTTAAATACGATAGAAGGAACTTTGATCTGATGATCTTCAATTTTGACCCTTATCGTAGTGCGGGCGGTGATTACTCCTTTGGCAACTACAATAGTGGCTTTACTCTGGTAAGCTTTTGTTACGCCATGTATATCCAGGGTGCCATCAACATTTACGGCGTAACTTCCATCCTTGCTCAGGTCCACATCGTCTGTGATTTTTCCCCTGAAAATAGAAGAAGGATATTTATCACTCTCCATATAATTCTCATTGAAGTGTTCCTGCATCAGTTTCTTTTTAAACTGAAAGGAGGTATTCGCCACCTTGAACACAATATTGCGGGATTTGACATCGATAACTGAACTTGCTGTTGTGCTTTTTCCTTCAATATCTTCCATGGGGGTACTGGAAAAAAAAGTGATGGACGTAGTTTTACTTACATAAATGTTTTGGGCTCCGGCTGCTATAAAAGATAAGCAGAGGCCAAGCATAAGAATCATTCGTTTCATAGGATCGGTGTTTAATTGTTAGGTGTACCCTGATCAAACCAGACCTGGAGCGACTGCAGGTCGTTTGCGCTGAGCGTTCCTCCCAGGGGCATAGATTTTTTTACCAGTACAGCATCTTTTATCCTGTCAGCATTAGCAGTTACTGAAGTATATCCGCTAAAGGTCCAGATCGCTGCTGCGGAACGGCCCGGGGCATGACATCCTGCGCACCGTGTTTGCAGGAGCGGCTGAACAAAACTGGCATAACTGATACTCGCGCCCGGTGTTTCAACTGGAGGTAAATCAGGTTTAATCTCCTCCGCCTGCTTTTTTGAACAGCAGGCAAGCAAGAGGTAAATAAATGCAATGGCGAAGGTGGTGATGGGATATTTTAACATATGAAATTAGTTAGTTAGCGCTGGCGTGTTTACAGTCAGTATAGGCCATACACCAGGTACAGGAACACTTACCCCTTTAGTTTCGCCGCGTTTGGCATCAGGACCGAAATAATAAAGCGGATGTCCCTTATAGGTGAGTTGTTTCTTGCCTGCTGAAGTGATTTGTACGATTACATCTTTCTTAATAATGGAGGGCACGTTCAGGATCTCTGATTCAAAGATTGGCCAGGTCGCATTATTGCTTAAATCTGCTTTTGTGTACGTATTTACATTAAAAGTATCCGGTGCGTAAGCGTATAACGTTTTACCTGCAGCATCAGTCAGATAGACCGTTTCGCCTGTACCTTCTGCTCCATCTGCGGTATAAGTTTTACCATTCAAACCAATCAATTGTGTTTTTGCAAACATGACGGAATAATCTGGTTTTGCAACAAACCAGGTTCCGCCCACACCGTCACCTTTAATATCTGCTTTATTCGTATCTCCGCTATAGTAGTACAATGGCCAGCCTTTGTAGGTAGTTTGTTTTTTGCCATCGGCACGGGTGATCGTCGCAATATCTGTGGCAGTTACCCCTGCCGGAGCGGTTTCATTACCTGCATAATATACCGGCCAGGTTAACAGGCAGCCATCGGTACAACCGGAAGTACCATTCGCATCTATTGCAAATGCATACAGCGTTTTCCCGTTACCATCAGTAAATACACTGCCGAATGTGGTGGATGTAGCCAGCTGGAGACTTGAAGTGCCGGTACTACCTCCCGGAGTGATGGGATTACCGTAAGGATCTGTGCCTGCATCAGCGGGTGCATCATTATTTTTTGAACATGAAGCCAGAACCATTAGCCCTGTAAGGCCCAGAAGAGCCAGGTTCCTTTTAAGAATTACCAACATAATTTTCTTTATTTTAGAATGAAACGATATATTTATTAATTGTAGCAGTTACGTTACACAATTGCGGCAGGTTGCCTGAACAGGCGAATAAATAAATTTTTTTTTCGAGGCAACCTTTTGTCAAAACTGTCCGTATACGGGGTAGAACATGGCTCAGCTTAAATCATAAAAAAGGTGCAGAGAATCATCAGCGGGTGCATCAAAAAAGACAGGTCCAGTCAGTACTTACTCTATAAAGAATTTTATAGTTATGGGCTTGCTATATGCAGACGATACGCATTAGATGATGAGGATGCTGCGGATGTGCTGAATGATGGTTTCCTGAAAATATTCAACAACATAGCGAAGTACGATCCTGAAAAACCATTTAAATCCTGGATCGGAAAAATTATCACCAATACGGCCATAGATCATTACCGCGCCAATCTTAAATTTTCTGACCATGAGGATGTCAGTACTTTAGAACATATCGGTGATGCCGCAATAGTTTATAGTCAGCTGGCCTACAAAGAATTGTTGACACTGATCCAGGGGCTGTCTCCTGCATATCGTACAGTATTCAATCTATATGCTATAGATGGGTATTCGCATGAGGAAATAGCGGAGCTGTTAAAAATATCTACAGGTACTTCGAAATCCAATTTATTTAAAGCGCGACAGAAATTACAAGAGAAGCTGGCAACAATAAACGGGAGTTTAAAAGCAGATGTTAGCTTCATTGCCAGACAAGAGGTTAATCCTATAAATGTTAACAATCAAATGCCAGCAAAAAATCAATAAATAGTGATGGAAAACGAGAACGATATAGATCAGCTATTTAAAAACGGACTAAGTGATCCTGAAATTCCTTTCAATGAACTGGACTGGGAGAAAATGGAGCGTAAACTGGATGGAACAGATGAGAAAAAACACCTGATTCCCATGTGGTTGTATACGGTAACAGGAATTGCTGCAGTATTGACGGTGGTGGTATTCTGGTTGCTTTCATCTCCTGCGAAAATTGATAAAAAGGGGAGCAAAGAACTATCCTCAGTTCAACCGGTAAAACCGGGGATTAAGGAACAAGTGGCCGAAAATAACAAGTTGGACCTGAAAATGAATCCTGCTGATCATAAAATGGATTCAGCGGATACCAATATTTACCAGGGTACTGCAGAACAGCGCTATTCACATTTACAAGCTGTCGGGAAAGTTAGTGACGGAGCAATTGCAAGGGGCTTAACAGCTGAACAGGAACTGCCTGCTTTGCGTTTTTTAAGCGTTGTTACCGCTAATGATGGCATAAAGTCGGGGGTAATGAAGAGTGTTAAACTGATCAAACCGCAGGTAAATCTACAGGTTTCTTCTACATTAGCTCACTCAGATAAAGACGCTGCAGATGTCGGCACAGCTGCTGAACGCGACAGGATCGCGCTGGACAAAAAGGCCAATGCACTGGCACAAAGCGAAGATCCGCTGGAAAAAATCACGACCACTGAAATTGCAAGAAGCGTACAAAAGAATATGGAAAGTGCACTTTCGTCACAAAATACCCTAATCCTGAGTGCCATGGCTGCTCCGGATATTTCTACGGCAAAGCAGAGTAAATCTTCAAAGGTGAGTTCCAATCTGGGGATGCTGGCAACTTATGCATTCAGCCCGAAATTCAGCCTGACTTCTGGTGCTATTTATGCTAAAAAATATTATAACTCTGCGGGTACCGCTCCGCAGGATAATCCTTATGCAGCTGCGCAGGACTGGGAAGTGGATGCAGATTGTAATGTGCTGGATATTCCGTTGAATGTGAATTATAAACTGTTAAATAAAAAGCGACTTTCTGTGAGCGTGAATACTGGCTTATCGAGCTATTTTATGCTGAAAGAAAAGTATGAATTTATTACCGGGGCTGCTGGAGCAGGGCAGCAGGTGTCTACATTGGAAGTGCAGAATCAAAACAAACACCTTTTTGGTATCGCAAATGTTTCTATCAGCTTCGATCATCAGATTAATAATGCTTTTAGTGTCGGCGTACAGCCTTTTGCCAAGTTGCCGCTCACAGGCATAGGAAACGGAAATGTAGATTTGAAATCTGTAGGCGTATCTTTTTCTCTGAATATAGGTCTGTTCCCGGCTAAAAAGACGGGTAAATATGTTGCTGTAAAATATTCAGCGCTAAAATAAGATGGGAGCCCCCACTGATTAAACGAGCAAATGTGTTTCCTGATAGAGTTTAGGGGTTTTTCCCGTAATGGTCTTAAAACTTTTATGGAAGCAGGAAAAATTGTTAAAGCCAGATTCAAAGCAGATCTGCTTAATATCCAGTCTGTTTTCCAGGATTAGTTTACAGGCATAACCCACACGGATATCTACCATGAACTTGGAAAATGTTTTCCCTGTTCTGGTTTTAAAATAGCGGCAGAAAGAATTAGGCACCAGATCTGCAACGGCAGCAATTTCTTCCAGCTGGATTTTCTTCTTGAAATTATTCAGCGCAAAATTGTAAATATTATTCATCCTGTCGTTTTCTGCAGCTCTGAAGTCGGCCTTAAATCCTAAAGAAGACAGTATCTCCACTTTGGGCATGCCGGCCACCATCATCAGGCAATCCAGAAGCGCAGTGATTTTGTTCAGTCCCTCAGCGGTATAAATCTTTTCCATTTGCAGGGAAATCTTCTCTGCTTCTTCACCGCGGATCAGAATTCCTCTTTTCGCCTTTTCTAATATGTTTTTAATTGCCTTTGTCTCCGGCAGGTGCAGAAATCTTTCGCCAAGAAAACTCTCATAAAAATGGATTACCGTAGCATGCGGCTCCTCGGCCCTGTCTTCTTCAAAATAGGAAGAGTCGTAACGCCAGTAATGCGGAAGATCGCTGCCCAGCAACACCACATCTCCGGGTAAAAAACGCTCAATATTATCCCCCACAAATTGAGTTCCCGTGCCATTATGAAAACAAACGATTTCCACTTCGGTATGGTAATGCCATCTGTTATTTACATTAGGCGATGTATCCTTTCTGACACTAAAAGATTGATCGGCATTAGTTTGTATTTTAAGATGCTGCGGCTTCATCAGGTAAATATATACAGGAATTTGTTTATTTTTAAATACTAATGTTAATATACCTTAATAAATTGATAAGATGAATTGTTTCATCAGCTAAATCATACTTACTTTCGGCTAACCGATATAAAATCATAACCTGTATATTCAAACGATGAAAAAAAATCATTTCGCGGTAGTGCTGATTACTTCCCTCTTCTTTTTATGGGGATTTGCACTCAATTTAAATCCTATATTGATTCCGCATTTAAAGAAAGCCTGTCAACTGACAGATACACAATCTGCATTTATTGACTCCGCTTCTTACATCGCTTACTTTTTACTGGCTATTCCTGCAGGAAAATTTATGAAACGCTTTGGTTATAAGGGGGGTATTGTATTGGGACTGCTGCTGTTTGCAACCGGAGCTTTCCTGTTTTATCCTGCAGCAGAGACCAGATCTTATGTTTTTTTTCTGGGTGCCTTGTTTATCATTGCGAGCGGACTTACTTTTTTGGAGACTGCGGCAAACCCTTATATCACGGTTCTGGGCGATCCGGAAGGGGCTACACAGCGACTCAATTTTGCACAATCATTTAACGGACTGGCTTCTACGCTTGCGCCGCTACTGGGAGGAATGTTTATCCTATCGGGTGAAACACTGAGTCAGGAAGCACAAGCTGCAATGAATCCCGCTCAGCTGAATACTTATTTTGACCATGAGGCCTCGGCTGTAAAGCTGCCCTTTATGATTATTGGTTTGGTGGTGTTGCTGATTGCTATATTTTTAATGCGTACACCTTTACCTGAAATTCAGGATGAGGAGGATATGGTGGATAATAACGGTTCACTGTTCAAACAAAAGAACCTGGTGTTAGGTGTCGTTGCCCAGTTTTTCTATGTAGGAGCACAAGTATGTGTCAGCAGTTTCTTTATTCGTTTCTCGGCTCAGGTAGCAGGTATCGCAGAAAAATCTGCTTCGCTGTTCCTGGCAGGTGCCCTGTTTGGCTTTATGGCGGGCAGGTTTATAGGAACTTTCCTGATGAAGTATATTTCTCCGTCAAAACTACTGGCACTATATAGTCTCATCAATGTGGTGCTGATCATAGCCGCAATTTTATTGCATGGCAAAGCCTCTGTCTACGCTTTAATGGGGGTAGAATTCTTTATGTCTATCATGTTCCCGACTATTTTCTCTTTAAGCATCAGGGGATTGGGTTCGAGAATGAAGGAAGGTTCTTCTTTTGTAATCATGGCGATAGTCGGAGGTGCAGTTTTTCCCGTATTAATGGGAAGAGTATCTGATATGACCAATATCCAGACCGCTTACCTTGTACCGGGACTCTGCTTTTTAGTCGTTTTCTATTTTGCACTACGAAACCTTAATGTGAAAAAGGTTAAAATTATAACAGCACACTAATGAAAAGATATTGTTTAGGCCTTGGCCTCGTGCCGGATGATCGGCTGATCGCTGAATATGAAGAAATCCACCAGGCGATATGGCCGGAGATAAAAGCGAGTATTCTGGAATCCGGAATCATTGATATGGAAATTTATAGGGTAGGTACGCTATTATTTATGATCATGGATACAGATGAAAGCTTTACCTTTACGAAGAAGGCAGAGATGGATGCCGGCAATCCAAAAGTGCAGGATTGGGAAGAATTAATGTGGAAATACCAGCAGGCACTGCCTGCTGCGAAACCTGGTGAAAAATGGGTTTTAATGGACAGGATTTTTGAACTGAATAAATAATCAGGCAATGGTTAAAATTGATGCACATCAGCATTTCTGGAAATATGACTATTTGAAACACGAATGGATCAATGAAGAAATGGCCGTTATCCGCAGGGACTTTTTACCCGAAAACCTGCTCCCTGTCTTGCAGGAACACGGGATTGACGGGTGCATCGCTGTGCAGGCTGATCAGACAGAAGCGGAAACCATCTTTTTACTGCAGCTTGCAAAAGAACACGACTTTATTAAAGGAGTAGTGGGATGGGTAGACCTCCAGTGCCCTGCAATTGAAGAATGGCTGCACCATTTTAGTCGTAATGATAAGTTTAAAGGTGTGCGCCATATCCTGCAGGGTGAAACCCAAAGAGACCTGATGCTGGATAAGGCTTTTCTTAATGGCATCAGTAAACTACAGCAGTTTGACCTGAGTTATGATATTTTAATTTTCCCGGATCAGCTTAAATATGTGCCGGAACTGGTAAGTGCTTTTCCTGATCTTCGTTTTGTGATTGATCATATCGCCAAGCCTGATATTAAAAATAAGGTAATGGGCGACTGGAAAAAAGACCTTGAACAAATAGCGCAGTATGAAAATGTACATTGCAAGCTGTCTGGTATGGTTACAGAAGCTGACCTGAAAACATGGAAGGCCGATGATTTTACACCATATCTGGATACCGTTGTCGAGGCTTTTGGTATCAGCAGAATTCTGTATGGTTCTGACTGGCCGGTGTGTTTATCTGCCGGCAGTTATACCGATGTGATGGGTATAGTAGCCAATTATTTCAGTCGTTTCACCGACAGAGAACAGCAACTTTTTTTCGGCGAAAATGCTTCTGCATTTTACCGTCTTTCCTAAGTATATCCTTCCTGATTGATTATTCTCCCTTCCAAAATGGAAGGGTATTTACAGGAGCTTTTTAATCATTTTCTGAAGAATGCCACATGGCTGGTCACTAAAGGTCGTTTTGGCTGTTTTGTGGCACAGAGGCATGTCATTTGATCCGTCATTTCTAAAATTGAAAATGAAACATCAAATGATATTTGTGCGGGTGGCCACAATAAATGATATCAGATACACACAACAGATCTGCAAAGAGACCGAAGCATCGGCTATCGCCAGGGGCACTGGTATTGCAAAACGTAGCCCTGAGTCTATTGCCAGGAAAATGCGCGAGGGTAAAGCTGTCATCGCAGTAACCAGCAGCGAAGAATGGGTGGGCTTCGCCTATCTTGAAACCTGGCAGAATGACCAGTTTATTTCCAATTCCGGATTAATTGTGGCGCCTCAATTCCGGAATTCGGGTGTAGCCAAAGCGATCAAAGGACGCATCTTCCAGATTTCGCGCAGCAGGTATCCCCTGGCTAAAATCTTCAGCATCACTTCCGGAGCTGCAATACTAAAAATGAATACAAGAATGGGCTTCGAACCGGTTACGTTTCAGCAAATCACGCAGGAGGATTCGTTTTGGGAAGCTTGCAAAGGCTGTGTCAATTATGATATTCTGGAAGGAAAAAAGCGGGCTAACTGTTTATGTACAGCTATGCTTTTTGATCCTGCCGAACTGGAAATGCATGCAAATCCTCCCTTACAGCCATTTTTTTCTCCTTATAATTTCTCAGCAATAAAATCATCTTTTTAAATTCTCCGATATATGGAAAACTTAACATATGAGACTAATCAATCCAGACAAATTTATGCGGAATCACTGGATTTACTGGAACAGCTTATTTCAATTCCTTCATTTAGCGGTAATGAAGCAGGTACAGCAGCAGTCATTGAGTCGTATTTAAACAACCGTAACGTTTTTACTTTCCGCAAGTTCAATAACCTATGGTGTTATAACCTTCATTTCGATGGCGATAAACCGACGATTCTCCTCAACTCTCATCACGATACCGTTCAGCCTTCAAAGGCTTATCACAAGGATCCCTTTCAACCTTCAATCAGTGATGAAAAACTATTTGGATTAGGGAGCAATGATGCCGGAGGCGCATTGGTTTCACTCATTGCCACCTTCCTTCATTTTTACAAACGTAAAGATCTCCCTTTCAATCTTTGTCTCGCTGCTACCGCAGAAGAAGAAACTTCAGGAGATAAAGGATTAAAATGTGTCCTTCCCGAATTGCAACCTATCGCTTTTGCGATAGTGGGCGAGCCGACAAATATGCAGATAGCTATAGCCGAAAGGGGATCTATGGTATTAGATTGTACTTCATTTGGCCGGGCAGGACATGCAGCCAGAGAGGAGGGCGACAATGCTATTTACCGGGCTTTAAAAGATATTCAGTGGTTCTCTGCCTATCATTTTCCACTGGAATCGCCCGTAATGGGTCCGGTTAAAATGACTGTTACGGAAGTGCATGCGGGTCTGCAGCACAATATCATTCCTGCAGCATGTTACTTTACCGTAGATGTGCGGTTAACAGATGCCTATACAGCAAAAGAGATGCTCCATATCATTCAGAACCATACCTTTTGTGAATTTACAGTAAGGCCCGGTCTGCTGAAACCTTCCTGCATAGATCATTTGCATCCTATCGTGCAAACCGGACTGGCTATCGGGAGAAAAGCTTATGTCTCTCCCACAAGTTCAGATCAGGGCTGGCTGGATATGCCCTCTATAAAGATGGGGCCGGGTGAGTCTGCACGCTCCCATACCGCCGATGAGTTTATTTACCTGGAAGAAATCCGTGAGGGAATTGAACTCTATATCCATTTACTGGAATCGCTTTTTCCCTACTTAGTTAACGGGCGCGTTTGTTAACAGCTGCGGAATTTTTTGCTGTAATGAACACATACTTAGTTTACCTGGTCGGTTTTTTCCGACCAGGTGCAAAGCAAAAATAATCGTCACCTGGTCGGAAAAAACCGACCAGGTTATGCAATGAATCTTAATTTTTTGTGATACATTAACTAAAATTAAGATGCAATTATGAATAAAACAATGCTTTTCCTTGCTATTGCCGGCAGCTGCCTCACGGCATGTAATTCGGCAAATCATCAAAATACAGCCGGTGCCGGGACAGATTCTGCTGGTATAAAGGCAATTAATGATACCAGTTTCGCCAGACATATCAGCATACTGGCTTCGGATGATTTTCAGGGACGTAAGCCCTTTACAGTGGGTGAGACCAAGTCCATCAACTACCTGAAAGAGGAATTTAGTAAATTGGGCTTACAGCCCGGAAATGGCGACAGCTATTTTCAGAAAGTCCCTATGGTAGAAATTAAGTCTGTGCCGGAAAGTAAAATGGTTTTTAAAGGTGCTAATGGCAGCGTTACGGCAACCTATCTAGAGAACTTTGTCGCAGGTACACGTCGCGTACAACCTATAGTAAATCTGGCCAACTCTCCACTTGTATTTGCAGGTTATGGAATTGTGGCTCCGGAATACAACTGGAATGATTATGCCGGATTAGATGTAAAAGGAAAAACCGTTGTGGTGATGGTGAATGATCCCGGTTTCGCAGATAGTACCTTGTTTAAGGGCAAGAGTATGACCTATTATGGTCGCTGGACTTATAAATTTGAGGAAGCTGCCCGTCAGGGCGCTGCAGGGATTTTGATTATTCATGATACTGCACCTGCTGCCTATCCATGGTCTGTGGTGCGCAGTGGCTGGTCTAAATCCAAGTTGCAGTCCGAAGAAAAAGATAACAACATGTCCAGAGCCATTGTAGAAGGCTGGATCAGTTCTGATATTGCAAAACAATTATTTCAATTGAGCGGGCAACCTGCTTCTTTGCTTGCAGATGCAGGTAAAAAAGGTTTTAAGGCCGTGGATCTTAAATTGTCTACTTCCCTCACCATCAATAATAAAATCAAAAAATCTGTTTCCAATAATGTTATTGCTGTGATTCCCGGAACAAAACGGCCTGATGAATGTGTAATCTATTCTGCGCACTGGGATCATCTGGGAATAGGGGAGGTTGTTAAAGGCGATTCTATCTATAATGGTGCAGTAGACAATGCTACAGGCGTTGCTGCACTACTGGAACTTGCCGCTGCTTTTCAGCAATCGACCCTGAAACCTGAACGCTCTATTGTCTTCATCTCCTTTACCGGGGAAGAGCAGGGATTGATAGGATCTGAGTATTATGCCAGAAATCCTGTTTTCCCGGTGCAAAAAACTGTAGCCGATATCAATATGGACATGATGGGCCTTGCGGGGAAAACCAAAGATATAGTGGTTTACGGTTACGGTCAGTCAGAATTAGAAGATTATGCTGAAGCTTCGGCTAAAAAACAAGGCCGCGTAATTGTTAAAGATCCTGTTCCATCATCGGGACTATATTACCGTTCAGACCATTTTAACTTTGCGAAAGTAGGTGTTCCTTCTTTATTTACTGGTTCTGGTGTAGACAATGTAACACATGGCAGGGAATGGGGATTGAAGCAGGTAGCTGAATATACAAAATCGCGTTACCATGCCCCTCAGGATAATTTTGATGCGATTGCAGACCGCAGTGGAATGGTGGAAGATGTGCGTTTATTATTTGATATGGGCTACCGCCTAAGTAATGAGACAACTTTCCCGAAATGGAAAAAAGGCTCTGAATTTATGGCAGCGAGAGAAAAATCATTAAAATAGATGTTAAGGCAGGCTTATTGACTAAGCTGCCGCATATCCTATTTAGGTGCTGAGGATGCTCTGATGCGTAGTTCTGTATGCAGGCTAATCGTTTCGTAGTCCTCAGCACTTTTTCTTTTCAGCGCAGCGAATAGCTTTTCAGCTGCCAGCTGGCCAATCTCAAATGCCGGCTGATGTACTGTACTCAGGGGCGGACTAAAAATTTCTGCGTGCGGGGTATTGGTGAAACCAATAATCGCAATATCTTCAGGAATCCTGAATCCCTGATTTTTTAAAGCTTTCACACATCCTGTACTTACCTGGTCGCTGCCCGTAAAAAAGGCATCGGGTTGTAGAGACAGGCTCATCAGTTCTGCAATTGCTTGATTCAACTCGACTTTTGCGGTCTCTGAATTGGTATAATCACAAAATTTAAGGAGTTCTGGTCTGAATGTGATATTGCTGTCCCTTAAAGCATCCTGATAACCTTTCAGGCGCTCATCTGCAATACTTAATGCCGCATTTGCAGTAAGGTGAGCTATTGACCGGTATCCATTGTTGATCAGGTGCATAGTGGCTTCGTAAGCACCTTTTCTATTGTTTGCGCCGATTTTATCCGCATTAATCTGATCACTGAGACGGTCAAACAATACTACAGGCAAGCCATTTTTCTGCAAAGCAGCAAGCTGGGAGAAGTCTGATGTTTCTACCGTCGGGGAGATCAGCAGTCCCTCTATTCCTCCTGCAAACAACCATTCGATACACTCCTTCTCCTGCAGGTAAGATTCTTTACTCTGCATAATAATAAGCTGGTATCCTTTGCTGGTGCAAACGCTGTCAATACCATCAAGCATCTCTGCTACAAAGTTATTGTTCATGGAACATATCACTACTCCAACAGATTTTGTTCTGCCAACTTTAAGGCCCTGAGCCATCCTATTGGGTACATAATGGATGGCTGCAGCATATTCCTGAACCCTTTTTTTCGTTTCCGCACCAATATCATAGCTATCTCGCAATGCTCTGGAGACAGTAGCAACTGATAAGTTTAAAGCTATGGCAATATCGCGCAGGGTTATGGACTGACTCACGCTGCGAATTTAATATTATTTAGCTCATGTTGGCGTCCGACTGATCCCCACTGCCTTTTTCTGCAGAATATCTCTTAGCTTTTTCATCCGCTTTTAAATCTGCATCATCTTCATTTTCAAGATTTTCATCCAGCCGCTCGTTCCAGCTATCCAGACCATTTCCTTTTTCATTTCCCTCTGAATGTTGATTTCCGTTATTGCTTGCTTCAGATTTATGTTTATTGTCGAGGTTATTTACTTGCTCTTCCATGATTTGACAGATTTTAGTTATAAGAACAGCGGAGTTGCTATTTTGTTTCTCTCAGCTTAGCCGATCTATATCGGTTCATTGGTTTTGATTCTTCGGGCAAAAGGAGCGGTCGCCCTGTTCTGATAACCATGCACAGCTGTATTGATAAAAATAACCAGTGCCACAGCTATGGCCACATAAGCAACGCCCGGATTATTTTCCCAGTTTTTAACTGCTATCGCAGCGATACCCCATACCCCTACAGTGGCATATTCTCTCATGTTCCTTTTCCAGATCATCGTAATAAATATCAGGCCAGCTATAAACAGCATCACAATAGCCCAGGCAGTTGCGCCCACAGGAGAACCATCCCAGCCAATTGACGTCAGCCACGCAGCTAGATTAACAATCAATGCAACATTGATCCATCCGAAATAGGCACTGATTGGCCACCATAAAAACCCTATTATTTTTACCGGGGCATCCCATCTTTCCATATTGGTATTAAGAACTATTTTCAGCAGCGCAAAGAAGATGACCAGCATGATGATAACAGATAAACCTATCTGATGATTTACAAATGCGACAACCCAGGCAGCATTCGCCAGGTTTGCCACGACGAACCACCAGCCTATATCCAGCACGTAACTGTTATCAAATTTTTTATTAAAAAGATCCAGTAGCTGATAGACTGCAAAGATGATGAGTCCCAGGTAAATCAGTCCCCAGATGCCAAAAGCATAACCAGCCGGCGTGAGCAGGGTATCGTAACGGGCAGAGACTTCGCCTATTGATGGTGTATTGCCTTTTCCTGCATTGATGTAGTAATTGATAAAGATAGCGAGCACTACAGAAACAAGATTAGATATTTGCAGCAGTTTTTTCATCAGTAAATATTTAAATTTTACAAAGCCATCATGACCTTTTCATTATTGTTGGTGACCTGTAAGATCATAATGGGTTCATCGATTTTATATTAGCTACATATACAACATCTGGACAATCGCACGGTTTGTTTTATTATTCCTGGATGACCAGAATATGGTCTGTCATTTTATTTGAGACTGTTTTTTGCTGTCCTCCGTTGATAGTTATCACCATAGAGTTGTCAAATTCTTGTTTCTCCAATACTCTAATTTGCGCGCCAAGACCAAGGTCCAGTTGTTTCAGGTATTTGAGAAATGCCGGAGAAGTATCACGTACGCTCCCCACTTTACACACCTGGTTTACAGGAATATCACTCAACAAGATGTTCGCATATACCGGCATCTTGCCATTAGAGCCTGGTATGGGGTCACCATGCGGATCAAATGCAGGATTGCCCAGGAAATCATCCAGTTTTTTTGCCAGCTGATCATCGTGGATATGCTCCAGCTGCTCAGCAATATCATGTACTTCATCCCAGCCGTAGTGTAGTTTATCAACTAGAAATACTTCCCATAAACGGTGTTTCCTGATGATATCCAGCGCGGCAATTTCACCTGTACGGGATAAAAAAGCGCCCTTTGTTTTATCATAGGTGATCAGTTCCTTTTCTTGCAGCTTTTTCAACATGTCGATCACCGAGGCGGGATTGTTTTCCAGCGCATCCGCAATAGCTTTCGGGCTAACCTTATTTTCAGTTTTACCCAAATGATAAATCGCTTTCAAATAGTTCTCTTCGGAATAAGTCTTTCTCATGTCTGTATCTATGGATCAAAAGTAACAATTATTTGTCTAACTGTAATCATTAGGTATGTCTAATCTTATTTATTTGGTTTATCATATTTATGTTTTATGTTTGTCTAAAATTATAACTATGAAACAACTACTTCTACTCTTTTTGATATTTTCTTCTTGCTGCACTTTTGCACAAACCGGCGGATTAACCGGTAAGGTAGAAGCAAACGGTAAGGCACTTTCTGCTGCGACCGTAAGTCTGAAAAAAAGCATTTTTAAAACCGTCACTCCGGGCTCAGGACATTTTACCATGAAAAATGTGCCCCTGGGATCCTATGAACTTACCATAAGTGCTGTTGGTTATCTGACCCAAAAACAACAGGTGGTGATTGTGCAGGACAGTATAATTACTGTGGATGTGTCGCTTGAAGAACGTACGGATGATTTAAATGAGGTCGTGGTAACCGGTACTATGAAGGAAGTGCGCAGGCTGGACAGTCCGGTGCCGGTAGAAGTTTATACTCCCGCTTATTTTAAGAAAAATCCCACTCCCAGTTTATTTGAGAGCGTGGGACTCATCAATGGGGTAAGACCACAGTTGAATTGTAATATCTGTAATACGGGAGATATTCACATCAATGGAATGGAAGGGCCTTACACATTGATCCTAATCGACGGTATGCCGATAGTGAGCAGTTTATCCACTGTTTATGGGCTGAGTGGGATTCCCAATAGCCTGGTCGACCGTATTGAGGTGGTGAAAGGCCCGGCATCTTCCTTGTACGGCTCAGAAGCTATGGGCGGAGTAATCAATGTGATTACAAAAAATCCTGCTCAGGCACCCGCGTTCAGCATCGATGCCTTTGGTACTTCATGGCAGGAATACAATATCGATGCAGCAGTTAAGTTTGGCAGCAAAAAAGTGCAGAGTTTATTGGGCGTAAATTATTTCAATTATCAGCATCCGCTAGACAATAATAACGATGGATTTACCGATGTCACGCTGCAAAACAGGATCTCCATATTTAATAAATGGAATTTTGTGCGCAAAGATAAACGGGTGGCCAGTCTCGCTGCCCGGTTTGTTAATGAGGACAGGTGGGGTGGTCAAATGAATTGGAATAAGGAATTCAGGGGTTCGGACAGTATCTATGGGGAAAGTATTTATACCAGGCGCTGGGAACTCATCGGCCTTTACCAGTTGCCTGTAAAAGAGAAGATCATGGCGCAATTTTCTTATAACTGGCATAATCAGAATTCATGGTATGGTAACTCGCCCTATATGGCCAATCAGCAAGTAGGTTTTGCTCAACTATACTGGGATAAAGAAATGGGAAAACGGCATAATTTCCTCCTGGGGGGAACTTATCGTTATACCTGGTATGACGACAATACACCGGGAACATTAGCAGCAGACGGATTGGTCAACATGCCTGCGAAAACACCTTTACCGGGAATTTTTATCCAGGATGAGTGGAAATTTACAGATAAACAGACCTTACTTGCCGGCTACAGATATGATTATGATCAGTACCATGGTAGCATCCACTCTCCAAGGCTGGCCTATAAATTTTCTCCGAATCAAAAAAATACGCTGAGGGCGAGTTTCGGCACAGGGTTCAGGGTGGTCAATCTGTTTACCGAAGATCATGCGGCACTTACCGGAGCAAGACAGGTAGTCATCGCAGAAGAGTTGAAACCGGAGCGTTCTTATAATGGAAACCTGAACTATGTTACGAAAATCCCTTCTGCTAATTTTTTAATGGGATTGGATGTAACCGGCTTCTATTCTTATTTCACGAATAAGATTACGGGCGATTTTGACCAGAATCCTGATCAGATCATTTACGCGAACCTGAACGGCCATGCGATCTCCCGGGGGATCTCTTTAAATACAGACTTTACTTTTTATTTCCCTTTAAAGCTATTGGCAGGAGTGACTTATGCTGATGTGTACCAGCTGGATAATAACGGCAGTGGCAGGATGAAGACAACACAACTGCATGCACCAAAATGGAGTGGCAATTACCTGGCTTCTTATACTTTTCCAAAAGATTTTGTGCTGGATCTGACAGGTGTTTTTACCGGGACAATGCGTTTGCCCGTGCAGCGAAATGATTACCGGCCTGAATATTCACCATGGTTTACCATTGCGAATCTGCAGCTCACTAAGAAATTTAAAAACGGACTGGAGATCTATGGAGGGGTGAAAAATATCTTAGGATTTATCCCGAAATATGCATTGATCCGCTCTTTCGATCCATTTGATAAAACTGCAGCAGATCCGGTGACTAATCCAAATGGTTATACTTTTGATACGGAGTATAATTATGCACCGCTGCAGGGCAGAAGGTTCTTTGCAGGGATACGGTATAACCTGCTGAAATATTAAACAGGGATGATTTGACCAGAATCAGGATATGAACGAAACATTAATGACCAGACCTTGTTCTTAATCAAAAACCACATTATGGAAAACGGTAAAAAACACGAAGAAGGACAAGGTCATGATATCAACACTGCTGATACAGAGCAACTCCAGAGAAATGAAAATGAAGCGGACAGTGGGAATCAGTATTCCTCTGATGAGGGTGAAGATGAAAACGGGCCGAAGCCCTCTGCCGATGAGCAGGAATAAACATAATCACTAGCTGTCTGTTGTAAGAGCGTAGCAGCAATTGCCGCTTCAATTTAAAATCTGAGTATCATGAGTAAAGTTAAAAATTTAATAGCCGGAGCAGCAGGAGCAATAGCTTTGAATGTGTTGCATGAAACGTTGAAAAAAGAATCGAACGATGTTCCCAGAGTCGACCTTTTAGGAGAAGATGCTGTTCAAAAAGTGCTGAAATATTTTGGCAGCAGTGTGCCTGATAAAGCGAGTCTGTATAAAACAACGCTGGCGGGTGACCTGATCAGCAATACCTTATATTATAGTTTAATTGGTGCTGGCAATCAGAAATACCTGTGGCCTAAAGCGGTTTTCCTTGGTCTTACTGCGGGAATTGGCGCAGTTAAACTGCCAGAGCCAATGGGATTGGATCCGGAACCGGTGACCAAAAGCGATCAGGTGAAAGTGCTTACCGTGGGTTATTATATTTTTGGAGCTATAGTTACCGGATTGGTACTCAATCTGCTGAATAAAAAATAGTGGATCATTACCTGGTTATACTCACTATTATTGGAGCAGGGATCCTTGGAATGGCATGGATGCCTGCATTCACAGCAAAAACTAAGATCTCTTACTCTATTATTTATGTTTTGCTGGGGATGCTGTTATACGGAATATTCGACTTTCTGCCTGCACCAGATCCTAAAAAGAATCCAGAGCTGACTACTCATCTCACCGAACTGGTTGTACTGGTCTCCCTCATGTGTACCGGATTAAAAATAGATCAGAAATTTTCCTTCCGGACCTGGGGAATTCCTTTTCGGCTGGTCACGATCACCATGTTTTTATGTATCGCCGCTGTCACTGCTATAGGAGTGTATTACTTTAATATGCCCCTGGCATCGGCCTTATTGCTGGCTGCGGTTTTATCACCCACAGATCCTGTTCTGGCAACGGATGTCCAGGTTGGGGATCCGAATGAAGAGGATAGGGATAATGCTAAGTTTTCCCTGACTGCCGAAGCTGGTTTTAATGATGGTATGGCTTTCCCTTTTGTATGGCTGGCGATCACTGTTGCCATGATTTCTGCTGGAGGTGAGGGTTTTTTGATTACCTGGGCCTGGAAACATTTAGTCTATCAGATTCTTGCTGGTGCACTTTGCGGTTTTTTAATCGGGAAGTTACTCGCTTATGTACTTTTTACACTGGCTAAAAAATATGAATCAATCGGTACGAATGATGGTTTCGTCTCCATTGCACTCACACTTTTCGTGTATGGCGTCACTGAGATGGTACATGGTTATGGTTTTATAGCCGTTTTTATTGCGGCGCTGACCTTGCGGAATTATGAAAGGGAACATAAATATCATAACCGCCTGCATGCTTTTTCCGATCAGATGGAGCGCATCTTTGTCGCTATTTTACTGATTATCTTTGGTGGTAGTCTTGTCCGTGGGATTCTGGATTACCTGACCTGGCCAATGGCTGCATTTGGCGTAGTATTCATTTTTGTGATCAGGCCTGTTTGTGCACTCATAGGCCTGATCGGAACTAAATTGAAAATTCAGGAGAAACTCGTAATTGGTTTTTTCGGCATCCGAGGGGTAGGCTCTGTTTATTACCTGGCGTTTGCCTTTGGAACTGTGTTTTTTAAAGAACAGGATCAGTTATGGTCTCTCGTAGCTTTTATTATTTTAATATCTATAGGTATACACGGTTTAACAGCTGGCTTCACTTTTAAAAAGCTCGAAGAAACGTTGCCGGATGATATAGAAATTATTGCCAGATAGATTTTTTTACACGAACTATTGTATCTTCTGATTTTTTTATAACTTTAAAGCCGATGCAGAGTGAACCAAAAAAGAATGCTGAAGAGGCAAATGAACCAGCTGATAATAAACACGTTCCACTTCAGGGCTTTATCAATGTGAATGAGATTGTTCGCCTGCGCCGCCAGCTAAAAACCGCTCGGTTCAATAATCCGGATCAGATCTGGGATGCACAGATGAATCAGATCAAACCTCCGCAATCTCCCGATAAATCTGAGGAAAAACCTTAATTTTTTAATTTGATATACAGGCAACGTCAATATTATTTTTTATCTGATAACAATCTGATAAATAAGTATCTTCGGCCTATAAACAAACATGATGGATTTTTTACATACTATTTTAGGCGATGACATTCAGGCCGGTCTTCTTATTATTTTAAATTTAATTGTTATTGAAAGTCTGCTCTCTGTAGATAATGCTGCAGTTCTGGCTACTATGGTGATGGATTTACCAAAAGATCAGCGTGAAAAAGCGTTGAAGTATGGTATTATTGGTGCTTACGTTTTTAGAGGAATCTGTTTGTTTTTAGCCGCCTGGCTGGTTAAGATATGGTGGTTAAAACCATTAGGTGGTTTATACCTGCTGTACCTGGCTTTTGATTATTTCAGGAAAAAGAACAGTAAAGGTGGTGAAGAAGAGGAAGTGGTTGATAAAAATCAGAGCTGGATCTATAAATCTACAGTGGGTGCAATTGGTTCTTTCTGGGCTACAGTAGCTTTAGTAGAAGTTATGGATCTTGCCTTCTCTATCGATAATGTTTTTGCAGCCGTTGCTTTTACAGACCATATTTACTTAATCTATATTGGCGTATTTATTGGCATCCTGGCCATGCGTTTTGTTGCGCAGGCTTTTGTGAAGCTGATGGAGAAATTTACATTTTTGGAAACAGTCGCCTTCATCGTTATTGGCGTTCTGGGGATCAAATTAACCTCTTCATTATTTACACATTTCTATCCGGAATCACCCGTTTCACATCTCATTGAAGGTGAAAAAACAGATCTTTTTGTATCTATATTTACGGTAGCTATTTTTCTTATCCCGGTTTTTACTTCTTTATTATTTAACTTCCCTAAGAAGCATATTGCTGCGGAAGAGCAGGTTTAAGAATAATGTCATATCAAAATTAAATTTCATCTGCAGCAGACAAAAGGCAGATGAAATTTAACGTTTCATATCTTCGATGATCGCTTCAGGTATTTGTTTAGGATTGAGAATATCATCAATAAATCCAATGATAAGCCTTGAATCAATTATTTTATATGAAACATTTATCATCCGTTTGAGTTATTGGTACAAATAAACAGATGTTAAATTACTCTTTTGATATACAAAAATTTACCACTGAGACTGTCCATGCGCTCAGTATTTCTGTTAGAACGGAATCAAATGATCAGCTCAGCATCACTACAAAATGTAAAGGATTAGCTTGTATAGTAGAAAAGAAGTTTATATTAATGCAAGCGCTGGAATTAAAACTGGATATTGATAAAATAATTGCCGCTGTATTTAGCAAATTTGTAGAAGAAACTGTTGAGGTAATTACATTTTATTATCAGTTTATATCATTTGATCGTGTGAATGAAATGTTAAGACAGGTTCATGCTTTTATTAAGGGCACAGTTGAATATTGGTTTCCTTTAGTTTAGGCCTATTTCATATAGGATTTTTTTAAGGCAGACCATGACATTCTGCTCATATTTCTTGCTTCACTCAGTTTGATATTTAGTTTTGAGGCTACTTCTTCATGTGTGAAATCATTATAGTAGACTACTTCAAGGATGGTTCTCCACTCCAGGGCAGGCTTTGTTGTTTCGTTTTGACCATTGTGTTTTGCACGACTTGAAAAGGGCGTGTCGTGCTGTATTGAAGATGATTCATCCTGCAAGTAGGACAGCTTATTCTCCAATGTGTAGTCGAAAGACTTTCTGAGTACTGTAATTGCGTGGTTTATCCGGGATTTCACCGTACCCAGGGGAATGTTCAGTTCTTTTGCCGCATCAACGTGAGTATATCCCTGAAAAAATACTTTATCCAGTACTACGGAGACTTTAGGTGGTAATATGGTAGTGAGCTTACGCAGACCAATGATATCCGTATTTATCGTGTTGGACTTCATATAATCAATTGCATCAAAATTATCCTGCAAATCATCTGTTCTCCCTTTATTGTTATATCTCTTAGAACGTAAGGTATCTATTGCCAGGTTTCTGGTCAATTTAAGTATCCAGGTGAATAATCTTCCTTTTGAGACATCGTATTTGTCAATATTATTCCAAATCAGAATCATCGCATCCTGCAGGATATCCTGAGCCAAACTTTCATCAGGTATAATTCTGCAAATTACCCCCAGAAGTGAGGCAGAGTAATTCTCATATAATAATTTGAATCCGGATTCGGATTTATTCTTTAGAGAATTAACTAGGTCAGCTTCAGAAAACAGTTGTTTTTTCTCGTGCATATCAGGGCTGCTAATCTTTCAAAAATACGATTTATTTTGCAGTTTTTTGCTTGAAATTATAAATTAAATTAATTAAAAAACATGTAGTCTTTTAAAATAAATATCACCTCATTATTTATGTATCAATTTCTTGCTAGTGCGATTTAGCATATTTTGTGCAATACAAAAGAGCCACCCTGATATTAGGTTAAATCTATATGTATTTGTGGCTGAAAGAACAGATATTTGCCCAGCTATTCACAGCTATGTTAGCTTTTTTAACTTAAAAAACTCAAATGATTAAAATATACTTTTTATTTGCCCTGGTTACTGCCTTTTCATTACCAGCTAGCGCACAATCCCAAAAGTCATTAGCTGCTAAACAGGGGATTTATGTAGATGCGCAGGGGGTGATCCGCTGGGAGAAAAACCAGCAGGAAGCTGCTTTTTTTGGTGTGAACTATACGTCACCATTTGCATATGGTTACCGCTCCATCAACCGATTGGGCATTTCTGTTGAGCAGGCCATCAGAGACGATGTCTATCATTTTTCCCGCCTCGGTCTGGATGCGTTCAGGGTGCATGTATGGGATACAGAAATTTCTGACACGGCAGGCAACCTGATCAATAATGATCACCTGCGGTTATTTGATTTTTTGCTGGCTGAGCTTAAAAAGAGGAATATAAAAACGATTATTACACCGATCGCCTTTTGGAGTAATGGTTATCCGGAAAAAGATGAAAATACGGGCAGTTTCTCTTCAAAATATGGCAAGAAACGGGCGCTGGTAGAAGAAGCTGCTTTTTTAGCGCAGGAAAACTACCTGACTCAATTTTTTAAACACAAAAACCGCTATACCGGCCTTACCTATCAGCAGGATCCGGATGTGATTGCAACGGAGGTGAATAATGAGCCCCAGCATAGCGGTCCTCAGGCAAGAACAACTGAATATGTGAACCGTATGGTAAAAGCGATTCGGCAGACCGGCTGGAAAAAACCTGTATTTTATAATATCAGTGAATCCCCAAAATATGCCGGTGCTATTGTAAAAGCAGATGTACAGGGCCATAGTTTCCAATGGTACCCTACGGGGCTTGTCGCAGGCCACACCCAGCAAGGGAATTACCTGCCAAACGTATCAAAATATAGCATTCCTTTCGATACTATCCCTGGCTTTAAAAACCGTGCGAAAATGGTTTATGAATTTGATGCGGCAGATGTATTGGCTTCTTACATGTATCCGGCTATGGCCAGGAGTTTCCGTACCGCGGGATTTCAGTGGGCTACGCAATTTGCTTACGATCCGATGGCTACAGCTTCCAGCAATGTAGAATATCAGACGCATTACCTAAACCTTGCCTATACTCCGTCAAAAGCAATCAGCTTGCTGATCGCCTCAAGGGTTTTTCACCAGTTGCCTAGACTTCAAAAATATGCATCAGATACGCTGTTTGACGCTTTCAGACTTGACCATAAAAATTCATTGAGTGAGATGAATACCGCCGGCGAATTTTATTTCTCCAATACCACTACTTCGGTTCCGGTACATCCGGCAAGCCTGCAACACATAGCAGGTGTGGGTAGTTCTGTGCTGAGCGAGTATAAAGGAACTGGTGCTTATTTTATCGACCGTGTGGAAGAGGGGCTATGGCGATTGGAAGTTATGCCTGATGCTGCATTCATCCGTGACCCTTTTGAAAAGAATTCACCCGGTAAAGATGTGAGCAGGATCAGCTGGGCCAGTCATACTATGGTGCTGGACCTGCCCGATCTGGGGACTGGTTTCAGGCTAACGACAATCAATGACAAAGGTGTATCTGTTCTCGCAAACGACAAGGAAATTAAAGTTTCCCCGGGTGTTTACTGGTTGAGCAGAAAAGACAAGAAGAATAACTACACTGCACAAAGTGCTCTTGGGGTAATCAAAGCAGGTGAATTTGTGGCACCTAAGACCTCACTGATCAAAATATTTAACCCGGTTACAGACAGTGAAAAGATAGCGGTGTATAATCCCGACTGGAATAACAAGGCGGTTGAATACATTGATGCCGAAATCCCGGGAGCTGCGGTATTGAAACTGAAAATGGATACAACTGCGCAAGATCCATTAATCGGGATTCAAAGTTATTTTGCCGGTTTAACGGATCTGAATGCTCCGGGAATTGACGCGCTGAAGACTATTGTGATACGTGCGAAAACCGGTAATAAAAAGTCCATTAAAATCAAACTGGGACTCATTACTGAAAATGCAGATTTCTTCTCTGCTGAAGCGATGGTAAGCAATGAATTCTCAGACATTGAGATTCCGCTGCGTAGTTTGAAAAAAGATGCACAATTACTTCTTCCGAGACCATATCCAGGTTTTTTGCCACTTTATTATCAATCGGTTACCCCAGCTGTTTTCCATCTGCAGGATGCGAGAAAACTGGAAGTGACTTTTGGCTACGGTATGAATAACCGTACAGCCGACCAGCCTAATACCCTGGAGATTGAATCTGTTTACCTCAAATAACAATAATTTATCCAATCGTTTATCAATAAAGTCTCTTTCCCTTCGTATTATACCGGAACAAGTAAACAAATGAAATGGGCGACCTAATTCTTTCTGCAATATACAGAGCTGATGGAGCAGGATAGCGATACAGAATTTGACCTTGAAGATCAATACCTCCAATGTTTTACGGATACACTGGCCGAAAATATGGAAAAACATAAAGACGGCGGGGCGAAAGCGAGGGAAGCGGGAAGGGAAGTGATCCGGGACTGGCAAAAGGCGGTTCTGGCAGGGCGAGCGAAATATATTACTGATCAACTGTGATGATCATCATTCAGGCTTACCTTATATAGCAAACAATAGCATATATAGGGTAAGCTTATTCAATAATTAGCAATTTGGAACCACAAACATTGCAGCATCATATCAGGTTCAAATGATCTTAATGCGAACAGGTCCTTTAATGTGATTCACATCAATGGCTATCCCTTTTTGTGTGATCATCACTTTACCCTGGTTATGCAAATCTATGGCCACGTTCCTTACATTTTTCATATGATTACGCCAGTCGTCAGGAAATAGCTTGCGTGCAATTTCGGACGGACAAGTGCTTTTTTCAGGGCCACGTTGGGTAGCGACTGACAAGATGGTTGTTGATATATCTTTGAGTTGTTGCATATGGTATCAGCAAATAAACATAAATCATTTTGACTTACAAATTCTGGTATAGGACAGGCTATCATTTAAGCCGAAATCTGAAAGCGACGGGTTGCATACAGGCATTAAAAATGGCTTTGAACAGTAGGATACATCCACAACGTCCATTAATCCACCATTCTGACCGCGGTATCCAATATTGCTGTGAGGCATATGTACGGATGCTGGAAGTTCACAAGATCAGTATCAGTATGACCCAGAGTGGCAGTCTTTACGATAATGCCATTGCAGAGCGCGTCAATGGCATTCTTAAATCGGAGGTTGATTTCGATGGAACCTTTTCTTGTTTTAACGAAGTGGAGCAAAAAGTACATGATGCCATAAATAAATATAATCTGGTCAGGCCTCACTTTAGTTGTGACCTTCAAACCCCACAGTACAGGGGATTTTATTCATATTGGGTTTGAACTTGAGGGAAAAAAGACCAGGACAAGTGCGCAGAACCAGGCCTTTTCCTATATCCGAAAAAACGCAATTATCGGTGCATATCCTAATGTCTCTATTGATTATACTAAGGTATTGGTCACTATGGGTTTTATACCATTAGCTTTGGATATCGAAGTTTCAATGGATGAAACAGGCATAGTATGTACCTGGAGAACGGAATTGAAAGTGAATGGGGCGCACTGGGCAGACCAGGTGATGATCGTGGCCTATTGTGAATCGCTTTCTAAAGCTGTATTTCTAACAGCAGGAGCCCGAAGATACATAGGAAAGGAACATATGCCTATTTTTAATATTCCAAAGGGACATGATCTGGAAATCTATGTCTCTTTTATTTCCGAAGACCGTAAACGCATTGCAACCAGTCGCTATATGGGACAGTTGCGCTGGTAATTATAAACTATTATTAACCCTAAACAACCAAATTATGAAACTGATTTTCAAACGAGTAATGGAGATCGACAGAAAGCTGGATGAACATGATGCTTTTATCGTGAAAATGTTGACAAACAGAAATGCGGATGTACCTGAGGTATTGTTGCACACGCAAGATGTAGTCAGAGTTTTTAGCGTAAGTGAGCGAACGATTTATGATTGGAGAATAACCAAAGTGTTACCCTTTGTGAAGATTGGTCGCACCATTTACTTCCGCCAGTCTGATATAGATGAATTAAGGAATAGGAGGGCTGCTTAATGTGTTGGCTTAACATGGGGAAGATTCATTCAGAAGCTTCCCTTTGTTTTTTCATTTTCCTGGTTCTCCATATGCAAATGCACGTCTTGTTGTGGGAAGGGTATTTGTATCTGATTAGATTTGAACGCTTTTGTAATGGATATCACCAGGTCACTTCTGGTAGAATTGTTATCAGACATATGTTTGGTCCAAAAATAGATTTTCAGATTGATTGCGCTGGCGCCAAACTCTTCAAATTGTACAACAGGAGGATGCGATTTGCTGATCCGTTCTTCTGCATCCAGTAATTCCTTCACTATTTGTCTGCATTTCTCCAAATCAGCATCGTAAGACACGCCGATAAGGATGGACACCCGCTTGCGGTTCCCCGCTAAGGTCCAGTTCATCAGGTGAGAGTTCAGTAAGTCGCCATTTGGCATTACTAAATCAGCACCATCCCAGGTGCTGATCACACTGCTACGGAAACCGATGGACTTCATTGTGCCACCCTGACCATCCACATCGACAATATCGCCAACATTAACCGGTTTTTCGAAAGCGATGATCAGGCCACTCACTAAATTGTTAACCAGGGTTTGAAGGCCGAATCCGATCCCAACACCCAATGCCCCTATAATAATAGTGATGCGATCCATCGGGATACCCACGGCTGCAATGGCTAGAAAAAGACCTGTGGACAGGATAAATATGCGTACCAGTAGTACCCAGCTGCCTAACCTTTGTTTTTTTGATTCCTGGTCCTTGCTGGTACCCAGATGATCATCAGAGGCAAAAAAGGAAACAATTTTAGAAACAATAACTGAGATGGACATTATTATAAAAAAGAGAAACAGGGAATTAATCGTAAATGTATAATCCCCGATGGTTCTGTCCCTGCTTAAAAATGTTAGTAGCGGCTGAGAAAGATATTCAAATAAAGGAAAATTGTGACCCATTAAGACGATCCATCCCAATACCAAAAGTACATACAGCAAAAATGGCGCTCTTGAACCTACCCGTCCAAAGTTTAAATAGAACAGTTTTTTATCCTGAACCGTATAAACATCGAAAGCGAGAACCAATCCCTCATTGATAAACCTGACTACCCAAAGGAATAGTATGGCAACAATAACATTCAGAAATCCACCTATAAATAAGGTTTTGGATACATTATATCGGCCAAATATATTTAAGGCGACCGAACATATTTCCAGGAAAACCATAAAGACAATGGAATAGGCTATCCATTTTTCCCGCAATTCATGCTGACGTCGTTGAAAAATGATAACAATACCCGATAAAATGCCTGCCGAGGCTACCACAAGCATAAACCATCGCTCCGTTCTGGATGCCTGCAACACGAGATTGTCTACTGCCGCCAAAAAGAAAAAAGTCACCATGAGCAACCATACCCACATCCAGTATCTGGTAATATAGTTCCTGAAGATAATTGTGAGGCATAAGCAGGAGATCAGCCATAAGATTACATTTAAAATAAAAGGCGGAGAAAAAAATATAAACTGAAATATACTGATCACCAGCAGTACTGCAGCCAATAGCGGGTACCTGATGACCAATTGTCCTTCATAACTTTTGTTGAGTAATCCCTTCGCGGTATAAATCATTTTCAGGGAACGCAGATAAATAAAGGAAACCATAGCCAATCCGGCGAGTGCTATTAGTTTCCAGAGATTGTTGATAGTATAAAACCGGAGCGTAAGCAGCCCCTTTACTTTAGAGAAATTCAGAATTTCCTGAAATGGCCTGTAGGATCCTGGTGTATTCCCGAGATTAGGAAATTCCCGGCCAAGGGTAGTTCTTGCCATCTTCTGCTCGTCATGCTCAATCTCATCTATACTCAGTTTTAGCTGGTTGATTTCCATATTGTAGGCATTGAGCAATCGCTGTACATTCCGTCCGGCAATCCTGAGCGCAGAATCGACAGGGCCCGTTTCTTTAGCAAGCGTGACCAGGCTGCGAAGATAGTCTACCAACTCTACGGAGTCCTTCGGAAAGTTAAAGAGTGCCGGGGTAGTCAACAGGGAATCCATTCGAAATCTGTATCCTGTAAGTACCTGCTGTCTTGTATCCAGCCTCAGCTTGTTTACCTTAGCCTCCCCAATCAGCTCATTGATTATTTTTTTAGTTGCTGTCAGGTTACGATAAGTCTGGGCAGTCCCTTTGTTGATAAAAACCCCTTCTGCAGCGATTTTGAAGTCGCCCTGAATTTCCTTCAGGTTTTGCTTGAATGCCGATGTATCCAGACCCGATTTCATGTAACTCTTCGCGCTCTGCATTGTTAGTCTTACTTCTTCGAAGATCCTTAACTGAACGGCAATTGCTTTATCTGCATCAAATTCGGCCTTGCTCTTTATCGCAGACTGTTTTGCAAAATCCTGCATTCTATCCACAAATCCTTTTGTAATGCCATGCTTGCTGATAGCTGAACTGTCACTATTTCTGCGCTGTGAGGAAGCAGTTAAAGAAAACATACTAAGCAGTACAAAAATAACAATACGGAAATAGGTTTGTATGCGCATGATGATGAGGCCTCCTCCAATAATACGAAACCATCATGATCTTTCAAAATCACAATGGATCGTTGAGATCATGTTGCTGACCCTATTGTTCTATAGTTATTCCATTGATCGCAACTTCCTTGCACATGATTGAAATGACCGAGCTACCAAATGTATCCCCATACGATGCGGCCGAGAACTGATCTGAATAGTTATACAATGACGCCTGTTTGAACCTGACGCTTTTAGGTGCATTTTTACCATAGCTGTCCGTAATGGTAATTGTGCCATCAAAGCGTGTTTTCTTCTTAGCAAATACTTTTAGCAGGTCATTACTCATCTGTTTGATATCAAATGACAGATAAATTGCAGAACCGGTAAGGGCCAGTGACGGTAGTTTATTTTTAGCACTATCAGCCGCTGTTTTTACTTCGGCCATATCTTCCTCACTTGTTCGCGAGATAGATGTGCTCAATGAATTCAAATCGGCTGTAATTGATTTACCTTCATGCGTAATGATCATCTGTATCTTATTGCGGGATTCTTCTGATTGGGCAAAGGTCTGTGATGTGAGAAGTGTTAAGGAAATTAGGCCGAGCGTAAATAAAAATAAGTTTTTCATATAGTTTTCTTTTCTATAGATAACAGGCTCTCTTAGAAATTGTTGATGGAACAAAAAAATAATATTTCAAACTATCATCCTTTGATGCTGTTTTATATGCAACAACTACCAAAATAGATTAAAATGGAAAACACAGAAAAAACAGTAGAGGTTTTAAACGACCTTATTGAAATTAACAACGATAGAGCTGATGGTTTTAATAAAGCAGCAGCAGATTTGAAAGATGAAAATATTGATCTGAAAGCGATCTTCGATAAATTATCGTCGGAGAGCAGAGCAAATGTGACTGAACTTGCCGGTCTCGTTGGCAGAAACGGAGAAAATCCTGATACGGGTAATACTATTTTGGGAACATTACACAGAGCCTGGATAGATATCAAAGCAAGCTTTGGTGGTGATGACCGTCACAGTATCTTAGCGGAATGTGAAAGAGGAGAGGATGCGATTAAAAAAGCCTATAGAGACGCACTTCAGGAAAATGAATTAGGTGAAAATGTGAGAACAGTATTATTGCAACAACAAGTTGGTGTAAATGCTGGTCATGATGCCATCAAAGCTTTAAGGGATGCGCATGCTGCGCTTTAAGTTATAATTTTTGATCAAGCCGCTGGTATTACTGCCAGCGGTTTTTTTTTGTCCAGCTTCGGGGGCGATCGGGGATTTATAGCTATTTTTGGACATCAGTGCATAAGCATGTCAGGTTATGAATCATATCCCCATACATATATTACAGGACAGAACCAGTCAGGGCCTGCAGATCAAATATATCCAGCAGCAGGATATGCAGGATAATGATGCCCCATTGTACGCACACCGGGACGATCATTATATGTTCTTTGTTTTAGAAGAGGGGAACGGATCAATGATGGTAGATTTTAATGAAGTATATCTGTCCGAAAGAGGTCTGTACTACGTACTGCCCGGTCAGGTACATTGTCCCGGTATCCATGACTTTGTATCGGGATGGTTCATCGCTGTGGATACTTCACTGATACCACAGGAATGCAGAAATGTATTTGAAAGTCAGTTGGTATTACAGCAGCCTTATCCGCTTAATGCAGTAGAAATGGGGCAGTGTAGTGCGATTCTGGGGTTAATTCTTGATAAGTACAATGAAGAAGGAATCAATGCTTTCCGTATGACAACAGTACGGGCGCTGCTGCAATCTTTCATGGCTATAGTGGCGGGTTATTATTGTGATACCAGTGGTGCTGATAAAAAAGTATCGCGCCTGGCGCAACTAACCAGCCAATTTAAACAGCTCCTGAATCAGCATTTGTATTCGGTGAAAAGCCCCTCTGGTTATGCCGCACTGCTAAACGTTTCAGATACCTATCTGAGCGAAGTCCTTAAAAAACAAACTGGTTTTCCTGCCAGCTATTGGATACAGCAGGGCATCATGATGGAAGCTAAACGGCTGCTATATTACACTGAACTTAGTATTAAAGAAATTGCCCACCAACTGGGTTATACTGACCATTCGTATTTCTCCAGGTTTTTCAGCAAGGCAACAGGGCTGTCTGCTACGGCATTTCGACAGCAATACCGCGAATAGTGCTACAAATACAGGATATATGCTATTTTAAACCGGTTGGAAATCAGGTTTCTTTGTGACATTAATTTAATGTCACATGAAAAAATCCATCTTAAGCCAAATCAAAGATAAAGCAGGAAAGTTGATTGAAAGCCAGTTGCTCAATACCGGAAGCGTATTGAATGTGCGCAGCTGGGAAGAATCCAGGTTAATAGAAATTGAACTTCACCTGCCTTCTGTTAATATGCGCGACTGGAGGCAGATTCCCTATATTAAGTTTCGAGTTGATGGATTCAGCTTCCGCGATTATAGTCCTTTTGGATGGGATGAGGAAACCTCCACTTGTTCCATATTGATTGATGCAGATCACCAGGGACCCGGGAGCAGCTGGGCAAAAAAGCTGAAAAGCGGTGATAGTGTCTCTTATTTCCGTCCGGAAAGTACGCGTCAGTTTCCACATCCTACAGACTTTGTGGTCGGTTTGGGTGATGCCAGCAGTGTCGGACATTTGTTAGCACTTCAGCAACTCACTGTGCCTGTTAGCCGTTTGGATATGGCCGTAGTTCTTGATAAAACCCAAAGCACCAATTTGCTGCGTGATAATTTTTCTCCTGCAATCAATACGATGTCCAGTTATGATGAATTGGCGGACTGGCTGATGAAACAGCAGTATGCTATTGCCAATACCTCATTTTATATCAATGGGAATCATCAGTTAGTGATCGCATTACGCAAACTATTAAGAAAGATGGGACATGACCAGATTCGTGTGAAAGGATTCTGGTCGTGACAAGCAGCTTATAGCATGTGATCCAATACATGGATAGGTTTTTCTATCAGTATGGTTTCGAAGTCTTTTCCTTCAACAGTGATCTGCTTTTGCGTGCCTGTTACTTTCCAGTCTTTCTGCACTTTTCGAATACCAATCGGGTAGATGTCAATTCCCTTGTCGTGAATTTTCATCCTGATGAAGTTCTTAAAGTCCGGGTTTGCCAAAGATGAAGAAGATTCATCCTCATGCATACTCAGCAAAAGATTAGACAAATAGAGATAGACTCCCATCAATAATGAAGAAATGGTGCCGCCAACTGCACTGAAAATCAATACGATCATCGCATTGCCCCACCAGCTTCCCCAATAATCCATCAGGGTGGTCTGTGCTATCCAATACATGGTGCCGAATAACATCACTGTCTGACATAGCGCATGTAATAATCCGATCAAAGAGCTTCCGGGTTTCCTGGACACGCGGTCTACAAACAGCCAGAAGCCCGCAAAGAGTGCGCCTATGCTGATGGCCAGTGAGGGGCCTCCCAAAAAATAAACCGCCATGGTTTCAAAAAAACGGGCTGTAGAAATGCCAGTAAAACCGTCGAGGAAAAATCCGCCGCTGAGCGCGACATGGTGACTCTGAAACAACCAGAACAAGTAAAGATAAACCAGGCAGGCCAGGCTGGTGAATGCGGGGTTTTTAACTGGGAAAAGTAAGTTTCCCAGTAGCAGCGCTTTTGAGTCTGCCACCTCAGGGAAAACTTTTTTCCGTGCAATTTTATCACCTGTTATTTGACTGTCCAGGGATTCCACAGCAGCAGGCAAGTTGTGCGTGAGGTGGAGAAAAGCTCCGCCGCCACCTGAGGTGATGTACTGGTGACCATTTTCCGTAGCAGAATAGCGCGAATAATGGTGTAAATCGCCAGTCATATTCACCGCCAGCCTGAACTTCTTACCAATCACCCCATATTCGTCACGGATATGTCTGGCGATAAAAAATTCCAGCCGTTCAAAGGACTGGTCATCTTTTCTGATCTCGTTATACACCCATGCAGGCTCCGCAGTGACCAGAATAATTTTATCACCCTCCTGCATTTCCACTTTGGCAATACGGCTAAAATAGTCGAGCTGTGGTTGGTCTATATTGGAATTCAGTTGAATATCTGTCGCCCAGATCCAATAGTTATGCGGTAGTGGAATCGCAAAATAGCTTCTTTTTTGTACCGTCTGCCAGATGCCTATACTGCGTTGCTGACAAAAGAGTTTCATGAAATTACCTAAACCATCATACCAGTCATGATTTCCGGGAATGGCGAACAAAAGTGGTCGGGTGGCATCAGTAAATTTCTCAGTTCTGTCGCCCGCTGCATCAAAAGGAAGGCGGAACTTTGAATTATAGGTGTCAAGCGTAGGGAATGGATAGACTTCATCACCACCTAAAACCAGCAGGTCTCCGCGGTGGGTAGTAACCGGAGCATCTTTTTCGTCCTCACCCTGCAGGCTGAGCGTTTGCTGCGCAGCTTTTTTTGCCACTGAAAAGGTAGAATTGAATCCGTCTCCTGTATCACAGATAAAGTCTACCCATATTTCTTTTTTTCCGGCAGCCAGTCTTTCCCTTAATCTGCCAGGATCAGCTTCTTCATCTTTAGTTCCTAAGGCGGCTTGTAATTCCCTTCGATCGGCATAGTTGCCAAATGTTCCTGAGATCACAGATTTTAATGCGATGTTCAATAACATGGTCGGCTGAAACCAATTGGTCATTTTAGCTTTTTTGTAGGGACTGTCTTTCATTGGGATATATGTGCTTTAAAGGCGATGAAAGGTATTAAATTATTATTGAATCGGATCCATGACAAAAGCATTTTGATCGGATCATTAATTTGGATACATTCGGCAATAGCAAATGGATACGAACAAAACAACTTTAACATTACTGCAACCAAAAAAGCATTTCGAGATTTTGGACGGATTAAGAGGGGTTGCCGCTTTAGCCGTTGTGATCTTTCATTTTATGGAGTGGGTTTTCACAGATCCCAGCAAGAACTTTATCGGACATGGCTTTCTGGCTGTTGATTTTTTCTTCTGTCTTTCGGGATTTGTAATTGGCTATGCTTACGACGACCGTATCGCAAAAATGGGTATTGCTAAGTTCTTCCTGTCAAGAATGATCAGGCTGCAGCCGCTGGTTATCGCAGGATCAGTATTGGGTTTGCTCGCATTTTTGTATGATCCCTTTGGGGGGCATCCGGAACTGTATAGTACCGGTAAGATCATTTTAACTTTCTTGTGTTCTATTTTTCTGATTCCCTATCCTGTAATAGCTGATCGTGGATTTAATCTTTTCAGCTTCAATGCCCCGGCATGGTCTTTATTCTGGGAATATGTGGCGAATATCGTTTACGGATTTGTGCTTTATCGGATTCGCCGGGGTTTCCTGTTGCTGCTGACCATCATTTCGGCCCTGGCGTTGTGTTTTGTAGCTTATCGGTCGGGCAATTTATTAGGCGGCTGGAGTGGTCCTACCTTTTGGGATGGAAGCGCCCGGATTTCCTATTCGTTTTTAGCAGGATTGCTGATTTACCGTTCCAATTGGATCATCAAAAACAAAATCGGATTTATTGGTCTGGCCGTATTACTGGTACTGGCTTTTTTAATGCCATCTTCCAACTGGAACTGGATATCCGAGCCGCTGATTGTACTGTTTTATTTCCCTTTGCTGATTGCTTTAGGAGCAGGCGCTGCTTTATCAGGCAGTTTAAAAAAGCTTTGTGTATTTTCCGGAAATATTTCCTACCCCTTGTACATGACACATTATGCCGTGTTATGGATGTTCGGAAATTATTATACCAGTCGTCATCCTGTTGGTCTGCAATTATCGCTTATTATCATTGGGGGAGTCGTGCTCCTCGTTGGAGCAGCCTACCTGGTCATGGTCATGTATGATATCCCATTGAGGAAATATCTGAACAATAAACGTAACAGCGGGGTGCTGCAAAGCTAATTATTAAATAAATCCAAATTTCACCTTTTTTAGCTGTCATTAATTAGAAAAAGAGGGAGGGGGCATTGTCTTCGGTAAATGTTGCGCTAATCTTATTCTTGCCTCGGTAACAATCGCCCGGCTATGTTCATTACTGATCATAAACAGGTTTGAAAGCTGTTCAAAAGTATAACTATCAATGGCATGCAGATTAAAAAATGTTCTTAGGGTTTGGGGAATCCGCTGTAAAATGGTTAGCAGATGATGATAACTGATGTGGGGAGAAAAAACGGAATGATGAGTATATTTCGGTGGATCAGCCTTACTGAAATCAATTTGATGAAGTCCTTTGTGGGACTGTCTGATGAAGATACCAATCAGTATTGTCTTCAGCCATTGATCAAAGGGAATCTTATCCTCATATAGACTTAGCTGCTCAAAAATAAGTATAAAACCATCATTCAGCTGTTTAAGGGCTTCATCCTTTCCGGAAGAGTAGCGTAAGCATATACCCATTGAAAATGTATAATAATTTTGGTAAAGTAGTTTCTGGCTTGCCCGATCTTTTATAAGGCATCCCTGAAGTAAATCATTCAAAACTTTCGTTCCCATTGTGCAGATTTTATTATTGTAATATTTATTAATCTCACTATTATCAAGTTGGTCTAAATTTCAAATGAGAATGTTAATAACTTAGCAGAATAAATAATTAAGTTAATGCAGTGGCGTTAGTCAAATGTATACGCTAATATTCAGTTGAACAAGAAGGTACCAGGAGTTCACCAACTTACCCCAATGAAACTATGGTTGATAATCAGATAGATAAATCGAAAAAAAAAGAGCCCGTTAATTATAATGAACTTTGTCCGGTAAGAAATGTGCTGGACAGATTTGGAGATAAGTGGTCGATATTGGTGATCGTAGTTCTGGGCACTGCCGGGAAATTACGCTTTAATGAACTGCAAAAGGAAATAGGGGACATTTCTCAGAAGATGCTGACCATTACCTTGCGAAAATTAGAAGCAGACGATCTGGTCATGCGAAAAATATATCCTGTTATTCCGCCAATGGTCGAATATACGATTACCGACCGGGGAACTACCTTACTGCCCTTGATTCAAAATCTGACCGATTGGGCGCAATTAAATATGCCGGGAATAAATAGCTCCAGAGAAAAGTTTAAGCGTAAAAACACCAGTAAAATATAATCGCAAACCTAAGGGCACCAAAATGGAGAATCTTTTCCTGAAGACAAATGCCCAGTAGGTTAGTTACATAACATGAATACCTCCTCTTGATATTGTCCACTTATTCAGTAACATTATCACTTCATTAATAATTTCTATATTAGGACATTTTACAGCAAATTGTTTTAATGAGTAAGTTAAATGCCAAATCTGATGAAGAATTGATTTCCATGTTAAGCGATGGAGATATAGCATCAGTTGCTGAGCTTTATGACAGATACTGGAAAATTTTGCTTGCGAAGGCTTTTGACAGACTTAAAAGCACTGAGGAGGCAGAGGAAATAGTTCAGGAATTATTTATCAAAATCTGGCGTCGTCGTCAACGCATAGAACTGCAATTTTCCTTCAAGACTTACATTTTTGCGGCTTTGCGTTATGAAATTTTACATCATATAGCGAAGCAGCAGTACCGAAAAAATGATATCTCCATTGATGCGACAGATTATCTGGAGTTATTGGCTCAGGAAGAAGAGTTTCATTCTTTAGAAATGAAGGAATTGCAGCAGAGAATTGATTTAATTGTAGACGGCTTGCCTGAAAAATGTAAGATTATTTTTAAAATGAGTCGTAATGACGGCTTGAGTGCTAAGAAAATTGCTGAAGAGTTGAGTTTGTCGCCACGGACTGTAGAAACTCAGATAGGCAAAGCGATAAAGGTGCTAAAAAAGTCTTTTAAGGGTTCTGACCCTTATATTTTTCTTGTTGTTTGCGAAATATTGAAGCAAAAATAATAAATCTCCTATTTATTTTCAATCCGCGTACGTATTCTGCTAAAAAATATACGCTATACTATTGTCAACTAAATTCTATTAATGATGGGTATTCCTGAACATGTGAAATTTCTGATTCTGAAGTGGCGGCAGCGAAGCTTGAGCGAGACTGAACAGGCAGAGCTGGATGCCTGGTACGACACCCCACTTCCTGAAGTAGTCTATATGGAAGGGCAGAGCGAAGCACATACGAAGGCTAAGTTGTTAAAACATATTCGGCGGGAGATGGGGGATGAGCAAAAGAAAGCTGTTCGTTTGTTGCCAATATGGTTCAAGGTAGCTGCTGCTGTTTTACTTATTTTAGGTGCCACACTATTTTTTGCCCAATATCGTGGTAATATAGCTGATGGTGGATTGAATACACATGCCGTGATTAGTCAGGATGAAATCAAAAAGATCATTCTCCCAGACAGCAGTATTGTATGGCTGAAGAAAAATACTCATTTTTCTTATCCTGAAACATTTGGGAAAGATTCACGTGATGTCATTTTAGATGGAGAAGCATTTTTTGAGATTGCACACAATAAACGCTGGCCATTCAGAATAAAATCAGGAAATTATATGACTACAGTTTTGGGAACCAGTTTTAATTTAAAAACAGGTAATAAAAACGAAGATTATGCCATTGCTGTGTTAACAGGAAAGGTAGAGGTCGCCAAAAAAGGAGTGTTTAAACAAACACATGTATATTTCGTGTCTGCCAACCAATCATTTCATGCTGATGCAGGGAAAGTAGAAACTATAGCGCCTGCCACTAAAGAAGAGCAGATCAAGGAGCTGATTAAAGGTACTGAATATGATATGACCTTTGTGAAAGTACCATTTGAACTGATCATGAAGCGCTTTGAACAGAAGTTTAATGTACAGTTTGAAGGTTATACAGGCGAATACAATTCTTGTGTGCTGACAGCAGACCTTACCAATTTATCTTTAGAAAAATCGCTGCAGATACTTTGCAGTTCTATCAATGCAACCTATAAAGTAGACCACAATAAAATTAAACTAACGGGAGGGGGCTGTTTTTAATGAATAGATAACTACGCTATACCATTATTGAAAACGGAGGTGCGACAACACCCCCGATTCTCGGTTTTATAATTTTTATTTCTCAAATAATTAAACCTTCCAAATGTATAAAAAATATTTGACATGGAATTTTCATGTCCGCACACACCATAAAGATTACACCAGCAATTCAGCAAATTTTCAATTCAGAGGTCTGACTGTGCTTTGCCTGCTGGCTCTACTGTTGATCTGCAATAATTTCGTTTCGGCACAGTCTCTTTCCGAAAAAAAATATACTGTCACCTTTAACAATTCTTCTCTGGAACAAGCCGTTAAGCAGCTGGAAACACAATCTAAAATAAAGTTTGTATACAATGAAACGCTGATTAGCCAACGCAAGAGACTAAGCAATAGTTTTAAAGATAAAACCCTGGCAGAAATTCTGACAGTGATACTTGATGAATACGATGTTTCTTATGAAATGATTGATAATAAATATATCATTCTCAAAAGTCTTGAACCTAAACCTATACGTGAAAAATCTGGATCAGCAGCTAAACCTGTCAGCCAGGATGGATTTGTGCAGACGGGACTTGTTCTGGATGAAACTGGTCAACCGCTTCCAGAAGTTTCTATCCGTTTGAATAACGCTTCAAATGTGGCCTTAACAGATGCTAAGGGTCGCTTTCAAATTGGCATTCCACGTGATGCAACCCTGCTGATCTTTACCTATGTAGGTTATAAAAATACAGAACTTAAAGCAACCAGAAACCAGGAACTGTATCTGAATCTGGAACCAGATCCCGGAAGATTGGACGAGGTGAATGTGATTGGTTACGGTACATCAACCAGGCGTACCAGTACGGGTTCCTCAAATGGAATTACTGGAGATGATCTGATGAAAACTCCTGCATCCAATCCGGCTGCTGCTTTGCAGGGAAGAGTTCCGGGAGTATATATTACTCAGGGAAACGGTCTGCCGGGTAGTCCGATGAGATTTACTATCCGTGGAACCAATTCACTGGCAGGAAGAAATAACCCGCTGTTTATTGTAGACGGGGTACCTTTTCTGGCAGAGGCAATAAATGCACAGGCAGGGAATGCTTTAGATGCGGCAAATGGTTCTACCAGTCCGCTGAACAGTTTGAATCCCGCAGATATCGAAAGTATTTCGGTTTTGAAAGATGCAGATGCGACAGCCATTTATGGTTCAAGGGGTGCCAATGGGGTGGTACTGATTACCACGAAAAAAGGTAAGGCTGGTAAAACGCAGGTGGAGGGAATGGTGAAACAGGGCTTTTCTGAAGTCAGTCATTTCGTGAATACCCTGAGCACTCAGCAATACCTCGCTATCCGGCGTAAGGCATATGGAAATACGGGTATAGACCCTTTAACCGATGATGCTTATGATCTGACAAAATGGGATCAGAATGCGCAGACTGACTTTCAGAAATTACTGATTGGCAATACGGCACAGATGACCGATGCTAACGTAGCTTTAAGTGGTGGCGATGAACGGACTAACTTCAGGTTTAGTGGTACCCACCTTCGCCAGGGAAATGTTTTTACTAAAGATCAGGGATATCAAAGAAGTTCTTTCAACCTGAACGTGGGTCACAGGAGTCTGGATCGGAAGTTTGAAGTTTCGTTTTCTGCTATTTACAGTTCAGAAAAAAATAACGTTTCTGTGCTGGATTTAACTTCTGCCGCTTATAATCTCCCGCCCAACTATCCGCTATATAATGAGGATGGTAGTTTATACTGGAGCGGGGTGCCATTTGGTGTGCCGACCAATCCATTGGGGCAATTGAACCAGGTGCAGAATAACCTTTCCAGCACGCTGGTCAGCAACATGATGCTGACCTACAACATTATCCAGGGATTAACATTCAAAACTTCATTAGGCTTTAGTCGCGCAGACATGGATCAATCCCGTTTGTACCCAATGTCATCCATGGATCCTGGTGTGAGCTGGAACGAATCGAGAAGTATTTTTGCAAATAATAATTCTACGAATTATATTATAGAGCCTCAGTTAAACTATACCAGAAAAATCTCAAGAGGAATTCTGACCGCGCTGTTAGGCGGGACCTGGCAGTCGCAAAATTCCAAACAGCCGTACTATACATTAGCTTCCGGTTTCCCCTCAGATGCTTTTCTGGAAGACCTGGCTTCTGCACAGAACGTGAGTACCAGCAGCGGATCCAGCCAGTATAAATACATTTCCTTTTTCGGACGGGTGAATTATAACTGGGAAAGTAAATATATCCTTAACCTGAACTTCAGGAGAGATGGTTCTTCCCGGTTTGGTTTGAATTCCCGTTATGGAAATTTCGGTTCTGCGGGTGCTGCATGGGCATTTAGTGAAGAAAAATTCGCAAAAACATTTAGTTTTCTCAGCTTCGGAAAGTTAAGGGCGAGTTATGGGATCATTGGCAGTGACCAGATTGGTGATTACCAATACCTGGATTCTTATGCCTCTGTTCCTTACAACTACAATGGGGTGAGTGGATTGGTTCCGACAAGAATTGCGAATGAATCTTATCGCTGGGAGCAAACCAAAAAAATGGATATAGGCCTGGACCTTGGTTTCTTTAAAGATAAACTGTCTTTATCTGCCGCCTATTACCGAAACATTTCCGGAAACCAGCTGGTGGCTTATCCACTGAGCATCCAGGCGGGATTTAACAGTTATCAGGCGAACCTGCCGGCCGAAGTGGAAAACAAAGGCTGGGAATTCACCCTTTCCTCTCAGAACGTTAAAAGCACTAATTTCAGATGGAGCAGTGATTTCAATTTCTCTATCAATAAAAACAAGCTCCTTTCTTTTCCTGGTATTGAAAAGACTTCCTACTTTGCGCAATATGTAGTGGGCAGACCGCTGAGCAGTAATTATGTTTTCCAGTATACGGGATTTGACCCGCAAACAGGTTTGCCTACAGTGGCAGATCTGAACGGGAATGGCAGTATTAATTACGGGTTTGCAGATACTGGTCGCGGTGACCGCTATTTTGCTGGTGGCACACAACCTAAATTTTATGGTGGTCTTTCCAATACCCTGACCTATAAAAATATTACACTCGATTTTTTATTCCAGTTTGTAAAACAAAAGGGCAGGACTATTCTGTCACAATCTTTCTATCCTCCGGGCTTTATGTATAATGCTGCAGCGCAGCCTATACTTGAATATGTGAATGCCGGATTACCCGGACAGCCGCAGATTACCAGCACCTACGACGATGCTTATGAAGCTTATAGTGACTATACCGGGTCTGATGCGCTGTTTACGGATGCTTCATTTATCCGACTTAAAAATTTAAACCTCGCTTATGATTTTACGGGGAACTGGCTCAAAAAAATGAAACTGCGGAAATTAAGAGTTCAGTTACAGGCGCAGAACTTATTTACCATTACCAACTATCTGGGCTTCGATCCTGAATCGCAGGGTGTCAACTTACCACCACTAAGAACTATTGTTGGAGCCTTACAATTCACCTTTTAATTCTAATGATCATGGATAATTTATATAAACTTTTAAGATCCGTTTGTTTCATTGCAGTATTGTTCAGCCTGTCGGGATGCAAAAAATTGCTGGATATTGATCCACCAAAAAATGAACGCCCGTCGGAAGTTGTTTTCGGATCTGTTGAAACTGCAAAAGCCGCACTTTCCGGTGCTTACAGTACCCTAGCCCAATCCCAGACCTATAGCGTTAATCTTACGCTGGCCAATGCACTGGCAGCTGATGAGTTGCGGGCGCTATCCGGAACGGCACGTTATGCCGCGCTGCAGAATAATACCTATGAGCCACTGACCAGTTCTTATACATCCGACATCTGGACGGATTCCTATACCAGTATTTACCAGTTCAACAGTATTATTATTGGATTGACCAATAATCCGGCTGTAAGTGCTGCAGTATCGAAACAAATTGTGGCCGAAGCAAAGACAATGCGCGCTTATTGTTACCTGCAGCTGGTGAGTCTCTTTGGAGATGTTCCACTGGTGCTAACCACAAACGTAGATCAGACGGCACTTACACCACGGGTTGCTGCCAGTGCTGTATATACCCAGATCATTCAGGATCTGAACGAGGCAAAGGCCGATTTAGGTGAAAATTATGTCTCAAATGGAGGAGTAAGCAACAGGATGCAGGCTAACAAAAGTACAGCCTCGGCACTGCTTTCCCGCGTGTACCTGACTACAGGTAATGCCCAGGAAGCCATCAGGAATGCCAGTGAAGTTATTGGCCATACAGCTTTGTATCAGTTACTGCCGGGGACTCAGTTGAACGATGTTTTCCTGGCAAACTCCAGGGAGGCAATTTTACAATTCGGCTCTGCACTTAACGCCACATCTGGTTATACCAATGAAGCGCAGGCCTTTGTAAGTAATCCTTTTTCATTTTCACTGTCCTTTACGCTTAGCGATGGCTTATTGTCAGCATTTGAACCGAATGACCTGCGACGGACGGCATGGGTAAGGCAGGTGACTAAGAATGGAGTCACAGCAGCAGAACCTTATAAGTACCAGAACTACGACAGCGAGTCGGCTACCGCTTCGCAAAGATTTGAAGTACCTACAGTGATTCGTCTGGCTGAAATATACCTGATCCGTGCAGAGGCTTATGCTGCATCCGGCAATCGTGCATTGGCATTGGCTGATGTAAAGATCATCCGTGACAGGGCAGGGCTTACAGGTTTACCAACTGATGTGAATATCGATGATGCAATACTTCAGGAGCGCAGGACAGAGCTATTTTGTGAGCGTGGTGACCGCTGGCTGAGCCTGAAAAGAACAGGCAGGATCAATGCGGTGCTGGCTGCTTTAAAGCCGGCCACCTGGCAATCTTTTGCGCAGTTGTTTCCAATACCACAGACAGCCAGAGATACTAATCCGAACCTTACACAAAACCAGGGATACAGATAATTAAAAAGGTTGGGTGCCGGCGTTCTATCCGGGCAAAGGATACCCAACCATAATTCAAAAAAATGGATAATAATATTGTAAAAATCAGTAACCTCTCTCATCGATATGGAACTGCCTGGGCAATCAGGAATATTAATTTCGAGATCAGGGAACTCGGTGTATTAGGTTTGCTGGGATCTAACGGTGCCGGAAAATCTACTACTATGAATATCATGTGCGGAGTACTCAATCAGACGGAAGGTAACGTAGAAATTGGCGGTTATACCATGCAGGAAAATCCTATAGCTGCTAAAAAACTAATCGGCTTTTTGCCGCAGAATGCACCACTGTATATGGAACTGACGGTCAGTGAATATCTCACCCAATGTGCTTACCTGAGATTGATTGATAGGAAAAATGTGGCTGCTGCGGTAGATAAAGCAATGGCGAAATGTGGTGTGGCACATTTCCGTAACAGACTGATCGCTAATCTTTCGGGTGGATATAAACAAAGGGTAGGAATTGCCCAGGCGATTATCCATGAGCCGAAACTGGTGGTACTGGATGAGCCTACCAACGGACTGGATCCTAATCAGATTTTTGAAGTGCGCAAGCTGATTAAAGAAGTGGGGGAAGAGAAGTCTGTTATTTTCTCTTCACACATTCTTTCCGAAATTCAGGCTACCTGCAGCCAGGTCAAAATGATAGAAAATGGCACGATGGTATTTTCTGATTCTATGGATGCTTTCAACAATTATATTGAACCTGATAGTCTGATGATGACCCTGCATAACCCTCCGGCTGTAAAAGAAATGGAGCAGATAGAGGGGGTGAAAAAGGTAGAAGTGCTCAGCAGCACGAAATTTAGAATTCATTTTGCTGAGGGCCAGAAAATCAGTGAGCGACTGATCCAGATCAGTACCAATGCAGGCTGGCGCATGTCTGAGATTACGCTGGAGAAAAGTTCTCTCGATCAGATATTTGCCCAACTGTCTAACAAAAAATCTTCCTAACAGAAAATAGGTACAAGATCATATTTTAATTCACAAATCATCTTGTGCAAATACCGCAATAATTACAACTCAATCATATTTTATGAAAAATATATTAAGGATTGCCCGAATAGAGCTAAGCCTTTTATGCTACTCACCCGTAGCCTGGATCGTACTGCTGGTTTTTATCATCCAGTCCGGGTGGCAATATACCTCTTTAATGGAGCGTATGGAACAGGCCCAGCAAATGGGGCAAACAGCAGAGGACCTGACCAACAGAATCTTCTCCGGTTTTAGGGCACTATTTCCTAGCATGCAGGAGTATCTTTATTTGTATATCCCTTTATTAACTATGGGACTGATCAGCAGGGAAACGCATAGTGGATCAATTAAATTACTGTATTCCTCACCCATACGGATGATTGATATTGTTGCCGGGAAATATCTGGCTATGGTGAGCTTTTGTCTGCTATTGGTGAGTGTGTTGCTTGGCCTTGGAGTAGTATCAATTTTTACCATAGAAAATGTGGATTTTGTCTTTGTGCTTTCTGGTGTGATTGGTTTGTATCTGCTCATCTGCGCCTATTCTGCCATTGGTCTTTTTATGTCCAGCTTAACTAGTTACCAGGTAGTAGCGGCCATTAGTACATTAGTAGTACTGGCAATCCTTAATTTTATTGGTGGTTTGTGGCAGAATCTCAACTTTGTGAGAGACATTACTTACTTTCTTTCCATGAATGGCAGGGCAGAAGAATCAATTAACGGCCTTTTAGCGACTAATGATATCTTTTATTTTCTCATTGTAATTGTATTGTTTTTGGGACTGACATTACTTAAACTACAGTTTGAGCGGAGAACCATTTCGTTGTCGACCAGAATCATGAGGTATACTGGTTTTATTATGGTGATGCTTCTCCTGGGATATATCAGCTCCAGACCACAATTTATTGGTTATGTGGATATGACTGCGAATCACAGACGTACCCTGACCGACAATAGCAGGGCAGTGCTTGCTAAAATGGATGAGCCTGTGGTGATCACTACCTATGTTAATCTGCTGGATGAGAATTATTACTCCGGTTTACCTGTCTATCAGAATAACGACAAGAAAAACTTCGATATGTATTTTCGCTTTATGCCTTATATGCGTATTGAGTATGTGTATTACTGGGATCACTCAGAGAATGTGCGTTTGTATGCAGAAAATCCGGGATTAAACGACGAACAGATTGCCCGTAAAATGGCGAAAGCGAATGACCTGGATTTCGACCTTTTTCTGCGTCCGGAACAGATCAGGAAAGTGATTGATTTGAAACCTGAACGCAACAGGCTGGTTCGTATATTATCCTACAAAGGGAAGAAAACTACACTTCGTATGTATGATGATCTTTTCAGGCAGCCTGCAGAAAAAGAAATATCTGCTGCTTTAAAAAGACTAGTAGTTAACTCGCCAAGAATAGGATTTGTAAGTGGGCACAATGAACGTAACATTAATCGTTCAGGTGATAAGGACTATCAGATTTCTACCAATGAAATTACCTTCCGGTATTCATTGCTGAACCAGGGTTTCGACGTAAAAGGTGTAACACTGGATGATCCGAATCTGATTAAAAATGTTGATATACTCGTCATTGCAGATGCGCTAACTGCCTATAGTGCTGTGGAATTGGCAAACTTTAAAGCTTATCTCAACGCTGGCGGTAATCTGATGATAGCCGCAGAACCCGGGAGCGGAACAATTTCGAATCCGATATTGGCAAACTTAGGTGTAAAACTGAGTGAAGGCATGCTGGTTCAGAAGAGCCGGAACTTTGAACCCTCTTTTGTTTTGAGCGGACTGGCTGTCAGACAGTGGAAGCAGCTGGTGAGTAACAGTGCTTTTGTAAAAAGAGACAGTGCCTTTGTAACCACACCAACGGTGGCTGCCTTGCAGACTCTTCCTGGAAATGATTTTGAAAGTTTTCCTGTTCTGGTTACGCAAGCTGCGGATACCTGGCAGATTCCCGGCCTTACATTCAGTAAAACTATTGAACTGACCGATCCGAGAAAAAATGAAGAGAAAAAATCTTATCCTGTGGCCCTTGCCCTGCGGCGTAAAGTGGGGGCTGGCGAACAGCGCATTTTTGTGATCGGTGATGCGGATTTTATGAGTAATGCTGAAATGACCAGACAAAGTCCCCGTGCCATCAACTTTACTTTTGTAACCGAACTATTTGGCTGGTTTAGTCGCGGTGAATTCCCAATTGATACTACCCGTGAGGAACCTAACGATAACAAAGTATTGTTAAGCAGCACGCAACTTGCCTGGATCCGCTGGACCTGGCTGGGTATTTTGCCAGGATTGATTGCGCTCTCTATTTCATGGATGCTGATTGCTAGAAAAAGAAGATAAATATGAAACATATAGCTAATAGGATACTCATTTTCATCTCGGTACTTTTAATCCCCGGAATGATTTCAGGCCAAAACCTGACTAATGATCCGTCAGTAAAAACAGGTTTGTTGAAAAATGGATTTCGGTATTATATCAAACATAATGTCGAGCCGGCAGGCCGGGCTACGATCTACCTGGCTAATAAGGCAGGATCGATATTAGAGACCGAAGAAGAACGCGGAATTGCTCATTTTATTGAGCACATGAATTTCAATGGTACAAAACATTTCCCGAAAAATGAGCTCATCAGCTACCTGGAGCGTTCCGGTGTGAAATTCGGAGCGGACTTAAATGCTTATACAGGATTCGATGAAACTGTTTACCAGCTGCCGCTGCCTACAGATAATACCGACCTATGGAATAATGGCCTGCAGATTATGCGCGACTGGGCAGCAGATGCAACGCTAGATCAAACAGAGTTCGATAAGGAGCGTGGAGTGATACAAGAAGAAAGAAGAATGCGGAAAAATGCAGGCAGCAGAATTGCAGAACAGTATAGGTCCATTCTTTATAACCACTCACGTTATGCAGACAGGATGCCCATAGGGACAGATAATGTTGTGCTTAAATCAGAAGTGTCGGTCGCCAGAAACTTTTATAAGCGCTGGTACAGACCAGATTTACAAGCACTGATTATCGTAGGTGATATTGATGTCGATGCTGTGGAAAAACAGGTAATTAAACTATTTTCTGACTTGCGGCCTCCAGCTAAAGCAGTTCCCCGCAAGACGTATACTATAGCTTTAAAAAAGTCGACAGATTTTCTGAGAACGAGCGATCCGGAATTCAGTCGGTCTTACATTCAGTTTTATTTTAAGCAGGTCAGTTATCCAGTAAAAACCCATGAAGATTTCAGAAAGCAGTTAGTGGAGCGATTGACCAATATGCTCTATGCGAATAGACTGAGTGCTGTTTACAATAATAGCAAGCCCGCTTATATGGGTGCCAGTGCTGAAATTAGTCCGTTGATTGCCAATATTGATGCGCTGACATATAATGTGGCATTGAACCCGGAAAAAGTTAAAAGTAGTTTCGATGCGTTCTGGACAGAAATGGAGCGGGTAAAGCGTTTCGGTTTCACAACAGATGAAATACAAGCTGTAAAAGACAGGTTTAACCGTTCTATGGAGCTTGCGCTATCCGAGAAAAATAAGGCCAAGTCTGCCGGTTATGCCGAAAATTACTTACAGCATTTCCTTAAAGGTGATGCCTACCACAGTGTGGAAGAAAGGAATAAACTTTATCACCTTTATATCGATCAAATTACAGGAAAAGAGATTGCGCAATACCTTGGGGCTTACCTGAAAAGTGCTGATCAAACAATTCTCGTTCTTGGTCCTGATAAAGAAAAAGATCGGTTACCAGATCAGCAATTACTGAATAAATGGATGCATGCTATCGAAATCACCGATATTAAACCTTATCAAGCTGAGAAGGCGGCCGGAAGCCTGCTTACACAAATCCCTGTACCTGGTAAAATTGTGAAAGAAAATCAGATCAATAACTTAGGGATTTACCATTGGCAACTGGATAATGGCATGAACATTTATGCGAAACCCACAGATTTTAAAAACAATGAAGTGCTTTTTTCAGGCTTTAGTAATGGTGGCACTTCCTTATATGACGATCCTGATTTTTATTCCGCAAAAAATGCCGCTGCCTTTATTACCAGCAGCGGCTTAGGGCAATTTAATGCAGGTCAGCTAGATCAGATACTCAATAAAAAGGCCTTACAAGTACAACCATATATCGCGGACAGGTCAGAGGGATTCTCCGGTGTCAGTGCTTCAGTAGACCTTCCTGCGGCTTTTGAAATGTTATATCTATATATGACAGCTGCTAAACTGGATACGTCCAGATTTAACAGGATCATTACGCAATCAAAATCTGCATTCAGGAATCGTACGCCAGACCCCGAACGTGATTTTTCAGATACTATTGGTTATGTACTCTCGGGTTATCATCCCCGTCGTAAACCTGCATCTATCGACAATTTTGACCAGATTGACTCGGCGAAAGTGCGGGCGATATTCCGCGAAAGGTTCTCTAATCCTGCCGATTTTATCTTTGTATTTACAGGTAATTTTAACGTAGACTCTTTAAAAAGATGGACAGCAAATTATCTGGGAGCTGTACCGCCTGATGGAAAAGCTGAGCGCGCTAAAGACTTACATATTCGTGTGCCCGAAGGTAAGATCCGAAAAGATCTGCGGGCAGGTAAATCAGATAAAGCCACAGTACAGTTTGTCCTGAGCGGCAAATATGATTATGGGACAAAAAGCAATTTATATCTTGATCTTTTAAAAGCAGCATTACAGTTTCGTCTGAACACCCGTTTAAGAGAAGTTGAAGGTGGTGTTTATTCTCCACAGGTATATGTTACTAAAGCAAAGCAGCCAGTGAATTTTTATGCCTATACAATATCCTTTGAATGTGACCCTGCCAGGATGGAGCAATTGATTACCGCTGCGAAGGAAGAGATAGCTGAGCTATCCAAAAGCGGCGTAACGGCTGAAGAACTACAAAAATTTGTGGCTGAAGAAAGCAGGGCAAATGAACTCGCTTTGCGGTCGAACGAGTTTTGGTTAAACACTATACAATCATCACTTAACAATAATGAACCATTGCTCAGTTTATTAGCTGTTCCAGCAGACTTAAAAAAATTGGATAGTAAGGAAAGTCAGCAATACAGCCTTCAGTTGCTGAACCAGCAGAATGAAATCATTTTTACGTTGCGTCCCTGATTATAATTCAGCAATGTATTCTTGTCATCAGGCATTTGGCGATTTACGGGAGTGTTGACATAAAGTATAAATGATAAATTTTAGGTAATAACAGTTAATAGTAGAAGCGTAGTTGGTGGATGCCGCTACGCTTTTTTGTAATGCTGACCCTGTATAAATTCTTATTTGTTTAGCTGTTACACTATTATTGGATCATTAATTGTACAGCTTGTTTTATTTATAATTAACTGATACAGATGACAAGATTTTTCCAGCTTTCTATCTTAAAAATATTTAGTAATATCACTTTTCTGGCCTTGATTTGCTGCAGTACCCTTGTTTCAGCACAACGCAGCGGAGGAAAAGAAGTATCTATTATGGTTTCAGAACCTGGTCACCATCCTGCACCGCCACAGCAAATACCCGCAATAGATGTACAGCCTGAATATCCTGGTGGCGCCGCGAAAATGCGGGAATTTATTGGTCGTAATTTGAAATATCCGAAAGCGGCTCAAGAGGCAAATGTACAGGGCACAGTATTTTCTGAATTCTGGGTAAATACGGATGGAAAAATAGACAGGATTAAAATCATACGTTCCATCGGTCATGGCACAGATGAAGAGGTGATAAGGATTTTGAAAAAAATGCCCAGATGGAAACCTGCCCAATTCAGAGGGAAAGCAACTGCGACTACATTTACCCTTCCATTTAGCTTCAAGCTGACAGATTAACGCTTTCTAACACGGTATGCAAAACAGATTCTACTCCTTAATTCGCTATTCTTTCTCTGCGCTTCTTTTAGGTACAATTGTGATTTCATGTAAGCACAAAGATGAATTTCCAGCGCTGTCAAATCAGCTCAGTGACAGCATTTATGTATGGGAGCAATCCAAGTTAAAATATGCTCAGGAGTATGATTCCTATTTACGTGCGACCTCAAAGGATGTAAGCATCCATACGGAGAAATCATTACAGTTTGAAAATTATCCATGGAAGGTGACTTTGAATAAGGAAAAAGTAGATTCGTTTTTGGCCTACGTCGGGAAAAATTTAACCGTTGAAAAGGATCACAAAAGTGCTTTTGGCGAGTTGCCAAATATAGATGTGGACTACCCATCTTTGGCAGAAAATTACGTCATCGCCGACTTATTAGACTGTAAGCTTGCAAAATATAACCTGAGCAACAGTAAGGGTGAAAAGATCACAATTGATGACAGTGATGTCAGCATCAGCAAAAACATGGGCTCCATAACATTTACTTTAGCGAAGTGGGACTTGCAGGGGCAGCATATCAGCGGTAATGTTACTTTAGCCATTACGGCACCCTATGATATTTATCATCTTGAGCTGCAGCCGGGCGACAAATCGAAGACATTCGATTTCGGCCCAACCAAAATTACTGTTTTGGAAATGGAAAACAATATCCTGCATTACCAGGTACAGGACCACAAATTGTACGCTACAAATGTGATGCTGGACAGCTGTATGAGCAGTAGAAACAGGATATCGTTTCCTGAATATTTCTATAAAAAGATAAGAGCAAAACCAAATCTGTCTTATCAGCAATTTTTAGCAGACTCTGTTTATTTTGAATTAGGTAGAAAATGGAAAAATGATCCTAAAAGGATAAACATAGTCTATTTTCAATCCTGCGATCCCGGAAGAATAAATATTTATGGTTATCAACACGCAGAAATCATCCAAAAGGAAATCACGCTTCCTATCGATGCAAAAATACAATAAGTAGGTGTAGCTATACCGATTTATGTATACAAAGTGTCCCTGATTTTGACTGGAATTAAAAAATTTTAGCACTATCTTCGGCAGAATAATAACTTCATTGCTAATTTTATCATTTAAAACATACATTAAAATATATGCCATTATCAGATTTATCAGGACGGGTTGCACTAGGAATTGACATTGGAGGAACCAATACTAAATTTGGAGTAGTGAATCATCGCGGTCAGGTTCTTGAAAAAGGAAGTATAAAAACAGATGAATATGAAAAAGTTGAAGATTTCATTGATGCGTTATACGTAGAAGTTAATCCACTGATTGCAAAATACGGTACACATAAAAACTTTGACGGAATAGGCGTAGGAATGCCCAATGGGAATTACTATAAAGGTACGACGGAACATGCACCTAATCTACCCTGGAAAGGTGTGATCCCTTTTGGTGCGATGATGAAAGAAAAATTCGGTTTGCGCTGTATCGTTACCAATGATGCCAATGCTGCGGCACTGGGCGAAATGCTTTTCGGCGCTGCCCGTGGAATGAAAGATTTTATCATGATCACTTTAGGTACAGGTGTTGGAAGTGGAATTGTGACCAACGGAAGTTTGGTTTACGGACATGACGGCTTCGCCGGAGAATTAGGTCATACGATTGTGAAACCCGGTGGAAGGAAACACTGGAGTACGGGATCTGAGGGAAGTCTGGAAGCCTATGCTTCTGCGACCGGTATCGCTATTACTGCAAAGAAAATGCGGGCAGAATTCCCGCAATCGTTGCTGAATCAGTATCCTGAATCTGAGATCAATTCTAAAACGGTATACGAATGTGCATCCAAAGGAGATCCGATTTCTATCGAGGTATTCAGGTACACAGGTCAAAAACTAGGAGAAGCGCTGGCAAATTTTGTGATGTTTTCTTCTCCTGAAGCTATTCTTCTATTTGGAGGAGTAATTAAGGCGGGTGATTTCATTTTGAAACCGACCAAACTGCATATGGAAAGAAACCTGTTCCCGATCTTCAGGGATAAAGTGAAATTGGTTTTTAGTGAACTAGACGAAGCAGATGCTGCCATCCTTGGGGCAAGTGCTTTGGTTTGGGAAAAGAAATAATTTAATGCTTATATAGAAAAAACCACACCTTCAGCCTCTGAAGGTGTGGTTTATTTATAAGTAATGCAGCTGATGTCCAAATCTCATAGGCATCAAAGTGTTCCTATAAATGCTCTTTCTTATACTATATTGCATTAATGGAGCAAATGTCAATTATGGGCGTGTGCCATTCGCAAACATAAAGCTTGTAGTGAAAATGGTTCGAAGTTTAAATCAAAATGTATAGCTTTACGTTATATAAGTTCGAACTTGTAATATCTAATATGGGCTATAGAAACGAACCGATGCCAGATAATGAAATGGAACGCCTGTTAACACTTTCAGAATTTGATCTGGATTATGATAATTTGACGGAAGGTTTTAAAGATCTGACACACCTTGCAGCGAAGGTTGCTGGAACAGAAATTTCGCTCGTAAATCTTATTGATTCGTTTACACAATGGTCCCTTGCGAGTTTTGGAGTTGATCTGAAGCAGATGCCGAGAGAAGAATCTGCCTGTCAGTACACCATTATGTCTGATCAGCCTTTTGAAGTACCTGATCTTCGCAAGGACGACCGTTTTCATAAAAATCCTATAGTAACAGGTCCTCTTAATTTAAGATATTATTATGGTTTGCCACTTCAGACTAAGGAAGGCGTAAATATTGGTGCACTCTGTGTGCTGGATACGGACTTAAAATCGATGACTCCGGAAAAGGTGGAGCTTTTGGAAATCATAGCACAAAATGTAGTAAAAAGGTTAGAATCCTATCGTACGATAGCGCTTATGAAAGCTAAAATCAGGGAGTCTGATGAATCCAAGAAAAAAGTAGCCCATGATATCCGCGGGCCGATATCAGGTATTATCGGGCTTTCAGAAATCATGGCTAGTCTGGATCTCGCCGGACAATGCCAGGATCTTGTGGAGTTTATTACCATGATCAACAGAAGTAGTAAATCACTGCTCGAACTGGCGGATGAAATATTAGCTGACGGAATTAAAGGACAGCCGAATGGTGATGAATTTAACCTCAGTCGTTTTAAAGAAAAACTGGAGCATTTGTATTGTTCGCAAGCCATCTATAAGCATCTCCAACTAAACATTGCTGTGGAACCGGCATATGCTGAGCTGGTTTTTTCAAAAAACAAACTGATGCAGATTGCTGGTAATTTGATTTCCAATGCCATTAAATTTACACCTGTTAAAGGACAAATCGATGTTTTGCTGGAGATTGTATGGAGTGATGAAACGCATTTTTTGAAAATTGAGGTCAGCGATAACGGTATCGGACTTAGTCAGCAGGAAATTCGGAACATATTGTCAGGTAAAAAAGGTACCACCTCAGGAACCAGTGGAGAAAAAGGATATGGTTTTGGCCTGAACCTGGTAGTACACCTGGTGGAAATGCTCAAAGGTCAGCTGACTATCGACTCCATCCCCGGGAAGGGAACCACTTTTTCCGTATTGTTGCCTCAGCTTAAAGTTTAATACTCGTAATTTACTTTCCCTTTATTTCGCTGATTACTTTCTCCCTGTGCTGCTTGCCCCAGGAAGCCATGGCATCAATCACAGGTTTAATGGTATGCCCATAGGCAGTCAATTCATATTCAACAGTAACAGGTTTTGACTCCAGTACAGTGCGCCTGACTAAACCATTGATTTCCAATTCCTGCAATTCTTTCGAGAGCATTTTGGGGCCTATACCTTCAACTACACGCTGAAGCTCCATATAACGTTTTTTACTAAATGCCAGACTTCCTATGATGAGCACTTTCCATTTACCGCTCAATATGTCCTGCGTATCCTGAATCGCCTTTAAATGTGGCATGCAATCCACAGGCGTTTTTTCTATCGTTTCCTTTTTTGCCATTTCTTAAATATTGGGGCTTCCCTGGAGGGTAGTACTTCCCTTTGGGGAACACATGCAGCAGGTAAAGTTACTGCGATTAGCTTTGTGATCGTAATAAATTTAAAAATCACATGAAAAACCCGATCAATATTTCTGAAGATAAATATCTCAGCAGTCCTTTACCTGTTAACACTATCAGTCCGGTTTCACTATCGGTACCAGACCGTGGTGTACAACTGCAGGTCCGGATTTCAGCACCCGTGACCGGCAACAAATTACCCATTATCCTGTTTGCGCATGGATTCGGAAATTCATCCGATGGTTATGCCCCGCTGGTTAATTTCTGGGCGGCTCATGGTTTTGTTGTTATTCAACCTACCTTTCTGGATTCCAGGAGATTGAACCTTCGTGAAGACGATCCTCGTAAACCGCTGATCTGGCAGATCCGAATTGAGGATATGAAACATATCCTTGACCAGCTGGATTTTATTGAAGATGCAGTCTCCTGGCTCAAGGGACGACTGGATACAAGCCGTATTGCGGCATGCGGACATTCATTCGGTGCGCAAACTGTAGGAATGCTATTAGGTTCGAGAATGATGAATGCTGATGGAAGTCTGAGTAAGGATTTTTCTGATTCCCGCATAAAGGCAGGTATATTGCTTGCCGCGGGCGGACGGGGAGGTGATGCACTGAGTCCCTTTGCTAAAGAACACCTTCCGTATTTGAATCAAAGTTATAGTGAAATGACTACGCCAGCATTGGTGGTTGCGGGAGATCAGGACTATTCGCCCCTGACTGTTCTTGGTCCCGAGTGGTTTACGGATGCATACACGATGAGTCCTGGGGCAAATCAGCTGGTCACGTTATTTGGAGCTGAACATATGCTAGGTGGTATTTCCGGATATCTGGTAACAGAGACGACCGATGAAAACCCAGAGCGGGTAGCCGCTGTGCAGCGGCTCACCTGGGCGTACTTTCGTACAGCGCTTTATCCCGAAGATACTGCATGGGCAATAGTTTCTGCAGAATTTACTGGCAAAGCGAATCCTATAGGTAAAGTTGAAAGCAAATAATTCTGCATTTTCCTGATCGCTGTGATGGCGAGAGTTGTGCGGATGTTATTTCAGTCTCACCTTCACAATCTCGCCATCTTCTTTTATTTCAATAAATTCTTCGATGCGGTCTTCATGGGCAATGGAATAATTCTTTCGCTCATAGTAGTTGGTTTGATAGCCGCTACTGGAATATCCGGTGCCGGTATATTCATTGTAAGAACCATTAGAGGTATAACCGAGGAATCCCTGCAGGAAATATTTTCCGGGTTTCATTTCCGGGAAAGTAAATTTGCCGCTGCTATTGGTTATAGCTTCAAGTCTGTATCGGTAAGCCACATCTGATAGATATACATAACGTCTTTTGCGTTTGTTTTCTTTATCTTTTCTCAGTTGATACCATTCCTCAAAGTAGGGAGTGACAGGGAAAAGAGTGATTTTGATCTGATTGGCCAAAATACGGGGAGAAAGAAGTGGTTTTACTCCTAAAGAGGATTTTGGATGGGTAAAAGCGATTCCTTTGATCGTAGCTTTTCCTTTTGCCAGTTGCTTTTTTGCCTGCAGAGAATCAAAAGAAGATTTCGGATAAAAGACGGTTACTTTGTCTTTTTCTTCTGGCTCTTTATATTGTGCCTGCACTGAGCTGGCTCCCAGTGCGAGGCTAATAGCCAGGGCATATTTGTGAAAATTCATAGGGTTGCCTGATAAATGATTAGAAAGTATAATTGTGTGTAAAGTCTTTATCTCTGCTCACGACTACATTTTGTTCGTTAACTTTTACTTCTCCATTGATCTCGGCCTTAAAGCTGATCGTATAAGACTGGTCTGCCGCCGGACTCAGGCACTGTGCACCTGCACTGATTGCACGTAAAGGTTTTGTCGATTCTACTACATAGGTTTGTGTACCACCTGTAAAATCACTGAGTCCGAGGCTCACCGCAGCCTGGCTACTTTGCGTTACGCCATTAATTTTCCATACGGTAGCATCAGACGGATCATTTCCTACGCCAGCCACCACAAAAGATATATAAGCAGATGACGGTGCACCGGTCACCGTAAAGGTAAATTTGGCATTTCTGCCGTCTGCGGAAGAAACTTCAGGATCATCTTTTTTACTGCAGGATGCAAAGACTGATAAAATGGAGATACAGATAATAACATTAAGGATAGTTCTAAAAAAGTTTGTTTTCATATCAGATTTTGATTAGTTGTAAATTCGGTACAAAGCTATCTGATGACTTTATGAAAATAAATACCCTTATTTCAGGTTTTATTTCTCCTGATATTTAGGTAATTTTTAGTTTTAAGTGATTAAAATATTGAATTGTAGTTTTTAAGCCGGATATTTAAAATTTATTCAATGCTGATCAGCCCCATTTTTTGTGCCGTAACCCGATAAAACTGAAGATGAAAAAAATATATTTGTTCCTGATTTGTCTGCTGGGTATGAATAATCTATTTGCCCAACAACAGATTCCACTTGATGAAAATCGTTACCTCGATAGTCTTGATCAGGTGCTCCGGAAGCAACATACCGACAGTGATAAAGTTAATGCCACCTTCCTTCTGGTAGATTACTGGAAATTCAAAGATACCGTAAAGAGCAAAAATTATTTACGAAGTGCTCAGCAGTTGGCAGGTAAATACCCGTACCTGAAAGCCCTTTACTATTTTTATGAAGGGCAGTATTATTTCAATTGGGATACGAAGAGGGCATCGAAGGCTTTTAAAAGAGCGGAAGAAATGCTCAGTGTATTTCCGACCAAAAAAGCTTATAGTAACCGTGCTGCTGCCTGGTTTAATTATGCTTTGATGAATAAGGATAAAAAGGGATATGAATTTATTATCAGTATTACCCTTGATAAAGCTATTCCCAATGCGTTGAAGGCAGGTAATATGGCTATGGTAGCACATTATTACACGCAATTGTCGACTATATTGATGAATAACTATCAGTTTACCAAAGCGGAGCTGTACGTTCAGAAAGCTATCGAATTATTGGAAAAAGAGAATCCTAAATCCTCCACGCTGGTATTTTCTTATCTGAGTGGTGTTAGTATCTACTGTTATGAGAACAAAGCCCCTAAAGCCAAGCCGCTGCTGCAAAAGGCACTGAACTTGTTAAAGCCTTATCCTGAGTCGTTAAATTATCCATTGTATTATTATAACGAGGTTTTATATTATTCTACCGTCAACGATTTAAACCATGCTTTACTAAGTACAGAAAAGGGAATCACGCTGGCAAAGAAATACAATCAGAAGCAGTTGTTTCAGCAATTTATCTTCAGAAAATATACCCTTTACAGTCAGCAAAAATCCTATAACAAAGCCCGGCAGCTATTACTGGACATCGTGAAAGAAGGCACACTGGTAGCAGATTTGAATGACAGGGCTGCGATCTACGCCGAGTTGGCCAAGACCAATCAATCCTTAGAAGACTATAAAGAGGCTTTCCAATGGCAGAAGCGCTATAGTGCTGTGATGGACTCTATTCATAACAGTCAGACTAAAGTTAAGATCAATGAATTGGAAACGAAGTATCAGACTGCACAAAACCGTCAGAAGATTGCTGCGTTGCAGGCACAACATAAACAAACAATTTTAACTGCGAAGAACGAGCGTTTAAATAGCTGGCTGCTGGCGATGGGTTGTGTATGCTTAATTATAGTGCTTGGTTTTGTGCTCCTTACTGCTAAAAAAAACCGGAGACTTGCAGCACAAAAGGAAATTAACTTTAAGCAGCAGCTGAAGGAAGTGGAGCAGCAACAGCAATTGCATATCGCAAAAGCTATGCTGGACGGCGAGGAGCATGAACGCGAACGTGTTGCACGCGATTTGCACGATGGACTGGGAGGGATGCTTGCCGGGGTAAAGATAGGATTGTCGGGCTGGTCAAATAACAATTCGGGAATATCCGGAGATAAAGATCTGTATCGTATTATCAATCAACTGGATAATTCAGTAGGCGAATTGCGGCGTATTGCACGGAATATGGTACCCGAAACACTATTGAAGTTTGGTTTAGAGGTAGCCTTAAAAGATCTGAGTGAATTTTATATGCAGGATGATCTGCAGGTAGATTTTCAGGCCTATAATATAGAGAAGGATATAGCGCTGACGGTACAGTTAAATGTCTACAGGATTATCCAGGAATTATTTTCGAATGCAATCAAACATGCCTGTGCAAGCCATATTATATTGCAGTGCAGCCAGAATGAATATATATTTTTTATTACGTTTGAAGACGATGGCTGTGGCTTTGATGCCACGATGCTGACCAGTAAAAAAGGAATGGGTTTAAATAACCTGAAAACGAGGATTGCCTTTTTGAAAGGTCAGTTTGAGATCCAGTCGGTTGTTAACGAAGGCACGACTATTAATATAGAAATCAATACAAATGCAGAAGGATAAATTGCTGACTACGATAGTAGATGACCACCCGATTGTGATAGAGGGACTAAAGATGATGCTACAGCATGAAGCTAATATACATATAGCAGGTGGTTTTTGCAGCGGTGCTGAAATTCTTTCCTACCTCAGGAACAATAAGGTAGATCTGATTCTGTTAGATATCACCCTACCAGATATCAATGGTATGGACCTTTGTCAGCTGATAAAAAGCGAATGGGTTTCTACCACCATACTTATTTTGAGTAACCACACAGAAAGGAGTATTATTCTGCAAAGCATACAAAATGGTGCCAGCGGTTACTTACTTAAAAACAGTTCTATACAGGAATTAAGGGAATGTATTGCAGAAGCAATACAGGGAAATATCGTGTATAGCAGAGCAGTAATGGAAATCATCAGCAAGCCTTCAAAAAATCAGTTACAGGAAAGGCCGCAATTGACGCGTCGGGAAAAGCAGGTACTTGCACTGGTAGCAGAAGGGAAAACCAGTCAGACAATAGGACAGGAACTTTTTTTAAGTCCGCTTACTATTGATACCCACCGGAAAAATCTTATCCAAAAGTTCAATGTGAAAAATATGGCGGAGTTGATCATGGCGGCCAGCCAGCAAAACCTATTATAAGGTGATGATTTGTTTGCGGTGTCCGACACTGAACGCCTGTTGTTCAATATCGAACGGTTTTGTTAATTGTATTAAATTAATATGCTGTAAAACAATTAGTTGAAATATTAATTGCTATTGGCATAAACTTGGTGAATTGCATATCAATCACATTTGTATCATCGATAAACAATAGTACCATGTTCAGACTTAATTTAAAAATCGCCCTGCGCAATCTATGGAGAAACAGGACTTCTTCTGTGATTAATATTATCGGATTGTCGGTCGGTTTATCTGCCTGCCTGCTACTGCTGTTATATGTGAATTATGAAATGAATTTTGACCGTCACTTTAAAGAGTCGGACAAAATTTTTCAGGTGATGACTAACTTTCAGGATGCTTCGGGAAAGATTACCAGTACAGGAGGATCTCCGGGAGATGGCGTTCCACTCGCGATTAAAGCGAAAATACCTGAAGTAGATGTGATCGCCAGAATTGGCGGTGGTGATCAATCCATTATATCAAATGACCAAAAACGATTCAAAAGGAAAGATCTCTTTGCTGATCCGGAGATACTCAAAATCTTTAACTATGATTTTATAGTCGGTAATTCCAATGCTGCGCTTAGTACTCCCAATGCTGTAATATTGACAGCCGAGACTGCGCAACTCTTATTCGGCACTACCGACGTGCTGAACAAAACCGTAAGGTATAAAAATGCTAGAGATTTAAAGATTACAGGAGTCATCAAAAATTTGCCTGCCAATACCACCATCAGGTTTGACTATTTAATGCCCTGGTCTTTTTTTGCCAGCATCAATGATTATGTAAAAAATCCGGGCTGGGGGAATTTTAACTTTCTGGCTATGGCCAAGGTGAACAGTCCCGCCAATATTAACCTCATTAATAATAAAGTAAAAAAACTGTTTAATGAAAATTATAAAGATCAGCGAACGGAGAATTTCTTATTTCCTTTAACGGATACACACCTGCATGGTGAATTTCTGAATGGCAAAAGTGTTGGTGGTGACATAGAGCGTATTTATCTTTTTGTGGCACTGGCCTTTGGTATTTTGCTTGTTGCCTGTATCAATTTCATGAATATGGCTACTGCAAAATCGGAGCGGAGGGCAAAGGAAGTGGGGATCAGGAAAACGATTGGTGCAACGAAAAGTTCCCTGGTGATTCAATTTATGACCGAAGCGATGGTGCTGACTATGGTAGCGGTATTGATTGCAGTCATTATTGCTGAAGCCAGTTTGCCGCTGTTTAATAACCTGCTTGGCCTGAGTATCCAAGTTGGTTATACCAGTACAAGCTATTGGCTGGGGATATTGACGGTAGCGATACTGACCGGATTATTGTCGGGCACCTATCCCGCACTGTTCCTTTCTTCTTTTAACCCCATTCAGACTTTAAAGAAGAAAACCGTAAGGGCTAAACTCATTCCTTTCAATCTGAGACAGGTGCTGGTCGTGGTACAATTTTCATTTGCCATTATGCTGATCATCGCTACGCTGGTGATCTATAAACAGCTGCAGTTTATTAAGAGCAGACCAGTAGGTTATAACATTAACCTGCTGGCTGAGCTGCCTCAGGATGGTGAACTGTCTGGTAAGTTTGAATTGTTTAAAGAGCAGGTAATGAAAACCGGGGCTGTTACTGCGGTAAACCAATCCTCCCGCGGGATGACCGATGTGAGCAGCTGGTTTTATGGCTTCAAATGGCCTGGTATGGAAGAGCAAGGGAAGGAAATTGTTTTTAACCGCCTTGAAACAGGTTATGATTTAGTGCAAACAAACGGAGTGGAACTATTGAACGGGCGTGATTTCTCCAGAGATTTCGCTTCGGATACTGCTGCAATTTTGCTAAGCAGCACAGCGGTGAAAATGATGAAAGTGAAAGATCCAATGGGAATGATGGTCAATCACTTTGGAAAACAGCTGAAGGTGATTGGCGTTTTTAAGGATTTTATCTGGGATTCGCCTTATCGTTCAGGAAAACCGATGGTGATTATATTTAACAAAAATCCGGAAGGAACTATCAATATGCGGTTAAATCCTGCTAATAGTCTGAGTAAGAATACTGAGCTGATTTCTGCTGTTGCCAAAACGCTGAATCCGGATTATCCCGTAGAAATTAGCTTTGCCGATGAACTGTATTCCAGAAAGCTGCATGCAGAGAAAATATTGGGTATTCTTGCCAACCTGTTTGGCGGTATCGCGATACTCATCTCCTGTATGGGACTCTACGGTTTGGTGGCTTACAGTGCAGAACAGCGTACCAAAGAGTTTGGTGTGCGTCGCGTATTGGGCGCCTCGGTCGGAAATATCATGAAACTGCTTTCTGTTTCTTTTTTAAAAATGGTATTTGTGGCTGCCTGTATTGGCATGCCTTTAGCCTATTACCTGATGCACCGGTGGCTTACTCATTTTGAGTTCAGGACTACGATATCATTCGCAATTCTATTCCTGTCAATAGCAGGGACGGCAATCATTGCCTTTCTGACGGTTAGTTTTCAGGCCTATAAGGCAGCAACAGCGAATCCGGTTGAAGCGCTGAAATATGAGTAGCGCAATGGTCAGTAATGCCCTTTGTACTGTTCTTTTATGAGGCAAACAGTAGATAAAGGAAGTTCGTCATGCTGATAGCTTCCCTTTTCTCTTACAAATCCTTCATTCTCGAAAAAATCTATTATTGGATTTTTGAGATATTCATTGATCCAAAGCACTTCGTAAGACTTGCAGACCGATATGCATTTATCAAATAAAGATTGTCTGATTGCAGGATCATCATATTTTTTTAGCAGTCCGAAGTCTGCTATGCGAATCATTCTTTTAGAATCGAAACGTTCAGGTCTTTTTCCTTTGGAAGTAATCCTTGCGTATCCTGCAGGTTCTTCATCAGCGTAGACAACCAGCCATTGGTTTGACATGCTGTTCACCTCAATAATGAGACTTTTTTCATTAAAACTAGCTGTAATATATTGTTCAAGCACATGTGCTTCCAATACATCTGAGAATTTTTCTTTAGCTACCTCTTTGGTTAGCATCAACAATGCATCTATCCCTTTTCCTGTAACCACTGTAAACCTGGTAATAATCTTTGAATCCATCTCCTAAATAATAAGACTACAAAGCTAGTCAGCTCATTATAATTGTACCCGTACAGAATCCTTAGCAATTACCAGTACAGATCACCTAAAGGGTTGTCCTGAAAGCTGAATGGCTTCGATTTTTTTCTGAGAATATTTGTCCGCAAATACAACCCTGAAATGGCGGGAGAAGTCATTGGAAAAAGAGAAGGTATAACCGGGAGTAAATCTTACACCTATCTTTTCACATTGTTTATAGAAATGATCCATATTTGTATGATCCGGCATTTTAACCCAGATATTGTAGCCGCCGGAAGGCATATGGCATGTTGTACCTTCTGGAAAGCTGGCAGTTAATAACTTAATAGTGAAATAAGCATTTTTGGCCAGTTGCGTTCTAAATGAGCGGAGATGTCTGTCATAGCTATTGCCGTCGAGCAGTTTGTTAACCGTTTCCTGGTAAACAGGGGAAACAGAGCTGCCCAGAGAGAATTTGATTTGTTCCGCACGTTCCATAAACTTTCCGGCCGATAACCAGCCGAGCCTGATACCCGGGGCCAGCGTTTTAGCGAATGAGGAATAAGTTAAAACCAGCCCGCTTTTATCGTAACTTTTTATGGTAGACGGTCTTTGTCCGCTGAAGCTAAGATCACCGTAAACATCATTTTCTATCACTGCAATGTCTTGCTGCTGTGCGAGCTGTAATAGTGCCTGTTTCTGTTCATCACTCATCAATATCCCTGTTGGATTATGAAAGTTTGGCGTGACCAGAATGGCTTTTATCCTGTTTTTTAGACATGCGCTGCGTAAAAAATCGATGTCGAAACCATCGCTCAGATCAACAGGGATCTCAATTACTCTAAGATTCAGTATTCTCACCACTTCCAGTATAGAAAATACACAAGGGCTCTCTACCGCAACAATATCGCCTGCTGTACAAACAGCTGCTAAAGCAATATATACTGCCTGTAATGCACCATCAGTAATAATCAGTTGATCGGAGCTGATACGTGTGTTGTAAAGTGCAGCCCTTTTGATGATGCTATTTTTCAGTGTCTCTGACCCATTAGGCGGATAATATCTTAATAAGCTTACTCCGTATTCTCTGATCACCTGTTGCATCGTTCGCAGCAGTAATTTTTGAGGAATAAGTAAATCGCCCGGAGTTGCCACATTAAACTCAGACAGCTTTTTTGCCGGTCGTGAGGAAGTGGTAAGCACTAAGTTATTTTCGAATATGGCATCTCTTACGACTGGAGCTGCAGAAGATGCAGGCTGTGCAGATATTTCGATGGCTTTTGTGCTGACATAGTATCCTGATTTTGGAATGCTTTCTACCCATCCGAGGATCATTAAATATTCGTATCCACTTTGTATAGTTTGGGTACTGACGTGGTACTGGTTTTTCAACTCCCGGACAGATGGAAGTTTATATCCAGGTTTAAAGATGCCTTCACGGATATTCTTTTCAATAGATGAGGTAAATACTTCATATCTATATGATCTCATATAGTTTAATTTTTTTAATCAATTAATAGCAATGGCACAGAAATAATGAAAGCATTGCCATATTAGTCTGCTGGCAATGTAACAAGTTTTGTTGAGCTGTATCTAATATTTATAAATCTTTCACATAGCTATGAAAATAAAAATCTGCTTCTTATTTCTCAGCGTCATTTCACTAAGGTGCTGGAGCCAGGAAATTATTGTTCCAAAAAAAAATGTGGTAGCTCAAAAATGGATTAAAGATCAAAGCTATCAAATGAGCTGGGCGATGCTCAGAGATACCATGAGTATGACGATAGGCGTAGTCAGTACTAAAGTACAGGTTCTCGGTGACAAGGTACAGGTGATTACCGAAGTGAAAATGAAAGGATCTCCTGCCCCCTGGATAGACTCTACCATTGTACGTAAAACAGATCTTTCACCAATTTACCATTCTTCCTACAATATTCAGCGTGATATGGCGCTTCACTTTGGTACATCGGTCAAAGGATTTTACCGCGACAAACAAACCAATAAAACTACTGACATAGTACAACAAGTACCATCAGGATATTTTGATAGTAATTTTTATCCTATGCTGATCAACTGGTTGCCGCTTAAGCCTGGCTACACAGCTGATATTGATATTTATGACTATAATCCAAAAGGTAAAATGGGGGTTGTCAAAGCACATATTCTGAATGTAAGTGAAGGAAAATACCTGAGCAAAAAATTAGGGGAAAGGAAAGTGTGGATAGTGGAGGCAGCTGATGAGATTGGCGCTGCGACTGATGGAAAAAGTTTTTATCAGATTGATCAGTTGACCAGACAGTTATGGAAACAGCGGATTACTGCCGGGGGAAGAGTGATGGAGATGACGGTAGTGGAGAAGTAAGACACAGTGATTTTCCGTAGCATGCGGAGAAGTATGTGTGCCGCCAATATTGACTCAACTCATTCAGCGGGCTCAACGGGCTTGGTAACCCAATTTGTTATAGAGATGACGGTGAAGGAGTAGCAGAATCTGTTAAGCGGTTCTTGTTCATCTTATGTATTTGGCTAAAACGATTATGTAGTACTATATTAGACGGCCGGATAGTGGGGCAGCTAAATCTCTAACCAATATAAATGGATTACGCGCATTTTTCTGACGTGGAATTGGTCGATAGATTAAACCATGGTGACCAGCATGCTTTTGATGAAATATACAGCCGATACTGGAAGGATCTGTATTCCGGTGCTTTCTATGTAATGAAAGACCAGGAGGCCGCCATGGATCTATGTCAGGATATATTTGTATGGTTATGGCAGTCCAGAGGAAATCTAAAAATGCTGAATATCCGTGCTTATTTGAAAACGGCGGTGAAATATAAAGCGTCTAATTTTATCCGCCATGGAAAAGTTAAAGATGACTTCTTTGCAAAGATTGAGTCTTTGGCTAAGCCGGAACCTACAGAGAATGATATGCTGGAAGTTAAAGAGCTGAGACAAATGATCAGGCAGTTTGCTGATGAGCTGCCAGAGCGGTGCGGGCAGATTTTTCAATTGAGTCGTTTTGAGGAACTCAGCAACAAGGAAATAGCCTCAAAGATGTCGATTTCAGAAAAAACGGTGGAAAATCAACTCACATTGGCACTCAAAAAGCTCAGAATATCCCTGGGACGTATCTATTTATTTTTTTTCTAAAATAATCTTTTCTAAAAAAGTTTCCCCCGCCTTGGGGGACATTCTGTTTTCAAGTGCCTCTTATGTATACGCTATGAAAAAAGAGGATTTTTTACTACTGGCAGGTAAGATTGCAGATGGTATTGCTACCGATGAGGAAATATTAGTCTACAATACTTATCTGAATCAGATACAGAATGAGCATAAGGGCTGGAATATAGAAATGGGTGATCCCCAAATGGTTAATCATCAGCTTAGAGGGAAAATTGACCAGATTTTGGATTTGCCTTCAGCCAAAAACAAAAGTTTTCCGGCATACTTTTATTTCATAGGACTTGCTGCTTCCCTCTTCATTGCCTTTTCGGTTTTCATGCTATACGATCGTCCTACTGAAAATCATTCTCAGTCAGCTTTGTTGAAGAAGGAAATTGTGCCGGGTGGTAATAAGGCTACCTTAACTCTGGCCAATGGAAAAAAGATCATCTTAGATCAGGTTGCCAATGGCAAGGTCGCAGATGAAAACGATATTACGATCAGTAAAACAAGCAATGGACAGTTGATCTTTCAGGTCACTGGCGTTGCAGCTGGCTTCCATCCAACAGATCAGATGAGCAGAAATATAGTGAATACACCTGGCGGGGGGCAGTACCAGGTTAATCTTTCTGACGGAACGAAGGTTTGGTTAAACGCGAGTTCCTCCTTAAAATTTCCCAGTGCTTTTGCAGGAAAAACAAGATCTGTAGAATTGAGTGGAGAAGCATATTTTGAAGTGGCTAAGGACAAACAGCATCCATTTATAGTTTCTTATAACCAGATGAATGTACGTGTGCTGGGTACTCATTTTAATATCAAAGCTTATGATGATGAACAGCAAAGTAATACAACATTGCTCGAAGGGTCGGTTTCTCTCTATTCAAGTGATGCACAAAGCTTATTGAAACCGGGAGAGCAGGGGCTTTTCAATCAGCAGACCGGCAAACTGGCTGTGTCTATGGCGCCTGATGGGGGAGAAGGATCAGTTGCCTGGAAGAATGGTGATTTTATGTTTGTAAATGAAGATATATATACTGTAATGCGGCAGATTTCCCGCTGGTATGATGTTGAAGTGGAATATAAAGGTAATTTCAAAGATCTTCAGTTCAGGGGTGCAATTTCGCGTTTCAAGAATATAAGTGAAGTATTGAAATTACTGGAGCTAACTGATGCGGTACACTTTAAAGTAGTTGGAAGGAGGGTGATCGTTATGACCTAAAATTTTATTTTTAGGTGTTAATACAAAACCGGAAGCGTTCTCAGCGCTCCCGGCAAATCTGCAAAGCAGACCGTTTGGCTTACCACCGTTAAAATCGCTATCCTAACATGTATTTAAACCAAACTCATCAAATGTATGAATTTTTACCGTCCTAGTACAGGCATCGGAAGATGGTGCCTGCAAACTAATTTTCTGTTTAAAGTGAAACTCACCTTTGTAATTTTATTAGCGTCCCTTTTGCAGCTCAGTGCCACTACTGTAGCACAGAAAATAACGCTGTCCAGGAAAAATGTTTCCCTGGAAAAGGTTTTTTTAGATATAAAAAAACAAACTGGCTATAATTTTTTGTTCGTTACAAAAACGTTTAAAGACGTTAAAAATGTAAGTATAGACGTCCGGGATGCATCAATTGAAGAAGTGCTCAGGAAATGTCTCGACGGAAAGGAACTGACTTATATCATTAATGCGCAGACTATTGTGATCAAGAGATCGGAAAAGAAAGCTGAGGCCAGATCGTTTTTTAGCTGGATTTTAAAGGGAACTGTTATTGATGAACAATCCCGCCCTTTGCCCGGTGCAACAATCCGCATTAAAGGGTCTGCAAAAGGAACGGTTACAGATAAAGACGGTCAGTTTACGCTGGAGATCAACAGTGAAAATGATAGCCTGGCTGTGGCTTTTTTGGGTTATGATACCAAAACGATAAGGGTGGGCAATGAAAAAGCCTTGTTGGTTCAGCTTTTTCCGGCCAAAAATACCGCACTTGAAGAAGTAGTTGTTGTAGGTTATGGAACACAGAAAAAAACGAGTCTTACCAGTTCAGTGGAAACGATCTCTGCCAAAAATATTGAAAACAGGGCAGTGCCTTCAGTGCTCAATATCTTACAAGGAGAGGCGGCAGGATTAAATATCCAGCAAACGGATGCTAATCCGGGATATGGTTCGACGTCTATAGATATCAGGGGTAACAGTACCTTATCCAGTAACCCTGTACTCTATATTGTTGACGGGATGGCTGTCAATAACATTAATTACCTGAATCCTTCAGATATTGCTTCGGTGAGTGTGCTAAAAGACGCTTCTGCTACAGCTATTTATGGTGCAAGGGCTTCGGGAGGCGTATTGCTCGTTACCACGAAAAAAGGTAGTCAGAATACAAAACCTACGGTGCTATATAGTACAATGGTGGGCTTTCAGAAAGCAGCACGTTTACCGGAATTTGTAGATGCGCCGCAATTTGTTGATCTATATAATCAGGCACAATTGAACGATAACTCAGGGGCACAAGTGAAGTTCACACCAGAATTAGCGCAGAAATATAAATCCGGCGAACTTCCAAGTACCAACTGGCTTCCTTATATCCTGAACAATCAGGCTGTTCAGAGTCAGCATAACCTGAGTATTGCCGGTGGTGGCGATAAGGTAGATTATTTTGTTTCCGGAGGTTTCCTTAACCAGGAAGGTCTGATCAAAAATGTGAATTACAAACGTTACAGCACCAGGGCAAATGTTAATTTTCAGGTGAGTAACAGGTTAAAGCTGGGTATCAACTCGGTGCTGACCAAGGAAGATAAACGCCAGCCTTCCTATGGAATTAAGAATGCCTTGCAATGGTCCTATATTGTGCCGGTAACAGAATATCCCTATACCAAAGCCGGTAACGACAGAAGTTACAGAGGCGGTGCCCAACCCAATGACATCATGACCAAAGGGGGGATCCAGAATGAAACAGTGAATACGATCAATACCAATTTCACTGCACAGTTCAAAATTCTTGACGAACTCGTGCTGAATGGTACTTATGGTTATAATTATACGAATAGTTTTGTCTCTGCTTTTTATAACAAATACCCGTTGTATAATGATGATGAGCAGATCGTGGTTTACAATAACAATCCCAATAGTGTTGATAAAAAGAACTCAGCTACTATTCACCCTACCTCGCTGATTACACTGAATTATGAAAAAAGTTTAGGAAAGCACAATCTGAAAGGACTCCTGGGCTACTCACAGGAAGAAAACCGATATGATTTTAACAGTATCACCAGATACGGTTTCTTGAACAATTCCCTTGATCAGGTTGATGCAGGATCCTCAGATCCAACGCTGACCAGCGTTTCAGGAAATGCAGATGGGTATAGCATCCGTTCTTTTTTCGGTCGACTCAATTACAGCTTCAGCGGAAAATACCTGATTGAAGCCAGTGCCAGATATGACGGGACCTCTGTTTTCCAGAACAAAAAATACGGTTTCTTCCCTTCTGTTTCGGCGGGTTGGATTGCTTCAGAAGAGGATTTTTTTAAACCGCTTACTGGTGTGATCAACTTTTTGAAAGTGAGAGGTTCATACGGACAAGTAGGTAACCAGAATGCCAGTGGACTTTATCCATGGGCTAATACGATTAAACAAGATAATTATATCCTGAACAAAGCAAGTGTAACCACTACTTATTATGACAATTCTCCTAATCCGGACCTTACCTGGGAGGTAAAAACTACTGCCAACCTGGGCCTGGACTTTACCTTGCTAAAAAATCTTGATGTAACGGTTGATATTTTCAGGGACCGTACCACAGGTATCTTGCGTTCGCCAAATGTACCAAGTACTTATGGAATAGGTGCTCCACAGCAAAATGTAGGTGAGCTGCAAAATCAGGGATTTGAGCTGAGCGTGGCTTATAAAAACCATATTGGAAAACTGACTTACCATGCCTCAGTTAATTTGTCCGATACAAGAAATAAGATCATTGACCTGGGAGGTACCGGACCAAGCATTGAACAGAACCCGCTCATTGTTGGTCAGTCGCGCTGGATGTGGTACGGTTTACAAGCCGAAGGTCTCTTTCAGTCGGCCGAAGATATTGCCAGTCATGCCACTCAGGATCCAAGGAATCAGCCTGGAGATATCAAGTTCAAAGACGTCAATGGAGATGGTAAAATTAGTCCGGACGACCGCGTACTCTTAGGTCAGGCTACGCCACACTACAGATATGGTGTTAATTTAGGTGCAGCCTATAAGGGATTTGATATCTCTGTATTGGTACAGGGAGTGATGAGTAATCTGCTTCGTGTATCAGGAGGAGCGCAGGTTCCGTTTTTTTATAACGGTGACGGGAATATCCTGAAATCGCAGCTCGATTACTGGTCGCCCTCAAATCCTGATGCCAGGTATCCAGTTTTAAGAACGGATCAATCTATCAATAATGCCCAACTATCCAGCTGGTGGTTGTTTAAAGCATCCTATATGCGATTTAAAAATCTGCAGTTAGGTTATTCCCTGCCAGATATAACGGTGAAAAAGTTGGGCCTTTCCTCCCTGCGGGTTTTTGCAGCTGCTGACAATCTGTTTGTTATTACCAGTAAAAACTTTCCTAAATCACTTGATCCGGAAATACCAAATTACGGAGACGGCTCTAATTATCCGCAAGTGCGTAACCTTAGTTTAGGATTAAACGTCGGATTTTAATTATCGGGATTTAAGCAATATAAAAGAGAGAAAATGAACAATTATATAAAAAAACTAACAATTTGTTTTGGCACTGCGCTGTTTTGCGTCTTTGGTTCAGGCTGCAAGAAGAACTTTCTTGACCAGCATCCATTAAACCAGATTACAGATGAAACTTATTGGCAGAGTGCCGATGATGCGGTGATGTTTGCGACCCGTATGTACACTTATTTGCCTCAGGATAACTTTGTTTACTACGAAGCAATGAGCGACAACGCGATCAGCAATGAGTCGACCACCAGACGGTTTGGCAACAGTACCCAGGATGCAACCGTGAGCGGTAAAGAATGGAGTTATGAACCGATGCGCCAGGCCTTCAGTTTTTTTTCACATGTTGATGAGGTGCCGGGTATGGATGCCGCTTTAAAAGCAAGACTTACAGGGGAGGTTAAATTTGTCTTGGCGTACCGTTATTTTATTATGACTACATTATATGGTGATATACCCTTTGTAAACAGTCTGATTACTGATCCCAATGCTGCAGATATACCTAAAACGGCGAAGGCAGACATTGTAAAGAGTATTGTACAATGGCTCGATGAGGCTGCAGCTGCATTACCTGTGAGTTATACCGGAACAGACCTTGGCCGGGCCACTAAAGGCGCAGCCATGGCACTTAAAGCGAGGGTATTCCTGTATAATGGCCAGTATGCTGAAGCTGCTGCTGCGGCCAAAGCTGTAATGGACATGAATATTTATAAGCTATTTCCAGATTATTATTCGTTTTTCCAGAAAGACGGTGATTATTCATCCGAAGACATTTTGTCCTTTGGCTATACCCTGTCTGTTAAACAAAATGGTTTAAGAGATATCCTGGGATCGCAGGCTTTGATGAACGGCCGGAATATTCTTAATCCGACTGCAGAACTGGTGGCAGCGTATGAAAGCAAAAACGGATACTATCCTTATACCCGGGATCCTGCTTATGTAGCCACTGATCCTTTCAATAACAGGGACCCCCGACTAAGACAAAGTATACTTTGCCCGGGAGATATTTTTGCATATCCGCAGTTTCCAACTAATAACCAGTATGACCCATTTAATAATGCCGGCGACAGGATTGGCGGAGACCTGGGGACGAAGTCTGGCTTTTCATGGGCGAAAAATGTGGACCATTACGATTATGTAAGATCAGGAACCAATAACTGGAAAAGCTTTCGCTACGGTGAAGTGCTGCTGAATTTTGCCGAAGCGCAGAATGAAACAGGCGGTCCTTCAGCTGATGTGATTGCAGCACTGGATCTGATCAGAACAAGGGCACAAATGCCTACCGTTGCAAATACCTTTACATTAAATGGATGGGTATTGGATCAGGCTACTTTACGAACTTTTATCAGACATGAAAGAAGGATTGAGCTGGCCGGCGAAGGTTTGCGTTACTTTGACGTTTTAAGATGGAAGATAGGGGAACAGGTCATGCAAGGTGCAATATATACCGTTGATGCCACTGCCGGACTTACGGCCATCAGCACTGCTAACGGACGTATCAATAAATATCCGAAATCTGTGATCGAAACCCGTTATTTCAACAATGCTAAGTTTTATGTGTGGCCAATTCCACAGACCGCAGTAGATGCTTCGAAAGGAGTTTTAACTCAAAATCCTTTGTGGAAATAAACCTCTTTTCAATTAGAAAAATTATTAAGATACAACAATGAAAAACAAGATCACCATTTATACCCTCCTTTTTTGTCTGCTGCAAACGTTTAACGTACATGCCCAGAGCGTCTCAAAAAAGCAATTGCCTTTGTCTCAATTACAGCAGTCATTTGTTGATTTAAGATTCGGAATGTTTATCCATTTTGGTATTGCTACTTATTTTAATCAGGACTGGCCAGATCCTGCAGCACAAGCCTCTGCATTCAATCCAACGAAGCTGGATTGTGACCAATGGGCAAAGGCAGCAAAATCTGCCAATATGAGCTATGGCTGCCTTACTACAAAACACCATAGTGGATTTTGTATATGGGATACAAAAAGTACAGATTACAGCGTAATGAAAAGTCCTTTAAAACGCGATGTGGTGAAAGAATTTACAACAGCCTTTCGCGCAAACGGATTAAAAGTAATGCTTTACTATTCTATACTGGATACGCACCATAAGCTGCGTCCAAATGAGATTACTCCGAAACATATCACAATGGTTAAACAGCAACTGACGGAGTTATTAACAAACTATGGTGCTATTGAGGCATTGATCATTGACGGATGGGATGCTCCATGGTCCAGAATTTCATACGATGATGTACCCTTTGAAGAGATTTACAAGCTAGTGAAATCAATTCAGCCCAACTGCATTCTGATGGACCTGAACGGAGCGAAATATCCAGGTGAAGGTCTGTACTATACAGATATCAAAACCTATGAAATGGGTGCGGGACAACGTATTTCGAAAGAAACCAATACAATGCCTGCTCTGGCCTGTATTCCAATTAACAGCTCCTGGTTCTGGAAAACGAATTTCCCGACAAGCCCTGTAAGGGAACCGGCTAAAATTGTTAATGACCTTCTGGTACCTTTAAATAATGCTAAATGTAATTTCATTTTAAATGCTGCACCCAACCGTGATGGTTTGATTGATGATAACGCATTGGCATCTCTTAAAGAAGTAGGGAAATTATGGAAGAATGAAGGGACCGTAGGGAAAATCAATCCTACAGGGGCGCCTATCATTTCAACAAATCTGGCGAAAAACCAACCCGCAAACTCCAGCTGGAGCGATGATATGAATATTATGGATTTTGCCAATGATGATGATTTTCATAGTTCATGGCAGTCCAATCCGGAAGTTAAGGCACCATGGTACGAAATTGATTTTAAAACTACCAAAAGCTTTAATACAATTGTTGTTGCAGAACAAAAGGCCAACATCAAAAAATACAAGCTAGAATACCTGGACGGAAATACCTGGAAAACGATATTTGAAGGAGAAAATCTGAATAAGATTAAACTGCACAGATTTAAAAAAGTGACAGGAGATAAGATCAGGATGAATATCGAAACCTATCATACAACTCCTTCGATAGCAGAGTTTGAAGTTTACAATGAAAGCCGGTAACGATAAGTTTTTTAAGAAATAACCTATTACAATAAAAAGAGTCCTCAAAATGCATCCAGCATTTTTGAGGACTCTTTTTATTGATTTCTATTTCTCTTATTAACTCTCATTTCCCATTTGCAATATGTTATGAGTTCAAAGATTGATTTCTTTTGAATTCACTTGGTCTCATCCCATATTTGGACTTAAAGACTGTTGAAAAATAACTCGGAGAAGAAAAGCCTACCATATAAGTGATCTCAGCTATGCTGTACCTTTCATTAATGAGTAAATATTTCGCTTTTTTTAGTCTTCTGTTCATGATATAATCTGTTACGCTGCAATCCAGTAGCGCCTTCACTTTTCGGTACAACTGTACCCTGGAAATACCAATTTCCCTGCTGATTTCATCTACACTGAAATTTTCGTTAGAAAGGTTCTGTTCAACAATTCCGGCAAAGTCATTGATGAACTTTTTGTCGATACTTTTTGAAATGGGTTGCTTGCCTGAAGTACTGATGTCACTCACATAATGACTTTTAAGCAGGATCCGGTTCTTTAAGAGGCTTTTTACAGTTGCCGCCAGATATTCATAGTTAAAAGGCTTTACCATATAAGCATCGGCCATACTTTCCATACCGGTGATCTGGTGTTCAAGACTACCATGTGCAGATAGCAGAATGATGGGGATATGCGAGGTACGGATATCAGATTTCAGTCTTTCAGTGACTGAATGACCAGATGATCCGGGCATCATAAGATCAGATATGATCAGGTCTGGTACTTGTTCGTAGGCAGCAATTATGCCCTTATCCCCTGTATCTGCAAGAAAGACTTCATACTCTTCCTCAAACTTATTGCCCAGGTAATTCAGCAGATCATGGTTGTCTTCAATAATCAGAACTGATTCTGCTTTGATTGTTCTCAACGCATCCTGGTTTCTAACCTCAGCAATATCATTGAGTCCGCTGGTATAGATTTTAGCATCTTCGTAGAGCGCTGCTTTGCTGGCTTTGCCTTTCATTTTTTCCGCTTCAGCAAAGTGGGTATCTCCCAATTGAAGACGGATACTGAACTTTGTTCCCTGCCATTTTTTACTTTCAACAGTAATTTCCCCATGATGGAGGGTCATCAGTTCTTTAGATAATGATAAGCCGAGTCCTGATCCTTTTACTGCATTCGTCTGTGACTGATAGAAGTATTCAAATACATGCTCAATCTCGTCTTCGGCGATTCCGGGACCATTGTCCCTGATAGAAAGGTAAACTGATGTTGAATCATGACTGATCTCTGCGTAAATGAATCCATTCGCCGGAGTAAATTTCAAAGCATTGGACAGGAGATTAAATATAACCTTGTCCAGCATGTTAACATCAAACCATACGTCGATCTCCTGGGCGTCAGTAACCAGTCTGATATCAATGTTTTTCTTTCTTGCACTATACTGGAAACTGACCAGGATATCTTTTAAAAATTCTACGATATTATTTTGAGAAACGCTGAGTAACATTTTGTCATGTTCAATCTTCCTGTAATCAATCAGCTGGTTGATGAGTCTGAGTAACCTGTACACATTCTTATGGATGAGTTTAAGGTTTTTTCCAGCTACAGGTTTAATCTTTTCGTTGTCAATCAGGTCTTCCAGCGGTGATAAAATCAGGGTAAGCGGCGTCCTGAACTCATGCGACATATTTGTGAAAAAATTTAATTTCGCCTCAGTTGCAGCCTCAGCTTTACTTGACATTTCTACCAGCTGGTTACGCTGATTTAATATTTCAGCATTAGTAGCCTCAAGATCCTTATTGATTTTCCTGTTTTCCAGTAATGCATATAATGCAAGGCCGCCAAATACGATAGAAAGCACAAGTGTGACTACAGTTACATTGAGCACGATCTGCTGATTTTTGAAAAGTACCTGTTGCTCTTCAAGCAGACTTCCCTGGCGTTCAATATCTTTTTGCTGACTGCTGAACTTGTTCCATTGAAGTTTCATCAGGTCCACATTTGATGAATCAATGACCAGGGTCTGCAAAATATTCTCTTTCGAAAAAGATTCCTTATTCAGTATTTTAAATGCTGTGCTGATGGCTTCCTTTCCTCCGGTAGGATACAGTAAACTCGCTGTAATGATTTTGCTGCTCACCATTTGTAGCCCACCACCCTGCCCGGGCAGGGCATCAATTCCGATTACTTTGATTTGGTTTGATAATTTGAGCTCATTCAGTACTTTTCTGGTTCCTGATGCCATCTGATCATTATGAGCAAAAACGGCGTCAACATGATGAAGGGAATTTTTGATCTTATCCAATTGTATCTCTGTATCTTTTTTGAGCCAGTTGCCGTAAACCTGATTTATAATTTTTATAGCAGGATACTTTTTTAATGCCTCACTGAAACCACGCTGCCGCTCAATTGTTGGGGAGGAACCCGGAAGTCCAAGCACTTCGACCACATTTCCTTTACCTTTCAGGGACTCTCCTGCATATTCACCTGCCATTTTTCCGATTTCGAAGTTATTAGCACCTACATAAGCAGTATAAGAGGAAGAAGCTGTCTTTCTGTCAATCACAATTACAGGAATCCCCTTGTTATAAGCTTCCTCGACTACAGGAGTTAGGGGCTGAGCCTCATTTGGAGAGATGATGAGCATATCAATTCCTTTGTTGATCATTTCTCCGGCCTGTTTGATTTGAAGCTGACTGTTTCCATTGGCATCCATATAGATGAGTTTCGCGCTTGGATGTAAGGACAGCTCTATCTTTATTTCTTCAAGCATAGTTCTGCGCCACAGATCTGAGCCAATACACTGAGATAAACCTATAGTGTAGACCGCATTTTCCTTCTCCTTCTCACAGCTGAAGAAACTTAAGCATACAAAAAATAGTAAGATGGTGTGAGTAATTGAACTAGATATACTTTTCATGTATTATTCCTTCAAATTCGCGCAGAATGACAGATTTATGATTTGGTTAATGGTGGTGTTTACGGGGAATTTGATTTAAAGATATAGAAAAGACTGTGATATCGAAAAAACCGCCCAAGTGTAAATTTCAAAAGCTCAGATAAGATGTATCAAAACCTAAGTTTTTGTGATTCAAAATCGAAAGTTGTTAAAACTCATTTTCAGTAATTTATCTATTATACTGGTATTCAGTATTTTAAGTTAGTGTTCAAATTTAATTGTTTTAGAAACGATTTTAATGTTTTTCCTATAGCCTTTGATCTAATTTGCGACCATTAACCATTATAAACTTTAAGTATGAAAAAATATTCCGTCCTGGCGTGGTCCATGGTCGTAGCCCTTGGAGGCTTTCTATTTGGATTCGATACCGCAGTGATTTCCGGAGCGGAAAAGTCAATTCAGCAATTCTGGCACTTGTCATCCTTTGAACATGGTTTTACCATATCCATTGCATTGATAGGAACTGTGATTGGTTCTCTTATCGGTTCAAGACCTTCAGATCGTTTCGGTCGTAAAAACACATTATACTTCGTAGCGATAGCTTATTTACTATCCTCTATCGGTACTGCAATGGCACAGGACTGGCACATATTTTTAACTTTCAGGTTCCTTGGCGGACTTGGTGTGGGTATCTCATCTGTGACAGCACCTATATATATATCTGAAATTTCTCCCGCACATAAAAGAGGAAGATTAGTTGGTTTGTTCCAATTTAATGTGGTTTTGGGAATTTTGATTTCCTACCTGTCCAACTATCTGATCAGCCAGGGAGGTGAGTCTTCCTGGAGATGGATGCTGGGGGTACAGGCATTTCCATCACTACTATTTTTTGTGCTGATCTATTTCATCCCGGAAAGCCCAAGATGGCTGGTACTCAAAAAAGGCGCAACTGATGCAGCGCTGAAAATACTTAAGGTTATTAATCCGCTCAATTGTGAGGAAGAGCTTGCCGCCATCCAAAATTCTGCACTAAAATCTACCTCAGGGAATGATGAAAATCTATTTTCCAAAAAGTACAGAACTCCGGTAATGCTGGCCATATTGTTTGCTTTTTTCAACCAGGTCTCTGGTATTAACGCCATTATTTACTACGCCCCACGAATTTTTGAGATGGCCGGACTTGGCGCACATTCTTCGTTACTTTCTACAGTAGGGATCGGAATGATCAATTTCATCTTCACTTTAATCGCCATTAACTTTATCGACAGGATTGGAAGAAGGGTATTAATGCTGGTTGGCTCCTTTGGACTGATTGCTTCTCTTTTTCTTGTCGGATTTACCTTTTACTCGGAGAATTTTTCCGGCTTTGCTATTCCGGCCTACATCATGCTATTCATTGCTTTTTTTGCTTTTTCTCAGGGAGCGGTAATCTGGGTTTTCATCTCCGAAATTTTCCCGAATGCTGTCCGGGCAAAAGGACAGACACTTGGTAGTTCAACCCACTGGATCATGGCAGCCATTATCGCCTTCTGTTTTCCATATTTAGCAGAGACTTTTGGGGGAGCGACGACATTTTTCTTCTTCGCCGGAATGATGGTACTCCAGTTGGTATTTGTATGGAGATTAATGCCGGAAACTAAAGGAAAGTCATTAGAACAAATAGGGACCAATATCATCATGCATTAGCTTTAAAATTATGAATGAATCAGCAATCAAATCAGTAGTATGTTTTGGTGAAATCTTATGGGATAATTTGCCTGACGGTAAAAGACCAGGGGGAGCACCGATGAATGTAGCTTATCACCTGCATAAACTGGGACTGCAGAGTCATCTGATCAGCAGTATTGGCAATGATCAGCCCGGTAAGGAGCTGATTGATTTCCTTGATGGGATTGGCGTAAATACGGATTGTATACAGACCAGTGTTCAATATGAAACGAGTCAGGTACTGGCCTCAATTAATGAGGAAAACGAAGTGAGTTATGAGATTGTAGCACCTGTGGCCTGGGATGATATCAAATGGGAGGCAAAAATGGAAGAGCTGGTCAGGAAATCTGATGCATTTGTATTCGGGAGTTTAGGTTCCAGAAATGAGATTTCACGGTCGACCTTGCTCAAAATGCTCTCCTATGCAGATTATAAGGTTTTTGATGTGAACCTGAGGGCACCCCACTACAGTCCGCAACTTTTATCGGATTTGCTTGGGCAGGCGGATATGGTTAAAATCAATGCAGCTGAACTTCTTTTAATATGCGAATGGAACGGCATTTCTTATTCCAGGGAGCTGGACTGTATTGAAGCACTTTTCCACCTGTTCGGGATGAAAGAAATCCTGATTACTAAGGGATCACAAGGGGCGACTTATTACAATGGGAACCTGACTTACGAATATCCGGCCTATCATATCAGTGTTGCGGATACTATAGGAAGCGGAGATTCTTTTCTGGCTGCCTTCCTTGCGATGAAACTTGCAGGGGAGCCTTTAGAGGTTACTTTAGACTATGCCGTAGCAATGGGAGCCTTTATTACCTCTCAGCATGGAGCCTGTCCTGAATATTCGAAATCCGATTTTGACAGATTTATCTGGAAGCGCAGGTGGTGCGCAACAGAGATTATTCAACATTAATAAACTAACCAATATAAAAATAAACCAATTGTATGAAAAAAACAGTACTTCAATCTCCGTAGCAGCACATGCTGAAAATGCTGCTCATCAAACTTGGCGGCTTAAGGCCAGGCTGAACAGCCCATATGATTACTAACCATTTATAAACAGGAAATGAGAATAAAATATTTTCTTATACTGCTCACCATGTGTGCGGTATTTAAGAATGCAAAAGCACAAGAGCCTACGGTTTCAGGCAAGGTCACAGATAACAAAGGAGAGACCCTGATCGGCGTGAGTATTTTGCTGAAGGGTACTAAAACGGGAACATCAACAAATAACGAAGGCCGCTTTAGCCTTGTTGCCACAGGTACTGATCCGGTGCTGGTGGTCTCGTACATAGGCTTTGTTAACCAGGAAATACCAGTAAACAAGCGCAGTACAATCAATATCATGCTTCAGGCCGATGCTAAAAATCTTGATGAAATTGTAGTTACGGGCTATCAGTCTGAGCGTAAAAAGGATCTGACCGGAGATGTAGCTATTGTTGACGTAGATGAACTGAAAAAGCAAGCAGTTGCTAATCCAATGAAAGCCTTACAAGGGCAGGTTGCCGGTGTTTATGTAACAGGAAACGGTGCTCCTAGTGCCCCGGCTACGATCAGGATCAGAGGTATTGGTACCTTGAACAATAATGACCCGCTTTATGTAATTGACGGCGTGCCCACAAAGGCTGGGATGCACGAGCTGAACCAGGCAGACATTGAATCGATGCAGATCCTGAAGGATGCTTCATCTGCCAGTATTTATGGGGCAAGAGCCGGAAATGGAGTGATTGTAATTACCACTAAAAAAGGAAAAACCGGCAGTCCTCAAATCAGCGGAAATGCTTATACCTCCTTATCAACCTATGTAAATAAGTTAGATATGCTTGATGCCCAGGGATACGGAAAGATTTTATGGCAGGCTTATGTCAATAAAAACCTTGATCCTAATACCAATGGTTTAAGGTATCAGTTTGAGTGGGCGGTTAATCCGGCTACAAATCAACCTGAACTGAATAAAGTTCTTTTACCTGAGTACCTGAATAGTAATCAGACGCTTAGAACGGCCAATACCAATTGGTTTAACGAAGTTTCCCAGGTAGGTATTGTACAGAACTATGATGCTCAGGTTTCCAGTGGAACGGAGAACGGACATTATTTACTTTCTCTGGGATACTTTGACAATAAGGGGATCGTAAAGACAACCGGGTTTGACAGGATTTCGGCGAGAATCAACACAGATTACAAACTATTCAATGGTGCGCTGACCGTAGGACAAAACCTGAGTATTACCAAAACAAAAGAAGTTGCCGCTGATATTCTTAATTCGGCACTTCAGGCACTTCCCATCATTCCGGTGCATACGGTGGATGGCATAGGCTGGGGAGGTCCTGTAGACGGCATGAACGACCGCCAGAATCCGGTCCGTGTCCTGCAAGATAATAAACAAAACGGATATGACTTTATGCGACTTTTCGGCAATTTCTTTGCAGACGTTAAACTGGCTAAAGGATTGGTCTTCAAATCTAATTTTGGTATTGACTATGGTGATTATACCAGCAGAAACTGGCAAAAGAAATATGTGAGCGGATATTTGGTCAATGATGTGAACAAAGTGATCAATAATCAGACACATAATGTGAAAACTACCTGGACAAATACCTTGAATTACAATCTTGAAAAAGGAAAACACCGGTTAAACGCTTTTGCCGGTACAGAATATCTTGCAGAAAACTCAAGCACATTTATGGCCTCCAGGGAGGGCTTTATACTAGAGGATCCAAACTATCTGTATCTTGATGCAGGTACAGGGATTAAGGACAATAGCGGAAGCGGTGCTAAAAATGTATTGATGTCTTACATTTCGAGAGCCAACTATTCCTTTATGGACCGATACCTGTTTTCTGCAACAGTAAGACGTGACGGATCTTCCAGATTTGGCGCTAACAATAAGTTCGGAACTTTTCCTGCGTTTTCTGCTGCCTGGCGCATAAGTGATGAACCATTCCTTAAAAAGATCACCGGCGTATTTGATGAGCTGAAACTGCATGCAGGCTGGGGTAAAACAGGGAACCAGGAAATTAATAACAATGCGATATACAACATTTACCTGTCCAGTTATAACATCACCGCGTATGATTTGAACGGGAATAAAAGTGGTGTATTACCCTCAGGATTCTATCTTTCGCAGAATGCGAATCCAAACCTGAAATGGGAAGCGACTGAAATGACAAATGCTGCCCTTGATTTTTCATTATGGCAACAAAAGCTTTATGGAAGTGTAGGGGTTTATACAAAAAAAACAAGTGGTATACTGTTACTTCCTCCTTATATCGGCGTTTTGGGTGAAGGCGGAAATACCTATGTAAATGGTGCATCAATGGAAAACAAAGGCTTTGAACTGAGTTTAGGGCATAGAAGTAAATTGACAGATGACCTGAGCATCGAACTTAATGGGAACTTCGATATGGTGCGAAACAAAGTAACCCAATTACCAGCTGAAGTAGTGAATACCTACGGCGGAGACGGAAAAGGGCAGAATATCCTGGGCAGAACTACAGGCTCCATCTTTGGTTATGTTGCAGACGGCCTTTTCAGAACGCAAGCAGAAGTGGATACACATGCTGCACAACCTAATAAAGGCATGGGCCGTATTCGGTATAAGGATTTAAACAATGATGGTGTGATTAATAATAGCGATCAAACCTGGATCGGCAATCCTTTGCCAAAGTATACTTATGGTCTTAATGCATCAGTTAATTATAAAAAGTTTGACTTCTCTTTCCTGCTGCAGGGAATAGGTCCCGTAGATGTGAGAAATGAGGCTAAGTATTATACTGACTTCTGGAGTGCTGTGGAATCTTCTTCCAATAAGGGAGCCAGATTACTTAACGCCTGGTCTCCTTCCAATCCCAATACCGATATCCCGGCTGTGGCATTGACTGATGACAATTTTGAAAACCGTATTTCTACTTATTTTATTGAAAACGGATCTTACCTCAAACTCAGAAATGCACAGATTGGCTATACATTCGATAAAAAACTGATCTCAAAATTAAAGATGCAGAGTTTAAGATTTTATGTAGGTGGCGATAATCTGGCCATTTTGATGAAATCAAAGTCATTCACAGGACTTGATCCCGAAAGTCCGGGATTTGGTTATCCAAACCCTTTGGTCGTAACAGCAGGGATTAATGTAAAGTTCTAAATAGCAATAAGTTATGAAAATATATATATTTATACTTGCAGCATCAGTTATACTGATGACCTCCTGCAAAAAAGCGCTTGAAGTGGGGCCAAAAGGTACACTCAATGAAGAGCAGGTAGCTACACCTGCACAGGCAGAAGGTTTTGTTACTGCTGCCTATTCACAATTAGGTAATGATGAAATTAACAGGGCCTTCAGTATGTACCAGTACGGCAATGTTCGTGCTGATGATGCTTATAAAGGTGGTGGTGGAATTAGTGACGGAGATGTTTTCCACGCTATGGAAACTTTTGTTTCTTCAAGACCAGACCAATGGAACTATGATGGGATGTGGTTTAATATTTATGTAGGGATCAGACGTGCCAATGAAGGGATTCGTGTGCTGAACAAATTCAGTGAAGCAGAATATCCGCTGGTGAAAACCAGGCTTGGCGAATTGCGCTTTCTTCGCGGTTACTGGTACCTGATGCTGGAGAATCTGTTTAAAAATATTCCTTATATAGATGATACTGTACCATCTGAGCAGTATAAGTTTGTCAAAAATAATGCACTGACCAGAGATCAGATTTTAGACAAAATAGCAGGTGATTTTCAGGCAGCAGCAGATGCGCTGCCAGCAACACAACCTCAGATAGGAAGAGCAAACAAATATGCTGCCTATTCCTATTTAGCTAAAACAAGGTTGTTTCAGGCTTACGAACAAAATGCAACGCATGCGGTGACTGTTATCAATCCGCATAGATTACAAGAAGTGGTTGCAGCTGCGGATCAGGTACTGGCTTCAGGATATACACTTCAGGCTGACTTTGCCAACAATTTTACTTCCGGAGCTTTTGAAAATGGAGTAGAAGCGATTATGTCTGTACAGTTTTCCAGCAATGACGGAGCAGGACGGGGAAGAGTAAATTTTGGAGATATGCTGACCGTTCCTCAGGGCATCGGTTGCTGCGACTTTCAAAAACCTTCGCAAACCCTGATGAATTCATTTAGAACAACTGCCGAAGGTATTCCACTTTTTGATAATTTTAATCAGCAAAATGTAGACTTTTCAGTAAATACTGTTGATCCGCGCGTTGACCATACAATTTCTCGTCCGGGAGCGCCGTGGAAGTACAACCCTGCCAAGGTGGTTGCCGCTAGCTGGAGCCGGAATATTCCAATTTACGGTACCTATAATTCAATGAAAGAGAATGTTTCTCCGGATTGCGATTGCTTTATTAACATTGCACCATTTTTTGGTAACACCAAAGCCAGAATCATGATCAGGCTTGCTGATGTCATGTTATTTAAGGCAGAGGCGCTGATTGAACTTGGCAGGCAGAGCGAAGCATTGCCACTCATCAATGCGATCAGGGATCGTGCAGCCAGAAGTACATCGAAACTGGTGATGGCTAATGGCCAACCTACCTCAAAATATAATGTTAAGCCTTATGTTCCCGGGATCAATATTATCTGGGATCAGAATAATGCAAGAAAAGCTCTGCGCTTTGAACGTCGTTTGGAGATGGCGCTGGAAGGCGAAAGATTTTTTGACCTGATGCGCTGGGGAGTAACAGATCAGGTGATCAATGCTTTTTTCGAGACGGAAAAGGGAACAAGGAGCATCTATCAGAATGCCAGGTTTACAAAAGGAAGGGATGAATTTCTACCTATTCCGCAGAACCAGATATTTTTCAGCGAAAATAGCTATATACAAAACCCAAATTATTAAATAACAGGCCATTAAAATCAAAGAAAATGAAATTAAGCTATAGTTATACACCTATTTTGCTGCTTATTCTGATGTTAACGGTTTTGGGATGTAAAAAGTCCGAAAAACAAGATTTCGACCTGGATGCCAAGGTTCAGCTGAACTCTTTTTCGGTCAATAGTACCGCTGCTGAAATTAATCAGTTGACAGGAGCCATTACATTGAATCTTCCATTTGGAACAGCACTGACCAGTCTTAGTCCTTCAATGGAACTGCCGGCAGGTGCAACAGCCACGTTAGAAAAAGGTAAACCACTCAATTTTACCGGAACAGTCGACTTCCGGGTAACCAATGGAAATGTATTCAAGGACTATTCCGTAACTGTAAAGATCATTCCGCCACTTACTAATTTTTCTGTAAATGGGGTTAAAGCGACAATTAATAACGATGACAGAAGTGCCACTTTGGTTTTACCAGATGGCACTAATCTGGAAGGACTTACTCCGGTCATTGAAACCCAGCCTGGAATTCAGGTGAGTCCGGCAAGTGGTGTTGCCCAGGATTTCAATCAGCCCGTTACTTATACATTCACCATAGGATCAACCAGTGCAACCTATCAGGTAAATCTGATCAGTAACTCTGTAAGTGAGTATGCTTTCCTTGGAACCGCCAGCTCAAGATCAGCCATTACTAATCCTGATGAAAAAGCAGCCAGCGATTGGTTTTTTACGACCTATCCAACTGCCGATTATATTTCTTTCGGTGCTGTAGCTTCAGGCAAAAGGCTTAGCAATTATAAAATCATCTGGTGGCATTTTGATTCAGATCAGAACCTACCTGCGCAGGCTACAGCAGCTGCGGCTGTGAATGCTTTAAAGACCTATCGGACAGGCGGAGGGGCACTTCTGCTGACTTCCTATGCGGCCAGATATGTGGAAGCTTTGGCTGTGGTGCCTGCTGGCAAAGGACCGAACAATGTATTTGGCGACTTTTTGCCGAATGGTGGCATTGATCAAAATAGTGACTGGGGGATTTCCTTTAAGGGTAAAGAGTCTCATCCGATATTTCAAGGTTTGGAAACTTTTGAGCAAGGAAAGGCAAACTTTCTGCAAAGAGGTACATTCAGGCTTAATCACACCGCCTGGTGGTTTCTTCCTGAATGGGGTGGATATGGCAATGGAGCAGGATGGCGCGAACAGACCGGTGGAGTAAACCTGGCATCCGAATCCTGGGACGATCAGCTTGATGGGAGGGTGGCAGTTGCAGAATGGCCGCAGCCTAACGGATCGGGCAATGTCCTGGTCATAGCCTTTGGTGCTTATGATTGGTATTCAGAACCGCAAAATGGTGCGTCAATCAATAATCGCTACTTATCTAATATCCGTACACTGACTAAAAATGCGATAGCCTACCTGAAAAAATAGGGGTATACACTCAAAAATTTATTACAATGATGATCATCAAAAAAATTCTAATGACAAGCCTGCTGTTCTCAGTAATGCTGTCATGTTCTAAAGAAAAGAGATATACACCTGCAGAACCTTTTGTTGAAGAAAAATTCAATATTTTTCCAAAGCCACAACGCACTGCAACAGCCAGTTCAGTACAATCGACCGGCTGGGTGGGAGATGCAATGCCTTATTTTTCCAATGGGCAGTTCAATATTTTCTTCCTGCATGATGCACCCGATCAGGTGAAACAAAACAGCCAGGGACAGCATCCGATCCATAAATTCAGTTCTACTAATTTACTGGACTTTAGTTATGACGGCGAAATGATTCCTTATGGTAATAAACTCACCCAGGATCTTTTAATTGGCACCGGATCTATGGTGAAAGCCGGGAACACAAATTATTTTTATTATACCGGTCACAATGCCAGTGGCAGTTGGCTTCAAAATGCTAATACGGCATTTGCTGACGCAAATACGGTGGAAGCAGTGATGTATGCAAGCAGTACTTCAATGGCAGACTGGACAAAGAAGCCTGGTTTTGCCCTGAAGGCTCCCGAAGGTTATTCCCGCAATGAATTCAGAGATCCGTTTGTTTTTTACAATGAGGAGTTCGGACAATACTGGATGGTGGTCAGCGCACAAAAGTCAGACAAAGGCGTACTTTTAGTGTACACCAGTACTGACCCTGCAACGGATCAATGGGTCCTGAGAGGTCCTATGGTTGTGGCAGGCGATTATCTGATGCTGGAATGTGCCGATGTTTTTAAAATTGATGACCAGTACTTTATGTTGTTTGCTGAAGACTGGAGCAGTTCACCTGGTACACATTACAGAGTTGCAGCATCTTCTGCCGGACCCTGGTTAAAACCTGCTGATGGCATAGATATGTTTGATGGTCACCAGTTTTATGCAGCGCGTTCAGCATCTGATGGTACAGCACGTTATGCTTTTGGGTGGGCGCATCGCCGTAACCCTGAAAATGACAATGGTACCAGAACCTGGGGAGGAAATCTGGTTGTTCAGCAGTTAAGCAAGCTGGGAAGTGATAAACTCGCTGTGAAATCTCCCGCTGCTGTAAAAAAATATTTTACAAGCGATTCCGCCCCGGTAATTACCGGGCAGTCAGGAACAGTCAGTAATCTTTCTGCCGACTATGTATTGAGCGGTTCATCGACTCCTGCATCCTACAAGTTTGCTGCACTAAGTGGCACAACGATGTTGAAAGGTAGTCTTTCGGTTAATAATTTAACAGGTGTTGCCAGTATAGGTTTCAATACAAAAGATAATCAGATGGCATCTTACCTTATCAGGTTTGAACCTGCTTCCAGGCGAATAGCTGCATACAACAATAACAATGAGGTGACCAGGGTGCCCTTTTCATTCGAGGCAAACAAAACTTACACTTTTAGTATCGTAATAGACGGATCAATGGTAGTATTGTACCTGAATGATCAGATTGCATTAACGAATAGGATTTACTCGGCAAAAGCCAGTCCGTGGACGATCAATGCTGATGGGCTTGAGCTAAAGTTAAACAATTTGAAAGTTTCAACTCATTAATTTTGATATGAAAAGACGCACAGCCGGATATTCCGGGCTACTGGCATTTCTGATGATACTTTTTTTGTCAGTGACCTGTTTTTCTCAGCAGTCTGTCAGAGAAAAACAGGCCTATCGTCCGCTTTACCATTTCAGTCCCTTAAAGGGATGGATGGGAGACCCTGATGGTCTTGTAAAGCATCTTGGGAAATATCATCTGTTTTGGTGGGGCCATGCCGTATCTACTGATTTAGTGCATTGGCAGGAGTTGCCCCGACCAATGAAAGATGGCCTTGGATTTTCTTATTTCAGCGGTTCAGTTGCTGTAGATAAAAACAATACCAGCGGTTTTGGTAAAAACAGCATGATTGCTGTTTTTACCAAACACCTTGCGGGCGACAGTTTACCAGAAACGCAGGCTTTATCCGTAAGCAGTGATCAGGGAATGAGCTTTGCGTATTATAAAGGAAACCCGGTGCTGGATATCAATAAAATTTTTTTCCGCGATCCACAGGTGTTTTGGTTTGAGCAGGAAAAGCTTTGGAAAATGGTCGTTTCCCGCCCGGATGTTCAGGAAATCCAGTTTTATGAATCAGCAGATCTCAAAAGTTGGAAATACTGCAGCAGTTTTGGTGGGTTGGGTGCTAAAAATTCGTTTTGGGAGTGCCCGGACTTGTTTGAATTACCTGTTGAAGGAACCAAAGAGAAAAAATGGGTTTTGCTTATTGGAAGAGGGCCAAACAGGGTTCAGTATTTTGTAGGCCGTTTTGATGGAAAAACATTTCATTCCGATAAGGAAAATATCGATTTCTTAAAAGAAGGGAAAGGAATGGTGGGTAGCCTGTTTGAAAATTTTGAGCGCTCAGCTTCTTCCAGGTGGAAAGGCAATGAGGCTCGTTCTACACCTCACAAAGGGTTAACAGACTTTCTGGGTAATGCATATGTCTCGTCGTCCGCAAGCAAGGATGGGAAAGGCAGGTTCATATCTGAGTCCTTTACCCTTCATCATAAAGCCATAAATTTTTTGATCGCAGGCGGCAATCATCCGGATACAACTTGCATCAATCTGATTGTTGATGGCAAAATTGTCAGGAGTACTACGGGCGATAACAGTAAGGTATTGAAGTGGCGCGGATGGGATGCCCGCTCATATATCGGGAAAAAAGCGCATCTGGAAATTGTAGACCAAAGTGCAGATACAACCAATGGCTTCATCGCTATCGATCATATCCTGTTCTCGGATCAACTCACAGATCAGCAATTGGAACATGCTTTATGGCTCGATTACGGCCCGGATTATTATGCAACCAGAACCTGGCGTAATTATGATGAGAAAGATAGCCTGAGAGACTCTGTCATTGCAATTGGCTGGATGGGGAATTGGGATTATGCCAGTAAGGTACCTTCACAATGGGGAAAAGGTTTTCAGTCCATTCCACGAATGATGTCATTGAGAAAAACTTCGAATGGATACAGGGTAGTTCAGCAACCTATTACTCCATTACAGCAGTTGCGGATGAACGGTTTTATGGCTAAACGGTTGAAATTAAAAAATACCCAGGAAATAAAGGGATTTAAACCTGAAAGAAACACTTATGAAATGATAGCTACATTTACCCCTGTTTCTGCCCAAACCTTCGGACTTAATTTGCTGGTTGGGGAGGGACGTCAATTGGTCATCAGTTATGATGAGCATCTGGGTAATCTTATTGTAGACAGAAGCAATTGTACGGACTTTCTTTCCGATCCGCTTTTTACCAAAGTCTTCGCAAAAAAAATATCAGTTCCTTTGGCATTGAGAAATGGACAGCTCAAATTACATATTTTTGTGGACAGGTCGTCAATTGAAATTTTTGCCGCAGATGGTGAAACCGTATTTAGTGCGACTACCTTTCCCTCAGATAAACAAATCGGCGTTCAGACTTTTTCAGCACATGGAACAACACTTTTAGACATGAAAGCCTGGCCACTCAAAAGCATGTGGAAATAGCAGTGATAAAATAGTGATGATAAAACGTTATTAAAACACATCAATATGAAACCATCATGATTTTTCAAATCACACAGCGGAATGATTAGATCATGATAGCTTCATCACAAAAAAACAAAATATAAACAGATGAAAACTAAATTTTTAAAACTTTCCTTTCTTAGTGTGCTGATAGGAAGCACACTGGGCCTGCATACCGCAAACGCCCAGCAGCAAGCTGCCGGACAGGTAGAACAGCATCGTCCGCAGTTCCACTTCACGCCAAAAAGTAATTGGATGAATGACCCAAATGGAATGGTATACCTCAACGGAAAATATCACCTGTTTTTCCAGTACAACCCGAATTCTACTGTCTGGGGCCCGATGCATTGGGGCCACGCGACTACACGTGACTTCTTTCACTGGGAAGAGCAGCCTATAGCCCTTTATCCGGATAGCCTGGGCACTATATTTTCGGGCAGTGCAGTGGTAGATGTAAACAATACTGCTGGTTTTGGTAAAAATGCACTGATCGCCATATTTACTTATCATAACCATAAAATAGAAGAAGCTAAAACTGGTCTTCATCAATATCAGGGCATTGCCTACAGTATGGATGAGGGTAAAACCTGGACAAAATATAAAGGAAATCCTGTGCTGCCCAATCCGGGGATAACAGATTTCAGAGATCCAAAGGTAATGTGGTACGAGGCTGGTAAAAAGTGGGTGATGACTCTAGCTACAAAGGATAGAATAACTTTTTATTCTTCGGCTAACCTAAAAGACTGGAAAAGAGAAAGTGATTTCGGCGATAAACTTGGCGGCCATGGTGGCGTATGGGAATGTCCTGATTTGATACCATTTGAATTTAAGGGTAAAACTGTATGGGTATTGCTGGTGAGTATTAATCCGGGAGGACCGAATGGAGGTTCAGCGACTCAATATTTTACCGGTGACTTTGATGGCAATAAATTTACCCCCAGTTCAACTGTAGAAAAGTGGCTGGATTACGGGACTGATAATTATGCCGGAGTCACCTGGTCAAACACGGGTAAACGAAATATTTTTATCGGATGGATGAACAACTGGCTGTATGCAAACGTAGTTCCGACAAAGAAATGGAGAGGTGCTACAACAATTGCTAGAGATTTAGAGCTCGACCAGGTAGCTGGAGATTTATATGTACGGTCTGTTCCGGTAAAAGAGATGAATGCATATGTTAAACCGGTTTATAAAAGCAAATCTTTAACTTTCGGGAAGGAAATTAATCTCTCTACCTATATTAAAGACCTGAATGGCCGGATAAAGCTGGATTTTATATTTAATACCGCTAAAAGTATGGAGATAATGCTGAGCAATAAAGCAGGGCAGCAGATCCTGGTGGGCTATGACCATCAAACGAAAACTTATTATATCGACAGAACCCAGTCCGGCAGGAGTGATTTTGAAAAAGGATTTGCTAAAAAGCACAGTGCGCCAAGAATAGCGGCTATGGAAAAAGGCAAAATCAGTCTGATACTGGATGTTACGTCGGCAGAACTTTTTGCTGATGGTGGTTTAACAGTAATGACCGATATCTTCTTTCCTGATCATTTGATAAACAAAATTAAGCTATCAGGAGATCAGCATCAGGTGATTAATGACCTGACTATTTCTTCGATTCCATCTTTTCAAAAGGCCAATTAAGATAATTACCCTATACCTTTCTGGTATAGACAATTTAAGTAAAGGCAGGGCGCAGACTCTGCCTTTTTTAATTATTCCCCTCTTTTCCTTCAAATTCCATTCCCCATACCTGCAAGTTCCGGAAGTTCGTCGCAACTACCGGAAGTCCAAGGGTTGAAACTTATCTGGCTGCGGCAGATTTGAAAAGGGGAGCACCATGGTGTGCTGCGTATATCACCTGGGTATTTAAGCAGGCAGGGATGGATAAACCACACACGGGCTGGTCGCCGGATATGTTTCCTCACTCAAGGCTAGCAAGATCTGCACTACCTGGTAATTTGCTGGGCATTTACTTTCCGGAACTGAAAAGAATTGCGCATGTGGGACTGATTGTTAGCAGGGAAGGGGAGTGGTTGAAATCGGTGGAAGGAAACACAAATGTGGATGGAAGCAGGGAAAGGGATGGTGTGTATGCAAAGCGCAGGCATATCAAAACCATCTACCGGATGGCAGATTGGATTACACCTATCATCACAAAGCCATGAGAGCGGTGAGGATTTGTATTGCATTGATCGCTTTTGGGTATGGTTGTGGATTGATGCAAACAAGAACCAGAAATACAACCAGGGATTATGCGCTGGAGCAGCGAAATATGGAACTGAAAGTGTCTGCTGACCGGGAAAAAAATGGAAGTTTCCATATGCTGGATGCGGGAAGCGATTCGCTGAGCCGCACTTACCGCCTTTTACTATGGCCAAAGGGTAGTTTTACTTTTTCCCCCGAAATGGGTTTTGTAGGGGAAGCAGAAAAAATTGAGCTAAGTGGGACGCTGGAGCAGATAAAAGCCTATTCAGCTATGGTCAACAGTCAGACGGCGGAAAAAATAAAAGTGAAAGCAGCACTCAAAGAACAGGAAAAAAAGGTTTCTGAAGAAAAGAATGTAGTTGTTTCCTCTGCTTACTCCTTAAAATGGCTGATTGCGGGAATAGTATTCATAGGAGCGGCGGTATTCTGGTTTTACAGAAGAATCAAATGATGGATATGCCGGCAGGTTTCAAAGCAAAATTGCCACCAATAAGTTAGCAGCTTATAGGGGGCAATTTTTTATTTAATGCGTAGGTTTTACGCGTACAATATTTCCTTTTTCGTCAAAATACAGGCGATCTATACAGACTTCGCGGTTGAAGCCGGCAGCATCGCCCATATTTATCCCGTCCGGATAATTGAACCTGTGGTAAACGATATACCATTCATCTTTTCCGGGAATTTGCAGTACAGAATTATGTCCTGTACCATAGATACCCTGGGAGGGATCTTTTTGCAATACGAGATTGTTTTCCTGAATCGTTATCGGACCTGTAGCTGATTTCGAAGTGCCATAACGCACGCGATAGTTTTCACTTCGCGTATCGTCTTCCGACCAAAGGAAATAATAGGTTCCTTTGCGGTAAAATACATAACAGCCTTCTCTGAATGTTTTGTCAGTTTGAATGACTTTGACCGTGTTCTTTTTCAGTGATACCATGTCCTTATTCAGTTCGGCTACGGCAAGATAGCCATTTCCCCAGTACAGGTAACTTTTGCCGGTTTTCGGATCGTTGAATACGGCGGGATCAATCTCCTGTCCGCCTTTTACCCCTTCAGGTTTAAAATTAACCAGCGGTTTTCCCGAATCTGTGAATGGACCTGTTGGCAGGTCTGCTACTGCGACCCCGATCTTTTGTGCCGCTGTAAAATAATAGTAGTACTTATAATCGCCTTTAACCTTTTTCTCAGCGATGGTTGGCGCCCATGCATTGCGGTCTGCCCAGCTTACATCTTTCTTCAGATCCAGGATGACACCTTCATCGGTCCAGTTTTTAAGATCCGTAGAAGAGAAGGTTTTAAAATAGAACCCACCCCATCCATCGAAGCCATCACTGGTTGGATAGATATAGTATTTTTTGGTTTTATTGGAATACATCACATCCGGATCAGCATAAAAGCCATCCAGAACCGGGTTTGTCTTCAGCTTCATTTCCATGCCTTGCGGTATGCCCCATTTGCTGGTCAGGACTTTTAATTCCTTACGGGAGACCGGGATCACTGTTCCGTGGCGCGGATGAAAATCCATAGTCACATCCTGGTCTATGATCTTGAATTTATCCAGGTCATAACTTTCGCAAAACTGGTATTTCCCTTTGCTATACACATCGTACATCAATATATACTTGTCAGACTGGTTGAGCTTAAATACGCCCGAACCCTCAACTGCATCTCTTGTCTGCTGTTTATATCCTGCCTGTTCAATCCATTTTCCTGAAGTCAGAGAGTCGGTCAGTGCCATTTTTATCCCATTTCCGTTGCCTTCCGTTTTATAAAACAGGTGAAACAAACCGTTTTTGTTAATGATATCGCCATCAATACATGATTTGCCATTTTTAGGACGGAACAGCACTGCAGGCTCAGATTCAAAGTCGGTGAAATCTTTATTGACGTAGGCATAGTAGATGATATCCGGACCGGTACCGTGCTGCATAGACCAGTAAACCATATATTTCTGTGCTGCAGGATCGAATATTGTTTGCGGTGCCCAGACACGTTTCAGGTCATCATGCCCCTTGAAACGTTGCTGTATATTGATCACTGTATGTTTCCAGTTGACAAGATCATCAGATTTCATCAGGATCAGGGCACGATTGGAGTCCCATCCTTTGGATGAGGTCATGTCTGTCAGCACCATGTAGAACGACCGTCCATCTGCTCCGCGAAGGATGTGCGGATCGCGTACACCCCCTGTAGAGCTGATCACTTTTGAATCAACAATGGGTTCATTATGATTTAATGCGCGGTAATTGTATCCATCGGTACTGATGGCAAAACACACAGCCTCATCTTTCGGGGCATTTCCCTTAAAGTAGGCGAATAAATAACCAGCGAAATCCTTATCGGCTGGGCCGGATTTGTATTCCTGGCTGAATGCGGTTCCGATAAAGGCTAATTTTAAAATGGCAAGAACGATCAGGCGCGGACGTAGCAAATTGTTCATCATCAGGAGTTGGGATTTTGTTTGAATTTCATTTTCGTCTGTTTATAAGTTGCAGGCTGTTCTACTTTTGGGACTGTTTCCCGATAATGACAGCACCTCCGTTAGACCATAGTTTAAGCTTTACCTGCTTATTTTTTTGAAGACGAAGTCTGGTTAATTGTGGTTGTTTATCCTCATTATCCGAATATAAAAGCACTTTTTCGTCAGATAACATCGGCAGTGAGACCGTTATTGTTTTTTCTTTTTGTTCTGCGTTGATGCCTGCGATATACCAGGTATCTCCATGGCGTCTTGCCAGCACGCAGTATTTACCGGGGTAACCATCGATAAATATGGTGCTGTCCCAGGTGGTAGGAACGCTCTTCATAAAGTCTATTACATGAACCGGCATTTCGTTCAGGTTATTAGGCGTAATGCCGAAATTCTGGACAGGCGTTTGAAACAAGACGGCTGTTGCCAGCTCGAATGTTTCAGTGGTCTTCCTGGTCGTTCCTCCACTATTTTCCCGGTTATGGCGTTTATTCAACAACACAGGTCCGAAATCCATAGCGCCGACAGCATTACGTATAAAAGGATGCAAGCTGGCGTTGAATGCTTCATTATCATTCGCCTGCTGCGTGAAAATCAGGTTTTCCGATGCCAGTACGGCTTCACTGCCTACAAAATTAGGATACATTCTTTCCCAGCCGCGTGGTAGTGTACAGCCATGGAAAATGACAGTCAGCCCGTAACTATTTGCATCCGAAAGTATATCCTCATACAATTTCATCGTTTCCTGTTTGTCGCCCCCAAAAAAGTCCACCTTGATCCCTTTTATCCCGATGCGTTGCATCCAGGCCATTTCCTGCTTTCGGGCTACCGCAGTGTTCATTCTATTTTTTGGCCCTTGCGGAGCATCATTCCAAAAACCATTTGAATTGTACCAGAGACAGATGCCAACACCTTTATCCTTGCCGTATGCTACCAGCTGTTCTATTTTATCGTGACCTATTTTGGTATCCCACCAGTTATCAACCAATACAAATTCATAACCCATACTAGCGGAGAGGTCCACAAACTTTTTTTGGTCGTCGAAGTTAATACTGCCGTCCTGCCATAGTAACCAGCTCCAGGTAGAACGACCGAAAGTATAGGTTTTGGAGGCCTTATACTGCGGCTCCACCACATCAAACGGAATGGTTGTTTCAACAATGGGCTTAAGATTATTGCCTACAGTGAGCGTGCGCCAGGGGGTGCGCCCAGGTAACGCTATAGTTGGATTTGCTCGCCCCATTCCGTTATTCTCCCCATTTTCAGGGAAAGCTATTTTATAGCTGCCGTCTTTCGTTCCTTCGCTTAGCTTTGAACCGCAGTACAGGCCATTTACACCCGTTTCAGAAAGTAAAACCCAGCCTTTATCCCCTACATGAAACAGTGCTGGGAAAGTGTAACCTACACCATATTTTGAGGGAATGCCCATAACCTGATCTGGCGTATATTCTTCTTCATAACTGGGTTTAGTTTTCATCCAGCCGATCATAGGAGGGGCTTGCGGCGTTAAAAAGGTTTTAGTAACTGCAGGAAATTTATAACCGCTTAACTCTTCTTCCACAATAAGGTTTGCCGTTTCACCCGTTTGAGGTACCTGGTAGCGGAAAGCAATATTGTTGTTGCTCACCCGAAAAATGACCTCCAGCTGGTTCTTGTTTCCGTTTTCAAATTTGCAGATCAATTCATTGGCCTGGTACTTCACCGTACTTGTCTTTATTTTAGATTCGGAATAGGTTTCATCGATCCGGCGCGTGCTTTTGTTTGTGAGGTGCAGGTTTGCAGACAAATCTATCTGACTTCCACGTAAGCCGAGTGGCGATTTTTCCAGCATCTCATTCCCCTGCAAAAACACACGGTAATAGATTTTGCCCTGGTCCAATGTTAATTTAACAGTCAGCTTTTCATCCGGACTGGAGACACTGAGCTCCTGCGCAGCGCCTTTGGAAAAAGAGAGTAATAAAAATCCGAAAAGAATAACCCTGATAGCATTCATAGCAAATGGCTGTTTAAATATTTGGTTTTTTGATGTTGGAAAAGGTAGATAATATTTTTTAAATGTCAATAATACATTTAAAAATATTGTTTATTGAAATTGAAAATGCTGTAAGAGAGGATAGCTTGAGCTAAGCTGTGCGGATTCCCAGTGCGTAGATATATAAATGTTAATTTGACGATTAATGTTTTTTTCATACATTCGATTTATCATCTGTAACATCGATTTAGTAGTTCAATTAACCAAATATAAATTCAGCAGCAATTCAGCGCAGCATTTTGCTTCTAAGAAGCTAATAAGTACACTGAATTAAGCTTCTTCAATCTTTCAACAATGAAAAACGCGCTATACTCATCCGAATCCTATAATCTTATAACGATGTTGAAAAAAAAACTAAGCCATATTGTCTGTGCATCCCTGATTACACTCTCGGGCGGAACTGCGGTATTTGCACAGCAAACTACTGTTTCTTTACATGCTGACAAGCCCTCAGGCATGATCAGTAAACATATTTACGGACATTTCGCAGAACATTTAGGCCGTTGTATTTACGATGGTTTTTATGTTGGCGACAGTTCTTCCATTCCAAATACTGCAGGTGTGCGAAATGACATTATCGCGGCTTTAAAAAACTTAAATATACCAAACCTGAGATGGCCTGGTGGATGTTTTGCCGACAGGTATCATTGGAAAGACGGAGTAGGGCCGAAAGATCAGCGTCCATCAATCGTCAATACGATGTGGGGCGGTGTAACGGAAGATAACAGTTTTGGTACACATGATTTCCTGAACATGTGTAAACTATTGGGAACAGAAGCTTACCTGGCCGGTAATACCGGTAGTGGTACCGTGCAGGAGCTGTCAGACTGGGTGCAGTATGTGAATTTTGAAGGGAAAAGCCCGATGTCTGATCTGCGCATTAAAAACGGTCAGCTGAAACCATGGAACGTGAAATTCTGGGGTGTAGGGAATGAAGCATGGGGCTGCGGAGGAAATATGACTCCGGAATATTATGTGGGCGAATACCGGAGGTATGCAACTTTTATGGAAGGAAAAGAGCTGTATAAAGTAGCTTCCGGTGCAAATGGAGATGATTATCACTGGACGGAAATCCTAATGAAAGGTATCCCATTGAATATGATGGATGGTATCGCCCTGCACCATTACTCCTTACCCAGCTGGGAAAATAAGGGACCTGCAACAGGATTTTCTGAGCAGGAATATTTTGAGACAATGAAAACCGCCTTAAAGATGGACGAGCTGATCGTAAAACATACTGCTATTATGGACAAATATGACCCTAAGAAGAAAGTAGGTCTGGTTGTAGACGAATGGGGTGGCTGGTATAATGTGGAGACAGGAACCAATCCGGGCTTTTTATATCAGCAGAATACGATGCGTGATGCCATGATAGCAGGTGCGACGCTGAATATCTTCAATAACCACAGCGACCGTGTGAAGGTTGCTAATCTTGCGCAATGCGTGAATGTTTTGCAGGCGGTAATTTTAACCAGCAAAGAAAAAATGCTGCTTTCGCCTACTTATCATGTGATGGAAATGTATAAAGTGCATCAGGATGCTACGTTGTTGCCAGTGGAAGTTAAAAGCGATGATTACGTTTTTGGTAAAGAAAAATTGCCAGCTGTATCTGTCTCTGCTTCGAAAGACAAGGCTGGGTTAACACATCTCTCTGTTGTGAATATCAATAGTAAGGCCAGTGAAGAAATCGAGATAGACATCACAGGTCAGTCCTATAAATCTGTTACCGGCAGGATCTTAAGCTCTGCTAAGGTAGATGATCACAACACTTTTGAAAACCCTGATTTTATAAAACCAGCTGTTTTTAAAGGTGCTGCATTAAAAGGCGGGAAATTGAAAATTAAATTACCGCCATTCTCTTTGGTTGTCCTAGAAATGAAATAAGATGAACAGCAAAATGATCATAAAAACTATCAGTTGTATGGGTATTTCGTTAGTCTGCTCGTTAATGGCCTTTAATGTACAGGCGCAGCAGAAAAAGGTGATCCAGGGAAACCCGTTTATTACTGATAAATATACCGGGGATCCTGCGGCGATGGTCTATAAAAATACGGTGTATCTGTATGCCGGGCATGATGAGGCACCTGCACCGCAGCAGAATTATGTGATGAACGAATGGCTGGTCTATTCTTCTGCAAATATGACCGACTGGAAAGAACATCCCGTTCCCTTACGTGTAAAAGACTTTTCCTGGGCTAAAGGAGATGCCTGGGCTTCACAGGTTATTGAAAGAAATGGTCAATTTTACTGGTATGTAGCGGTAGAACATGGTACGATCAAAGGAAAAGCGATTGGTGTTGCTGTTGCGGATAATCCGACCGGCCCTTTTAAGGATGCAAAAGGTTCGGCGATCATTACGAATGACATGACTACCGATACGAAGATCAGCTGGGACGATATCGATCCTACTGTTTATATTGACGACGATGGTCAGGCTTATTTGTTCTGGGGCAATACGCAATGTTACTATATCAGGCTGAAGGAAAATATGATTGATCAGGATGGACCTATCCAAAAGGTAAGCCTGCCTGATTTCACAGAGGCACCATGGATCCATAAACACAATGGCTGGTACTATTTGTCTTACGCCTACCAGTTCCCTGAAAAGATTGCCTATGCCATGAGCCGTAAAATAACCGGGCCATGGGAATTTAAAGGAATCTTAAATGAGGTGGCCGGTAATTCCAATACCAATCACCAGTCGATCATAGACTTTAAAGGTAAATCATACTTTATTTATCACAATGGGTCTATTCCAAACGACGGGGGCAGTTACAGGAGATCAGTATGTATCGACAGGTTATATTATAACCCTGATGGTACGATGAAACGCGTCATTATGACTACTGAAGGGTTAAAAAATGACCAATAAGCTAAATTGAAACAAAATCTTAAATAATGAATTTCAGACAACTTGCACTTGCGGCGGTAGCCACATTCAGCGTACTGAATGTGATGGCGCAGAAAAATAAAACCATTGTTGTGCAGACAGATAAAATTACTGCACAGGTACAGCCTGAGATGTGGGGTGTATTCTTTGAGGATATCAACATGGGTGCAGATGGGGGTATTTATGCCGAACTCATCAAAAACAGGTCCTTCGAATTTTATAAACCATTGATGGGATGGAACATTCAGGGGCTTAAAGTAAAGGAGGGCGATGTGCTTGTCCTGAACAGGAAAGAAACACACAGCAACAACCCAAGATATCTGCATATCAACTCTACTGCAACTAAAAGAGGTGATATGAGTATCACCAATGAAGGTTTCAAGGGCATTGGTGTGAAAAAAGGATTGCGCTACGATTTTTCTGTGCTGTACAGACAGGCTGCGGCAGGCTTGAAACTCCATGCGGAACTGATCGACAGTACGGGTAAAGTATTGGGAAGTGCTGTATTGAACCCTGAGCGCGCGACTAATCAATGGGAAAGTCAGTCAGTTAGCTTCACCGCTAATGAGACTGTCCAGAAAGCGAAATTTAATCTTTGGTTTGAAGGCGAAGGCCAGATTGATCTGGATATGATTTCTCTATTCCCCGGAGATACCTGGAAAAATCGCAAAGGAGGTTTACGTGCTGATATGGTGCAGATGCTGGCTGATATGAAGCCAGGGTTTATTCGATTTCCAGGTGGATGTATTGTAGAAGGTCATGAACTCTCTACCCGATACCAATGGAAAAAGACGATAGGTCCCGTAGAAAGTCGTGAGCTGATTGTGAACCGCTGGAACACAGAATTTGCACATCGTCCTTCGCCGGATTATTACCAGACTTTCGGTCTGGGATTTTACGAATACTTCCAGTTATCTGAAGACATTGGTGCGGAAGCGCTGCCTATCCTGAATTGCGGTATGGCTTGTCAGTTTAATACGGCAGAGCTTGTTCCTTTGGATGAGCTTGATCCTTATATTCAGGATGCGCTCGATCTGATCGAGTTTGCGAATGGTGATATCAATAGTCCCTGGGGAAAGGTGAGAGCTGAAATGGGACATCCTGCACCATTTAACTTGAAGATGATGGGAATTGGTAATGAGAACTGGGGACCACAATACCTGGAACGTCTGGCTTTATTTACCAAAGCGCTGAAAAGTAAATACCCGGAGATCCGGCTGATCAATAGTTCTGGTACAGATCCTGTAGGGGAACGCTTTGACCTGCTGAATACGTCGCTCAGAAAGATGAAAGCAGATATTATTGATGAACATTATTACCGTTCACCACAATGGTTTCTGGAGAATGCAAAAAGATACGACAGCTATGACAGGAACGGTTCTAAAGTTTTTGCTGGTGAATATGCGGCACAGAGTATCAGCACCACTCATCCTAAAAATCAGAACAACTGGCAATGTGCCATTGCAGAGGCGGCATTTATGACGGGACTGGAAAGAAATGCAGGAGTGGTACATATGGCTTCTTATGCACCTTTATTTGCTAATGCGGAAGGTTGGCAGTGGACCCCGGATATGATCTGGGTAGATAACCTGCATGTTTACGGAACACCAAATTATTACGTTCAAAAACTCTATTCTTTGAATAAAGGTACTGACGTGGTGAGTATTCTCAGCAACAATAAGGTCATTGCTGGTCAGGATAGCCTGTATGCATCTGCGGTGATTGACAGGAAAAAAAAGGAAGTAATTATTAAAGTGATCAATGCTTCTGCTACTGCACTCAATAGAAATATTGCGATCAAAGGTAAATACAAACTAGCTGCTGAAGGCACCTTAACGCAAATGCAGAATGACCTTAAAGCGGTAAATACTTTCAAAGATGCTATTCATGTAAGTCCTAAAGATGAGCACCTGACTATAAAAAATAATACTATAGTATTGAATGCTGCACCTTATTCGTTCAGTGTGGTACGTATTCCGATGAACTAAACCGCGATTAATAAATATAAAAGCCCCGTTTAACAGCTCTTGATGATGCTGTTAAACGGGGCTTTCAATTTATTAAACGATTATTTCAGCTGCTCTATCGCATCATCGATAAATTTACCAGTAGTCGTATCACCTGCTTTTTGTCTTTCTCCCTTAATAAACTTTAATGCGCCGGATATTTGCGGACCAACACCATAAGATTTAAAGGCTATACCAAAATCTTTAATGGAAGCTACACCTTGCTGTGCATATTCCGCATTTTTTAAGCGGGCAACCATTGCAATATAACTTTTCATCATATCGAACTTTTCCTGCGCGCCAGCCTGTTTGAAATTGGTATTTACGTAAATCCATTCTGCATCAGCACCCTGCTCTGCGTAGATGCCTACAATTGCTGGAACAAGGTCACCGCCGCTGTCTTTTTCCAGTGATTTTGCCATAGCTAATGCTGCTGCGGGCTGTAATTGCGCGAAAGCACTCAGACCAGCACCCTGAACGGCATAAGATGGATTTTTGATCGCGTCCTGGTAAAGAGAAAGGTATTGATCTGCACCGTTATTGCTGCTGATCATCGTGATGGCTGCTGCTTTTACCAGGTTGTTTTCATCAGTTTTAGCCATTTTAAGCACTAATGGAGTGACTGCAGTTAATAATGCTGCATTGTCTTTACCCATAGATTGCAGTGTTTTTAAGCGCAATACATAATACTTGTCTGAAAGCGCTGCAGTTAAAATTTTCTGAGAAACAGGGTCTGCCTGCTGTTTTGCTGCGGCTTCAACGGCTTCCAGTCTGTCCATGTACAATGGCGCATGCTGATATTGAAATAAGAAGTTTTCGAGCGACTGGTGATCGGTTTTCTGACTTAATGTAATTTTATCAGCATCTACATTTACCAGGTCTGGCTGAGCTGCGGTAACAAATGCCAGCGTGTCTGACTTGCTGCGCATCCAGATCTCATGACGCTCTTTTTTACCACCAACATATACATCAACAGCCATCGGAAGAACAAATGCATTACCTTCCTGAGTCTGTTTCAGATAAACGGTTTGTGTTTTTTTGGCCGCATCCCATTTGTAGCTGATGTCTAACAATGGATGGCCAGATGAATAATACCATTGGTTAAAGAACCAGTTGAGGTCTTTTCCGCTTGCTTCTTCCAGTGCAAGACGTAATTGCTGAGCCTCACCATTTTTGAATACATTGGTTTTTAAATAAATATTAAGCCCTTTAAAAAATGCAGGTGCACCTAAATAAGTGCGGAGCATATTTAAAATACGGCCACCTTTCTGATAAGAAACAGCATCAAATACGTCAAGCGCAGCATGGTAATGGAAACGTACCAGGTCTTTTTTCGCATTTGCCGGATTAGCCAGGTATTCCATCATGGCTTCATGGTTATGATCATCACCGGCATCTTTACCATACTTATGTTCGGCCCAAAGGGTTTCACTAAAATTGGCAAAGGACTCATTTACGGTAATATTGCTCCAGCTTTCTGCGGTGACATAATCACCAAACCACTGGTGAAAAAGCTCATGTACAATTGTACTTCTGCCATGATCGAAATAACGGTCTGCCAGTTCTTTTGCCGTTCCCTGTACATAAGCACCATGTAAGGTAGCTGTAGTGTTTTCCATTGCACCACTCACAAAATCGCGCACTACAATCTGCGAATATTTATTCCATGGATAATCTACACCCAATAATTTAGAATAGAATTCCATCGCCTCTGCGGTAAAACCAAAAATATCCTTTGCATAGGGCGCATATTTAGGTTCCAGGTAATAACTCACCTCTTTGTCTCTCCATTTATCGCGGTAGATTTTGAAATCGCCCACTGCCATCATAAATAAGTAAGGCGAATGCGGCAGCTCCATTTTCCAGGTATCTGTACGGGTGCCATCCGTGTTTTTTTTCTGCGCTGCTAAACGACCATTGGAAAGGGTTACATATTTTGCAGGCACAGTCATGCTGATTTCCTGTGTTGTCTTTTGGTTGGTATGGTCTATTGTGGGGAACCATACAGAAGAACTTTCCAGCTCTCCCTGTGTCCAGATCTGTACAGGTTTACCCTTTTCAGTGCTGTCCGGATTGATAAAATAAAGTCCTTTGGCATCCGTAATGGCTTGTCCTGCTTCAATTTTCAATTCATCAGGTTTCGCTGTATAATCGATATACAGGGTGTATTTTTCGGTATCTTTATATACTTTATCTAGTTTGATGACTAAAAAAAGGCTGTCATATTTGTATTTCAAAGGGACGTTTTTACCATCCTTAACCACCGCAACCGTTTTAATATCCATACCCTTTGCATCCAGACGTAAGGAGTCGGTCGGGTTGATATGCGGTTTTAAAGTCACCCATTCTTTTCCGTACAGGTAGCGTTTTTTATAGTCAAAACATACATCCAGTTTAGTGTGGACAAGATCATTGATTTTATCAGGCGTTGCCCGGTAAATTTTAAGCAAGGGGTCATCTTTTTTGTCCTGTGCCACTGCTGGTACCGTGAGGCCAATACCGAGGATCAATAAAGTATTAATTACTGCACGCTGGCAGTCTTTAGAATTGATTTGCATAGAAATTTTTGTATTTGCTTTAAATCTAAGGAGTATAATTCAAAACTCCCATTGTAACACCTAAAATAAGGCTGAATTATGGGAGTTTCATGGAAATAATCGGAAAAGGTTTACCTATTCCATCAAATTCGGAACGTTCTGTGACTGCAAAGCCCAGATATTTATAGAAATCATATGCCTGAAGATTTTGTTCGTTCACATCTACGGTTTTCACATGCAGATGCTGAAAAACATAATTGATCAGCGCTTTACCGATTCCGGTTCCTCTCGCCGCGGGCGATATAAACAGCATTTGTATCTTTTTGTCTTCAATAGCGATAAAGCCTTTCAATTCACCTTTTTCTCCTGTGACCCCGAATAGCTGGAGCTGATCGAAATGTGCATCACTGAGCAGGGATTTATAAGCCTGTATGTCTGGCTCTGCTAAAAAGTGATGGGTGGCCCTGACGGATGCTTCCCATAATTTTAGAATTGCCGGATAATGAATTGTTGTTAGTTTATTAATGGTATAGTTGGTAAACATGTACTAATTAATTATGATAAAATGGAAAGGAAGCCGCTAAACTACGACTTTACATAGTAAGCTGCAGCTTTGATAGGAAAAGATTAAACCAAATGCAGATAAGGTTGTTACTATTTTCAGAGCGACAAAACGGGAATTAAATCAACTATATGGAACCTTATGAAATTGAAGTAGCTACGGGTGGTTTAAGTATCACTTATACTGTGCAGCAGGAAGAAGATGGGCAGTTTAAAATTATGCAGGACGAAGAGGTGCTGGGTAAAATTTATCCTGATGTATTGGAAAATGGCGTTACCTGGAACACGAGTGATGATATCGATGAGTTATTATTGAACTCAATTGGTCAGGCCATAGAAGCGCAGGAAGGTATGTAATTGTTAAACATTAAAATTAAATGGCTATGAAACCCTTATGATCTTTCCATTTGCACAGCGTAATGATTAGAGTATGATAGCTTCATCACAAAAACAAAATATAAACAGATGAAATTAAGAAGAACAGATTCAACGATGAACAGTATTGCCTTGATAGCAGGAATTGCTGTCGGCGCTGCCTTAGGTGTTTTATTTGCACCCAAAAATATTAAAGCGGTAAGGAAGAGATTAACTGACGACCTGAAAGGGCTGGTTGGTTTGGCGGAAACAGCTGCAACGGATATTAAAAATCACGCTATTCCTGATCTGAGGGCAGATATAAAAGAGAAAGCAGATCACCTGACTGGCCCTGATGCAGTGGATACAACCAAAACTACGTTAAAGCAGACAGGACCAAAATCTAGACAATTACCTGTAGAAGAGTAAGCGACTAGTATTCGGCGAAGGTTTCATCCACATAACACCACAGCCATCTTTCTCCTTCTTCGGACGAAATAATTACCGGGTGTGCGGAGTGGTGAAAATGTGCTGTCATGTGTTTTAAAGGCGACTGATCGCAACAGAGGGTGACGCCACAAGTCTGGCACGTCCGTAAATGGACCCAGGTACTGTTTACCTTGACACATTCTTCGCATACGTGGGCTTTAGCCGTTTTTAACTCTTTAATTGCACTGATATGGCTACAGATCTGATCTTCCATGTTAAACTGATTTAGAATTTTAAAACAAGGCATTAAGTAATTCTGTTTAAAGATATATAAAAATATAGATTATGAATATTCCAGAAAACGATATAATAGCAGAAAATGAAGATGCAGCTGATGATCAGAGAAGTCAGCAAGACGTACAATCTGACGGTATAGACGCAGTACCACCTTCTGAAGAAGATGAAACTGCGACTGAGATTGACCATTTGGAACAAGCTGACCGCGCATCGGAAGCGGCTTTTACGCTGGATCCCGATAAAGGGATTGCACCGGGCCAGCCTGACAGGAAATAAATTGATGGAACTGTCATGATCTTTTATCATTGTAGACGATTTGTAAGATCATGATGGTTTCATTGTAAAAAAATACAATCAAGATTTCAGCTTATTCTTAAACTGGTATCTTTATTCAGATAATGAATATCAGTACTTTCAACGCATTCAAGAGCCGTAACTACAAACTATATTTCGCCGGACAGTCTATTTCCCTGATAGGCACATGGATGCAGAAAACAGCCGTAAGCTGGGTGATTTATTCACAGACGCATTCACAATTCATGCTGGGACTCACTCTTTTTGCGAGCCTGTTTCCCTCTTTTATCTTTTCTTTTTTAGGTGGGGTGGCATCTGACCGTTACAACCGTTATAAACTGCTGCTGCTTACACAGGTTGCCTCTATGATTCAGGCAATATTGCTTACTGTACTGATCTTCTTTAAGGATTATGCGGTATGGGAAATTATTGCCTTAAGTGCCTTATTAGGTTTGATCAATGCTTTTGATGTGCCGGCGAGGCAATCATTGGTTTATGAAATGGTTGACGATAAGACTGATCTGCCTAATGCGCTGGCACTCAACTCTTCTATGGTTAATCTTTCCCGCCTGATAGGACCGGGGATAGCTGGTCTTGCATTGGAAAAGTTTGGGGAAGATATTTGCTTCGGCTTAAATGCGGTCAGTTTTATTGCAGTGATTGGCTCCCTGTTACTAATGAGGCTACCGAAGTATACTGCAAAACTGCATACGAAAAATGTATTTGGTGAGTTGAAAGAAGGATTCATGTATATCCGGCGAACACCTTCGATCTCCCTCACATTGATTATGCTGGGACTGATCAGTCTGCTGGTTTTACCCTTCAGCACATTGATTCCGGTATATGCCAAAGATATATTTAAAGGTACTGCATCAACTTTTGGTGTGATAGATAGTGTGATTGGCCTGGGTGCCTTTTGTGGTGCAATTTTTCTGGCCTCCTTAAAGCCGGGCCGCAACCTGCGAAAGATTTTAGCGATAAATACGCTGGTATTTGGCGCCGGATTAATTTTCTTTTCTCATACTACTTATTATCCTGTCGCATTGGTATTTGCAGCTGTATCTGGCTTTGGAATGATGTCTCAGATTACGATTAGTAATACACTGATTCAAACTACTGTAGATCCTGATATGCGGGGCAGAGTGATCAGCTTTTATGCCATGGCATTTTTTGGGATGCAGCCTATAGGAGGGTTGCTGGTAGGTGCTGTATCTGAATGGGTTGGCACGCCGGATACAGTGATGATTCAGGGACTGATTACTGTGCTGATAGGGGTGATGCTCCTCAGGTTTGTCAGGTTACAGGAGCGCGCAATGCATCCGGCTGCTTAAGCGTTTAAACAAGTACTTAATTTTTCATTTAGCGTATTTATACCATAGCAGGGGATAATACGGAGAGGTAATTTTACAATCAATTAAATATTGAACAAGGTATCTACAACGGCTGGGGAATAAAGAATGGCAAAGCATATTTTAGTGATTGAAAATGATGAAAAGTTAGTTGAAATACTGGATGAGTTTTTAACAGAACAAGGATATACGCTGCATTTCCGTCCACAGGCTTATGACATCGTTCCAATAGTTAAAGAGCTGATGCCCGATCTTGTTTTACTGGACTTTTTATTACCAGGTACCAATGGCGGAGAGCTGTGTATGCAGATCAAAAAGAATGAACAGCTGCGCTATATTCCTGTGATTATTTTTACTGCTTTTCCACGTGTATTACTGGCTTTAGATGATTACAGGTGTAATGCTTTTATCTCCAAACCCTTTGATCTGCTGGCACTGTCAGATCAGATTGAAGCTTGTATCAAAGAGCCTCAGCGGGACTATTTAGAATTGTAGCGCTTCTTAGCTGAAAAGAAAAGGAAGCTCAATACAAACCTGACGCAGCATCCTGATTTTTAAACAAGAGCTATTTATTTTTATAGATCCGGTTGCAATAGCAACCGGATTTTTTTTTATAAAGGAGGTTGATTTTCCAGTTAGACACTATGGATTATTGACCGTAAAAATTCTTGCGTTGATTTCTGTAATTATTTGTATATCAGTGTGGTGTTTTCTGGTTTATTGCATTTTAGCTGATGATAATCATTGACAAATGTGACGCCTGTCACTATTTGAGGAGCGGCATTAGATGATCTTTGGATATGTATAGAAATCCTTTGTATCAATCTTTCATGATCACGTTAATTACGTGCTTAGGTTTCTTTGATAGTTATGCCCAGGAAGCTGTGAAAACAGATTCAGTGAAAGTTAAAATTACGATGAAAGGGCTCTTTCAATCCAGATACTCTTTTAGTACACATAAAGATATCGATTTAAACGGCCTGCACCATACAGATGGTAAAGCCGTCTACAATGATTTTGATATCAAGCGGGCCAGGCTACAGTTTGCATCTAAGATTTCTGACAGGACGGATGTAGTGCTCTTGCTTAACCTGGCAGATTTTAAATCGGATCCTAAAAATAAGGTGCTTGAAAATGCTTACATCACTTACCGTCTTAATCAGTACATCAATTTAAAAATGGGTCAGTTCAGACCAGCTTTTGGATTGGAAGATATGTATCCGGTTGATGTAATCAAGTCGATGGACTATTCTAACCAGTACACCGCATTTGGCAATAACGGATGGCAAAGTTTTCAGATTGGCGCAAGTTTATATGGAGTGATAAAAAGTGAACTGCCAATAAAGTATGAGATTTCTGTAGTCAACGGTAACAACCGCAACCAGGTGATGGACAATGATAATGGCAAACATTTCTCTTCCAGAGTAGAACTTGGGCTGCAAAAGCGTCTTCAGATTAAGCTGGGACTCAATGGTGGTTTGGCTCTGGTAGCAGGAAGCCGCGTTTATGCTTCAGGTATTGATCTCTCCGGAATCTTGCCGCTCGCTAAAAAATGGTCGCTCGAAATAGAAACCGAAGTAAAGCAGGGTAACAACCATACGCTATTTTACGGGCTTGATTCTGCTAAACGTATGGGTAGTGTTGCACAGTATCAGATGCGTGGTATGTACATTTTACCAAACCTGCGTTATGCCATTAATTACCATCGACTGAGTTCTCTGGAGTTCTCCTGCAGATATGAGTATTTTGATAATGATTTTAAACATGCGGGTAATGCCAGGCAAACATGGACGCCCATGATCAGCGCTGAATTTTTGAAAGCTTACAATGCAAGGATCCAGCTAGGTGTTAATGTGGACCGCTACAAAAGGAATGTGCCCGCTACCACACAATACAACAATGAATTATTTATTATACAAGTACAATCAAGGTTGTAAGTAATTAACGAATCTATGAAAACCACATCCCCGGTACCCAAGGCGCCAAACATGGCATTACCAAAAGAAATCCAGCTGATTCCACTGCTCATTACTGTGGCAGTGGGGCTGATCATCTGGTTTATTCCTGCTCCGGCAGGTGTGAAGCCTGAAGCATGGCATCTGCTGGCTATTTTTCTGGCTACTATTTTGGGAATTATTCTCAAGGCTGCCAGTATGGGTACACTCTGTATGATGGCTATTGCATTGGTGGCCCTCACCGGAGTACTGGCTCCAGGAAATCCGGGAAAGTCCATTACGCTTGCATTGCGAAGTTTTGGTGACAAGGTGATCTGGCTGATAGGAATCAGTTTTTTTATTGCCCGTGGATTTATAAAAACCGGATTGGGCAGCAGGATTGCTTATATTTTTATCAAACTATTTGGTAAAAGCTCATTGGGCCTTGCTTATAGTCTGGGTGCTGCGGACTTGATTCTTGCACCAGCTATTCCAAGTAATACAGCACGTGGAGGTGGTATTATTTATCCGATCATGAAATCGATGGCGATGAGCCTGGGCTCTATGCCCGATAAACCAGAGACGCACCGTAAAGTGGGCGCCTATCTTACGTTGAATAGTTATTATATGAACCTGATCGCTTCGGCCATGTTTCTTACAGGTACAGCAAGTAACCCGATGTGTCAGAAATTTGCCGCAGATATGGGAATTCACATCAGCTGGATGTCATGGTTCTGGGCAGCAATTGTACCCGGACTGGCATCGGTCATCATTATCCCTTACCTGCTTTACAAAGTTTTTCCGCCAGAGCTGAAAAAAACAACCGAAGCTCCCGGGATGGCCGCCGAAAAGCTGAAAGAGATGGGAGCCATTACCCGGAATGAGTGGTTAATGCTGCTTGCTTTTGTGATTTTGCTGGTCTTATGGGTTACTGGAGATATTTTCAAAATAGATGCGACGACAACTGCATTTATTGGGTTGACCATTCTGTTGTTGACTCAGGTATTAACTTGGGAAGATGTGAAAGCAGAAAAAGGGGCCTGGGACACGATTGTATGGTTTGCCACGCTGGTCATGATGGCAGGTTCTTTAAATGAACTGGGTTTTATTCCCTGGTTTGGTGACCTGATCAAACATCAGCTCTTAGGTTTATCCTGGAATGTGGCTTTTCCGATCATTGTACTGACCTATTTCCTGAGTCACTATCTCTTTGCCAGTGCTACGGCACACGTGGCGGCGATGTATGCTGCGCTGCTGGCTGTAGGTATTGCAATGGGTGTTCCTCCTTTATTGCTGGCATTGATGCTCGGATTTACAGGGTCTCTATATGGTACGCTGACACACTATGCGCATGGTCCGGCCCCTGTATTTTTTGGAAGCGGATATGTAGATGTTAAACACTGGTGGACTACCGGACTGATTATCGGGATCGCATTATTGCTGATCTGGATGGGCCTGGGTGGTTTATGGTGGAAAGTAACGGGTATTTATTAATATGAAAATGAAGAGTAATTATATCTTTCAAAGTACCTTATCCAGGAAAAACCTGATGGCCATAACAGGTTTGTTTCTTTGCTTTTTTCTGGTGATACATTTACTGGGGAATCTGCAGTTACTGTTGCCTGCTGATCAAGCAAATATCAGTTTCAATAGTTATTCTGCATTGTTATCCGGCAATATATTTATCAAGCTCATTTCTTATGTACTGTATTTTTCGCTGATTGCCCATGCGGCAGATGCGTTGATCATCACCCTAAGGAATAGAAAAACAGCGGCTAAATATGTCTGTGACGACAGGAAGCAGGTGAGCAAATGGTATTCCAGGAATATGGGTGTTTTAGGAACCATCATCCTGGTTTTTCTGGTGATTCATTTCAAAGATTTTTGGTATGTGTACCAATTCGGATCGCTGCCTTATGACAGAAACGGTAATAAGGATTTGTACGTGATTGTAGTCAGTGCATTTAAATCCTGGTGGTATGTGCTTTTGTATGTCATTTCTATGCTGGCTGTGGGTTATCATCTTCTGCATGGCGTCAACAGTGCTGTACGCACGCTTGGTCTCTATCATCCGCGATATGCAAAATATGTGCAGCTGATCGGTACCGTTTACAGTTATGTGATCACCTTCGGTTTTTGCGTAATACCGGTTTATGTTCACCTTAGTCAATTTGGATTATGATTTTAGATGCTAAAATACCAGCAGGACCACTGGAACAAAAGTGGTCATATTATAAAGAACATGCTAAGCTCGTTAATCCGGCAAACCGTAAAAAACTTACGCTCATTGTGGTTGGAACTGGTCTTGCGGGGGCCTCAGCTGCTGCTTCATTAGCAGAGCAGGGTTATCAGGTACATTCCTTTTGCTTTCAGGATTCTGCCAGAAGAGCACATTCCGTTGCCGCGCAGGGTGGTGTGAATGCGGCGAAAAACTATCAGAACGATGGTGATTCGGTGTACCGGATGTTTTACGATACGCTGAAGGGCGGGGATTTCAGGTCGCGCGAAGCCAATGTTTACCGTCTTGCGGAGTGCTCATTGAGCCTGATTGATCAAGCCGTGGCACAGGGTGTACCTTTTGCAAGAGAATATGGCGGTTATTTAAGCAACCGCTCCTTTGGCGGGGTGCAGGTAAGCCGCACATTTTATGCACGCGGACAAACAGGTCAGCAATTACTGTTGGGTGCCTATCAATCGTTGATGCGGCAGGCAGCGCTCGGGAAAGTGACGCTTCATACGCGTCATGAAATGCTTGATCTGGTGGTAATTGATGGCAAGGCGAAAGGAATCATTGTTCGTAACCTGGATACGGGAGCCATTGAACGTTTTGCTGCGGCTTCGGTGGTAATTGCTACAGGTGGTTTTGGTAAGATATATTACCTGTCTACACTGGCCATGGGCTGTAACGGCTCTGCCATCTGGCGGGCACATAAAAGGGGAGCACTCATGGCTTGCCCGAGCTGGACACAGGTACATCCGACCTGCTTACCGCAATCTGGTGATTATCAGTCTAAGTTAACACTGATGTCTGAATCGCTAAGGAATGATGGCAGGATCTGGGTACCCAAACTTGAAAATGAAACAAGGGTCCCGAACGATATTCCTGAAGAGGAACGCGACTATTACCTGGAACGCCGGTATCCTTCTTTTGGAAATCTTGCACCAAGGGATATCTCGTCCAGAGCAGCAAAAGAAAGAATTGATGCCGGTTTTGGAGTAGGTACGCAAAAGAATGCTGTCTACCTGGATTTCTCTAAAGCTATTAAAGAGCAGGGCATGGATAAGATCAAAGAGAAATACGGCAATCTCTTCTCCATGTATAAAAAGATTACTGATGATGATGCTTATGCTTCTCCTATGAAGATTTCGCCCGCTGCTCATTTTTCGATGGGTGGTCTTTGGGTAGATTATGAGCTGATGACTACTATCCCCGGTTTATTCGCTATTGGTGAAGCCAATTTCGCCGATCATGGTGCAAACAGATTAGGTGCTAATTCTTTATTGCAGGCTTGTGTTGATGGTTATTTTATACTTCCCTATACACTGGCAAATTACCTCTCTGATGAACTGAAAACGGAGAAGATCAGTATTGACCATCCAGAATTTGCGAAAGCTGAAGAGGCAGTAATTGGCCAGTTGAATCGCTTTATACAGATCAAAGGAAGCCGGACGGCAGATTCCTTTCACAAGGAACTCGGAAAGTTATTGTATGATAAATGTGGTTTATCTCGTTCCGCGGCAGGGCTGAAGGAGGCTATTGCTGAAATTAAAGTATTGAGGGAAGTATTTTACCGCGATCTGATGATCCCCGGGGATTCCGCCGAAATTAATTCCGAACTGGAAAAAGCAGGCAGGGTGGCCGACTATCTCGAGATCGCCCAACTGATGTGCCATGACGCTTTGAGTCGCGAGGAATCTTGTGGGGCACATTTCCGGGAAGAATATCAGACAGTTGATGGGGAGGCATTGCGTAACGATGAAGACTTCTGTTACGTCTCCGCATGGGAATGGGTAGGGAAAGATGTAGTTCCTGTGCTTCATCCGGAGCAACTGGTATTCGAGTTTATTAAATTATCCGTTAGAAGTTATAGCTAAGCATTATGAAAGTACATCTTAAAGTTTGGCGTCAGAAAGACGCAAAGAGTAAAGGCAGTATGGTTAATTATGATTTGGACAATGTAGATCAGCAGATGTCATTTCTGGAGATGATGGACACCCTGAACGAGCAGCTGACTCTGAAAGGGGAAATGCCGGTAGAGTTTGACCATGATTGCCGGGAGGGAATTTGTGGCACCTGTGGAATGATGATTAATGGTCAGGCCCATGGTCCTGTGCCCGGACTGACCGTTTGCCAGCTGCATATGAGGGAATTTAAAGAAGGCGATACCATTTACGTGGAACCATTCAGGGCTCAGGCTTTTCCCTTGAAAAGGGATTTAAAAATAGACAGATCTGCTTTTGACAGGATTATACAATCGGGCGGTTTTATCACCGCCAATACAGGCATGCCTGCAGAAGCCAATAACCTGTTGATTGTCCATGAAACTGCTGAGTCTGCCTTTGATTCTGCAGCTTGTATTGGCTGTGGTGCTTGTGTGGCTACCTGTAAAAATTCAAGTGCTGCTCTTTTCACTTCAGCCAAGATTTCTCACCTGGCAAAACTGCCCCAAGGAGCGCAGGAAGCAGCTAAAAGAGTATTGAAAATGGTTAGTAAAATGGACGAAGAGGGATTTGGTCATTGCAGTAATACAGAGGCCTGTGAAGTAAAGTGCCCTCAAGGCATCTCAGTTTTAAACATCGCCAGAATGAACTGGGAGTTCAATAAAGCCTCTTTATTGGATAATTAAAATATATTTTTTATTTGTGTAGCATTTAGCCTGTAATCTTCGTTTACTATAGAGCAGAACCTTGTGTTTTGTGACTTGTGTGGGAGATAGTTATTGCGCTGGCAAAATATAAGCTTCATTCAGTGGTGTGTTTGTGGTATCGAATTCTGCCAAATGCTTAAAGATCTTACCACACAAATGAATGCAAAAGCCCTCTGATGTTAGGATCAGAGGGCTTTGTTATTTTATGATTTTTCCGGAGCGTTTACCAGAAGATCGTGTAAAGTGCAACAATGACACCACAGATAATTAATGCACCTGCAGCGAAACCTGTACTTGTTTTGAACATGCTTCTGTCAATCTCCAGTCCTTTAGGATTCACACCATTTCTGTTTTCCATTTTACTGATGATAAACATGGCGATGATACAGATTACAAATACAAAACCCATTCTGTCCAGGAATGGAATCTCATATAACATGCTGCCATCTTTTTGTTCTACCAGTTTGGAGAATCCGAATGGACTTAACCATTCCAGGTTAGCAAATGAAGGGAGTACTTTAAATCCTACAGACATCAGGAAGCCACCGATAGTGGCGAAAAGTGCTGCATTGGAAGTAGTTCTCTTCCAGAAGAAACCCAGGATGAACATGGCAAAGATACCCGGAGATACAAAACCTGTATATTCCTGAATGAACTGGAATCCACCTTTTTTATCTATTCCCAACTGTGGAGCGATAATAATAGCAAGAATCATGGCCACAATCACAGTGATACGGCCAATGATTACCTGTTTGTTTTCATCAGCATCTTTATTGATCACCTTTTTGTATACATCCAAAGTAAAGATCGTAGCAATACTATTGGCTTTACCTGCAAGGGAAGCAACAATTGCTGCTGTTAAGGCGGCAAAAGAAAGACCTTTCAGACCTGCCGGCAGTAAGTTCAATAATACAGGGTAGGCAGAGTCTGCGTTCAGCGAACCATCTTTCAGCATTGCTGTCTGGAAGTTTCCATATCCTTCTTTGTACAATACATAAGCTGCTATACCAGGTAAAACCACAATAATTGGCATCAGGAGCTTTAATCCCGCTGCAAATAATAAACCGCTCCTGGCAGTTTTCAAATCTGCACCTAAAGCTCTTTGCGTGATGTACTGGTTACAGCCCCAATAGTTAAGATTAACGATCCACATTCCGCCAATCAATACCGATAAGCCAGGAAGATCCATGTAATGTGCGTTCTCTTTGTGGAAAATCATCTGGAAGTGATCCGTAGCTTTTTCCTTGATGATAGTCAATCCGTTTAACACACCCGTGGTGCCGAAATGCGTAGAAACAAGTTCTAAAGCAAGATAAGTTGTCGCCAAACCGCCCAGGATTAAAAAGAAGACCTGAATTACATCTGTGTAACCAATCACCTTCATTCCACCCAGTGTAATAATTACAGCAAATACAGATAAGATGTACATACATGCGGTGGTATTAATTCCGGAGATACTATTGATGGCCAGGGCACCCAGGTATAAGATCGACGTCAAGTTTACCACCACATATAATAACAACCAGAAGATAGCCATGATCATCGCTACCGTACTGTTGTAACGCTGACCAAGAAATTGCGGCATCGTATAGATCTTGTTTTTGATGTATACCGGTATAAAAAAGACCGCGACAATGATCAGGGTAGCCGCTGCCATCCATTCATAGGTAGCGATGGCCAGACCCATGGTGAATCCGGAACCGCTCATTCCGATAAATTGCTCCGCAGAGATATTGGAAGCGATAAGAGAGGCACCGATAGCCCACCAGGTTAAGGAGTCTTTAGCCAGGAAGAAGTCTTTCGAATTTTCTTTCTGTGATTGTTTTTTACGGTAAACTGCCCACCCATATAGAGCTACAATGAGGAAGTAGACCAGGAATACGACGTAGTCGTACGTTGCTAATGAATTCATGTGAGAATTTTGTTGAGCAGGGTTTAAATAAATCTGTTAACTATATTTTCAAGCAGTTCCTGTTTGCCACTTAAGGTTTCAGGCTCTCCTTGTGCAATTGCATAGTTGGTCAGGTCTTCCAGATTCAATTTTCCATTCTCGAAGTCTTTACCTGCACCAGAATCAAAAGAAGCATATCTTTCTGTGCGGATCTTTTTATAGTCTGATTGCTGCAGGATATTGTCGGCGCTGATTAAAGCACGTGCAAAAGTATCCATACCACCAATATGTGCATAGAATAAATCGGCCGCATCAGTAGAGTTTCTTCTGATTTTGGCATCGAAGTTTATTCCGCCGCCTTTTAGTCCGTCTGCTTCCAGGAAGATCAGCATTGATTCTGTCAGTTCATTGATATTATTCGGGAATTGGTCGGTATCCCATCCATTCTGGTAATCACCTCTGTTTGCATCCATAGAACCCAATAATCCCGCATCGGCTGCTACTTGTAACTCATGCTGGAAAGTATGGCCTGCTAATGTAGCGTGGTTCACCTCCAGGTTCAGTTTGAAATCATCCATCAGGTCATACTGACGCAGGAAGCCAATTACTGTTGCTGCATCATAATCATACTGGTGTTTACTTGGCTCACATGGTTTTGGCTCAATCAGGAAGGTTCCTTTGAAACCTTGTCCTCTTGCATAGTCTTTCGACGCATGTAAGAATTTAGCCAGGTGTTCCTGCTCACGTTTCATGTTGGTATTCAACAAACTCATGTAACCTTCACGACCTCCCCAGAATACATAGTTTTCTCCGCCAAGGGCGATAGTAGCATCCAGTGCAAATTTAACCTGTGCTGCACCATGTGCCAATACGTGGAAGTTTGGATTTGTAGATGCACCATTCATGTACCTGCGGTGAGAGAACAAATTAGCCGTTCCCCATAAAAGTTTTACACCGCTATCTGCTTGTTTTTGTTTTGCATACTCTACAAGTGCCTGTAAACGTCTTTCATTATCTTTGACATCATTGGTATAATCTACCACATCCACATCGTGGAAGCAATAAAAAGGCAGGTTCATCTTGGTCAAAAACTCAAAAGCAGCATCCATTTTATCCTTTGCACGTTCTACCGCATCTGCTTTTTCATTCCATGGATGGATGATAGTAGGCTCTCCGAATGGATCACCACCAGTAGCTACAAAAGAATGCCAGTAAGCACCAGCGAAACGCAGGTGGTCTTTCATTGTTTTACCAGCAATCACTCTATTTTCGTCATAATAACGGAAAGCCAGTGGGTTATCTGAATCTACGCCTTCGAATTTTACTTGTCCTATTCCTTTGAAGAATTCTTTCTCTCCGGTAATTACGTTTGTCATACGGATACTATTAATGGTTTTGTGTTAGATTAATTGTTTGTTTAAAAGTCTGAGCCAATCCAGGTAAGCAGGTTCATAAGCATCAGTTATTGTGGGTTCAATGAGTTGTAAAGATTTGATTTTGCTGAAGGCCTCTGCCGGTGTAGAAAATATGCCTGCGCCGATTCCTGAACCTAAGGCAGCACCCACACTGCCATCATTTTCATACAGTTCTACCGGAACGCCCGTACTGTTGACGAATGCTTCAAGGAAAAGATTGCTCAGGAAAAGGTTCGCTTTGCCGGCGCGGATCACCGTTGGGTTAAGTCCGTTGGAGCGCATAATATCCAGTCCGTATCTAAAAGAGAAAGCAATGCCTTCTTGTACTGCGCGGAAAATATGTGCCTGTGTATGCAGGTTCAGGTCGATATTTTGAAAATGTACACCTACCAGTTTATTTTCCAGCATTCGCTCTGCACCGTTTCCAAAAGGAAGGATGCGCAGACTATCCGATCCAACTTTTATTTTGCTGCCTTCTGCATTCATTTGCGCATAGCTGGTCTGCGGACCAAATAGGTTTTTTGCCCACCTGTTTAAGCTGCCTGTACCATTAATACACAACAATACACCCAAGCGTTTCTCTTCTTCGGTATAATTCACATGCGCAAAGGTGTTTACCCGCGATTGCGGATCATAAGCGAGTTGGTCGCTCACCCCATAGATGACTCCGGAAGTGCCTGCTGTAGCGGCTACTTCTCCCGGTTGGAGCACGTTTAAGGATAAGGCATTATTTGGCTGATCACCCGCTTTATAGGTAACTGGTGTGCCTGCCGGGATACCTAACAGCTGAGAAATTTCTGTCGTTACCCGTCCGTGCTCTGCAAATACAGGTTTAATTTCAGGGATCAGTCCTTTATCAAATCCGTGGTAATCCATCAGCTCTGCAGACAGGCTATTGGTTTTAAAATCCCAAAATATGCCTTCCGATAAAGCAGAAATACTGGTCGTAATTGCTGAGGTTAGTTTCATCGCGATGAAATCGCCCGGCAGCATGATTTTATCTATTTGTGCATAAATTTCAGGTTCGTTCTGTTTTACCCATGCCAGTTTTGACGCGGTAAAATTTCCCGGGGAGTTCAGCAGATGAGAAAGGCAATGCGTTTCCCCTAATGCTTCAAAAGCGGCGTTTCCAAGTTCTACAGCGCGACTATCGCACCAGATAATACTGTCACGCAATAATTGCTGCTCTTTGTTAACCAATACCAAACCGTGCATCTGGTAAGCGATGCCGATCGCAGAGATATCAGCTGCATTGAACTTGCCGGTCGACTTACATTTTTGAAAAGCCTGTTGTACATGTTCCCACCACATTTCGGGACTTTGTTCTGCCCAGCCTGCTTGTTTAGCTGTGATTGCACTTTCTTCTTCCGGATATTGAGCGGAAGTCACAACTTGCTGCGTTTCCGCATCTACAACAGCAACTTTAATGGAGGAAGTGCCTATATCTATTCCTAGTAACAACATATGGATCGTGATTTCATTGCAAAGTTTATAATGGTTATCAGGAACGAATTTAGGTTAATCTTTTAATATTGCAATCGATTGCCCAATTATTTTTTGCAGTTTTGTATTTCATATGAAACGCCAGAAAAGAACGACTATCTACGATATAGCCCTGAAGCTTAATATAGCGGCTTCTTCCGTATCCAGAGCCTTAAGTAACAGCAGTAAAATAAATGCTGATACTAAAGCACTGGTGCTTAAGACAGCCGCTGAGATGAATTATCAGCATAACGTGATGGCATCTAATCTCCGTAAAGGAAATAATCAGACTATAGGGGTGGTGGTGCCAAGGATCAACCAGAATTTTTTCTCTAACATCATTGCAGGAATTGAGGAGATTACTTATGATAAAGGCTATAATCTGATTATTTGCCAGTCCAACGAGCTGCACGCACGCGAAGTAGACTGTGTAAATACGCTGATTAATCAGCATGTGAGTTGTATTATCATTTCCATTGCTGCGGAAACAGGTAGTTACGATCACCTGCAGCAGGTGCTGGACCGGCAGATTCAGCTGATCCAGTTTGACAGGGTAGTAGAAGCGCTGGACACTTTTAAAGTGATCAACGATAATGAAAAGGCCTCTTTTGAAGCAGTTGCTCATTTAATAGCGCAGGGTTATAAAAGAATAGCACTTTTGGAAGGGCCCCAGCATTTGGATATTTTCAGACAGCGAAAAGAGGGATATCTTGGTGCCCTTGCCAGTCATGATATTCCCGTTTTGGCGGAATTGATGTGTGAAAATGCCTGGACAAAAGAACTGGGAGCGGAGGCAACAGCCAAATTACTGAGTTTGCCTGAGCCCCCGGATGCGATATTTGCCTCCACTTCTGATTTCTCAGCACTGGGTGTGCTGGAGGTTGCGACAGATAAAGGTATTGCTGTTCCGGATTCGCTGGGTATCTGTGGTTATTCCAATGAACCTTTTACGGAAATTACCAGTCCGTCAATCACGACGATAGATCAGCATACAATAAGTATGGGTAAGACGATTGCAAACCTGTATTTCCAGGAGATGGAAGTTCAGGAAACCCTGGCTGAGCCTAAGATCGTGAGCATTATGCCAGAACTGATTATCAGAAAATCCAGTCAGAAAAAAGCTTATTCCTAAATACTTGTCAGATTAAATACCAAGCGGTACTTTTGATAGATGGAGGGACAATCAAAAGCAGAGCGTACCCGGCAGTTTATTATCGAATCTACCGCCGGAATATTCAATATGAAAGGATTTGCAGGAACTTCTTTGTCCGATTTAACCGAAGCTACCCGTTTAACAAAAGGTAGTATTTACGGGAATTTTGAGAATAAGGAAGAAGTTGCCCTTTGTGCCTTTGATTACAACCTTTCAAAAATCAAGCTGGCTATACAGAAAAGGATGCAGCGGTCGCACTCCTTTCAGGACAAACTGATGGTCTATGCTCAGGTATACCATAGTTTTAGAGGAGAACCTTTCCCGGTTGGCGGCTGTCCCATTCTGAACACTGCAATAGATGCCGATGATACGCATCAGCTGTTAAAAGAAAAAGCAGCCCATGCTATAACAGAATGGAAGAAGACGATTATGGAATTGATTAACGGCGGGATGGAATCGGGAGAATTCAAAGCAGATACCGATAGCCTGCAGGTTGCCTTATCTATCATTGCATTGATTGAAGGCGGAATTATGATTGCAAAAGTAACCAATAGTCAGGCAAGTCTTGATAAAATCCTAAAGACTGTTGAGTTGCTGGTTGTACAGCTTAAGGCATAAAAAAGCCTCCGTATGATGAATTCCGGAGGCTTTGATTTGACCTTTTATGGTCTTATCTTATCGTTATACAGATTTGAATACGACAATACCATTGTGTCCGCCGAAGCCGAAAGTATTGCTCATTGTATTTTTGATCTTAGCTGAAACAGCTTCTTTAATTACAATATTCAGGTGACCAGGAATAGCCGGATCAAGCTCCGTGGTATTGATTGTTGGCGGAACAATTCCATCCCGCATAGAAAGCAGGCAAATGATCGCCTCAATTGCTCCGGCTGCACCTAATAAGTGACCCGTCATGGATTTCGTAGCACTGATCAGCAGGTTATTTTTCTCTGTACCTAATAAGTTAACTACAGCATTTACCTCAGATAAATCACCAACCGGTGTAGAAGTAGCATGCGTGTTCAGGTAGTCGATATCAAAAATAGTTAAACCAGCTTCTTCCAGCGCTTGTTTCATTGCATGAGATGCGCCGAGTCCCTGAGGATGGGTAGCCGTCATATGATAAGCATCAGCGGTCATAGATGCACCACCAACTTCACCATATATTTTAGCACCACGTTTTACTGCGTGCTCATATTCTTCCAGTACCAGGGCACCAGCACCTTCACCCATTACGAAACCATCACGGTTCACGTCGAAAGGTTTAGAAGCTGTTTCAGGAGTATCATTCTGTGCAGACATTGCTTTCATTGCACAGAAACCACCTACAGAAGATGCAGAAATAGGCGCTTCAGAACCACCAGTGACGATCACTTTTGCTTTACCCATACGGATATAAGTAAAGGCATCCATAATTGCCGTGTTTGACGTAGCACAGGCAGAAACGGTAGTATAGTTAATTCCCATATATCCGTTGCGGATCGAGATCATTCCTGAAGCCATGTTAGCAATCAGTTTAGGCACAAAGAAAGGACTGTAACGCGGAGTACCATTGCCAAGCGCAAATTCTGAAGCCTGCTGCTCAAAAGTATCCATACCACCCTGACCAGAACCCCAGATCACACCTACATCAAACGGGTCCATTTTGTCAAATTCAAAACCAGAATCTTTAATTGCCTCATCAGAAGCTACTAATGCATATTGCGTAAAACGGTCAGTTCTTTTGATATCTGACCTGTCTAAATGCTGAGCGATGTCAAAGTCTTTAAGTTCACAAGCAAACTGGGTGCGAAATAAAGAGGCATCAAAACGGGTGATTTTTGCTGCACCGCTTTTACCTGCCACTGTATTGCTCCAGAACGTATTTACATCATTTCCAAGAGGGGTTAGTGCCCCGATACCTGTGATAACAACTCTTTTTAACATATGTATTTATAAATTAATAATTGACCAGCAGTTTGATATCCTGCTGATTAAAGATCTAAATTAAGAAATTTTTATACCATTTGGTATTAAACAAATATTTAATACGGTGCGAAAATACAAATAATCAACCATATGAACAGTGTCGTTTGACAACGTAACCGATATTTTGCGGGAAATAACAATGTTATAGCTTAAGGTTGAATAGATTTAGCACGATATCATTATATTTGAAGATCAAATATTAGAAATATAATGTCAGATCAGAAAAAAGAAATATTCGACAGTGTAGCCCAACGACTTAAGATTGAGGGTTTTAATGTAGTTAACCGTGATGAGACCCGTCCATGGGGTGGTTTTTTTGTTATTGATGAGGAACAGGCGCAACAATTTGCCAATGTTTATTTTGACGGATTAAATGTAGAAGACCTGAAAATTTCGGGTAAATTAAGTCCTAAAATTCTAATCGTAGCACCAAATACACGTCTGTCGTGGCAGTATCACCACCGCCGTGCAGAAATATGGAGAGTGGTAAGCGGTACTGTGGGTGTAATCACCAGCGAAACAGATGAACAAGGTGATGTACAGCAACTGGTACCATCTACAACGATTAAGTTGAAGCAGGGAGAAAGACATCGTTTGGTTGGTTTGGATGACTGGGGTATCGTGTCAGAAATCTGGCAGCATACAGATCCGTCTAACCCATCGGACGAATCTGATATCGTGCGTGTATCTGACGATTTCGGCAGATAATACATCAGCAGATTAAGCATGAATAATATACTAAGCACGTTTTGCCTCAGGTGAAACGTGCTTATTCTTTTTTTGTTAAACAAATATCCTTCCTCAACGATCCTTGTTTAAGGGGCTTATATTCACAACATTCCGGTTCATTCTGTTTTCTTTTGCTATTTTTGTCGATTGAACATCTGGCGGAATCTTTTTTTCGTTGATATACCTACAATCTTATGATCATTCTACTATTTTTTCTACTTCATTGGTTTTTATCACTTTTTTCTCAAACATTCTTTTTACACCGTTATGCATCGCATAAAATGTTTAAAATGAATGCTTTCTGGGAGAAGTTTTTCTATACAATCACATTTTTATCCCAGGGATCTTCTTTCCTGAACCCCCGTGCTTATGCTATTTTACACCGCATGCACCATGCCTTCAGTGATACGGAGAAAGATCCGCACTCTCCACATTTTGTGAAAGACGTTTGGGGAATGATGATTCAGACAAAGAATATTTACCTGAACTACGCAAAATATAATGAGGAGCCTGAAGAGCAGTTTCGTGATAAATACCCATCATGGCCACTGATTGATAAAATTGGTGATTCATGGATAACGAGATTGATATTTATCAGCTTCTATATCTGGTTCTACGTAACTTTTGCTACGGCATGGTGGATGTTTTTATTCCTTCCTATCCATTTTCTGATGGGGCCTTTGCATGGGGCTATTGTGAACTGGTGCGGACATAAATACGGCTATTCAAATCACGATAATAACGACCATAGTAAAAATTCTTTACCGCTGGACTTTCTGATGATGGGCGAACTGTTTCAGAATAACCACCATAAAAAACCTAACAGCCCGAACTTCGCTTCCAAATGGTTCGAGTTTGACCCTACTTATCCTTTGATGAAAGTCATGCACTGGCTGCATATCATCAGAATCAGAAAAACATAAATCCACACCATATTGATCTGAATAAAAGGCTCCGGTAAAGGGGCCTTTTATTTTTCTGCGAAAATATAATCTTATACCTATTTGCCATAATGTACGTTATGACATTATCATCTCATTATAAAAACATTTTTGTTTGAATAGGGAGAAATTCTCATTCAGGATAACAATATGTATAGAAATAATGCCAGATTCGCAGTTTATAAAATTAGAATTTTGAAAATTAAGATAACTGCCATTTTCTTTGTCTTGCTGAGTCTTGCCTGCGGAATAACTGCAAGCGCACAAAGTTTACATAAAGTAGGTGGTACAGTGCTGGACACTACAAATACGAGCATCCCAAATGCAATAGTCAGGCTTATTGCCGGGAAGGACACCTTAAACAGCAGTACAGATACTGCCGGGAAATTTGTTTTCATTAACCTGAAGTCCAGTACCGTTTCTCTCCTTGTCCGCAGTATTGGTTATCTGCCTTACCATAAAGAATATACGCTGACAACCTCCTCCCAGGTATTACCTTCAGTTATACTCAAAGCAGAATCCCAGCAATTAAATGAAGTAGTCATCAAAGGTAAGATTGTACCTATGCGTTTGATGAAGGATACCGTAGAATTTAACGCACAGGCATTCGATGTGCGTGAAGGCGATCGCGTGGAGGATTTATTGAAACAGCTGCCTGGTATGGAACTGGATAAAGAAGGCAATGCAACTTCAGAAGGTAAAGCACTGACTAAAATACGGGTTAATGGAAAAGATTTTTTTACAGGTAATGTAAAAGAGTTCATCGCCAAACTACCGGCAAATATTGTGAGCAAACTGCAGGTGATAGATGATTATGGCGAAAAAGCTAATTTTACCGGCATCAAAAGTGGCGAGCCGCAAAAAATACTCAACCTGGTATTAAAACCCAATATGAACAGGGGGCGATTTGCCAAAGGTGCAGTAAGTGCTGGAACAAATGACCGTTATGCCGTAAATCTTGGCAATAATTTCTGGAAGGAGAGCAGTCAGTTAGGTATCAACGCGGATGCCAGTAATACGAACAACGGCACAGGTGTTAATAATAATATTAATCTGGGCGGCGATTATAGAAAAACGTTGAGTAAGGCCCTGGTGCTGAGCGGGAATTATAATTACAGTTACAATAAAAGTGAACTGTCACAGCTGAATTATACGGAGACGGCAAATAAAACGAGTACCATTTTTAACAATTCAACTAATGAATCGTTAAGCAAAAACAATAACCATAATTTTGGTGTCAATGTGCAGTCCACAAACAAAGAGAATTTTTTGCAGGCTGATGTAAGGGGTACGCTCGCTAACTCAATCAGTAATGCACTCAACTCCTCTACACAAAGCGAGGCGCTGACGGGGACACAGACGAGGACTAACAGACAAGATCTTTTAACACGAAGTAAATCCAATCAACGCAGTCCGAATCTGAATGCGAATTTGATGTTGGGTCGCCATTTTAAAAAAGAGGGCAGGAGTCTGACTGCCGGTGCTACTTTTAGTAATTCCATCAGCAATAATAACGACGACTTATACAATAGTATCGGCTATTATGATCCGGTTAGCGATTTAAAAGTTAAAGACTCATTATTAAATACCCTCGTTTTAACCCGGAACAGAACCAAAGGAGGCACCGCGAATTTTACTTATACCGAGCCACTTGGGAATCCAAAAGATACAGTTGCGAAGAAAAATATAGATATCAGTTATGTGTTTTCACTCACACATACAGGAAATGATCTGGAGACTAATCTCAATAATGACATAGGTGCAATCAGCCGTATAGATTCATTGAGCAATAAGTATACTTCTACATTCAGCACACACACTATAGGCCTGAATTACCGGTACGTAACCGATAAACTGAATTATAGTCTGGGAGTCACCGGACAGCCTAATCTATTAACCGGATCATATGAGGGGCGTGAAGATAAAATTCACCGTTCCGGGTTTAACTTTTCTCCATTAGCACGGGTTTTTTACAAATTGTCGCCCAACCAGATCATCACTTTTAATTATAACGGGAACAGTGTGGCGCCGGACTTTAACCAGTTACAGCCCGTTCGGGACACGAGGAATCTGCAGAACGTAATCATTGGAAATCCGGAATTAAAAGCCGCGTTTAACCATACTGCAAGTATCAGCTTCCGTAATGTGAATACAACCAACGGACAGACTTTGCAGGTTGCATTAATCGGTGGAACGGTTCAGGATAGGGTAGTCAGTAATTCTATACGTATAGTTGATACGTTGAATACTTTTAAACAGGAGACACGTTACCTGAACACAGATGGAAATTATAACCTGGGAGGTAATTATAATTTTTCTCTTCCGCTGGGCAGTAAAAAATATAACCTTGATTTCAAAGGAGGTCTGAGTTATAACCGTCAGGTCTCTTTTACAGAAGGAGAGAAAAACTTCGGCAAAGGACTGAACCTTAATCAGGGTTTAGCTTTCAGGATGAATCAAAAGTGGCTGAGGATGAGTTCAAATGTAAATTATACCTATAGAAGTAATGTCTATTCCATTTCTACACTGCCACAAAATACGATACAGACCTGGATGTTTAATGTAGATGCCAGGACTTTTATTCTGAGGAGTCTCACTGCTGGTGTTGCTGCGGCAAAAACCATTAACCAGGGATATTCACTTGCTGCATCCAACCCGTTAATTGTTAATGGATATATCGAGAAAACCTTCTTTAAGAACAGAATGGCCAGTTTGAAGATTGAGGGGAATGACTTGTTAAATGAGGGTAACAGTCTGAACAATACGATCTCAGGTAATGTGACTACAGAGACCAGATCCAACCAGATTACAAGATATTTTTTGTTTAGCCTGAATGTGAGGCTGGATAGTTTTGGGGGGTAATTTAATAAAAACCATAAAAAAAGGGGTTGACCTTTCGGTAACCCCCTGATGTATATCAATAAATTTTAATCTGTTTTTGCTTTTGGTCTTGAATTGTTGAATCTGCGGTTTCCACCACCATTGCCGCTTCCGCCACCTGGTTGTCTTTTTGCACCACTCAGATTTGGTTTATGCTCCGTTCTTTCCGGGCGTGCACCTCTTGATGGTTTGCTTTTACCTTTTACTTTTGCAGCTGCTGCGCCAGACATCAGGCTCTGCCAGCTCATTGCATAAGGGTGATCTTCCTGAACCGGAATTTTGATAGCGATTAATTTTTCGATATCATCCAGGTATTCCTTTTCTTCTCCATCGCAGAAAGAGAAAGAGATACCACTGTTACCTGCACGTCCTGTACGTCCGATCCTGTGTACGTAAGTTTCAGGTACGTTAGGCAATTCATAGTTAATAACGTGAGTTAACTCATCCACATCAATACCACGTGCTGCAATATCAGTAGCTACAAGAATACGTGTAGTTTTCGCCTTAAAATTAGTTAAAGCTCTTTGTCTCGCATTCTGAGATTTATTACCGTGAATGGCTTCAGCTTTAACACCGACTTTAATCAGGTCTTTAACAATACGGTCTGCACCATGTTTAGTACGTGTAAATACTAAAGCTGTAGCGATCGTTTTATCTTTCAGAATATAGATTAAAAGATTTTTCTTATCATTTTTATCTACATAGTAAATTGACTGCTCAATTTTTTCTGCTGTTGAAGACACAGGTGTTACTTCTACTTTTAAAGGGGTAGTCAGGATTGTATCCGCTAACTTCTGAATTTCAGTTGGCATGGTAGCCGAGAAAAACAATGTTTGTCTTTTAGCAGGAAGTTTTGCGATGGTTTTCTTTACATCATGGATAAAGCCCATGTCCAGCATTCTGTCTGCCTCATCCAATACAAAGATTTCAATATCTTTCAGGTTGATGAATCCCTGGTTCATTAAATCAAGCATTCTGCCTGGAGTAGCGATCAGGATATCTACACCGCGGTGTAAAGCATCAGTTTGTGATTTCTGACCTACTCCACCAAAAATAACCAGGTGGCGTAAAGAAAGGTTTTTGCCATAAGCCTTGAAACTTTCTTCAATTTGTATAGCCAGCTCACGTGTTGGTGTTAATACCAGCGCCCTGATCGGTCTTTTAGGGTTTTTGGCATTATCATGTTCTTTATTCAGCAACTGAAGCATTGGGATGGCAAAAGCTGCTGTTTTACCAGTACCAGTTTGTGCGCAGCCTAATAAATCTCTGCCGGTTAGTATAGTGGGAATCGATTGTTCTTGTATGGGTGTTGGGTTAGTATAACCCTCTGCTTGCAGCGCTTTTAGAATAGGCTCAATCAGGTTTAATTCTTCGAATAACAATGTGTTTGAATTTAATGTGTATAATGTTGAAGAAACGTTTATTCGCCATTTTACTAATAAATAGACTGTTGTTTAAACATTTACGTTTCAGACGCAAATATACATATAAGTTCTGTAACTATTTGTCTTCTTTAAAACGGCTGAAAAACAATAATGCAAAAAGGCATAAAACAAAGCCAACCATGCCATTTAACCTTAAGCCAAAGTCATTACCAGGATCTTTACCATAGATAGTCAGCATCGCAAAGATGGCGATCCCTAAAGTCTGCCCCAGTTTGACAAACAGGTATTTTACGGCAAAGAACATCCCCTCATGATTTTCACCCGTTTCAGAGGTGTCTTTCTGAGCAATGTCTGCCAGGATCGCATTAGGTAAAATTCCCAGGGCTGCTAAAGGAAAGGAGGCGCAGATCACCAGGATATACATTTGCATGGTAGGAGAGAAGGGCATTTTTCCCAGGAAATAGATCGTTACAAAAATAAGACTGAGTATACCAAAGGCAAAAAGTACCAGTGGTTTTCTGCCAAACCTTTTTGCACCATAATTGATGAAGGGGTAGAAAAATAGGGAGAGTACGACCATGATCCCCATAAACATGCCGCCGGCGGATTCCGGCAGTTTCAATAAAACTGTCACAAAATAAAGCAATCCGCTGGAGATAATGCTCAATGCGGTATAGTAAGAGAAATCCGAGATCAGATAATATTTAAAATTGGCATTCCTGAAGGTGTTTTTAATGGCGGGCAGCAGCGCGATATGTGTAGGTTTGCCTTCCGTGTATTCTTTTTCGTTGATGAATATGACCGGCAGCAGCATCACGATTCCCGAAAAGATACTTAGTCCGTAGATAGTGTACTGCAGTGCTTCCATTCTTTCCTGCACCAGGAAAACGTGCTGAATCAGGTCGGCAAAGTTATTTGTCATTGCTGATAAGATCATGCCCATCACAAAGCCTACCTGCTGGAAGGTGGACAGCTTAACCTTTTGATCTGCCGTATGTGCAAGTTCTGCCAGGAGCGCATTATAAGGGATGATATAAGTAGTGACCGACATGAAAAATCCAACCAGCATTAAGGTTAGCCACCATGCATTTGCTGTAGATTCTGCCTTTACCAGCGGGTGAAAAATTAATCCGCAGAAAATAACTGCCGGGATAATTGCATAACGCATCATAGGTATTCTCCTGCCATCCGGGTTTTTACTGCCATCACTTACTGAAGCGATGAATGGATCATAAAAGGCATCGAATAATCTTCCTGAAGCAGCGATGAGAGAAAGGATATTAAATGCTCCAAACACCAGTAACTGCGGAACAAGTGGTGTTAGGCCAGAATTGTTGGGCGGCAGGTAAAAGTAAGGAAGCATGACGATGATGATGTTCGTCATGATGCTCCATCCCATCATTCCCGCGGCATAAGCAATCTCCTTTCTTAATGGCAACTCCCTAATCTGCATCGGCAATTTTTGTATTTAAGAACTTCGAAATAAAATAGATCACCATAAAGCCGGCAAAAATCAGCAGTCCGTTGAGTGCCGCCGAAGGATCATCCTGATAGATACTGATACCAACAAAAAAGAAAAAAGAAATAAAGAGGATCGGTACAACCGGATACCATTTTAAGGTATAAATAGTACTGTTGTCTAAATGAGCAGTCTTTTTGCGCAGAATAAATAAGGTGGCTGCTGAGCTTGCCGTACCGATACATTCAAGAATGATGGAATAGTTCAGAATTTTATCGAAGGTTTGTGCAAAAAATAAAGTAATGATGACCAGTGCCGTAAAAGTGGTAAGGCTGATCACCATCACATCCGTTCTTTTACTCTTTTGTGCAAATATGGCTGGAAGTGCTTTTTCTTCGCCCATGGCATACATTGCCCGTGGGTTGCTCAGCAGATTTACATTGACATAGCCCAAAACAGAGAGAAAGATAACGCCGGATAAGATAGTATATCCCGCCGGACCAAATATCTTCCCTGCAAGAATTGCTGCAATGCTATTCGCTGTTTTCAGCTCCTCAAATCCAATCACTTTTACATAAGCATAGTTGATCAGCAGGTACAGGGAGATAATGATGAAAAGCCCTATTTTAATTCCTTTGGGAACAATAGTTTTGGCATTCTCGACCTCTCCACCGAGGTTGATTGTTTGTGTATAACCAGCAAAAGAAAATGTAACGGCAATGAGGCAGACGCCTAGAGCTCTGCCGTAATCTGACCATACCGGTAAACCACCGGAAGCAGTTTTAAAAACAGGATAGACTGACGCTGTATTCCCGCCAGTAAAAATTGCACAGATCAGCATAAGCACGAGGGTGATTTTGATGACTGTTAATATATTCTGTGCTTTCGAGCTGGCGCGTAAGCCCAGCAGGTTGATCCCATAAAAAATAAGTACCGTAATACCGGCAATTAATAATTTTGAGGAGTCGGTCTGATGAGCGGTAGGAAGGATGACACTACTCAGGTATTCTGATCCGATCAGCGTAACTCCTGCCATTGATGCTGCACTGGTGAGCACTACAACTCCATTTACAGCAAAAGCAACAGAGGGGTGGTAGCAGGCAGAGAAGATTTTATAATAACCACCTGTCACAGGAAACCTGGAACCTATTTCCGCATAAATAAGTGCTCCGCAGTAGGCGACTATTCCTCCGATAATCCATGCCAGAAAAAACAATTCAGGGATCTGTGCTTTTGCGGCGACAGATACCGGGGTGCGGAAAATACCCATTCCGATCACTAAACTAACAACGATCATGGATAGATCGAAAAGGGAGAGCTGTTTCTTAGGCTGCATGCATCAAATAAATAATGGATGAAGGTACGGCAAAATGTGCATTTGTTGAAAATTGTAGGATAACTAAGACGGTTATTTGATTAAATTTGTAATTCTACTCAAAAATTATGGCTGAACCGATTTATAACGACGATAGTATACGCTCACTGGATTGGAAAGAACACATCAGGCTGCGTCCTGGTATGTATATCGGAAAATTAGGTGATGGATCTGCACATGACGATGGAATTTATGTATTGCTGAAAGAGATCATGGACAACTCGATTGATGAGTTTGTGATGGGCTCGGGAAGGATTATAGATATTACAGTTTCTGACTCTAAAGTAAATATCCGTGATTATGGCCGTGGAATACCTTTGGGTAAGGTGATCGACTGTGTGTCGAAAATCAATACCGGTGGTAAGTATGATAGTAATGCTTTCCAGAAATCTGTAGGATTGAACGGGGTAGGTACCAAAGCCGTAAATGCATTGTCTACTAACTTCGTGGTACAGTCATACCGTGATGGTAAAACTAAAAAGGTAGAATTTTCAAAAGGAGAGATCGTTACTGATCACCCGATCATAGATACTACACAGCGGAATGGTACAGCGATTACATTTTATCCTGATGATACTATTTTCCGTAATTATCATTATATCCCTGCATTTGTAGAGAGTATGATCTGGAATTATGTGTTCCTGAACACGGGACTTACGGTGAATTTTAATGGTCAGAAGTACTTTTCAGAGCGAGGTTTATATGATCTGCTGAATAAAGTGGCCGATGTAGAAAATCTGCGTTACCCTATTATTCACCTGTTAGGGAATGATATAGAAATTGCAATGACACATGGTCAGCAATACGGTGAAGATTACCATTCATTTGTGAATGGACAACATACTACCCAGGGGGGGACACATCAGGCAGCTTTCAGGGAAGCGGTAGTGAAAACAATCAGGGAGTTTTATAAAAAAGAATATGAAGCATCGGATATCCGGGCATCTATTATAGCGGCAATTTCTGTACGTGTGCAGGAACCCGTATTTGAGTCGCAGACCAAAACCAAACTAGGCTCTCAGAATATGGGGCCGGAAGGGCCTTCTGTGCGTACGTTTATCGGCGACTTTGTAAAGAAGGAGCTGGATGATTACCTGCATAAACACACTGATGTTGCAGATGCATTATTAAAACGAATCCTGCAGTCAGAACGTGAACGTAAGGACATTGCCGGTATTAAAAAACTGGCGAACGACCGTGCAAAAAAAGCTTCCCTGCACAATAAGAAACTGCGCGACTGTAAGGTGCATTTCAATACACCGCATGATAAAAGATACGAAACTACACTCTTTATTACTGAGGGTGATTCTGCTTCGGGTTCTATCACAAAATCAAGAGATGTAGATTGTCAGGCCGTATTCAGCTTAAAGGGAAAACCATTAAACTGTTATGAGCTGACAAAAAAAGTAGTGTATGAGAACGAAGAGTTCAACCTGCTGCAACATGCGCTGAATATTGAAGATGGACTGGACGGCTTACATTATAACAATATTGTAATCGCGACTGATGCCGATGTGGATGGTATGCACATCAGGCTACTGATGATGACTTTCTTTTTGCAGTTCTTTCCTGACCTGGTAAGAGCGGGACATGTTTATATTTTACAAACACCATTGTTCCGTGTCCGCAATAAAAAGGAAACCATTTACTGCTACAGTGATGATGAGCGCAAGAAAGCAATCGTTAAATTGGGTAACAAGCCGGAAATAACCAGGTTTAAAGGGCTGGGAGAGATTTCCCCTGATGAGTTTGGTTTGTTCATTGGTAAAGATATCCGGCTGGATCCTGTGATTTTAAAAGATCAGACGATTAAAGGATTGCTGGAATATTACATGGGTAAAAATACGCCAGACAGACAACAGCACATTATCAGGAATCTTAGAATAGAGAAAGATACTATTGAGGAACTGATTTCATCAGATGCTGATGCAGCTACCGCCGCAGTTTCGGAGGATATTGTTGAAGTAGCTTAATCTTTTAATTGTAGACTTAAATGTAGATCGGTTCAACTTGATATCGCAAAATGTGATATCAAGTTGAACCGATCTACATTTAAATTAATCCTTTGCGAGGACTGTATCTTCAGGATGTTGCGGAGGCAGTACATCAACCTTCTCCTCTACAATCGTAATCTTAGTGTGTACCGCATATTTACTCGGACGTATCCCTCCATCAAACTTCTCTGCATATGCCTGTGTAAATTCAGCACCGAAGTATAAAATGATAGCTGTATAATAAATCCATAAAAGGATGACAATGATTGAGCTGGCTGCACCAAAAGCTGATCCCGGATTGCCTTTCTCAATATATATTCCTATCACATATTTACCAAGGCTAAATAGCAGTGCTGTAAACAACGCACCGATAATAGCCGATTTCCACTTCAGGTCCACATCTGGTAATACCTTAAATATAATGGTGAATACGGCGGTAACAGCCGCGAGTGTAATGGCATTGTTTACGATATAAATCAGCAGGGTTGCGGTATCACCAGCAACAGGTATCACATCACCGACATTACTGTTTTTTACCAGATAGCCGAGTTTGTCACCCAAACTGACGACAACGCTATTAATTACCAGCGAAACCAGTAACAGGAAACCCATCGAAACGATTAAGGAGAAAGAGAGCAGCCTGTTGGTCAGCATCTTCTTCCAACCCTTTTTTGGTACGGCCTTTACTTTCCAGATCAGGTTAATACTATCTTGTATTTCTATAAATATAGCGGTGGCACCTACGATCAGTGTAATTGTACCTACAATTAAACCAAAGGTGCTCTTTCCGGTCAGGTTTGCATTGTCAACGAATCCCTGCAGTTGTTTCGCTGCATCCCGGCCCACCATACTGCTAATCTGATCAAACAGTTCTGTTCCCGGATTCAGCTTATTACTAAAAAAAATACTTGCTGCAGCCATGATGATGATAATCATCGGTGTAAGTGAAAATATAGTGTAATAAGCAAGGGCTGCACTTAGTTTCATTACCCTGTCTTCTATAAAACCCTTACCCGCTGCTACAAACAGATGGTAAAGGGCAATAAAAAAATGTCTTATTTGATGTACTAACTTCATTCTTTCGCTTAAAAAGGATATCCAATCCCGATGTTATAAATTAAATTTTCACTTCTCCATTCCTTGTCGCCAAAAGCGATTTTGTCGAAGACCCAGCGGTCGCCTGGCGCAAGATATGGTTTTCTTACAGGGAAGGCAACATCCAGACGAATAACGAAGATAGTCGCATCAACACGTAGACCGGCACCAGTACCTACCGCCAATTCACTTAATGCTCTGCTCGCTTTAAAACCTGAACCTGGTCTTCCCGTGGTTGCCGGCCGATCTGCTGTGGCAGGGGTGCCCAGATCTTCTTTCCTTAACCAGATATTCCCGGCGTCTGCAAACAAAGCACCATATAAAACGCTCACCAGCTTAAAGCGAAGCTCGGTATTCATCATCAGTTTAATATCCCCACTCTGATCCGGAATAACATTGGGATTCAAAGTAGCATCATTTTTATAATAATAAGTTCCCGGACCTAATGATCTGGCTGCGAACGCGCGTATATCATTACTACCTCCTGCAAAAAACTGTCTTACAAAAGGTAAAGAAGTATTATTTCCGTAAGCATATCCATATCCGATATTCAGCCTGTTCGCCCAGGTAATATTACGCGTAAGTTTGAAATAATCCCTTAAATCTAATTCTGCTCTTACAAATTGTGACAGATCTGTATTGAAAAGCTGTTTTTTACCCTGGTCGTTTTTGCCGACAAATGCGCCCCAAACATTTCCACCTGTCTCGAGACTCCCACTGAAATAAGTGGTATTTCTGCGGGAATCATCCATCTGATTACTATAGGTGAAGTTATAGTTACTTCCAATAATAAACTGAGGTTCTAAAATGTTACGCAAACCAATCAGGAATAAACTATCGCGTTTTGCACTATCAACACTTGATTTTACATAGTTAATAGAGATTGGATTAAATGTATGCTCTTTGTGGATATTCTCTTTCCAGTTATAGCCAAATTCTCCCTTAAATGAATTAAGACCGTACAAAGACCCTCTGTTTATTCGCTGATAAGATAGGGAAGTAATCGTTTTGGGAATAAAGGCTGTAGTGCTTTTCGGTTTATAAAATGGTACAATAAACCTTGGGAAAGTAAGCTTTGCTTCTGCGGTGATGGAATTGGAGTTTAATCCTTTTGAAGCACCACTAACCTGAGTCTCAAATCCACCGCTCACACTCACATCCAGCTGTTCCGCACCCCTGAAAAGGTTTCTGGTAGTTTGAGTCACTTTCACTTCTGATCCCACAAAGTTGTTGGATTTACTGGTTCCTGTTACACCAAATGACAATGAGTTTTTCTTTAATGGCGTAAGGTAAATATTCAGGTCCAGTTCATCATTTTTGAAACTATCCAAAGGAAGGAATTCTGCTCTTACGTCCTGAAAAGCATTGATATTAACCATCCTGTTAAGCGACCGGCTATGATCTGTTCTATTGTATGTTTCTCCTTTTTTGAAGAATACCAGTCTGTCAAAAATTCTTGGTTTGAACGTATTCCTGTTATCATATATCCTAAAATCATTATATTCTAAAGGAGTTAGCTTTCTAAGCGCGCTATCTCTTCTGAGTGAATAATTAGGGTAAATATTGATGTTTTTAATGGTATATGGTTTTACACCTGCATCCGGTGCAATATCTTTTACTTTGACAGTCACATTCACCAGATTTTTACCAATGGTGCTATCTACCTGTAAGATCATATAATCAGGAGCAAAGTAAAAGTAACCACGCTCTTTGAGGTCGTTATCAATCCGGATACGTTCATTTTTAAAAACATCAAGATCATAAAAATCACCAACTTTGATGAGACTGTTCCCTTTTTTTTCATTGATGATAGCAGATAAATTACCCGTGTCCTTTGGGAAAGTTACGCTGTTAATCTTGTAGCGGTCGCCCGTGTTTGCTGTATATATCGCTTTGGCTTTCCTGTTTTTAACAACAGTATCGCCAGTTACCACCGACTGCAGGTATCCTTGTGAAATCAGGAAACTGGTTAATACATCATTATTATACTGGATTTTAACCTGATCTAATAATACAGGAGGTTCTCCCACCTTTGTACGTAACCAATGTTTGAAACCCTTTGGTTTTTTAGGTTCACCTGCGAGGTTATATATATATAGTTTGGGCTTCAGCCCTAAAATAGATTTATTGGGTCTTGGTCTGGTTTTACTCTCTAACGTTGCTTTAACATCTTTTTCATTATCAATCCTGCCTGATGAGTCAGGATTGATTTTAACCTCAGCTCCTGTATATAAGTTCTGTCCAGGTTTTAAATATTTAGTATTGCTGCAGGCAGCCCAGATTAGGCATACTAAGATAAATAAGCTGAGTTTAATTAGTTTTTTCATTTTTGGGCTTCTGTTCTGTTTTTGACTTGTTTCTATTTCTTTTCTTCTGGAAAATCTCTCTGAACTTATTGTAATCTACCACCAGTGCAAATCCCAATCCGGTTTCAATAATCTGGCCTTCTACCACACCTTCATTTTGGTTGCGACGATAAGCTCTCAAGCGATACCTGCCATCGGCAGATAATGCATATTCTACGTTAACGTTACCAGCAATATTACTAGAGCTTTGTCCCTGCGGCTGCGGACCTTCAAGTCCGAATGAGCTACCCACCGTTACCGTTAGTCTGTCGTTTAATAATTTTTTAGACAGGCCGATATCAAGGTCAGTTTTTTGCTGCAGAGATCCGGTAGAGTAATCTTCTGAACTATTTACCCCGAAGTTGATATCCACACCCTGAATCAGATCTGAGGCTAAATTATTGAGCTGCTCTGTTAATAATTTGCTTACACTAGAGCGCGCCAGGGTTGATACTCCGCCACCACCTCCGGCAAGACTCTGGAATGGATTACTCGCCATAAACCTGTTTAGTGCCAGTAAAGAGAATACTTGTTTATTCAATTCGTTCTCATCCCTGTTCACCTGTAATATTCTCGGATATACTGAACCTCCTCCTGCACCACGTTCATTTTCAGGTAAGTCCAGTCTGAATGAAATAATAGGTTTCATTAATTCACCTTTCATAATCATATAAACCTGAACTGGTATTTTGGTTTTTAACGCGACATCGTCTTCTTTGTTCATCAGATCTATCGGTGCTGCATTTACCTCATACATTGCAGATAAATTTACATTAGCAGACATCGGGTCACCTGTCCACACTATAGTGCTACCTTTAATCAGCTTAAATTCTTTTCTACCCAGTGCACTTACTGAAATGCCAAATACACCATCATTTATTTCATAACGTCCTGTTACGCTTATTTTTCCACTCGGATCCATTGTTGCATTTAAATCTGCTGTTCCCCGAACCTTAAGCGCATCTCCATTTTGGGGGTCAATCACTACATTCAGTTCTGCCTCAGGATCTACATTAATATCTGCAGTTAGGTTAATTCCTTTTATAGGTGCTTTATTTATACTGTCCGCCTTTAGCGCTTTTTGTCCGTTATAAGGAGCAACATCGGCATCAATAAATTGTACAATACCTTCCTGATCTATTACAGAAGGATCAGCTGTTGGCATTGCAAAAAAGAACTTGGTTCCTTTTTCTACCTTAACCGTCATGTTTACATCAGGCTGATTCATATCACCTCTAACCTTAATATTACTAGTCAGGAATACCGTACCATAAATCAACTCATTATCGGCAGCGGTAGAGTTTAACGCCCGGAAATTATTTGTCTTAATGTCCATATTGAACTTAAAGTTCGTATAGTCAGTAGTTAAGATGCCGCCGTTGATTGTTGCTCTTTTATTGAGTGAATCAATAATCGTAAAGTTGTTGAAATTTACGCCCTGATCTGTAAAACTGATCGTTTCATTTGGCATTCTTAAATAAGAGTTTACATAGGTTGCATTGAAAGCTACCTGGTTGAATTTCACATCTCCCAATACTTTGGGCTTTGCCACCGCACCGGTAACTTTTAATTGACCAGTAACTGTTCCTGAACCTTGCTTGATCTGTCCCATAGAAACACTCTCCAGTGATTTCATGTCGATTTTATCTATATTCACTGTAAGATCCAATGCGCTTTCCCTTTTCGTGTAGTAGAAGCCATTTACCCTTAATTCATGTACCCCTGTTAACGCAATGTTGGTTTCAAAGGCATCCGCAGTATTGTTATTTACAGCAATACGCAGTGTACCCAACTGGTCTTTCTGGTAACGTAGTCTATCAATAGTCATGTTGGCTTCGAATTTAGGACTGGCCATTAATTCTTTCACATCCACGGTACCATTAATTACGCCACCTACCAAGGCGCTGTCTTGCGCTGCAAACTTAGTCAGTGTCTCAATTCTGAAATCTTTAAACTCTACTTTGAGAGGGGAGTTAGGTGTTGCATTCAGACTATTAATACTCAGTAACTGATTATCCTTACTCAGGTTAAACTGATTAGCCAGGATACCTGAGGAACCAAACTGGATATAGTTTTCTGGTGATACTGCCCATTTCTCGTAATCAAGCAATAACTTATCAGGGTCAAAACTAAAGCGGAAATTTTTGTCCATAGACTTGAATGTACCACCCAGCATATATTTGTCTTTAAGCTTACTATCTCTCAAGAATATATTTACGCCAAGCACATTATTATCAGCCTGTCCGCTTAATTCCGTATTATATAAGGCTAATGAAGGACTCTGTACGTGACCTACCAGTAACTTATAATTCAGCTGCTGGTTCGCGTTATCTACCGTCAACTTTGTACTGTCTATCTTATAATCGCCATAAACCACCTGTGGGAACCATGCATTCATGATCAGGCTGTCCTTTTGTGTGTCCAGCAAACCGCTGATCCGTGAAGGAGAGAAGGTCGTTAATGTCGGTACAAACTGTTTGAGCAGTTTACTATTGTAAATATTCATGCTGAACCTGAAGCGTTGTTCCGGAATTTTAGTTACTACACCAAAAGCATAATATTTATTGATCTGGTTGATCATGGCGGTGGCCAGGTTAGTAAGCTGATATTTCCCATCCACCCTTGCACTGAGTATTTCAGATTTCAAACTCAGCATATTATGATTTGCATCGGCTTCTGAATGAACATCTATTGTATCTACATTGATCCGTTGGCCATCTTTCACTACCTGCAGACTCCTGATGCTCACATCGCCATTCAGATAATCCGGATCAGCAGTTTTGATGTCCGCTTTCACCAGACCTGCTAATGAAAGTTGCGTCGGACTAAAATTCAGTTGCTGCAGATTCACCTGCTTCAAATTAAGATCTGCCTTTACTGCCGGATATTTACCCGCCATATTTACTAAAGCAGTAAGATTGAAATTGGCATTGCTATCAGCCATATTGCTTTTCAGGTTTAATTTCTGAGCAGCATAAGTGCCATTCAATATTAAATTCCTGTAAGTGTATTTATTGTAATAAGCACTGACTACCTGTCCGTTTAATTTGACATTCGCTGTTTTTGCATCCAGTCCGGTTCCGTTAACTTTTGCCTTAACAGTTATTCTTCCCAAAGTGGGCTGCATTTTTATTAACCGGCCAACATTGAAATTATTCAGGTTGATATCTGCCGTGTAACTTTCTTTTCCCTTTGGTCCTTTCATTGAAGCCAGCAATTTAGCCGATCCCATGTCTGTATTGATATTAAATCCAGTATTGAAATTGGTCATTGAGCCTTTGAATTTACCATTGGCTACAATTCTGTTAGGCAGTTCTATATTTGCCGGCAGTGATTTTTTAGGAATTACTACTAACAGATCTCCTTTAGACAGAGAGAAACGTTTGATATTCAGATCGAGGAAAGTTTTATTTACATCAGGCAAACCTTTTACAGTACCAGTAACATCTATGTTTGTACTCTTTAGTCCGCTGATCTGCAATTGAGGGATCACGAGGTTATTCATATACCCGTTAACTTTTGCATTGATCTTAATCTTCTCATTCCTGTAATTTGCAGGTACAGCATCGCTGAAATAGGTAGCATCCTTTAAACCTAAAATCGAGTTTTTAACCTGCAATGATAACTTTACACGTTCGGGATGTTTGGTTAGATCTTCCAGCGAAGTGTAGTTCAGCTCTGTATTGTTCTCAATATTTGTATTGGGTGTTTTAAAAATCAGGTCCTTAATTTTAACCATTTTATCATTATACACCACATCTCCCTGCAGTTTAGAAAGCTCGAAACCACTTTTTTCTTTCAGTGTTCCGCTTTTGACATTTACTTTTATGCCAGCTGCGCTGTAAGAAAGCGCTTCAGCTTCAAGACCCAGGTTATTTATTTTCAGGTGGTTAAAGTCCATTCCTTTTGGAGTGGGTTTAGCACCAAGATTATCAAATTGTATCTTGTTTTCTGCAAGATTAAGTTTGCCTACCAGTATAGCCATTGCGGAGGGTTTTGCAGCGGCTACAGTATCGGCTTCTTTTACGGGGGCAGCCGGTTTGAATGCGAACAGGATATTGGATTTTTTCAGCGTAGCCTCATCCAGTTTAATATCAGTTTTTGTAAGATCCGCAAAAAGTTTGGTCAGGGTCAGCTCATTCACATCCAGATCCGCTCTTGTATCAGAAAGCATGTCATCATACTTTATCTTTACATTGTTCAGCGCGATATCCTGCACTTCAACCAGCGGTAATTTTCCTGTTGCAGATTTAGCCGTATCCAGACTCTCTTCTACTGCTGCGGCAAGTTTTGTGAGCGGTTTCTGCTGTAAATACTTTAATGAGGTGTTTTTTAACAGCACATCTTTAATTACATAGTGCTGATTGGCCATATCAAAGTCCTTGATATTGGTTTTAAACTCACCCAATTTCACACTCACGTCATTACCAATTACATCATCCCTGAATACAATACCAATATCTGTAAGGCTGATTTTGTTCACAGAGAACTTCATTGTCGAAGTCGTATCTTTCTGCACCTGATCCTCCGGTTTTTTTTGCTCAGACATGAACGCATCAATCAGGAATTGATAGTTAAAAGTCGTGTCCGGATCAATCCTGGTTACATTTGCTCTTAACTTCTCCAGCTCAATACTATTGATTTCTACCGTATTTTTAAGCAGCTTGAATAAGCTGATATCTACCGAGAGTTTTTGTGCGTACAGTAAAGTATCACCTTTTTTGTCCGCCATATAGAACTTGTTCAGCACCACATCTTTTGGAAGCGCAATTTTGATGCTTTCGAGACTGACTTCAGTATGAGTTTTATTTTTCAGGTAATTGATCGCTTTATCTTTAACGAAGTTTTGAACAGCCGGAACGTTTAAAGAAACAGCGATAGCTACTACCAACATGATTATGATGGCAAAAATCCACAAAATAACCTTTAAACTTTTGCGTACGTATTTATTCAATGTGATATGAATTTTAAGTTTTTAATCTTGAAAACGATAACTAAAACCATGCCATGCTGGTTTAATCTCGTATGTACTACAAGAGGGCTGAGATTTTGTTTAATTAATTTAAAATTTTGTTCGATATATTTTGCCTGGTCCGGGCGGGGGTATAAGATTTAAACATTATATTAGATGCCCAATATAAATATGCCAGTATAAAATCTGATATTTTTACGATTACTGCCTCTGATTCTAATACCTATGATAAATAAATTAAACTTTTCCATTTCATACGAGGCATACGACCATCTTGATGAACTGGAACAGCAAGACCAGCTGCTGTGTGCGGCAGCAGAAAAAGCATTGCGAAACTCCTACTCACCATATTCAAACTTTAAAGTCGGGACCGCTGTAAGGCTGGCCGACGGGCAGATTATTTTAGGCAGCAACCAGGAAAATCTTGCTTATCCATCCGGTCTGTGTGCTGAACGTGTTGCGCTGTTTACCATTGGTGCGGCTTACCCCGATGCCATTATTGAAAGTATGGTGATTACCGCTCATACCGATAATTTCAAAATTGTACAGCCGGTTACCTGCTGTGGAGCCTGTTTACAAGTAATGTCTGAATTTGAACAAAAGCAGAAAAAAGAAATAACAATTATCTTCTACTGTATTGACGGCCAGATCCTCAAAGTAAATGGAGTGAAAAGTTTGCTTCCTTTTGCATTCGTAGAAGATCGGCTGGCAAAATAGACTGAATTTTAGCTATATAATCCATTTAGTCACAAACTGTGGGAAAATTGTGTTCCCAAAATTTCACAGGATGCCTTATATTTACAGCATCCAACAATTTTCTTGATGAGCGACGAATTAGATAATAACGTAAACGAAGAGACAAAACATAACGTAATTCCTATTAATGGTCTGTACGAAAACTGGTTCCTCGATTATGCCTCTTATGTAATTTTGGACCGTGCGGTGCCCCATATTAATGATGGTTTGAAACCTGTTCAACGCAGGATTATGCACTCGCTGAAAGAGATGGACGACGGACGTTTCAATAAGGCGGCAAACGTTATCGGAAATACGATGAAGTATCACCCGCATGGGGATGCATCTATCGGCGATGCAATGGTGCAGATAGGGCAGAAAGATCTGTTGATCGACTGTCAGGGTAACTGGGGAGATCCGATTACGGGCGACAGTGCCGCTGCGCCGCGTTATATTGAAGCACGTTTATCAAAGTTTGCAAATGAGGTCGTATTTAATTCTGATACAACGATCTGGCAGCTGAGTTATGACGGGCGTAACAATGAACCGCTTACTTTACCTGTTAAGTTTCCTTTGTTACTGGCACAGGGAGCAGAAGGTATTGCAGTGGGGCTCGCAACGAAAGTAATGCCGCACAATTTTATCGAGTTGCTGGACGCTTCGATAGAGATTTTACAGGGCAACAGACCTAATATCCTTCCTGATTTCTTTACCGGTGGTATGGCAGATTTTTCTGCTTATAATGAAGGAATGCGCGGTGGTAAAGTACGTGTGCGTGCTAAAATCACCGAAAAAGATAAAAAGACACTGGTGATTACTGAAATTCCTTACAGCACCACCACCGGCTCTGTGATAGATAGTATCCTTTCTGCCAATGATAAGGGTAAAATCAAGATCAAAAAGATCGAAGACAATACCGCTGCGCATGTAGAAATTGTGATTCAGCTGGCTCCGGGTATATCTCCGGATGTGACTATCGATGCTTTATATGCATTTACCTCTTGTGAAGTTTCCATCTCTCCTAATACCTGTATTATTAAAGATGATAAACCTCAGTTCCTGAGTGTAAATGATATCCTGACCCAAAATACGCAGAATACTAAAAACCTGCTGAAACAGGAACTGGAGATTAAACTGCACGAGCTGCAGGAGAAGATCTTTTTCAGTTCATTACTAAAGATATTTATTCAGGAAGGGATGTACAAACACCCTGACTATGAAAACTCAAATAACTTTGAACGGGTAACTGAAGTTTTAAATGGTTTATTCGCACCGTTTGCGGCACAGCTGTATAGGGAAATTCAGCCTGAAGATTTGAAGAAACTGATTGATAAACCGATGAGCAGCATCACCCGTTTTGATGTGAAAAAGGCGGACGATCAGATGAAATCATTGGCCGATGAGATCAAAGTAGTTAAAAACCATCTTCGTCATTTAACTGAATATGCTATAGCATGGTTTCAGCGTCTGAAAGATAAATACGGTAAAGGCCGGGAACGTAAAACTGAGATCCGTTTGTTTGACAGGGTAGAGGCTTCTAAAGTGGCTCTGGCAAATGTTAAAGTATATATGAACCGTGAAGACGGGTTTGTTGGAACGGGATTGAAAAAGGATGAGTTTATTGCGGACTGTTCAGATCTGGATGATATCATTGTTTTCAGAGAAGATGGCAAGTGTATTGTTTCCAAAGTGGCCGACAAACAGTTTGTGGGTAAGGGAATTATCCATGCGCAGGTTTTCAAGAAAAATGATGAACGTACGATCTATAATCTGATCTATAAAGATGCTGCCAGTGGCGTTTCTTATATCAAGCGTTTCGCAGTATTAGGCGTAACGCGTGATAAGGAATACGACCTGACAAAAGGCAGTAAAGGTTCCAAAATACTGTATTTTACACCTAATCCTAACGGAGAGGCAGAAATTATTACAGTCATGCTGAAACCACATACCAAGCTGAAAAAACTGCAGTTTGATATTGATTTCGCTGATATCGCAATTAAAGGACGTGCTTCGCAGGGAAATATAGTCTCTAAATATCCGATTAAAAAGATTTTGCTGAAAAGCAAGGGTGTTTCTACTTTATCAGGACTTAAAATCTGGTACGACAGCCTGTTGAGACGATTGAATGTTGATGGCAGAGGTAAATACCTGGGTGAATTTGATGGAGATGACAAAATTCTGCAGGTACATAAGGAGGGATGGTATGAACTGAGTTCATTTGAGTTAAGTAACCATTTTGATGCCGATCTGCTGCTGATTCAAAAGTTTGATCCGGAAAAAGCATTTGGTGTAGTACATTATGAAGGAAAGGCCAAAAACTATTATATCAAAAGGTTTGTGTTTGAGCCAATTGCTATAGGAAGAAAACAGACGCTGATTAGTGAGGAAACAGGATCTAAATTCTTGTACCTAACGAGTAATCCGGCAGCAACGTTAACTGTTGATCTACTGAAAGGTAAAACGCAGATTCCGGAAACCATAGAGATTCTACTGACCGATTTCATAGATGTAAAAGGGATCAAAGCCAATGGAAACAGGTTAAGTCAGCATGACGTGAAGAACATTAGTATTTCAAATCATGAAGAACAGGAAGCTGCGCTGGATGAAGAAACTACTGAGGAAAGTGCTGATCAGGCAGATGAAAATGACAATACAGAAAGTAGTAACGATGCATCAGCTGGTGTAGTGGTAGAAACTGAGTTAGATGCGAGGTCTGATGAGCGTAATGATGATACTGTGGCTATGGAAGAAGATACTGCAGCCGATGATGAAATAGGATCTGCGGAAGAAGTCTTACCTGAAGTGAAAGAAGAAGCGGCTGAAGAAAAATCCGAAATCACTAAGCCTCAGGAAGAGATTGATGTTCCCAAAATTAAAGCACCTAAGGTGAAGGCTGAAACGCCTGTTCTACCTAAAGAAGATAAGGAGACGGAAGCAGAGGTCAAAGTGACGGAGAAGGAAACAAGTAAGACCTTAGCAGAAGATAAGGTTGAAGCTCCCGAAGCTAAATCACAAGGACCCGAAGCGACAACTAATGAGCAGGAGGTAAAGGCTGAGGAAGCTAAAGCTCCCGTAGTAAAAAAGAAAAAATGGGACGATGCCAAGAGCAAAGTAACCAAAGAAAATAAGCCCAATAAAGAAATCAAACTGGAGATTACTAATCCGGATGATGTTGATATTGACGATAAAGGACAGTTGGGTTTGTTTTAATTATTTTGAGAAAATTGGAGGTCACAAGCTGTGACCTCCAAGGAAGACTGTCGAGGTTAGTATCACAGGTTTTTGCCTGCAATATTAACCCCAATTCTGTAATTATTTTCAGCAGCTCCCGGACTCTTTTTCGAAGCCCCGAAATCTTATTAAAGTGCCTCTCTGCTATAGGAAGGCCTATAGACTGCTTGAGGCTAGACTAGGGATCTACTAGGGTAAGTCTAGGGTGAGTCCGGTACTTTTTAACTAGTACAATTGAACCGGACTCACCCTAGTTTAAACCTATTCGTATCCTAGACTAACCTTAACGCTGCCCCAACGATTCCCCAGCTAATCCCTCCACCCAAACAACCGGACAATTTTGGATACCAGGGGACAATTATGCACATGACCATCCTGATGTTTTATTTTCTTAAAGACATGATTTACATTTATTTAAGATAAAAAATTAGATATGGCCAAAACAAAAAGTTTTAAAGATCAATGGAGTAACCCTGGTAATCGCTCCACTGCCATAATAAAGGAAATACCGAATATCGCAGAGGAGAGGAAAAAATTCCAGTCCCATTTTTTTACTTTGATCATGTTAATGAGGATGAAAGAAATCAGGAGGGTAATGAGTACAATGATGATCTGGCCAAATTCAAGCCCTACATTGAACGCAAATAATTCCGCAACGATATTTATGCTCTTGCCGAGTAAACTGTTCAGGTAGTTGGAAAAACCCATTCCATGGATTAATCCGAAGAACAATGCAAGCGCATATTTGAAAGTGATGCTTTTGTTCTTTGTATTTTTCGACAAGATATTGGATAACGCTGTGATGAAGATAGTAACCGGGATGAGGAATTCAATCAGGTCGGTATTTACAGTGATCACTTTTAACACGCTTAATGCAAGCGTGATACTGTGTCCGATAGTAAAAGCAGTAACCAGAATTAAGACCTTTCGCCATTCAGCGATAGTATAAACCCCACATAAGACCATTACAAAAAGGATATGGTCATATCCTTTCCAGTCTAATATGTGCTGCCAGCCTAATTCAAAGTATAATGGGAAATCCTGCATCCGGCTAAAATATCAATTTAAGTGTTATACCAGGAATAAAAATGTTGTTACAACGCTGGGATCTTATCAAATACTCGCTCAGCCTCTCTTAATAAATACCCTATAGAGTGCCGGAATTTATTAGTTTTGTTTAAATCTATATCCATGAAATTCAGTTGCTTAATGTTAGTCTTATTATCCCTGACCCTTACCGCAAATGCCCAGCAAACTTTTAAAGCAGAACAACTTAAATTTGAAAGGGTAAAAAATGCATATCAGGAAAAGTGGACAACTTTAAATCATGACCTGAAAAGTAAAGGATATAAAGGGAATATTGATCTCCTTCTGAATGCTTACAAAGCTGAAGGTAAATTAGAATTATGGTTAAAAGACAAATCGGCTACAACGTATACGCTATTCAGAACCTACGACTTCTGTGCGCATTCAGGTACACTGGGGCCAAAGGTGAAAGAAAATGACCGGCAAACACCTGAGGGCTTCTATTATTTGCGCGCATTTAATCCAATAAGCAGCTTTCATCTTTCGCTTGGTATCAACTATCCAAACAGTGTCGACTTATTCAGGACGGGTATGCATGACAGGCCCGGGAGCGATATTTATATTCATGGGAACTGCGTAACGGTTGGCTGTATTCCGTTGAGTGATGATAAGATTAAGGAAGTTTACATTCTTGCGGTAGAGGCTCGTAATAGCGGACAGGATAGGATTCCGGTGAATATCTATCCTTTTCGTATGTCTGCTCAAAATATGAAACATTATAGTGCTCAATACCCTCAGCATAAAAGTCTGTGGACAAATCTGCAGCACGCATATAAAAGCTTCGAAAAGTATAAAATACCAGCAATCATTACAGAACTTAAGGGTGCTTACTACACCAAATAGTCTTAATCAGACAAAAGGCCGTATTACGAAATAATAATACAGCCTTTTGAATCTTTAAATTTAAATCTTATTGGTATTGGATATAGCTAGGTACCGGTTTAAGTTTTAACAACTCTTCTGGTGTCATTAAACGGTGCGGTGCTTTTTTAAGGTCATTCTTGTAGAACAGTTTGAAACCTGTAAACTGTACTGGCTCGTTTTGGATAAAGTAGCGGTAAGTGCCTAATTTAAGATCTGGCTCACCCCATCCGTCCATGTGCATTACAATCTGAACTTCAGGATGTAATTTGATGTTCTGGTAGTTAGTTACCATCTTTTTAGTGAAACGGTGAACAGTGAAAACTTTTGGAGGCAAGTTGTATTTTTTGATCAGGTTAATCAGGTATTGAGAACAATAATTGATATCTGCTGCATCATAAGTTCCGATTTTTGTACCTGGTCTTGCTCCGCTTTTCATAGAGAATTCAGGATCTATACCTAAGTGAACGTTTGGCATTTTCAGGTATTTCTCAATTCTTGGCAACTCGTCTTTGATATTGCTTAAAGCAACCTGTAAGTCTAAAAATACGATACCGTTGTGCATTTTAGCAATAGAGATCACAGAATCGATTTGTTTATCGCCCATTCTATTGATATACTTTCCATCTTTTCCAGGTGTGCCACTTGCAACAGCTGCAATATAGTGTACACCAACCTGTACAGGAGTAGCCGGATCTGCTTTTTCCCATCTCTTTACCTCAGCATTTAATCTGCTCCACATTTCTTTTGGTGGATATTCACCCAGTGCACCCATTTTTTTAGAGTGAAGGTTTCCATAATAAACCACGATACGTTTAAATGGAAGAATTGAACCTGGTAGCGGGAATGGTTGGTTTTTCACTGGCCATCTGCCGGTAGTATCGCCATTTGCTTGTCTTTTTAAGGCAGCATTGTATTTGGCAGTGTCAATAGGTTCACGTGTAGTGTCTAAAGGCGCAACCTCGGTAGAGTCGCCAGCAGCATTTACAGTAGTTTTAGTTTTTCCATCATTTTTCTTTGCATCTGAGCTGCAATTCGCGAACAAGGCAACGGAGGTAAACGCAATTAAGAAGGTTCCTGCTAGTTGTGTGAATTTCATAGGGTTTTATAGGGTATTAAATATAAATTTTTTTTCAATTGTGCAAAACTACACATTCGGCTGACAAATCTTCCTACAAGTATAAGATTCTTGAATTGAATTAAAATTATATTTTTACCGTTCTTTGTAGAAAGAAACAATTATGAGCAAATCCAACCTTGTCGTTATATTTTTAAGCGTGCTGTTATTTCTCAGCGCCTGCAAGAAAGAGAGTACTGAATTTGTTCGTATACCTTCATCATTAGGGGACACAGTAGCGCTTCAGGGATTATCTGGTACAGAAGTGCGCAATAGTACAATTTCAGGATCACAACCTGGAGATAACGCATTGAGAAGTGTTTTTGTTGATTTGAGTAAGGATGTACAAACTCAGGTACTGCGCAGTAGCTGGGATCTGGGTTTTGCTTGTAATAATGAAAATTTTACTGTAATCCTTAACCATTCAAGGGGAGCAACAGCTGCACAACTTGATAAAACTGATATCACGACAGTTGGGGAGGCAGACACTATTGCATTGGTAGAGGCAAAAACATTGGAACTAGGCAACAGTTTTACAAATATTGATCCGGTTGACGGGATTTTTACAAACTATCTTGCAGGTACCGTCTTTAAACAGATATCGGCTACATCAGCGGATAATAAGGTATTTATTGTTAACCGTGGACTGGCCGGACTGCTTAAAGCTGATGGAACACCTATACAGCCGATATGGGAAAAGGTTCAGGTGACTAGAAACACCACCGGTAACGGATATATTGTAAAATACGGAAGAATTGGACTGGCGGTAACTACTTTGGAAGTTTTTAAAGATCCCGCATTCAATTTTCAGTATATTTCATTTATTGGAGGCAGGGTAGCAGTTGAACCCGCAAAAGCTTTATGGGATATCCAGTGGACCTATTCTACTTATAAAACGAATGCCACTACACCAGCAGCCGAGGCTGTGCCTGATTTTGTATTGATTAACTTTGCTGGCGGGGTTACGGCCTCAGAGATAAAATATCCTAATGCCGCTGCAGCAGAGAAGGCTTACGCAGGATTTTCAGCCAGTAACCTCGAAGGATTGGTTTATTCAGCGGAGCGGGACGTAATAGGTACAAACTGGAGAACAATCAGCACTACAGGAACAACGTCTACAGTAAACCGTGATCGGTTATATGCAATAAAAGACGCGAAAAATAATATTTATATTTTGAGATTTAACAGTTTCACTTCAGCGGATGGTGGTACACGCGGACTGCCGGTAATTGCTTATAAAAGAATTCAGGAAGGTGCAGAAGACTAATCCTGAATTCTTTTCAGCTATTATGTTTATATCATAAATTTATTGAATTTTCCGAAGACACCCAGGGGTAGCTTTACGCCCGAAGTAGCCTGCAGGTATAGTTCACCTGTTTCCAGATTCTTTACCTGCGGGAATGAGGTTTTGATCAGGTTCTCCACAATCACAGAAGAGAAACCCAGAGAGTAAGTGTTCAGGATCAGGAAATGTTCTTCTTCATCTAACAACTGCACTACTTCCATCATCATTTCCTGAATATGGTCTTCCAGTTTCCATTTTTCTCCATTCGGGCCATGTCCAAATGCAGGTGGATCTAAAATAATACCATTGTATTTTTTACCGCGTTTCAGCTCACGTTTAACAAATTTCAAAGCATCTTCCACTACCCATCTCACATCTTTTAACTGCGAAAGTTCCTGGTTCTCATTCGCCCAGTTGACTACCTGTTTAATGGAATCCACGTGTGTAGTATCTGCGCCAGCAGCTTTAGCGATCAATGATGCCGCACCTGTATAAGCGAACAGATTCAATACTTTTGGTGTTTTGGTTTTGAATTTTCTTACAGATGAAGAGATGTAATCCCAGTTCACTGCCTGCTCAGGGAAAACCCCAAGGTGTTTGAAAGAAGTTAATCCGAGACGGAGATTGATTTTAACATCATCATTTTTATATTCTACATTCCAGCGGTCAGGAATCTGAGGAGCAGATTTAATCCATTCTCCTGAAGTGGCAGAGCGGCCCTTGAACCTGATGTGTGTCTGTTTTTTCCATTCCTGCTCAGACAATGTTTTTTTCCATACCGCTTGTGGCTCAGGTCTTGTTAAGATCAGGTTACCAAAGCGTTCCAGTTTTTCAAAATCACCACAGTCAATCAACTCATAATCTTTCCAGTGAGTGGGCGTTAAAAGGCTTATCATATATTAGGGGTATGCGTTATTAAAAGTTTTTCTTGGCAGCCTTCATAAAGCGGCTGGCAAAAACAAAATCATTCAGTTCTTCAATATCTGTATGGGCGATTTCTTTATTAGAGCCTTCCCAGAATTTTTTACCTTCATGTAAAAACAGGATGTAGTCGCCAATACCCATTACAGAGTTCATATCATGCGTAACTACAATAGTAGTAGTGTTATATTCTTCAGTCAATTCCTTAATCAACTCATCAATTACGATAGACGTTTTAGGATCCAGACCTGAGTTAGGTTCATCGACAAAAAGATATTTTGGATTCATGGCAATTGCCCGGGCAATACCAACACGTTTTTTCATTCCTCCTGAAAGTTCTGCCGGAAACAATTTGTTTTTACCTTCCAGGTTTACACGCTCCAGGCAAAAATTAACACGTTCCAGTTTTTCTTTGAAAGACTGCTCGGTAAACATATTCAAAGGAAACATAATGTTCTCTTCCACGGTCATGGAATCGAATAAGGCCGAACCCTGGAAAAGCATACCGATTTCTTTCCTGATTTCGATTTTCTCCTCAAAACTCATCTGAGTGAATTCCCTGTCATCGTATTCTACACTACCTTTCTCAGGTGCGTGGAGACCGATCATACATTTCAGTAAGGTAGTTTTACCTGAACCGGAACCGCCGATGATCAGATTGGTTACACCAGCTTCAAATTTACCGGAGATACCTTTAAGGACTGTATTAGACCCAAATGATTTTTCAATGTCTTTAATCTCGATCATAATAATAACTGGGTTACGATGTAATCACATGCAAGGATACTGATACAGGCCACAACTACAGCTCTTGTACTTGCCTGAGCAACCTCCAAAGCACCGCCTTTAACATAAAACCCTTCATAAGCGGGAACAGTAGTGATAATAAAGCCAAAAACAAATGCTTTCACCAATGCCACAACAATAGTATATGGATTGAAATCTGTTGTAATTCCCTGGATATATTCTGCAGGTGTTACTGCGCCGGAAAGTGTTCCGCCTAAATAACCACCTGTGATACTTAATACCATGGCAAAAATAACCAGCACCGGTACCATTGTAATTCCTGCAATCAGTTTAGGCAATATCAGGTAGCCCGGAGAATTAATTCCCATGATTTCCAGGGCATCGATCTGCTCGCTTACACGCATAGTGCCTATTTCAGAAGAAATTGCGGAGCCGATTTTACCGGCAAGTACAATGGCAGTGATCGTAGGACTTAATTCCAGGATACTGGAGTCGCGCGTTACAGAACCAATAATAGTTTTAGGAATAAAATCACTTACCAGCTGGAAAGCAATTTGTAATGTCATTACCGCACCTATAAAAGTAGAAATGATCGCTATTAAACCGAGTGAGCCTACGCCAATGAAATCCATCTGTTGAAAAATGGCCTTCATATATATTTTAAATTTTTCCGGCCTTCTGAAGACTGCTTTTAAAAGCAGGAGATACTTGCCAAAATTGGTGAAATTCATTCAGTATGGAATTAGCTGATATATTAATTAAGTATATAATACAAAGAAACAACAAAAATTGTTGTGGCTTTCTTTATTTCTTAAAATTATTCTGCTATTTAATGAATAATGCGGTTTTTTGCAGTCGGTAATTTAAATAGATATGAACGCAGTCATTACAGGTGCAACAAAGGGAATTGGGAGAGCTATAGCAATAAAATTAGCAAATGAGGGTTATGATCTGGCCATCTGTGCCAGAACAGCATCAGATTTAATCGCGTTGAAAGATGAACTGGCAGCAACAGGTCGCCAGATATTCTACTTGGCAACGGATTGCAGTATTAAAGAAGAAGTATATAGGTTTTGTGAAGAGGTGCATGCCATGATGGATAAGGTTGACGTGGTGGTGAACAATGCGGGGGTATTTTTGCCCGGTACATTACTGGATGAGGACGATGAACAGTTTGAATTACAGCAACGAGTAAATCTTGATGCAGTTTATTATCTGTCTAAATATTTCGGTAAACTGATGCGTAAACAAGGCTGCGGACACCTGTTTAACATCTGTTCTGTATCCAGCAGGGAGATTAATGAAAATGCCGGCAGTTATGGTGTAACTAAATCGGCATTGCTCAGTCTTAATTATGTATTGCGGCAAGAGTTATCAAAATACAATGTTAAAGTTACGGCGATTTTGCCGGGTGCCACATTAACCGACTCCTGGAAAGGAACACAAATTCCACCGGAACGATTTGTACAGCCCGAAGACATTGCTGAAATTTTAAATACGGTACTGAACTTAAGCGGTGGCGTGAATGTTGAAGAGATAATTTTGAAACCGCTTGCATTTTAAAAGCAAATTATAGGAGATCGCTTTATGGAAAATAGATTATTAAGAAACGAACACGACAAAGTAATTGCCGGCGTTTCATCGGGATTAGCATCTTATATGCAAGTTGATGTAACAATTATAAGATTATTATTTGTACTCTCTACTTTCTTCCTGGTAGGGACCGGAATATTGGTTTACCTGGTGATGTGGATTGTGGTACCAGTGAATACTGACCCCTCTGCAAGGTTTTCACAATTCAATGATTATTTTAAAAAACAGAATAATCCACCACCTTTTAATAATCCGGCAGGATTTAATTCTCCGCCACCGTTTGAAGATCCAAAGGGATTCACCGCGAAGGAAAAACCAGGAGCTGCCTTTGATTGGGAAAATCCATTAGATCTTAAAGGTTTGCCAAAAAATAACGATACAGGTAAAACAGTAGGGGGACTCTTCCTGCTGGTGATCGGATTATACTTTTTAATGAACGAGTTTGATATCATTCCTTACTGGTTTAGACTAGGCAAATTATGGCCACTGGTTTTCGTAGCAATAGGCTTGAGCTTTATCCTGAAATCCAAAAGGAAAACTGGCTGGGAAGATTGGAAAAATCAGCAGGATGAGGCGACAGCAGCAACAGAACAAAAGACATCTACTGAACAAAAAACAGCTGATGTAGCGCCTGAATTTAAAAAAGACGAGCCTAAAGACCAATTGTAGAATTAGGCCGGTTGTAATCAAATGATAAACTTAAAAGAATTGTTATGAAACTGAATAGAGTAATATGGGGTATCGTACTGGTGTTTATAGGGATAATCCTCTTATTAGAGAATTTTAATATTATTGAATTTTACTGGAGAAATGTATGGAGCTTCTGGCCGGTAGTACTGATTATATCTGGTGTGAATATCTTATTTAACAAGAATAAGTCGCAGGTAGGAAACATGATCTGCCTGGGTGTACTGGTGATTATGCTGGGATTCGTTTTCTATAAAGGTCAGCAGCCCCCTGCCAGTAAACACTGGATCGGCGACTCCATTTCTAAAGATCTGGATGATGAGCTGAATGATAATAACGATGGAGATGTGCAGCGGGTAAGTTTCTCTGAACCCTTTGTGGCGGCAGACAGCCTGAAAAAAACCGTGTTTAATATTTCGGGAGGTGGCACATCCTTTAAACTGGATGGAGAAACAGATAGTCTGGTAGTGGCTGATGTGGAACGAAGAAATGGGAATTTCATCCTGCAGAAGGAAAGTTCAGATTCGGTGACTACAATCAATTTCAAGATGAAAGATAAAAAAGGTCGCTGGTCTTTCAATGACGGAGGAAATGATGTAGATATCAAGCTGAACAAAAAACCGGAGTGGATTTTGAATATGAATATGGGGGCAGGAGAAGTTGACTTCGACTTTACTGAATATAAAGTAAGAAGCTTTAGGTTTGATGGAGGCGCAGCTGCACTGGATATTACCATTGGCGATCTGCTGCCGATCACTGACGTGATCGTAAAAACGGGCGTAGCGGATGTTAAAATCAAAGTTCCGGAGAATTCTGGCTGCAGGATCAAAACTAAAACAGGTTTATCTGCAAAAGACTTTCCCGGATTTGTGAAAATTGATAACAGTAACTACGAAACGCCTAATTATAAAACCTCAACGAAAAAAGTTTTTATAAACCTGGATGGAGGATTGAGTAATTTTGAAGTGGGTAGATACTAAGCACATTGGAAAATCAGGATATAATTTATACCGTTGTCATTAATGGTAAACCAACAGGTCCCTATAGCTTTTCAGCTTTAAAAGAGCTGAACATTTTACCTGGTACCTTTATCAGGAAACCAGGTATGGACGACTACAAAGAAGCGCACGAATTCCCGGAATTACGTGCGCTTCTTGGCTTCAGCTACGAACAGACTGCGCCACAGTATTTTGCGTCTTTTGACCAGCGTCTGCTGGCCATGGTGATTGACTACTTCGTTCTTCTGCTATTTTTTATTGCTCTGATGCTGATCAGTTTTGTTTTTATTGAAGAAAAAAATGAACGCATCATGAGCAGTCTTTTTATCCTTTCTTTTTTACCCCTGGCTAAGTTCATCTATGGCAGCATCGCCGAAGCCTCGGCAAAACAGGGTACAGTCGGAAAGCGGCTGTTGAATATCAGAGTGACAGATCTAATGGGTAACAGGATCAGTCTGGCGAATTCTTTTGGCAGGAATGCAGCGAAAATTCTTTCAGTACTCCCGGTTTTCTTTGGCTACCTCTATACTTTTCTCAATAAAAAGCAACAATCATGGCATGATATCGCTTCAAATACATTAGTTATTAAAGACCGATTGATTTAATCTTTATCTTTGCAGCGCATGGAAAACGTATCAGCACAACAGGAATTAGCCGGAGGATATTGCAATTCTTTAAATCAGTATTCAAGGTTTTTAACGCGGGAAGTTCAGATAGGAGATATCCCTATGGGTGGATTGAACCCAATCAGGATCCAGTCAATGACGACTACAGATACGATGGATACGATCGGAACTGTTGAACAGACGATCAGAATGGTAGAGTCTGGCTGTGAATATGTGCGGATTACTGCACCAAGCATGAAAGAGGCAGAAAACCTGGCCCAGATCAAAAAAGAACTGCGTTTACGTGGATATAACGTGCCCCTGGTAGCAGATATTCACTTTACGCCAAATGCTGCGGAAGCGGCTGCCAGGATTGTAGAGAAGGTAAGGATCAATCCGGGTAATTACGCTGATAAAAAACGATTTGAAAATATAGAATATACAGATATCGCCTATCTGGCTGAACTGGAGAGGATTTACAAGAAGTTTACCCCGCTGGTAAAAATCTGTAAAGAGTACGGTACAGCTATGCGGATCGGAACTAACCATGGGTCGCTGTCTGACAGGATCATGAGTCAGTATGGAGATACGCCGCGGGGAATGGTAGAATCTGCCATGGAATTTATCCGCATGTGCGAGTCTATGAATTACTATAATCTGGTGATTTCCATGAAAGCGAGCAATACGCAGGTTATGGTGCAGGCCTACCGTTTATTGGTAGAAACAATGGTGAAAGAGGGGATGAATTATCCTTTGCATCTGGGGGTGACTGAAGCGGGCGACGGCGAAGACGGAAGAATTAAATCTGCGGTAGGGATAGGTACCTTACTGGAAGATGGTCTGGGTGATACCATCAGGGTATCTCTGACAGAAGATCCTGAATTTGAAGCTCCGGTAGCTAAGGCATTGGCAGACAGGTATACCAAACGTTCGCTGTTAAGCTTGCCTGCCAATGAGCATATCAATATTCAGGATTTGTCTTATCAGCCTTATGCATATAGTCGCCGGTTAACTTTACCTGTACAACATATCGGCGGTCACCATCACCCTGTAGTGATGCTTGATGTTTCTTCAAAAAACCTGAAAGACCCTTACTTTTTAACTGAAGCAGGGTATAAATATGATGCGCTGCTGGATAAATACAACATGGCGGATCAGGCATGTGACCTGGTCTATTTAGGCGATGCACTACCGTCGTTTTCTTTTCCTGGTAATTTACGCCAGGTTTATAACTATATTACCTGGCTGGGCTTGAAAGACAAAAGCAATTGTAGTCCGCTGCTCAATTTAGATGAAATGAGCCAGGTGGAGCTGAAAGATCCTGTATTGAATCTGGTTAGTGTAAACGCCGGTAATTATGATCTGGCTGCCCTGTCTGTTTTAGACGCTACAGCTGTATTGGTATTGGAAACGTCTGCTGAACATGGCATGGCTGAGCAGCGTGCGTTTTTTATCGCTTTACAGAAAAATAACCTTCAGCTCCCGGTTATTTTAAAAAGGACTTATACGGATATCAGTACAGATGACCTGATGTTATATGCAGCGACAGATCTGGGTGCATTATTTACCGATGGCTTTGGGGATGGTATTTGGATTGATGCTCCTCAGGCGATTGCGTTGCCATTAATCAATTCCACCAGTTTTGGGATTTTGCAGGCTACAAGGACGAGAATCTCCAAAACAGAATATATATCCTGCCCTAGTTGTGGCAGAACACTTTTCGATTTGCAGGAAACTACACAGTCGATTCGTTCCAGAACAGATCATTTGAAAGGTATCAAAATCGGAATTATGGGTTGTATCGTGAACGGCCCGGGTGAAATGGCTGATGCCGATTATGGATATGTAGGTACTGGCCCCGGCAAAATTACTTTATACCGGGGTAAGGAAGTGGTGAAAAAAAATGTCAATTCCCTTTCTGCTTTAGATGAGCTGATTGAACTGATCAAAGAGGATGGGAACTGGACCGAAGTAAAATAACTAACTGCTTAAAAAGTCGAGCGTTTTCTCACATACTTCCTGTAACTGTGCCGGCAGCTCTGCTGGGGTATAAGGGTGCGATGCGCCAAATACATGGTTTGCACCGGCAATTTTCTGCAGTTTAGCCTTCGGCTGCGCCTGTGCAAGGTGTTGGGCAGTACTGAAATTTACATTCACATCGTCATCACCGTGCAGGATTAACCAGGGGATACTGATTCTTGATGCCGCATTGATGATGTTATATTCGTGTTTGTGCGTATTAAAGTCCGACAATAGGGTGCTGTTTAAAGGCATCTTCTCTTTAGTTCTCGCATTTTCTACAAATATTTGTCCTTCGCTGAGCCATTGCTCTTCCTGTTCTTTTTTCCATAGCGAGCTGAAATCTGCAATGGCTGACCAGGTGACTATTTTCTGAATCCGCTCATCATCTGCAGCTTTTATAATAGCGAGTCCGCCGCCCCGGCTATGTCCGATCATATAAATTGGATCCTGAGGGAAGGTATGTGCTGCGTAATTGATGATTGTTTCTATATCTTTAAGTTCATAACTGAATGTATTAGCAGCAAACGCATCCATATCAGTCACGTCATTGGGTTTGTCTGCGCTCACACCACTATGACTTAAGTTGAACTTTAAGTATCGGTATCCATGTTCGGCAAAATAAGCTGCAGTGAGGTGATGTGCACCCCAATCTTTGAAACCTTTAAAGCCATGGACAAAAATTATGGTGGGTAGATTTGTTTTAGAATTGTCGTAAGTCAGATCGCCTGCGATTGTTTTATTTCCTGATCCGGACAATATAAATTGCTTTTTCTCTATCATTGCTTCGTTTTTCTAGGTTATCCTGCATTTATAACAAATATATCAAAACCTTAGTGTTGGCTCCGTCTAATTTAAAATCTTTCTAAATTGATCTTAATTACAGCCTAATGACAGTGGAGCAGATGGGTGTTGTTACTTTTGTTTTGCAATAAAAAATAGGAAAACCTGCTTTGGAATATTTAAAAATACTTGCTTTCACACATAAACAAATTGACCTGAAATCTTTGGGGAAATTGGTGATTTGTGATCAGACACTGGATGATAGACTCAAAAATATTCAAACTGAACTTGATGTAAAGGAAATTTTTTACATTGGTACTTGTAACCGTGTTGAGTTTGTATTTACTTCATCTCATGATGTAGACCGTGATTTCATCTTCCGTTTCCTGCATGTATTGAATATGGGTTTGCCTGAGCAGTATATGGAGCAGTTTGTAGATAATGTTTCGGTATATGAGCAGGTCGAAGCCTTCAATCATCTATTGCGTACTTCATGTTCATTAGAAAGTCTTGTAGTTGGCGAAAAACAAATTCTTGCTCAGGTACGCCGTGCATATGAAGCTTGTCGCGTTGCGGGTTTTACCGCAGATTATATGCGTATGATCATGAACAGGGTAGTGAAAACTGCTAAAGAAGTATATACACACACTAACATATCTAAGAATCCCGTTTCAATTGTCTCTCTGGCATACCGTAAATTACGGGATTTGAAATTGGGCGCTAATCCACGATTACTGATCATTGGTTCTGGTGAAACAAACAGAAACTTAGCACAGTACCTGAAAAAGCATAAATATTCTGACTTCTCAGTATTCAACAGAACGCTGGAAAGTGCAGAAAGCCTGGCAAAAGAGTTGAATGGTGTAGCTTATCCATTAGAAGCGCTTGCGGACTTTGACAAAGGTTTTGATGTGATCATTACTTGTACAGGAGCTACTGAGCCCATCATTACTGAAAAGATATACAAACAATTGCTGAATGGCGAAACTGGTAAAAAGGTAATCGTAGATTTAGCAGTTCCGAATGATACTGCACCTGAGGTTATTAAAAACTTCCCTATACATTATATCGAGGTAGAATCTCTAAAAGAGGTTGCGCGTAAGAATATACAGGAACGTTATGATGAACTGGTAAGTGCCGAGCTGATTATCGATCAGAATATTAAAGAATTCGACGCAGACCTTCGTCAGCGTAAGATTGAGATTGCGATGAGTTGTGTTCCTCAGAAAATTAAGGCGATCAAAAGTAAAGCGATAGATATCGTATTTGCAGAAGAGATTAATGGTCTTGATGAGAATTCACGCCTGGTTTTAGAACGTGTGATGGATTATATGGAGAAGAAATATATCAGCGTGCCTATGATCATGGCAAAAGAAATACTGGTTAATAACAGCTAGTATTTGCTCAATCGTCAGTCAAAATACATTATTTGTTTATAATTTAACTCTATGACTCTTTTAGGTTAAATTTGCGCAAACTCTAAATACGTAAAACCTAATGAAGAAACTGATTATCGGCACAAGAGGTAGCGAACTTGCTTTATGGCAGGCCAACTTTACTAAAGACAGACTTGCTGAAATTGGCGTTGAAGCTGAACTTAAAATCATCAAGACCCAGGGCGATAAAATACTGAACCTAAGATTGGATAAGCTTGAAGGAAAAGGTTTTTTCACTAAAGAGCTTGAAGAAGAATTATTAAATGGCAGTATAGATCTTGCTGTACATTCTCATAAAGATTTGCCCACAACACATCCTGCGGGGCTAACCATAGCCGCAGTATCAGAGCGTGAAGATCCGTCAGAACTGCTGCTGATCTTAAAGGATTGTGTGGATGTAACACAGAAACTTTCGCTGAAAACTGGTGCACAGGTTGGTACTTCGTCTAACAGACGCAAGGCTCAGTTGCTGGCATTGCGCACGGATCTCAATATTGAAGATCTGCGTGGTAATGTGCTTACGCGGATTCAGAAATTGAGAGATGAAAACTACGATGCGATTGTGCTGGCTAAAGCTGGTGTAAATCGTTTGGGTGTTGATCTTTCAGAGTTTCATGTAGAGGTGATTGACCCGACTGAACTGGTTCCGCCTCCTGCACAAGGGGTGCTTGCATTCCAGATCAGGGAGGATGATACTGAACTGCATGAGTTGTTGCAGGCATTAAATCATGCCGGCACTGCTGAAGAAATTGCAGTGGAGCGCAAGGTTTTGAACCTCTTTGAAGGTGGTTGCCACATGCCTTTGGGCTGTTATTGCAAAAAAGAAGACGGCAAATATGAGGTGTGGACTTCAAAAGCATTATCTGCTGATGATTTTCCTGATCGCTTGTTCTGCAGGGTAGACAGCCTGGAAGGACTGGCGGAAAAGATTGTTGCACAATTTGATCCTGCCAGGAAACATCCTGCCAAAGTTTTTATCTCGAGAGAGATTGGAGAACACAGTTACTTCAGAAGAGCTTTGGAAAAAAATAATATTGAGATAGAGGGAAGATCGCTGATCCGCACATTTCCAATTGTAAATGTACTGGATCCTTTTTATCTGAAACATATAGACTGGATCTTCTTTAGCAGTCGTAATGGCGTAGAATACTTTTTTAAACTGAAACCTGTATTCCCTAAAAATGTGAAGTTTGGTGTAGTGGGCAGAGGTTCTGAAGATGCATTGAGGAAATACGGTTACCTGGCAGATTATGTTGGTGAGAGTGGCGACATCAGTGAAGTAGCAGAAGATTTTGCTGTTTTGGTGAAAGGACAGACTGTTTTATTCCCGCGTGCACAGGATTCATTACTCAGTATCCAGAAGTCGCTCGCAGCGGATACAAAGGTGGTTGACCTCCCGATTTATGAAACCGTAATTGAAGAAGATATAGATCAGACGTATGCTGATGTGCTGATTTTTACCAGTCCTTCTAATGTTGAAGCCTATTTTGCTGACAACTTACTGGATCCGGGACAAAAAGTCATTGCAATAGGTAATTCTACAGGAAAGAAATTTGATGAGATGGGCGTTGCCTATACTTTGCCTTATTCTCCTGATGAAATTGGCCTGGCAGAAGCTGTTTTTGGAATTGATATTAAATAAAAAAGGTTAATTATGTTACACCGTCCACGGAGATTAAGAAAAAACCCGCTTGTAAGAGAAATGGTAGCTGAAACAAGGCTATCTAAAGACATGTTCATTTACCCGTACTTTGTAGTACCGGGAAATGGGGTTAAACATGCGATTGATTCAATGCCGGGGGTGAACCATTTTTCTACTGATACTTTAATCAGGGATGTAGAAAAGGGATTGGAGTTGGGTGTAAACAAAATTATGCTTTTTGGTGTGGGTGATGAGAAAAGTGATGACGCACACAGTGCTTATCATGATCATTCATTGGTTCCTGTTGCTGTACGCGAATTGAAAAAACAGTTTGGTGAAGATTTGTACGTTGTAACTGATGTTTGCGTTTGTTCTTATACCACACATGGTCACTGTGGAATTTTAAAGGACGATTATGTGCAGAATGATGCAACTGTTGAGGTGATCGCGAAAATGGCGTTGACACATGCGCAGGCCGGAGCAGATATGCTTGCACCTTCAGATATGATGGATGGAAGGATCAGGGCGATCCGGGATCTGCTAGACCAGAATGGACAGGTGAATACCGCAGTGATGTCTCATGCCACCAAATTTGCTTCAGCTTATTACGGTCCTTTCCGTGAGGCAGCAGATTGTGCTCCTAGTAAGGGAGACAGGAAAGCTTACCAGATGGATTTCAGAAATCCTGAAGAGGCGTTGAGAGAAGCATTGCTGGATGAGAGCGAAGGTGCTGATGTGTTAATGGTGAAGCCTGCACTCGCTTACCTGGATGTAATGCATAACCTGAAACAGCATACCAACCTGCCTATTGCCTGTTACAATGTTTCAGGTGAATATGCAATGGTGAAAGCAGCAGCAGAAAGAGGTTGGATAGACGAGCAGAAAGTAGTGATGGAAACTATGCATGCTTTTGCACGTGCAGGAGCAAGTATCATCACTACCTATCATATAAGGGATATTGTAGAAAAGAATTGGATGTAATATGTTAGAATCATTAAAGAAGATGTTTTCTGGTAACGAAGGCGATATGCCAGTCAATACCGGGACTAAACCAGATATTTCAAGACAGAAATCGGCCGAGCTTTACGAGAAAGCTAAAACATATTTCCCGGGTGGGGTAAATTCACCGGTAAGAGCTTTCAAATCCGTTTATGGAACGCCACTTTTTATTCAGAAAGGTGATGGCTGTTTTGTTTGGGATGCAGACGGGAATCAGTTTATTGATTTCTGCGGTAGCTGGGGACCACTCATTTTAGGACACAATCCTGCAAAAGTTCGCGAGAAGGTGACGGAAGTAATGCAGAATGGCATGAGTTTCGGTGCACCTACTGCACTGGAAAATGAACTGGCAGAACTGATTATTAAAAATAACAAACACGTAGAAAAGATCCGCTTTACGAGCTCTGGAACAGAAGCAGTAATGTCGGCCATCAGACTGGCACGTGGATATACAGGAAGAGATAAGATCATCAAGTTTGAAGGCTGTTACCATGGTCACAGCGATTCATTACTGGTAAAAGCAGGTTCAGGCCTGGTTACTTTTGGTGAAACTTCTTCCCTGGGTGTACCAAAATCTTTTGCTGCAGAAACAATTGTTGTTCCGCTGAATGATACTGAGGCCTTAACACAGGCCTTTGCGCAATTTAAAGACGAAGTGGCTGCAGTCATCATTGAGGGTATTCCTGCGAATAATGGATTGCTGATCCAGGATGCAGCATATATAGAATTCCTGCAGCAGATCTGCAAAGACAATGGCGCACTGTTAATCTTCGATGAAGTAATTACCGGTTTCCGTTTAGGATTTGAAGGTGCAGCGGGTCATTATGGTGCGAAACCAGATATAGTTACTTATGGAAAGATCCTTGGAGGAGGATTACCCGTAGGAATGTATGGGGCTTCTGCAGAGATTATGGGACATATATCGCCTGATGGCGGTGTTTACCAGGCAGGAACATTATCCGGAAATCCGGTAGCTATGGCAGCAGGTATTGCACAGTTAACGGAGTTGCTGCGGTCAGGATTTTATAAGGATCTGAATAACAAGGCGGCTGAATTTGCGGAAAGCATCCAGCGTTTTGCTACGGCCAGAAGTTATAAGTTTAAAGTCTTCAATGTAGGCTCTATCTTTTGGTTTGCATTTACGGATAAGGACAAAATTCAGTGTGCGGAAGATATTGATCCGGCAAGCATGGAGAAATTCAAGATTATGCACAGGGAGTTGTTAAACAGAGGTATCTATTTAGGACCTTCTGGATACGAGGTAGGTTTTGTGTCTGCAGCACATACAAAGATTGAATTGGAGAAAGCTAAAAGAGCAATTTTAGAGACGCTGGATATTGTTTTTAGGAATAAATAAAATAACACTACATTTAACCATCATTCAGGTATTTTGAAGAAATCGATCATCATATTTTATTTCATGTTGTTGTACTCTTTAGTACAGCTGATTTCCTGGGGTACGCTCGTAGTAAAACTGCAGCCTTCGAGGATGGCTATGGTCATGGGAGAGGGCTCTGTCTTCCTGTTCCTGCTCTGTATTGGTGCTTTTTTCCTGCACCAGTCCATCAAAAAAGAGGATAAACTGCGTGAACAACAACAAAATTTCCTTTTATCTGTTACACATGAGTTGAAGTCGCCCTTAGCGGCGATCAAATTGTCTTTACAGACAATAGTGAAACGTGATTTGGATAAAGCACGTCAGACTTCCCTGTTAAATAATTCACTGAAGGATATTGAACGTTTGGATGATCTGGTGGAAAATATGCTGCTGGCCACAAAAATTGAAAACCGGTCTTATTCCTTTCCGAAGGAAGAGTTTGATTTCTCTGATTTGGTTAGTAAGATTACCGACAGGTTACAGGTGCATTCCTGCGGTTGTGAGCAGATCATCAATCCGAAGATTGCACCACAGGTGAAAGTAAACGGTGATCCTTTCAGTCTTTCCTGTGTGGTGACAAACCTGGTGGAAAATGCAGTAAAATATTCAGGCCCTTGTGCTGAGATTTGTGTGGAGCTGGAGATGCGTGACGGACATCCTTTTTTAACTGTTGCGGATAAAGGACCTGGTATACCAGATGCCGAAAAAATGCTCATATTTGATAAGTTTTACCGCGTTGGTGACGAGAATACGAGAAAAGCAAAAGGTACCGGACTAGGATTGTTTATAGTAAAGGAAGTTTTGCAAAAACATGATGCTGATATCAGTGTCAGAGACAACGTACCGCAGGGTACTATTTTTGAAGTAACATTTAGTTGATCATTATGCAACAGAAATTAAGAATATTATTGGTCGAAGATGAAGACCATTTGTTAGATGCTATAAAATTGAACCTTGAATTAGAAGGTTACAAAGTACATGCGGTAAAGGATGGCAAAACTGCGCTGAAGATCTTTAAAGAAGAGCGTTTTAACCTGATTATCCTGGATGTAATGTTACCAGAGATGGATGGCTTCCAGGTATGTGAAACGATCCGTCTGGAAAATACGGAGGTTCCTATATTATTCCTGACGGCTAAAAACACAAGTGAAGACCGTGTAATGGGATTGAAAAAAGGTGCTGATGATTACCTGGTTAAGCCTTTTAACCTGGAAGAACTGATCCTTAGAGTCGGTATTCTGGTAAAACGCAGCATGAAATCTGACGACCTGAAAGAATTGAATTCTTATAAAATAGGCGACAAAACAATCTACTTCAACTCTTTCGAACTGAAGCAGGATGATGGTGTGATTGTGCCGCTGACTAAAAAAGAAACGATGTTGCTTAAATTACTGATTGAAAGAAAGAATGAGGCGGTTTCCCGCGAGCAGATTCTGGAGACAGTATGGAACTATGATGTTTATCCTTCAACACGTACGATTGATAACTTCATCCTTACTTTCCGTAAGTATTTTGAACCGGATCAGAAAAACCCTGTTTACTTTCACTCTATCAGAGGAGTAGGCTATAAATTTACGGATATCCATAGCTAATGTACAACGTTAAAGGTAGATATGCACTGATGGCAGTTTTTGTGATCAGTGCATTGGTATGCCTCTTTTACATGCAATACCAGCTCGCTGCAATATCCGCTCTGATGCTGGCATTTGTCATTTGGAGCCACTTTAAAAACAGCTCAATTTTACTGGCGTCGAAGACCTTTAAGGACGGTGATTATGAAAAAACATCACGCATACTTGCTGAAGTTGCCAATCCTGATCGTTTGGCAAGAAACAGAAGAGGTTATTACGAGTTTATGATGGCCAATATTGCGCTGAAAAGTGAAGACTTTGAAAAAGCAGAATACCACTTCCAGATTGCCAGCCGTTTTCCTCTTGGCGGGCAAAGTGATAAATCATATGTACTGATCCATTTAGCAAATCTTGCTTTACGTAAAAATGATAAGGTAAGAACTTTAGCCTATACCGGAAGGGCAATGGAGCTGGCACACACAGAAAGAGCAAAAGAGATAATTAATAAAATAGAAAAAGAAGCGAATAGCTTACCCACAAATTAAGATTAGATGAACAATTTATTTTTAGATGCAGCATGGTCGAAACCCACAGAACGTCCACCAGTTTGGATGATGCGTCAGGCCGGCCGTTTTATGCCAGAATATTGGGAAATTAAAAACAAATATTCATTTCTTGAAATGTGTAAAACACCTGAAATTGCTGCTGATGTAACGATGTTACCAGTAGATTTATTAGGTATTGATGCAGCTATTTTGTTTTGTGATATCCTGGTTACTGCCGAGGCAATGGGTGGTGATTTAAGCTTTACTCAAGGCATAGGGCCGCGTTTCTCCAATCCTGTGCGTAACATGCAGGATGTAGATAACCTGAATGTAGACTGCCTGGATAAACTGGAATATGTCGCTGATGCGATAAAAGTAATTCAGCAGCGCTTAAATGGAAACATACCACTAATCGGTTTTGCCGGTGCTCCATTCACAGTAATGAGTTATCTGGTTGAAGGTGCATCTTCTAAAGATTTTAAAACCACGAAGCTGTTAATGCATAATCATCCTGAAATCGCACACCGGCTTTTGGCTAAAATAGCAAAGGTGACGGCTGATTATCTGAACCTGCAGATTGCAGCAGGAGTAAATGCCATACAGATTTTTGACAGCTGGGCATTAGCACTTTCATGGAACGACTATGAAGAATTCTCTCACCGTTATATCAAAGAAATTATTGCCAACCTGAACAGAAAAGATATCCCGGTGATTTCTTTCTGCAAAGGAAGTTCTGTATTTGCACCGATGATGGCTACAGCACAACCGGATGTGATTTCGGTGGACTGGAATGCTGATTTGTTAAACATTAAAAACAGCCTGCCTGCTGGTATTGCTGTACAGGGAAATCTTGATCCGCATATCTTGTATGCTGATAAGCCTGTGATCAAAAAAACTATTCTTCAGTTATTTGAACGTATGCGCGGCGAGAATGGATTCATATTCAACCTTGGCCACGGTATCATGCCTGATATTCCGTTTGATAATGTTAAATATGCAATTGAGGTAATTAAAGAATTCCGTTACTAAAATGGAAAAATACTATTTATATGTCCTGTCGGTTCATATTATCTTTGTGGTAAGCTGGATGGCAGGATTATTTTATAGCGTACGTTTATTTATCTATCATACTGAAGCGAATGACCGTGCTGAACAGGAACGTGTAATTTTGCAAAAGGAATTTATTAAAATGGAGCAGAAGCTCTGGTATATTATCACTACTCCTGCAATGGCACTTTCTGTGCTTGCAGGAGTAACGATGATCTGTATCCGCCCCGGATTGTTGCATGCGCCCTGGCTACATGTAAAACTCGGTTTCGTCGTTTTCCTGCTGATCTATCATTTTCTTTGTCAACGTATCATGAATCAGCTTAAAACGGAAGTATTCAAAATGACTTCTTTTAAACTGCGTCTATGGAATGAACTGGCAACGGTCTTATTGGTTGCCATCGTATTTACAGTAATCTTAAAGAGTGCGGTGGATTGGGTATACGGTCTGATCGGACTGATCATTTTTTCTGTCGTAATTATGTCTGCTGTAAAAATCTATAAAAACTACAGGCAGAAACGCCAATCTTAATTGTTATGAAAACAACCTTACTTTTCTTATTTCTCCTTGCTGCAGGTTACCAGTTCAGTTACGCACAGTTTAATAGTTCAGCTATAGAAAACAGGATTCGTCCTGATAGTAATGCTGTTGGGGAGCTTCACTTTAATTTCTACAACTTCAATTACGTGAGAAATTACGAGTATTCCAACCAGTTTCATGATGGATATACCTTATATGGAACGCAGTTGCAGCCTACGCTGGTTTACTATGCACATCCTAATCTTGCTATTGTAGCTGGTGCGTATATCCGTAAAGATTTTGGAGATAATGGCATCAATGATGCAAAGCCTTTATTTACGCTGAAGTATCATAAAAAGGACCTGACCCTGAACTTCGGAAGTCTGGAGGGTGGTATTCATCATGGTTATATAGAACAGTTGTGGGATTTTGAACGTCAGATTACTGATCCTGTACAATATGGTACACAACTGATCGTAGAAAAGGAGAAATGGAAACTGGATGCCTGGATTGCCTGGCAGAAAATGATTTACAGGGCTTCTCCTGTTAAAGAACAAATTATTGGTGGATTAACCGCGGAGCGTACATTGCTACAAAGGAATGGATGGAAACTAAGTATTCCTTTGCAATTTTTAGCTTATCATAAAGGTGGACAAATTGACCTGCTGAAAGATGAACCGCTGCAAACTTTATTTAATGGTGCTGCAGGATTCAAATTGCACAAAGAGATTGGTACCAATATTAAAGAGGTTTATACAGACAATTACGTTGCAGTTTACAAAGAGTTTTCGCCGACTAAAACTCAGCCTTATCAGGGTGGTTATGGTCTGTGGTTTAATGCCGGAATGGATACCAAATTCGGCAGTTTTGTAGCGTCTTACTGGAAAGGCAATAATTTTATGACCATCAAGGGAATGCCTTTGTATGAATCTGTTTCTTCAACTTTGTACGACTTTGGCCATAAAGAAAATAACAGAAGTATACTCTTATTAAGATATGCTTATCAGCAGGAGCTTTTACCACATCTTTATCTTGACGTTCGCGTAGAACCTCATGTTGATCTGGGTACATCAAGAAAGGAACAACTGCAGTTTCAACATTCTTTCTTCCTGACTTACAAAGAAGATTTCAGGCTTTTTAAGGTAAAAAAATAAATATTTTCTATAGCGTGCAACCTTTGGTCTAGTTCCATCATCTAATAGATACTAAACCATTGATGATTTTGACGCAATCTTATACTATAACCGATTTAATGGAAGGCTGCAAAGCTGGCAACCGGAAGATGCAGGAACTGCTATACAAGCAGACTGCGTCTAAGATGCTGGCTGTTTGTATGCGTTATGCCCGCGACAGGATGGAGGCTGAAGATGTATTACAACAGGGATATATCAAAGTATTTCAAAAGATCGGCACTTACCAGGGCGATGGTTCTTTTGAGGGTTGGATCAGAAGGATAATGGTGAACAGTGCGATTGAAAGCTATCGTAAAAATTTGCGTACGCTAAACGTCGTACCTATCGAAGATGCTTATGAGCAACCTTCGCAGGGCTTTAATTTTAGTCGCCTGGGAATGCAGGATTTATTGGGACTGATCCAGAAATTGTCGGACGGTTACCGGATGGTCTTCAATATGTATATCATTGAAGGTTATTCTCATAAAGAGATTGCAGATACATTAGGTATCTCAGAAGGTGCAAGCAAATCGCAGTTGTCGAGAGCACGTGCTATATTAAGAGATGAAATAATTAAAATGGAGGGCATAAATTATGCATCACATGCAGGATAAAGAATTTGATCAGTTATTTAAAGATAAGTTTGAGGATGCTCAGATTGAGCCCTCTGCAAACTTATGGGCTAATATAGAAGCAGAGCTGGCACCAAAACGTAAACGCGCATTTCCGGTTTACTGGATGGCCGCAGCAGTGGCATTAATTACTTTAACAGCTGCGCTGCTGGTTTTCAATAAAGAGGAGGGGGGGCAATTACAGGGGCGTACCGCCGATGTGATTAAACCAGCTGTCAGCACAGAAGAGAAAGGAACAGATACACTAGTTGATCAGGTTAAACCTATTGCTCAGGACAAGGCTCCAGTGGAGGAAGGGGTTTTAGTGTCAACATCGCCTGCTAAAAGTAGCCTGGTTGCTGAAGATAAAAAAGCTGCGCAGGCTCCTGAGCAGAAATCTTTGAAAAATAATTTAGGAGGGATGCAACCTAATCAGGTAATTGCTCATCTTAATACTAAGGAACCAATAGTTAAAGAGTCGGCCGCAGAGTTGCCTAAAGCAAAAGTTGATCCGGCAGACGTGATTGTGATGGCCAGTGCTGACGTTCCTGTTGTAACAGGAGATGCAATCATTAATGAAAATGATGTGGCAGATAAAAGGGGTATACGGAATATGGGCGATCTGATCAATTTTGTAGTGGAAAAGGTAGATAAACGAGAAGATAAACTGATCCGTTTTGATACTGATGATGATAACTCTTCTTTGATAGGCATTAATATTGGAATGATAAAGTTTAGTAAGAAAAAACATAAATAGTAAAAAAGACACAAATACACCTGAAATATGAAACATCTAATTTTAACAGCATTACTGGTGAGCGGACTTGCCGGTATGATCTCTCCAGCTGCGAACGCACAACAGGATACAGTAATTCGTAAAAACAATAAAGCAAAAAATTATACACTGGATGTATCTTTTGGTGACAAAGAAGACAGTACCAGGAATGCGGCTGCACCAAAAGGACGTTTCATGGGTGGGATTACTTTTACAAGAGTAGACTGGGGTTTTTCACGATTAATCGACAATGGTAGTTTCTCTTTGTCGCCCGAAAACAAATTCCTGGATTATAAAGGAGTAAAAACCAGTACTTTCTCGTTCGACGTTTTATATTTCGGTTACCGCTTCAACCCTAATTTTAAGGTCTATGTAGCAGGTGGATTTGACTGGACACTGATCCGGTTGAAAAACAATATTACCATTCAACAGAATACACCTGAGTTAACTTATGTGAATGAAGAAATAGCTTTCAGCAAAAACAGATTGTCCAGCAGTTATGTACACATTCCTTTGAACTTTGAATTCCGTACCAAAGAAAATGATAAAGGAAAAAGATTCTATTTGGTATTAGGCCCTGAAGTAAGCTTCCTGTTAAATGGAAAAGTTAAACAAATCAGCGATGAGCGTGGTAAACAAAAATTCAGAGATGACTACAACTTTCAGCCGGTTCGTGTAGGTGGTACTGTAAGATTAGGTTACGGTGGCATAGGTTTGTTTACTAAATACTATTTCAATGATATGTTTGATACCGTTGGTCAGAAAGGATTAAGAAATATGTCCTTCGGTGTAACTTTCGGATTAAATTAAACACACAGCATAAAACACTTATACACACAAATGTTAATCCCTCATAGTTTAAAACTGTGAGGGATTTTTTATGATAAAACGCGTGTATTAATAGAAAGAAATCCCCGCGAAATGTATCTTTACGGTGTGGACGAAAACATCATCAGCGTTAAGCATTTAACCAAGCAGTATCAGACAGAACAGGTTTCAGGAATAATTGATATCAATTTTGATATAAAAAGGGGGGAAGTGATTGCCATCATAGGCGAAAGCGGAAGCGGTAAATCAACCCTGTTGAAGTCAATATTCGGCTTGTTAAAAGTAGATGAAGGCGAAGTATTGTTTAATGGTAAAAGAGTCCTTGGTCCGCATGAACAGTTGATTCCCGGCCATAAAGAGATGAAAATGGTGACGCAGGACTTCTCACTCAATATCTACGCGAAGGTTTATGACAATATTGCTTCTGCGCTTTCCAATACGGATATAAAGTCTAAACAGGAGAAGACTATAGCGATGATGCAACACCTCCATATAGAACATTTACGGGAAAAACGAATCACTGAACTTAGTGGGGGAGAGCAGCAAAGGGTGGCAATAGCGAGGGCAATGGTTACTGATACCAAGTTATTATTATTGGATGAACCATTTAGCCAGGTCGATGCACTACTAAAGAATCAATTACGGGCCGATATTAAGCGCATAGCGGCGGAAACAGGTGTAACCGTAATCATGGTGTCTCATGATCCTGCAGATGGCTTATTTCTGGCCGATCAGCTATTGTTGATCAAGGATGGTAAACTGATCCAAAAAGGGGAACCTTCTTTTGTATACAACAATCCGGAACACGTTTACACTGCACAGATTTTAGGAAATGCAGTAGTGCTGCATGCAGAAGCGGCTGCAAAATTAGGTATTATGTCTAAAACAGAAACTGTTGTCTTTTATCCGGAGTGGGTAGAATTGAAAACAGGCTGGAGTAGTGGTGGTAAACGCTTCAAAGTGAAAGATGTCTACTATAAAGGATTTTACGAAGAACTGTTACTGGAAAGAAATGGTGTAACGATCAGGGCAATTCAATTGAACAGGGGCGAGCATAAAAAAAACGACCACGTTCAGGCGAACATTGGTCGTTTCTTAAATTTTTAAGCTAATTAATCAATTAGCAATGCATCTATCAAAGTGATTTTTGCTGTGGTTACCGTAAGTGGCAAATTAGGTAATCTGTCATTATTTACGCTATTGATATAGATAGTGGCTTTTCCTGGCTGTGAGTTAATTGAATACACAGCTCCTGCATAAGTCTGTGGTAATAATTCATACACATCTGGATTTGCAAAAGACATAGATGCAATAACATGTCCGCTTTGATTGAAATTACTATTGTTTTCAGGAAGATCAATGTTCGTATAATAATAAGGTCCATCAGTCGCGCGCACCCAGTTTGAAAGTGGGATGTCGACCAGAATTGTTCTATTTGTAGGATCTGTAACCAGAACCTCCTTCTTACAAGATGACAGACCCACTGTCAGAATGCAAAGAAATAAGAGTATTGTTTTTTTCATATTGTGTGTTTTTTTAATAAGAGCAAATCTATTGCCAGTTTTAAATTCTAACCTATGACTTCATCCAGTGCAAAAGGATTAAGCGCCCTGTTTATGTAAAGATATATTTTTAGTAAATATATTAAACAATGTACTCATTAATTTACACATATAAAAATCAGGACAGATGTAATCTTGTAATGATATCTGTAAATAAAAAAGGGATACTGTATAACAATATCCCTTAATTTTTAAATTAATATCTGATTAAACAAGATATTCAAACAGTGTCTGGTCATTGTTCAATTCTATCACCTCAAATTTAAAATCAGCCATTCGCTGTTTCAGAGAGGCATAATCAGAAGCTTCCTGAAGCTCAATGCCTACCAGCGCAGGTCCGTTTTCTCGATTTGTTTTCTTAATGAATTCGAATCTGGTGATATCATCATTTGGTCCCAATACATTGTTTACAAAAGCTTTTAGGGCTCCTGGTCTTTGAGGGAAACGTACAATGAAATAATGTTTCAGTCCTTCAAATAACAATGACTTTTCCTTTATTTCCTGCATCCGTTCGATGTCGTTATTACCACCGCTGACAATGCAGACTACAGTTTTGTTAGCTATTGTATCCTTTAACTGATCCAGAGAAGCCACCGCTAATGCCCCTGCAGGTTCAACTACAATGGCATCTTCATTATACAATTTCAGAATCGTTGTGCAGATTTTACCTTCTGGAATTAATAACATCTGATCAAGCAGTTCGCTGCAATATTCAAAAGTCAGGTTACCTACGCGTTTCACCGCAGCACCATCTACAAAACGGTCAATGTATTCCAATGTAACCGGACTTCCGTTTTTTAGCGCCTGATTCATAGAAGGAGCGCCTTCGGGCTCTACACCGATCAGCTGGATCCCAGGATTAATATTTTTAAAGAAACTACCCACACCAGACGCTAAACCACCCCCGCCAATTGGCATGATCACTACTTCAGTTTCAGGCAAATCCTGATAAATTTCTACACCAACCGTACCCTGACCTTCTATAATTTTTGCATTATCAAAAGGTGGGATAAATACCATTTCATGCTTCGCAGTGTATATCAGTGCTTCTTTCATGCAATCGTCGAAAGTATCACCAACCAGAATGATTTTGATATTATCACCGCCAAACATTTCTGTCTGTTTGATCTTTTGACGAGGCGTAATTTCAGGCATAAAAATGACGCCCTGAATATTTAACTTCTTGCATGAATAAGCAACTCCCTGCGCGTGATTACCAGCACTTGCACAAACCACACCGCGTAAACGTTGTGACTCATCCAGTGTGCTGATCATATTGTATGCACCACGTAACTTATACGAGCGCACAATCTGCAGATCTTCTCTTTTTAGGTATATTTTAGCATTGTACTTTTTTGACAATCCTTCGTTATACTCTAATTGAGTATGTTTTACCGTATCTGAAATTCTTGCAGCTGCGGCATGAAAGTCCAGTTCTACCTCTTGTTCTGCATTCATCTTATAAAAATTTATTCAATGCGTCCAGATAAGCATCCGCTGATGCCTTTACGATATCAGTGCTGAAGCCATATCCCAAATAAGATTTCTCTTCATAAGACACCCTCATATGCACTTTACTTACATCATCACTTCCACCATGGATAGCCTGAATAGTAAATTCTTTTAACTGAATATCTTTTCCGATAATACTCTCTATCGCTTTGATGGTAGCATTAACCGGTCCGTTACCTTCAGCACTTGCTTCATGCTCTACGCCTTCATATTCCAGTTTTACTGTTGCAGTTGGATCAACCTGATCACCACAAACCACTTGTAATGAATTCAGTTTATAACCGTTTTTATAAGTATCCTCTTCGCTATCGCTCATCAATGCTAACAAGTCATCATCTTTGATTTCTTTTTTTGCATCAGCTACCAGGAGGAATTGCTCATATACCTGGTCAAGATTGATCTTGTCTATTTCATAACCTAATCTTTCTAAGTGATGTTTTAATGCATGGCGACCACTGCGTGCTGTCAGGATAATGTCCGACTGATTGATACCTACATCCTCAGGATTGATAATCTCATAGTTTTCCCTGTGTTTAAGGAAACCGTCCTGGTGAATTCCAGAGCTATGTGCAAATGCATTCTGACCAATAATTGCTTTGTTTGGCTGTACGGGCATACGCATCATACGGCTTACCATATTACTGATCTGGCTGAAGTGTTTGGTATTGATATTGGTATGTAAGTTCAGCGCATGGTGGGTTTTTAATACCATTGCTACTTCTTCTAATGCTGTATTTCCTGCACGTTCACCAATACCGTTAATGGTACATTCTACCTGGCGTGCACCGTTAATTACACCGGCTAAAGTATTTGCTGTCGCCAGGCCGAGGTCATTATGACAATGCACAGAAATTATAGCCTGATCTATGTTTTTCACATTTTCCTTCAAATAAAGGATCTTGGAACCGTACTGTTCAGGTAAGCAGTAACCATTGGTATCAGGGATATTTACTACCGTAGCACCTGCAGCAATAACTGCTTCAATCATCTGCGCTAAGAAAAAATTGTCTGCGCGACCCGCATCTTCGGCATAAAACTCAATATCTTCAACAAACTGTTTTGCATATTTTACAGCTTCAACTGCGCGTGCAAGGATATCCTCACGTGTGCTGTTGAATTTATATTTGATGTGCATATCAGAGGAACCGATTCCAGTATGGATGCGCGGGCGCTTTGCATATTTAAGTGCTGCGGCAGCCGCATCGATATCCCCTTTATTCGCTCTTGTTAAGGCACAGATTATCGGGTCCTGAACGGCTTTTGACAGCTCAACTACACTTTGGAAATCACCAGGGCTTGAAATAGGAAAACCTGCTTCAATCACGTCAACACCCAGTGCTTCCAATGCTTTAGCAATTTCTATTTTTTCCGGGGTGGATAACTGACAGCCGGGTACCTGCTCCCCATCACGAAGGGTAGTATCAAATACGTAAACTCTATTCGGATCGTGTAACATAGTCGTGTAGGTTAGTTAGTGTAAGTTTTTTGTGTAATATATTTTAAGACGAGTTTACCCATTTCTTCAGTACCTAATACATGATAAGGACTGGTTGAATCATCAGCAATGTCGTTAGTTCTGAAACCTTCTTTCAGTACTCTGTCGATTGAAGAAATGATCAGCTGTGCTTCCTCTTTTAGTCCGAAGCTGATTTCCAGCATCAGTGCTACTGAAAGAATAGACGCCAGCGGATTGGCCAGGTTTTTTCCTGTGATATCATGTGCCGAACCATGGATAGGCTCAAAAAATCCTGTGCCGTCGCCAACTGAAGCGGAAGCCAGCATGCCCATAGAGCCCGCAATCTGCGAAGCTTCATCTGTAAGGATGTCACCAAATAAGTTAGCAGTAAGTACCACATCAAACTGTTTAGGATCTTTGATCAGCTGCATGGCTGCATTATCGATAAACATATGCGTAGTTTCAACCTCCGGATATTGTTTTGCAATCTCCTGAACTGTTTCTCTCCACAATCTTGAACTCTCTAAAACGTTCGCTTTATCTACAGAGCATAGCTTTCTGCCTCTTTGCATTGCAGCTTCATAAGCCTTGTGTGCAATTCTTTCGATCTCATATTTGTGGTAAATCATCAGGTCAGAAGCCGTATGCCTGTCTTCCGATCTTACTTTCTCACCGAAATATACATCACCAGTCAATTCGCGGAAAAATAAGATATCTGTACCTTTAAGGATGCTGGCTTTGATACTTGAAGCATTCAGTAATTCGTCGAAAAGCATGATAGGACGCAGATTTGCATACAGACCTAACTCTTTACGGATTTTCAGCAAGCCTTGTTCCGGACGCACTTTTAAAGATGGGTCGTTATCATATTTAGCATGACCAACGGCACCAAAAAGTATGGCATCACTTTTCTTCGCTTTCTCTAATGTCTCATCCGGCAGCGGATTTCCTGTAGCCTCTATTGCGGCATGTCCCATTAAGGCTTCATCAAATAAAAACTCATGATTAAAGCTGGTTGCAATCTGTTCCAATACGGCTTTTCCCCAGGTAGTCACTTCAGGACCTATCCCGTCACCGGGTATAACTAAAATATTTTTCTTCATTATATTAAACGCTTTCTAATATAGTTTCTACGGATTTTACTGTTCCGTTTTCTAATAAAATTCTTTTCTCTATGCAAGCCGGCAGCTGTGATTCAAAGTGGCCAACGTAAATCAGTGTTGTTCCATTTTTACATAAGTCATCTACCAGTTTGTTAAAATGTTGTGTCTGATGCTGATCTAATCCCTGGCAGGGTTCATCCAGTATTAACAATTCGGGATTTTTTATAATTGTACGTGCCAGTAACGCAAGCCTTTGTTTGCCAAGGGGTAGCTGGGTCATCAGGATATCCTGGTATTCCGTCAGTCCGAAATAACTGATGAGCTCATCTGCTTGTGTTTTCTGCGTATAATTAGCCTCACGGAATAAGCCGGAACTATCAAAAAAACCAGAAATGATACTGTGCCTGACCGTCGCAGTAGGATCAAAATACCAGTGCAGTTCTGGTGAGATTAATCCAATACGTTTTTTGATATCCCAGATACTTTCACCGCTTCCTCTTTTGTGACCAAACAGGTAAAAATTATTCGCGTAAGCCTGTGGATGATCGCCGGTAATCAGACTGAGTAAAGTAGACTTTCCGGAACCATTGTGTCCTTGTAAAAGCCATTTTTCTCCTGCTTTAACTTCCCAGTTGATATTTTTTAATACCTGTTTCTCCTCATAACGGATGTTGACATCAACCATTTTAATAATGCTGTCAACAGTAACAAGAGGAGCTTTTTTTAAAAATTCAGGAACAGCTTTGTTATTGTACTCATCTGCTTCATGATGGTAATCTGCATTTGACATTTCATTGATCTGTCCGTTTTTAATCTCGGCAAAGTGTTGAATTGAAGCCGGCAATTCTGTTTCATTGCTGATCAGGATCAGCTGTGTTCCGCTTGCAGAAATCTCCTCCAGTAAGTTATTTAAATGCTGGCGGGAAAGTTTATCCAGTCCATTATAGGGTTGATCAATGATAAGCAACTGAGGTCTGAACCACAATGCCCGCACCAACTGTAGTTTTTTATGCTCCCCGCTGGATAGCTGGATCAATGTAGAGTGGAGTAAGTCTGAGAAGCCTAATGCATCGACTAATCTTTCAGCTTCGCTAAACTGAAGCTGATGTTTGACACCGTAACCTTCTAATTCTGCTTTTACAGTTGCTGTGGTTTCTGTCGCCTGTTTATTGTAGCGTTGCTGATAGTAGAAGTTTGACTGACCTTCCAGATCTTTGAACTGATACCAGTTGGCTACATATAAAGCAACCGCAGGCAATTCACTTTTTGGATCAAAATTTACTTCAATAGTTCCCTGAACCTTGGCTAGGCCGGCAATTGCCTTTGCTAATGTTGTTTTTCCACTCCCGCTGGCACCGCGCAGTAACCAGTTTTCATTGCGCTTTATTGTCCAGCTCAAATCCTGTAACACCGGTTTATGGTGATATTTCAGATTAATGTTAGTAATATGGACGACGGGATTTGACATTATTTTGCTTGTTCGAATTCTTCAATTAAATGCTTCTGATCAAGGATGAAATCTATATCATCATAACCATTAATCAGACAGGTTTTTTTATAACTGTTAATCTCAAAATCAGTTTTTTCACCAGTATCAGCGATAGTAACCGTCTGGTTTTCCAAATCCACATCGAGCTGTGCCTTGTGATTTTTACCAACAGCAGCAAAAATGGCTGCAAGGAATGCCTCGCTAACCTGGATAGGCAGTAAACCATTGTTTAAGGCGTTACCTTTGAAGATATCTGCAAAAAAGCTGCTGATGACAACGTCAAAACCAGCATCCTGGATAGCCCATGCCGCATGCTCACGACTACTTCCGCAACCGAAGTTTTTTCCTGCGACTAAAACCTGTCCGCTGTAAGTAGGGTTGTTGAGTACAAAATCAGCTTTCAATGTATTGTCTCCATTATAACGCCAGTCGCGGAATAAATTCTCGCCAAATCCTTCGCGGGTTGTTGCTTTTAAAAACCTCGCTGGAATGATCTGGTCTGTATCAATGTTTTCTATATTTAAAGGCACTAAGCCCGATATCAGTCTTTCGAATTTTTTCATTTCCTTTTCTATTAAGCTTCTGCCAACATTTCTCTCACATCGGTAATTTTGCCTGTAATTGCGGCAGCAGCAGCAGTTAAGGGGCTTACCAGCAGTGTTCTTGAATCAGGACCTTGTCTGCCTTCAAAATTTCTGTTTGAAGTGGAAATACAGTATTTTCCGGCTGGGATTTTATCCTCGTTCATTCCCAGACATGCACTGCATCCTGGTTCACGTAACTGAAATCCGGCGCGCTCGAATATTTTATCCAGACCTTCGTTGATCGCTTGTTGTTCCACTTGCTTTGATCCCGGAACAATCCATACCGTAACGTTTTCTGCTTTTTGTTTATCCTTTACAAATTCAGCTACTTCACGCAAATCCTCAATCCGGGAATTGGTGCAGCTGCCAATAAATACATAATCAACAGGTTTACCGATCAGTGATGAATTATCATCGAAGCCCATATAATCAAGAGCTTTTTGATAAGACAATTGCTCTTTATCTGGTTGAGCGCTGGTTGAAGGGATGTTTTCTTTTATGCCCATTCCCATACCCGGATTTGTACCATAGGTAATCATTGGTGCGATATCTTCCGCTTCAAAAGTTAAAACGCTGTCAAATTCAGCATCAGCATCACTGTACAAGGTTTTCCAGTAAGCCAGTGCTTTATCCCATTCTGCACCTGCAGGGGCAAACTCTCTACCCTTGATATAATCGAAAGTAGTTTGATCAGGTGCGATTAATCCGCCCCTGGCACCCATCTCTATACTCATGTTGCAAATCGTCATTCTCGCTTCCATACTCAAAGCTTCAATTGCCGAACCTGCATATTCAATAAAATAACCTGTACCACCGGCAGCAGATATTTTAGAAATGATATATAAAATGATGTCTTTAGCCGAAACACCTTTACCTAATTTACCATTCACTTCAATTTTCATGGTTTTTGGTCTTTGCTGCAAGAGGCATTGCGTTGCAAAAACCTGTTCCACCTGCGATGTACCAATCCCGAATGCAATAGCGCCAAAAGCACCATGAGTAGAGGTATGGCTGTCGCCGCAAACCATGGTTTTTCCTGGTAAGGTAATGCCCAGCTCCGGACCAATTACGTGTACGATACCCTGAAAAGGGTGACCTAAACCATAGAGTTCAATACCGAATTCTGCACAGTTTTTAGTCAGCATATCCACCTGATAACGGGAAAGCTCTTCCTTTATCGGCTGCAGCTGGTTGATGGTAGGTACATTATGGTCGGCCGTAGCGACTGTTTGTTTTGGACGGAAAACAGGTAATCCTCTTTTGCGTAAGCCATCAAAAGCCTGTGGTGAGGTTACCTCGTGGATTAAATGCGTATCAATGTATAAAATATCAGGAAATCCTGCTTCGCTTTTTACCACGTGTGCATCCCATATCTTTTCTACTAATGTTTGTGACATCTTTTTAGTTTTTTTGTAAACCTCTCAGGTGATTGTCTGAGAGGTTTTTATTGTTTTATGCAGTTTTTATTGATTTCATTGCAGTCATAGCTTTTCTTAGTTCTGCTCCGATAACTTCAACTTCATGAGAACGAATCACTTCATTTACTGAAATCAATGCTCTGTTGTCTACAGAACCGTCTTTATCTTCATTAAAGTTCTTACCAATCAGATCAGTATCTACTCTGGTCATGAAATCTGCCAGCAGGGGCTTACAAGCATGGTCAAATAAATAACAGCCATATTCCGCAGTGTCAGAGATCACCCTGTTCATTTCGAATAATTTCTTACGGGCAATGGTATTTGCGATCAGTGGAGTTTCGTGTAGAGACTCATAGTAGGCCGACTCAGGTTTAATTCCTGCCTCTACCATCGTTTCAAAAGCAAGCTCAACACCGGCTCTGATAAACGCAACCATTAATAAAGCATTATCAAAATATTCCTGTTCACCGATTTTCACGTTTCCTGCAGGTGTTTTTTCAAAAGCAGTTTCGCCCGTTGCAGCACGCCATGCTAATAAGTTTTTATCACCTGCAGCCCAGTCTTCCATCATCGTGCGACTAAATTCGCCGCTCATGATATCGTCCTGGTGTTTCTGGAATAATGGGCGCATGATAGTTTTCAGTTCCTCTGAAATATCGAATGCTTTGATCTTCGCCACATTGCTCAATCTGTCCATCATTGCCGTGATACCACCTTGTTTTAAAGCTTCGGTGATAACTTCTACACCATATTGAACAAGTTTAGAAGCATAACCCGGATCAATTCCTTTTTCCACCATTTTGTCGAATGACAAGATAGAACCTGTTTGCAACAGACCGCAAAGGATAGTTTGCTCACCCATCAGGTCAGATTTCACTTCAGCTACAAAAGATGATTTTAATACACCCGCTCTGTGACCACCTGTACCTACACAGTAAGCCTTTGCCTGTACTAAACCTTTTCCTTCAGGATCGTTTTCAGGGTGTACCGCAATCAGCGTAGGTACACCAAAACCTCTTACATATTCTGCTCTTACTTCACTTCCCGGACATTTAGGCGCTACCATGATTACCGTAATATCTTTACGGATCTGCATGCCTTCTTCCACAATGTTAAAACCGTGTGAGTATAATAAAGTAGCACCTTGTTTCATTAAAGGCATGATCGCATTAACTACAGCAGTATGTTGTTTATCAGGCGTAAGGTTGATCACTACATCAGCTTCAGGAATTAATTCTTCATAAGTGCCTACAGTAAAATTATTCTCTGTAGCATTTTTCCATGAATCTCTTTTGCCTTCGATAGCTTCTTTACGTAAAGTATAGGCAATATTTAAACCACTATCTCTTAAATTTAAACCTTGATTAAGGCCTTGTGCACCGCATCCTACAATGACAAGCTTTTTTCCTTTGAGTGCGTCTACACCATCCAGAAATTCAGCACTGTCCATGAAATCGCATACGCCTAATTGGTTCAGTTTTTCTCTAAGAGGTAGTGTGTTAAAATAATTTGACATCGTTTTTATTTTTTTTGATTATTAAGGTTCGGTTTATTCTATTGTGTGGTGATGATGTGATCCCCGGGGACTACATCGTAAATACATTTTTTTCTTTATCCAGGAATTCATTCTCAATCACTTCCTGTCCCGGTTCCAGTCGCTCGAATTCTCTCAGCTTACTATTAAAACCTTCACTGTCTTTGATAATGGCTACCCTTGCACTGCGCACAAATTCTATCAGTCCGTAAGGTTGCAGTACTTCGATCAGTTTATCCGTTTCCTGACGGTGACCCGTAGCTTCAAATACCGTGTAATCTTTACGGATCACTACTGCTCTTGCTCCGTTTTCACGTAACAAACGTTCTACCAGTACTTTTTCTGCAACTACCTCTGTAGGCAATTTGTACAGCGCCATTTCCTGCCAGATGATATCCTCGTTCGTATTATAATATACTTTAAGTACTTCAACCTGTTTCTCGATCTGTCTGGCCAATTTGCGTACTACTTCATCAGTTTCTGTGATCAGAATGTTGAAGCGGTGAATATGTTCAATTTCAGAAGGGGAGACGTTCAGACTTTCAATGTTGATCTTTCTTCTTGAAAATATGATGGCAATACGGTTAAGTATACCAATCTGATTTTCTGTATATACCGTAATGGTAAATTCCTGTTTAGCATTTGCTAATTCTACATCCTGGGAACTGCTCATGGTCTTTAATTATTTAAGTCTGATTTCACTTACACTACAGCCCTGAGGAACCATAGGGAATACATTATGTTCTTTAGCTACCATTACCTCTAAAAGGAATGATCCCGGATGGTTCAGCATTTCTTCTAAACCACTTACCAGGTTTTCACGTTCAGTTACTTTTTTACCAGCTATATAATACGCTTCGGCAACCTTCACAAAATCAGGACTGGTGATGTCTACAAATGAATAGCGTTTTTCGTTAAACAGCTCCATCCACTGGCGTACCATACCTAAGAACTGGTTGTTCAGAATCAGGATTTTCACATCCACACCGAACTGCATAATCGTACCCAGTTCCTGTAAGGTCATCTGAAATCCACCATCGCCGATAACTGCAATCACAGTACGGTTTGGCGCACCATATTTAGCACCTATCGCTGCCGGCAAGCCAAATCCCATGGTTCCTAATCCACCGCTGGTTACACTTAATCGGGTCGTATTCAGTTTACCATACCTGCAGGCAACCATTTGATGCTGACCAACGTCGCTTACAATAACAGCTTCACCTTTGGTCAGGATATTTAACTGGTTGATCACTTCGCCCATGGTTAAATCTCCGGTCTGGGGATTTAATTCTTTCCGAATCAGTTCCTCCTGCTCAATTTTTTCAAATGCCTTGAATTCTGCTAACCATGCATCATGTGTCTTTTCCGTGATCAGGCTGGTCAGTAAAGGAAGGGTTTCTTTACAATCTCCCCAAACCGGTACATCAGCTTTTACGTTTTTGTCAATCTCCGCGGGATCTATATCCAGGTGAACAACCTTAGCTTGTTTTGCATATTTATCCAAACGCCCGGTCACCCGGTCATCAAAACGCATACCGATAGCGATTAATACATCACATGCATTCGTTTGTACATTTGGCCCATAGTTACCATGCATACCCAGCATCCCGACATTCAAAGGATGGTCGCTGGGAATAGCACCTGCACCAAGAATGGTCCATGCCGCAGGAATCCCGCTTTTTTCAACAAAATCCTTAAACTCCTGCTCAGCACTACCCAATAATACACCTTGTCCAAAAAGGATGAAAGGCTTTTTCGCACTATTGATTAAAGCAGCCGCCTGCTCAATATATTCGTTTCTAACGATAGGTTTTGGTCGGTAGCTACGGATATGGTTACAAGGGGTATATCCTTCGTAATCAAATAACTGGATTTGTGCATTTTTAGTGATGTCAATCAAAACAGGTCCCGGTCTGCCACTACGAGCAATATAAAAAGCCTTGGCTAATACCGCAGGGATTTCTGTTGCATCCGTTACCTGGTAATTCCATTTGGTTACTGGTGCACTGATGTTGATTACATCTGTTTCCTGGAAAGCATCTGTACCTAAGAGGTGTGCAAAAACCTGTCCGGTGATACAAACAAGAGGAGTACTGTCTATCTGTGCATCTGCAAGACCTGTAATCAGGTTGGTTGCACCTGGCCCGCTTGTCGCGAATACCACACCCACTTTGCCGGAAGTACGGGCAAAACCTTGTGCAGCATGTGAAGCACCCTGTTCATGTCTGACTAATATGTGGTTTAACTTTTCTTTATAATCATAGATCGCATCATAAATAGGCATGATGGCGCCACCCGGATAACCAAAAATGGTTTCTGTTCCTTCGGCAATTAATCCTTCCAGCAGTGCAACAGAACCCGAAACCCTTGTTGTCTTTTTAGGTTCGGTTAAGGTGGTTGCTTCCTCTTGTGCTATTTCCATTTTATTCGTTTTAATTTGGTCCTTGGTTAATTAATCTGTGTAGGCATCAGTTACACAACCTTCACTTGCATTACTTACTAATTTAGAATACTTGTAGAGCACACCACTTTTGACGGGTGGTGGTAACTGTACCCATGCTGCCCTGCGTGCTGCAAGCTCTTCATCAGAAATGTTCAGGTGCAGTGTGTTGTTCACCGCGTCAATGGTAATCAGGTCATTGTCTTTTACCAGACCAATATTTCCGCCATCCCATGCTTCGGGTGTAATGTGTCCTACAACAAATCCGTGTGTACCACCAGAGAAGCGGCCATCTGTGATGAGGGCGACTGACTTTCCTAATCCAGCTCCGATAATTGCGGAGGTAGGTTTTAGCATTTCTGGCATTCCCGGCGCACCTTTTGGTCCCACCTGGATAATCACTACTACGTCTCCTTTTTGCACTTTACCGCTTTGGATACCTGCAATCAGCTTTTGTTCGCCTTCAAATACACGTGCCGGACCTTCAAATCTTTCTCCTTCTTTACCTGAGATTTTGGCAACAGCACCTTTCTCGGCCAGGTTACCGTATAACATTTGAAGGTGACCTGTAGGTTTCAAAGCCTGTTCAACTGGAAAGATGACCTTTTGGGTGTCGAAATTAAGATCTGCTGCATCAGCAACATTTTCAGCCAGTGTTTTACCGGTAACAGTTAAACAATCACCGTGAACCAACCCTACTTTCAACAGGTATTTTAAGATGGCAGGAACACCACCGATATCATGCACATCTTCCATCAGGTACTGACCACTTGGTTTTAAGTCGGCCAATACCGGAGTGTTGTCACTGATCCGTTGAAAATCTTCTAATTTTAAATTCAAACCAACCGATTTAGCCATTGCTATTAAGTGCAGCACCGCATTGGTTGAGCCTCCTAATACCATTACCGTAACGATTGCATTGTGGAATGCTTTTTCAGTCATGATATGTGAAGGGAGAATATTTTTTTCTAACAATACCCGGATGGCTTTACCAGCTGCCAGGCATTCCTCTTTCTTTTCTTCGCTTAATGCGGGATAAGAAGAACTGTAAGGCAAGCTCATTCCTAATGCTTCTATCGCAGAAGCCATCGTATTGGCCGTATACATACCACCACATGCACCAGCGCCCGGGCAGGTATGGCGAATAATTCCCTGGTAATCTTCTTCAGACAGGTTGCCCGCAAGTTTTTCACCTAATGCCTCAAAAGCAGATACTATATTTAATGATTTTCCTTTATATTTTCCTGAATGGATACTGCCACCATAAACCATAATGGAGGGTCTGTCCAGTCTGCCCATTGCCATGATCGATCCCGGCATATTTTTATCACAGCCTGGAATAGTGATCAGACCGTCGTAATATTGTCCGCCGCAGATAGTCTCGATAGAGTCTGCAATTACATCTCTGGAAACCAATGAATAACGCATGCCGTCAGTCCCGTTAGACATCCCATCACTCACACCGATAGTGCCAAAAGTCAGGCCGACCATATCATTTTTCCATACCCCGTCTTTAACGATTTTTGCAAGATCGTTTAAGTGCATATTACAGGTATTTCCATCATAACCCATGCTCGCAATACCGACTTGTGCTTTGGACATATCTTCGGTTGTAAGGCCAATACCATATAACATGGCTTGTGCTCCGGGCTGAGTAGGATCTTGTGTGAATGTTTTACTGTAACGGTTTATTTCTGGTGATTCTGACATTTTGTTGTACGCTTATTTTATTATATGATTACTTCGTAGTTTTGTTTTTCTAATACCAATGCTTTATATGTGCGCTGTAAAGTTGCACCTAAAGTTTCTGTCCATACCGCTGGGAAGGTGACTTCGTCAACAGATGCGATACCTGCAATTTCTGCCGCTGTGCCACATAAGAACGCGCTGTCTGCACTTTTCAGGTCATCGACCGACAAGTGTTTTTCAATACATTCGATATCCAGCGTTTTACATAATTTGATGATTGTTGCCCGGGTTATTCCAGGTAAGATATTTCCCAGTGGGGGAGTGTATAGTTTTCCGCCTTTTTCCATGAATACGTTGGCGCCTGAAGCTTCAGCAATATTGTTGTGCATATCCAACAAGATCGCTTCATCAAAACCTTTGCTCTTGGCTTCTGTAGTCGCCAATATAGAATTCACATAATGTCCGCTTGCTTTTGCTTCTACATGTGTAGATTTTGGATTTGGTCGCTGGTAGCTTGAAATACAAACCTTTTGTAAACTACTACCAAGGTAAGTACCCCAGTCCCACGCACAGATTAATATAGATGCTTCGGTTGCTGCAACTAACGACATATGTGGCGGACAAAAGACTAATGGGCGGATATACGCATCTTTTAAATTGTTTTTCTCCAGTAATTTATAAGTCTGTTTAATCAGTTCATTGATATTGTAAGGGAAAGGGATGTGCATTAATTCTGCCGAGCGCTTTAACCTTTCGTAATGTTCCTTTGCTTTGAAGACCCTGGTGCCATTATGCGTATTGTACGCTCTGATTCCCTCAAACACGGCGTAGCCGTAGTGTAATGACTGTCCATATAAATCTGTCTTGGCATCAGCTGCTTTAGTAAACTTCCCGTTTAGATAAAGAAATGTGTTTGAATCGTAGTATTGCATCTTGGCTGGGTTTCGGTATGGTGTGTGTTGGTCATTTAAAAAAAGCGCCTCTTTTGGGAGGCGCTTCAGATATATTGTAAGTTAAATATTCATTTACAGCGCCTTGTTCTCCTGAAGAATCAGCAGAAGGAATAGGTTAATAATGACATTAATTTTAGCTGTAACTGAGGTATTCATGGTTTGTCTTTTTTGTTTGCTTTATATAAATCCAATTTAGTTTATGCGTCACAGACTGTCAATAGCAGAATGAAAATAAATGAAAAAAAATATTATTCCGTAAATAATTAGTTTCACCTTTTATTATTCTTATTTGTATGCATTATGCGTACCTAAAAGTGGTGTTCGCTATACCGAATATGATATCGGTATTCGGTATAGATGTTATGCTTGCATTGTAAATATAGCATATTTCTGCTTAAAAAGCTGAAAATGCTGGTGGGATTTGATTTATTATGCAGTTGACCTTCGCAGGTTTTCCAATATTTTAGGACATAAAAAAAGGCTGAACTCTCATCGAGCCAGCCTTCTTTCTAAATGATGATAAAATATTAAGCAACCCCTTCGGCTAAAACAATAATCTTGTTTTTTAAAACTTCGACAACACCACCTTTAATAATGAAGGTTTCTTCGTCGGTGGTTTTGCTTTTAATAATTACCGGTCCATCTTCTAAAGTTGAAATGATAGGCGCGTGGTCTTTCAATATCTGGAAAGATCCCATCGTACCTGGTACCGTAACCGCAGTTACTTCGCCTTCAAAGACTTTTTTATCTGGTGTTAATATTTCTAGTGTCATATATATAAGTATATACGCTGTATTAAGCGTTTGCTTCAGCTAATAGTTTTTTCCCTTTTTCAACTGCATCTTCAATGCTACCTACCAGGTTAAATGCTGCTTCAGGATACTCATCAACTTCACCATCCATAATCATATTGAATGCTTTGATAGTTTCCTTGATGTCAACCAATACACCTTTTAATCCGGTGAACTGCTCAGCAACGTGGAAAGGCTGAGATAAGAAACGCTGAACACGACGTGCGCGGTGAACAACTAATTTATCTTCCTCAGATAGCTCATCCATACCTAAAATGGCAATGATATCCTGTAACTCTTTATAACGCTGAAGAATTTCTTTAACACGTTGAGCTGTGTTATAGTGTTCGTCACCTAAAATAGCAGGAGAAAGGATACGTGAAGTAGAACTCAATGGATCTACCGCAGGATAGATACCCAGCTCAGCAATTTTACGGGATAATAAAGTAGTTGCATCCAGGTGGGCAAATGTAGTTGCCGGCGCAGGGTCAGTCTCATCATCTGCAGGAACATATACGGCCTGTACAGATGTAATTGAACCACGTTTAGTTGAAGTAATACGCTCCTGCATTAATCCCATTTCTGTTGCCAGAGTTGGTTGGTAACCTACTGCAGAAGGCATACGGCCTAAAAGTGCCGATACTTCAGAGCCAGCTTGTGTGAAACGGAAAATGTTATCAACAAAGAAAAGGATATCCTTTCCAGCGCCTTCACCATCACCATCACGGAAATATTCAGCAACTGTAAGTCCTGATAAGGCAACACGTGCACGTGCACCAGGAGGCTCGTTCATTTGTCCGAATACCAATGTTGCTTTAGATTCTTTTAATTTATCGGTGTCAACCTTACTTAAGTCCCATCCGCCTTTTTCCATTGAGTGAAGGAATTCTTCACCATAGTTGATTACACCAGATTCGATAAACTCACGTAAAAGGTCATTACCTTCACGCGTACGCTCACCCACACCAGCGAATACTGATAAACCATCATACGCTTTCGCGATGTTGTTTACCAATTCCATAATCAATACAGTTTTACCAACACCCGCACCACCGAAAAGACCAATTTTACCACCTTTTACATAAGGCTCTAATAAGTCGATTACTTTGATACCTGTGTAAAGTACTTCAGATTCCGTAGATAGTTCATCAAAACGCGGAGGAGCATTATGGATAGATTTACCACCAGTTTTATCAACCTGGTTAATACCATCGATCGCTTCACCTATAACATTGAATAAACGACCTTTAATTTGATCACCAACAGGCATTTTAATAGGAGAACCAGTGCTTAAAACGTTCATTCCACGAACAAGACCATCAGTCGAGTCCATTGCAATTGTACGTACGCGGTCTTCGCCAAGATGTTGTTGAACTTCTAAAACGATCTTCTGTCCGTTTTCTTTTTCAATCTCTAATGCAGAGAAAATTTCAGGTAATTGAGCATTGTCAGCAAAACTCACGTCAACTACTGGTCCTATAATCTGCGCTATTTTTCCAATGTTAGGCATATATTGTTTTTGGTAAAATTATAAATATCAAATTGTTAAAGGCTCTTTTCAGGGCTTCAATTCGGTTTGCAAAGCTAAGATTTTTCAATATATTTTTTATATATAAATAAAAAGTTTTTCCACAGTTTTTTTATCAATAATTTAGCTGGTATGAAAACGATATTGGTAACGGGCAGTAATGGCCTTTTAGGGCAAAAAATCACCTCTCAGTTCCTTGGTGGTAAACAGTTTAAATTAGTAGCCACCTCCAGAGGGTTGAATCGTTTTCCTGATCATGATGGTTATATTTACGCAGAAATGGATATTCTCGACGCTGAAAATGTAAAAGCGGTGGTTGGATTATACAAGCCTGATGCAATTATTCATACCGCCGCATTAACAAATGTGGATACTTGTGAAGCAGAACAGGAACTGGCTTATCAGTTGAATGTGGAAGCTGTAAAAACACTTGTTGATATTTGTGAAGTATACAATATACAACTCGTGCATTTGTCGACCGACTTTGTTTTCGACGGTGCCAACGGACCATACGATGAACTTGCAGCGCCCAATCCTTTAAGTTACTATGGGAAAACTAAACTGCTGGCCGAAGAGATCATTAAAAATTCTACCTGCAGGTGGGCTATCCTGCGCACCATTATAGTCTATGGTATTGTGCGCGACCTCAGCAGGAGTAATATTGTACTATGGGCAAAAAATGCGTTGGAGAAAGGAGAGCCGATTAAGGTGGTCAACGATCAGTGGCGCACACCTACCCTGGCAGAGGATCTTGCAGATTGCTGTCTGCTAGCAGTAGAGAAAAACGCGCATGGTATATACAATGCTTCCGGCAAGGACATGATGCGTATTGTGGAGCTGGTGTATAGGGTGGCTGACTTCTGGGGACTGGATAAAAGTCCGATTACAGAGATCAGTTCGGCTTCATTAAACCAGATAGCAAAGAGACCGGTACGAACAGGTTTTATTTTGGATAAAGCGATGACAGAACTTGGTTATCATCCACATAGTTTTGAAGAAGGATTACAATTGCTGGATGAGCAATTAAAAGCAATTAAATTATAAACAAATCAAAATTATATCAACATGGCACTAAAAGCAGGCGATCAGGCTCCGGATTTTAAATTGTACAGTTCAGAATTAAAAGAAGTAAGTTTAAGTGATTATAAAGGGAAGAAATTGGTATTGCAATTTTTCCCTATGGCGTTTACAGGTGTTTGTACCACACAGTTATGTACAATGAGGGATAGTTTTGGCTTTTATGAAGGAATGGATGCAGCGGTATTGGGTATCTCTGTAGATTCTCCTTTTACGCTGGCTAAATTCAAAGAAGATCAGTTTTATCAGTTCCCTTTATTATCAGATTTTAACAAAGAAATGTCTCAGGCTTACGATGCTTTTTATGAAGAATTCGCCTTTAATCTGAAAGGTGTGTCTAAAAGATCGGCATTTGTCATCGATGAAGAAGGAAAAATCGTTTATGCTGAAGTATTAGAATCGGCAGGCGATCTTCCTGACTTTGATGCAATTAAAAAAATAATAGAAGGCTAGAACTCAGGCGATTTGGTAATGCTTGAAAAAAGATCTTCAAAAAAGTTTTGAATTTCAATTTCAAGCATTACCTTTGCAATCCCGAAACGAAGGGAAATGCATTTGTAGCTCAATTGGATAGAGCATCTCACTACGGATGAGAAGGTTTGGGGTTCGAATCCCTACAAGTGCACAATCAACTGAGAAAGCCTTGCTGCCTGTGGCGGGAAGGCTTTTGAAATTTAAAAGACAACCCAAATGCTAAATTTTGTTCTCTTTGGCCCACCGGGTGCAGGTAAAGGCACCCAATCTCAAAAATTGATTGATCGCTATCAATTGATACACATTTCTACTGGTGACCTATTTCGGGAACATATCAGCAATCAGACTTCATTAGGACAAAAGGTAAGCGCGCTTATAGCAGACGGACAATTGGTGCCTGATGCCATCACGATTGCCATGCTGGAAGAAGAAGTTGATAAAAATCCGGAAGCTAAGGGATTTATTTTTGATGGCTTTCCAAGGACAGTTCCTCAGGCAGCAGCATTAGATGAATTCCTTGAAAGTAAAGGAAGTGCACTTGCTGGTGTAATTGCACTGGATGTGGATCAGGAAGAATTAACGAAGCGTATTGCTGAACGTCAGAAATTAACCAACAGGGTTGATGATCAGGCGGACAAACTGCAGAAACGTATTGAAGAGTATTTTAGCAAGACAATACATGTTTTGCCATATTACGAGGCGCAGCACAAATTAAGTAAAGTAAATGGCATTGGTAAAATCGATGACATCTTTACAGAATTGTGTGCCGTTGTCGATAAATATTAATTAAATAATTTTGAGCATAGCGGGACGGATTAAGTTCTTCCCGCTATTCTTGTTTATAAGGAAAAATAACTGGTTATGTCACAGGGTTCAAATTTTGTAGATTACGTTAAAATATGTTTTCGTTCTGGTAAAGGCGGATCGGGATCTTCACATTTGCACCGCGATAAAATGACATCTACCGGTGGTCCGGATGGTGGCGATGGTGGAAGAGGCGGGCATATTATCTTAAGGGGTAATGCGCAATTCTGGACACTGCTGCACTTGAAATACCGCAAACATATCCTGGCCGCTGATGGCGGACCCGGATCCAGTTCTACCAGTACAGGTAAGTCTGGCAAAGATGAGTATCTTGATGTTCCTCTGGGAACAATTGCTAAAGACGCTGAAACCGGGGAGACCTTGTTTGAAATTACTGAAGACGGACAAACTGAAATCGCTACTCCCGGTGGGAGAGGTGGACTGGGTAACTGGCACTTTAAGACTTCAACACTACAAACTCCGCGTTTTGCGCAGCCTGGTGAATCGGGTACAGAACAGTGGGTAGTACTGGAACTGAAAGTTCTGGCTGATGTTGGATTAGTGGGCTTCCCGAACGCAGGCAAGTCGACCTTACTTTCAGTTGTTTCAGCAGCAAAACCTGAAATTGCTGACTATCCCTTTACTACACTGGTTCCTAATCTTGGAATTGTATCTTACCGTGGAAGCAAATCATTTGTGATGGCAGATATTCCCGGGATTATCGAAGGTGCTTCTAAAGGGAAGGGACTGGGTTATCGTTTTCTACGCCATATTGAACGTAATTCTGTATTGTTATTTATGGTACCTGCAGATACCAACAGGACAATTACTGAAGAGTATGAAATCTTAAAGCGTGAGCTGGAAGAATATAATCCTGAACTGATGCAGAAACCGCATTTACTGGCTATCACGAAATCTGATATGCTGGATGATGAGTTGGTAGCAGAGATTAAAAAAGATGTGCCTGCAAACATACCTTCTATCTTTATCTCGTCGGTAGCTCAAAAAGGAATTACAGAGCTGAAAGATATGTTATGGCAGGCTATCAGTGCTGATGACACTACCTCAGCGGCTAAATAATATTTGTTATTCATTTAAATTATTTGTTTGTAATCTTAATTTTTCCTAAATTGGGATTAACAATCAGCGCTTTATCAATTCATAATTTCCTCTCTCAGGTCTGTAAGTTAATTTGATGGCGAATCAGATTGTGTTCACAATTTAATTTGATCAGGTTATGGAAAAAAGATCGTTTAACTTCCTTTTTACAGCAGTTATTGCTTCAATGGTGCTTATAGGCACTTACAAAATCACCAAAAAGAAAAATCTTTCAAAAACTATCTCAGCTGTAAGTAAGAATACCAAATAATATTATTTGCACAGTTTTTTTTATTCAATTCCTCCCGGATTGACTCTTGCCATTAATGGCCAGGGTCTCGTATGTATGTTCATCCAGTTGATCATCATGCGGATATACCTGTCACATCTGATATTTTAACCGCATGATGGTTAGCTGAGAAATTAGCTAAGCCATTATGTTGATTACCTCACGTTGCTGATATCTTATTTTTCACTTATTAATTTCAATTTTCTTCTGAATTTTTGCTATTTATTAGGATTTTTGCTTTTTTAATTCTGCTTAAATGCTTTTCGTCAGTTTTTTTGTTGATTTATTATGAAAATTATAGGTTTCGATCTGTTATTATTAAGATAATTTACTTTTGTTTGTTCGTGTTTTGTGTTTTTAGTGGTTTTGTTTGACTTATTTATGAAAAAATTCAATTTCTTTGTATTTATTTCAGTTAAAAAGTCTTAATATTGTGGAGTCGATAAGGATTTATCACATATTTGATTTTTAATAATGATATTTCAACAATTGAACGGATATCATGATTTATATAGATTTTAAAAGATGTTAAGTTGACATCATAAGACAAAGACCCGTTCATACAGGTTTATATTTGGTTAGAAAAGGGATGGATCTGGATAGAGCATCCCTTTCTTTTTTCACCTGGTTTTTGACAATGTTTTCAAATCATAATTGGTTCCGCATAATTTTTCCCTTTACAAGAAACATCCTTCTGATAGCCCCTCTTTCAATAATTGTATCTCCTTTGTAATTTGGGTTTGAAGCACGTAAGACCAGTTTGCTTCCATGAGTATGCTCAAAGAGCAGCTTTACTGTAGATAAGTTATTTGCCGTGTCATCTGCTACAATCAGATAAGCCTCACCCCACTGGATAACATCAGGATTGTGGATCTCCCGTACTGCAATAATTTCGCCGCTGGCATATTTGGGGTACATACTGTCGCCATAAATTGGCAGATAGGCATCGCAATCATTAAAAGGCCGGAAGTTGACATAATATTCCGGGGTTTCTTTTAAGAGATTAAATCCGCTTGCATTCGGTTCGGAAATGTTAACACTGTAATAAGGAACCCCTGACAGGTCGGCCTCGTCAATTGTTTTGGTTGTTTTTACCGGTTCAAGAAACATGTTCCCCAACCCGGTATTCATCCACTCCTGATTAATCTTCCAGTGCTTGATCACATCTTCAGCCAGGCGTTTGCCAATCAGCCTCCGTCCATTTTCTATCGGAGAGAAGTTGTTTACATGTGTCGCAACCGGAGAATAGAATTCTTTTAGCGTTTTATCCATCTCTGATCTCACCTCTTTAAATCTTCGTCCATAATTTTCTCTTGAATTTTCAGTCATAGTAATCATTGGTTTAATGGTTGTTATTGATTAAGGTTGTTTTTATCTGTTTTAAATATCTCATAATGATAATTAAATGCAATATATGTAAAATTGTTTTTGTTTAATTATTTTTAATTATAAATTATTTCAATTAAACGACGTTTTTGTTATGTGCCAGGGATAAACCTATGTTTTTAATTAAAAGCCGGATAATCGATTAATTGTCGGTTATCCCTTCCTGTTTTCACAAATAAAAGAGACATGAATTGATGTGGGTATGGTATGATTGTTCATTCAATAGATTTTGTGGCAGGTCTGTATCGCATACATCATAAAATTAATTTACATCTCAACGGTTATTTTATAACTTTGAACGCAACAGCAAATCATAAAAAACATGTATAAAACATTGCAGCCAGTTCTTCAGCAAGAACTTGAACAGATTGAAAACGACGGTTTATATAAACGTGAAAGGGTTATTGTGACTCCTCAGGGTGCCGATATAAAGGTGAGTACCGGACAGGAAGTGGTAAATTTTTGTGCGAATAATTATCTGGGTCTTTCATCAGATCCGAGAGTCACTGCTGCAGCAAAGGCGGCAATTGACCAATATGGTTATGGCATGTCTTCTGTACGTTTTATCTGTGGTACACAGGATGTACATAAAGAACTGGAGCAAAAGCTTTCTGAATTTCTGGGTACGGAAGATACCATTTTATATGCAGCTGCATTTGATGCAAATGGTGGCGTTTTTGAGCCCTTGTTCAATGATCAGGATGCTATCATCTCTGATGAACTTAATCATGCTTCTATAATTGATGGTGTGCGTTTATGTAAAGCAAAAAGATTCAGGTACAAACATAGTGATATGAATGATCTGGAAGAGCAACTCAAAGCTGCCGCTGCTTGCCGTCACAGGATCATCGTTACTGATGGCGCATTCTCTATGGATGGAACAATTGCACAACTGGATAAAATATGTGACCTGGCTGATCAATATGAAGCACTGGTCATGATTGATGAATCACATTGTTCCGGTTTCATGGGTAAAACCGGAAGAGGTACTCATGAGCATTGTGGCGTGATGGACAGGATTGATATTATTACCGGTACTTTAGGTAAAGCACTGGGCGGAGCTTCTGGTGGTTTTACTGCTGGTAAAAAAGAAATCATCGATATGCTGCGTCAGCGTTCAAGACCTTATCTTTTCTCCAACACACTGGCTCCGGCTATAGCAGGAGCATCTGTTGCAGTATTGGATTTGTTAAGCGAAACGACAGAACTGCGCGATCGATTGGAACACAATACAATGTATTTCCGTCAGAAAATGACAGAGGCGGGATTCGATATCAAAGAAGGAATTCATCCTATCGTACCGGTGATGTTATATGAAGCAAAGCTGGCACAAGAGTTTGCTGCTAAAATGCTGGATGAAGGAATTTATGTGATCGGATTTTATTACCCGGTTGTTCCGCAGGGAAAAGCACGTATCCGCGTACAGCTTTCTGCAGCACATCAACAACATCACCTGGATAAAGCAATCGCAGCTTTTATTAAGGTGGGTAAAGAGCTAAAGGTAATCTAAGGGTTATTTAATATATACAGGAAAAGCCGGAAGTGATTGCTTCCGGCTTTTCCTGTATATATTAGCTTCTACATCTTCAGGCAGGTATCCTAATATTCCTGAAATAGCTGTATATTTGGCATTATGTTGCAAGATAAGATCATACAGTATACCGCAGAAATAGATGCATTTGCTACTACAAATGCAGATGAATTGGAACAGTTTAGAATAAAATTCCTTGGTACTAAGGGAATTATCAAAGATATATTTGAAGAATTTAAGTCTGTATCCACGGAAGAGAAACGGACCTTAGGCAAGGTGTTAAATGAATTTAAACAACTGGCCGAAGCTAAATACCAGTCACTTAAAGAACAGGAAGAAACCAGTCATGGTAAAAAAGATGCTGATCTTGACCTGACACTGCCTGGTGCGGGTTTTGAGGTAGGCTCACGCCATCCTCTGGCTTTAGTACGCAGAGAGATTGTTGACATTTTCAGCAAACTTGGATTCGTGGTGGCAGAAGGACCGGAGATTGAGGATGACTGGCATAACTTCTCTGCACTGAATTTTCCTGAAGAGCATCCGGCCAGAGATATGCAGGATACTTTCTTCATTAAGAAAGGTGGTGAAAAAGGAGATATTGCCTTAAGAACACATACTTCATCGGTTCAGGTAAGGATGATGGAAGCAGGTCAGCCTCCTTTCAGAGCCCTGATGCCGGGACGGGTATACAGGAATGAGGCGATATCGGCCCGTGCACATTGCTTCTTTCACCAGGTAGAAGGGCTGTATGTGGATGAAAATGTTTCATTCGCAGATCTAAAACAGACCTTGTTTTATTTTGTACAGGAATTATATGGTGAGGGAACCAAAGTTCGTTTCCGTCCATCTTATTTTCCTTTCACAGAGCCTTCTGCGGAAATGGATATCTCGTGCACGATTTGTAAAGGTGCTGGTTGCCAGTTATGTAAGTATAGCGGTTGGGTGGAGATCCTTGGCTGTGGTATGGTAGATCCAAATGTGCTGGAAAACTGTGGCATAGACAGTAAAAAATACAGTGGATTTGCTTTTGGTATGGGCATAGAACGTATTGCCAATCTGAAATTTGAAATAAAGGATTTGCGCCTGTTTTCAGAAAATGACGCCCGCTTCCTTAAACAATATAAAACTTCATTGATCTAAATGACGTTTATTTAATCATATGGGAAAAATTGCAGGCTTTATATTGATGCTGTTCTTATTTTCTGCCTGTGGAAAAGAAACCAACCAGGTGCCGAATGTGGCGGTTAATCTGGTCGGTTTCTTTAGCCCTGACCAATTATCTGCTTTAAAAGCGAATGGTGCTATCTTTATGGATGGCGGAGTGGCAGGTATAATCATAGCTTATAACTCTTTGAATGGGTATAAGGCTTACGACCGTTGCAGTACGGTAAATCCGGAAAACAGATGTGGCGTAACTTTAGATAATGCCTATACCGTAACGGACCCATGTACAGGTGCAAAATATTCGCTGCTGGATGGAACGCCCTCAAAGGCTCCGGCCAAAATAGCACTGAGAACATATAGTATACTCGTCACAGGAAATAATTATCAAGTAACTAATTGATGGAACCAGAAAAGATTAAAGAGAGCATCATTAGGGCTGCTAAAGAATTATTCAGGAAATACGGGTATCACAAAACCAGTGTAAACGAAATTGCAAAAAAAGCAAGGATCGCCAAGGCAACAATTTACAAGTATTTTGAAAGTAAAGAACAGGTACTTGATGCCATTCTGATGGATTATCTCGACCTCAATCTGCATGAAATCTTAAAAAATAAAGCACAGTTTGTAGATGAGGAAGAACATCTGAAAGCGCTGGTAATGAAGACCTGCCGACTCACCTATACTGTCTGCAATGAATTTATCGGATGGGATTTTGTGCGTGAAAACGCAAACTCGCAAGAGTTTTTAAAACATCTTTCAGATCAGCTGGAATCCTTATTATTGTCAGCTTATTTAGGACTTGATCACTTTAAAAATAACCCATCCCGTAGGGAAGGTCTCGCTTTTCTTCTTAAAGCGAGTAAAAGTATCGTATTCTCTTTCGCATTCACCTCTGTCAGCGATGCCGATGTAAGAAAAAACTTCGTCAGCTTCCAAAAAGAATTATTACCATTTCTCGTTAAAGCTGCGCTGTAATGAGTAGCTCATTCACAATTTAGGTACAATTTGTTTACATTTTATTGTTGTGAACCGATTTGGTTTTCGGTATATAAACCTCTATATTTACAATTGTAACATCATTTACAATGAGCAAAGAGATATTGGAGATTACTATATTGGTTGATGAGAAATTTGATGTAAGCTTTAATCTTGTTGAAGGTATTTTTGGTTTAATCCTTAAAATATTTGGCAAGTAAAGATTGATACATCATTTTCTTCGTATTGAGCTATGCACCATAGCTCAGGGAAATGCTCATGCCTCTTAAAAAATAGTATCCCCAAAACTCATCTCACGAATAAATCAACCCATAATTGCTTTAAGATCGGGCCAGCTGTCGCGTTGCATGCTGAAAATACTAGGAACTATTGAATACAAGCTTTAGCTTTGCAGCAGAATGAGTAGAAATAGAAAAGCTGGAACGGTTACTATCCTTCCCAACTTAAGTATTATTGATATTGCCGAAGAAGGCAAGGGTGTAGGTAAGGCCGATGAACTAGTCGTGTTTGTTGATAAAGCCGTTCCCGGGGACATTGCAGATGTCCGGATTGTTAAAAAGAAAAAGAATCTTGCAGAAGCAGTTATCGAAACGCTGCATACGCCATCTGTACATAGAACAGATCCTTTCTGTCAGCATTTTGGTACCTGTGGTGGTTGTAAATGGCAGCATATGCAATACGATGCTCAGCTGCAGTTTAAACAGAAAAATGTAGAAGCGGCTTTACAGCGCCTCGCTAAAATTGATACTTCTTCTATGGAGCCTATTCTGGGTTCTGCAGAAAATAAATATTACCGTAATAAACTAGAATATACCTTCTCTAATAAACGCTGGTTAAATCAGCAGGATATGGAGGACCGTGAAGGATTGGAAATGAATGCACTTGGTTTCCACGTGCCCTTACGTTTTGATAAGATCCTTGATGTACAACATTGTTATTTACAGGCAGAGCCTTCCAATACCCTGAGAAATCAGGTAAGGGGATATGCGCTGAGAATGGGGCTTACTTTTTATGATTTACGTAACCACGAAGGTAACCTCAGGAACCTGATTATCCGTACGTCATCCACAGGTGAGGTAATGGTAGTTGTCGTTTTTGCTTATGCAGAACAAGATCAGGTAGATGGTTTAATGGAATACCTGAAGACCAGCTTCCCTGAAATTACTTCTTTGTTATATATCATGAACCAGAAAAAGAACGATACCATCTTTGATCAGGACGTGATTACCTACTCAGGAAGAGATTATATTTTCGAGGAAATGAATGGGCTGAAGTTTAAGATAGGAGCGAAGTCATTTTACCAGACCAATTCTATGCAGGCGCATGAACTGTACAAGATCACTAAAGAATTTGCGGGTTTCTCCGGAGACGAGCTGGTTTATGATTTATATACTGGTGCAGGCACTATTGCAAATTTTGTGGCTGGGAGTGTGAAAAAAGTGATTGGTGTAGAATATGTACCTACAGCTATTGAAGATGCAAAGTTCAATTCCGAATTGAATGGAATAGCGAATACGCTGTTTTATGCAGGAGATATGAAAGATATCTTAACCAGGGAATTTATTGCTGAACATGGGAAACCTGATGTGGTCATTACAGATCCGCCAAGGGCAGGGATGCATGCAGATGTAGTGGAAAGGTTGTTGGAAATGGAAGCCGAAAAGATTGTTTATGTAAGCTGTAATGCAGCTACACAGGCAAGGGACCTGGCTTTGTTAAAAGAGAAGTATACAGTGGGCAGAATTAAGCCGGTTGATATGTTTCCTCATACACAACATGTTGAAAACGTTGTTTTATTAAATTTGATTAAGTAGTTCTGCTGCTTTAAGCTAAAGATAGTTAAGATGGATATAGAAGAGTTATTGCCGCAACAACCAGAAGGGGATAAAAGTGATAAAAAAGTAAGTCCGCTCGTAAGCCTGGAGAAAGATCTGGCATTATATGCTGAATCTGTGAAGGAGATAGCATTGGAAATTATTGCCGAAGGAATCTCTAAATACCCGGTATTTGTCGCACACCAGCATACCGTATCTATAGGTGAAATGATCCTGAACAGAGAAGAACTGAATACCAACTGGACCATGCAGGCATCTACGGTAGAAGAGTTTGTTGAAAAGGGAATTATCAAACCTGAAAGAAAAGAAGAGTTTCTGAAACATTATAAAAGACCAGAGGACTTTATGTGTGTGTTTGTCATCGTTCCGGAAGGAGCTAATTTTATCTATTATCCTTACGATAGTAAACAGCGCTAAGCCTGAAAATAAAAATCCCTGTCCGAAAGGCAAACGGACAGGGATTCACAAATAATCAAAAACTTAATCTATTTTTCGTACGTCAGCTCTTTTTGACGAATTGTTTTTCAAAGAGGCATTCCCTTTATAACGGATGCTGCTGCCACTACTTGCTGTAGTCTCTAATCCTTTGTTTACCGTTAACCTCACGTCGGCACCCGAACTGGAAACGATCTTCGCATAATCAGTGTGGAGTCCTTCAGCATGTACGCTGCTTCCTGAGCTTGATTTCACATCCGCATTCGTTGCTGTTCCTGTTAAATCTGCAGAGGCACCACTGCTGATCTGCACTTGTAGCTCAGCACATTGTACGGCCAGTTTAAGAGACGCACCCGAGGATACTTTTGCATTTAAATGGTCTGTTTTCAGTGTTTTATTGCTTTCAATAGAACTACCGCTACTTGCAGCAACCCCATTCAGTGATTTATAAGTTACGTATACTTTAGCATTTTTATTCTTCCATCTGTTGGTCAGGCTGGTGTTCTCTCTAAACCTGATAGATAGTTTATTATCCACCAAAGTGACTTCTACTTCATCAATTACGCCTTCGTCCGCCACTACTTTTGCTCCTTCTTTAGTACCGGGAATCAGAATAACTTCAATACCGGTACTTACCTGAACTGCAGAAAAATTTGCAACAGAAATATTCTTTGTTTCCTGAGCACTGGAATGAATGCTATGGAACGACATTCCTATCAAAAACAGGAATAAAAATTTTATTAAGTAAGGTGGTTTCATAATCGTAATTATCTTGTTAGGTTTACAGGAATTAGACGCAGGTAGGATACAAACGTTGCATCATTTTGAAAATATTTTACAGATATTTGAATATGAACCTTAAAATCGTTCTTTTTGTACAAACAAAGCATTAACAAATGGCCGACTCACAATTACTTATTCTTGATAAAAAGCAGATCCAGCAAAAAATTAACCGCATGGCCTACCAGATCCTGGAGGATAATTTAAATGAGAAGGAAATTGTTTTGGCCGGCATATGGGACCGTGGATATAAACTGGCCATTCGCTTAAAGGATGTATTGGTGGAAATATCCGATCTGAAAGTGACCATGTTGAAAATCGAACTGGAAAAAGATAACAGCAGACTGGTGGCGACAACGGATATAGAAACGTCTAAGCTTAAAAATAAAGTGATCATCGTGGTAGATGACGTTCTGAATAGTGGTAAAACGCTTGCTTATGGATTTGGCGTGTTCCTCAATACCCCGCATAAAAAAATACGTACCGTGGTGCTGGTAGACAGAAGCCACAAAATATTTCCTATATCTACAGATTTTGTTGGGCTGCAAATGGCTACGGTGCTGAAAGAACATGTAGATGTAGTGCTTGACGTGGAAGGGCAGGAGGATGCTGTTTATTTAAGTTAATATATGAATCAGCGCACGACATAAACGGAAAAGCATGATTACTTTTATTTATGTCGTCCTTGTATTTTTAATTCTCCGTTTTTCCGTTACACTTTTTAACTTCCTTTCTAATCCCAAATTAGGAAAATACGCTAAGCACTTTACAGATAAAGTGGCTATTATCATCACTCCTTCATCTGATAACCAAAGGCTTAAATTATTGTTGGAATGTATCAGGGAACAAGACTACGAGCATACCGAAGTCATCGTCTCCACTGCGGATAATCAGGAGGAGATTGATACGGCTGCACAGCATTGTGATTACCTGCTGTTTCTTGACGCGCATACCACTATTCATGCTGGTTTTATTAATAGTCTGATTTACCGTACTAAGGTATTTAACCTGGCATTACTGAGTATCATACCTGATGAAATGACGCACAGCTTTTTGGAAAAGTGTATGCTGCCGGTAAAGGACTTTGTATTGCTTAACCTGGTTCCATTACGATTGATCAGGTTACTTCCCGGACAGGTATTTGCCGTTGCGAGTGATAAATGTATGTTCTTCAACGCTGCTTTGTACCGGAACCATGGCTGGAATACCGGACGTGAAATTATCAGGACAATCAAAGCGGAAAATTATAAGGTAGAAACCCTGCTGGGAAACCGTCTGATTTCCATTTCGCAGTCAGGCCATCAATCCAATTTGCTTAGCTTAAGTGGAAAAGATCTGCTGTTGACCTTTGGTAATAATAGCATAGCTGCACTTTTGTATCTGGTACTGGTGGTTGCCGGTCCCCTCATTATGCTGGCCAATTACGAATATGCATTGCTGATCATGCCTGTTGGATTGATCTTCCTGACCCGCGTAATGATTTCGTTCCTTGCGCGTCAAAATCCTCTGTTAAACGTTTTACTTCATCCTGTGCAAATGGTCATGCTCTTCATTGCATTATCCAAAGCTGTCTTTATCCGTATTTTTATGTAATTTTGCAGAAGTAATACTTAACATATGAAACCATCATCAGATTACAGCGTTCTAACTGTAATGAATAAACTGAGGATAGCTTCATAACCTTTAAAATAAATATATTCTGATGAAATACAATTTAGCCGTAACAATAGATAAAGCATCAGGTTTCTGTTTCGGAGTAGTTTATGCCATAGAAATGGCAGAAGATATTCTGGCAGACGAGGATTATTTATATTGCCTTGGCGATATTGTACATAATGATGAAGAAGTAAAGCGCTTGACAGATAAGGGGCTCCGGATTATTGATCACGAGCAGTTGCATCAGTTGCATAACGAGAAAGTGCTGATCAGGGCACACGGTGAAGCACCATCTACTTATGAACTGGCATTGGCAAACAACCTGATCCTGATTGATGCTTCCTGTCCGGTAGTACTGAAGTTACAGAACCGTATCAAGAACTCTTACGATGATAAGGAACAGATACTGATTTTCGGTAAACACGGTCATGCCGAAGTAATCGGTTTACAGGGACAAACAGATGGAAATGCTATTGTATTTCAGGATCTGGCAGAACTGGATCACGTAGACCTGCCAGCTAAATTTACCCTCTATAGTCAGACCACCAAAAGCACTGAGAAATTCTACCATATCAAAGACCAGCTGCTAAGCAGGGGCTATGAAGTAAAAGCAAATGATACCATTTGTCGCCAGGTCTCCAACCGTTACGAAGACCTGGAAAAATTTGTAGTAAACTATGACAGGATTATCTTTGTCTCAGGTAAAAAATCTTCTAATGGTAAGGTGCTGTACGATGTATGTAAGAAGTTTAACGACAGTTCTTACTTTATCTCCAATACAGACGAGCTGGATCTCAGCTGGTTCAATGAGCATGATAAAATAGGTATTTGCGGTGCTACCTCCACACCCATGTGGCTGATGGAGCAGGTAAAAGCAAAACTGGAATCTTTTTAATTAGTCCTTTCATCATCCAAAAGTAATTATAAGCAGCCGCTTTTCGGTGGTTTCTGCTTAAACGTATATTTGCAGCTATTCTATCAACAACAATGGGAAAAAAAGGCGTATTGCTAGTGAATTTAGGAACTCCGGATAGTCCGGAAGTAGGGGATGTACGTAAATATCTGGATGAATTCCTGATGGATGAGCGCGTGATCGATATTAATGCTTTTAACAGGACCTTACTGGTAAAAGGAATTATTGTTCCCTTTCGCAGCCCTAAAACCGCTAAACTTTATAAAGAAATCTGGGATGAGAATGGTTCTCCATTGTTGTACTACAGTAAAATACAGGCTGCGCTTGTTCAGGAGCAGTTAGGGGCTGAATATCATGTGGAGCTGGCCATGCGTTACCAAACGCCATCTATTAAAGCTGCGCTGGAAAACATGAAGGCCGGTTTGGTAGAAAGTATCCAGGTGATTCCATTGTTTCCGCAATATGCTTCTGCAAGTACGGGATCCGTGATCCAGAAAGTAATGGAAATTGTAGGAAAATGGCAGACTATTCCGCCGGTATCATTTGTAAACTCTTTCCACGACAATGAAATGATGATCGGTACTTTTGCGGATAATGCGTTAAAGTATCAGCCGGAATCATACGATCAGATCTTATTTAGTTTCCACGGATTGCCTGAGCGGCAGTTAAAAAAATGTGACCACTCGGGTCAGCATTGCCTGAAGACAGAAAATTGTTGCGCTACACTAACAGATGTGAATAAATTCTGCTACTCGGCACAGTGCCATGATACTGCGCGTTTAATCGCTGCAAAATTGAATATTCCGGCAGATAAGTACTCAGTTTGCTTTCAGTCAAGATTAGGTAAGGAACCATGGGTACAGCCTTATACCAGCGACGTGTTGAAAGAGCTTGCTGTAAGGGGTAAAAAGCGATTGCTGGTATTCTGTCCCGCTTTTGTGGCCGACTGTCTGGAGACACTATATGAAGTGACTGTCGAATATGGTGAAGAATTTAAACACCTCGGCGGAGAAGAAGTACAATTGGTATCCAGCCTGAATGATCATCCGCAATGGATTGCTGCTCTAGTTAAAATGGTCAGGGACCATCATGAGAATTAAATAAAATCTTTTAAATGTTCAAGGATCTGCTCAGTAGATCCTTTTTTTATGTCTACATAATTCCGGGCCACAGCGCCGGCATTGTGATCATTTTGCAGTCGTGAAAACGCGGCAGAAAGTGCTGTTGAAGAGCTGATACTGATTGCTGCACCAAGGTGGATCAGGTCTTTCGCTTCCTGAAACTTATCATATTTTGGACCGAAAATAACCGGTAATCCAAATGCGGCTGCTTCCAGTGTATTATGTATCCCTGCACCGAAACCACCACCTATATAAGCTATATCTGCATATTGATAGATGGAAGAGAGCATGCCAATATTATCGATCAGCAAAACCTTACCAGTTGAATTAATTCCTTCAAGATGAGTATACCTTAATATCCCCGGAATCAAATTGATAATTTCATCCAGATGGGCAGTGCCTATCTCATGCGGGGCGATGATAAATTTCCAATCCGGGTTTTCCCTGATCAGCGTTGCGATCAGTTGCTCATCCTGCGGCCAGGTACTGCCGGCAATGAACACCTTTGAATCCCCGCAGAAATCTGCAATAGTTTGCAAATGTTTCGGGGATTGTGCATTTTCGGCTACCCTGTCAAATCTTGTATCACCACTCAGACTTACATTTTCAATATGTATACTGTTTAAAAGTCTGACGCTTTCTTCATTCTGCACAAAGAAATAATTCACATATTCCAGCATCCTGCGGTAAAAACCGCCATACCATTTAAAGAAAAGCTGGCCGGGCCTGAAAATTCCTGAGATCAGAAACAAAGGAACGTGATGCCTGTTCAATGCGCTAAAATAGTGGTACCAGAACTCATATTTAGTAAAAATTGCAATCTCCGGATTAATGAGCTTCACAAATTCTTCTGCATTCTTTTTAGTATCAAGCGGCAAATAAAATACACCCTCAGCACCAGCATAATCTTTACGGATCTCATATCCTGAAGGCGAAAAAAAGGTGATCACTATCTTTTTATCAGGATAATTTTCCTTCAGGTTTTCCAGTACAGGTCTCCCTTGTTCAAATTCCCCTAAGGAGGCAAAATGAAACCAGATATGTTTTTCTGATGGATTTATACGTTTACTAATGGTATCAGGAAGGTTTTTTCTTCCTTTTAAGAATAACTTTGCTTTAGGATTGAATAATGAAGCAACTTGCAGGAGTATTTTATAAAGGGAAATACCAAAATTATAAAGCCAGAGCATTTTGTATGTTTATTTATTATCTTAGCCGAAGATACTTGATTATAATTTAAAACCTATGTATTATATCATTAGTTCGTAACCCTCAGGGGAAGAATAAACGTATAAGCGAATAGGTTAGAGCGTGAATACCTAAAAAAAATATATCATATGAAAATTGCGGTAATCGGGACAGGCTATGTCGGACTTGTAACAGGAACTTGCCTTGCAGAAACAGGAAACACAGTGATCTGTGTGGACATTGATGAGGCTAAAGTATTAAAAATGCAAAATGGGGTAATACCTATTTATGAACCGGGACTTGATGTTTTGTTTTTAAGAAACATCGTACAAAAGAGGTTGACATTTACTACCGATCTTGCTTCAGCTATTAAAGATGCACAGATCATTTTTATGGCTTTACCAACGCCTCCGGGTGGAGATGGCGCGGCAGATTTATCTTATATTCTTGGTGCTGCAAAAGACATCTCCAAACTGGTTACAGAATATAAAGTAATCGTAAATAAATCTACCGTTCCGGTAGGTACAGCGGATAAAGTTCAGGCAGTATTTACAGAAAATACAGATGTTGAAATCGATGTGGTTTCGAATCCTGAGTTTTTACGTGAAGGTGTTGCGGTAGAAGATTTCATGAAACCGGATCGCGTAGTAATTGGTACACGCAGTGAGCGTGCACAAAAACTGATGGCAGAACTGTACGGACCATATGTTCGTCAGGGAAATCCGATCTTATTTATGGATGAGAAATCATCTGAATTAACAAAATATGCTGCAAACTCATTTTTAGCAACTAAGATCACATTTATGAATGAGATCGCTAATCTTTGTGAAATTGTAGGGGCTGATGTAGATTCGGTACGTAAAGGTATCGGTTCTGACGAAAGGATAGGAAGACGCTTCCTTTTCCCGGGTATCGGTTACGGTGGCTCATGTTTCCCTAAAGATGTACAGGCACTGGCGAAATCTGCTGAAGAACATAACTACGACTTCCAGATTCTGACAGCAGTAATGCAGATCAACGAGAAACAGAAAGTGGTTATCGTTGATAAAGTGGCGAAATATTACAAAGGTGATTTAGCGGGTAAACATTTCGCTTTATGGGGACTGGCTTTCAAACCGGAAACTGATGATATCCGTGAGGCTCCGGCTTTATATATTATTGATGAACTGGTTAAACAAGGTGCTACTGTTACGGTTTTTGACCCAGAAGGAATGCCGAATGTGAAACGTCTGATTGGTGATAAAGTGAAATATGCTGAAGATCAGTATGAGGCACTGACTGGTGCAGATGCTTTACTGATCGCAACAGAATGGTCTGTATTCCGTAATCCTGACTTCGATAAGATGGAAGAAAAACTGGTCAATAAAGTGATTTTTGATGGACGTAACCTATACAACCTGCAGAAAATGATTGATTTAGGATATTATTATAACAGTATAGGTCGTAAACTAGTAGAATAATGGGGCGTAAAAGAGTATTAATCACCGGTGCTGCCGGATTTTTAGGTTCGCATTTATGCGACAGGTTTATTAAGGAAGATTACCATGTAATTGCTATGGATAATCTGATCACCGGAGATTTACAGAATATTGAGCACTTGTTCTCTTTAGAGAACTTTGAGTTTTCTCATCACGACGTTTCCAAGTTTGTTTACGTACCGGGAGAGCTGGACTATATTTTACATTTTGCTTCTCCTGCAAGTCCGATTGATTATCTGAAAATTCCTATCCAGACGTTAAAAGTTGGATCACTGGGTACACATAATCTATTGGGATTAGCTAAAAATAAAAATGCTAGGATGATCATTGCTTCAACTTCTGAAGTATACGGAGATCCAAGCGTGAACCCGCAACCTGAAGAATACTGGGGTAATGTAAACCCGGTAGGACCAAGGGGAGTATATGATGAGGCTAAGCGTTTTCAGGAAGCGATGACGATGGCATATCATACATTCCATGGTGTAGAAACACGTATTGTGCGTATTTTCAACACCTACGGACCAAGAATGCGACTAAATGATGGCCGTGTATTGCCTGCCTTTATCGGCCAGGCATTAAGAGGTGAAGATTTAACTGTATTTGGTGACGGTTCACAAACACGTTCTTTCTGTTATGTAGACGATTTAGTGGAAGGTATCTACAGGTTGTTATTGTCTGATTATGCACAGCCAGTAAATATCGGTAACCCTGATGAGATTACTATCGGCCAGTTTGCTGAAGAAATCATTAAACTTACTGGTACTACTCAAAAAGTAATCTATAAGGAATTGCCAGTAGATGATCCTAAACAACGCAGACCGGATATTACTAAAGCCAGAGCATTGTTGAACTGGGAGCCAAAAGTAAACCGTGCTGAAGGACTGAAAATTACTTACGAGTATTTCAAGACTTTACCTGCGGATGCCCTGATCAATAAGGAACATAAAGATTTTACTACTTATAACCGCTAATCATACATGGCTAAAATATTGGTAACAGGGGGAACAGGATTTATTGGTTCCCATACCGCAGTTGAATTGTTTAACGCAGGATATGAAGTCATTTTATTGGATGATTTTTCCAACTCCAGTAAGAAAATATTGACGCAGCTGGAAACGATTACGGGTCAGGCTCCTGAATTTGTAGAACTTGATCTTTGTGATGAAAAAGCATTAAATGCTTTTGTTGCGCAACATCCTGAAATTACGGGTGTGATTCACTTTGCGGCTTTTAAAGCAGTTGGAGAATCTGTACAGCAGCCTTTAAAATACTATAGAAATAACTTTTATTCACTGATCAACCTGATCAATGCATTCAAAAGTAAAGTTAATCTGGTATTTTCTTCTTCATGCACGGTATATGGTCAGCCAGATAGTTTGCCGGTAACGGAAGATGCTGCGGTTAAAAAAGCGGAGTCACCTTATGGCAATACCAAACAGATCGCAGAAGAAATTCTCATCGATACCTGTAAGGTAACGCCTGAGCTGAAAGTAACCTCATTGCGTTATTTCAATCCTGTAGGGGCACACAGCTCAGCATTAATTGGTGAACTGCCCATTGGTGTACCACAAAACCTGGTACCTTTTATTACTCAGTCGGCCATAGGTAAACGTGGACCGATTACTGTTTTTGGGAACGATTATAACACGCCTGATGGCAGTGCTGTAAGGGATTATATCCATGTGGTTGATTTAGCTAAAGCACATGTTGCGGCTATTAAGAGAATGGAAAGTGCAGTGGCAGAAAGCAATTATGAAGTATTTAACCTGGGAACAGGAAAAGGATCTTCAGTATTGCAGATTATAAAAGCCTTTGAAGAATCGACCGGCGAAAAGCTGAATTATGCTATAGGTCCGAGACGTGAAGGTGATGTGGAGCAGGTTTATGGAGATGTAACCAAATCTGCTGACGGCCTGGGCTGGAAAGCAGAACTGGACGTTAATGAAATGATGCGCTCTGCCTGGAACTGGGAAAAGTATTTGAAAGACAACCCATTTTAGATGTTATTAAAAGATCATAAGGATCTCAAGGCTGCAATAACAGCAATTCCTGTGAAGGAAAAAGATAAGTTATTGCTCAGGCTTATTGCAAAAGATAAGGTGCTCACTGAGCACCTTCATTTCAAACTTTTGGAGGGAGAGGCCGACCTTGAAGGACGTTATTTATCTTTATCAGAAGAAATAGATGATGCCATAGAGGTGCTGCAGGCAATCAGAAAAGGAAGCTCGAAAGATGCACTGCTGGTAATGCGCAGGTTAAATGGCAGGGTTAACCATCATTACAAGGTGACTAAAGATTTGAATACCGAAATCGATCTTCGCCTGCATTTGCTGAATAGTATGCCAATAGGCTATAATGAAAGTGTTTTTTCACCTTTAGCCAAATACAACGACCGGCTTAAGGCGTATTTTTTAAGAACAACGCTTGCATTATACAAGAAATATGAGAGGCTGCATGAAGATCTGCAATTCGATTTAAAGGCGCCATTTAATAAACTATTAAATAAGCTTGCCGAAAATAAGCTGGAAAACGCTGCTCTTGAATTGGGGCTGCCGGAAGAATTATAATACCAACAACTGTTTAAGCGGTTAAATTAAATATTAATGAAGAAGATTTTAATAACAGGTGGTGCAGGGTTCATTGGCTCGCACGTCGTACGCAGGTTTGTCAATAAATATCCTGACTATGAGATTGTGAATCTGGATAAGTTAACTTATGCTGGTAATCTGGCTAATCTGACTGATATCGAAGCACAGCCTAATTACAGGTTTGTCAAAGCTGATATCACAGATGCAGAGCAGATCAATGAATTGTTCAGGACAGAGAATTTTGATGCAGTGATCCACCTTGCGGCAGAATCGCATGTAGACAGGTCAATTACAGATCCTACGGCATTTGTGATGACCAATGTCATCGGAACTGTTAACTTACTTAATTCTGCCAGAGAATTCTGGAAAGGTGATTATGAAACTAAACGTTTCTATCATGTTTCAACGGATGAAGTATATGGTGCTTTAGGCGATACAGGAATGTTCACTGAAAGTACTGGTTATGATCCTCACAGTCCTTACTCTGCTTCAAAAGCCTCATCTGACCACTTTGTTAGAGCTTATCACGATACTTACGGAATTGATATTGTGATTTCGAATTGCTCAAACAATTATGGTTCTCACCATTTTCCTGAGAAACTGATCCCATTAGCGATCAATAATATCAAGAATAACCTTCCTGTGCCTGTTTACGGAAAGGGAGAAAATATCCGCGACTGGTTATGGGTAGAAGATCATGCACGAGCAATTGATGTTATTTTCCATGAGGCAAAAACTGGTGAAACTTACAATATCGGCGGCCATAATGAGTGGAAGAATATAGACCTGATTCATTTATTATGTAAGATCATGGATGAAAAGCTGGGTCGTGCACCAGGAGAATCAGCTAAGCTGATTACTTTTGTAACTGACCGTGCTGGCCACGATTTACGTTATGCTATCGACTCTACAAAATTACAGGAGAAATTGAACTGGGTACCTAGTCTGCAGTTCGAAGAAGGACTGGATAAAACAGTATCATGGTACCTGGAAAATGAAGAATGGTTAACGAATGTAACTTCTGGTAATTACCAGCAATATTACGATAAACAATATCAGGGAAGATAGACTGCAATCAGATGATATAAAATGTACAGGGCCGGGATTTATTCCGGCCCTCTTTTTTGCAGGCAATTATTCGTAACGTAATGCTTCAACAGGATCCAGTTTGGAAGCCTTTTTTGCTGGGTAATAACCTGACAGCACGCCTACCATTACACACAAACCGAAACCGCCGACAATAAACAGCCATGGAATGATGAACGATCCACCCATCATCAGGGAGATGGCATTTCCTAATAATATACCAAACAGGATTCCCATAGCACCACCCATCAGGCAAATCACTACTGCCTCTATCAGAAACTGTTTCCTGATGACCGAAGGTGTGGCGCCGATAGCCTTACGAATACCAATTTCACGGGTACGCTCTGTTACCGATACCAGCATAATGTTCATTAGTCCTATCGAAGCGCCTATTAAGGTAATTACACCAATAGCCACGCCGCCAATAGCAATAAAAGCAAGGTTTTCAAATAAGGTCTGTGCCACTGCATCACTTTTAGTGATCTCAAAATTATTTGGTTCTTTGATCTTAATTCTGCGGATATTACGGAATTCTGCAGTAGCCTCCCCAATTACATTTTCTATTTGCTCATTGTTGTGCACCATAACAGTCAGCGTATAAGATGGATTTCCAAGCGCATTGATCACCTTAGCACGGTAAATAGGGATATAAACAGAGCGGTCTGTATTTGCCCCCATGCCCGATCCTTTGCTTACCAGCACACCAATTACCTTAAACCGGTGATTTCCTGCGGTAATTATTTTATCGATAGGCGATTCATTTTTGAAAAGTGAACTGGCAATTTCACTACCAAGGATGCAAACATTAGTGCCCTGTTCTGCTTCAGCAATGCTGATATTCCTTCCGGATGCAAGGTCTAAACCCTGCGCTTCCAATCCATTTTCGTCTATTCCTCGGATCACTAAATTTGGGTTGGTCTTTTCCAGCTTGTATTTGGCCGTGGCCTCAAAACTTGCCACCACACTCATGGTTACTGTCGCGGGTGCAACCAGTTGCTTTTTCAGTGCCGCGGCATCTTCGTATCTGATCGATGCAAAAGGTTTTGGCCGTTCTCCTGATCCGCCAATACGGATTCCCGTTCCCCTGTTCCTGATCGTAAATGAGTTGGCTCCCATACTTGAAAACGCTTCGGTCATGCTTTTCTTAACTGCGTCCAGCGTTGTTAAAATACCTACCAGTGCAGATAAACCGATAGCGATGATTAATGCAGTGAGCATGGTACGCAGGCGGTTACTTTTGATAGACTGGAGGGCAAGCCTTACATTTTCTGTATAAGTCATTTTTCAAGTATATAATTGGGGGAGGGCATAAATTTAAAAAGTCCTGTTGTTAAGACAACAGGACTTTTTAAATGTTACACCAAAATATGATTTATACTGAAAAGCTGGTACCGCAACCGCAGGTGCTGTCCGCATTCGGATTACTAAAAGTAAAGCCTCTTGAATTCAAACCATCCTGCCAGTCCACCTGCATTCCTAATAAATACATCTGGTGTGCTTTATTCATAAAGATTTTCATCCCGTCAATTATAAATTCCTGATCGCCATCTTTCTTCTGGTCAAAGCCCAGTAAATAGCTCATTCCTGAGCAACCACCACCTTCAACGCCAACACGCAAACCAAAATCTTCAGCAATTTCCTGTTGGTCTTTTAATTTTAAAAGTTCTTTTACAGCAGTTTCAGTGAAGGAAACCGGTGCAAATGCTGTTTCAACTGTATTACTCATGTTATCTCTAATTAGGAATAACAAATATAAATAATATTGGCTAAATCATTGTATGTAACTAATTGCCTATTATCAGATGAGCGTAAAGATTAAGCTGTAAAACATGAAGATTATTAAGCCAAAAATGTACATTTTTGTTTGGGTAATTTTTGCCTGGCTAGATATAAATTAAAAAATGAAATTAGAATACTTTATCACCCATGCTGCAATTTTAGCAGTTGGCGGTACCATCACTTTTGCTGTAGCTTATTATTTTGTGAAGAATGATATTCAGAGATATTTCCATCTGAAATCTTTTGAAGCCAGGCATGCAGAACGCGCACATTTGCTTCCTTTGCGTTTACAGGCACATGAAAGACTTATTGTATTTATAGAACGACTAAATCCACCTAACTTATTTTTGAGATTATACCAGCAGGGAATTTCTGCTGCGGTTTTGCAATCGCTTATCTTAACTGAGATCAGATCAGAATACCAGCACAATGTAACGCAGCAACTATATATCAACAGTGAAAGCTGGAATGTGATCCGTAAATTAAAGGACGATACCATTGCAATGGTTAACAATGCGACTTCGGGTTTACCTGCAGATGCAACAGGTGCAGAACTGAGTAAAAAAGTGTTGCAGCATATGGCAGAGATTGCAGATAACCCGTACGATTTAACACTGGATCTGATTAAAAAAGATATACATCAGCTATTTTGACATGGAAAAGAAGAAATTCAGCACAAGTTCCGGAATTGAAATAAAGCCTGTTTATACTTTGGCTTCACCAATGAACGAATTGCCCGGAGCATTCCCCTTTACCAGGGGCATACAAAAAGATATGTACCGTGGCAAATTATGGACCATGCGGCAATATGCAGGGTTCAGCACAGCTGAAGAATCCAACCAGCGGTACCACTATTTGTTGAAACAAGGCACAATGGGACTATCGGTAGCGTTCGATTTGCCTACTCAGATTGGATATGATTCCGACCATGAAATGTCTGATGGCGAAGTAGGGAAAGTGGGTGTTGCGATTGATTCCCTGAAAGACATAGAGACTTTATTTGAGGGGATTGAACTGGAAAAGATCACTACCTCCATGACCATTAATGCTACTGCTTCGATTTTACTGGCCATGTACATCGCCCTGGCGAAAAAGCAGGGGGCAGATATCTCTAAAATTTCGGGGACTATTCAGAATGATATCCTGAAAGAATATGCCGCAAGAGGTACCTATATTTATCCGCCTAAAGCGTCAATGCGGCTCATCACCGATATCTTTGAATACTGCAGTAAAGAAGTACCCAAATGGAACACAATATCCATCTCAGGCTATCATATTCGTGAAGCCGGATCTACTGCTGTTCAGGAACTGGCCTTCACCCTCGCCAATGGAAAAGCATATTTAAATGCTGCATTGGAAAAAGGATTAGATATCAACGTATTTGCAAAGCGCCTGTCCTTCTTTTTCAACTGCCATAATAATTTCTTCGAAGAGATTGCCAAATTCCGTGCAGCAAGGCGAATGTGGGCTAAAATCACGAAAGCGCTTGGCGCTACTGATGAGAAAGCACAGATGTTGCGTTTTCATACGCAAACGGGCGGCTCTACGCTCACCGCACAGCAACCGATGAACAATATTGTAAGGGTTGCCAACCAGGCAATGGCCGCAGTACTGGGCGGCACGCAGTCCCTGCATACCAATGGCTTTGATGAGGCATTATCCTTGCCTACAGAAGCTGCTGCAAAAATCGCGCTGCGCACCCAGCAGGTGATTGCTTTTGAAAGTGGTGTAACTGAAACTGCAGATCCGCTGGCTGGATCTTATTTTGTAGAGGCACTGACAAATGAAATTGAAGCTGCGGCCCAGTTGTATATTGATAAAATTGATATCATGGGCGGTGCCGTTAGTGCGATTGAAAATGGCTATATGCAAAACGAGATTGCTGCCTCAGCCTATGCTTATCAGGTGGCTGTGGAAGAAGGCAGTCAGGTCATTGTGGGTGTGAATAAATTCACCCAGGAAAAAGAAGGAATTACTGACACTTTACAGATAGATGAATCGATCAGGACTATACAATCTGATAAATTAAAACGTTTAAAAAAAGAGCGTGATAATGAAGCTGTAAATGCTGCATTATTGAGGTTGAAGGAAGCAGCTAAAACGAATGAAAATCTGATGCCCTATATTTTGACTGCGGTGGAGGTTTACGCCACTTTAGGAGAAATTGCGGATGTCTTAAGAAATGTTTTCGGGGAGTATTAAAAGAGTGTTAAAAAATAGTTATCCACACAAAAAATTCAGGTTAACTATGGTATGGCTCTGCGGATTAGGTACTTACTAAATAAATGAAATATTAGTTTTTTTTGTTGATATTTTTTTCAATCTTCGATAGTCGGATAGTGCATATTTTATATGCCTTTCACATGCTTTAAAACCAACAATTATTATAATTATGATGGAAAAAACTTGTACTGAAGTATGGAATAACTGTCTCCAGATAATTAAGGATAACATTCCGGGCCAAAGTTTCAAAACATGGTTCGAACCAATTTCTGCCCTTAAATTAGATGGTAAAGTTTTGACGATACAAGTACCAAGTTTATTCTTTTATGAATGGCTGGAAGAGCACTATGTAGGGCTCCTCAGAAAGACGGTAAAAAGACAGCTAGGGGATGAAGGCCGGCTGGAATATAACATCATTGTAGACAAGTCCTCTAACAGCGGTTCTCCATACACTACAAACATGCCCTCCAATGGGAATGGGGCAGAAGCAAAACTGCAATCTATGCCGATACCTGTTGCTATAAACAAGGATATCAAAAATCCATTTATCATTCCGGGCTTAAAAAAGCTGAATGTAGATCCCCAGCTGAATTCCAATTATACTTTTGATAATTATATTGAAGGTGATTGTAACCGTCTTGCACGTTCTGCTGGTTATGCGGTAGCAGCGAAACCGGGGGGTACCTCTTTTAATCCATTGATGATCTATGGGACAGTAGGCTTGGGTAAAACCCACCTGGCACAGGCCATAGGAAATGAGATCAAGAGAACTGCGCCAGATAAGCTGGTTATCTATGTATCCTGTGAAAAATTCTGCCAGCAGTTTGTAGACTCACTAAAGAACAATACGATTAATGACTTTGTGAATTTCTACCAGGCAATGGATGTGATCATTATGGATGATGTACATAACTTTGCCGGAAAAGAGAAAACACAGGATATCTTTTTCCATATCTTCAACCACCTGCATCAGTCGGGCAAACAGATCATCCTGACTTCAGACAAACCGCCAAAAGATTTAGCCGGACTGGAAGAAAGATTGCTGAGCAGATTTAAATGGGGACTTTCAGCGGATCTGCAGATACCTGATCTGGAAACCAGAATCGCTATCCTGCGCAAAAAAATGTATGCTGACGGTATTGAACTGCCTGAGGAAGTAGTAGAATATGTAGCTAACAATATTGATAATAATGTACGCGAACTGGAAGGAGCAATGGTTTCCCTACTTGCCCAGTCAACGCTCAACAAGAAAGATATTGACATTTCACTGGCCAAACAGATGCTGAAGAATTTCATTAAAAATACAACCAAGGAGATCTCACTGGAATTCATACAAAAACTAGTTTGCGAATATTTTGAAGTCCCTGTAGACATGGTGAAATCGCCCACACGTAAACGTGAAATTGTGCAGGCCAGACAAATCTCTATGTACCTTTCTAAAAGCCACACCAAATCCTCTTTGAAAACTATCGGTGCATTCTTTGGCGGGAGAGACCATTCTACCGTAATTTATGCCTGCCAGACGGTGGAAGATTTAATTGAGACCGACAAAAAATTCAAGACTTATGTACAGGATATCCAGAAAAAGCTGAAGATGTCTTAACGCGTTTACAACGCGTTAATTTTCATCAATCCATAAAAAAGGGCAGAAACATGTAATGCCTGGTCTATTTTATTTGTAACCAGAAATTCTTTTACTTCATCTATTGTATATTCTTCTACATTCAGCATCTCATGTTCATCCAGGTGTTGTTCATGTGTTCTTACTCCTCCCTTTAATAAATAAGTGAAAGTTCTGTTGTTTGACGTAGCAGGATTTGGATATAGTGTAGCAATGAGCTCACAGCTCTCAAACGTATATCCTGTTTCTTCCTGAAGTTCTCTTTTAACACCATGAACCGGATCTTCTCCCGGTTCTATTACACCCCCCGGTACTTCCAGTGAAATAATATCTGCCGCATGGCGGTACTGACGTACCATAATTATTTTATTGTCTTTTGTCAGTGCTACTGCATTTGCCCAGTCCGGGTACTCGAGTACATAATAATCATCTTTTACAGCACCATTTTGTAATTTACAAGTATCTACGCGCAACGTTGCCCACTTTTCCCTTACCAGGTACCTGGAAGAGAGCTTTTGCCATTTTAGGATCTCCATTAAGAATTACTGTTAATATATTGTTGTATTGTTTTCTGCCGGCCCAGGTTGATCATGTTGATCACATGGTGTTTCATCTCCAGCAGGTCATAGATCAGCTCAAGTTTCAGGGCAACAGATAAATTATTGGCCGAAGTTTCAGCCACATTAAATTTTAAATATAAAAACTGAGAAAACATATCCAGCTTGTCAGCCGGAAAGTTTTTCTCAGTTAAAAAAAGATTGAAGTCGTCCGTACCTGATGCGAGCAGGTCGCTATAAAGTATACCGAAGTCATTTTCCAGAATTTCATCCAGACCATGATCTGCTTCCAATTTGCCTTGTTCTTTTAAACCGAGTATACGTGTCAGCGCCTGACTGAGTTTCTGTATTTCTGCAGTTATTAAATCACGTTTATACATAATTACCAGCTGCCACTACTACCACCGCCACCAAAACTACCGCCGCCGAATCCACCAAATCCTCCGCCGCCACCGCTGCTGCCACCGCCCCAGCCACTACTGCCGGAACCTCTGCCGCCACCTAATAAAGCGCCAAATAAAAGTGCTTCACCAACACCTCTGCTACCCAGGATCTGACCACCGCCTCTTCCACCGCCGCCACCTTTTCTGATGATCAGGATAATAACGATGATAATAATAATCAGGATGAAACCACCACCAATACCTCCGCCACCACCTTTGGATGATTTCCTGGGGGCGTCATTTTTATATTCCCCTTTGGTATATTTAATAATTGCTGTGGTACCTGCTTCAAGTCCGCCGTAATAATCACCCGTCTTAAAATAAGGCTTAAACTCTTCATCTATTACTCTCTTGGTCAGGATATCCGGGAATGCCCCTTCTACACCATATCCGGTTTGTATAGCCACTTTTCTGTCGCCGAGCGCTACAACGATCATTACGCCATTGTTCTTTGTTTTACCACCTACGCCCCAGGCGCGGCCTAATCCCAAAGTATAATCATTGATATCGTAATCGCCCACAGTTTTTACAATTGCAATAGCGATCTGTGTAGACGTAGAATCGTCAAAGGCCACCAGTTTACTTTCCAGCTGCGCAATTTGATCTGTAGAAAGCGTACCCGTATAATCGTTAACCAGTGTAGTAGGTTTTGCAGGATAATCCTGAGCAAAACCAGTGGTATAAATTAATGCCAGTACTAAAACTATGATAATTCTCTTCATAGCTTTTTGTTGGATTGGTCCATAAAAATAATGTCGTTAGGCAATTCGTTGATATCTCCGGACTGGTAAGGGAAATGCAGTGCCAGCTTTTCACCTGCGGTGGTGATTCCCGCAATGAGGCCATTTACTATATTACCACCTGCAAAATGCGCTTTCATCGCTATTTGTGTGGTTTCCCAGAAATCTGGTTCAACTCGTTTATTGATACCTTTGTCGCCGATAATTGCAAATTTGTGGTCCACATAAGCAAGATAGATCAGCACTCCGTTTCGTAGTGCAGTTTTATCCATGCCCAGTTGAGCAAAATAGGCAGTGGCTCTATCCAGTGCCTCACCCGGACAATGTTTTTCAACCGCGATTCTTATTTCGCCCGATGTCAGCTTTTCTGCCTCAGCAATTGCGCTGGTGATCAGGTCTTGTTCTTGTTCAGTAAGAAATGACATATATATTTGATTAAACAGACAAGGGTAATACATGTCTTAAATCAAAACGTGTATTACCCTTAAAAGTTATTTTGGTCACTAAAATGCTACTTTTGGTGCATTTTCAGCACCGGCATCAGATTTGAAACCAGTCTTGGTTTTAAAACCGAACATACCTGCAGTCAGGTTATTTGGGAATGATCTCACTTTCGTGTTGTATACCTGAATCGCATCGTTAAAATCTTTACGCGCTACAGCAATCCTGTTTTCAGTACCTTCCAGTTGTACAGAAAGATCTCTGAACTGTTCTGTTGCTTTTAATTCAGGATAGTTTTCTGTTAATACCATCAGTTTGCCTAAAGCCTGACTTACCTGACCTTGTGCAGCCTGGAATTTCTCTAATTTCTCAGGAGAAAGATCATCAGCATCAACCTTAACCTGGGTAGCTTTAGCACGTGCCTCAACTACGGCTGTTAATGTACTTTGTTCAAATTTAGCTGCTCCTTTAACGGTGCTTACCAGATTAGGGATCAGATCAGAACGGCGTTGATACTGTGTTTCTACCTGATTCCATTTAGATTTTACATCTTCATCCATCTTTACCATGGTATTGTAACCGCAGCTGCTCAATGTGCTGGTCAGAAATAAAGCAGCAACAAACCCTAATATTATTCTTTTCATTTTTTTACGTTTTTGTTTAACTCATGTTAATATACAGATTACGACTCAATTTCCGTACCTATGTTACAAAACCGCGAGAAAAGCTGACAACATTTAGTAAAAAGACGCTAGAAAGAAGAATTAGAAGAACAAAACAGTCTTAATGACAGTACAGTAAATATTGTGAAGCAGAACTTTAGCTCAAATTTTCAATTCAGCATCTATTGTCTGATTCAAAAAATGATGAATAAATAAATACCTTTGCAGGAATTCAGGATAAAAACCTGACTAATTACATGCAAAGAGACATAGAAATTACCATCGCACCCAGCGATCTGACAAATGAGCAGGAAATTATAAACAAACTTTCTGCTGCCCTTAAAACGGCTCCGGCAAATATTACAGGCTATAAAATACTGAAGAGGTCAATTGATGCCCGTTCGCGAAATGTAATTTACAGGCTGCAGGTTAGAGTTTTTATAGGAGAATCACTTCCTGAGGAGGCTGATATTCTACCATATACTAACGTTGCTGATCAAAGAGCAGTTATCATTGTCGGCGCTGGTCCCGCAGGTTTGTTCGCTGCCTTACAGTGTATCGAAAATGGGATGAAGCCCATTGTGCTGGAGCGTGGTAAAGATGTAAAACAACGACGGAGAGATCTGGCGATGATCAATAAAGAAGGTATTGTAAATACAGAATCCAATTATTGTTATGGTGAAGGCGGTGCCGGAACCTACTCTGACGGAAAGTTATATACCCGTTCCAATAAGCGTGGCGATATCAATAAAGTATTGCAGATTTTTGTGCAGCATGGTGCAACTGAAGATATCCTGATTGATGCCAGACCTCATATCGGCACCAATAAATTACCACATATCATCACCGCCATTCGCGAAACTATTTTAAACGCAGGTGGGGAAGTTCGGTTTGACCAGAAAGTAACCGACCTGATTGTTGAATCCGGACAAATCAAAGGTGTGGTGGTCAATGAAAAAGAAACATTAAATGCTGATGCCGTTATTTTAGCAACAGGACATTCTGCAAGAGATATCTACACATTATTAAATGATAAGGGGATACTTGTAGAAGCGAAGCCCTTCGCACTGGGTGTAAGAATTGAGCATCCGCAGGCAATTATTGATGCTGCACAATACCATTGCGATATCCGAAGTGAATTTTTACCACCAGCTTATTACAGTTTAGTAGAGCAGGTAGGCAGCCGTGGTGTGTTTTCGTTCTGTATGTGTCCGGGTGGGATTATTGCGCCCTGCGCTACCCATGAAAATGAAATTGTAGTCAATGGCTGGTCGCCCTCCAAAAGAAATAATCCTTTTGCTAATTCAGGAACAGTAGTTCAGGTAACATTGGAAGATGTTCCGGGAACTGATCCGTTGCGGATGATGAAGTTCCAGGCAGAAATCGAGAAGACTGCCTTTGAACTGGGGGGTGGGAATCTGGTTGCTCCGGCACAACGGATGATAGACTTTGTAGAAGGTAAACTTTCAACCGATCTGCCTAAAAACTCTTATCTGCCAGGTACCAGGAGTGTAATGCTAAAAGATGCTTTACCAAAATTTGTTGCGGACAGCCTAAAAAATGCGTTGCCGCTCTTTGGAAAAAAGATGAAAGGTTATTATACCAATGAAGCAATCCTGGTGGGTGTAGAAAGCAGAAGTTCTTCGCCTGTGCGGATTCCTCGCGATAAAGAAACATTTCAGCACCCGGAAGTGAAAGGATTATATCCCTGTGCTGAAGGTGCAGGTTATGCCGGAGGAATTGTTTCTGCCGCTATAGACGGTGTGAACTGTGCAAATGCGATCCTGAATTTTAAATAAACATTTTATTGTTACTACTGTTAATTCTTTAGAAACAACATCATCATGAAAAATACCCTGATCATCGGCGCTACGCCAAATCCAACAAGATATGCTTACCGTGCTGCACAAATGTTGAAATCTAAAGGACATGAAATTATCAACGTAGGTATCAAAAGTGGTGAAGTGGCGGGGGTGGTTATTGAAAAACCGGGCACGATCCATGACGATATCCATACGATCACTTTATATATAGGTCCTGATCTCCAATCGGAATATTTTGATTATATCGTGAAGACAAATCCAAAAAGAGTGATTTTCAACCCCGGAACAGAAAATGATAAACTGGAAACGGTGCTGAAAGAAAACGGTATAGAGCCAGTAGAGGCATGTACGCTCGTGATGCTTGCTACTGGTCAGTATTAGATGTTGCTATGAGCAGGATACTATAACATATTTCGGTTGAAAAGATAATAATGATAGGCAGTAATAAAAATCAGCATTAGTAAACTGAAAAGGAAAAACTGACTGAAAATAATCGCTGTCATTGCGATTACAAAAAAGCAGAATATAAACTTCAGGTACCTATCCATATCATCTTTCAAGAAGTAAAGGGATAACTTTAAAAGGAGCAAACCAGAAACGCCAAAGACTATTCCTGCAATGATGATATAGGGAATAAAGCCTGATGCAAAACTATATAAGACAAATTCTGGCAATAGCAGCAAAATAATAAATACTACCGTGTGTGTTAATCTCTTCCAGCCTGACAGGGGGAAACTGTTTACAAATGATAAGTTTACTTTTTCATATCTGAGTACAGTTGCTATCAGTGTAGTATGTGACAATACTGCTGCAAGGATGGCCATCATATAGACCCTCACATCTGGCATATCCCCGTCGAATGCCCAAATAATGCCTTTGAAAAGGACGAATGATAATAATTTGCACATCAACAGCATCATTATCTGTTCTTTTAACAGATAATAAAGTGACCATGTCCAGTAAGGTTTGCGGATAGCCGGCAGCTCGATATCAAATGGTATTTTTATACTGGTAAATTGATAATTAATTCTCTGATAAGTCAGTCTCGCCATTAAATATAATAGCGCCGATAGATACAGGGAGAGGTCAACCATAGTCATATAATGTCCGTGTAATGCTGCGGTAATAAAAAGCATTACTGCATAAATCAGCATAGGCAGGCAGATTACCACATATAAACCAGACCAGGTCAGTATTTGTGTTTTTCGTACTGCAGTATTACTGAGGTAGATGAACTGGTAAATATCCTGACTCAATTTCTGTCTGATGAAAAGAAACCCCTTTAGGGCATAGACTGTAAAGAGTAGTAGAAATATAACAAGTATAACCGGAGAAGCTGAGATCCCTATCAAAAGTGATAAATGAAAACTGAGCATCTGTCCAGGTTCTACGGCTGCAAAAATCATATAAAACAGGAAAATAAACAAACCTGCATGTTGTGCATAAAACTCCTTTGCCAAAGTTTTAATAAAAATACTTAACATGCGCTGATTCTCTGCTGATTTATCTCAAAAATACCATCTACCTTGATCGCTGTACTTTCCATTTCCTGATGGGTAGAGATCATAAATGTGGCTCCTTCTTTACGTCGGCCCTGTATACATTGATAAAGAACCTGCGCTGAAGCAGTATCAATGGTAATCAGAGGTTCATCCAGTAAATAAAATTCAATATTACCCGTAAAGGCACAGATCAGGGATAATTTTTTAATCATTCCGCTTGAATAACTACTGATTTTGTTATTCATAAAATCGCCCATTTTAAACTGTTCAATCAATTCATCAGCAGATTTTATTGTTGTCTTTCTCACTTTACAATAGAAATCAAGCAATTCATTTCCCGTAATAAAAGGGGGATACTGCGGTTCTGCTTCGGCGAAACTGAGTAATGATCGGTATAGTGACGGATTTCTGCGTAAAGAAATTCCATTAATACTTACTTCCCCATCAAAGGGCGTTTGTCCGGCAATGACTTTAAACAGCGTAGTTTTTCCTGTTCCATTCCCTCCCCTGATCCAGTACAAACCATCATTTAGCTCCCATTTTTCAAATGCCAGAACAGTAAAGCTACCGTAACTTTTGATGAGGTTTTCAATATTTAGTTTAGCCACGTTGTTTTAATTTTAGATGAAATATCGTAGGAAATGTTACCTGCGATTATGATATAAATCACTATTTTTATAAAAACGCAATTATATTGAGAACTCATTTGCCTGTAAAATCAATCATCTTTTACCTAATGATCGGCATCGTATTGCTGCTGATAGGGGATAGGATAATTGATTTGGTTATTCTGAAAAGTAAAGAGCCTGGATTGCAATATCAATTTTTATACAAGGATATTATCCTTTTGGTTGCTGTAGCTTATATTACTTATTTCTGTGTTCACTTTTACCTGTTGAATATCAAGATGACTTCTATCCATTACCAGAAGCTATTTGCAGGAAGTCCCTATGCTATTTATGTAATGGAAAAGAAGACGCTTAAATTTCTTGCGGTTAATGAGGCTATGACCGATCTTTATGGATATACAGAGGAAGAGTTTCTTTCCATGACCGCTTTAGGGATCCGGCCTGAAGAAGAACACGGACGCATTATTTCATTTCTAGATACTTTTGACGATACCACCAGCCGATCTGGCAAATGGTTGCATCAGAAGAAGAATGGTGAGAAATTTTATGTGAGTATTACATTTCATGCTGTTCCGCTATTTAACAAAGATACCTATCTGGTGATGGTTACAGATATCAATCAGGCTATCCTTGATGAAAAAAAGATTGGTGATTTAGTGCATTTGTATGAGACTGTGAATAAGGCGACAAATGATGTGATCTGGGATTATGACCTCATCAATGATCAATTACACTGGATGCAGGGATATCAGGAAACTTATGGTTATGCTGATACCGGACAAACAACTAACTTCTGGCTGATGCCAAAAATCTATCATGAGGACAGGCAGAAAACAATCGATTTTTTCAAACAGCTGGTTTCTGACAGAACAAAGAGCTGGTCAATCGAGTACCGCTACGTTTCTGAAGATGGCAGTTTAAGATATATTGAAGACAGGGGTTTTACTATTTTTAATGAGAATGAAATGCCTGTGCGGCTGATAGGTGCGATGCAGGATGTTACCCAGCATAGAGAATATGAGCAGCAGTTGCTTAATCAGAATGAATATCTTAAAGAAATAGCCTGGATTAATTCCCATCAGGTGCGGCGTCCATTATGTAACATTATGGGCTTAGTGGAACTCATTAAAAACCCGGATAATTCCAAAGAAGATATCATGCAATTTATTGAAATGTTATCTGATTCGTCGAAGGAATTAGATGATGCTGTTATTCGGGTTAACAAACAGGCTGTGGACGGTAAAGTTCAAAATATACAAAAGGCTAATTTCTCCTAATCGTTCTGTTTTGTTTCATGCATACTCCCCCCATTTTCTACCTGCAAAATTATAGGTGAACTTCACGTAGAGTATGGGTGCTGTTGCCCCGACCACAATACGGACACATTATACCACGCTACAGTTCTTCTCTAATGGTTTGACCCTCAACTACTGTAAGCATTGTTTCTGTATAAGAAAATATGATATGTTTAATGCTTTTGGTTATTTACAAGCTACCAAGACCTACCTTAGGTTTGCTCTACAAGCCACTTTCCAGCCCCTTTTAAGCGGGTTTCTATAGGGTTGCTATACCCATCAGGCAAGCAAAGGGCTTTGAACCCTACTTAAAGGCGCTTTTTAATTTGAGCTAATATAGTACTAAATAAGGTCTGATTAGGATCAAAACCAGTCTGATGCAGTCAAAAAAGGTGATTTTGTAGTTATTTATCAATGGAAATCAATGGTGATTTCATTGATAAATTAAGGCCTAAGAATTCTATTTCTTTGGGAACGAATTAGTATGGTAGTTTGGTGATTGTTTTATCGTTGAAATTTTTATTTAATTTTAAATATATTTATTATTTCTAATTAAGCTATGTAAATTAGCATATGTAAAAATTAAAGCAGAAATAAAAAATACGCAATCCTAATTTGTAATTATGAATTGATGATAAGGAAGGGGCGATTGAATTCATTGTTGACCGCATGATGGCAATTCCCTCACCAGGAGATTTTGCAAGGAGCAGGCATTTTTAATCAAATGCGGATCCTGGTACAGTTACGCAGTAGTATTAAACTATATTTGAAAAAGTTATGCAAAAAGTAAGTACATTTTTCAAGGAAGAAAACGATTTCTTGTACAAAGGGGCGAAGCCAGAGGAATAGCTAAAGGGGCAATTTTAGCCGAAGAAAGAAAAAGCATGGTGGTTGTCGAAAACCTTATTGTGAAATTGGGATTAGCAGACGAACAGATCGTGGAGCTTGCTGAAGTGGAACTGGCATTTGTGCAAAAAATCCGTTCAGGATTAAATAAAAAGTAGGGTTGTCTGTTTTACGGGCATGACTTTAGCTTAAAGTGCTGTTGGCTTCATTATACCGCGTTTAATGATGTCATGTAGCGATGTTGGCATTTTCTCCCTTTTGTTTTCCCGAAATTTTACAAGTCTGTAAACCTGTATAAGACAAGGATAAGACAAGTAGTGGGGAAGAAGGGAGACTGACCTACATGATTACGCATGTACAGCGCGTATACTCCGTATTCACTCCGCCTTTTTTAACTAGGTGAAAAAAGCGGAGTGAATGTGCTGTA